>Ga0247669_1000014_pt1 | contig 194147 bp, 167 predicted proteins | sample CNK10_metaG_FD_182734 | JGI IMG/M metagenome (GOLD analysis project Ga0247669, IMG submission 182734) | Soil microbial communities from Purdue University Martell Research Forest, Indiana, United States - CNK10 | ecosystem: Environmental > Terrestrial > Soil > Temperate forest > Bulk soil... | reverse complement strand
CAGTTTGCTCAGCCTTCAGCTTACTGCAATGCCGGGCTGCCGCCGACTGCCACGCCGACTGCCGGAACCGTGCAGGCTGCTCCCGCTGGGTCATAGCGGATCACACCCGTCTGGTCCGTGCAGAACATGCGCTGACCGGTCACGCCCAGCGTCTGAGGCGTGGCGTTGGCAACGTACGAAGTGTTCGTCGTCGCGCCGTTCGTCGCCGGGGTGTACGTAAACGTGTAGCCGCTCTTCGTACCGGTGGCCAACACGTTGTCGATGATCCCGTTCCCGCTGGCGCAAGGGCTGCCGTTATTCAAATCAAGCAGCGTCGCCGAAAATCCGATCGCCGGGCAGGACGAGGCGAAGGTAACTTCACCGGTGTTGATCGTCCGCAGTGAGCCGACCGCCGAAGATTCGTTGGCCGCCATCTTGGACTTCAGCAAGTTCGGAATTGCGATAGCCGCGATGATCAAAATGATCGCCACGACGATCAGCAATTCGATAAGAGAGAAACCCTTCTGCTTCTTCATGAGATCTCCTTAGAATGTTTATAGTGCCAGGGCACGCCAGAAATAGGTGCACGGCAGGTGCCATCCTTGCTCCCACTCCGCACCCGGTTTTCCTATTTGCAACTCCTTGTAAAACAATGACTTACTGGACGGTATTAGTACTGATTTACTGCTAGTTCTATTCAAATCACCCTCTTCGCCCCTCAACTTCTAACACTTTCCGGCACCCTCCAACGACAAAAAATGTCGTTCCACATTGGAACTGGCGCTCCATTCTGAACCTCAAGCCAGGGACGCCTCCCGTCCCCCAATTTCCTCTGCTTCGCCGTGCCGGCCCAACCCGTCCGCCCAATACCACCCCGATGCCGCAGTCAAGAGGCTGGCAGCCCACGGCACCAATGGCGACGCCCAGAAGACTCTAGCCCCATACCGCAACAGGCCAAACCACACCAGCGTTGTCACCAATCCATACAGCGCCGCGCCCCATGCACCCCGCTGCCCACGCCCACAGAGAATCTGCGCAACTCCCAGGATCAGCACTGTGAACGGCACGGCAACAATCAGGTCCACCAGGTAATGCTCTCCCGTTCCCAGCGTCGCGCAAAGCGTGAAAAACACAAATCCTCCCGCAACAATCCTCTCCGTCAGAGACAACTTCCGCGCGTACCAGAACACCAGGAAGATCCAAGCCGCGTGAAGCGACGGTATCGCATTCCGGGGTCCTGCCAGCGTCAGCGGCTCCAGAAATAGATTCTGGGCCTGGTGTACTGTCAGTGCTCCCCACGGAAACTTGTTCAGGAAAATGTGTGCGGGGCCCAGCGCCGGAAACAGAGTATAAAAACACGCCCCGATCGGCCCGGTTATCAGGAACGCGACCACCGCCGGCACCGCGTTTTCCCGGTCACGCTTCACGCAACCCGCAAACGTCAGTCCGATCGCCACTGGCAATGCGATATATACAATCTCACTAGCTTCCGCAAAACTTCGAAATCGCGCGAACCATTGCCCCATCACAAATGCCGGTTGTATGTGCATGCTCGCGTCGAACGAGTACAAATACAAATCCAGCACTGTCGGCCTCGCGCGCTCTCCCCATTCCAGAAAATAGCTTGCGCACCATTCCGACGCCACAAACAGAAACGCCGGCACCAAAACCAGAATCGCCGTCCCTCGTTCTTTACCCTCTGTCCAGATTGCCCGCAGCAACAGAACTACCAGGCTCGCCATCCCCACGAACGAAACCACCACCGGCCAGCGCACCCCGTACCCCAGCATCCGGATGTCCAGTTCATACAAGCCCACGGCAAAGATTCCTACCAACGCCAGCTCTCGCCAGTCCACTTTCGTCCGCAGCAATATCAGGAATATACTCAGCAGCGCCACCGCAAGAAATGGTGACGAAATCGTATCCGCAAAAAAAGTCTGCCGGCTCCCCACCCAATACAAGGCCGCCACGCCCGCCGCACTCATTCCCCAGCGGCGCATGTTCGCCCCGGTCACTGGCATCCCGCCCACGCCACTCTTGTCATCGTCGTGTTCATAATGGATTTGATTGTTGCCAGGGCGGCTCCGCGCGCGCAATCCCAAGCGCTTCGTGCTTCCTCAAAAAAACAGATAATTCCCGCGTGCAACTCCCTGGGAACTACAACCCATGCTTCTTTGCAAAATGCCGGAACGACCGGTAACTGATCTTCAAGACATCCGCGGCTTGCGTGCGCACTCCCCCTGCCCTGTCCAGCGCAGCCATCAGGTAACGCCTCTCCGTCTCCGCCACCACCTCTTCGAAATTGATTCCCTCCTCCGGAATCACCGCCGCGTCAACCTTCCCAAGCGATGCGGATACCGCCGGGCTGGTCTCGCTTACTCGGTCCGGCAATACCTTCGCGCTGATTTCAGTCCCGCTCTCCAGCGCCACGGCCCGCTCGATGGTGTTCTCCAGTTCACGAACGTTCCCCGGCCAGTCATACGCTTCCAGCCGCCCCATCGCCTCGGGCGTAATCCCCTGGATCGGTTTTTCCATGGACTTCCGGAACTGCTCCAGAAAATGCCGCGCCAGCAAGGGAATATCCTCCCGCCGCTCGCGCAGCGACGGCACATGAATCGGTATGACACTCAGCCGGTAAAACAAATCTTCCCGGAACTCGCCCCCCGCTATCGCCTTCTCCAAATCCTTGTTCGTCGCCGCGATCACCCGCACGTCCACATCAATCTCTTCGTTGCTCCCCAGTGGTCGCACTTTCCCTTCCTGCAGCACCCGGTACAGCTTCACCTGCATCGCCAGGTTCATGTTGCCGATTTCATCCATGAATAGGGTCCCGCCATGCGCCGCCTGAAACAATCCCCGCCGGTTCTCATTGGCGCCCGTGAACGCACCCTTCATATATCCGAACAGCTCCGACTCCAGCAGCGTCTCCGGAAACGCCCCGCAATTGATCGTGATGAACGGCGTCTGCGACCGCGCGCTGTTTTCATGGATCGCACGCGCCACAAGCTCTTTACCCGTGCCGCTCTCTCCCGTAATCAGCACCCGGCTGTTCTGTGGCGCCACCGTCTGGATCATGTCGAAAATGGCTTTCATCTTCGGCGCCTGGCCGATGATGTTGTCCAACCCCGTCAGCCGCCGCAATTCCCGCCTCAAGTAGCCGGCTTCCTTCTTCCACTTCAGGCTCTCCGAAACTTCGCCCACCGCCCGCCGCAATTGCTCCACATAATTGTGGTCTTTGATCACAAACCGGTCCGCGCCTGAATTCAGGGCTTCCACCGCCGTATCCAGGTCCGGCAACGCGGTCATCAACAGAAAAAACGAGTCCGGAGCGATCTCCTTCGTAAACCGCAGCAGATCCAGCCCCGTTCCTCCCGGCATGCGAATGTCCGAAATTACAATGTCGAAGAGTGCTCCTTCCAGCTTGCGCCGCGCGGCTTCCACCCCATTGACAACTTCCACGCGATGCCCGTCCTTGCGAAATGTAATTTCCAGCAGTTCGCAAAGCGACTTCTCGTCATCCACCACCAGAATATGTGCCGCCTCGCGTTTCGTCTCTTTCGCCGCTACTTTCGTCGCCTGCATAACGCCTCATTCCGTGCGCGGTAGCTCGATAATAAATTCCGCGCCTTTCTCTTTTTCACTCTGGACCGATATGCGCCCGTTATGCGCCTGCACGATCTGATACACGATTGCCAATCCCAGCCCCGTCCCACCTTCAAAATTCGATTGCAACGGTTCGAAAATCTTGGCCCTCTGCTGCGGATCCAACCCGATCCCCGTATCTCGAAACGAAATCCTCAGCCAGTCGGGCACTCTCTCAATGCCCACCGTAAGCGACCCGCCTTGCGGCATCGCCCGCACCGCGTTGTCGCACAGGTTCCAGAACACCTGCTTGATCTTGTTCGGATCCACCCGCGCCACGGACGCTTCCCCATTGAACGCCCGCACAATCTGCAGCTTTTGCGCCGCCCCTGGTTTTCTCTCCAGCAGCGTCAGCGTTTCGTCCAGCAGCGGCCGCACATCCGTTTCCTCGAACACAAAGGACTTCTCCCGTGAAAAATTCAGAAAATCCGTGATGATCTGGTTCAGCCGCTCCGATTCCCGGCTGACGATATTCACCAGGTGCTTTTCGTCTTCCTCCAGCGGAACCAGCCGCGCCAGTTCCTTTACCGCACCCGCCATCGCCGTCAGCGGTTGCCGGATTTCGTGTGCGATCGCCGCGGAGAGCCGCCCCACCGCCGCCATCCTTTCCTTTGTCGCCACTTCCTGTTCCAGCCGCCGCAGTTCCGTCAGGTCCTGAAAATTGAAAACGTATCCACTCCTCCGCGCGTCCCGTGTTCTCAATGGTGAAACCGATATTCCCAGATAGCGTTTCTGCCCACCGGGAATTCGTACCTCGATCTCGCGCCGCAACGACAGCTTTTCCGGAACTGTCGTGATCTCGTGCTGCCAGAACTCTCCGCTCACTTCCCGCAAATCCCGCCCGCGAAGCTCAGCAAACGTCCGGCCCAGGATCTCCTCGCCTGTCCGGTTCAGCAGCACCACCCGGCCCTCCAGGTCGGTGGTCACCAGCCCCCCGCGCATCGAGTGAATAATGTCTGAAGTAAAATCCTGCAACTCCAGCAGCTCTTCCCTTTTCTCCTCCAGTTCCGAACTCTTGCTTCTCAGCGACTGGGCCAACAGGCTCGAAAGATACGCGATCGCAAGAAATCCGAAGGAATTGCTCAGAAACCACATGCGCAGATTTTCCGCCGTCGGTGCCGCCACGGAGGTCTGCGCAATCCGCCCCACGTGCACCAGGCCGGTCGTCAGGGCCAGCGCCGCCAGGCACACTGCCGCCGTCACGAATGCCACCTGGCGGCTGAACAGGATGCTGGCAACAATGATCACCAGCAAATACAACGACGTGAAATAACTGTCCTGCAGCCCCGTCGTGTACACAATCCCCGTAATCATCACCACGTCGCAGGACACCTGCAGGCCCCCCAGCCATGTTGCCTCCGGCAACAGCCGCACCAGGATCAGGTGCAATATCCCGATGGTGATCCATAAAATGACGATGGGAAGAAAATACCGCGGCGAGGCAGGTGAAGGGACGTACTGCGGCCAGACTACTCCTACCCCCAGAATCAGGGCGATCAACAGCAGGCGGACCCGCGTCAGCCAGTCCACCCATTCCCGGCGATTTAGTGCCTGTTCCATCTCTCGAGCGGCCGCCCCCCGCCTTATCCGCTCATCTCTGTTTCCATCTTAAAGAAAAAATGGAGGACAGTAGCAGTTCCCCTGTCCTCCATTTCCAGACTGCTATCGTTCTAGTGGCCCGAAAGTTTCCCGATCAACGTGAACAAAGGCAGGTACATGGAAATAACCACGCCACCGACAACCGTTCCCAGGAAAACGATCATGATTGGTTCCAGGGCGGTCAAGAGGTCTTTCACCGCCGCGTCCACTTCGTCCTCATAGAAGTCCGCAATCTTCTGCAGCATGGCATCCATCGCACCGGTCTGTTCCCCGACCGAGATCATCTGGGTAACCATGCCCGGGAATACCGCGGAATCCTTCAAAGGCTCCGTCAGCGATTTGCCTTCTTCCAGCGATTTGCGCACCTGAAACAACGCCCGTTCCACAACCGCGTTGCCCGACGTCTTCGCCGTTATGTCCAGTCCTTCCAGAATCGGCACACCGGAGGAAATCAGCGTGCCCAGTGTCCGTGTGAACCTTGCCACCGCAATCTTGCGCATCAGTAGGCCCAAAACCGGCAGCTTCAGGATCACGGAATCCAGCGCGTACCGGCCTTGTGGAGTTCCGTACCATATTTTCAGTCCGAAAATGACTGCGGCGAGGCCCACCAGGATCAACAACCCAAAAATACTACCCACAAAGTTGCTCATCCCGATCACGATCTTCGTCGGCAGCGGCAGATCCACGCCCAAACCGGCGAACAACGTCGCGAAAATCGGCACCACCTTCCACAGCAACAGGATGATGACGCCCGCCGCGATCGTCAAAACGCCGATCGGGTAAATCAACGCCGATTTCACCGCTGCCTTAAGCTTTACGTTCTTTTCGATGTACGTCGAAAGGCGCTGCAAAATCGTGTCCAGAATACCGCCCGTTTCCCCCGCCTCCACCATGTTGCTGTAGAGCGGGTCAAACACCTTCGGGTACTGCTTCATCGCCGTGGATAGGTTGCTTCCGCCTTCCACCGCCGAGCGCGTGCCGGTCAACACCTTTTGAAACAGTTTATTCTCCTGCTGGCCCGCCAGAATTTCCAGGCACTGCACCAGCGGAAGACCTGCGTCGATCATCACCGAGAACTGCCGGGTGAACACCGCAAGTTCCTTGGCGGAGACTCCTCCTCCAAAGGTGGGCAAATTGAACTCCTTGCCCTTTTCCGACATCTTTGTCGGCGTAATCTGTTGGCGCCGCAGCAAACTCTGCAACTCCGCCTTGCTGGCGGCCGTCATTTCGCCAGTAACCGATCCTCCCGACCGATTCGTTCCTCGATAAGTAAATACCGGCATAACCTTTCCTCCTCAACTTCTAAAAATTCTATCCTTCCGTTTCCCGAAAACAATCCCTTAATGCTTCGAGCCAACCGGCGTCCGCCCGGCCGGCGCTTTCCCCGTTGATCCACCCGTCGTTGCCACTCCCCGGTTGATCATGTCCTGCAGTTCGTCGGGGTTCGACGAACGCGACAACGCCATATCCAGCGTGATCAGTTTCTGGAAATACGCGTTCGCCAGGCCCTGATTAAATGTCTGCATGCCCGTCTGTCCTGTGCCCGTCTGCATCGCCGAATACACCTGGTGAATCTTGTCTTCGCGAATCAGGTTGCGGATCGCCGGCGTCGGGATCAGTACCTCCATCACCATCAGCCGCCCCCGGTTGTCCGATCGAGGCAGCAGCGTCTGGCAAAGGATTCCCTCCAGCACCATCGAAAGCTGCGCCCGGATCTGAGGCTGTTGGTGCGACGGAAAAACGTCAATAATACGGTTGATCGTAGACGCGGCAGAGTTCGTGTGCAGCGTCGCAAACGTCAAGTGGCCGGTTTCCGCGATTCTCAGCGCCGATTCGATCGTCTCCAAATCGCGCATTTCGCCGATCAGCACCACGTCCGGGTCTTCGCGCAACGCCGCGCGCAGCGAGTTCGCGAACGAATGCGTGTCCGCGTGTACTTCGCGCTGGTTCACCAGGCACTTCTTGTGGTTATGCAAAAATTCGATCGGGTCTTCGATCGTAATCATGTGCTCTTCGCGTTCCGCGTTGATTTTGTCCAGCATCGCCGCCAGCGTCGTGGACTTCCCCGAACCTGTCGGCCCGGTCACCAGCACCAGCCCGCGCGGCTTGTCGCATAGCCCTTTCACCACCTGTGGCAGTCCCAACGCGTCGAATCCCTTGATCTCCCATGGAATGGTGCGGAACACCGCTCCCACCGCGCCGCGCTGGTTGAACACGTTGCCGCGAAAGCGCGCCAGATTCTTCAGTCCGAACGAAAAGTCCAGTTCCAGGTTCTCTTCAAACCGGTGCTTCTGCGCGTCCGTCAAAACGCTGTACGCCAGCGATTTCGTGTCCGCCGCCGTCAGCGGCGGCATGTCCAGCGGCCGCAAACGCCCGTGGACGCGCACCCGCGGCGCACTGTTCGTCGTGATATGAAGGTCGCTGCCTCCCATCTCGATCATCTTCTTCAACAATTCGCTCAGCGTTATTCCTGGCATTGCTGCACCCTTTCCTGCTTATAGAACCGTTTCGCGCAATACTTCTTCCATCGTTGTCTGGCCCAGCGCCACCTTGATCAGCCCGCTGCGCCGCAACGTAATCATTCCCTGTTCGATCGCCTTCTTCTTCAGTTCCAGCGCCGAAGCGCCCACCAGGATCAACTCGCGCAATTCATCGTTTATTTCCATCACTTCATACAGACCTGTGCGGCCCTTGTACCCATTCTTGTTGCAGGTTGAGCAGCCCTTCCCGTGATAAATCTTCGTCGTCTTCACTTCTTCCGGCGTATATCCCGCGTCAATCAGCGCCTGCTCCGGCACTTCCAGCTCTTCCTTGCAGTTCACGCAAATCCGGCGGACCAGGCGCTGCGCACAAATCAGGTTCACCGAAGTCGCCACCAGGAACGGCTCAATACCCATGTTCATCAAACGGCTGATCGTCGATGGCGCATCGTTTGTGTGCAGCGTCGAAAGCACCAGGTGGCCCGTCAACGCGGCTTTCACGCCGATTTCCGCCGTTTCAAAGTCGCGAATTTCGCCGACCAGAATAATGTTGGGGTCTTGCCGCAAAAACGCGCGCAACGCCGCCGCGAAGTTCAACCCGATCTGTTCCTTCATCTGCACCTGATTGATTCCCGACAACTGGAACTCGACCGGGTCTTCCGCGGTCATAATGTTGGTGTCCACCTGGTTCAAACGCGCCACCGATGAATACAAGGTGTTCGTCTTACCGGAACCCGTCGGCCCCGTAACCAGCACCATTCCGTACGGTTTCAAAATGTTCCGTTCGAATTTCTTCAGCGACTCCGGCTCGAATCCCAGCTTGGTCATGTCCAGCCGCAGGTTTTCCTTGTCCAGCAACCGCAGCACGATCTTTTCGCCGTACAGCGTCGGCACCGTCGAAACGCGGAAGTCCAGTTCCTTCTTCTTCCCGTCCGCCTTGTACTTGATCATGATGCGGCCGTCTTGCGGCAATCGCTTTTCCGCGATGTCCAGCTTCGCCATGATCTTCATGCGGCTCGTGATCGCGTCCCGCAGCTTCATCGGCGGATTCATCACCGTCTGCAAAACGCCGTCAACTCGGAACCTCACCCGCATTTCCGTTTCGTAGGGCTCCACGTGAATGTCGCTCGCGCCCCGCTTCACCGAGTCCGTCAAAATCAGGTTCACCAGCTTGATGATCGGGGCTTCTTCCGCGGCCTTCTCCAGCGAAGCCGCGTCCAGTTCCTGCTCTTCCGCCGCCAGTTCCAGTTCCTGGTCTTCGTCCACCAGGTCCTTCATCAGGTTGCTTAACTCTTCGTGGCTCGCATTTCCGCCGCCGTAAAACCTGCCGATCGCTTCGCCAATCGCCGATTCCGACGCCACCACCGGCTCCACGTTAAACCCGGTCATGAACTTGATGTCGTCCATCGCGAAGACGTTCGTCGGGTCCGTCATCGCAATCGTCAGCACCGAGCCCACGCGCGAAAGCGGCACCACCTGGTAGCGCAGCGCCGTATCCTGCGGAATCAGTTTTATGACGTTGGGATCGATTTCGTAATATTTCAGGTTTATCGAGGGCACGCCGTACTGCCGCGAAAGCACACCGGTGATGTCATCATCGGTGATGAACCCCATCTTCGTCAGGCAACTCCCCAACTTTCCGCCGTTCGAACGCTGAAATTCCAGCGCCTTGTCCAGTTGGTCCTGGGTGATGAGGCTTTCCTTTAATAAGATTTCGCCTAAACGGACAGACATCCGCAGTGCTCCCTGGAATTCGTGCACCCAACGCCAAACATAGCAAACAGCCCGTCTGCGCGGTGCCCGATTTTGTCACCCGGTTGTGAATTCGCTAATACCTGTCCAATTGATCAGGGTCCCCAATTAAAGGACAGTGTCGCTTTCTTGACTTGCCGCCATCCCATCGATATCGTGCGAATGAGATGTGCACGAGCCCCACTCTACCCGCCCCCCATTCTACCGCCGCGCTCACCCGTCGACGTGCCTCGCGCCTAAACACCCTCGCCACTCCGGCTCCCGAAAACCTCCCGATCCTCTCCCAATATTTTGATGCGTTGTTTCAAGCTCACGGCAAGCAGCACTGGTGGCCTGCCCGCACACCCTTCGAAATCATCGTCGGCGCCATCCTCGTTCAAAACACCACTTGGCTGAACGCCGCCAGCGCCATCGCCAACCTGCGCCACGCCAGACTCCTCACTCCCTCCGCCGTCGAAAACATCCCGCAACCGAAACTCGCCCGCCTCATCCGTTCTTCGGGCTACTTCCGCCAAAAAGCCCGCAAGCTCAAAGCCTTCGTCAGCTTTCTCCGAAAAAACCACCGCGGCTCCCTATCCGCAATGTTCCGTACTCCCACCACAACCTTGCGCGAACAACTCCTCGGCGTTCACGGCATCGGCCCCGAAACTGCCGACTCCATTCTGCTTTACGCCGGCAATCACCCGGTCTTCGTTGTGGATGCCTACACCCGCCGCATTCTCCAGCGCCATCGCCTCGCCACCGGAAAAGAATCCTATGAAGCTCTCCGCTCCATCTTCGAAAAATCCCTGCCCACCGATCCCAAACTCTTCAACGAATTTCATGCCCTCATCGTCCTCACCGGAAAAAACTTCTGCCGCACTCGTGCCCCCCTCTGTGCTCAATGCGCCCTCCGTCCCTTGCTTCCGCTTCTCCCCGAGGGCGCACAATGAGCTCCTCCAACGTCAAACTCCGCATCCAGCTAACCCTCGGCGGCATTTTCGTCACCCTGCTCCTCGCCGCCGTCTTTACTCTCGGCTCTCTCGACGTCCCTCTTGAGCCGCAGTCCTGGCGGGAAGTCATCGCCCTCTACGCCGTCTCCAGCTTCATCACCGCCGCGCTTCTCATCTTCGGCCTTATCCTCACCCGCAGCATCGTCCGCCTCTGGGCCGAGCGCAGCAAAGACCAGCTCGGCGCCCGCTTCAAAACCAAGATGGTTTTGGGCGCCACCGCCATCTCTCTCCTGCCCATCGCCTTCATGTTCTTCGTCAGCTATTCCCTGCTCAACCGCACCCTCGGTCGCTGGTTCCCCCGCCCCCTCGAAATCGCCTCCGAAGAAACGCAAAAGCTCCTCAACGAACTTGGCCGCGGCACGCTTCCCCGACTTCACTCCCTCGGCTACCAAGCTGCGCAGCACGCCAACGAAAATCCGGAAGCTTTCCTCCAGCGCGCCTTCACCATCGGCCTCGATGCGGTCTGGGTTTTCGACTCTCACGGCAAGTTCGTCAAAGGCGGCGTCGTTTGCGACGGCCAGCAGGAAGACCGCACCCTTGGCATCTGCAGCATCAGCGGCGAGCAAGGTGCCTTGCAAAGCACGTTGCCCAGCGGCGTCGAAATCTGGCAATCCAAGAACAAAAGTTATTTCGCCGCCCATGTTCCTGTCACCTTTGCCGGCTCGGAACCTGGCACCCTTGTCGCCGCCTACCGCACCGGTCCCGATTTCCTCCAGCGCTGGACCGTAATCCAACAGCAAACCCGCGACTACGAAAACGTAAAGCAGAATCTCCGCGCCCTCAAACGCCAGATGCTTCTGATTCTCTTCTTTTTCACCCTCCTCGTTCTCTCCGCCGCCATGTGGGTCGCTCTCTTCCTTGCCAAGCAGGTCACCGTCCCCATCCAGGCGCTCGCCGAAGGCACCCGCGAAGTCTCCTCCGGCAATTTCGACTACCAGGTCCCCGAACAGGTCCAGGACGAACTCGGCGTCCTCGTCCGCTCTTTCAACACCATGACCACGCAGCTCCGCGACTCCCGCTCCCAAATCGACGAGTTCACCCGCAACCTCCAGCAAGCCGTCCAGGAACTCGAACGCCGCCGCCAGCTCATGGAAACCGTCCTCGAAAATATTCCCGCCGGTGTCATCTATCTCAACGCCGAAGGCGCAATCCAGCGCACCAACGCCGCCCTCCTCCGCATGTTCAACATCGGCGAACGCACCATCGAATCCCTCGAAATCCTCCTCGGCCCCGACCCGCACCGCACCGTGCAATCCCTCATGCGCCGCGCCCTCCGCATGGGCGTCGTCTCCCGCGAAATCGAAGTCATCGTCAACGGCCGCGTCCGCCACCTCGCCGCCACCGTCAGCTCCCTCGGCCCACGCCGCGCCAACATGGGCTACGTCCTCGTCTTCGACGACCTCACTGAAATGCTCCACGCCCAAAAATCCGCCGCCTGGCAGGAAGTCGCTCGCCGCATCGCCCACGAAATTAAAAATCCCCTCACGCCCATCCATCTCTCCGCGCAGCGACTCACACATTTACTCCAGCGCCGCGAGGAATCCCACGAATCTCCCAAAGACCCCGAACTCACACGCATCACCCAGGAATGCGCCGGCCTCATCGTCCGCGAAGTCTCCACCCTCTCTTCCCTAGTCAACGAATTCTCCCAGTTCGTCCGCTTTCCCACCGCCAAGATTCAACCCACCGACGCGAATCTCATCGTCGGCGAAGCCCTCCAACTCTTCTCCGGCCGCCTCGACGGCATCCGCCTCAAAATCAATCTCGAGCCCAATCTCCCAGCCATCCGCGCCGATGGCCAGCTTCTACGCAGCGTCATCGTCAATCTGATCGACAACGCCGCCGAAGCCCTCGAAGGCGAACCCTTCCGCGAAATCGCCGTCGCCACGCAATTGCGTCCGGAATCCGATACTATTGAAATTTCCGTTTCCGATACCGGCAAGGGTATTTCGCCGGAAGACAAGGACAAATTGTTTCTGCCTCACTTCTCCACCAAAGATCGCGGTACAGGCCTCGGCCTCGCCATCGCCGCCCGCATCATCGCCGAACACGGCGGCTCTCTCCGCATGGAGGACCACCAGCCCCGCGGCTCCCGCTTCCTGATTGAATTGCCCGTCGTGGAACTCCCCGCCGCGGCCCTCGCCGATCGCACCGGAGCCGATACCGACCGATGAGCGCCAGCCCCAAAATCTTAATCGTGGATGACGAAGCCGGCATCCGCGAGTCGCTCTCCTCCATCCTTCGCGATGAGCGCTACTCCGTCGAAGCCGTCGAATCCGCCGAACTCGCTCTCGAACGCCTCCACTCCGCACCCGTTGAAGTCGTTCTCCTCGACGTCTGGCTCCCCGGCATGGACGGCATGGAAGCCCTCAGCCGCATCCAGAGCCTCCCGCAGCCCCCGAGCGTCATCATCATCTCTGGCCACGGCACCATCGAAACCGCCGTCCGCGCCACCAAACTCGGCGCCTTCGATTTCATCGAAAAGCCTCTCTCGCTCGAGCGCATCATCGTCCTAGTTCGCAACGCCATCGAGCAGCGCCGCCTCCAGGAAGAAAACCAACTCCTCCACACCGAACTCGGCCATCGCTATCGCATCGTCGGCGACAGCGTTCCCATGAAGGCCCTGCGCCAGCAGATCGCCGTCACCGCCCCCACCAACGGCCGCGTTTTAATCTACGGCGAAAGCGGCACCGGCAAAGAACTCGTCGCCCGCTCCCTCCACGCTGCCAGCCTTCGCAACAAAGCCTTCTTCGTCGAAGTCAATTGCGCCGCCATCCCCGAAGAACTCATCGAATCCGAACTCTTCGGCCACGTGAAAGGCAGCTTCACCGGCGCCAGCGAAGACAAAATCGGCAAGTTCGCCAAGGCTGACGGCGGCACCCTCTTTCTCGACGAAGTCGGCGACATGAGCCTCCGCACGCAATCCAAAGTTCTCCGCGTCCTCGAAGAGCAGCGCTTCGAACGCGTCGGCTCCAACCAAACTCTCCACGTGGATGTCCGCGTCATCGCCGCCACCAACAAAAATCTCGAACAGGAAATCGCTCGCGGCGCCTTCCGTCAGGATCTTTTTTATCGCCTCAACGTGATCCCGTTCTTCGTTCCTCCCCTGCGCGACCGCAAGGAAGACATTCCCGTCCTCGCCCGCTACTTCCTCGCGGAATTCAGCTCCGAATATGGAAAGAAGACGCGCGAACTCTCCGAAGGCGCAATGGAAATCCTTTTGCGCTTTCCCTGGCCCGGCAATGTCCGTGAATTAAGAAACCTGGTGGAACGCCTGGTAATCGTTTGCCCGCAAGCCCGCATCGAGCCGCACCACCTGCCGCCCGAACTCTTCCGCGGCGTAGCCGAAAGCCCCCAGCAACCCTACTCCACCCTCCACGAAGCCCGCAGCGCCTACGAACGCGAATTCATCCTCCGCAAACTCCAGGAGCACCGCTGGAACATGACCCAAACCGCCAGCGCCCTAGGCCTAGAGCGCAGCCACCTCTACCGCAAAATGAAATCCTTAGGCATAGCCGCCCCGGAGTAGCGGCCACCTTCAGGTGGCCCAGTCCTCCGCTCTAAGTTTTTAGTTTTTAGTTTTAGGACACATGAACTTGAGGGTTTACCCTGAGCTTCGAAGGGTGCCCCATCCTTTCCGCGCCGTTTGCGGAAAGGGTGGGCTCTTACGATCGAACGCCACAACCTTCCGACTCTTCTCTGTGTTTTTCTCTTCTCAGCGAACTCTGCGTTATTCTTTCTCTGTCTCTTCGTCTTTCTCCGCCTCTTCCCCACCTATCTGTTTCCCCTGATCCTCCGCGATCGCCTCCAACTGCGAATGCCAATCCAGCTCCCTCACCTTCCCCGGATTCTCCCGCCAATCCGCCACCACCTTCACAAACATCTCCAAATAAATCTTAGTCCCCAACAATTTCTCCAATTCCTTCCGCGCCTCAGTCCCAATCCTCTTCAGCATGTCCCCCTTATGCCCAATCAAAATCTTCTTCTGCGAATCCCGCTCCACATGCAACGTAGCGTGAATCTTCAGCAGCGTCGCTCCCTCTTCATACTTGTCAATAATCACCGCCAAGGCATGCGGCACCTCGTGATAAGTCAGTTGAATCGCCTTCTCCCGAATCAACTCCCCCGCCAGAAACCGCTCCGGCTGATCCGTAATCTGATCTTCCGGAAAATAAGCCTCCGCCTCCGGCAGCGCCTTGAAAATCTCCTTCAACAGCGCATCGCAACCGCTGCCCTTCAACGCCGAAATCGGCACCAGCGCCGCAAACGGAAACGCCTTCCCAAACGCATCCAGCAGCGGCAGCAACTTCGGCCTGGGCACGCGGTCAATCTTGTTCAACGCCAAAATAGTCTTGGGTGGCCTACCCTTCGCGTCGTTTGCGAAGGGTGGGTCCGCTCTTTCAAAGCGTTCCGCCCTCTCAATCAACAGCGAATCCGCATGAGGCAAAGTCCGGCTCGCATCCACCATCAACAGCAGCACATCAATCCCCTCCAGCGCCGCCGCCACCTCCCGCATCATCTGCCGGTTCAGAGCTGTCGTCCCCTCATGCAATCCCGGCGTATCAATAAACACAATCTGCCCCTCCGGTTTCGTCACGATTCCCTGAATCCTATTGCGCGTAGTCTGCGGCTTCGAAGTAACAATCGCCACCTTCTGCCCCACCAACCGGTTCACCAAGGTAGACTTCCCCGCATTCGGCCGCCCAATAATCGCCACAAACCCCGCCTTAAATCCCTTCTTCGCCTCTGCCTTTTTGGCGTCTACCCTCGTTGCCTCTACTTGCTTAGCCTCTGCCTTTTTCTGTCCCATACCCTCGCTCATTTCCTTTGCCCAACTCTCCGCAGCTCACATTTACCTGATAGAAGCATTCACGCGTGATTCAAACCTTAAAAAAACTTGTCATCCTGAGGGCCGCGCCGTTTGCGGACCGAAGGACCTCAACTTAAACTTCTAGCAAGACGCAGCGATTGAGATCCTTCGGCTATCCTCGTCGGATAGCCTCAGGATGACGCAAGCTTGCCCTTCTTCGCCTCTACCTTTTCGTGTCCCATACCCGCGCTCATTTTTTCTCCGCAAGCTCACGCACACAGGTATCTTTCGCCACGTCGAAACCGAAGCCGCCTGGTTAATAGTATCGCGGGAGTCCTCCAACGTGCACCGAAACTGATGAGCAGGTCAAAACGTGGGGGCGGAGCGAGTACTCTCCCACTCAGCAGGGTTTATAATCCTAGCCATGGATCACTCCAAGCTTGTAGTCGTCCAATCATACGGCAGCCGCCCCGAGGCGGACCTGGCCAAGGGTGCGCTCGAAGATGCGGGCATTCAGGCAATGGTCCAGGCGGACACGGCGGGAGGAATGCGGGAACACCTTGCTTGGTCCGGCTCGGGGTTTAAGATTCTGGTGCGAGAGGAAGACGCAATCGCGGCGAGAGATATCCTTAGTTCGCCAGTCGAGGATGGCGAAAGCACTGGCGGGGACTCCCAAACCGACAGCGACTCCGGATCACAGTGGCGCCGGTTTACTTAGCGCGCAAACCCACCACTAGTCCTTAATGATTCGCAATTCGTCTTTAAATACACCCAGTTCACTGTGGAATCGATGCTTGGTGTCATCGACCTCGAGCCGATTCTTCAAAACCAACTTAGCTTCCTCGGCGGCACTGCGCAATTCTGTATGCTTGGCAACGTCGCTTAATTCCAAGGCGGCATTAGCCAGACGCTGCAGGCAGTTCTCCAATTCATTGATGCGCTTTACCACCTCGGGCGCGGACGTTTGCGCCTTAACGTACGAATCAAGCGCGACCTCACCTTCAATCTTCTCGATGTGCTCAGTGATCGCGGTTTCGCCGTCGATTCGGGGATGCGCACGTCGCGGGACAATGCCTGCTAATGGATCAGTATCAGACATGGCTGGATTATAAACCGCAAAGGCACTTTGTAGAAAGTTGCAAGAAAAAGAATGGATTCAAATCCGATGAATACCCCAAAATCTCAGTCTGTTGGGACAATCGGACCCTGACCCACTTCCTGAATCGCGGTCAGGGAAGGTTTAACGCGGCGCCGTCTGCGCCGTCGCCGGCAAATGCCGCGCCCGCAGACGCAGCACCTTCCTCTGATTCGCTTCCAGCACCTCGAACCGGTACCCCTCCAAATCCACCTTGTCCCCTGTCGCCGGCACTTTTCCTGAAACGTGGCTCAGCAATCCCGCAATCGTCATTACTGTCTCGTCCGAATTTTCCCCAAAGTGTATCCCCAGCAACTCCTCCACATCCACGATCGTCATGCTCCCGCGCAGCACCAGGCTGCCGTCCGCTTCGCGCACCGCATCCGGCGACGGCTTCATTTCATCGGCGCGCTTTTCTCCCACAATCTCTTCCAGCAAGTCCTCCACCGTCGCGATCCCCGCCACCGATCCATACTCGTCAATCACCACCGCCATCGACTGCCCCTTCTGCCTCATCTCCTTCAACATCTCCGACCCCAGCTTCGTCTCCGGCACAAACAGCACCGCGCGCATCAATTCCCGCACCTTGCGCTTGGGCAAATCCGTATCCGCAATCTGCAGCAAATCTTGCGCATGCACCACGCCCAGAATATCGTCCAGCGACTTCCCATACACCGGCATCTTCGCGTGTTTCGTTTCCACAAATCGCGCGTGCATCTCCTCCAGCGACGCCTCTGCCTGCATCGCCACCACATCTGGCCGTGGCGTCATCACTTCGCGCACCCGCTTGTCGCTGAACTCCACCACCTGCTCAATCAAATCCGCCTGCGATGGCTCAATAATCCCCTCCTCCTCCGCCGCCTCCACCAGCGCCTCAATCCCCTCTTCCGCGCGCTGCCCCTGTGTCCGCTCCGCATCCTGCTCCGAAATCCGCGCCAGCGATTCCGCTCCCTCCAGAAACACGCGAATCGGCCAGACCAGCGCCATCGCCAGCCGGATCACCGGCAGCAACGGTTTCAGCCAACGCCCCTCCGTCCGGTACAACAGCATGTCCGGCAGAAAGTGCATCGCAATCACAACTTCCAGCGACAGAAAAACCAAAAACTGCAACGCGGCTTCCCACCGGTTCGGCACCAGATACACAACCCCGCGCGTCGTCTCCAGCACCACAAACGCCAGCCAGAAATGCCCCAAAATACGAAACGTCCGCCCCCCGCTCCTTCGATTAATTTTCAGCTTGGGTTCAATCTCGGCTTCAAAAATCTCCAGGTGTTCATGCACACGGCCCGTGCTCATTCGCCCCAATTCGCGATAGATCAGCGTCAGGTACGAAAAAATCGGCAGCCCCAGTGCCAACACCAGCACGCTGCCGACAAATGCCCACGTTTCCCAGAATTGCGGCATTACGCTATTCCCAATTTCCGCCGCAGTCGCATTTCAATCCGTTCCATCTCCCCGCGGTCGGTTTCATGATCGTATCCCAAAAGGTGCAGCACACCATGCAGAATCAGCACCTTCAACTCCTCTCCCAACCCGCGCCCCAACAACTTCGCATTCCGCCGCGCCACCTTTGGCGCAATCGCTATGTCCCCCAAAAATTTCCCACGCGCCTTTCGCATCTGCTGCCGCAGCGTTCCAGGTTTTGCGGAATCCTGCGCCGCAGGAAATGACAGCACGTCGGTCGGCCCCTTCTTCTTGCGATACGTCTCGTTCAGCCGCGCCATCTCCCCATCACCAATCAAACGCACCGCCACACTCTCCGGTCCCAGCCCGATCTCCCCCTCAACCTTTTTCAGGAACTCTTTCAGCGGCCCCACCCGCACCAGAACCGCCCGCTGCCGATTCTCAATCAATCTCATCTCATGTGGCACAGCCACTCTTGGCTGTGCTCTTCGTTACGCCGACGACCAATTGAACTTGAGGGTTTACCCTGAGCTTCGAAGGGTGCCCCACCCTTGGTTTCTAAGGGTGGGCTCTTACGATCCAAAGCCACAACCCTCTTCTCTTCCTTCTTCCCCGCACCCTCTGCCTGCCCGCCGAAGCCGCGTTCCTCGCGGCGAAGGAGGGTCTTACTCCCCGGTCTCCAATTTCACCGGCTCCTTCGCCGCCGTCACGCTCGTCTTCCCACCCCTCTGCGGGTGCGCCATATCATGCTCCTCATACGCCCGAATGATCTGCTGCACCAGATTGTGTCGCACCACATCCTTCTCCCCAAACTGCACCGTGCTGATCCCCGGAATCTTCCCGCAAATCTCCATCGACTCAATCAACCCGCTCTTCTTCCCGCTAGGCAGATCAATCTGCGTAATATCCCCGGTAATCACCGCCTTCGAGTTAAATCCCAGCCGCGTCAAAAACATCTTCATCTGCTCGCTCGTCGTATTCTGCGCCTCATCCAGAATCACGAACGAATCATTCAACGTCCGCCCGCGCATAAACGCCAGCGGTGCCACTTCAATAATCCCCTTCTCCAAAAACCTCTCCAATTTGTCGGCATCCAGCATGTCGTACAAAGCGTCGTACAGCGGCCGCATATACGGATCAATCTTCTGCTGCAACGTCCCCGGCAAAAACCCCAGCCGTTCCCCAGCCTCCACCGCCGGCCGCGCCAGAATAATCCGGTTCATCTGTTTCGTCAGCAGCGCGCTCACCGCCATCGCCACCGCCAGGTAAGTCTTCCCCGTCCCGCCCGGCCCAATCCCGAACGTCATGTCGTGCGACTCAATCTCTTCCATGTACTTCCGCTGCGTCGCCGTCTTCGGCGTAACCACTTTCTTCCCGAACGACCGCGTCCTTCCGTGTTCAAACATCCCACGCGGCGATTCGTGCGGCTCTTCCGTGGCCACCCGCAAGAGCGACTTCACCTCCGCGCTCGTAAGCTCCCGCCCGTGCCGCGTCAGGTGGTTGTACTCCTCCACAATCTTCACCGCGTGGTCCACGCTCTCCTGCTCGCCTTCCACGGTCAGCCGTGTATCGTGCAGATGCGTCCGCACGCGCAGGTACTCCTCCAGGGAACGGATGTTCTCGTCCAAAGTGCCAAAGAAGGGTTCAATTTTTCCGGTAATGTGTATAGTGCGCTTCATCCACTTGGAAGGTAGTTCTGCCGAACGGATCGGGTGGCCGATGGGATTCCTCCTGCAAACTTCTGGCTGCGCTGCAACCTGAACACGGAGAAACTACAAACACCGTAGCGCAGCCCTCCGCTCCGGTCAAGTTACACCCCCATTAAATTCCCTCCCCCATGCGGCACCGCCATTCCTGCCAGTGCTCTTCGTTAATCCGACCACCACCTGTGCTTGAGGGTGCCCCACCCTTGGTTTGTAAGGGTGGGCTCTTACCATCTAAAGTCACAGAATTTCCGTTCTTCACTCTTCTCCGTGGCCTCTGCGCTCCTCCTCTGTGCTTCGGTGTTAAGTCTCCCTCTTCCCGATTTCCGATTTCCGATTTCCGATTTCCGATTTTATCGTTACTCTTCACCACCTGTCCCTATTGGCATCCCAATTACCTGTCCTTTAGTACCCGCGTCCTATGGACGCAAACTCCCGCTTCCGCAAAACTTCACTCACGCTAGAAAGAATAGTTTTGCGTCACATTCTGAGGGAGGTTCGACCATGTCTCTGTCCGCCAAACAAATGCTCTTCGGCGCAACTCTGCTGCTAGCGGGTTCCCCGCTCTTCGCAAACGAATCCGCCGCCAAGTCCGGCGTGGCCCCCGCGCCGCGCGCTTTCGTCAACTGCCCCGGCATCTCCAACGTCCCCATGACCGCCGACGCCGAGCAAGCTCTCCCCATGCGCCAGATCGCCACGCTCTCCTGCGGCCAGCAAGTCGCTATTCTCGCCGACAACGAAGGCTACACCACGCACATCCGCACCTCCGACGGCAAAGATGGCTACGTCGCGCGCATGTACCTCACCACCGCAACGCCCGCGGCCCAGCCCACTCTCGAATTCGATGAACCCGCGCCCGTCACCAACGCCACTCCCGTCAACGGCATCGTCCGCTGGAACGCCGGCGCTCCCGGTTGCGACCAGTTCATCAGCCGCGGCCGCAAGGTCGAATCCGCCACCTCCAATGGCATCACCGTCCAAGTCTCCCTGCAGGACACCGGCTGGAAGCTCCACGCCAGCGTCGCCGTCTCCAACGCCGGCACCGCCCAGGTCTACGTGCATCCGTCGCTCGTCACTCTCGACGAACTGACACCGACCCTGCGCAACCTCCGCGAAGAAGATCCTTCCAAACTCGCTCACAATGAAGTCAATCACCAGCTCATGCGCAGCGAATACGTCGCCGTCCCCCCGCCCAGCGCGATCGTTCTCCACTCCCGCTCCACCGCGCGTGTCGCGCCTGCCACCTATCACACCACCGCCGTCGACGACTACCTCGGCTTCAACGACGAATCCGCCTCCGTCCGCGCCGTAGCTCTCAAATCCGCCAACCTCGCCCCCGGCCAGAAAACATCCGGCGATCTCTGGTACGCCCGCGATTCCAACGCCCGCGAACTCTCCCTGCGCATCTCCGTAGGCGACCAAATCTTCGACTTCCCTTTCTCGTTCGAATAAAAACTTTCCCTCCCCCCAAACAAAAAAGGCCCGGCGCATCCCCCGCCGGGCCTTTTTTTCCAACTCTCTTCTCTGCGCCTTCTACGTTCTTACGTCTAAGTCCTCTACCCACCCGCCGAAGCCGCGTTCTTCGCGGCAAAGGAGGGTCAATCCGCCGGCACGGCTCGGCTCTTCGCCCAAACCCGAATCGCCGTAATCTCCTCCGCCCGCGTAACACTCAACGGCTGCGTAGCCGCAATCTCTGCCAACAAAATCTCCGTAGAAAGCTGCTGCTTCAGCCCGAACGCCGTATACAACCCCGCCGCAATCACCTGCTCAATCTCCGCCCCCGAAAATCCGTCGCTCGCAGCCGCAAGCTTCGCCAAATCAAACCCCGCCGCGTCTCTCCCGCGTTTCCGGATGTGCAAAGCAAACAGCGCCGTCCGCGAAGCCACTCCCGGCAAATCCACAAAAAAGATTTCGTCGAATCTCCCCTTCCGCAGCATCTCCGGCGGCAAGATCGTAATGTTGTTCGACGTCGCCGCCAGGAACACTCCGCTCTCCCGGTCCTGCATCCACGTCAGCAGCGTCGCCAGCAACCGCTGCGACAACCCCGCATCCGCATCCCCGCTTGAGCCCGCCGAAGCGAACGCCTTCTCAATCTCGTCAATCCACAGCACCGCCGGCGAAATCTTCTGCGCCACGTCCAGCGCCTTCTTCAGCCGCTTCTCGCTCTCGCCCACAAACTTGTCGTACAGCGCCCCCGCATCCAGCCGCGCCAGTTCGTAGCCCCACTCCCCCGCAATCGCTTTCGCCGCCAGACTCTTCCCGCACCCCTGCACGCCCGTAATCAGCACTCCCTTCGGCGGCACCAACCCAAATCGCTGCCCCTCCGGCGTCAACGCGCTTTTCCGCTTCCCGATCCACTCCCGCAATCTCTGCAACCCGGCCACATCCGCGAACGACGCATCCCGCTTGATCGTCTCCAGTAACCCGCCCGTATGCATCGCCTGCCGCTTCGCTTCCAGCACATCGTCCAGCAGCCCCGCATCCGCCTTCCGCCGCGCCAGCACACAATGCCGCAACACGCGCAGCGCATCGTCTTCCGAAAGCCCCGCCAGATTCTTCGCCAGCTGCCCCACGCCCGTCGAGTCCAGCGAAGTTGCAATTCCCTGCGCGCGATTTAACTCCGCCAGCGTCGCTTTCACTCCGCCAACCAACTCCTCCACCGAAGGCAGCCCCAGTTGAAACGCCACCGCATCCGCATCCAGCTCCGGCGGCAATTGAATCGTCGTCCCAACCAGCACAATCGACCGCCGCGCGGTGCGAAATCCATCCGCCAGATCGCGCAACCGCCGGCTGATCCGGTCGTTGTCGCAATACCTGCAGAAATCCTTCAACAAAAAAATCGCGTCTCCCTGAATCGTCGCGATATTCGTCAGCGCCTGCTCCGGCTGGTCCGAATTGTACAAACCCGCCCCGCCATACCTCCCCAGCCCAACCGTCACGCTCCACACATACAGCGGAATCCCCAATTCCTCTGCCACGCACTCCACCAAAGTCGAAAACCGCACTTCTTCACTCGTCTCCACGGTGACGATGGGGTTGCGCGAGTTCACCAAAAGCGCCAGTTCCCCGCGTTTCGCCCGCAAAGCCGGTACGCAAATCGCGCCGTTGCCGATCCCCGGAGCCTGCAACGGCCTTATCGGTGGTTTTACTTCGTTTGACAAAGCAGTGTGCCTCGCCTCAAACTATTAGTTTGAATTCAATGCGTAAAAATGCTTAAGGAGCAATAGATGGCTCAAGGTCAGGCTACCAAAATAAAGAAGAAGAAAAAGTCCGTTTTAAAGCGCGCGGCGCAATCTCGCCAACGGGCCGAAGTCAATCGCGCCAACCGTACTCGCGTGCGCACCGCCATGCGGCGTCTCCGCACCGCCATTACCGCCGGCGACGTCACCGCGGCCACCAATCTTCTGAATCCCACGCTTTCCGCGATCGATCAGGCCATCACCAAGGGCGTGCTCCACGAGAACACCGCCAACCGCTACAAATCGCGCCTGACGCTCGCCTTCAACCAGGTGAAGGCCAAGTCCGCCAAGTAACCATGTGGCACAGGCACTCCTGCCTGTGCTCTTCGTGGGACCAAGATACAAGCACTGGCTTTCACGCCAGTGCTCTTTTTTTTGTAGCGGCCGCCTTCCGAGGCGGGCGCTTTTTCTTTTCTTTCTTCTCTGTGACCTCCGTGCTCTTCTCTCTGTGCCCTCTGTGTTAAATCCCCCTCCGCCCACCCGCCGAAGCCGCGTTCTTCGCGGCGAAGGAGGGCGTACCACATTGGCTCTTCCCCTACCCCCAACAAATAAGCCATCCTTCTACTTCGACGATTCTCTCCACCGAGGTCAACATGCTCTCCACCATCTCCCTCACCCGCACCCCAAATTCCCGCCTCACCGAAGACCTCCGCGAAAACTCCCCCTTCGGCACCAACTACAGCGATCACATGTTCGTCGCCGACTACGCCGACGGCAAATGGCAAGACCCGCGCATCATCCCCTTCGGCCCGATGGAACTCTCCCCCGCCACCACCGCCCTGCACTACGGCCAGTCCCTCTTCGAAGGCTTCAAAGCCCACCGCACCGCCGACGGCCGCGTCGCTCTCTTCCGTCCCATGGCCAATCACGCCCGACTCAATCGCACCGCCGCGCGCCTGGCCATGCCCGAAATTCCCGAAGAAATTTTCCGCGAAGGCCTTCTCGAACTGATCCGCGTTGATAAGGAATGGACTCCGTACCGCGATGGCGGCTCTCTCTACGTCCGCCCCGTTTATTTCGGCACCGACGACAGCCTGATGGTCCGTCCCGCCACCCGCTACCGCTTCGTGATCATCACTTCGCCCGGCGGCCCCTATTTCGCGCAACCCATCCGCCTCCTCGCCGAAGAAACCTACGTCCGCGCCTTCCCCGGCGGCACCGGCGACGCAAAGACTGCCGGAAATTATGGTGGTGGGTTACTCGCCGCGAAACTCGCCCAGGCCAAGGGCTATCACAACGTAATGTGGCTCGATGGCAAAGACCGCCGCTTCATCGAAGAGTCCGGCGTGATGAACATCATGTTCAACATCAACGGCACCGCCATCACGCCCGCACTCTCCGGCACCATTCTCCCCGGCGTAACCCGCGACTCCGTCCTAACATTGCTCCGCGACATGAACGTCAAACTCGAAGAGCGCCCCATCTCCATCGACGAAGTCCTGGCCGCCCACTCCAACACCACGTTGCTCGAAGCCTTCGGCATAGGCACCGCCGCAATCATCGCCCCCATCGCCGCCATCGGCCACAACAACAAAGACCACGAAATCCCCACCAACTCCCCGACGGGCTTAGCCCACCAACTCAAGCACACCCTAACCGCCATCCAAACCGGCCGCGCCCCCGACCCTCACAACTGGCTCCTCTACGTCTAGCGCTCCTATAGTTGCGGCCGCTGATCCATTGTAGGGGCGGCTTTACGCCGCCTTCTTGGTTTTCTCTTCTCCCCGTAGCGGCCACCTTCAGGTGGCCCAGCATTCCGCCAGCCGATCCCCAAGGCAATGCTTGTCAGTTCTCCCAGCCTTGCGCTAAGCTTCAGCGTTCAATCCCACCATGGCCCGAGCGGACAAACTTCTCGACCAAATTCTAAGAGGCGGCGCTGACGCAAATATTCCCTTTTCCGGTATGGTGCAGCTTCTCAAGCGGCTTGGGTTTCAGGAGCGTATTAAAGGTGATCACCACATCTTTTTCCGAGATGGCGTCACCGAAATCCTCAACTTGCAACCTCATTCCGGGAAGTGCAAACCCTACCAGGTGAAACAGGTCCGGAATGTTATAATCAATTACCGTTTGGCGGGAGAACCCGATGCCTAAATACGAAATCATCATCTATTGGAGTCAGGCCGACGAAGCCTTTATCGCCGAAGTCCCCGAACTTCCCGGCTGCGCTGCTGACGGAAAGACCTACAAGGAAGCTCTCGCCAACGTAGAAATCATCATTCAGGAATGGCTCGAAACCGCCAACCAACTCGGCCGCCCCATCCCCGCCCCCCGCGGCCGCCTCACCTTCGCTTAAAAGTCAAAAACGGCCCCCTTTGAAGTACCAACCGCCAAAGGGTGCGCCTCCCGCCAGGCTTCTAACTACGACAAATATCGTTTCAACGTCTCTTGAAAACCTTCTGTTTGTCTCAAATCCTGGTAGACAAATTTGTTCTGTGTGAAGCTGAAAAATCGTGCGTGCACGAATCCTTCTAGGGCACGTATGGAAAGTTGCTCAACGTAAATCGTTACTGCCTTTTCTAGAGGCAATGGTTCATCAGGCCGGAAAGTGGTCACCAATGCTTCCGCTTTCTGTTGCCGTTCGTTCCACCAGCCGTGCTGTTCCTGAACTATCTGATCCCCGGTAGAACCTCCGAGCAAACAAATCTGATACGCTTCGGCTTTTTCAATATCGCCCAGCTCGGATGGATGGTGCTTGGTAACAATGACGGTCTTCCCCATCACAATTTCTCCCTTCTAGATTCTCAACGCGGTTGTCGCGTTCTATAAACAGAGAATCCCTCAATGAGATTCCATGGAAATTATCAGTTGTTCCCCGCCGGGTGCCACACCCTGCGGTTTTCAGGGTGCGGTTTTTTCTTCTCTGCGGAGTCTCCGCGTCCTCTGCGTCTCTGCGTTAAGCTTTTCTGCTTCTTCCCCATTTTCGATTTTCCATTTTCGATTTTTACGCCCGCGCCCCGCTCAACTCCCACACCAAAAACTCCATCACCAAATGCGGATCCTTCGTCCCGCCCTTCAACCGGCTATCCGCCTCCCGCAACGCCCTCAATCCATCCAGCAATCTTTCCTTCGAAATCTTCCGCGCACACTGTATCGCCAACTCCGCCTGCTCCGGCCGCATCCCCAGCGCCTTCGCCGCCTGCCACCCGTTCGTCGCCCCGCGCACTTCCGTCGCTTCAATCAATTTGCGGTACATCCACGCCATCGCCCCCAGCATCAACACCGGCTCTTCCCCTTCGCGCAGCAATCGCGCAAAAAACTCCAGCGCCTTCTGCGGCTGCCGCCCGGCCAGAAAATCCGCCACCTCCCAGATCGTCGCGCTCTTCTCCGACATCACCAGAGCCGCCACATCTTGACGCCGCACAATCTTCCGCTCCGCCGCGTACGTCGCCAGCTTGTCCACTTCCGTTTTCAACCGCATCAGGTCGCCACTCACAAATTCCGCCAGGTCCTCCGCCGCGCCCCTTTCAAACTCAGCTCCCTGCTCCTTCGCCAGCGATTTCGCCAGCAGCCCCGCAGCCGCCAATCGCTCGTCCATCTTCTCGCCCAAACCCACCTCAACCGCCAGCGCCTTCTCCAGCAGCAATTTTGCCAGCCGCATCCTCTGGTCGAGGCCGGACGCCTCAATCACCAGTACGGTAAAAGGCGCCGGATTCTCCAGATACGCCTCCAGCGTTTTCACCGCCTCATCGCGCGCCTTCTCTCCCAGTTTCTCAATCGCTTCTCCACCTTCCAGGAACACCACCTGCTGCGGCGAAAGCATCGGCAACGTCTGCGCCTGGTCCACCGCCGCCTGCGTCTCTCCGTTGTCCGCCGAAAAACGCGAAATCGCCCACGTCCTCGCCGCCTCCGGCACATATTTTTCAATCAACTGCTTCCGGCACTCATCGCGCAGATACGGCTCGTCGCCCAGCAGCAGCACCGCCGGCACCGGCTTCCCCTTCTGCAATTTCTCCAGAAATTCTTCCGTGCTCACCCGCGCCATCAGAAGTTCTCCGTCACCGCGGCCACCAGCCGCGCCGCAAAGTCCTGCGCCATGCGCTCCAGCGCCGGGTCGCCTTCCTGAAAGAAATTCCGCACGTCGGTGGACAGCTCATATTCATTCCGGAAAAGAAAATTCTCGTTGTGGTAAAGCACTTTCTCCGTAGCCCGGTCCGTCAACGTCACTTCGCACGTCATTGTCACCAGCATCGCCGTCGCCTGCGCCGTGCTGGTCGTCGCCGTCGAGGTCGTCTGAAACAACAGCGGCACCACTTCCATCCGCAAAACTTTTCCGGTCAGCACCGCGTCCCCGCCGTTTGCGTCGGACACCACGTGATAATTTGTCTTCACCAGCAATTCGTGAATCGTCGCCGCCGTCAGTTTCTGCTCCACGCGGTACGTCGAAGTCTTGTTCTCCATCGCCGGCACCGCAATCACGTGCACATTCTTCGGCATCGTGCTGAAATGCCCCGCCGTCCGATACCCGCACCCCGCCAGCCCCATCGCCAACCCAGCCACCAGCGCTCCTTGTGTGGCCAACCGCAGAATTCGGTCAGCTGTCATTCCGAGCGAAGCGAGGAACCTGCTTTTCTCAACAATCACAAGCTTCATCCTTCCAACCAATCCGCAAGCCTGATCCCGCTCGCCGCCGGCATTCGCAAATTATCCGCCGCGCCCCAGAACCACCACGCCCCCGCTCGCGACAAATCCGCCCGTGGCTCGCTCATGAACATCTGGCTCTCTCCCGCCACGCTCACGTTGCTCGGCAGGGGCTCCGCAAACTCCGCCACCACCCAGCCCGCTTCCTTGCACGCCGCCGACAACTTCGCCGCATCCGTTCCTTCGCCCAAATCCGCGCAAGCGCTGAACGTCAATCCATAAAACGCCGGGACATGCACCAGGTTCAGCGAAATCTTCGCATCCTCATTCGCGTCGCCCACCGCCGCCGCAACCTCCGCTCGAATCTCCATTCCCTCGCGCGCCAAATCCTCTTTGCTCTCCGCCCCAAACCGCGGCAGCAAATTAAACGCCGTCTGCGTCCCAAACACCTGGCTCCCGATGCTTTGGAACGACAACAGTTGCGAAGTCTGCGTTTCCAACTCCTCGATTCCCTTCCTGCCCGTTTCCGAAACCGGCCGGAACATCACCGCCACCAGCCTCTGCAACCCGAATTTCCCCAGCACCAGCGCCAGGCTCGCCGCCGCCGTCCCACCCGCGGAGAACACGCTGAACGTCTTCGCATTTCTCGCCACGCTTTTTCCCGTCAGCGCTTCGATCTTCGGAAACCACGGCGTAGCATCCGGGTCCGAAAGCGTCGCGTGCGTAAAATCAATAATCGTTGCCCCGGCCTCTCGCGCCGGCCCCAGGCAGATCTTCCCAAACTCCGTCGAGCCTGCCAGAAACGCATACTTCGCCCCGCGAAACGTATCCTCTTCCACTCGCTGAATCACCGCCGCTTCCCCGCCTGCTTCCGTCAGCGTCCCCGCCACGTACTCCTCATCCACCAGCCGCAAATCCCAACCGGCAAATCGGCTCTCCTCCACAAGCGTCTTCAGCTCGCCGCCCAGCAGCGACGACGCACCCGCAATCACAATTCTCTGGGAATTTCGATCAGCAGACATGAATCAAGCCGTCCTGGTCGCAGGACGCCGCCGCAGAAATCTGACCACGTGCAACACCACTCCCACCACCGCGTACGTCCCCGCAATGATCACCAGCGCCGCCTCCGAATATTTCCAGATTGTCGCCACCAGCAGGAACATCAGGATGATCGTGATGGACGGCTGTTTCCGGGTCCACGGAATATCTTTAAAGCTGTAGTAGCGCACTGTGCTGGTCATCAATCCGCCCAGAATCAGCAGCAGCACAAACCACGCAATCGCCCAGTTCTTGTCGTTCAGAGGATCGAAATAGTGCCGCGAGTGGATCAGCGCGGCCACCACTCCCGCCGCCGCGGGCGTCGGCATTCCCACAAAATTCTTGTTCCCGCCCGGCTCCATCCCCTTCACGTTAAACCGCGCCAGCCGCCACGCCGTGCAGATCAGAAACGTCAGGCAGCAGATCCACGCAAACTCTCCCAATTGGTGAAACTCACTCTGCCCCGCAAACGCATACCGGAACCCCCACGCATACGCCAGAATCGCCGGCGCAATCCCAAAACTCACCACGTCCGCCAGCGAATCAAACTGCACCCCAAATTCGGTATTCGTCCCGGTCATCCGCGCGATCCGTCCATCCATCGAATCAAACAGAATCGCCAGCCCGATGGCCTTCGCCGCATGGTCAAAATCTTCTTTCCCTCCAACCAGCGCCGCAATCGATGCGTAGTACCCGCAAAGCAGGTTCGCCACCGTAAACAAACTGGGAATCAGGAATATGCCGCGCCGCAATCGCGCCCGCCGCGTGGGCTTCTGTACAAAAGGCATCTCGTGTTGTTCAGGTTCGTTCATGTCCCATCCCGTGTTCCGCAACACTCTACTACGCGCCGTGTCTTGATTCCTTAGCTTTTCTGCCCTTAAATCCGCATCCGCGCAATCACGCTCGAGCCGCCCTTCACGTTATCGCCCACCTTCACCGCCAACTCCGCGCCCTCCGGCAGCCAAAGATCCACGCGCGATCCGAATCGCACCAACCCCACCAACTCCCCGCGCCCCACGGAATCTCCCGTTTTCTTCCAGGCCACCACGCGCCGCGCCACCCACCCGGCAATCTGCTTGAAAACGATCTCCCCGTGCTCGCTCGCTAGCGTGAAGACATTTTGTTCATTTTCCAGCGAAGCCTTCTCCGCCCAAGCCGCCAGAAATTTCCCCGGCTTGTATTCCAATTTCGTAATCGTCCCCGCAGCCGGCGAACGGTTCACGTGCACATTCCAGATCGCCAGAAAAATACTCACCCGCTTCCCTGGACGCCCCGCGTTTTCCTCATCCTTCACCACCACAACGCGGCCGTCAGCCGGAGACACCACTACTCCCGGCTCCATCGGAATGTCTCGATCTGGATTGCGGAAAAAATAGAAAACAAAAAGCGCCAGAAAAACCAGCACCGCTCCAACAATTACTCCCACCGTGTTTCCGAACGCCAGTAATATTCCGCCAATCACCAGCGGCGGAATCCCAAACCAATACCCTTCTTTGACCATAGTCTCCCCGACCCCGTCGCGATCGCTGCTCGCGGGAGCGCCATGGTCATTCTACGATAAATTTTCCGGGGACGTGTTTCCGGTCGGGTTACTGCGTATGTCGAGCGCCCGCACTGTGAACGCGTGCCGCTATGCGTTCCATTTCATCCTTCACGTGGAGCTTTAACTTTTTCAACCGGATTTCTTCGATGAGGTCTTCACTGTTCAGGTAGGGTGATCGGAAGAGTTGCTGAAGTTGTGCATCATACTGCCGGTGCTGCTCTGCCAGACGCTGATACTCGGCGTCTGTTTCACCAATTACGTCCCGAGGGCTCCGCTGCGCTGTGGCCATGCGTTCCTCCTCTAGAGTGGATTTGTGACTGGGGTGTGAATCTTACATGAGCGCAGAGTAGCACCGGGATTCCCGGAGTCAAGAGAGAGTTCGTACTAAACTGTGGATTTAGGAACCGAGCGCTCCATCACCGTCGCCGCCTCGGCCGGATCTCGGTAATAGTCCTTGCGCGAGCCGACTGCCCCAAACCCCAACTTGCGATAGAACGCAATCGCCCCTGCATTCGACTCGCGAACCTCTAAAAACACTCGACTTACCTGCCGCTCAACGAACTGTTGCAGCAACCGCTGAACCAGCGCCCGGCCCTCTCCCTGGCGTCGCGCGCTCTGCCTTACCGCCAAATTCAAAATCTCCGCTTCATCCAACACTTGCCTTCCCACCACGATTCCCGAAACGGCGCCGCCTCGCTCGCTCACAAACGCGACAACCCCTAGCAGTAACCGCGTGTTCCGCAATGCCTCCTCCGACCAACTCGCCGCTTCCCTCGCCTCCCGCAGGATCGCCGCCACTTCCGGCGCATCCGCAACCGCATCGAACTCGCGAATCACAAACCCAGGCCGCGCCGTTCCCTCACTTCCCATGGCTCGCCGGATCCTTCCAGAAAATCTCCGCGTCCGACCGCCGCACATAATTCGCATCCAGAGCCAGCGGGTCCGTGAACTTCCCCTCTCGCGCTCGCTCTTCTCCCAACACCGCAACCCCTGCGGCCAGTCCATCTGTCGCAAGAATCATTTGTTCGCCCTGTGCGAATCTATCCTTCCAGCCCGCCACTCCACTGAACAATCCCGGATCCAAACTGATCCACTGGACGCGCTCATCCCCCGCGCGCTGCTTCACCCATTCCACAAAACCCTCTGGCGCAATCACCATCTCTTCCTCGACCATTCTCCAACCGCGATTCTCTCCGCGATAAAACAATCCACCAAATACCTGCCCGCGTTGAGCATCAAAACTCGCAGCCACAAATCCCGTAGCATCCGCTATTTGCCGCGCCATCGCTTCCAGTCTAGAGACTCCCACCACTCGGATCCCGAATAACTCTGCCCAAGCCTTCACCGCCGTCAGTCCCACACGGACCCCTGTGAACGAACCGGGCCCAGAAGCCACCGCCAATAACCCCACTTCGCGCATTACAGTTCCGACGGAAATCAGCCCTCGCTCCACAGCCGGCAGCAGCCACGATGAATAATCTTCCGCGCTTTCGTGCTTTTGCACCGACACCAGTGCGCCATCCCTTCGGACAGCAACGCTACCCCTCGCTTCACAGGTATCAATCCCAAGCGTAATCAATCCATTCCCCTTGTCCCTTGCACTTTCCCGCCATCCATCCCGCCCTGGCTTACTCCATCAAACGAAAGGAGTTGCCCATCACTTCGGCTGCGCTAACAAATCCATACCGATGCTTCCTTGGTCACTCGGGAATAACCCTGCACAAAACCGCCCCGCCCCAGAGCAATTTCAGTGCCAAATTGGTCCAACCAATTCTCTATCTTCCTCATTCCACTGGATATATCTTGACTCTCACAACACACTACCCTAAACTCATTTCATCTCCTAGGGGGGACTTCCGAAGCTATGGACTATAAGATTGGCGACAAAGTCGTTTATCCGAACCACGGCGTAGGGGTTATCGAGCAGATCAATTCCGGGGTGTTGAACGGCAGAACTGAAAGGTATTACATGATCCGCGTAGTTGTCAGCGGTTTGCGGGTTATGGTTCCTCAATCCAACGCGGCGACGGTTGGTCTTCGTTCCGTCATCCGCTCCACCGACACAAGCAAAGTCCTTGGCTTCCTCGAAAAAGGCAAGCTCAACTCTCATCACGACTGGAAACACCGCTTCAAGGAAAATTCGGAGCGCATGCGCACCGGATCCCTCCTCGAAGTCGCCGTCGTCCTCAAGAGTCTCGTTTCCCTCAGCCGCAGCAAGCCTCTCTCCTTCCGCGAAAAGAAAATGTTGGAGCGCGCCAAGTATCTCCTGGTCAGTGAAATGGCCACGGCTCGCAACCTGACATCGGAAAACGCCGAAGGACTCGTGGTGAAATCCCTGGCCAAAGCTAAACTCCAGTTCCCCCAAATGCAGGAAGGCCTCGAGTCGTAACCTTCCCCCAACAAAGTTTCGCCAAACGGGCAGCCCATGCTGCCCGTTCTTTTTTGGAGTGCGGAAGCTCTGCTTCCGCTTTTACCACCCAACCTCGTCCACCCAAATCCTCTGTAGCACAACCACCGCTCCTATCTCCGAATCCTTTACCTCATTTACCTCATTTACCTCCTTAACCTCCTCTACCTCCTTCTTCACCCCAACGGCATACTCGCCTTCGCATTCAACGTCACATCCGCAAACTTCCCCTCCCTAAACCCCGCATACGCCGCCGCCGCAATCATCGCCGCATTATCCGTAGACAACGCCCGGTCCGGAAAAAATACCCGCAATCCCTTCCCCCGTGCCCGCTCCTCAAACCTGGCCCGCAACTGACTATTCGCCGCCACTCCGCCCGAAACCAGAATCGTCTCCACTCCGCATTCTTCCGCCCCCGTCATCGTTCGCTCCACCAGGTCCCGCACCACCGCATTCTGAAACTCACGCACCAATCCCAGTGTCGCCCCATCGCACAGCGCCAGCAATTCCGCAAACGCCCGATGCCCCTCCCGCAGTGCCTCTTCCCTTTTCCTAATTCCCTCGTTGTACTCCGGATGCTCCCGCAAATGATAAAGCACCGCGGTCTTCAATCCGCTGAAACTGAAATCCAACGCGTTCCCGCGCGTCTTCGTCGGCCCAAATTTCACCGGCGCCGCCGCATTTCCCGCCGCAGCCGCCAGCCGATCCAGAATCGGCCCACCCGGATACCCAAGCCCCAACAGCTTCGCCACTTTGTCGTAAGCCTCGCCCGCCGCATCATCGCGAGTTCCACCCAACTTCCGGTACACGAACGCAGCGCTATCCGATTCATTCGCCGCTTTCACTTCGTACAAAACAGTGTGCCCGCCCGAAACAATCAAACACACCGCCGGCAACTTCGGCTCCTGCCCTTTCTGAAAGGCCTCCAGAAACACCGCGCGCACATGCCCTTCCAGATGATTCACTGCCACCAGCGGCTTTCCCAGCGCCGCCGCCAGTGTCTTCCCATAAGTAATTCCCACCAGCAGCGACCCCACCAGCCCCGGTCCCTGCGTCACCCCGATCGCATCCAGTTCCTCAAATCTCAACCCCGCACCCGCCATCGCCTCTCGCACCACCGGCACAATCTGCCGCAAGTGCTCCCGCGAAGCCAGCTCCGGCACCACTCCCCCATATTTCCGGTGAATATCAATCTGCGAAGCCACCACGCTCGACAAGATTCTCCGCCCGTCCACCACCACCGCCGCCGCCGTCTCGTCACACGACGACTCAATCCCCAAAATCTTCACTCCGCTCCTCGCGGTCCGACTCTCCATAACCCTCCAAACAATTTCACGCCACTCCGCGCCCAAATGTAGCGGCCGGCTTCAGCCGGCCCCGCCACTCGCATACCTTATCTCTTTCGCTTTCGCTCCCTCTTGTAGTCGTACTTTTCGTAATAATCGATCGTCCCAAACAATTTTGGAATTTCTTGCTGCTTACGCCATTGCAAAGACTTGCCAATCCCAGCCTTCTCCGTCTTTCCCTTCGTCGTGAGCTTCGATGATTTCATAGCCCCGCCTGGTAGCGGCCGGCTTCCAGCTTGCCCTGACGAAGGAAGGGCCGACCGCTCCGAAAAACGCGCCCACCCGTCAACTAGTACAGTGTATCTCTTTCGCACAGTCCTATTGCGGCGCCCCCTTGCCACCGGCACTCTGGCTTGGGGCAAATCCATGACCTTCACCATCACTACCACCACGGAAACATCCAGCACCATCGAGCAACGCATGCTCGGCAGCGGCCCTGGCCTGCCGCCCGCTCTCGCGAACTATCCCGCTCAAAGCGCCACTACCATCGACGGCGGTTCCGCCGCTCTCTTCGGCCTTCCCTTCATGATCGCCGGCGTCTTCATCGGTCTCGCCGCCTTCAACGTCATCCAGACGCGCAATCACGCCCCACTCTGGCTCATCGCCATCCTCGGTGCCATGTTTTTCTCCGCCGGCTTTTTCCTTTTCGCCCACGGAATTCGCGGCATGATCCGCAAGGCAAGTTACCTCCGCAAAAACGCCGAAACGCCCGGCCAGCCCTGGCTATGCGATTTTCACTGGCACCAGGAAGGCATCAACTTCTCCGCCTTCAACGCCATGCTCGGCCGCCTCACCGGCGCCCTCGTCTGGAACGCCTTTCTCGTTCCCTTCTTCTGGGTCGGCTACACCCAGCGCGGCGCCTGGCCGTTCCTGGTCATCGCCAGCGTCTTTGCCTTGCTTGGCCTGATCGCCTGGGTTCGCTGGGCACAGATGCTGGGCGACCTGCTTCGCTATGGAAACAGCTTCCTCGCCTACGACGAGTTCCCCTATTTCCTCGGCGGCACTCTGCGCGCCCGTCTCCGCGCCCCGCGCCATCTCACCGCCGTCAATTCCCTTTCCTTCACCCTGCGCTGCGTCCAGGAACGCTACGTCACCACCGGCGCCGGGAATAACCGCCGCTCCCAGGTCGTCTGCTACGAACTTTACAAAGATATCGTCACCCTCGACCATGATCGCCTCTCCAATTTCGTCGGCGCCGAAATTCCCGTCGAGTTCCGCCTCCCCGCCGATAAACTCACCACCTCGCTCGCAGACACGCCTCCCACTTACTGGCAGATCGAAGCCAAAGGCGAAGCTCGCGGCGCCGATTACCAGGCCTATTTTCTAGTCCCCGTCTACAAGAAACCCTGAATCATTCTCTCTCGCCGCCGCATCCAAAGTCGGAATATAACCGCCGTCACATCAGTAGCATCCATCAAGTACAGCTTCGCTCTTCGCGTGCGTCGCGGTCGTTGTGCTACGTTGTACGTTCGGTTTCAGTTTGCGATTAAGCCCAAAGCCCCAAAGGGACCCCGATTATGGCCAAGCCAGTTATTCTCACTGTTGACGACGATCCCGACGTCCTTCAGTCCATCGAGCGCGATCTCCGCAGCCGTTACTCCGAGCGTTACCGCGTCATGCGCGCTTCCTCCGCCAACGAAGCGCTCGGCGTCTTGAATCGCCTGAAAACTCGCAACGACGCGGTCGCACTTCTCCTCGCTGATCAACGCATGCCCGAACTCGATGGCGTCGGTTTCCTCTCCCAAGCCACCGAACTCTTCCCCAACGCCAAGCGCGCCCTGCTCACCGCCTACGCCGACACCAACGCCGCCATCGAAGCCATCAACTCTGCCCGCGTCCATTATTTTCTTCTGAAGCCATGGGATCCCCCTGATCAAAATCTTTATCCCGCGCTCGATGATCTGCTCGCGGATTTCCAGGCTAGCTATCAGGCCCCATACGAAGGCATCCAGCTTTTCGGCACCCGCTGGTCACCCAGAGCCTATGAACTCCGCGTCTTCCTCGCGCAAAATCACCTGCCCTACCAGTGGCTGGACGTCGAACAGTCCAACACAACGGATTTCTCCGCCGCCTTGCACAAATCCGATGGCGCGCCCGAAACCCTGCCCCTGATGATCTTTTCCGACGGCACAAAAGTTTCAGAACCCACCACCGCCGACATCGCCCGGAAAATCGGCTTGCGCACCCATAGCGACGTCGAATTTTATGACCTCGCCATCGTCGGTGGCGGCCCCGCGGGCCTCGCTGCCGCCGTTTACGGCGCTTCCGAAGGCCTTCGCACCGTCATGATCGAACGAGAAGCTCCCGGCGGCCAGGCAGGCCTCAGCTCCCGTATTGAAAATTATCTTGGCTTTCCCGCCGGCCTCAGCGGTCGCGACCTCGCCCGCCGCGCCGTCGTCCAGGCCACCCGCTTCGGCGTCGAAATCCTGTCTCCACAGGAAGCTTCCGGCGTCCGCATTGAAGGCCCCTATCGCATTATCGAAATGGCCGATGGAAGCAAAGTCTCCTGCCACGCTCTGCTCCTCGCCATGGGCGTACAGTGGCGTAATCTCGGTGTCCCCGGTGAAGATCGCCTCCGTGGCGCGGGCGTCTATTACGGCGGCGGCGTCACCGAAGCCATGTCGTGCAAAGGTGAAACTGTCTACGTTGTCGGCGGGGCCAATTCCGCCGGGCAAGCCGCCATCAATTTTGCGAGTTACGCCGAAAAAGTCGTGATGATCATTCGTCGCGAATCCCTCGCCGCCACCATGTCCCAATACCTCATCGACCAGATCAAGAAAACTCCCAACATCGAAGTCTGGCCGCAAACCCAGGTCGCCGAAGTCCACGGCGATCAGCACCTCGAGGAAATCTCAATCTACTGCTCCACTACCAAGAGTACCGACCGCGTTCCAGCCAAAAGTCTCTTCATCTATATTGGCGCACTGCCGCGCACCAACTGGCTCGGCGACCTCGTCCAACGCGATGCCCGCGGCTTCATTCTCTCCGGCCCCGATCTCATGCGCGACGGCAAGCGCCCCCCGGGCTGGAGCATCGATCGCGATCCCTCGTTGCTCGAATCCAGCGTCCCAGGCATCTTCGTCGTCGGCGATGTTCGCCACGGTTCCGTCAAGCGCGTCGCTTCCGGCGTCGGCGAAGGCGCTGTTGCCATTCAGTTTGTTCACCAGTATCTTGCGAAGGTGTCATGAGCTACGCCGAGCGGCTTACCAAGGTGGCCCAAACCGATTTGCCGGGCCTGGTCGACGAAATCCGAAAAATTGCCGTCTTCACTGACCTTCCACAGGAACATCTGGAGTGGTTTGTCTCCAATTGCATGGAAGCTCGCTTCGCCACTGGTGAAGTCGTCTACAAAGAAGGCACGAAGGCGGAGTACATGTCGATCTTCCTCGAAGGCCGCATCTTCGCGCGCCGCGAAGCCGAAGGCGCAAACAGCCCGGTCTTCATCGTCGAAAAGGGTGACGTCACAGGGTTTCTTCCCTTTTCGCGCATGACCCAGCTCACTATCACCGGTCGCGCCGAAGAGCCAGTCCATCTACTTTTGTTCCCTGCAACTTTGTTCCAGGAAATGTTCCAGCGCATGCCCGTGCTCGGCAAGCGCCTCGTCGGACTTCTTACCGACCGAGTCCGCGAAGTTACCCGCAATGAACAGCAACTCGACAAACTCGCCGCTCTTGGAAAGCTTTCCGCCGGCCTCGCCCATGAACTCAACAATCCGGCCGCCGCCGCTGCTCGCGCCTCCGACGCCCTCCTCGAATGTCTCGCCCGCCTCCGCAGCCTCGACGCTCTCCCTTATCTCTCCGAAGCTAACTGTGCCGCAATCGCCAAAATCGAAACAGAACTCCGCGCCGAACTCCAGCCTCCCGCCTTCAAGGACCAACTCGAACGCAGCGACCGCGAAGAATCCATCACCACCTGGTTGGAAGGTCACAAAGTTTCCGAAGCCTGGAAGCTCAGCCCGCTTCTCGTCGACGCCAACCTCACCCCCGATCATCTCGAACGCTACCTCCTCGCCGCCGGCGCCACCATGCCCACCGCTCTCACTCGCTTCGCCACCATGCTCGAAATGGAGCGCATCATCGGCCAGGTCGCTCACAGCACCCGCCGCATCTCCACGCTCGTAAAAGCCATCAAGGAATACTCCTACATGGATCAGTCCCCCGTGCAGGAAGTGGACATCGTTCGCGGCCTCGAAACCACCATCGCGATCATGGAGCACAAGCTCAAAAAAGGTATCACCGTGATTCGCGAATTTTCTCCCGACGTCCCCAAAGTCACCGCCAACGGCGGCGAACTCAATCAGATCTGGACCAACCTCATCGACAACGCCGCCGACGCCATGAAAGATAAGGGCAAACTGCGCGTCCGCGTCACCCACGAAGGCGATTACGTTTTGGTGGAAATCATCGACAACGGCTCCGGCATTCCCGAGGACGTTCAGCCCCACATCTTCGAACCCTTCTTCACCACCAAGGGCGTCGGCGACGGCACCGGCCTCGGCCTTGACGCCGTCCAGCGCATCGTCCGCAAAAACCGCGGCTCCATCAACTTCGACTCCGTCCCCGGCGAAACCCGCTTCCAGGTCCGCATCCCCATTCACCAACGTCTGTAATCGTCCCAATTCCCTCTCTCCCCCACCGTATCTCCCGCCATGTGTCTCTATTTGGCTATTGTCACTTTTGAATAACAGTCAAACAGTCTGCAACCAACATCGCCCTCCGCGAGAGAAAATAGAACCCAGACAGGTGACCCATGCTTCCGAAACTCCTCGTCGCGGCACTCTTCGCATCTCTGTTCGCAAGTGCTCCTGTCCCTGGCGCGCAGAACCAGACTCCCGCTCCAACTCCTCAAGACGCCGCGCTAAAGCCCGAGCCGTCCGACAATCCTACGCGGCCACCCGCGGCCGCCGACGCCAAGCCTGCCTCTCCCAAACCCCGCCAAAAGGTCTACACCAACGATAATCTCCCCAAGGCCAACCCCGGTGATTTCAGCGGCGCCGACTTCGGCGAAATCAACAATTGCGACCGCAATTGCTTTGAACAGGTTCGCCAACTCGCCCACGTTTTTCCGGGCTCCAATCCCGGCTGGAAGCGCGACCTTCTCCGCGCGCTGGACACCGTCCGCAAGGACCCCGACTGGCAAAAATATCTTCGCGATCTCTTCGACGTCCACCAGCGCTTCTGCGCCCTCGGCGCGGAAAAGCGCGACGAACTTGCCTACGTCGCGGATCCGGCAAACGTCACCCCGCGCGAAATCGCTGTTGAAGACAAGTACGACGCCAGGTTCAAGCAGGCCCAAGCATCCCTCGAACAAGTTTCCGCCCGGCAGCACGGCCTGCAGCAGCTCTTTGCCGTGAGTCCCTTTTCTCTTCAGTTTTCGCAGCTCCAGGTCAGCCGGATCCAGAACGCCCCGTGCGGTTCGCAGCGTTATCCCCAACCCACGCCGTCGGACGGCAACGACCCTTAACCCATGCCCAAGCGCTCCGACAATTCTCCCCCCTTGACTCATTCTCTCGGCGCCCTCGCGTGCGCGACTGCCCTGTTCGCCCTTTTTCCGCTCGTCTCCAAAGCGCAAAATTCCACCGATCCTCCTCGCGCAAATCCGGCTCCGGCCGCTGCCTCGCCGGCTCCTGTAAGCGGCGCTTCGCAAAAGCCTGCTTCACCCGCAAAGCCAAAGCACGTGATCACCAACGAAGATTTGGAGCCGCGTTCCGCCGCAGGAGCAAAGGACGACAAATTCATCGCCGGCGAAGGTTCGCTCCTGGCCTGCGACTCATCCTGCGAACAAGCCGCCCGCAACGAACTCGGCTACGACTCCGATAACGAAGCCGAATGGCGCGTTCAAGTCGTCCGCGCACGCCGCGATCTCCTGGAAGACACCGCTTGGCGCGGCTTGCTTTCCCAGGCCGTTCAACAATCCAACTACTATTGCAACTTCCTCCTGCAGGAGGCTCAGCAAACCGCCCCCTCCGGTAACGATTACAGCTCCCGGGCGCAGCGCGCGCGCGACGCCAACTACTTCGAAAACATGGGCCGCACTCTCCGGCAAGGTCTGGAGTCGCTCATGAATCGCATGCAGCAGCGCGTGGAGGAAGTCCGCGTCCTCTCCCCCGCTCGTGCCGCCATGATGTCCGCTCAAGCAACGCGCATCCTGGACCGTACTTGCGAATTCCCAGGCAGCCGATGATCCCCATCCACACTGCCCTTATTCCCCGAAACTCGTCACTGCGGTCCGCGGGTGCCACACTTCGCAACCGGATTTTCCTGACGGCCGCGATCCTCTCCGCTCCGTTCCTCATTTCCTCCTGCGGGAAAAAAGACGCCGCACAAAAAACGCAGTCCGGACCGCACCTCAAATGGTCTGTCCGCGCCGACGGCATGGCCGTCTCCCATCCGGCCATCGCTCCCGACGGCACCATCTACATCAGCTCAAACAGCGGTGTTCAGGCTTTCTCTCCCGAAGGCAAGCAACTCTGGAAGCTGACCCTCGCCTCTCCCGGCACTCCCGTCATTGCCGATGATGGCACTCTCTATTTCGCCTGCAATTACGGGCTCGTCTTCGGTGTAAGTTCCGAGGGCAAATTAATCTGGCAACCCAGGATCGGCCTCTCCGGATTCCGCACGCCCCCGGCCCTCGGCCCCGATGCCTCACTCTTCTTTGTAAATACCCCGTCCGATATTTACGCTTTCCGGCCCAGGCAATCGGACAGCGTTTACTGGTCTCTGCAAACTTTCCGCGAAGGACTCCTCAGTACGCCCAGCCTTCTGCCCGGCAGTGCGCGCGTCGATTCTGCCAGCCAGGGCGGCACTCCCGTTCTGTTGGGCGATTCCAATCTGATCGTTGCTCGACAGAATTTCCTTCATTCCATCTCCACCAATGGTAACCGCGGTTGGGATCTCGAATTGACTCCGGGCGGCGTCAGCCTGGGCGCCATCGGCCCTGACTCCACGATTTACGTCGGCGACGGCCGCAGCGTTCTCTACGCCATCGATCCCTCCGGCTCCACAAAATGGCAATTTGAGGGTGCCGGTTTTATCGGCTCGGCTGTCGTGGATACAGCCGGGGTCATCTACTTCGCGAATGGCGACGCTCTTTTTGCCGTGAACCCCGATGGCTCTCTGAAGTGGCGCTACTCCAAACAACAGCAACCCCATTTCCTCACTTCACCCGTCCTTGCCGCCGACGGCACAATCTATATCGGGGCAGAATTTGGACTGCTCGCCTTCAGCCCCGAAGGCGCTCTGAAGTGGAACTTGCGCGTCTATTCCCCCACTTCGCCGCTCACCATCGGGCAGGACGGCACCATCTATTTCGCTTGTGGCTATTCCTCGCTCTGCGCTGTCCAGGGCGATGGCGCTCCCCTGATGCACAGTTCCTGGCCCAAGGCCTATCACGATCTGGCCAATACCAGCCGGTATTCTCCCCTCAACGAGTGAGGTGCTCACGAATGTCTCGCAAATCCATTCTGCCTCCGGCACTCGCGATTCTTTCCGGGCTCGCATGCCTGGTGGGCGGTTGCAAGCCCTCCGCGAAATCCACCTCCACCACCGGAAAAACCACTTCCTTTGAAAAGAAGTGGGAATTACCCCTCGGCGGAAGAGTGGAAGGCTCGCTGGCTCTCTCCGATGACGGCAACATCATCGTCGCAGGCCAGGACGGTTTCGTTTACGCGGTCGATTCCAGCGGCAAGCTTCAGTGGAAAACCTACATCGGCCCCACGCTGGCTTCCCCAGCGATTGGACCCGACGGTGCAATCTATATCCCCAACAATGAAGGCTCCGTCTTCGCCCTCAATCGCTCTGGCTCCAGGCGCTGGGTTTCGGTCGTCTATCCCGGCACCACCTACGGCCACAACGCCGGCGCCATTGGCGACGGATTTCTCTACACTCCCTCCCGCGACGGAGTAAAAGCCCTTAACTTCTCCGACGGCCGCGTCGAGTGGTCTGCCGGCGGCGGCTCCAATCAGTGGGGAGCCGTTACCCTGCTCATGGACGGCACAATCCTGTTCGGCGCGCGCGGGCGTCTTTTTGCCGCCAATTCGCACGGCGATACGCTCTGGCAATTTCCTCCGCTCACCAGCGAAGCGACCGCTCGCAACGGCGGTTTTCCGCCGCCGGGAAATTTTATGATCTCCTCCGGCATCACGCCCGGCCCGGATCACCAGCTTCTTCTCGGCGAGGGCCGCGACCATCTCTCCTCTATCGGACAGGACGCCGCGCTTCGCTGGGATTTCAAATCTCCCGGCGCTAGTCTGAATACTTCTTCTCCGGTGATCGCCTCCGACGGCACAATTTATTATTCCCACTCCGATCGTCACTTGTACGCATTCGATTCCTTCGGCTCGCAAAAGTGGGCTCTCGAACTGCATGATTACAACCCATCCACTCCTGTGCTTGCCGCGGACGGCACAATCTTCGTAATTGCAGGACGCAATCTGATCGCTGTCTCGCCGGCGGGAAAAATCTTGGGGAAGGCGGAGCTTGGCGCCTCCGCGATCGCATCCCCCACGCTCGCCCCCGACGGCACCATTTTTCTTGTCACCGACACTGGAATTCTCTCCGCTTATGCCGGCGGCCATGGCGGGCTGATGGATAGTCCCTGGCCCAAATTCCAGGCCGACCTCGCCAACTCCGGCCGCGCCCGTACCTACTGAAATTACCTTTCCGCTTGGCCGTGCCGCGAATCTGTGTAGAATCTTGCGTATGAACCGTCGAACCTTTATCGAATCGTCTTTCGCCGCCGCCGCTGTCAGTTCACTCCCCCTCCGCGGTCTTGCCGCCGCGCATCAAATCGATTCCGTCGGCATGCAGCTTTACACCGTCCGCGGAATGATGGGCACCGATGTTCCCGGCACCATCGCCAAGGTCGCCAAGATTGGCTATAAGGAAGTCGAATTCGCCGGCTACCCATATCTTTACTCCCCGAAGGATCTGCGTTCGATCCTCGATGCCAACGGCTTGTCTTCCCCTTCCGTCCACGTCTCCTATGACGTCGTACAGCATCGCATTCCGCAAGCCATAGAAGCCGCACACGTCATCGGCCACAAGTACATCATCTGCCCCTGGATTGATGACTCGCAGCGCGCTTCCTCCGACGGCTACAAGCGCGCCGCTGAACTGTTCAACAAAGCCGGCGAAGCCTGCCACAAGGCGAGTCTCCAGTTCGGCTACCACAATCACTTCTGGGAGTTTCTCCCCGACAAAAATCTCGGCGACAAATTGCCCTACGATTTTCTGCTCGAATCCACCGATCCCGCGAACCTCACAATGGAGCTCGACCTCTGCTGGATCACCGTCGCCAAAAAAGACCCCGTCGCCTATTTTAAGAAATATCCCGGCCGCTTTTCGGAAGTCCACGTCAAGGATCTCAACAAGATTCCGCCTATCGTCCCCGGCAAGAATTCAGAGCAGATGATTGACGATGTCGCCGCGGGTTTCACCGCCATCGGTGGCGGGGTGATCGACTGGAAGACGCTTCTGCCCGCTGCACAGGAAGCCGGGGTCAAGCATTTCTTCGTCGAAAACGACGCCCCCAAGGACGCCATCGCGAACCTAACCGAGAGCTATTCCTACCTATCGAAGCTGCGTTTTTGAACCAAAACGGGAAATCATTCGAATGCCTGTGGAAATCGATTCGAATGTTTTCGCTCTAAGTAGTTTGTTCCGGCCACTTACGCAAACCAGCTAGTCCCGGTATTTTGCAAATAATTACCTTCAAGCGTTACTTTAAATGTCGGCGCGCCGACATTTTCTCCGCTTCCCCTCCCGCCATCTCCACTCAGCTAAACCTCGCGGTTCATCCCAACCCGCTTTTCCCGCAACCCCTATAGGTACTTCGATTGATTGACAAAACTCCCGCCCGGCGTCTACTGTTCTTACGAAGCTGAAAATATAAATCAAACTAAAACGACTACACCCGACATGACGACAGACTCGACGCAGTCCTCGCAAAAGTCCGCCGCCCACCCCAAAGTTCGCAAAGCCGTTTTGCCCGCCGCCGGACTCGGCACGCGTTTTTTGCCCGCCACCAAGGCCCAGCCCAAGGAAATGCTGACGGTTGTGGACAAGCCGCAGATTCAATACGTCGTCGAAGAGTGCGTCGCCAGCGGCATCGAGCACATCATCATCGTCACCGGAAAAGGCAAGAATTCCATTGAAGATCACTTCGACAATTCCCCGCTGCTCGAACGCTTCCTCGAAGAAAAGGGCAAGCACGATCAGGCGGAGATGGTTCGCCGCATCAGCAACATGGTCCAGGTCAGCTACACCCGGCAGAAAGAGCCGCTCGGCCTCGGCCACGCCGTCCTGGTTGCAAAAGATCTCGTCGGCGACGAACCGTTCGCCGTGCTCCTCGGCGACGTGCTGATCCCCGGCGCGAATCCCGCCACCAAACAACTCATCGATGTCTATGAAGCAACCGGCACCGGCGCCATCGCGGTTGAAGAAGTTCCCCGCGACAAAACGCATCTCTATGGGATTGTAGCCGGCGAACCTGCTCCGCAACCTCCGTTTGGAGAACGCCTGCTGCGCATCCGCGACCTCGTCGAGAAGCCCAAGAACGAAGAGGCACCAAGCAACCTCGCCATTACTGGCCGCTATGTGCTGCCATCCGCCATTTTCGATTGTCTCGAACGCACCAAACCCGGCGCTGGCGGCGAAATCCAACTCACCGACGCCATGCGCCTCCTCGCCAAAGAACAGGGATTGTGGGCCTACATTTATGAAGGAATTTCCTACGATGCGGGAGACAAACTCGGCTTCCTGAAAGCCACCGTCGAACTCGCCCTGCAGAACAAGGAACTGGGCTCCGACTTCCGCTCTTACCTCAAATCCTTGAAGCTGTAATCCGTGTTCCTCGTCGCGAGCGATTAATTGGTTGTGAAAAGCAAACAAAAATGACTTGTCATCCTGAGGCGCGCGTCGTTTGCGCCCGAAGGACCTCAACTTTGAGTCGTTTCAAGAATTCAATTTGGAGATCCAGTTTCCCGTTGCAAGAGCACGCGTTCTGGTCCGAAGCTTCAATCCTTCTTCTTCGCCGGCTTCTTCTCTTTGCTTTCCTTGGACGACGACTCTTTCGACTCAGTCGCCTTCGCTTCGGACGCCTTCGCTGCGTTATCCTTGCTCTCGTTTGACTCCGACTTCACCGCGGGCGGCATATCGCTTCCCGTGCCCTTCTTCCCCGCGTAATCGGTTACGTACCAGCCGGCGCCCTTGAATTGAATCGCAGGAGCCGTCAGCGTCCGCTCCACTTTCCCGCCGCAATGCGGGCACTTCTTCAGATGCGGCCCCGCCACGCTCTCGATCTTCTCCGTTCGACGCTTGCACTTCGTGCACTGGTATTCGTACAGTGGCACAGTCAATCCTCCTGCCTGTTCTTCAAACCGTCAATTATAGCATGCAGCTTCCGGCCGCCTGCTTCCACCCCCATGCTAAACTTTCCTTACGCTTCCCGTGACGAACAACGCTCAGGCCGGCGATTCCCTCTCTCCGCATCGCGGCACGTTGTATCTTGTCGCCACGCCAATCGGTAACCTGGAAGACATCACCCTACGGGCGCTTCGCATCCTCAAGGAAGTCGACCAAATCGCCTGCGAAGACACGCGCCACACCTTAAAGCTTTTGAATCACTTCGATATTCGCAAGCCGCTCATCAGCTATCACGAGCACAACGAAATCACCCGCGCGCCGGAACTCGTTCACGCCATGGAGCAGGGTGCAAGCGTCGCGCTCGTCAGCGATGCCGGTATGCCGCTGGTCTCCGATCCCGGCTTTCGCCTGGTCTCTCTTGCCATTCGCCACCAGATTCCCGTGGTTCCGATTCCCGGGGCTTCGGCGCTGCTCACGGCACTGGCCGCGTCTGGCCTGCCGAATGAAGAGTTTCTTTTTCTGGGATTTCTGCCGGCACGTTCCAGCGAACGCCGCCGCGCGCTCGAACACCTGCGAATTGAAAACCGCACCATCATTCTCTATGAAGCGCCGCATCGCATCGCCGAAACGCTGGCAGACGCCCTGGCGATCCTGGGCGATCGGCCGGCCTGCTTGGCGCGTGAAGTAACAAAAATTCACGAGGAGTTTCGCCGCGGGTCGTTATTTGAGCTGGTGCAATCGCTCGAAGAGCACCCCGTCAAAGGCGAAATAACGCTGATCCTCGGGCCGCCCGATTCCGGCGCGCCGGGCGCTCAAGTAGACACGGCGCAATCCCTCGCCGCCCGCGTGGACGAGCTGATGCACCAGGCGAAACTCGACCGCAAGGAAGCACTGAAACTCGCCGCCAAAGAACGCGGCATCACCCGCCGCGACGCCTACCGCCAACTCCTCGACGAAAATCCCCCCGAAGCGGAGTAGACGTATCAACCGTAAGCGCATGTCATCCCGAACCCGCGCCGTTTGCGGGTGAGGGACCTGCTTTCCTTTTGCGCCCATGCTGACCGACCTAAAGGTCGGCCACTACAAACCTAGCGCCGGAGGCGCGGCACAAATTAGCCCAGCCCGTAAGGGCTGGGAAAACAATCCCCACACCGCGAGCGCCGGAGGCGCGACACATCGTCTTGAAATGGAAAGTGGTACAACGGAAAGATGCGGCGTCCAGTTTTAACACCGGCCACCACAAAAGCGCACAGCGAGGAATCGCTGTGCCACAAAAAACCTAATACGCCGATTCCGATCGGAACATCCGCTGAAACCGCGGGCCGACGAATTGCACACCCACCACTTTTTCGCCTTCCGTCATTCCATCGCTGATATGCACGACTTTCCCCTGAGTTTCAAAATCCTGGCCGTCGCGCCGCGGAACTCCGCCTTGCACCGGTATACGGATCTCCAGGCTTGAGCCGATCGCGACATCAAACCGCGTGCGAAACGCGGCTCCGCTCCGGCACAAATTCTCGCTGGCGGTATCTTCTTCGAAGGAAAATCCTCGCGCGTCGCGGCCGCGCACGCGCAATGGCAGGCGGACCGCAATCCTACGTTCGGACCTCTTCCGGGCGATGCTCTCGCTGACTGGGCTCATGGGCTGGGGCTCCATTATCGGCAATCTTTTCCGCAAAGAAGCGGTCCACGTTCTCGACCACTTCCTGCGGCGTGCGCGCCGAGTGCACGATACGTCGAAGTTCGCTGCCGTTCTTTACGCTATGCGTAAACCAGCATGCGAACTGCTTCATTTTTCCCACGCCGTCCGGTAGATTTGAGTTAAGAATTTTCTGGTAGTAGCCAGAAAGTAACTGCCGGCGATCCTCTTCGCTTGGCACATCGTAACGCCCTGTCGTGCGGTATTGTTCCATCTGGCGGAAGATCCACGGATTCGTCGCCGCCGCGCGGCCGATCATCACCGCGTCGCAGCCGGTTTCCTCCACCAGGCGCGCGGCGTCTTCCGGCGACTGCACATCCCCGTTGCCGATAACGGGAATCTTCACAGCCTGCTTCACCGCGGCAATAATGTTCCAGTCGGCTTTGCCTGTGTAGCCCTGCGCGCGTGTGCGCGGATGAATCGCCGCCGCTTCCACACCCAGCTGTTCCGCCATCTTCACCACTTCCAGCGCCACGATGGATTTTTCGTCCCACCCTGCGCGCAGCTTGATGGTCAGCGGAATCTTCACCGCGGCGCGCACGCCCTTCAGAATCTCTTCGAGCAGCGGCAACTCGCGCAGCAAGCCGGAGCCGCCGCACTTCACCACTTTTTTCGCCGGGCAGCCCAGATTAATGTCCACGGCATCGTAGCCGAGGTCTTCCACCATGCGCGCTGCGTCGGCCATCACCTGCGGATTCGCGCCAAACAATTGCGCTGCGATCGGGTGCTCGTCTTCTTCAAAGAAAAGATAGCGCAGAGTCTTTTTCGCGCTGCGGGTGATTCCCTCGGAGCTGGTGAACTCCGTCATCAGCAGCCCGCAGCTACCAAGGCCCCGGATTACGCGTCTAAACAGGGTATCCGTCACGCCCGCCATGGGCGCAAGGATCGTCGCCGGACGGATGGCAAGGTCGCGAACTTTGTATTCGGCGGGAATCATGGCCATTTCGCTTTCCAGTTTATCAGGCAACGGCAGCCGGTGTCCCACCGATGTTCCGCTGGTACCTTTATTGACTAGCGTCCTGGCGCATCGTACGCTGCCAATTAGGGCAATTTTCCGGTAATCTCTGGCCCCTATGATGCGCTGGTCCTCATTGCCAAACCGGTTGCTCGTGATGCTGGCGATTGTCTTCGCCGCCGCCGCCATTTTCTATTCCGGCATTTGGATGTATGTGGAGCGCACCGCGGTTCCGCGAGTGGAACTGGGATTCAACAGCAAGCACATCAATCAGTACGACGGAAATACGCACTGCATGAAGGTTTCCGACGTGGTGCCGAATAGTCCCGCGGAGCGCGCCGGATTGCGCGCCGGGGACCGCATTATCGGCGTTGACGGACAGATGCTTACCACGTCCCGCCCCTTCGATCTGGCATACGCGGAGGGGAAGCCGGGCGACGCCGTTGTGTTCACGGTCCAACGCGAGGGAGAGCCGAACCCGGTTGAGATTCATGGAATTTTCCGCGCCTCACTGGAAGATGGGCCGCCCGAGGGTTTTGCCAAAACCTCCGCCGTTGAGATAACGCGTTCTTTCCCGGTGCTGTTCCTGCTGGTGGGGTTAACGGTTCTTTTTCTGCGGCTGAATGACCCGAATGCCTGGCTGCTGGCTTCGTTGTTTTGCGGATTTGTCGCTGCCCCGGGTTTTTCCCATCCCGCCGCTGCCATGGGCCACCACCTGCGTTCCGCTGCGCTCATCTACCAGCTGATTTTCTCCGCGCTGCTTTGTCCGCTTTTCTACATTTTCTTCGCTGTCTTCCCTGCCCGCTCGCCAATGGATCGCCGCGTCCCCTGGCTGAAATGGGTCTGCGTGGCGTTTGGCATTGCGATGGCGGTGGCCGGGGTGTTGACCGGCGATCTTCGGGAACCTGGCGCAGCGGCGGATCTGCTTGGCGGAGGACCGGGAGAAAATCTCCGCTTGTCGCTCATCTATGCGGATTACCTCCTGATCGCGCTGGGGCTCGCTTCGCTGGCAATGAACGCGTTCGCGGAAAGTTCCGACCCTGTCGTCCGGCGGAAATCCCGCGTGATTCTCTGGGGCACCCTCATCGGCGTGCTGCCGCTGGTGCTGGAAAAGGCGGCGATGGATTTCACGGAGTATCGCCCGTCGTTCTGGGTGAATACGATTCTGATTATCATCTGCGCGTTATACCCGCTTTCGTTTGGCTACGCCGTGGTGAAGCACCGCGTGATGGAAATTCCGGTTCTGCTGCGGCGCAGCGCGCGGTATTTCCTGGTCCAGCGCGGGTTCATCGTCTTCCTGTTCGCAGTCGCCTTTTCGGCCATTGCATTCTTTTCCCACACCCTGTCGCGATTTTTCCAGCCCAATGCCAGCGCGGGAATGATGTTCAGCGCCGCGTTTGGAATCGCCCTGGTGTGGGCTTCGGCGCCGCTGGTGAAGCGCGGTACTCAACGCATTGACCGCGCATTTTTCCGCAGCGCCTACGACGCCCGCTTAATCCTGCAGGACCTTGCCGAAAAAGCCCGCACCGTGACCAGCCGGGCCGACCTGGCCGCGCTCTTGCAGCAACACCTGGAGAAAGCGCTGCACCCGAAACATTTCGTCTGCTACTTCGCCGCGGGCGATTCGCAACTGGCCGCGGAGTCCGGAACAGTTCCTCCCGGTGCGCAGATGCTCTCCACCGGCTCGCTGACTCTTGGGCTGCTGACCCTGCGTGGAAAATCCTGGGACGTCCCGCTTCCCGGTGAAGAAGGGATGGAAGATCTTGCCGTTCTCGCCCCACTCGCCCCGGAATGCCTGGTGCCGATTCTGGATCATGCCGGGCAGCTTTCCGGCTTGCTGGTGCTGGGCCAACGGCTTTCCGAGGAGCCATATTCGAGCGAAGACAAACGCCTGCTGGATTCCGTGGCCAGCCAGGCCGGCATCGCCATTGAAAATTTCGGCCTTGCGGAAAAAATGGCGGAACGCATGGAAGTGGACCGCCGCGTGGCGCGCGACATGGAAATTGCGCGCGAAGTGCAGTCACGCTTGTTTCCGCAATTTCTGCCACCGCTGAAAACGCTGCAATATACCGGGACTTGCATCCAGGCGCGTGTGGTCGGCGGCGACTATTACGACTTCCTCGATCTCGGCACTGGCCGGGTTGGCGTCGTGCTGGCGGACATTGCCGGCAAAGGAATCGCCGCGGCATTGCTGATGGCGAATCTGCAGGCGAATCTGCGCAGCCGCTTCATGGTCGCTCTCGAAGATCCGCACCAGTTGCTGCAATCCGTGAACCGGCTGTTTGTCGAAAATACGCCGGAGGACAGCTACGCGACGCTGTTCTACGCCGATTATGACGACGCCAATCACTGCCTGCGGTATGCGAATTGCGGGCACAATCCGCCGTTGCTTTTGCGCGCGAACGGAGATATCGAACGGCTGGGAGCCACAGCAACCGTGCTGGGGCTTTTCTCCGACTGGACTTGCGACGTGAACAAAGTTTGCATGAACCCGGGAGACGTTCTGGTGATTTACACCGATGGAGTCACCGAAGCGCCGGATCAGGCGGGCGAAGAGTTCGGCGAAGCTCGGCTGGTCGAAATTGTGCGGGCGCATCATCAGCAGCCAGTCAAAGAGATACTCTCCGTGATTCTCAACGAAGTGCAACAGTTCAGCGGAGTGTGTCAGGCCGACGATCTCACGCTGGTCATCGCGCGGGTGCAATAAGCTGCGAGGCGTTTGGAGTGCGGGAGCTCTGCTCCCGCTTTCAAGGTCTCACAGTTTTCTCGAGAACTAAATTTTGGCAACGATCATAGGCATCAATAGCGGTGGCAGAGCCACCGCACTCCAAAATTACTTCTTGGCGGGAGGTTCTTCCTTGAGGTACTTGTCGAGGCGTAGGAACTTGCGGCCCAGCGCGCCGCTGTAGGCCGACCACTCCGGCTCGCCGGAATCGATCGCCAGGGCCGCGCGCACTGCTCCCATTTTCGAGTCCAGATCATCCATGTAGTGAAACGCCAGGGCTTCGCGAATCATCGGCAGCTTGGGTGATCCGAATTCATATTCGCCGTGGTGGCTGATCAGAATGTGCTGCACGACCGTCTTCAGTTTTGCGGGAAAACCTTCGATCGCATCCATCTCCCTGGAGACGGTTTCCAGTTCCATCGTGATGTGGCCGAGCAACTGGCCTTCGGCCGTGTAGCTGACCGCGCGCTCGTAGCACAGCTCGTCCAGCTTGCCGACGTCATGCAGCAGCGCCGCGGTTACCAGCAAATCCACATCCAGTTCGGAATAGTGCGCAGCAATCTGTTTCGCCAGGCCGCACAATCCCACCACGTGCTCAATCAACCCACCGATGTAGGCGTGGTGCATCACCTTCGCGGCGGGCGCGCGCTTGAACCGCGCCACGTTTTTCGGATCGGTCAGAATCTTCGATGTCAACTTCTTGAGCCACGGATTTTTCAGCCCCTCGATGAAGCCCAGGACTTGCTCGTAAAGTTTCTCCACGTCGTAGGGCGTGCACGGCAGGAAGTCGGCCAGATCGATCTCCTCTGGTTTGGCTACGCGGAATTGCTGCAAGGTAAGCTGCGGCTTGTTGCGGTAAAGCTCCACGCGGCCCTGCACCTTGATGAAATCGTCGCGGCTTACGTCTTTTGCAAGCGCGTCGAACTGGTCCCACATGCGCGCTTCCACCGTGCCGGTGCGGTCGCCCAGCTCCATGCGCAGATAGGGCTTGCCGCCGGCGGTGTTGCGGACTTCTTTTTCGTGAACAAGGAAAAATCCGGTGATGGATGGATCGGGTTCGAGATTTTTAACGAAAAGTTTTTTCACCCGGCTTACCCGCTCGTTTTCTTTCCGAACAGCAGATATTTCTTGTGGCCCTTCTTCTCTTTCGAAGCCTCGGGCGTCGCGCTCACTTCCTCGATTTCGGAATTGCCGCCGCCGGCCATGTCCTGGTAGCCGGGCTTGACCACCACGTAGCTCTGCTCGCGCAGCGTCTTCAGGTATTCGCGCAACGCAGGCTCCATCCGCTCGCTGTAGAGCTGGTCCATGATTTTGCTTTCCACCTTCTCGAACGGTTGCTCGCCTTCTTCGTACCGCTCCAGAACCTGCAGAACAAGGAAGCCCTGCTTCGTTTCGATCACATCGGTGAGCTGGTTCTTTTTCATCCCGAAAACCTGCTCCTCCAACTGCTTGGAAAGCTCGCCCCGCTTGTACATTCCCAGGTAGCCGCCCTGCTGCGCGGTGCTGCCTTCAGAAAAACGCTTGGCGATCGTCGCGAAATCCTCGCCATCTTTGATTCTCTGCAGCAGGCCCTCCGCTTTCTTCTTCAGATCTGGAAGTTCCGCCTCGGTTTTCCCTTCGGTGCTGATCTCAATCGCCCGCAACGCCACCTGCTCGGGCATCACGAATTCTTTCTTGTGCTCCTCGTAATATTTCATCGCGTCGTCGTGGCCGATATTGATGTGCGAGCCGACCTCTCGGCGAATGACTTCCTGCGTAAGGAGTTTGTTGCGGATGTTGTTCTTGAAGTCGTCCCAGTTCAGGCCTTCTTTGGTGACCGCCGATTCCAGCTTTTCCATGCTGTCGAGCTTGTTCTGGATGCGGATCACGTCGAGTTGTTTGACGACCTCGCCTTCGACGTTGATGCTCATGTCCTTGCCGCGCTGAGCCAGCAGCGACTGGTCAATCAAATCGCGCAGCGCGAATTTCTGGCGGTCTTCCACGGCGACTTGCAGTTGCTCTGGGGTGCAGCGGCCGTTGCATTCCTGCTGGGCGTCCTCCGCGGCGGCCGAGCGCGCCTTCTGCAGTTCGGAGGTGGTGATGATTTCGTTGTTCACGCGGGCGACAATCTCTTCGACCACTTTCCCTTCGCCCGTTAGCGCGGGCTTCGCGGTCTTTTCCGGCTTGGCGGCGGGCGTGGCGGGCTTCTTCGGCTGTTCCTTCTCCGGTTCCGGCGCGGCCATTTGCGGCGCTTCGAGCGATGGCGGCTTCTGCGCCTGCGGAGTGTCCGGCGGTGGAGGATTCGCCGGCGGATTTTGCGCCAGCAGCGGCAGGGCAAACAGCAAGCCGGCCAGCAATACAGTCTTCTTCATTATTTTCACCATGGTAATGAGTTTAGCCTTCTCCTCGTAAACCGAGCAATACGTTTCTCAGCGCCCCAGGCACCGATTCCCCTCGCTGGAGCTCCATCCAGAGGACGCCGCTGGGGTCGAGCTTGATGCCCTTGCGGGAGCGCACCACATTGACCACAACAGCGGGGTCGAGTTGCGTTTCGGGGTGGAACCTGAGTGCGACCCGCGTTCCCTGGCGCTCCACCGACGCGATGCGCAACTTCTCGCTGATAGATTTGAGCATGGCGTACTCCAAAAGGTTTTCTACGGATTTTGGCATGGCGCCAAAGCGGTCTTCCAATTCCTTGCGGACGTCCTGCTTTTCGGCCTCGGTGGCGATGGAAGAGATGCGTTTGTAGGTGCGCAGGCGGAGGTTTTCGCTGGGGACGTACTCCTGCGGGATACGCACGTCCATGCCGAGGCTGAGGGTGGTGCGCAGCTCGGGCATGGACTCTTCCCCCTTGAGCTTGGCCACGGCGCCTTCGAGCATTTGGACGTAGAGATCGAAGCCGATGGACTCAATGTGGCCGTGCTGCTGGCGGCCGAGGAGGTTGCCGGCGCCGCGGAGTTCCAGGTCGAGAGCGGCGATGCGGAAGCCGGCGCCAAGTTCGCTGAACTCTTTCATGGCGGCGAGGCGTTTGCGGGCGATGTCGGAGAGGATTTTCTCGGTGGGCACCAGGAGATAGGCATAGGCGCGTTGGTGCGAGCGGCCAACACGGCCCCGGAGTTGGTAGAGTTCGGCGAGGCCGAGGCGGTCGGCGCGATTGATGAGGATGGTGTTGGCGCGAGGGATGTCCAGGCCGTTTTCGACGATGGTGGTAGCGACAAGGACGTCGGCTTCTTCGCGGATAAATTTCAGCATCACCGCTTCCAGCTCTTTTTCGCCCATTTGGCCGTGGCCGACCACCACCCGGGCTTTGGGCACGAGTTTCGAGACCAGCGAGGCGAGCGAGTAGATGGATTCGACGCGGTTGTGGATGAAATAGACCTGGCCGTCGCGGGCCAGTTCGTTTTCGATGGCGCGCTTGACCAGCTCTTCGCTGAAAGGCGCGACGGCGGTTTGAATCGCCAGGCGGTCGCGCGGGGGAGTTTCGATCAGCGACATATCACGCAAGCCGACGAGAGACATGTGCAAGGTGCGCGGAATGGGGGTGGCGGAGAGGGCCAGCGCGTGGACGTTTTTGCGCATTTCTTTCAGGCGTTCTTTGTGGGCGACGCCGAAGCGCTGCTCTTCATCAACGATGAGCAAGCCGAGATCCTGGAATTTGATGTCTTTGGAAAGCAGGCGGTGCGTGCCAATGACGATGTCCACTTTTCCGGCTTCGAGGTCGGCGAGAATCACTTTTTGTTCGGCGGCAGTGCGGAAACGGCTGAGCATTTCGACGCGCGTGGGGAAGGCGGCGAAACGTTTCTTGAAGGTTTCAAAGTGCTGGAAGGCGAGGACGGTAGTTGGAGTTAGGACGGCGATTTGTTTGCCATCGGCCACGGCTTTGAACGCGGCGCGCATCGCCACTTCCGTTTTGCCGTAGCCGACGTCGCCGCAGAGCAGGCGGTCCATCGGCGTTGCTTTTTCCAAATCTTTTTTGATGTCGGCGATGGCGGTGCGCTGGTCGGCGGTTTCTTCGAACTCGAAGGCGTCTTCGAATTCGCGCTGCCAGGCGCCGTCAGCGGAAAACGCGAAGCCCTCGGCGGTCTTGCGCTCGGCGTAGAGCGCGAGCAACTGGTCGGCCATGTCTTCGAGCGATTTCCGGACGCGGGTCTTGCGCGTTGCCCAGCCTGTGCCGCCCAACTTGTCCAAAGTTGGTTCTGAGCCTTCGACGACGCGATAGCTTTGCACCAGGTCCATGCGTTCGAGCGGAACGTAGAGGCGCGCGTCATCCGCATAGCGGAGCAACATGAATTCGCCGCGGCGGCCCTCCGATTCGATCAAGCGTAAACCCTCGAACTGACCGATGCCGTGATCCACGTGAACGACGTAGTCGCCGGGCTTCAGTTCCGCGAAATCTGCAAAAAAGCCGCTGGTGCGAATCTTGCGGCTGGGGCGTTCGACGGACGGCGTTACGTCGAACAGGTCGGCGTTGCCGTAAATCGTGACCTTTGCTTCGGGGAACGAGACGCCCTGGGCAAACGGCGCGCGCACCAGAACGAGGGCCGCGCTTTCCGTGGCGCTTTCAGCGGTGAAGCCCGCGGCGGCTTCTTCGGTTTCGCCAAGCACGTAAGGAACTTCGTATTCGCGGCAGATGTCGGCGTAGCGTTCCAGTTCGCCGAGGCTTGCGGCCGTCAGATAGACGGTGCCGCCGGAAGCGAGCTGCGATTTCACGTCGCCGACGCAGGCAACCACGTCGCCGTGGAAACGCGTGCTGGGCCGCGAACTCAACTCAAACCGCTGGCCGCCGTTCTGCGCAAGATTCAGCTGCTCGAGTTCCGCGCGGGACGTTTTCACCAGTGCGCGTTCCCAGTCCGCTTCGCCCCAGAAATAATGCCCCACTTCCGGTGAATTCGCGTGGCCGTGGCGTTCATAATTTTCGGTGGCCGCTTCACGCAATTTTTTTGCGGCTTCGCGCAGCGCCAGCGGTTCATCCAGAAAGACAATCGGCTTCAACGAACTTTCCGCGAGTTCAAAGAGCGCGCTCCCTCCGGCCTCCGAGGTCGCGCCCATCCAGCGGCCCGGCTCCCACTCTTCGGCTTCGCGGCTGCCGGGCGCGGGGACGCTCCATTCGGCGAGCGGTAGGATGGTGGTCTTATTCACCGGGGCGACGGAGCGCTGGGTGCGGGGATCGAATTCGCGGACAGATTCAACGGTGTCGCCGAGGAGTTCGATGCGCACGGGGCGCAGCGCTTCGGGAGAAAAAACGTCGATAATGCCGCCGCGGACGGCGAACTGGCCGGGGAGATCCACCATTTCCGTGCGCGCGTAGCCGATGCTGCCGAGGTGCTTGATGAGAGTTTCGTGGGAAAGTTCGGAATCTTTGGCGAGGATCTGCGCGAGTGTCAGATAAACGTAAGGGTCCTGATAACGCCACAACGCAGAAGCCATCGGGGCGATCACCAGGGACACTTCGCCGTTCGCGAGGCGATAGAGAGTGGCGGCGCGGCGTTCCAGAATGTCGGCGTGCGGAGCCTGCGAGTCCCACGGCAGGTTGTCGAAGGCGGGCAGGACGGCGATGCCGCCGGTGGCGCCCGGGAAAATCTGGCTGAAGAACCGGATGCTTTCGGCGAGATCCTCGGCGCGGCGATTGTTTTCGGTGAGAAAGAAGGCTGGGCGCCGCAATTCGTGGGCAAAGTACGCAGCGGAGAGAGCTTTCGCCACGTCTTGCAGGCCGGAAAGGCCGACGAGGCCCGCGCCCGCGCGTAGTTCTCCCAACGCGCCGTCCACGGAGGGGTGGCGCAGCAATCGATCCAATCGTTCTCTAACCGCGGGCAGTATCATGCTGCTTGCTAAACTTTTTCCACCGTGCCAGGCTTCACCGGTCGCGGCTGGACATTCGGTTTATCCAACTCGATCGACTTGACCGACCCAGTCCTTCGTGTGGGCAAGCCTAAAGGTCGGCCACTACATGGGCTGGGCGACCTGAAGGTCGCCGCTACGTGCGTATCCTGCGGAGGATTTCGGTGGTTGAATAGCCCTCGACTACGTCGATCAGCTCCACTTTTCCCCCGGCTGCTTCCACTTCTTCGCGCCCAACGATTTGATTGCCGGGCCAGTCGCCGCCTTTCACCAAAATATCGGGCAAGAGTGCGGCCACGGTTTTTTGCGGAGTCAGTTCGTCGAAAATCACGACTGCGTCCACACATTCGAAGTTGGCAAGTATTTCCGCGCGCTCCTGTTCGGGAATTACGGGACGCCCGGCGCCTTTCAAAGTGCGGACACTGTCGTCGCTATTCATGCCGACGACCAGCGCGTCTCCCATGGCGCGGGCCGCTTCCAGCAATTGGATGTGGCCGGGATGCAAAAGGTCGAAGCATCCATTGGTGAAGACCACGCGGCGGGCGTTGCGTTTCCCCGGGCCAAACTGCAGAATGAGTTCGTCGAGAGTCAAAACCGCGGGGTGCAAAGGGTCTCCATGCTCGCTTGTGACGGCGCCGAAGTGAATCCGTGTGAAATTCAATTCTATCATGCTGCGCGGGAAGGCCGCTGGCGCGGCGGGCGCGGCGCATGAAAAACAAACCGATCTGGCAAGCGTTGGCGGGGGTTGCGTGCCTGGTTTTGGGCGGGGTGTGGACCTACACGGGCGGGAGGAACTACACCGAAAAGCGCGTCAACGCGGTGGCCGGCGCTTGCCGAGTGGACATGACGATCATTCAGAAGCGTGAAATTCCCGCACAGGTCAACGCAGGCGCGGTGGTGCTGTTTCACGGACTGGCGGCGAACAAGTACATCATGCGGTATCTGGCGCGGGGCTTTGCGGAACTCGGGCTGACCGTTTATGTGCCGGATCTTCCCGGGCACGGCCGCACGCCCGGTCCGTTTACCGCGGAGAAGGCCGAGGACTGTGGACGCTCTTTGCTGCGTGGACTCTCGGCCCGCGGTCTGCTTGTGCCGGACCGCACGATTCTGGCCGGGCACTCGATGGGGGGAGCGATTGCCCTGCGGCTTGCGCAGGAGTTCCGGCCCGCCGGAGTGATCGCCTTTTCCCCGGCGCCGATGCAGGCGAAGCACGGCGTGACGCCGGAGAAATTGTTGTTTCAGAATCCGCCGGCGGTCGTACCGAATACCTTGATTACCGCGGGGCAGTTTGAACCAAAGGGATTGGCCGCGAACGCCGAAGACCTGGTGGCCGGAAATACGGACCCGACGATTCAGTTTCATGCGCTGCCCGGGCAAACGCATGTGAGCGTGCTGTTTTCTCCCGGAGCCGCGAAGATGTCGCAAGCATGGGCGGCGCGGGTGCTGAACCTGTCGAATGCAGCGCAGCTTCCGAGCTTGCTTTACCTCGGCGGTGGCGTGCTTGGATTTCTGGGAATCCTGCTGCTTTCGGGGCCGTTTTTGCGAGAACTGGCGACAGTCGCACCGGAAGAAGCCGCCGGAGATTCTCTGGTGCCTGGGACGCTTCGAATTCTGGCGGAACTGGTGCTGGCTTCCGCCGCGGTGGTTTTCCTGCTTCGCTACGTGATTCCACTGCGTGTGCTCAGACTGTTTGAGGGCGACTATCTGGCGAGCTTCTTTCTGCTGACCGGGGCAATTCTCCTGCTGGCGCATGCAAAACTCGCCATGAAAAAGTTGGCCGCGAAACCAGGTGTCGTCTTGAGCGCGGCGGCAGGGGCTTTGATTCTGCATCTGCTAGTTACCGGATGGTTTGACCTGACGGTGACGAGCGCGTGGCTCACGTTGCCACGATGGGAGCGTTTCCCGCTCTTTTTCCTCGCGGCGTTTGTTTTTTTTTACACGCTGGAGATTCTGCTCGGCCCGGAGACAGAGCCCCGAAAACGGCTTGGGATTGACTACCTGGCTATCCTGCTGGCGTGGCTGGTGCCGGTGCTGGGAACGTTTGTGCTGCACAGCGGCCAGATCCTGCTGGTGCTGCTGATGCCCTATTTCGCGCTGTTCTTTCTGTTCATGCGCCTGGGTGCACGATTGGTACGGCAGCGCACGGCATCCGCGACAGCCGCCGCAATCTTCGGTGCTATACTCTTAGCGGGATTCTGCCTGGTGCTCTTTCCTGTGTCCTAGGAGCGGCCGGCCGCCCTGTGAAATGCCCTGTCCCGCCTAAGCCGGAGACGCAAAGATCGTTCACCAAGAACGCACGAATGGCTGAGATTGTCATCATCGGTGGCGGACCTTCGGGCGCCATGTGCGGGGAACAACTCGCGCATGCGGGAAATTCCGTAACTATTTTTGACGAACGGCTGGCGTGGGAAAAGCCTTGCGGCGGCGGGCTGACGTATAAGGCCACCGAACACTTCCCTTTTCTGCTGGACAATCCTCATCCGAAAAAGCTTGTGCGCCACGTCGAGATCATCAGCGCGGAGAACCAGCGCGCCAAGCTGGATCTGAAACATCCCATCGTGATTTATTCGCGGCAGGTGCTGAACGGCTTTTTGCTGGAACGCGCGCGTGAAGCGGGTTGCGAAATACATCACCGCCGCGTGCAGCAGATCGACACTTCCACGGACAAGCCGCGCTATTGCGTGGAAGGCGAATGGCGCACGGTGGATTTCATCGTGCTTGCCGCGGGCGCGCGCAACCGGATGCTGCCGGGCACGCGGGCGCTCTTAGCAGATGAACTGGAAATGACGCAGGGTTACTTTGTGCCGCAGTCAGCCGAAGAGATCATCATCAAGTTTCTGCCGGAGTTTGAGGGCTACATCTGGTCGTTTCCGCGGGCGGATCACATTTCGCTGGGAATATGCGGAAGCATGGCCGCCCACACGAGCACCGAGCTTCGCTCGCATCTGCATACGTTTGCAGCGGCGGAAAAATTCGCCACGGAAAACGCCAAGTTTTACAGCCATGTTTTGCCTTCGCCGCAGGTGCGCACGCTGGCGGATCGCGCGGTGATCGGCAGGAATTGGGCGATGTGCGGCGACGCCGCGGCATGGGTGGACCCGCTTACCGGAGAAGGATTGTTCTACGCAATGCGCTCAGGCGAATTGCTGGGGCGCTCGATCGCGGAAGGCTGCCCGGAGCTGTATCCATCGCGGGTGCGCGCTTCCTTCTCGCTGGAATTGGAATTTGCGGCGCGGATTGTTCGGCGTTTTTATCGCGGATCGTTTCTCGGCTGCTCGGTCACGACGCGCATGGTGCAGTTTCTGCAACGCAACGCAGTGTTCCGGCAACTGCTGAGCGATCTTTTCTGCGGCACGCAGGACTACAGTTCGCTGAAGCAGCGCGTTCTGGGACATCTGGGCGGAACGCTCAGCCAGTTCGTGAGCAGTGTTTTGAATTTCGATAAGCCTACGCCAAAATTGCGCCGCACCGTTCCGGCCGCCGACTAAGCTGCAACTCCTTCATTCCGCACGTGATTGGGAGTTTCCTTAACCTGATCCAGCCGAAGGGCCGGACTTTCCACCCACATCCCAGTTTGGAACTCGCTCTGAAAAAGTCCTATTACTGTTCTTTGTATTGCTTTGCAGCTTACGCGGGGGTAGGGTGAACTCCTATTTCAACCTGAGGCTCAGCCTCATTGAGGAGATCCACATGAAAACCAGGCATGTCGTCCTTCAGGATCAATCCAAATTGAATCTCACCCTCGCTCAACTCGATTCGGTAGCACAGGCTTTACAGACGCAGTTGGACCGTGACTTCACCCCCGTATGGGGCGTTCGCGCGCTGGTGCACGCGATCGACCGGAATCAGGCCGTGCCCCATGGCGCCTGGCCGATGCGCATTCTGGATCAATCGCAAGCCGGGCTTGGCGTACACCTCGACAATCACGGCAAACCGTTCGCGGAAATTGAAGCCGGGACGGATTGGACCATCACCGCAAGCCACGAACTGCTGGAGATGCTGGTGGACCCGCTGGGGAAAAAACTCATCAGCGATAAAGATATCGACCCGGCGTCCGACGGTCATCAGGTGCAATACCTGGTTGAAGTGGGAGACCCCGTTGAGGTTTTCGCGTACCAGATCAACGGGGTTTCGCTCTCGGACTTCATCACGCCGGAATATTACGACCTGAACGCGGCACCCGGCACTTCATATGATTTTCTGAACCAGTTGCAGTCCGCGCTGGAAGTGCCGGCGGGCTGTTACATTTCGTGGTTTGACCCGCAGGATGGCCGCTGGCACCAGAAGCAGCCGGACGGTTCGTTCATCACGGCGCAAGCCAAGGCGAACTTCGAGAAAAACCCGCGCGATGAACGCGATGCAGCGTTCACCGACGATGAAAACGCGACCCGGCACGACCAGTTGCGAATTCGCAGCCGGTACAACGCAGCGCAGGCATCGAGAAAGGCTGCGGGACAGAAGTAATAACGCTCCGCGATGTGGGCAGGGACGCTCGTGAGGGCGCGGGCGTCCCTGCGGTGCTTTTACGGAGAGTGGGGCGAACCAATGGACGTTCTGGCCGGTCCGGCGGAGGTGTGGCAGGATGGAACTTCGGGCTTTCTGCGCCGAGGATCCCTTGCTCAAACGACTTTTCAAGCAAAACCTGAGGTTGATGTTCAATTTGTGGCCGCCGCTGATGGGCGCGGGGATCCGCATAACACGCATTCAACCGGACTGGAAAGAAGTTGATGTAGAGATGAAACTGCGGCGGTGGAACGCCAATTATGTGGGGACGCATTACGGCGGTTCGCTTTATTCGATGACGGATCCGTTTTACATGGTGATGTTCATTGAGATTCTGGGGCGGGATTACATTGTCTGGGACAAATCGGCCATGATTCGATTCCGCAGACCGGGGCGAAGCACGGTTCATGCGCATTTTCGGATCACGGAGGAGCAGGTGGATGAGATTCGCGAGGCATTGAAGATGGAAGAGAAGATTGATCGCGAGTTTAGTGTCGAGGTGAAGAGCAGTGATGGTGAAACCATTGCGGAAGTGAAGAAGTTGCTGCAGTTTCGGAAAAAAAAGACTGACGGCCAGGCGTAAGCAGTGTGCCCCGCCGTAAAACCATCCGGGGTGCAAACTGCGCACCCCGGAAGACGGCCGCTACGCAGGAAATTCAGCCCAGGACTTTGGCGATGCGCTCGAAGGCCCAGTCGATTTCGTCGCGAGTTATGACGAGCGGCGGAGCGATGCGGATGATGGTGTTGTGGGTTTCCTTGCAGAGGAGGCCTTCATCCTTGAGGGCTTCGCAGTTGGGGCGGGCGTCCTGATTCAGTTCGATGGCGAGCCAGAGGCCGCGGCCTCGAACTTCATGGATTACGGAACTGCGAAGGGCCTGCAACTTTTGCAGGAAATACGCCCCGAGGTCCGCCGAATGTTCCACCAGTTTTTCTTCAACGAGAATACGGAGTGCTGTGCGCGCCAGGGCGCAGGCTAGCGGATTGCCGCCGAAGGTGCTGCCGTGGTCGCCGGGTTGAAAGACGCCGAGGATTTCCCTGGAGGCTAGAACCGCGGAGACAGGATAAAAACCTCCGGCAAGTGCTTTACCGACGATGAACATGTCCGGTTGAACGCTTTCGTGCATGCAGGCGAACATTTTGCCGGTGCGGCCGAGGCCGGATTGGATTTCATCGGCCATGAAGAGCACACGGTTTTCGCGGCAGATTTCGGCGGCTTCGCGCAGGAATCCTTCACGGGGAATGATGATGCCGGCTTCGCCCTGGATGGGTTCCAGCAGGAATCCGCAAGTGTTCGGAGTGATGGCCGCGCGCAAGGCTTGCGCATCGCCGAAGGGAATGACGCGAAAGCCGGGAGTGAAGGGGCCGAAGCCGTCTTTATATTGTTGTTCGGTTGAAAAACTCACCACACTGATCGTGCGGCCGTGAAAGTTTCCTTCGCAGACGATGATCTCCGCCTGGCCTTCGGGGATTCCCTTTTTTGTGTAGCCCCACTTACGGGCGGCTTTCACCGCGGTTTCGACGGCTTCGGCGCCGGAGTTCATCATCAACGCCATGTCCATGCCAGTGAGGTCGTGAAGTTCCTTATAGAGAAGCGGGAGTTGGGCGTTGCGGAATGCGCGCGAGGTTAGCGTTAGCTTGCGAGCTTGCTCGGTGAGCGTTTCGATGAGTTTCGGGTGGCAATGGCCCTGATTGACGGCGGAGTAGGCAGCGAGGCAATCGAGGTAGCGCTTCCCTTCCACGTCGAAGACCCAGGCGCCTTCGCCGCGCTCGATCACGACGTCGAGCGGATGATAATTGTGAGCGCCGTAGGTTTCTTCGAGGGCGATGAACTCTTTCGTTCCGATGAGATTGAGATGTGCCGCCGGCATGTTGCTACTCCCGTTCCATAGATTGTGCAGGTCTTTAAACGCCAGGCGGGGTGCGGTTGGCGGCTCTTCAACCCGGTAAAATCAGTAGGAACATTATGGCATCCGTTGCCGCGTTGCGCTATACAGTCTGTGAGCGAGGATTGGTTGACACAGGCCGGAATCCAGTTGGCAAGGCGGAACGTCCAACTGGGTAAAAGGAGGACCGCAATGACGAAGAAAGCCGTTGCACTTGCCTGCTTTTTGATTTTGGGAACGATACTCGCGGTTGCTTTGCCGCGCCATCGAGCGGGAAGCGCTGCCGCCGATGTGGGCGCACTGAACGTCACTATTCAGGAGTGGGCTGTGCCGACCAAGGGCGCACACCCGCACGATCCGGCGGTGGGAGGGGACGGAGCGCTGTGGTTCACCGAGCAGATGGTGAACAAGATCGGGAGATTGGATCCGAAGACGGGTGAATTTAAGGAGTATCCGCTGGCGACGGACAAGAATTCCGGGCCGCATGGATTGGTGGCGGATAAAGAGGGGAATATCTGGTTCACCGCGAATTTTGGCGGGTATATCGGAAAGCTGGATCCAAAGACGGGGAAGGTGACGGAGTACAAGATGCCCGTCGAGAAGGCAGACGATCCGCACACCGCGGTTTTTGATGCGCGGGGGATTTTGTGGTTTACCGTGCAGGGCGGGAACATGGTGGGGCGGCTGGATCCGACGAATGGAAAAATTGAGTTGAAGGAAGTGCCGACGGAAGCGGCGCTACCGTATGGGATTCAGATCAACAGCAAGGGCATGCCAGTCTTCTGCGAGTTGGGGACGAACAAGATGGCCTCGATTGATCCGCAGACGATGGCGATCAAGGAGTATGCTCTGCCGGAGGGGGTGCGGCCGAGGCGGTTGGCGATCGCGGCGGATGACACGGTGTATTTCACCGACTTCAAGAGCGGGCATTTGGGCATGCTGAATACTTCGACGGGTAGCGTAAAATTGTTCAATTCGCCGGGCGGAGCGGAGGCGAATCCGTATGGGATTGCGATTACTCCCGACGGGATGGTGTGGTATAGCGAGTCTGGCGTGCATCCGAACACGATTGTGCAGTTCAATCCGAAGACGCAGGCATTTGCAAGCGCGAAGATTCCCTCGGGCGGCGGAGTCGTTCGCAACATGGCGGCCACGGCGGATGGGCGCGTGTACATCGCGTGCAGCGGGGTGGATAAGGTCGGGGTAGTAACGCCCGGGAAATAACCGCTGCGTTTTTGAGAAAACAGGTGGGGGTAGTTCCGGTACTGCGAAACTACCCGAGTTTGAGATTTATTTCCCACGCCCCAAAGATGGTTTGAGCTCCAGCTCTTTAATTTCAACAAGTTAAAGCATGGCAATTTGGCGAACTCCCTGCGGCTTAAAACGCCCGGGAGGATTTCATGTTTGAAACAAAGCGAAATATTGTGATCGGCACGCTGATTGTTTTTTTGTCAGCGGCGCTGATTACCACTGCGGTCACACTGGCGGTTCACCCGAGGACTGTTCCGGTTACGGTTCCCGAGGAGACGGCGATTCGAGTGACGCTGGATCAGGGAATCTCGAGCAACCAGAATCGACCAGGGGACCACTTTGAGGCCACGATTTCGGAGCCGGTGGTGTTGAACGACAAGACCGTGATTCCGCAGGGGACGCCGGTGGAAGGCATCGTGGTGGATGCGCGGCCGTCGGGCCATTTGATGGGGCGGGCGCATTTGCAGCTGGCGCTGGAATCGATGCAACTCGACGGGAAGACGTATGACTTGAGGACGTCGAGTTCGTACCGCCGTGGCGGCGACCACAAGAAGCGCAATTGGGCGCTGATCGGTGGCGGCGCGGGCGGAGGAGCGTTGATCGGCGCGGCAGCGGCCGGTGGCAAGGGCGCGCTGATCGGCGGGCCGATTGGCGCGGGAGCCGGAACGGCTGTGGCCTACTTCACCGGAAAGAAGGACATCCACTTGAGGCCGGAGACGCGGTTGGAGTTCCGGCTGGTTCAGCCGGTGATTGTGGATACGAAGAGCTGAAGCACGGAGTCACCGTGTTTGATGCCTCCATGGTTGATCCCCATTTAAGCGATTAATTCCCTTTGGTGGCCGACCTTCGGGTCGGCCACTATTTTCCTTCCTGTGTTTGCCTGAATCGATCTCTAGCTTAACCGGTGGGATGCGGGTCCACCCTTCCTTCGTCAGGGCATGCCTGAAGGTGGACGCTACGGCGTACATTCCGTGGCGGTTCGCGCATCGAAGGGGTATCCTTCACAACGACACAGCGAACAACGGGGACTAATGTCATTGCGCTCAACGTATACACCAACTGCGGTTAAGGGCCACGGCGGAGAACGTTCATCAAGCCGGGCCAGCGCGGCGGAAGCTTCAGAGAAGAAACCCAAGAAGAAAATCGATTGGAGTGCGCTGCCGGAGATATGGGCGCTGATCCATCCGCGGCGAGGGATCTTGTATCTCGGGTTCGGGTTGATGGCGATTAACCGGGTCGCCGGGCTGGTTTTGCCAGGTTCCACGAAATATCTGGTGGACGATGTGATCGGGAAAAAGCAGCAGGCGCTGCTGCTGCCCCTGGTGTTGACTGTTATTGGGGCGACGCTGATTCAGGGGCTTACTTCGTTTGCTCTGACGCAACTTTTGTCGAAATCGGCGCAGCGAATGATTACGGATTTGCGGAAGCAGGTGCAGGCGCACATCGGGCGGCTGTCGGTGAGTTTTTATGACGCGAACAAGACAGGCGCGCTGGTATCGCGGATCATGAGCGACGTGGAGGGCGTGCGGAATCTGATCGGCACGGGGCTGGTGGAATTTGTTGGAGGAGTGCTGACTGCCGTGCTGGCTCTTGGCGTACTGCTCTATATCAACGCGGTGATGACGGTTGTTGCGTTTGCAGTGCTGATTGTATTCGGGTTGTTTTTGAATAAAGCGTTTTCGACGATTCGGCCGATCTTCCGGGCGCGGCCGAAAATCAATGCCGAGGTGACGGGGCGGTTGACTGAGTCGCTGGGCGGGGTGCGCGTGGTGAAGGGTTATCACGCGGAAGAACACGAGGAGAACGTGTTCGGCAGCGGGGCGCAGCGGTTGCTAGACAACGTCCTGAAGACGTTAACGGCGACATCGATTATGAGCCTTTCGGGCGCGATGCTGATGGGGCTGGTGAGCGCGGTGGTGATGTATTTGAGCGCGCGAAAGATTCTGGCGGACCAGATGACGATCGGAATGTTTTTCTCGTACTCGATGTTTTTGGCGATGCTGATTGCGCCGGTGTTTCAGATTGTGGCGATCGGGACGCAGTTGACCGAAGCAATTACCGGGCTTGAACGGACGCGCGAGATTTTGAATGAGGCGAAAGAGGATCAGGACCCGCGGCGGACAGAGCGGCTGGAGCGGATTACGGGGCGGGTGGAATTTGAGGACGTACACTTTTCGTATGAGGCGGCGAAGGAAGTGCTGCATGGGGTGAGTTTTGTGTCGGAGCCGGGGACGGTAACGGCGCTGGTGGGGCCGTCGGGGTCGGGGAAATCGACGATGATCGGGCTGGTTTCGGCATTTTATACGCCAACGCAGGGGCGGATCGTGGTGGATGGCGTGGACCTGTCTACGGTGCAGCTGAGTTCTTATCGGACGCAGCTTGGCGTGGTGTTACAGGAGACGTTCTTGTTCGACGGATCGATACGAGAGAACGTGGCGTACGCGCGGCCGGCGGCTACGGAAGCGGAGATTATGGAGGCTTGCCGGATTGCGCGGGTGGACGAGTTTGCGGAGAATTTCGAGAAGAAGTACGAGACGGTTGTGGGCGAGCGCGGCGTGAAATTGTCGGGTGGACAGAAACAGCGGGTTTCGATTTCGCGGGCGATTCTGGCGGATCCGCGGATTTTAATACTGGATGAGGCGACATCGAGTTTGGATTCGGAGTCGGAGGCGTTGATTCAGGAAGGGCTGCGGTATTTGATGCGCGGGCGGACCACGTTTGTGATCGCGCACCGGTTGTCTACGATCCGCCGGGCGGAGCAGATTCTGGTGGTGCAGGACGGGAAGATATTGGAGCGTGGGACGCATGAGTCGCTGTATGCCTCGCAAGGGCGGTATTTCGAACTTTATACGAAGCAGCATGCAGTGGAGACGAATCTGTTTTTGGCGCCGGGTGAGGGGGATACCGTTGAAGAAGATGGGAAGGATGGCGCGGGTGGAGTCGGTGGCGGTGGGGCGGCTCTGCCGGAGGCGTTGCAGGCGTTGAGGAATCGGAATGTGTAGAGAATTCATAGTTGGTATCGAATTGCGTTTACAGAAACAAACGAAGAGGGCCTAACGCAGAGACGCAGAGAAGCAACACCCGCACCCTGAAAACCGCCCGTTCGGCTTCGCTCAGGGCAGGCAAGGTGCGGCACCCACGTTTTGCAATCCACAAAAAAAGCGGCCCGCCTCGGAAGGCGGGCCCTACAAGAATTTTCACATAAAAATTTGAGTTAGAGGGAGGGGCGGCGGAGCATGGGCTTTTTGGTTTGGGCGGCGGCGTGGGTGGGGAGGAGGGTGGCCATTTTGCGGATCATGGCGAGGACGAGACGTTTGTCACCTTCGGAAAGGGTGGTGCTGTATTTTTTGATTTCGGCGAGGAAGCGGATTTCGTCCTGGCTGAGTTCGCCGAGCATCTTCTGGGTTTCTTTATCGCGCGGAGTCTCGGTGCCGGGGAAAAAATCGGCGAGGGAGATTTCCATGGCTTCTGCGATTTTCGCGAGCGTCTCGAGCGAGGGAACGGTGTGACCGTTTTCGACGCGCGAGAGGTAGCAGCGGAGGAGGCCGGTGCGGCGCTCGATGTCGCCCTGGGAAAGGCCGCGCTGGCTGCGGTAGGTTTTGATGACTTCGCCGATGTTGACTTGTGGTTTCTCTTTAGGCACGGTTTTCTCCAATCGAACTGATAGCGTAGTCGCTAACAGTAGAGGTAGCAAGGGGGAATGTGGGGGTGGTGGTAGCCAAAGGGTAACGGCTTTCGGAAAGCTCACAGTCTACAGCCTTTAGCCAACAGCCCGCGGAGTTTCCAGTGGAGTTTGGCGAAGAGTTTAAATTGGGGTTCTTCGGGCATCTCCGGTAAATGCCACCGGAGTCCGCGCACCGGACCTCGTCGGATGCCCTCAGAATGACCGCGTTTATTTTTTTGCGTTGAAGCCAAGAGTGTATCGCACCTACGGTGCTCGACCTGATGGGGAGATGGTTCCCAGCCCTTACAGGCTGGGCTAGATTGTGCCGCACCTCCGGCGCTGGTTGCGAGGTGCGCGAAACGGCGTTAGTGGCCGGAAATGGCGGGTAAAGAAAATGCGAGGGCCACCCTTCCTTCGTCAGGGCAGGCTTCGAAGGTGGCCGCTACGCTAAAACGTGTGCGGGACTATGTTGTAGCCTTCGATTTTGAGAATTTCGTGGTTTCCATGGAGATCGCTGGTAGCGAAATTTGCGGAAATTGTTCTCTCTTCTCCTGGCAACAATGAAAAATAGTTATCACTCCAAAATACTGGCGTCACGTCCTCACCGTCTTCGAGTCGATAGGCCCTTAAATGGATCATGAACGCAACACTCGCGCTTGGATTCCGAACGTGCACGGTATACACAGCGGACTCTGCCTTGATACTTCCAGCCGCCTGGACTTGGAGTTTGACTTGCGGCAAAGCGTTTAACCCCGTCAGATCAGCAAAGTCTTTTTGGGGAGTGTAGACGGTGTCTTGCTTGTGCTTCCAGTCCATGGTGTCGGGCTTGGTGGAGAGCCAGTAGAAATTGTCGCTGACTGGGTTGCCGGAGGCGTCGTTCAGCTGGAGTTTCAGGAAGTAGGTGGTGGAGAGATTTGTTGGCGTTGGAAGATCGAAGGCTTTGGTGGCAGCGTCGGCTGGTAGATCAATCGTGGCGTCGCGCGAACCGGCCTCCTTTGCGTCGATGTTGTATAGCTTGGCGGTGACTTTATAACCCTTGAGGTCTTCGTATTTGCCGTTGACGACGGAGACGGAGTTGGTGTCCCAGTCGTATTGGACGTGGACGATTTCCTGGGCTTTTTTGGTGCCGAAGTAGCCGCCGGCGGGGACGAGATAGTAGTCGTAGAGATGCCAGATGAGCGAGGGCCAGGCGTTGTTGAGCATCCACTGGATGACGCCGGTGGAGACGTATTTGTTGCGGGCGTAGGCTTCGAACATGGAGCGCTGGTTGTCGTAGGCCATGGCCTGGGCTTTGCGCTCGAAGTCGTCGAGAGAGGTGGGGGCACCGTAGCGTTTGGCGAGGGCGTCGCGGAAGACGTCGATGGTGGTGAAGCGTTCGCCGCCGGCGTGGAAATTCCAGTAATCGTCGATGGGCCAGAGATGTTCCTTGGGAATAAATTTGGCGAGGCTTTCTTTGGTGGGGATGGCGGGGCCGGGGCTGGTTTCGGTGTTGTAGCTCCAGGCACCACCGGCTTTTTTGTCGGAGAGCCAGTACATGGGCGGGACGTATTCGTAGGGGCCGGTCATTTTGACGCCGGATTTGCCGGTGACTTTGGTGGGAGTTTCGGAAGCGGAAGAGACCGTAGGATTCGGCCACTCGAGATTCTTCAGGATGTCGAGATACATGTTCTCGATTTCGGCGGGCGGAGGGCCGTCGCTGCCGTAGAGCCAGACGAAGACACTGGGATGATTGCGGAGGCGGGAGGCTTGCTCGACCATGGAAGCAGCGGCGATTTTTTTGGTTTCGGGCGTCCAGGTTTTCCAGTGTTCCCAGGCGTCGCAGCAGATCCAGCCGGGCATGACGAGGATGCCGAGCTTGTCGGTTTTGTCGAAGAATTCGTCGCGATCGGTTTTGCCTTCGAGGCGGATGGTGTTGAGGCCCATGCCGCGGACGTACGCGAGGTCGGCATCGAGTTTTTTGGAGTCCCAGCGAAGGAGCATATCGGGGGCCCAAGCAGCGCCGCGGATCAGGACGCGCTTGCCGTTTACTTTGAAGAGGCGGCCGCCGGATTCTGTGAGCTCTGAGGTGACTTCGCGAATGCCGAAGTCGACAGAAGCGGAATCGGAGACGGATTCAGAAATGTCGACGCGGAATTTGGCGGTGTAGAGATAGGGTTCGCCCATCTGATAGGGCCACCAGAGATGCGGCTCGGCGAGTTTGAGTTGCGGGAATTGGTCAGCGGTGAAGCGGATTATTTTTGATTCTTTGGCGGCGAGTTCGATGGGCTGGGCCAAGTGGATATCGGCGACATCGGCGACGAGCGCGGCTTTGACGGCATGGTCGGTGGTGTTGCGCAGTTCAGCGGAAAGACTGAGTGTGGCGGATTTGTAAGCCGAGTCGAGCTTTGTGTTGGCGAAAGGGTGACGCAAAGTGACATCACCGCTGGAAGAGAGAAAAACTTCGCGCCAGATGCCGGTGTCTTTGTCGGGAGGAGTGGGGTTCCAGTCGACCCAGGTCAGGCCGAGATCATTTTTTTCGGGGGCGAAAACCTCGACGGCCAGGGCGTTCTTCCCTTCCCTGTGCAATAAGTCGCCGATGGAGAATTCGTAGGCACGATAGGCGCCGGCGACGTCGTTGCGATCGGCGAGTTGCTTGCCGTTGAGCCAGATGTTGGCGCGGTAATTGATGCCGAGGAAGTGGAGCCAGATGGTGCGATTGGCGAATGCGGCGGGAGCGGCGAATTCGGTGCGGAACCAGTGGGAACAGCGGAAGGGGCTGCCCGCGGGCATCTCGAGATTGGCGGCCTGGTGTTTGTTGTCGTTGAAAGCACCGGGAAACGAAGCGAGATTTTTGCCGTAGTTGTTATCGGGGAGAGTTTTGTCGGCGACGAGAGAGCCGACGACGGTGCCGGGGACGAGAGCGGGGTGCCATTTGGAATCGTCGAAGCCGGGAAGAGAGAGGGCTTCGGCTTTCGCGGTGAGTTTGCAGGACGATTCGAGGCGCCAGTTGCTGTGAAGGAAAATTGGGGAGTTGGGAGAATCATCGGCATGGCTGTTTGCGGCGAAAACCGAACTGAGGACGAGCGTGAACGAAACGAATAGTGCGGAGCGAAACCGGGACATAGGCAAGCCTCACGGTCGGAGAGGTAGCCGCGGATGGAATCGCGGACGCCCTTAGCTTACATTAAACCGATTGAATACAAGAGGAATTCTTGGTGCGGGCTGTGGAGAATTGCAATGCGCTGGGCGGATGCTGGATTCTGCTTGTAAGAGCGGGAAGAGAAACAGTAAGCTGCGTGGGTTCGGTTGTCAGGTTCAGGTCGGAATTCAGCAGCCTCCCGTTCTTCTTTTTTGCCTCATTGTTCTTTCGACCTTTAAGTAATTCAGTTGCACCACTTTTTCTTTCAACTGGGGGATATGAAATGATACGGCGCGCGACAGTGGCTCTTTGTTTTCTGGTGTTGGCAGGAGCGGGTTCGCTTCACGGGCAGGGGAAGCGGAAAGTGATTGTAGACCAGGACGCGCGGGGGCCGGCGACGACTGACCAGCAGTCGATGCTGGCGTTGATTCAGGCGCCGCAAGCGGAAGTGCTGGGGTTGACGATCGTGAGCGGCGACCAGTGGCGGGACGAAGAGGTGGCGCACACTTTGCGGATGCTGGAGTTGACGAATCATCCGGAGATTAAGGTGTACCCGGGGGCGATATTTCCCTTGATCAACAGCAAGGAGGAGATAGCGCGGTGGTCGCGGTTGTATGGAAAGGTGCGATACCAGGGCGCGTGGACGAAGAACGGAACGGGAAAATTTGTGCGCGAGGTGCACGGGCCGTACGAGGTGCCGGATTTGCCGGAGGGAAATCCCACGCGGAAGGCGGAGGAAGAGGACGCGGCGCATTTCATTATCCGGATGGTGCACAAGTATCCGCATGAGGTGACGATTTATGCGGGCGGGCCGCTGACGAACATTGCGCTGGCTCTGATGCTGGATCCAAAAGTGGCGGAGTTGGCGCAGGAACTGGTGGTGATGGGCGGAAGCATCGCGCCGGAAGTGCCTCTGGCGTGGAAGACGGAGAACCGGAGGGAGTTTAATTTCTGGTGGGATCCGGAAGCCGTGCACATCGTGCTGCGGTCGCCGTGGAAGAAGATTACGGTGACGCCGGTGGATATTTCGGTGAAGACGCGGATGACGAACGAGATGATACAGAAGATTGCAGGGATGGGGACGGCGTCGGCGGCGTACATCGGGAAGTATGCGGATGAGGAGTATTTGTGGGATGAACTGGCGGCGGTGGCCTGGCTGGAGCCGAGCGTGATTACGAAGGAAGTGAGTTTGTACATGGACATGGATATTTCGCATACGGCGGGGTATGGGAATACGTTGGTTTGGACGGAAGAGGAAAGGCCGGGGATGGGCGAGGCGTTGGTGCATGTGCAGACGGAGCTGGATAATTCGAAATTCGAGAGGATTTTGATTGGGCTGTTGGCGGGGAAGGCGGGGAGATAGGGAGATTGCGGTCTAAATTTGGAGAACAAAAGCGCCCGCCTCGGAAGGCGGCCGCTACAAATTCAGGCGAAGAGTGGGCGGGGCAAGCCCCGCCCCTACAAAGAGATGGTGTATCATTTGGTGTCCCCGCAAATGGTGAATGAGCGCTTAAATGACTAATGAAGAACGCAAGGCTGCACTGGAAGCTATCATTTATGCCGCGGACGAGCCGGCTACGATTGAGCAGTTGAGCTCGGCGCTGGGCGAAGAGAAGTTGGCGGTGCAAGCGGCGTTGGATGAACTGGTGGCCGGGTACGCCGCCGAGGATCGCGGCGTTGAGATTCGCGCGGTGGCCGGCGGATACAAAATGTATACGAAGCCGCAGCACCATGATGTGGTGCGGCGGTTCATCAAGTCGCTGCGGCCTCCCTTGCGGCTTTCGATGCCGGCGCTGGAGACGCTGGCGGTGATTGCATACAAACAGCCGGTGACGGCGCCGGAGATTTCGGATATCCGAAGCGTGAATACTTCGGGTGTGATTTCGACTTTGCTGGATAAGAAGCTGATTACTACGGCCGGGCGTAAAGAGGTGATGGGGCGGCCGATTCTTTATAAAACTTCAAAAGAGTTTCTGATGCGGTTTGGGTTGAGCGATCTGGATGAATTGCCGAGCTTGAAGGAGTTTGAGGCGTTGGCGCGCGAGGCGCTGGGGACGGATGAGGGGATCGCGCCGGGGGATGTGACGGAGGAGCAGGTGGCGGAGTTGCATCCGGAAGTGGACGCGGCCTTCGCAGAAGCACAGCCAGGAATGGCTGTGCCACATGGGCATGCATCGGCGGCGGAAGCGATTGCGCATGTTTCGGAGGAGTTGAGCGAGGCGGAAGAGTTTCGGGAGCATGAGGCGCTGGCTACGGCGGAGGGGATGCCGTCGGGAGAGTTGGATGAGGATCCGCCATCGCCGAACGCGAAGACGACGGCGGCTGGGGAATAAGACAAAGAAATTTTTTGAAGGGGAAAAAGCGCCCGCTCCGCGAGTGCATCCGGAGTTCCAAATGCTGACCTCGGAAGGCGGCCGGTACAGAGGCAGGGGTGCTCGAAGCCTGGGCCACCTGAAGGTGGCCGCTACAAATCTATAAGAGGGGCGAAGAAAACCCGCACCCTGAAAACCGCAGGGTGCGGCACCCACTTTTTGGGCCGACGGCCGGTTAGGAATCCAGAGACATGATGGAACGATTGCAGAAGATAATTGCGCGGGCGGGGATTGCTTCGAGGAGGCATGCGGAGCAGTTGATATTGTCGGGGCAGGTGGCGGTGAACGGGAAGGTTGTGACGGAGCTGGGGAGCAAGGCGGATGCGGAGAAGGACAAGATTGTGGCGGCGGGGCGGACGATCAAGGGATCGGACCGGCGCGTGGTGTACATGCTGATGCACAAACCGGCGGAGGTGGTTTCATCGCTGGCGGATCCGGAGGGGCGTAAGAATCTGCGGAATCTGTTGCGGGGATTTCCGGAACGGGTTTATCCGGTGGGGAATCTGGAGTATTCGGCGACCGGATTGGTGTTTTTGACGAATGACGGGGATCTGGCGGCGAAGATGTTGAAGCAGTGGGATTCGCTGGAGCAGATTTATCACGTAAAGCTCAAGGGGATGCTGACGCTCTCGGATCTGGACCGGTTGGGGAAAGAGATTGGGGTGAAGATGCAGACGCTGCGGCAGCCGGATGCGAGCCGCGGGCACGTGGCGAATTACTGGTATGAGGTGCGAGCGAAGGGCGCGAAGCTGGAGAAGCTGAGGAACTTGATGTTTCGGGAGCACCATCCGGTGGAGAAGGTGATGCGGGTGGGATTGGGTGCGTTGACGGTGGAGGGGATTCCGCGGGGACGATATCGGTTGCTGGATGAGAAAGAAGCAGAGTTGTTGAAGACGGGAAAAACGGGTGAACGAGATCGGGCAAAAAGGAAAAGAGTTTAACGCAGAGTACGCTGAGAGCGCAGAGAACGCAGAGACGGAAAAGAAAGAGTCAGAGAGATGGATTTTGGGCTTAGCGATCATCAGAGATTGATCAAGGAGACGGTGCGGGCGTTTATGGAGGTGGAGGTGCGTCCGCATGTGAAGGAGTGGGAGAGGACGGAGGAGTTCCCGCTGGAGGCAATTGAGAAGTTGGCGCTGCTGGGTTGCTGCGGGATGCTGGTGCCGGAGGAGTGGGGCGGAGCGGGGCTGGACACGATTTCGTATGTGCTGATGATTGAGGAAGTGGCGCGGGTGCATGCGGCGATGGCGACGGCGCTCTCGGTGACGAATTCGGCGGTGCAACTGCCGTTGCTGACGTTTGGAAATGAGGAGCAGAAGAATCGTTACTTAAAGCAACTGGCGGCGGGGGAAATTTTGGGCGCCTTTTGTTTGACGGAGCCGGCGGCGGGATCGGATGCGGCGGGGATTCAGGCTACGGCGGTGAGGGACGGAGAGAATTACAAGATTAATGGGACGAAGACGTGGGTGACGAACGGATCGGCGGCGGGAGTTTTTGTTGTGTTTGCGAAGACCGATCCGGCGGCCGGCGGAAAAGGAATTACGGCGTTTCTGGTGGAGCCCGAATATTCGGGATTCAAGATCGGGCGGCATGAGGACAAGATGGGGCAGAGATCGTCGCCCTCGGTGGAGTTGTTGTTCAATGATTGCGTTGTGCCGGCGGCGGGGCGGCTCGGAGAAGAAGGGCAAGGATTGAAGATTGCCTTGAGCGCGCTGGATGGCGGGCGGATTGGAATTGCAGCGCTAGCGGTGGGTTTGGCGCAGGGGGCGCTGGAGGAGTCGGTGAAATTTGCGCGGGCGCGGAAAGCGTTCGGAAAGTCGATTGGTGAGTTTCAGGCGATTCAGTGGATGCTGGCGGATATGCACGTGGAGATTGAGGCGGCGCGAGGGTTGGTGTATCAGGCGGCGTCGTTGAAGGATACTGGCGGGAAGATGGGGTCGGCGGCTTCGCGGGCGAAGTTGTACGCGAGCGAGATGGCGAACCGCGTGGTGTATAAAGCGGTGCAGATTCATGGGAGCCAGGGATATTCGCGAGAGTCGGATGTGGAGCGGATGTACCGGGATGCGCGCGTGGTGACGATTTACGAAGGGACGAGCGAAGTGCAGCGGACGATTATTGCACGGGATTTGTTGAACAGAGGATGAGGCGAAGATAGAAAATGGAAATTGGAATATAGAGAGAAAAGATAACGCAGAGGCGCTGAGATCGCAGAGGTTCGCTGAGAAGAAGGAATATTTTAGTCGGTGGCCGGGGTCCCTCCACTCCGCGGCCGGCACGCCAGACATCGGCGTGTAAGAAAGACCCGGCCGCTCCGGTCGGGATGACAGAAAAGACAAAGGCGCCCGCCTCAGAAGGCGGCCGCTACAAAAGCAGCGGTAGATTTGGCGTTGTGCTTGACGTTTGCGTTGAGGTCCTTCGCGTCGCGATCGGAATCGGGGCGCTCAGGATGACAATTTTTCGTGTGTGGGCGCGGGGGAGAGGTGTTTAAGTTGGGCGACTTCGCGGATGGTTAGGGAGCGGAATTTGCCGGGGGGGACGTCGAGGACGAGGGGGCCGAGCTGGACGCGTTTGATTTTTTCGACGAGGAAGCCAACGGATTGGAACATGCGGCGGATCTGGCGGTTGCGGCCTTCGATGAGCGTGACTTCGTACCAGGGGTTGGGAGCGTCTTCGTGGAGCTGGATTTTGGCGGGGGAGGTTTTTACGCGGCGGTCGTCGTCGAGGGTGATGTGAACGCCGGCGCGGAGACGAGCGAGGGATTTTTCGTCGGGGCGGCCGCTGATTTTGACTAAATATTTTTTGGGGACGTGGGAGCCGGCTTTGGTGAGTTTTTGGGCGAGGGCGCCGTCGTTGGTGAGCAGGAGGAGTCCTTCGCTGGCGTAGTCGAGGCGGCCGACGGGATAGACACGTTCGGGAAGCGGGCCGAGGAGTTGCATGACGGTGGGGCGGCCTTCGGGATCGCTGACGGTGGTGACGTAGCCTTTGGGTTTGTGGAGCATGAGGTAGATGGGGCGTTGGGCGGGTTTGATGGGTTTGCCGTCGACGGTGATGGTGTCGGTGTCGGGATCGGCTTTGGTGCCGAGTTCGGTGACGATCTGGCCGTTGAGGGAGACACGGCCGGAGGTAATGATTTCTTCGGCTTTGCGGCGGGAGGCGATGCCGGCGGAGGCGAGGATTTTTTGGAGGCGGGTTTGCATGGGAGAAGTAATCAGATATCAGTAATCGGTAATCAGTAAGAGGATAGCAGCGAACAGATAGCAGATAACAGGAAACGGGACGCATTAAAGGAACAGTTTACGATGAGAATGGAATAGATAAAAGTAACAACAGCACAGAGAAGAGTGAAGACCGGAACTCTATGCTCCTGGATCGTAAGAACCCACCCTTCGCAAAAAGCGCGAAGGATGGGGCACCCTCAAGCACCAGGGATAGCGGCTTAACAGAGAGACTAACGCAGAGTACGCTGAGAACGCGGAGTGCGCTGAGAAGAGCTCTCCTTCGCCGCGAAGAACGCGGCTTCGGCGGGCAGGTAGAGCGCGCAGAGAAGTGAAAAACCCAGAGAAGAGTCGGAAAGCTGTGGCGTTAGATCGTAAGGGCCCACCGTTCATCCCGCAAAAGACGCGGGATGGAGAAGAGTTCGCAAAAGGCGCGAAGGATGGGGCACCCTCAAGTTCACATGTTCGATGGCCCAACAGATTGATTACTGATAACTGATTACTTCTTTGAGGCGGCTAGGCAGTCGTTGCAGATGCCGCCGACTTCGGTGCGGGAGACGGTGACTTGCATTTCGAAGTCGCGGGCAATTTGCTCTTTTAATTGTTCGTAGAGGCGGGATTCGAATTCGCGGACCTTGCCGCAGCGGAGGCAAGCAACGTGGATGTGGTCGCGGGGGCCGTGGGTTTCGTAGTAGTGGCGGTCGCCGCGGAGATGGAGAAGATCGAGTTCGTCGATGAGGCCTTCTTTTTTGAGGAGGTCGATGGTGCGGTAGACGGTAACGAGGTGGACGGCAGGGTCCATTTTCTGGGCGCGAGCGAGGATCTGGTCGACGTCGAGGTGTTGCTCGGCGGTGTCCATGACTTCGAGAATGACTCGGCGCTGGCGGGTGAGGCGAATTCCCTTTTCGCGGAGAGTTTTCTGGAGGCGGCCAGTGGATTCGGCGGGGTTGATGCGTTCGCCGGAAGAGACGCGATGAGTGGGAGAGGCAGACATGCAGGGTTAGTTTAACAGGAATAAGAAGTGCGGGAAATTGGGAGTGGATTTAAAGACGAGAAGAAAAAACTTGCAGCGAGGGAATCGTGGAGGTGCTGAGCGTCCCCAGGAAGTAAGGAAGTTCTAGTACAGGAGAATGACTCCTTTTGGCCGGAGACTGAAAAAATTACCCGCGGCTTCACCAACGGCCAAGCACGAGAGGATTTGAGAAACACCCGCTTCTTCCCGGTAAGTCACTGAAATTTCAAGCCAAACCCAAATTATTACCGGGTCTGGAGACAAACCTGCCCTTTGCATAGTGGGCCCCAGAGTGCCAGGAGCCCGCCCACCCCAAAAAATACACACGCGAGAGCACGAAGCAAAATCGTGTGAGGAGGCGCCGACAATGAGAGGGACGAAGAGTTTGATCATCACAATGACAGGGATGCTTACACTCGGACCATGTTTGTCCGCAAAGCGTCCGAGTGAAGCCAAGGCAGAGCAGGAACGTCTGCAAAACTCCGGAAGGGTGATGCAGGAAATCCTGCATGTGCCCGATGACATTCCGCAGGAGTTGTTGGACAAGGCGCGATGCGTGGTGGTGATGCCGTCCGTGCTGAAGGCCGCGCTGGTTGTGGGTGGAAGTTACGGCCGCGGGACGATGGTGTGCCGCGGCGGAAAAGACTTCCGCGGAGCATGGGGCGCGCCGGCGATGTATGCGCTGGAGGGCGGCAGCGTCGGATTACAGATTGGCGGAGAAGCCACCGACTTCGTATTCCTGCTGATGAACGATCGGGCCGCGACGAGCCTGTTGCATTCGAAGGTAAGGCTTGGAGCGGACGCATCGGCAGCGGCGGGACCGAAGGGACGCTCGGCGTCCGCGGACACGGACGCTTACATGCGGGCGGAGATTTTGAGCTACTCGCGCGCCAGAGGCGTGTTTGCCGGAGTGTCGCTGGAGGGTTCGACGTTGCGCCCTGATGGCGAAGCAAACAGGAAACTCTACGGCAAATCCGCGACGGCCGCTGAGATCATCAGCGAACCCGAGACGATTGCGCCGACCGCGGCGAATGACCTGATAGCGGCGCTCCAGCGGTCTTCTCCGGAGCTGAAACGCTAACCCACAAGTTGGAGCTGGGCCGGACCTTTGCGGTCCGGGAAAGAGTTTGTGCCTGGAGGTGCGGCTGGAGTGGCGACCAGCCGCCCGCAAGGAGGCACGAAAATGCCCAGCAAGCGCCAGAAAGGAAGAAAATCATGCGGAAAAGAAGCGTTGTTTTTTCAATCATCCTCACCATCCTGTTGTTGGCAATTTCCGGGACAGCGGCCGGCCAGGTTCGTGTGGGGGTGGCGATTGCCCTCGCACCACCTCCGATACCGGTGTACGAACAGCCCATTTGCCCGGGGGACGGCTATATCTGGACGCCGGGATATTGGGCTTACGACGATGACGACGCTGACTATTACTGGGTGCCGGGCACGTGGGTGGAGGCACCTGAAGTCGGGTACCTATGGACGCCGGGTTACTGGGCCTGGGGAGGAGATGGATTTGTCTTCACCGCGGGCTACTGGGGCCCCGTGGTAGGTTTTTACGGCGGGATCAACTACGGATTCGGCTACTTCGGGCATGGGTACGAAGGCGGCCGCTGGGAGAACAGACGTTTTTACTACAACACGACGGTGAACCATGTGAACGTGGAGGTTGTCCACAACGTTTACAATACGCGGGTGAACGAAACGACGGTAAGCCGCGTCAGCTACAACGGAGGAAATGGCGGGATCAACGCACGCCCGAGACCTGACGAGGAAGCAGCTGCTCGCGAGAGACACGTTGCACCGGTAAGCGCTCAGGTTCAACACGAAAGGACGGCGCGTACGGACAGACAACAATGGGCATCCGTGAATCACGGGGCGCCAGCGGTGGCTGCCACTCCCAAGCCGGGAGGATTCAGAGACGGTGGTGCGGTGCCGACCCGAGAAGCGGGCGGGCCGTACAAACCGGCACTGCGGCCGGAGAATAATGCATCACGGCCCGACAACAACCCTTCACGGCCCAACAACAGCGCTTCACGGCCTGACAACAACGCTGCGCGTCCGGGGAATAATTCTACACGACCGGTGATCCATCCGAATGATATGCCGCACGTAGATCGCGCGGCCCCCTCAAACACGGGAAACGCAAGCAAGGACCAGAAATACCAACAGCAGCAGGAGAAGCTGCAGATGAAGCAGCAAAAGGACCTGCAAAAGCTCCAGCAGAAGCAGGAACAGGAACATCAGCAAATGGCAAAGCAGCAGGCTAGCCAGGCAAAACAACAACAGATGGAGCAGCGGCACCAGCAACAGACACAGCAACTGCAGCAGAAACATGCCCAGCAAGAGCAGCAGATGCACCAGAGGCAACAGCCGCCGGCTCCGCCACACGGGAATGGGAATAAACCACCCCAGTGATCGAGCGCAGAGTGAATGAATGAAGGACGAGGCATCCGCCGGATGACGGATGCCTCGCCTAACAAAAGCGATTGCCGCCAAGCGATCGTTGTTGAAATTCCCTCCTTCGTTGCCGGGCACCGTACTTTCCATCGTTGAGACATATAAAAATTACATCGTTAATTTTAGGCGGCTGACGTTTACTTTCCCGCATCGAAGGTTATGTTTGCGTTGACCGAGTTGGAGCGCAAATCTAGACTGAGTTTGGCGGAAATTATTTCTGCAAGAGGAAAGGTCCCAGCCCATGCGTCGTTTCGCGGCGGTATTTTTGTGCTCCGTGTGTGTGTTCACGGCAGCGGTAAGGGGGCAGGGTGCGAAGATCGAGGCGATTCACGCTCCGATGGGAACGGTGCTCGAGTTTCACCTGCAGACCCGCCTGAATCCTGTGGATCGGAATGAACTGGATGTGCTGCCGCGGGGGACCGTGATTCGGGTGAAGTTGCTGAGCGCGGTGGACTCCAACGTAGACCGGGACGGAAGCGTGTTTCACGGCGAGGTTGTGGAATCGGTTTCGGCAGGAAGCAAGGTCATCGTGCACCCGGAATCGGAAGTGCGCGGGATTCTGGTGCTACTGCGCAGCAGGAACCATCCGGAAGGTTTCCGGTACGAATTGCTGGTCACGAGTTTGACGGATCATGAAAAGACATATGACGTGACGGCGTCTTTGAATCCTTCTTTTTTTGACGGCGGGGCGCCGCCCGCGGCGATTTCGAGAGCAGAAAGCCCGGGCGATGCAAAATCTGCGGAAGCCGGCGCGGCGAGTTTGCCTGCACCCCTGGACAATTGAATTTGAGAGTATTTTACAAAATTCCAGATAGCAAAATATTTCCTGGAATGCCATGTAAAAAGTATCGGTCTGCAAATTTTACCGATTGATAGCGAGCAGATAAGTGATTGAGGGTGAAGAGATTTCCAGTCCCGGTACTGGGAATCTCCGTACGAGCGAACAGTTGCCCCCCTGCGCAAGCTTAATAAACGAGAGAAGATAGCAGCTTTCTTTCATATTTGAAGCATGGTGGAGTTCCGTCTGCACCTGGAGAAGCACCAGTCAAAACTTTCAGGAGGCTGTAAAAATGAAGAAAGAACTGAAACTGATTTTGTCTGCCATGACGAGTCTGATCATTGTCGCGGCAGTTTGCGCACTGCCACCGGCGATCCCGAACACAACGACGACGCACGCACAGACCGCTGCTGCGCAATCGGTGAGCGGGAAAATCGCGGAGGTTCAGAAGACCTCGTTTACCCTGAATATTGCGCCGAGCCACACAATGTCCAGTACGGACCAGGATCTGCAAGAGCCAACGCAACGAACGATGACTTTCCAGATTGACAAGAATACGACGGTCGACGGGAAGTTGCAGGTGGGAGCTAGCGCGGACGTAACGTATCGTGACGAAGGCGGCAAGTGGGTGGCGATCAGCGTGCGCGTTTCGTGATGAATTGATTTCAGGATGATGTGAATTGAACAGGGTTTCTCCGGGTGAGTCCCACCGGGAGAAACCCTGCTTTTATTTGCGGCGGCACGGATTCGCCCGGGCGGGAGAGGTCGCGAGCGGCTGGCGAGTGGGTGTACCCTGTGGAAGTAAGTGAGAGGCAACTTCACCGCGGCTAGGTGCATGGTGGGAAGCGCGAGAGTTTTCGGGCAATCGATACTTCTGGTTTTGTGGGGACTGGCGGCTGCGAGCGGGCCGAACGCGGCGGTTACTTCCCTTTTCGCGGATGAACCAAGTGAAAAAGCGATGGGCGCAAAACCCCCTGTGATTGTGGTGGGGTTTGTGGGCGGATTTGTGCGGCATGACAATGCGGTGCACAGCCCGGTGCAACTGGCGGCACGAATCAGGGATGGCTACCCCTCGGGCGTACATGTGGAAGTGTTTGAGAACCGGCGGCGGGAGCAGGCTTACCAGGAGATATTGAAACTGTTGGATAGGGACCACGACGGGAAGTTGTCGGAGAATGAGAAAGCGGACGCGCAGATTATTCTTTACGGGATGAGCTGGGGCGGAGCGGAGACGGTGGCGCTGGCGCGTGAATTAGGGGAGCAGAAGATCCCCGTGTTGCTGACGATACAGGTAGACAGCGTGACGAAGATGGGGCAGAACGATGCGGTGATTCCGGCAAATGTGGCGGAGGCGGCGAATTTTTATCAAGCGGAGGGATTGCTGCACGGGCAGGCGGAGATTCGCGCGGCGGACCGGGCGAGCACGCGGATACTGGGAAACTTTCGGATTGCGTATGGAAACAGGATGCTGAAGTGCGAAAGCTATCCGTGGTACGACCGGGTGTTCCTGAAATATCACACGGAGATTGAATGCGACCCGGACGTTTGGAAACGGGTGGAGGCATTGATCCGGTTGAAACTGCCGGCGGCTGGCGAGCAACGAGCGGGGAGCGAAGGAAGTTCAAAGAGTGCGCCGGCGGAGTGAGTGGGAGTTATTTCGAAAATTGAGTCTGGCGGGGAGAAGAGTCCCCTCAGGGGCTGAAGCCCGGCTGTTTGATGCCTGAAATGTCGGAGCCCTTCGGCACTCAGGGTGAACTAAAGCTCCGACCCCCAAGAATTATTTGAGAGCCGACTTCCAGTTTCAGAAATTGTCGCTGGTGGGAAGCGGAGTGAAGAGCGCGATTTTTGGAGGGGCGGGATTGCCGGCCGAAACTGAGGCGGCGCCGGCGGAGGCGCGCTGCAGGTTGGCCCAATCCTGGCGGAATTCGAGCATGGTCTCGCGGCGATGCTTGGGGCTCTTGAGAAAGACGGATGTGCGAGTGACCAGCAATTTGTAGGAGAGTTGCGGGTCGGATTCTGGCGCGAGAACGTTGCTAGCGCTGACGCCGACGCTGCGGGTCTCGCCATTTTCGGATAATTGCATCCAGGCAGCGCCATCACTGTCAACGGAGACAGTTCCCTTTTCATCGAGATGTTTGAAAAAGTGAGAGCGGTCGCTGGCTTCGGGAAAATCCCGATTCCCTTCCATTTCGTTGTCAAAGGCCTTGCGATAATTCTTCCATTCGGCGGAAGCGCCGATGATTTGAGTTCGCTGGTCTGGCAGCGCGACCGCCTGCAAATGAGGAGCGGAAGCGAGATTTTCGGGTGTGAGGTTGGTGGCCGGATGCTTCTCGAATTCTTTAATGGGATTGAAGCGGCCGGTGATGAGGTAGGACCCGGCGACGAGAGGCAGCGCTTCGTAGGCGAAAGCGACCATAGGGATGAGGAGTTTTTTCGAGCGGAAAAGCTGCTCGGTGCCGGCGCGAACGTTGCTGCTGCGCTTGATGGTGCCAGGAACTTGCGCGAAGTGCATGACGCGAAGATGGAGCTCGGGATGGCGTTGGGCGTAGTGGGTGAAGGTGCGGGCGACGGCCTTGGGACTGGTCATGCCGAAGTCGTTAAGGACGTCGCGGCTGGCGGCGTGGGGGAAATAGGTGTTGACGATGCGGCGGGCGAAGTCGGCGCAGTTGTTGGTGGCGCCGTTGAAATGGTTGTGGTTGGGCGCGTTGTTCATCTCGTCGATGAGCTGGCGATCTTGTTCAATGGAAGTGTCTACGACGAAAATGTACATGCCGCGGATGAGAGTGGCGGCGACCATTTCGCGCCATTCGGCCTTGCCGCTGGTCTGGCAAGACGGGGTGTCGCAAAGACCGGAGAGATAGTTCTGGCGGTAGCGCTCTTCGAGAGCGTGCTTGATTTTGTAGGAAGCGAAAATGGGACGATTGGCGGGATCTTCGACGCCGTAGAGATAGATGTTGAGCGGAACGATGTTCCAGTCGAGGGAGCGGTCTTCGCCGATGTTGATATAGGTGCTGATGACGGAGCCGGATTCGCCGGGGGCGCAGAGGCGGAGTTTGGTGGGCGATTCAGCGCAGATGTTGGAGAAGTAGACGGCCATGTGACCGGTGCCGGTGATGCGGTCCATGCTTTCGCCGAGGGATTCGTTGAGGACGACGCCGACGTCGGCGAAGGCGCGGGGAGCGGCAAAGTTGATCGAAATAGCCAGGAGGAGAATTGGCAGGAGGGACGCAGAAATGGATTGGGCCGCCGAGGAGCGGCCTCGGGTCAAGCGACGTTGGTTGGAGACATGGGTCGGCAAACAACCCCCCTCGGGGACGATGCGAGCGGCCCCCTATAGATAGAACCCGTGGGAGGGGGAAGAGTTGCTTGGAATTTTTCTAAGTTGCTTACATTGAGTCACTTACAAGAATATGAAGCGATTATTACCCCGCCGCAAGTTGCTTCGTTAGTGTTTGAGCAATTCAACGCGGGCAACAGGGGAAGCGGGAGCGGAGCCAATGTGAAGCGCAAGGGCTTGGGCCGAGATAAGCGAATTGGCTTTGTCGATTTGGGTAGGCGTCATGACCTTGGAAAGGGCTTTGAGGCGAGCCAGGTCGGTGTTGTCGCCGGAGGCGACGGCGAGGGAGTACCAGGCGTAGGCGGCGACATAGTCGAGAGGCAGGCTTTTGCCATTCTCGTAGAGATAGGCGAGAAGGGCCTGGGAGCGAGGATTGCCTTGCTCGGCGGCGAGGAGTGCCCAGTGGGCGGCTTGTGAATCGTCGCGAGGGACTCCGATGCCCTTGAGATAGCAATGGGCGAGACTGTTCTGACCTTCTGCAAAACCCTGCTCGGCGGAAGCCCGGAACCATTTTGCGGCTTCGACGTAATCAACCGGGGTGGCGAAGCCGAGAAAGAAAAACGTGCCGAGGTTTTGTTGTGCGATGGAGTTTCCATGCTGGGCAGCGAGACGATACCAGTGAAAGGCAAGAGCGATGTCGCGGGGGACACCATTGCCGTGGCGGTATAAAGCGGCAAGATTGGTTTCCGCGGGAGCATATCCCTGGAGAGCGGCGAGTCGATAGTTCTCGGCGGCTTTGGTGAAATCGCGGGGCAGGCTCTTGCCGTGTTCGTAGAGACAGCCGAGGAGAAATTGGGCATCCGGCTGATTATGGGAAGCGCTGGACTGGAGCCAAGCGAGGGCGTGATCGTAGCCCGGAGAGGCAGGATCCGCCGAGGCGAGGAATTCCTGGAGTTGATGACGAGCGGCGGGATCACCGGAATCGGCGCGCGATTCGAGTTGGAAGTTGAGGGAAGCGGGGAGGGCGACGTGCTGTTGGCGGGGAGCCGATGAGCAGGGACACACAGCCAGAAGAGAACCGAAAATAGCGGGAAGCAGGCCAACAATGCGATTGACGGGAAGAAGTGACGCGGGCATTTGGATCCTCTCCTTGGCGTGCCCCGTTTTGAATACTGCGATCCCGGTGCGCCAGATTGGCGAAGCCACGAGATCGAGTGGACGAGAGCACACCCCGAGTGGCGGCGCTGCAGGAGAGGGTCGAATGCACAGCGAGGACGAAGAGCGCACGCAGCCCTGGCATGGCACGCCGAACACACGGCGAGCTTTTGAGACCACGTCGCTTTTAGCTGTTACCGGTAAAGACGAAGGGAAAAACAAAAAGTTTCCTGGGGAGGGAGATATTTTCTCAGGACATCAATCGGATGAACGGAAGCCGGAGATGGGTGGGTGGGGGATGGCACGGTTGGTAGGAGCGAAACCGAAGAGGGGCCGGGCCCTTCGCCACGCTCAGGGTAAACGAGCCCGGCCCCTACAAAGGAACCTTCGCTTCCGTAACAGATGCGGCATACCGGGAGATTTCCCATCGCTGGCGTGGGTCCGGGAACGTAAACTGGAAGACATTGTGATCGAGCAGAAAATAAATGAGTTTTTTGGGGATGCCGATGCCACCGGCTTTGGAACAGGATGGTGGAGCGGGATACTGTCGGCGTTTTTTGGATTTCTTTCGTTCGGGGGAGTATTGTGCCTCCATTTTCCCCAGCTGCTGAGCTCTCCGGAACTGCGTCCGCACTATCCCATGCACACGATGAGGGTGCTAATCCAATGCCTGATCGTGGGGGCAATTTTCTTTGGAATCATTTCGTCGATCAAGCGCAAGAAAAAGATATTGGCATTGAGCGGGATGTTGCTGGCGATCGCGGCAACGGCATTGGGCGGAGCAAGCGTCGAGATTAACGAGAATTTCCACAACGGGCCGGCAATCGGCCTGGACTGGTTTTTGCTAGATCTGTTGTTGATGGCGCTGATCTACGTGCCGCTGGAAAGACTGTGGCCGCAGTATCCAAAACAAGGAACATTCCGGAAGGATTGGACCCTGGATATGGTTTATTTCATGTCCACGCATCTGCCGCTGCAGATTTTATCTTTTCTGGTTTTATTGCCCGCGACGCAGGCCACCCGATATCTGGGGGTACCTGCGCTGCAGGGATTGATCGCCCGGATGCCGTGGATTTTGCAATTTGTTCTGGCCGTTGTGGTGGCGGACGTTGCCGAATATTTTATTCACCTGGCCTTGCATAAGGTGCCATTTCTGTGGCGCTTTCATGCGGTGCACCATTCCTCGAAGGCGCTGGACTGGATCGCGGGGTCACGCTCGCACTTTGTGGACGACACGCTGGTGCGGGGATTTATCCTTGTTCCCATGATGCTGGGATTTTCGCAGTCGATCATCCTGTGGTACCTGGTTTTTGTGACTCTGCACGCGACGTGGACACACTGCAATTTCGGCCCGAATGCCAAATGGCTGGAAGAGATTCTGGTGATGCCGCGGTATCATCATTGGCACCATACATCCCAAAAAGAGGGCATCGACAAGAACTTTGCGATTCATTTTCCGTGGATTGACAAGATTTTTGGGACTTATTACTACCCGAAGGAATGGCCGGAGCGCTACGGCCTGGATGGCGAAGAAATTTCGCCCAGCTTTATCGGGCAAACGATTGAACCGTTTATGGGAAGAAAACGAACGCCCTAAAACTCCAGCGCGGCCAGGGGAACATCTTTGGGCAACTCCGCGCCAGTTCTGGTTGCTCTGACCAGGCCCAAGAATTTCATCACTTTGACGGTGATAAATCCAAAGTCGTATTCGGATTTGTCGTGGCTTAGCCGCAAAAGACCTTCGTAGTGGTGATGATTATTCTGCAGACAGGCGCTGAAGGTCGCGGTTACGGGGAGCCATTCGCCGATGTTCATGGCGTTGTCGCCGTCATCGTGGTAACGGCGGTAGCCAAAGGTTCGAGTGTGGGTCCAATAGTTTTGGATCATATTTACCCAGAGTGAAAAAATACGGATGCCCAGCCACATCACCAGGGTAAACTTCAGATCCCCAACCAACTTCCATAAGAGATAAAAACTGAAGGCTTGCGCAAGGATTGCGAAAACCGGATTCGCAACGACGCGGAATGTCCGGGACTTCAGAATTTTGTCACCGGCCAAATTTTCCGCGCACTGGTAGGGCATGACGCAGAGATACAGGGTTCGCCAAAAGCCATCGGCTGAGAGTTTGTTGGGATCGCCGGGATGGTCGGAATGTTTATGATGCAATCTGTGGCGATTTACCCAGGCGATCGGATCGACGTAGATGGCGAAGGTGTTGTTGACGACGGTGACGGCTTTTGTGAACCATTCCTTGTAGTCGAGCGAGCGATGAGCGATTCCCAGATGAAGGACGTCGGCGAGATACAAGCCGCCCATAAACCAACAGAAAATAAAATAGACTCCGCCGATGAGCATCCCGAGCCAGGGCCCCAAATGGGCTGGGGCGAAATAGAGACAAGCCAGCATGTAGCACAAAATAATCAGATAGCCTGCGAGGTTGTAGATTTTCACGATGACTCCCCGTTGGGGTATTCAAGCAGAAATCGGAGCGCCGTTCAAATCACAAGTTAGCGTAGATAAAGATAAGTCAAAGCCCGCACCCTTCCAAACCAAGGGTGCGGCACCCAAGTTCCTTCCCGCCGGTCGCGAATCGGTGAGGGAGTTCATGCGGCATGAAACCCTGCGAGCGCTTGAATAAACTTCATCACGTCACTTGCATCGTTGTAGGGAGCAAGGGAGACTCGGATCCGTCCGCAGCGCGCCGAACATATAATCTTCTGGTCACGGAGTTTCTGCACGGTTTCCAATGGGTGTTTTCGGCGGTGTCCGAGCGAAATGATGTGAGGAGATGCGGCCACGGCTTGAACGTCATGAAATGGTTCCCAGCCATACTCGCGAGCACCATCAACCAGCATCGCGGCCAATTGACGTGCATGCGCTTCAATCCGGTTTTCCCCCAAGGACAACAGCTGTTCGATAGAAACAGTAAGACCTGCCATCGAGACATACGACATAGTGGACTGCGTAAAGCGTCGAGCATCGGACGCGAAGAAAACTGATTTAGCCTCGAAGTCAAAAGGATCCGGGGCACCCATCCAACCTGGCAAAATCGGAAGCTGTTTCAGTAAGGACTCAGATACGGCTGCCAGAGCGACGCCCCCGTGTCCGCCAAGCCATTTATAACCACTGGTGACCACGGCATCAGCTTCGAGCGTCGATGTATCCACCCGCATTGCACCGGCCGCTTGGGTCGCGTCAACAATCAGGAATGCGCCCACCTTCCGTGCACTTTCGGCCAGGCGACGAACATCCACGAGGGTGCCCGTGGCGTATTGCACGTTGCTAACAGCTATGCCGGCGGTGGTTTCGTCTATAGCGTTAATGATCGCATTTGTCAGATCACGATCAGGAAGGTCATCGATAAAACGAACACGGATTTTTTCAGAATAAGACAGGCGAATCCACGGGCGACTAATTGCGGGAAAGTCGGAGGACACTGTGAGAATTGTGGCATTGGGTTTGAGACGAAATAGGAAAGGAAATTGTCCGAGCAGTTCGCTTGCACTTGCAAGAATAGCGATGCGTGACGGATCATTATGAAATAATTTGCCTGCAACTCCCCTAAGAGCGTGCCCGTAGTTGATCTCATCGCTGTCAGACATATAGAGATTGCCATGCCTCGCCACATTCTCAAGGAAGCTGTTCATTGCCGCGACGGCTGGCTGCCCAATCAATCCCAACGATGCTTGATTCAGATACACACTGTCGCCAAGGCACGGATATTGAGAGCGATCCAACAGAGATGAAGTCATTGTCGAAGATAGCTACGCCTGAATTTCAGCATAAAACCAGTTTGCGGTCTAATTGTCGCACGAAGTGCAGAGATGCTATCAAAGATGACGATGAGGCTCGTTAAGTCCTGATTGCCGCGGTAACCGGAAAAGTGGGTACTGGATCGAAGATGTCCGGTTAGCCGACTTACCAGGACTTGAGAAAACCATTCGGTATAATCGGCGCTTCACATAGTTTGAATTGCGAGGTGCTAAATGGACGTTGAATCCGACTTGGTCTCACAAGTGAAGGAATTGCGTAAGGACATTTTCTGGACACGATGCGTCCTTGGCTTCGCACTACTGTGCCTCGCGGCTCTAACTCTTGCAAATTGGAGGAGACATCCTAGAACCGTCGAGGCCAATGAATTTCTTCTGAGAGGCCAGTCAGGGAACATCGCAGCAAGGCTAGGGCAAGAGGGCCTCGGAGATACTTGCCTCACCTTGATGGCCAAGGGGAAAATCGCCGTTGCAAGTCTGTGTGTTCAGGACGAAGAGGGTTCCAGTTTAGACCTACACAACCTAAAGTCCGAATCCCGAGCTACGCTCACGCCCGGTTTCTACACGTACGAGCCATTAATGCAGATTCGACCTGCCTTGGTCATAAATGGTGTGAATTATTCGGCTGGGAATAGGTGACCTTCAAACCCCAGCTTAGGTCCTGATTAACGCCCTTACCGGACAAGTGGGTACGGGTACTGACCCCGTGATAGTGGCTTCATGATTTCACCAGTTGGAAAGTCTTGTCTTCGATAGCTTTGCGAATCCAGCGCATCAGGGTAATAGCCTTGAACTCGGCGAACAACGTCGTGCCTTTCGCATCGTCGATTGGGATTGGAAAGCTGTACGCCAGGTCCTGGACCTTGACCACGTAAAAGAAATTGCCATCTCGGTAGTGAGAAAACTTTGCCTTGTTTCCATCACTGACAATCGTTTTCAGGTCGTGGCCCATCAACTTCTCTCCAACGCAGAGTTAGCGATGCTTAGTCTCTGAATCCTCTTTCGAGCAGCGGGATTAATCGGGAGACAGCTACCGAAGCTGCGAGCGTGCCAAGAGCAAGGCTTAAGAAAAACCACTGTACCCCAATTGGATGGAACAAATGCAGCAGCCAATGGGTTGTGAAAAGAACGAAAAAGAATACCGCCAGTCGCAGCAGCGGTCTTTTTATCTCCGCTCTTGCCGAGTTTGCTCGCTCGGGTTTGGAAAGATTATCCATCGGGTCTTCCGCGCATCATAGCAATGGCTCTAATTCCGCCTCCTGCACGCCACGATCAGCTTGGCAAGCAGGTATGGGCCTAGAATGGCCGCTATTGCCAGGATCATTAACCACGAACCCTCAATCGCAGCCGCGAGTATCATTGCCCTCCACACCGGATCCGTAACGCCAGTGCTTGACAAAATATCATTGGATGCGGCGACTCTCAATGGATGTCCGCCAGTGCCTGATTAACGCCGTAACCGGACAGATCAAGTCCTGGTACGGAACTTGTCCGGTAAGCCGACTAACCAGGCACCGCACTTGCGATTATTTCCGAGTGGCCCGTCATTTGTTCTCAGAGGTCAAGGACCCATTCTTGAGCCGCTGCTGTCACAAATCCGCTAACGTTTGGCAGTTTTTGTCGTCAAAAAGTGATTGGCTGGGTTGTGTCTGCCCGTCTACGGAGGAAGTGTCTCATGAAGGTCGTTTTCTCCTTGTTGCTGTTGTGCTCATCGGCACATGGTGCAACTTGCCCGACTGGCCAAGTGAAGGACGAAGCCGCATTGGTTCAAATCGAACACACGTGGGTACGAGCTGTGGAGCAGCATAACCCTGCTGCGCTGGGGTGCATCCTAGCGGATGAATTCGAAGAGGCCGACTTTGACGGTTCACTCATCAACCGGTCCACGATGTTGGCCAGCGTTGCGAAGCCTAGCAACGGCCACGATGAGCTAACGGATTTGCATGCTCACATATATGGTGATGTAGCTTACGTCCGCGGCATCGGTGTGCATATTGAGAATGACCGGCCTACGGGGAAAACGCGGTTTACTGATATCTTTGTCTATCGCGACGGACGCTGGCAATGTGTAGCAGGGCACGATTCGCGTTTTCCCAAAGCGCAGTAGACCTTCAAAACTGCGTGCCACACGCCCCGAGAGGTTTGAATGTAGCGAGACTTGATGGTCGTTGTGCCGCAACGATTTGTGCTTCACAAATAAAGTGTGGATTGTCGGGAAGTCGGAACTAATCGCTAAGGTCCCGATAAACGCGGTAACCGGAGAAGTGGGTACTGGATCGAAGATGTTCGGTAGCCGACAAACCAGGACTTGACCTCCGTCCGCGTGGAAACACAGCATCGAATCTATCGTGCCGGTCTCGGGCCATGGCCCCATTCCGCCGCATAGCCCGTGTTAGCGCCTGTGCGCGGCGAACCGGGGCATGTCGCGGTAGGAATCCGCAACCACCCAGCCACCGGCCGTGAGCGCCGCAGAGACGAAAGTCTCGCTCCATTGGAAGGCGTCTTTGGAGCCTGCCGCTTCGATGGGTACCCACACCAGCAGTGTGAACATGCCCATCTGCAACGCCGCGAGTGCGGCTGCCAGCCGTGCGTACACGCCGATAAGAACCGCCACGCCCGCCGCGATGAAGGCACCGCCAGTGAAATAGGCCCAGGCCACATGCCATGGCAACCAGCCTGGCACCAGCGAAACGGTATCCTTGAGATCGAAAAAATGAGCAAAGCCGAAGAAGACCAGGGCTACGCCGTAGAGCACTCTCGCGATGCGGAGGCCTTTTTTTCCGGTGGCGAAGGCGAGGCGCTGCCTGTCCCAGTCAGCAGCGAACCATGCATACAGGACCCAGGAGCCCGCCAACATCTCCCCAGTCTCAAAGCCGGGCCAGAAAACTCCGAAAGTGGGCGAGAGGATGATGTTGGGCACTCTCAGCAGCAGCAACCAAAGCAGGAGACTGGCGAAGAGCAAGCGGGCAGCCGCGGCGGCTGTACGCTGCCAGAGCAGGCCGATGCCAGTTGCTAGAGAGATGAAAGAGCAAAGATAGGCCAGAGCGTGCGAACCCTGGGGTATGGGATCCCACACCGGGGTGAAATCGCCTTTGATCAGGCCAACGATTCCAATGGCGATCATAATCGCCGCAAAAACCACGTGACTCACACTCGCGATGCGCATCGCCCTATCCTCCGTTGGTGTTCCAGTTCATCAGGTACAGGTATCTCTTGTATGCCAGATGGCGACCAGCGGGCGAGATAATATCATCGGAAAATTGAAAAGGGAGCCGGAGGCAAATGTAACGTCTGACGGGGTAATCGGTAAGGTCAAGTACTGGAAGGCACCTTTCCGGTTTGCCGATTTATCAGGATCTTAGTGGTTGGGTGTTACGATGTGCGCCAGTAAGTAATTAAGGTGAACTCTCCATGAGACGAACAATTGTCATAGCCGTCCTGGGCTTTACGACGGCTTTTATCGCCCTAGGACAAAGACCGAGCGCGAGCGGGGATCGAAGAGTAAGCATTGAGCAGGTCATAAGGCAACTGGATCATGAACGCATTCAGGCGCAGATCGATGCTGACGTGGCGGCCCTTGAGCGCATCTATGCTGCTGATTTTATCGGCGTAGGGCCAAGCGGCGCCGTGAGAACCAAGCCGCAGGTGATTTCAGATTTTGCATCCGGGGCATTGAAATTTCAGTCCATCACCACCGACGAGGTTCAGGTGCGCATCTACGGAAACACGGCTGTCGAGACTGGCCGCTCCACAATGAACGGGCAAGACAGAGGCAAAGCTGTCCCCCGTGACAACCGCTTTACGAGAGTATGGGTAAAGCAGCAAGGGCACTGGCGGTTGGTTCTCAACCACTACTCGCCACTGATTATGCAGCAATAAGCTTGGCTGACTGCCCCTGACACATCGCCATGGGTCTCTGTTAGTGGAGCGGTTGCCACAGTTCGATTTTGTTGCCGTCGGGATCGTATATCCAGGCGAAGCGGCCGTAGCTTTCGTCTTGGCGCTTAGGGTCGATGCGGACGCCTTCTTTCGCTAGGCGGTCGAGCAGTGCTGGGAGGTCGTCGACGATGTAGTTCACCATGAACGAGGCTGGGCCAGGTTCGAAGTATTTGGTGTTGCCGGGGAAAACGCTCCAGATTGTCATCTGCTCGTTTTCAGGATTGTCTTTTTCACGCCACGGCAGCATCACACCGTGGCCGCTATCCGCGAAGCCGAGATGTTTTGCGTACCAATCCTTCATTTGTTGCTGATTCGCGGACTTGAAGAAGATACCGCCGATGCCGAGGATTCGGCCTTTCTGGCTCATGGTTGTTTTCCTTTTTTGTGATTGTACAGGGGCACTGCCGCTTCGGCTCCAGCCCAGACCGAAGCCGCAAGCACCAAGTAAAGCGGCGACGAGTCTCGTAATGTACCAGCGTCGATGAACTCTTTCGCGGTTCGTGTCCACCGTCGAACTGTTGACCAGCGCGCCCATGGGCCGAAGCATACCCTAAAAACTCTCGATTCACAGATGGGTCCTGGTTAGCTCGGTAACCGGCGAAGTGGGTACTAGATCGAACATGTCCGGTAATCCAACTTATCAGGAGTTGAGCGACCTCTTCGCGCGTTTTGCAGTAAAAACTGAAGTTTCTATTTCTTCGGGCGCGACTCCGGAGGAGTCATACCTGCCACACGATAGTAGACACTCAACTGGCCGTAAACTTCGCCCGAATGTTCGATTAGATTGTGGGCCAGTTCGCTAAGTCGAATCTGTGCTTTGCCCGCGTGCTGCGGATCGTCATAACCGAAGGGATCAACGACCGCATCGGAGATCCCACCGTCGCCCTTGGATTTTATCGCCGCCGCGCCGTCGGCAAAGGATTTCTTGACGTACTCTACGATAGCGGCCTTGTTTTTGAATTGTGCCCGGGGAGGATCTTTGTCACCCGGTAATTTCTGACCGAGAGCGGAGTTGGTGAAGAAATAGTTGGCGGATGCTGCGTGAATGAGGCGTTCGGCGAAGCTGCGCACATTCGCCGCAGGCTTGTAGTCGTATTTGGCTTCCGGAAAATCTTCGGCCATCGCGATGAGTTTTCGTCCGATCTCGTTCCATTGATCCAGCAGAGTGGCCGAAAGGCTCGCCAACGGCCGCAATTGCTGCGGACCTACGATCAACGTGGTTTTCACCCACATCCGTTGAAAGGCCGCGGCCTGAAGATACAGCTCACCCGCCTGGCTTGGAATAAAGGAATAGTCGCGTGTCTCACCAACTGTGATGGTATCGCCCGATGTTTTTTTAGTAGTTGCCTGTTCCTGAGGAAGGTCCTGGCCGTCCTTTGCAATCGCTCGCCAAGACACTGGAGCGCCGCTCGCGTCGACAATCGAGTAAGTCAGATCAGAATCTACCGGAGTGATGTTGATAAAGCGCATGCGGTACGTCGTTCCGGCAACCAAGGCGATCGGCGCCGGCTGTGGGCTGCCGTTCATCAGAAGTGGCTCCGTGCCCTCGACGCCGTCTCGGGAGAACAGAAAGATCTTGTCTGTTGCTGGATCGAATTTTGCTCCTGGCTCCAAAACGACGAGAGGTCCAGTCAGACCTTCGCCGAACTGTTTCTGTTCGTGCCAATGGGAGTGATAGATGAAGGTTCCAGCGCGAGGGGGAGTCATGTGCGCAACAAACGAGTGTCCCGGTGAGATGGCCGGGGTGGTTTGCTTTCCGGTCCCGCTCCAATCAGGCACGCCGTCGTACGGGCTTTCGAGCTCGATTCCGTGCCAGTGAACCGTGGTCGGCTCCTTTAGTTCGTTGATCACTTCTATTTCTGCAGGCTCCCCGCGCGTCAACACCAACGGACTGCCCACGGGAGGCAGCACAGTCGGCGAAGTTTCTGTGGCAGATTCGGAGAGGTCGTAGCCGAAGCCTCCAAAATAATGCGAATTGCCGGGACGTTCCCGAACCACGAGGCGAAATTTGTGGACGGAACTTGAAGCGGCCGTCGCGTTGCTGGCCGTCGTTGCGGTGTTGCTCGATGGTTGGACGTCCAGGCCAAGCACCAAGCCGCCCATGCCCGCGTTTTCCGGAGTATAGTGCGCCGTGATTGCATACCCAGGCAAATTCTCTGGCTGCATCATGTGAAACGTCATGTGACAATGCATCAGCCAGTGACCGGGGCGCTCGGGTATCCAGGTCATGTCAAACGTTCCACCGGGCAGCATCTCCTGCGTGACAACCTTAAGCCGCTCCTGACGAGTGAATTCTTGAAAATGATCCTGGTCGCCCACTCCATTCACTTGAAAATAGAACCCGTGGAGATGCATGGCGTGGTCGGAATCGCTCGTGTTAATCCACCGCCAGTGTATGGGCTCGCCGACCTTGAGGACGAGTCGTTCAGTATCTGGCCACGACTTTCCGTTTATCGTTGGTAGCGTATTGAACGCGTTGCCCCCGGAGGGTACCCATGTGTTGACCACAAAGACTCGATCGGTATCGTGTGTGCCGGGTGCATCGACAACAAAAGCGCCCGATAACATGGAATCAGGTCCTGTTCGCATCGGCAGAGATTGGCGATCATTCGAGGCCCAATAGTAATAGCTGCCAGCAGCACCGGATTTGAAGCGAACCTCACGGACGGCGCCGGCGGGAACCTCAAGTGTGGCTGCGGCATCGGCCGTCGTGGTGGGATCGGTCGGTGGCTGTGGTTGCAGGCTTGCCTCCGGACGGGATGCGAGTCCGTGGACATAGATCGTGTGGCCCAGAGAGTTGCGGATTGTCGCAGACACTTCGACACGCATTGGGACGCGCACCAGCGGGCCAGGAATCTGCGGGGCATGCCCCTCCTCCCCGAACGCCGCAACCACAAGGTGTGCTGCGTCACTTCCATTGGGATACCAGGCCGCCTGCCGGGCTTCGAGATGAATCTGTAAAACGCCATGCGCAAGTATCCCTGCTGGAGTGCGATTGTCATTGCATGTAGCTGTCGGTGTGTTTTGGTCCCCCAAAACGGACACGCCCATTAATAGCAGAGTGCCTGCAAGAATAGAGAATCGTTGCGTAAACATAGGTCCTCCGTCTAATCGATGGAGTAAGCGAAAACCCAAGGTAGGGCCCGGCATTCGGAACTATGTGAGGTGGAGTTTAGTTCAATAAAGCGGTCATTGTGAAGAGAGCAACCGAAGGTACCGACCCGCAGTCTTCCTCAAGTCTTGATTAACGTCCCAACTGGACAAGTGGGTGCCGGCACGAAGATTCTCGAAATTTGCCCTGATTGATTCATAGAAAGATTCTAAGTCTCGAAGCGAAACTCTCGGGGGGACTTTAAGGTACTCGAAGTTCGCTGGGAAACGCCACTCGGAGAGTCTACCTGCCCCCGATTGGACTCCCGCTTAGTCCTGGCGAGGAGCGATCGAAATCGCTTCGAAAAGTAGAACGAGAGTAGAACGGAACCAAAAATCGCTTAAGAATGGCTCGGAAGTAAGCGGACTACGTCGTTGTACATGACGTAGGCGAAGAGGACGAGGAGGAAGACCAGGCCTACCTGGATGAAGCGTTCTTTGAAGGCAAGGCTGAAGTCGCGGCGGCGGATGCCCTCGAGGGAGAGGAGGAGAATGTGGCCTCCGTCGAGGATGGGAATGGGAAGAAGATTCAGAATGCCGAGATTGACGCTAATGAGAGCCATCAAGGAGATTACCGTGAAGGGGCCCTGCGCGACGGCTTCGCCGGCGGCGCGGGAGATGCCGACCACGCTCTGGAGCTGCTTGACGGAGACGCGGCCGCTGAAAAGTTTGCCGAAGACTCCGAACGTTTCTTCCACAATGTCCCAGGTGCGGGAGCGGGCTTCGGAGACGGATTGGACGAGGCCGACTCGCTTGTAGGCGAGGGCGGGTTCGGGAGCGACGCCGATCTGATATTTGGTATCAGTGGTGTCGGCGATACCCTGCTTGGGCGTGACGGAGAGAGTGAGAGTCTGGCCGCCGCGTTCGACTTCGAGTTGCAGAGTTTTGCCGCCGGAGCCGCGAACGAGATCCACGAACTGATCCCAGTATTCAATTTTCTGGCCGTCGATGGAGCGGACAACGTCGCCGGCGCGGAGACCCGCATGGCTGGCGGGCGTGCCGGAAGCTACTTCGCTGATGCGCGCGGGAATCGGGTAATAGCCGAAGGGACGCGAGCCGGGATCATTTTTCCAGGGAAGTGAGACGGTGCGAGCGACGCCGTTGTTTTCGACTTCGACGTTGAGAGAAGTGCCGGGAGCGACGCGGGAGAGGAACGCCTGCGCCTGTTCCCAGGTGGGATTTTTCAGACTGTTGACGGAGAGAACATGGTCGCCGGACTGGAGCGAGTTCGAAGTGGACAACTGCGCAGGAGGAGCCGCGACCACGATCGGCTTGTTGAGAAAGGCGGCGTAGGGAACGCCGGCGATCAGATAGTAAGCGCTGAGAAGAAGGATCGGAAAAATGAGATTGACGGTGGGGCCGGCGACGGAGATGAGGGCTCGCTGCCAGCGTTTTTTGGACATGAGTTCATCGGGAGCGCCGGTGGGAGCCTGGTCGCTGGAGTCGACATCGGTGATGTCCTGGCCGGCCATGCGGACGTAGCCGCCGAGGGGGACGGCGCTGAGACGCCAGTCGGTGTCGCCGACTTTGACGCCGAAGAGGCGGGGGCCGAAGCCGATGGAGAAGACGTCAACGCGGACGCCGAAGCGGCGGGCGACGATGAAATGTCCCCACTCGTGGACGAGGATGATGACGCCGAGAACTAGAACGATGCCGATAGCGGTGTCCATGCGGGAAGAAGGCCCTTTCGTGACTCGATATAAGTTTCGCATAGTTAGATGCGGGGAGGAAAGCGATGGGTGGGCGGGGGGCGGTAATCAGTAATCAGTAATCGGTAATCAGTAAGAGGAAGAAGTAGAGCCCGCCGCACCTGGCGAGTGGGGCTTGCCTGCAGTCTGGGTCCGGGGGCGTGGTTCTTGCAAGGTCGCACCGATTCTCTCGCGCATTCGGAACAACATTTTTGCCAACTCATCGATGCTTTGAAACAGAGGTTCGTTGGCGCGCTCGCTGAGATAACCCAGGCGGCACGCGATTACAAGGTGAGTTTCCAACTCCCGAAGCGAGCCACTTGCAATGGCAAGAAATCGGAGAAACTCCCGTGAGCTCCAACGGCCAAATCCCTCGGCGATATTGGCTGGAATCGAGATTGAAGCCCTTCGAATTTGCGAGGTTAGGCCGAATCGCTCTTCCACGGGAAGGCTGGCGGACGCTCTGTAACATGCCTCGACAAGGACTATCGACTTCTGCCAAATCTTCAGATCCTTTACAGCTTGTGGGGCACCGGTCATGACTCACCGCCTGTCCTGATACCTACACAGTATATAACCCTCTTGTGTAACACAAGGGAGCGTTTGTCCTCTCTTACTGATTACCGATTACTGATAGCTGATTACCTGCCCCGTCAGAAGGTGTCGGCGGTGATTTCGGGATCTTTGGGGGTCCAGTCGTCGGGGGGGAAGGAGATGCGCCAGAATTTGGGGGCGGGTTTGAGGAATTCGACACCGACTTCGAATTTGTTTTCGGGGGCGGGAGTGACGTGGACGACGCGGACGAATTGTTCTTCGAGTGTTTCGACGTGGCGGATGAGGATTTTCTGGTTCAGCGAGACGCGCATGGAGAGAGTGAGGAGGGCGCCGTGGGCGCTGACGTTGGTGGTGAAGGCGTTTTCGGAGACGTGTTGGTTGTCGGCGCCGCGGGCGACGATGAGGATGGGGAGGCGAAGAAGGACGCGCTGGCTGCGGCGGCGGTTGGGAATGGGAGCGTGGTTGGAGGAGGGAGTGGTCACGGGGGAGATGGCCCGGGGATAGTGTTGGAGAAGAAGCCGGGAAGGTCAAGAGGAGGACGGTACTAAAGTGTCCTTAGGCTCCCACAAAACGTCACACATTGCGGGAGCCGCGTTCTTGCAAGACCCAGCTGTTGCCATCCGGGTCTGAGAAGTTGGCGAAGCTGGCGTAGTCTGCGCGTGTAGGATCGAGCCCAGGCGAAAAGCCTCCGTCCCATGCACCGATGGGCGTCTTGTGGCGAATCTCGCCGACGTGGACTCCACGTTCGAGCAGGCGGTTCCGTGTCGCCTGGAGGTCCGCGACAACCAGATAGACTTTGCGGAGCGAGCCGGCGGGCGCGTCGGTTAGTCCTTTGCCGACTTGGATGGAGCAACTGGAGCCCGGGGGAGTGAGCTGAACGACCCGAAAGGCACCGTTGGGAGAATAGTCCACGTCGAGGTGGAAGCCGAGCTGATCTTTGTAGAACCGTAGGGCGCGGTCAACGTCGCTGACGGGCAGGATGATTACCTCAAGGGAAAACGTTAGCGTTGGCACGGCTGAGTTCCTCCGGTAAGACGGTCTAACGCCGAGGTGTCGCCTCGACAACGCTGAGCTCGCGGTCGGGACCGTGTGGAATCACGGCCTGGCCAGGCTCAAGGCGAAGTTGGGTGCCGTCGAGATGGACGGAAACAATCTCCGGTTCGAATGAGATCAAGCCGGAAATGCGAACAACTTCAGGATAGGCTTCGCGATACGACCATGCCGCAAGACGCGCGTCGCCGATGTCGTAGTAGCTGCAGAGGCCTTTGTAGGGGCAAAAGGTTTGATGTTCGACGAAGGCAAGAGCGGACTCGTCGATGTCGGAGCGTGGAACGTACCAGCGCGGAGCAAAACCGGATTCGTAGAGGACGAGAGGCCGGTGGCTGTCCGCGACGACGCGGTCGCGATCACGAACCACGAGGTGGCGCGAAGTTTGGCGAATGTCAATTCGATGGTAAGTGTCGGCAGCATGGCCCAAGACGCGTTCCTCTTCTTCGAAGAAGGCGTCCATGGCCCGCCAAGCAAACGCGATCCGCCCGCTAAGATCGCCCGCAAAAGCGGGGAGGTTCACGTGTTGCCACGCTCCGCGCGGCGCACGCTGATCACCAGCTTTAACGAGGAACCAGAAAGTTTGTCCGAGATCAGGATGCTTTGTGATGTGCTCGCTGCGCTCTAGAACTTCTGGAGACACATCGGCTTCTGGAAAATAAGCAACGGGATAACGACCAGGTTCAAAAAATAGAAGAACGTTTTCACTGTCGGCGATCCAAGCTCCGCCGAACCGGACTCGCATGCGCCGGCGCAGCGGTTCGACGTAGAGGAGTCGTTCAGGTAGTGGCTCGGGCACCAGGAAACGGCCGATGGCTCCCGGTGCGAGTGGACCTTGTTGCCAAGACAGTCCCATGATTTTGCTCCTCTTGAGGAATCCTCGACCTGTGAACCGACGTCACGCGCGCTTTGCTTGGCCCCGGTCAGCCCAACGCCCCATCCAGTCGGCGATGGCGCGGCCGATTTCGTCCGGCGAATCTTCTTGAACGAAATGGACTCCCGCGACGGTGACCTCGGTCTGAGCTGGCCACGCGCGGACGGTTTCAAGATTCGCACCGCCGCCTAGCAGCGCACCGGGCTCGGCCTTTATGAACAGCTTGGGCAGATCACTCGTCGCCAGCCATTCCGCGTACGCATTCACGATGGCATTCACGTCGGGGGGCTCTCCCTCGATGGGGATCTCCCGGGGAAACGTTAGCGTTGGCCGCCGCCCTTCGCCGGGTTCTGCGAACGGGCGCCGATACTGGGCCATTTCTTCGGCGGCTAAGGTGCGCAGAACCGCACCGGGCAGGATCTTCTCGATGAAGAAGTTTTCTTCGAGAACCATTTTCTCGCCAGCCTCGGAGCGCAGGGCCTCCAAGAATGGACGCATGTTCATCACGTCCCAGTGATCCCAGCCTTGCGGCCGAACGATTGCTTCCATAAATGCGATACCCTTCACAGCGTCACGATGGCGGTTGGCCCAGTCGAAGCCGAGGGCCGAACCCCAGTCGTGGATTACGAGCGTGACCCGCTCGCGCACATCGAGGGCCTCGAGCAGGGCGTCAAGGTAGCGGCGGTGCTCGACGAAGCGATATGAGCCGGGGCCACTGTTAGGCAGCTTATCGGAGTCGCCCATGCCGATCAGGTCGGGGGCAATGCAGCGGCCAAGCGGCTGCAAATGCGGCAAGACGTTGCGCCAGAGGTATGAGGACGTTGGATTGCCGTGCAAGAACACAATGGGATCGCCCTGCCCCACTTCCACGTATGCCATTTCGCGTCCGAGGACTCGAAACCGCTTCTTCTGGTACGGAAATGCCGACGAGATCATGTTCGCTCCTCCTCTGTTAGCCGAGTACAACCTAATGGTCCAACTCTTCGGGATGCAACTACGGGGCCAGGAGAGAGAACCAATCCTCCGTGCCGGACCATGGTTTTTTGGGCCACTCCGCCTCAGATTCTCAACTCTGGCCGCAAGATACAAAAACATATCACCTAAGACTGGTTACATACCTGGGAACGGAGTAAGGGGGGGCGAGCCTTTTCTGGAGATGCTTGGAGGGATGGTCCCGGAGGAGGGAGTCGAACCCACACGGGGAGTGATCCCCGGCAGATTTTGAGTCTGCTGCGTCTGCCAGTTCCGCCACTCCGGGAGAACCTATAGGAAAGTAACATGAGGGAGGAGGGAGGGTAAAGCGGGGGGCGGCGGAAAGTGATTTAGTTTGCGGCAATCTTCCGTTGTCTTAGCCATCGAGCCAAATCAATTAGAGAACCAATAGCAAAGCCCTGAATCGCCATCGTCAGCACTGCAAGAAAATCGTAGAGCCGAACGGTCACGTAGTTGAGACGCATGCCTTGGGTGATCCAAGGAAGCAATGAACTCAACGGGTTCAGTGTCCGCATCAGACGCATTGCAAGAGGTTTCTGATCGGTAGCGTAAAAAAGCGCAAGGATTCCCACCATTATGAGAACATTTAGCACGACCAACCGAACTGTCCATGCAATGGGCCGCCCATTTGTAGTACCCGCGAAATTTCTCATGTCTGTTAGACACCGAAAGCTGCGACGGCGGTCAGAGGCTATGCCCGGAACGTTCGGGGATGGACAGTTCGCATGCGGAGGAAAACCACACAACTCATCGGGCAAGTCTCTCTTCAAGATGGGCAATTTCGCGTCGTAGCTGGGCGATTCTTGCGCGGACCCAAATCTCTGGGTCCAACGATTGTGCTTGCTTCATCAGAGGGGCCAAAAAATCGCATACATGGTCGTGTCCACCGAGGCGAGCGCTTGCAAATGGGGCATCGCCTTCGCTCAGTGCAAATAAATCCGCGCCTCGGTCGATTAAGAGTTTCACCATTTCAAGATTTCCTTTCATGCAGGCAACGTGCAGGGGGGTATAACCAAGATCACCTGCCTTATTCACGTTAATGCCAGCGTCGATGAGAGCTTTGGCGGCAGAAAGATCACCCCACCTGACAACAAAATGAAGACCGTTATCCCCATCACTACAACATGTATTCACATCAGAAAAATCGGTTTCAGCAAAGTCGCAGGTTTGGCGCAGCCTGGCAAAAATGTTTTTTAACTGGTTATTCATATCACCACCAAACACTAAAAGTATTTACGGCTTGTACGATCAACAAGTTAGCACAAGGTCAGGAAGCGTGGCGTGGCCTGACCGACCTCAAATATCCGCTTCAGTGAGTATTTTCGGAGAGTCCTGAGCTAGAGGATCCAAGATACAGCAGCGGGAATCGATCGGCTTGCCGGCAGGATGGCGGCGCTACTGGTTGGCGATGTGGCAACATTTCATCCGAGAGTGGAAACGGTGGATGAGCCGGAAAAGCAGATTCCTCACCCCGTTTAAAGGGCGAACGGGGTTCGGAATGACAGATTCGAGTATTGTCCGCGGCTCCCTCCACGGGAAGAGTTGGAGTGGGGCTAGAAGGGTAAAAGCGGAGGCTTTTCCTCCGCACTCAAAAGTAAGCGGGCCCCCGCGTAGAAGCATTCGGGGTGCCAAATGCGCCCGCCCCGTAAAACCATTCGGTGTGCAGGCGGCCGCAACAAAGGCGGGAGTTTGCCTGGCCACCTGAAGGTGGCTGATACAACGGCAAGAACCGGTCTAAAGACCGGCCACTACAAATAGCAGGATGAAACGGCGCCCGCCTCCCTTCCTTCGTCAGGGCAAGCAGGAGGCGGCCGCTACAAAGGCGGGAGTTTGCCTGGCCACCTGAAGGTGGCCGCTACAAAGGCGAGAACCGGTCTGAAGACCGGCCACTACAAAAGGATAAAACTGCGCCCGCCTCCCTTCCTTCGTCAGGGCAAGCAGGAGGCGGCCGCAACAAAGGCGGGAGTTTGCCTGGCCACCTGAAGGTGGCCGCTACGCGGGGGTGGAGGCGGTGGCGGAGTTGATGGTGGCGGGGATGTTGACGGATTGGCCGTCGTAGAAGCGGCGGTAGCCTTCGATGACTTCGTGGATGGCGAGTTCCCTTTTGTCGGGAGGAGTGGCGTTGATGATGCGCTTGAAAGGGGCGGCGAGTTCGCTGCCGCCTTGCCAGGCTTGTTCGGGAGGGCCGGGCCAGGGCCAATTGATTTTGTGCTTAGTGACGCGGACATCATGGAAGCCGGCGAGGCAGAGGAGTTCGGACAATTTTTTTTCGTCGGCGAAGCGGAAGACATTGGGCGCGTCGGGAGGAGGCGGGGGGACGTCGACGTATTTGAGGAAGGGGCGAAGCATGGTGCTGAAGAGAGGATTTTCTTCCATGGAGCCCCAAGTGACAAAGGAGACGCGGCCGCCGGGTTTGAGGACACGGCGCATTTCGCCGAGAGCTTTCTGGATGTTGGGGATGAACATGATGCCGAAGCGGCAGGTGATGCGATCGAAGAGAGCGGCGGGGAATGGGAGTTGTTCGGCGTCGGCGGCGCGGAAGCTGATGTTTTTGAGGTTGCGGGCGGCGGCGTTTTCTTCGGCAATTTCGAGCATTTCGCGGACAAGATCGGTGGCGATGACTTGCCCTTCAGGGCCGACAGCCGCGGAGACAGATAGCGCGGGTTCGCCGGAACCGCTGGCGAGGTCGAGGACGTGCATGCCGGGAGAGAGCGCGGCGCCGTGAACGACGACTTCGGTGGCCTGGCGGGATTGGAAGGCGAGTTGGGAATACCATTTTCTCCAGGCGGGAGCGGCGGAAAGCCAGTCTTGGCGGACGGATTCTTTGGGGTCGGGAGTGGGAGAAGGAGTGGTGGACATAGGGTGCTCCTGATGGGGAAAAGATTAGTGGTTTTAGTTTGCGCGGACGAGGAGAGGTTGTAAAGAGGGTCGGAAGAGAAAAGAATTAACGCAGAGTTCGCAGAGAAGAGGAGGTCGTGGTTGCATTCGTGGAGGGGCTGGCGTTGAGGTCCTTCAGCCATCCTTATCGGATGACTTCAGGATGACAGACTTTGCGTTGGTCGGGATGACAGGGTAAGAATCGGAGAAACCCAAGAGCACAGCGAGGAATCGCTGTGCCACAAGAGACCCCAAGAAGGCGGGAGAAGAGGGAGAGCACAGCGAAGAATCGGTGTGCCACAAGAGGAAGAGCAGGCAAGAGCGGCCCGCCTCAGGAGGTGGGCCCTACAAAGCTTGCTGGGGAGTGGGGGACGGGATAGACTGCGCGGACTGATGGAACTTGAGAATCAAGATGCGGGGAGTGGTGTGGCTTCGGCGGATCCGCGTGGAGGACGGGCGGGATTTTGGGCGTTGATTGGGACGCAGTTTCAGGGGGCGTTCAGCGACAATGCGTTGAAGTGGTTGGTTAGTTTTCTGGTGCTGGAGGCTGGGGTGTCCCGCGAGCGGCGGGATTTTTTGTTTGTGCTGGTGGTGCCGCTGGTGTTTGCAGTTCCCTTTCTGGTGTTTTCGATTCCCGGAGGATTTTTTGCGGACCGGTTCAGCAAGCGGAGCGTGACGATCTGGACCAAGGTGCTGGAAGTTTTGACGATGGGGTTTGTGACGTACGCGCTGTGGCAGAACCGGCTTGGGCTGGCAGCGGTGGCGCTGTTTTTTGTGTGCACACAGGGAGCGATATTCGGGCCGTCGAAGTATGGATTGATTCCGGAACTGCTGCCGACGAGCCGGCTGAGCTGGGGAAACGGGGTGATTGAATTGTGGACGCTGCTAGCGGCGATTGGAGGAACGCTGGCGGGGGGATTTCTGGCGCACACATTTCGCGGACGGCAGGAGTGGTCGGGGATTTTTCTGGCCGGGCTTTCGTTGATTGGATTGTTGATGAGTTTGGGAATTACGAAGGTGCCGGCGGCGGACAAGAAGCGGGAGTTTGCGTGGAACTGGGCGAAGGAGTTTTTTGAAGAGATTGGAAGGATGCGGCGGGATGCGGTGCTGTGGGTGGCGGTGATTGCGAACACGTTTTTCTGGTTTTTGGGGGCGATCCTGCTGCTGAACATCGTGTTATATGCGACGGACGTGCTACAGGTGGATGAGGCGCGGAGCAGTTATCTGCTGGCGGCGCTGAGTTTGGGGATTGGAGCGGGAAGTTATATCGCGGGAATTGCGTCGGGAAAAAAGATTGAGATGGGGATGATTCTGCCGGGGTTGACGGGGATTGTGCTGGCCACGGGGGCGTTGTTTGCGCCGGGGCTGGGGTACGAGGCAGTGATGGGGCTGCTGTTTGCGCTGGGAATCAGCGCGGGATTTTTTGTGGTGCCGGTGAACGCGCTGATCCAGAACCGGCCGAGGCCGGAGGTGAAGGGGCGGGTGATTGGCGCGGCGAATTTGCTGTCGTTTGGAGGAATTGCGCTGCAGCCGGTGGTGCAGTACGGGATGCTGCGGCTGGGGCATCCGGACCCGGGACACGTATTTCTGATTTGTGCGCTGGCGTGCGTGGGAATGGCATTTGCGCTGGCACGGATGCTGCCGGAATTGTGGCCGTGCGCACTGCAGTGGACGCGTTTGCGGCAAAGGGCTAGTGTATAGACGGGGCTGCTGAAGGGGCTGCGGGACACCGCGGTTACGGCCTCAAGAGCAAAAACATGGCTACCGGAAACATACTTCCCGGCTCAGTGGGTGAGCAGCGGGGACTGACATATTGGATGGAGCGCGTGCTGGAGGAGTTGGAGGAGGTGCGTTCGGCGCCGGAAGCGGACGCGGTGCATGATTTACGCGTGGCGCTGCGAAGGTGCCGGTCGCTGGCGGCGGTGATGGAGGAAGTGGATCCAGATCCGGGTTGGCCGGAGATGCGGAAGATCGGAAGAAAACTTTTCCGGCAACTGGGAAAACTGCGGGATACGCAGGTGCTGGAAGAGTGGGTTGAGAAATTGGGAAGCGAGAAAGACGTGGTGCGGGGGCGGCTGCTGGCGAACCTGAAGAAAAATGAAACGGCGGAGAGAGAGGCGGCGCTGCGGGCGGCGGGAAAGTTTGACGTAAAGGTCTGGAAGAGTTTTGAGCGGGCGCTGGGGCACCGAGCGCGGGTGGTGGCGCCGAACAGCCTGGCGGCGAAGAGCCTGGCGCTGGAGAGGTTTCTGGCGGCGAGAGAGTTGCATATGCGGGCGCTGCGGACGGAGAAGGCGGAGCCGTGGCACGCGCTGCGAATTGGGGTGAAGAGATTTCGATACACGGTGGAGGGATTGCTGCCGGAGTTGTATGAGAAATGGGGCGAGGATCTGAAGCGGGTGCAGGATGTTCTTGGCGAAGTACACGATTTGGATGTGCTGGCGAAGACGATTCTGCGAGTGGCTGGAGATGAACCGGAAGAGGCTCGCGCGGGATGGGAAGAGAGAATTGCGGCGGAACGCGAGCAGCGGCTGGAAGAATATCGCGAATTGAGCATGGGGGTACGGCGGATTTGGCAAGACTGGAAGCAAGGGCTGCCGCAGGGCGAGCAACTGGAAGCAGCGGCGATGGCGCGACTGCGGGCGACGGCGCGGGCGCTGGGGGCGAATCGCGGCAAGGCGGCGCAGGTTGGGCGGACGGCGATGAAGTTGTATCGGGAGCTTGGACGGTTAAATGCCGGCGAGGCGTTTACGGGGAAACAGTTCCGAAAAGTGATGGAGGCCGCGGCGCGATTGTGTGGGATTGGAGCGGGGCTGCGGGCGAAGTCACCTCAGAAAGCGGCGCGGAAATTCTTGCAGAGATTGCCGTTGCCGGTGGGGTGGACGGAGCCGGAGTGGGATTTGCTGGGGCTGGTGGTGAAGCATCACCGGGGAGAAGAACCGCGCGTAAAACAGAAAGGATATGGGCGGCTGACGAAAGAGGAGCGGCAGGCAGTTTGCGCGATGGCGGGAGTGTTGCGGCTAGCCAGGGTGCTGCCGAAGTGCGGCGTAGAATCTAACCAGGGATTACGGGTGGAGCGGTCGGTGGATGCCCTGATTCTGCGCGCGCCAGGATTGGTTGACAGCGAAATGGCAGCGGCCAGAGTGGCGGCGGGGAAACATTTGCTGGAGACGGTTTTGGACAGGCCGTTGATTGTACAGGCGGCGCCGGGTGTGCCGAAGATTGTGGAATTGCCCAAGCGGGAGGAAACGATGCAGGCGGCGGCTTCGGATTAGTTCAGAAATTCCTTTTGGGCTGGCGTTCTGCCGGCTGTTTCATTCAAAACTCAAAAAAGCTTTGCGGAATTCGTGGGTCGAGGGCGGGTTGAGGTGTTGCCATGGTCTCTCTACTCCATGGCCGACGTTCGCGCGGCGCGAACGGAAGAGAAAATCGGCCATTCCGGTCGGGATGACAATGCCAAGAACGGAGAAACCCAAGAGCACAGCCAGGAATGGCTGTGCCACGGGAGCGGCTCGCGGACTCGCAGGGCACGATTTATCGTGCCCCTACAGTTGAGAAGGAAGCGCGGATGAAGAAGACAGGCTGAAATGTGTTATGGGAAGGCAGCCGCCTCGTAACACCATTCGGGGGCTAACTGCGCGCCTCGGAAGGCGGCCGCTACAAAGTCAGGAGACACCCTAAGACCACAGGCTCAACCGTCTGTGGCAGGCGGGCCACTTGAAAGTGGCCGCTACGTGGGCGGGGATTGGTTAGCGGCCGGCTTTGCGGAGGAGTTTGGGGGTGGCTAGCCAGATTAGTTCGCCGCTGGGGGGAACCAGGCGTTTCAATTCGATCATGGCTACACCGGATTTTTTCAGGGAGGTCATGTGGTGCGTGGAGCCGAGCGAGGTGGCGATTAAGTCGTCGAGGTGAGGGGCGTGGCCGAAAAGGAAGACGGCGGAGAGTTCTTTGTCTTTGGAAAGTTCGCGGAAGAGTTGGAGGGGTTCGGCGCCGGGGAGAAGTTGATCGGTTTTGCGAATTTTGTTTTTGGAGTAGGTGAGTTCGTCGGCAAAGATTTCGGCGGTTTGGTAGGCGCGAAGGTAGGGGCTGGAGATGAGGAGGTCTGGGACGGCGCCGATTTCGGAGACGCCTTTGGCGACCTGGCGGGTTTTCTCGATGCCTTCCTGGGTGAGGAAGCGATCGGGGTCGGGGGGACAGTTGGGGTCTTCGCGATCGACGGCGATGCCGTGGCGGACGATGTAGAGCTGCATGGGGGGGTGGCTCCTTGGAAGAGTTTACTAGAGGAATGTTTTTTGTGGATGAATGTCAGGGATGGGTGTCGTCGGAGTTAGGAGGAAGAGGGAGCGGAAAAAGATTTAACACAGAGGGCACAGAGGTTCCGCAGAGTTCACGGAGAAGAAGATTTAACGCAGAGTACGCAGAGAGCGCTGAGGACGCTGAGAAGTCGCAGAGAAGAGGGGGGAAGAGAGTCAGTGACATTGGATCGTAAGAACCCACCCTTCGCAAAAGGCGCGAAGGATGGGGCACCCTCAAGATCATTTGTTCAGTGGCATAACAGGAGATCGAAGAACACAGGCTGAAGCCTGTGCTACAGGTGGGCTACGGGTGGCGGGAGAAGTTGGAGGGGCGGAGGTAGAGGTGGGTGTGGAATTCGCGTTCGAAGAGGGCGGAGCTGCGTTCGGCGTCGCGAATGTCTTCGGCGGCGTCGCCGCGGACGCGGAGCTGGATGGTTACGGCGCCGCGTTGGAAGGAGGCGCGAAGATCCTGGACGCGCTGGCGGTGGGAGTGGTCGAGGCCTTCAGCGATGCGGAGGATGGCGCTGAGGCGGCGGGCGATGCGCTTGTCGCTATTGTTGAGGGCGGAATAGGCGGGGTGATCGGCATTGGGAGTGGATTTGCGATTGTGATAGCGGACGACGGCGGCGACGATGTTGCGGTCGCGGCCTTCGAGGCCGGGGATGTCGCCGTTGAGGGCGAGATATTCGCCGTGCTTGTGGTGGCCGCGATGGGTGATGCGGTGGCCGATGTCGTGGAGGAGAGCGCCGGCTTCGAGCTGGACGCGGGCTTGCGCGGGGAGATGGTGGAGCGGTTGGAGATGATCAAAGAGGAGGACGGAAAGTTCGCGGACGTGTTCCGCGTGGCGCTGATCGTATTCGAAGCGGCGTCCGAAGCTGCGTGTGCCGATTAGCATTTGGCGGGATTCGGCGTTGTAGCGGTGAGGCTCTTTGCGAGAGAAGGCTTCGCGGGCGATTTCCTGGAGAATGCCTTCGCGGATGCCGACGGTAGGGATGAGGAATTGACGGATGTTTAGGTAGCGGCCGAGGACGACGAAGATGATGGCAGCGACGCCCATGACGTCTGCGCGGTCGCGGCGGACGCCATAAGATTTCATGCGTTCGCGGATGTCGCGTTCGAGAATGTCGGGAAGGCGCTCGCGGAGGAGAGAAACGTCGAGAGTGGGGAGGCCTTCGCGGCGCGGGCCGGGAGCGACGTTGGAAAGAGTTTCGGCATTGCCGCCGAGAGCGACGGCGAGTTGATCGAAGAGATTCGGGCGAGTTGGGATGCGTGATTCGAGGAGGGCGCGAACGTAGCGGCGGACCTGTTCGGCTTGGGCGGGACGAATGGTGCCGGGAACGCCAAGAGTGGTCATGAGGCGAACGGTGCCGACGGGAAGCTGGGCGCTGTGGAGAATTGCGTGATCGCGGAGGATGTTGATTTCGAGGCTGCCGCCGCCGAGATCGACTACACAGCTGGGAGGAGTTTCGGGGCCGAGGGCGGCGATGGCAGCTTCCCTGCCGAGGCGGGATTCTTCCTTGGCGGTGATGACTTCGAGGCGGAGGCCGGTGGCTTGCTTGACGCGGCGAACGAGGGTGCCGCTGTTTCGGGCTTCGCGAGAGGCGCTGGTGGCGACGGCGCGATATTTGGTGACGCCATACTCTTCCATAATTTCGTGAAGGTGGCGGAAGGCTTTGACGCCTTTCTTGAGGATTTCTTCGCTGAAGCGATGGCGGAGGAAGACGCCTTCGCCGAGACGGAGAGGAAAACGTTCGTTGACGAGCGGTTCGATATCGAGAGCGGAGAAGGCGCGGACGATGGACAGGCGGACGGCGTTGGAGCCGGCGTCGATGGCGGCGATGTGGACCGGCTCGGGCATGATTTATGTTACCGCCAGAGATGCGCCAAGGCGGAAGAGGGAGTGTATTTGGAGGCGCGGATGCCGAGTTGTTCGCCGATGCGCTGGCGGAGCTGCTTGTTGACGGCAGAGACGCTGGCTTCGCCATCGAGCTCTATGAAGGCGTTTTTCTTGGCCATATTTTCGAGTTCGCGCTTGATCATGGTTTGGTAGCGGACGAAAGACCAGTAGAGATCGTGAGAGAGAGACATGTCGCGGCCGGCTTCCCAATAGCTGATGGCCTGGGCTTTTTTGAATTCGCGGGCGAAGGCGGTTTCGGGACGGACGTTGAGCCAGAAAGTGAGATGCGGACGGAGGGCCATGGCGTAGAGGCCGGTGAGGTAATCGCGATTGATTCCGCGGACGACGCCGCGAGCGATGAGGGTGAAGATGAAACGGTCGGCGAGGACAACTGCGCCGGAGCGAAGAGCGGGAACGATGCGATGTTCGAGCTGGTCGAAGAAGTCGGTGGCGTACATGAGCGCGAGGGTGAGGCGGGTGACGGCGTTTTTGGCGAGGAGTTCATCAATGTCGCGGCCGACGAGGTTGGAGCGGCGAAGGCCGCTGGTTTGAACGGAGAAGCCTTCCGACTCGAGCCATTCTTGTAACAGCGCGATTTGAGTAGAGCGGCCGGAGCCGTCCATGCCTTCGATAACAATGAGGGAGCCGGCAAGTTCGGTGGGATCGAGGCCGACGAGAGGTTCGCCGAAGAAGCATTGCGCGGATTCCGGCTCCGGATGCGCATGTTTCGCGGGAGGTTCGGGCGTGGCGGCGGGGGGAGCGGCGACAGATTTATCTTTTTCAGGGTCGGACATGATTATTCCGCTTCCGGAGCGCGAGGAGCGAAGCGCTTGAGATCGATTTTGGAGGCGACGATGTCGCGCATTTGCTTCTGGAGTTTGTTGACGGGGAGGGTGCCGTCGAGGACGACGAAGTTGTCGGTGTCCACCATTTTGTCGTACTCCTCGAGGATGCGGGCCTGGAAGAGTTTGAAGCTTTCGGGGCGCTCGTAGGAGAGGCCTAGGTCCATGCCGGCTTCGTAGTATTTGAGTTTGGGGCGACCGCTGAGAATGCGGTCGACGGCGACTTCGAGCGGGGCGCGGAAATAAAAGGTGATGTCGGGGACGGGAGCGAAGCGGTAGAGGTTGCGGAGCCAGCGATGGGAGCAGCCGCGGGCGGCGTCGCGGGCGAAAGCGGTGTAGACATAGCGATCGGCGAGGACGAGATAGTCGCCCTGGAGGAGAGGCATAATCTGACGCTCGCAGCGGTCGGCGAAGTCGGCTGCGTGGAGGAGAGAAAAGGTGGTGGGTGTGAGGAGGCGTTTTTGTTTGCCGCGGCGGGTGGCGGATTTTACGAGGGGAGAGGAGTTCCATTCCGTGAAGTGGAGACGGTAGCCGCCGATTTCGAGCCAGCGCTTGAGGAGATAGAGCTGGGTGCTTTTGCCGGAGCCGTCGGTGCCTTCGACGACGATGAGAGCACCGGGGTAGGCGCGGCTGGGAATGGGGCGACCGGGCTGGGGAAGCGTGGTTTTGGAGGCCTCGGGGCGAGGAGGCGCTTTGACGGAAGTGTCGGTGTTGTCCATTCGGTCGGTGGAGAAGTCTAGGGTCTGCGAATCAGCGTAGTCTGTCATTGTTACAGGACAATTACAACACACGGGGAGGAGGGAGGCAAAAACGAGGGGAAGAAAAAGATTTAACGCAGAGGGCGCAGAGGAAGAGCACAGAGGTCAGAGAGAAGAATAAGGGGCGGCACTGCTTGGATGGCGGGTCCACCCTTCCTGCGTCAGGGCAGGCAGAAGGCGAGCCCTATGGGCGCGAATAATGAAGATCACAGGCTGAAGCCTGTGCTACTGGTGGGCGGGTCTACCTGCGGGTCCACCTGAAGGGGGACGGTAAGCTAGAAGAGGGACATTTTAACGGTCAGGTATTTTTTGGGGTTTTTGCGGAATTCGATGAGGAAGGTGCGGAGTTCGGCGGAGGCGGCGGCCATGTTGTCATAGAGCTGAGGGTCGTTGAAGACTTTGCCGATGGAGTTGTCGGATTTGTTGAGCTTGGAGGTGGCTTCGGAGAGGTTGCCGCTGGTGTCGCGGAGTTTGTTGTAGAGGGTTTCATCGGTAGTGAGTTTGCCGAGGGTACCTTTGCCGGCGCGGATGTCGCCCATGATGTTGTTGCCGTTTTCGAGAGCGGATTTGGCCTGGTCATAGAGAGTGGGGTCGTAAAGAAGTTTGCCGATGGTGCCTTTTTGCGAGCGGACGTCGGCGAGGATAGTGTTGACGTTGTCCATGCCCTTGTCGACCTTGGTGTACAGCTCGTCGGTCATGATGATTTTGCCGAGAGTTCCCTGCCCTGCCTGAACATTGCCGACGATCTGGTCGCCCTTGGCGAGGATGCTGTTGAGGTGGTTGTAGGCCTGGTCGTCGTGGAGAAGTTTGCCGATACTGCCCTTGCCTTCGTGGACGTCGCCGACGATGTCTTGAATTTCCTCGCTGAGGGCTTTCAGATTGGCGAGAACGTCGGCGCTGCGTTCGACCACTTCCTTGATGGCTTTTTCCTCGGTGCCGGGAATGGCCTGGCCTTCTTTAAGAGGGATGCCGGTGTAGCCGCGCTGGACGTTGACATAGCGGTTGCCGAGCAGGCCTTCGGTGACGAGCGAGGAAGTGGAATCGGTGAGGACGTCACCTTGATAACGCTTGTCAAGGCGGATGCCGACTTCGATGTTGTGCATGCGATCGGGAGGCTTGCCGGCTTCACGAGGGACGAGGCGAATTTTCTCGACGTTTCCGATTTCGACGCCGTCAAGCCGGACAGGAGCGCCGACGGAAAGGCCAGAGACTTCCGGGAGATAGGTTTTAAGGCGATATTTAGGGCCGAGAAAGCCGGCGCCGGTGACATAGAAAATGGCGACGGCGAGAATCAAAAGACCGACGAGAACGAACAGGCCAACGCGCAACTCCGACCAGGTGATTTGCTTGCGCTGCGCCATCCGAACAGCCCTCCGTGGACCTTGATGAATCGTGCACGACAACTATACAGGAATTAAATCAAAAATCGCTGGAGATACGGGTCACGCGAATTCATCAGCGCATCGGGAGTTCCCTCGAAATAAATTTTGCCTGCTCGTAAGACGAGAAAACGAGTGGGAGCCGAGTGGGATGATTCGGGAGAGGAATCGCGGCGAACTTTTTTGGTTTGCTGGTCGAAATGAAAATTGGCGAGAGCGAAGCCGTCCTGGAGGCGATGGGTGGCGAGCAGGGCGATGACGCCATAGACATCACGCAGGCGAAGGATGAGGCTGATGATGGTTTGCGAGGTGATGGGATCGAGGCCGGCGGTGGGGGAATCATAGAGAACGATGGGAGGACGGGTGACGAGGGCCCGGGCGATGGCAACCCGGCGACGCATACCGCCGGAAAGGTCGGAGGGAAGAGAGTCAAAGGTGTGAGCGAGCTCGACGAAGCGGAGGACTTCACTAACACGCGGCTCGATTTCGTCCGGGTCGACGCCATCTTCGTGAAGGCGGTAGGCAACGTTTTCGCCGACGGTGAGGGAGTCGAAGAGAGCGCCTTCCTGGAAAACGAAGCCGATCTCACGGCGGAGTCCGAGAAGTTCGGTTTCGGGCAAGCCGGAAATATCGTTGCCGAAGAGGCGGACGCTGCCAGAATCGGGACGAAGGAGGCCGGAGGCGAGTTTGAGGAGGAGGGTTTTGCCGGTGCCGGTTTCGCCGAGGAGGATTACGGTTTCACGTTCCTGGGCGGAGAAGGTGACACCGCGGAGGACTTCGCCTTGGTCAAAACCGAGCCGGACATTTTCGAATTCGATGGCAGCTTGACCGACTGCCGGAAGAGTTGTCGCCGGGCTGCTGGAGGAGAGATCCATGAAAGGTCAGAAAAACTTATCCGCGAGATAGAGGGCCAGCTTGGTGAGAAAAGTATCCGAAACGATGATGAGTACGGAGGCAACGACAACGGCCTGCGTGGTGGCGCGGCCAACTCCCTGTGTTCCTCCCCGGACATTCAGGCCTTGATAGCAACCGACCGTGGCAATCAGGAAGGCAAAGACGACAGTTTTCGAAAAGCCCTGCATGATATCGGAAAATTCGAGAATTTTGATGGCGCGTTCCCAAAAGGTGGTGGCGTTGATGCGGAGGGAGAGAACGCTGGCGACCATGCCGCCGACGAGGCCGACAAAGACGGAGATGGTGGTGAGAAGAGGAAGAGTGATGAGAGTAGCCAAGACGCGAGGGGTCACGAGTTTGCGGCTGGGGTCGGTGCCCATGGCGCGCATGGCGTCCACCTGTTCGGTGACCACCATGGAGCCGAGCTCTGAAGCGATGCCGGAGGAGCAACGGCCGGCGACGAGGAGGCCGGTGATGGAGGGGCCGAGTTCGCGCACCAGGGCGAGAGAGACGATATCGCCGGTGAGGGAGGCTTGGCCGAAGCGTTCGAACTGGGTACCGGTTTGGAGAACCATGACAGCGCCGATGAAAAAGCCGGAGAGGAGGACGATGGGTAGGGAGCCGACGCCGATGTCGTCCATCTGATCGAGCGTGTCCTGGACATAGCGGGGTCTGGAGGCGAGGTTGGTGATGGAGTGAAAGGAGAGCTTGGAATAATTCTGGACTTTGAGGATGTTGGTTTTGGCGAGATCCTGAAGGACTTCCATTACGGAAGGGACTTCGGGAGCGCGCACGTCTTGCGGTGCAACCTGAGGAGTATCAGCCACGATTTTCTCTGGGATGCTTCGAAGAAAGCGTAACCGGGGAGGAGACTAGCGTCAAGACAAACAGTGGGTGAGCTTTGAGTTGTGGTTGCGAGCAAAGTATCGAGGTGAGGGGCAGGAGCTAAATTGCGTTTCGGAGTGCAGGCGAGTGAAATGTCAGCCGAAGTTTGGTGGGGGCTTGGGAATGTGCATGTATTTCGGGTATGGCGCGGGGTTTTTAGATTTGTCCGATCCAGGATGGCGTAGAAATTTTTGACCAGGTGCAGCGGATCGCGTCGAATTGGCTCTGGGAGAGGGGCCCTTGCGCCGCGTATCTGGCATTTTCGAGGAGATGTTCCGGGCTGGTGGTACCCGGAATCGCGGTGGGTGCCCCGGGCACGCTGAGAGTGAAGCGGAGCCCAATTTCGGAGGCACGCTCGGTCTGCAGAAAATCGTAGTGGAGCTGGCAGAGGCGATCCCAATAAACCTGGAGATGGGGAAAACGGACAGGATCGGGACGTTGCGCGCTTCTCCAAAGGTTGTTGGCCATCGGGCGCTTGGCAATCACGCCCATACCTTTTTGAATGGCCAGGGGTAAAACAGATTCGATAGCGTCCTGGTCCGCGATGTTGATGGAGATTTCCACGGCTTGAAACTGGCCGGAGTGGATGGCGTAGAGGGCGGCGGGGCGCTCGCCACTATAACCGATGAAACGCACCTTGCCCGATTTGCGAGCCCGATAGAGTACCTCGAGGACTTCGGCTTTTCGCAAAGTTTCTTCAGAGCAGCTGTGAAGGAGCAGGAGGTCGAGATAGTCGGTCTTCAGGCGGCGCAGGCTTTGATGGATGCTCCACTGCAGGGAGCGTGGATGCCAGTCTAAGGACTCATACTCTTCGGCGACTCCCTTGAGCCGGCGAAGTTTTCGCTGCAGGCGGACGAGAAAGCCCTTGGGAGTACGCTTGGAAGGGAGCGATCGTCCGCATTTAGTACAAAGAAGAAAGCGTTTTCGAATTCCGCGAAGAGCGCGGCCAATTTTTTCTTCGCTGTCGCCATACATGGCGGCGGTGTCAATGAGATTGACACCGGAGTCGAGGGCGGCGCCAAAGATGCGATCGAGGATATTGTCGGAGATATCGGTGAATCCGATGTTGGCGCCACCAAAACCGAGGGCACTGACCTGCAAACCAGTACTGCCAAACGGCCTGCGTTCCACGGGAGGCAGCTGGGATAGCTCTGCGCAGCGAAGAGGGAACATGGAGTTCCTCCCGCTTAGGAAGTTAAAGAATTAGTGGCGCAATGCTAGCCGGTAAAGCCGGGCATTGAGGCTCAGGTCTTTTCCTTAACGTTTGGCGTGAAAGTTTGGGGAGAGGCGTGACGATGCAGGAGGCGCGGGAGGAAGAGTTCAGGGTTCGGGAACGCTGGCGGAGAATTGGGATTGGGTTTCGGTTTGGGCGAGTTGGTCGCGGAGGGCGGCAGACTCGGCACGATCCTTTTGGGCTCGCTGGCGGTATTGGATGGCGCCAACGGTGCCGAGGGCGTTGAAGATTTTGCCCATGGCATCGTTTTTCTTGCCGGAATGTTCAAGCTGGTCGGCAAAGTTGTCCTGTTGCGCGGCGTCGGCATCGAGTTCGTTGATGCGGCGGACAAGATCCTTGATGCGTTCCTGGCGCTGGGCCTGAACGATGGCCGCATCAGTGGCGGACGCGTTGGCGGCATCCCACACGGAGTCGTCGTACTGCTTTAGAATCGCGGTGAACGCGCGGAGATTGTTGATGCCGTTCTGGTTGCCTTGATCGGCGGAGAGGCGATACCAGGCGAGGGCTTTGCCGTTATCGGGCTGCACGCCCTGACCGAACTGATACATCCAACCTAACTGATTTTGCGCGTTGCTGTTTCCCTGCCCTGCTGCTTTGTAGAACCAATACATGGCCTGGCGGTAGTCCGTTTGGACGCCGGTGCCGTGCTGGAAGATGTAGCCGATGTTTTCCTGGGCGTCGGCGTTGCCGTGATCGGCGGCTTTGTAAAACCAGGAAAGGGCTTCAACGTAATCTTGTGGCTGGCCCCAGCCTTCTTCGGCCATGTAGCCGAGCTGATTTTCGGCGTTGGAGTTTCCGTGGGAGGCGGCGCGGCGATACCAGGAGATGGCCTGGGCGTAGTCGCGAGGGCCGACGAAACCGCATTGGTAGAAATAGCCGACTTCCTGTTCGGCTTCGGGGAGATTTTGTTCGGCGGCTTTGCGATAGAGGGCGAGGGCCTGACGGTAGTCGCGGCGGACACCGCGGGCGTTTTCGAGCATGTTGGCGAGATTGAATTGGGCGAGGGCGTAGCCTTGGTCAGAGGCGGAATGGTAGTAGGTTATGGCGCGGGCGTAATCTGTTTTGACGCCGAAATTGTGTTCATACATGTTGCCGAGTTGATTTTGCGCGGGGGCGAAGCCCTGGTCGGCGGATTGGCGGTACCAGATTAGGGCTTGGGTGTAGTCCTGGGCGACACCACGGCCGCGAAAATAGAGATTGCCGAGGGCGAATTGGGCTTGAGCGTCGCCGGCTTCGGCTTGGTCGCGGAGGTAGTAATAATCGTCTTCCGGCGTGGCGGACGACGGGGGTTGCGGGGTTTGCGCCCGCATGGCGGAGCATGGCGCGAGGAAGAAGAACGATGCGAGCGTGGCCCTAGTGAGAAAGTTCATGGGTGTGCCCCCGTGCCAGAGCGATTAGTGAGCAACAGTTAGAAGGCTGGCAGGTGAAGGCGCGAGGGACGATGGACCGTTAGTACCAAAGGTGTGGGATGTGCTTAGTTTTCTACTTCCTCGGAGACGGATATCCAGTAACCCGACTTGTCAGGAGTTAGCAGGGCCAAGTCATCAAAAAGCGCTTTCTTTTTTCTGCTTCCAGTCAGGTGGGATTTGGAAATCCTCATCGGGGACTGAGTCTGATTTTATATCGATCATGGTGAAAGTGGTTGTAACGTTGGTCATGGCACCTAACTCCGTGATGGGGCCATTGACCTTCGATTCTGAACTTGCAGCGAGTACCATCACATTCGGTTGTTGTCCGAAGAAGTATGGCCCGATAGCGGATTGGCTGGGGCTGAGTGCACCTATGGCCACTGCGTATCCTCGCTTTTTTGCTTCCAACACGAAACTCGTGACCTCTATGCCTTCAGGAATCGTCTGAGATACGCAAACTGTTCCACTGTCATGTTGAACGAAGGTCCCTCCGCGTGACGGCGCAGTCGGAGCCTGCATGTCAAAGGTGTATTCATCACAACTCAAGCCGCCAATTTCTCTTTTGTTTCCAGTTTCCTTGACCACCCGCCTTAACCTATCGGGCAAGAATCCGCCTTTGATGTGTTCGGTTGCAGATTTAAGATCAACGACAATCACCTGCTTGTGCTTCGGGTCCAGCTTATACGCTTTCCCGCTGTCTAAATCGTAGATGGACACATGATTGTCGCCGCTTTCCGTAGTCTCTATCCGCATTTTGAGTCCCTTAATGCGTAACTTACTTGTCCATTCGCCGGATACAATTCCACCTTGTTTTACATGCTTTGTCATCGACACATCGGCTTGGGAAAAATCCGCCGTTACGGCGGCGAAGATCCAAAGAACTGCCAGATTCTTACCGAACATTTTCGATGTCATGGGGCGTAGGCTCGACTTGTAGTTTAGACGAATGGCTAAGCTAGTCAATCTGCCTAGTTAACGCGCTGACCGGAAACTGAATCACTACCAATTCTTGGCCTGGGGGACGGAGATGGGGGTGGCAGGTACACCGGATGTTTATGATTCGCTCTTGTACAGCGGGTGAGTACCATGGACAAGCTGCACGTTCATAATTTTCCGTTGCCCGGTACGTTGGTGGAGAGGCGCTGGGAGATGAATTCGCGCATTAGGTTGGTGCCGATTCGTCCGGCTAGGCCGACGGCGGCATTGGTGAAGACCATGTTCGCGCCGCGGTTTGCTTTGGGATAGTAGAGATTGGAGAGCGCGGCTGCAGAGAGGTCACCTAGAAAATAAGAGGTGTTGGGCACTGGGCGTCCACTGTCGTTGCGCGCGACAAATGCGGAGGCGACCGCATGCGCGACGCGGGATTTCACGGAGCCAGAGCCCTGGTAGTAGTAGCGCGGGTCCTGGTGCAGGAGCGCGGGGAAGACGGCGTGAGTCAGGAGGTCACTGCTGCGGCCGTCGATGAATTTTGCGGCGAAACGTTTGCTGTATCCCGAGGCGCCCTGGCCGTAGCCTGCGTAGGCGTTTGTGGCTTGCTCGATGCCGGCAGCCATGCCGACGCCGAGCATGGCAACCGGATCGAACGTGCCACGCACAGCGAGCGAGAATTTCTGTTTCGCGTTGAGCGGGGCCGCGTCATAGATGTAGCTGGTATAGAAGTTTGGAAAGAAGCCGACCAGGCGCTGCTTCTCCTGCGCCCTTATTTGTTCGGCGGCGATGAGTTCCAAGGGACGGACGGTCACTTCCATACTTGCCGAGGCAACGGCTAAGGAAACGCCAGGAAGTTCGTAGGCCTGCAGCACGGTGATGGCGAACTTTGCGGATGTAAACGGCGCAAAGCCTTTTGCGTGCACGGTCACAAGATAGGAACCGGGAGGAAGCTTTGTAAAATTAAATTCGCCGTTCGCCTCGGAGACCATGGTGTGGAGTTGTGACCCGTCGCCATGGATCAAGCTGACGTCCGCGCCGGAAACGGAGGCGCCGCTGGCGTCGAGGACGGTGCCTGCGACGCTGGATGAATTTTCCGCAGGGGGCACGTGTAGAGGTGAATTCTCGGGGTCGGATTGGGGTATTGGGGCGTCCGGGAGGGAGGGGTCGTTCGTCCTTCGTGTGCGACTTTGTTGCTGAGCTGGCGCCCTAGAGGGAGCTATAGAAATCAAAAGCAACGCAGTGGCGAGAAGTGCCTGGAAACGGGGGCAGGAGACGTACCTAAATGCGCGCATCAGAGGGAAGCAGGAAGTTGCAGTGTGGAGTTCACTCACACCGATGAGGCTTGTGCGGAGGCAGGTAGGCGGACGCATACGGAGGTCACCACAAGTTGCCACGCGGGGAGAGTACGTTGGCGTAGGGTAACTTGCCTGTTCAATATGAGACGTAGGGCCGGAACCAGCTACTATCCGGACCTGTTGACATCCTTGGCAAATTGAATGTGCGGGATGCCGCCACAGCGGGCGGGGCCCTTCGGCTATGCTCAGGGCAAGCAAGCCCCGCCCCTACAGATTCTGCTTGGTTCTGGTCTCCTAGACGGTTCTGGTTGGAAAAAAACAGTTCCTCAGGGGCTAAAGCCCTGATTTTCGCAACTCTTTTTGTCGGAGCTGAAGCTCCGACCCCCAACGACTTTTTATGGGCTCGCTTCCGCTACATTGTGACGTGCGAGCCGTGCGTTGTTTAAGAAATCAAACGAGTGGAGATTTGAGAGGCGTGGAAAAATTGGGCGGCTGGACGGAAATGGGAGGGGCCGATAGACTGGTTGTTTATGCTTCGATTCTATACGGCGGGTGAATCGCATGGGCAGGGGCTGCTGACATTTTTGTCGGGGCTGCCGGCGGGATTGCGCGTGGATGTGGAATTTATTAACCATGAGTTGCACCGGCGGCAGCTTGGGTATGGGCGCGGGGGGCGGCAGAAGATTGAGAAGGATGCGGCGGATATTTTTGCGGGCGTGCGGCACGGGCAGACGATTGGGGCGCCGATTGCGCTGAGGATTGAGAACCGGGACTGGGCGAACTGGGAGAAGATTCTGCCGGTGGGGGCTTCGGACGCGGCGGAAACGCAATCGCGGAAATTGACGGCGCCACGGCCGGGGCATGCGGACCTGGCGGGTTCACAGAAATTTAATTTTCATGATGCGCGGTATGTGCTGGAGCGGGCTTCGGCGCGGGAGACGGCGGCGCGGGTGGCGGCGGGAGCGTTTGCAAAGCTGCTGCTGAGGGAGTTTGGGACGGAGATTGCGAGCCACGTGATTCAGGTGGGTCATGTGCGGCTGGAGCGCGCGGCGAAATGGGAAGAGATACGCGCGGTGTGCGGGGACCTGGATTCGCCGCTGCGGTGCGTGGATGCGGCGGTGCAGGAAAAGATGAAGGCGGAAGTGGATGCGGCGCTGAAGGCCGGGGATACGGTGGGCGGGGTGTTTGAGATTGTGGCGCACAATGTGCCGGTGGGGCTGGGATCACATGCGCAGTGGGATGAAAAGCTGGACGGGCGGATGGCGCAGGCTTTGATGAGTGTGCAGGCGGTGAAGGCTGTGGAGATCGGCGCGGGGGTTCTGGCGGCGGGATCTTATGGGAGCGAAGTGCAGGATGAGATTTCGTATGAGAAGAAGGCGCGGAGATTCCGACGGTCGAGCAATCGAGCGGGGGGATTGGAGGGCGGGATCACGAACGGCGAGGACGTGGTGATCCGCGGGTACCTGAAGCCGATTTCGACGCTGCGGAAGGCGATGGGAACGGCGGACATGGTGACGAAGGAGCCGGTGAGGGCGGCGTATGAGCGTTCGGACTGGTGCGTGGTGCCGGCGGGAGGAGTGGCGTGCGAGGCGATGACGGCACTTGTGCTGGCGGATGCTTTTCTGCAAAAATTTGGAGGAGATTCGCTGGCGGAGATGCGGCGGAATTTCGAGAGCTATGGCCGACAAATCGACGAGTTCTAAGGGCGCGAGCGTGGTGGATGTGGGCACCGCAGTGGCGGCGCCTGCGCGGAAGATTTATCCGATCGTGAAGTACGGCGATCCGGTGCTGGAGAAGCCTGCGGCGACGATTACGAAATTTGACGCAGAGCTGGAGACGCTGGTGGAGGATATGTTCGCTTCGATGTACGCGGCGAATGGCGTGGGACTGGCGGCGCCGCAGATCGGCAAGAGCATTCGCCTGGCGGTAGTGGACGTGACGGTCGGAAAAAATCCGGAGGCGAAGATTGTGCTGGTGAATCCGGAGATTATTCACGCGGAAGGCGAAGTAAGGGAAGAAGAAGGGTGCCTTTCGGTGCCGGGCTTCCGCGGGTACGTGGTGCGGCCGCAGTTTGTGACGGTGCGGGCGCAGAACGCAAAGGGCGAGACGTTTGAGATTCGCGGGGAGAATCTGTTGGCGCGGGCGTTTTGCCACGAGATCGATCACCTGCACGGGATTTTATTTTTGACGCATTTGAGCATGCTGAAGCGGGACTTGATCAAGCGGAAGATCAAGAAATTACGGAAAGAGGGCGAGTGGTAGTTCCCGCGCGCCAGCGGGTGAGCCGCCCGTGAACCGGATGCGCATCGTATTTTGTGGCACGCCGCAGTTTGCAGTTCCCTCCTTGAAGCATCTTCTGACAGAAAAAGAGTTTGAGATTGTGAGTGTGTATACGCAGCCGGACCGTCCGCGGGGACGGGGGCAGGAGATTTCGTTTTCGGCTGTGAAGGAAGTGGCGGAGGCGGCCGGGCTGGATGTGCAGCAGCCGGCGAAGGTGCGGGCGCCGGAGGTGGAAGAGCATCTGAGCGGACTGGCGCCGGATGCGATTGTGATTATTGCGTATGGGCAGATTATTCCGGCGCGGTTGCTGCCGATTCCGCGGCTGGGGTGGATCAATTTGCATGCTTCCCTGCTGCCGAAGTATCGCGGGGCGGCGCCGATTCAGTGGGCGATTGCGAGCGGAGAGACGGTGACGGGTAATACGACGATGCGGATTGATGCGGGAATGGATACGGGAGAGATGCTGCTGCAGGAGGAGTTGCGGATTGGAGCCGCGGAGACGGCGCCGGAATTGGCGGGGCGGCTGGCGGAAATGGGAGCGGCGTTGATGGCGAAGACGCTACGAGGGTTGGCGGCGGGAGAGTTGGTTGGGAAGGCACAGGATCACGTCGGGGCTTCGATGGCGCCGATGTTGAAGCGGGAGGATGGACGGATTGAGTGGGGGCGGACGGCGACGGAGATTTTTAATCGGATGCGGGGCTTTGCGCCGTGGCCGGGGGCGTATACGGAGTTTCGCGGGCAGATGTGCCATTTGCGGGGGAAGCCCTGTGGAGAGGGCGCCCTGGGAGAGCCGGGGAAGATCTTGGTGGAGAAGGATGGGGTGAGCGTGGTTTGCGGCGGAGGCAGCCGGTTGGAGATTACGCACGTCAAACAGGAAGGGCGGAAGGAGATTGCGGCGGGTGAGTTTGCGCGGGGGGCGAGAGTGGAAAAGGGGGAGAGATTTGGGAAGTGAGGGGATGGAGGAGGAATCGTTATTGGGACGCCACAGTTCAACAGCAAGAAAAGAACACAGTCAGGAGTGACTGTGCCACGGGTTGAGTGATTGGAACGGGTGGTTTGCGCGGGGAGTGGCGGTACGTCATACTCGGGAATCGCTGCGATGAGATTTTGGTTGAGTGATCGGGAGCCTACCTTACTTATGCAGAGCCTGCCTTTTTGTATGGGAACACGAGGAAAATTTGGAATGGTAAAAATGCAAGCGCGGCGCGCGGCCAGCTTTGTGCTGGCGGCGCTACTGGCGGGCCTGCCGGGAGTGGCCGCGGCGGGCGAGAACGACAAGCCGACGGCGAAGGCTGCGCCGGATGTGATGCTGCAGACAATGCAGACGGAGCTGAACCGGGCGAAGACGGATCTGGCGAAGAGCGATCCGGCTCCTTATTTTTTGAGTTACACGGTTTACGACCAGGACCAGATATTTATTGCCGGGGCGTATGGGGCGCTGCTTTCGGATACCGCGGTGAAGCGGCGGAATACGGACGTGACGATGCGCGTGGGGACGCCGGAACTGGATAACACGCACGGGCAGAGCCGGTCGAGCGGAATGACTTCGGGGACGCTGCCTCTGGATGGCGATGCGGATGCAACGGCGCGGTTGCTTTGGGAGTTGACGGACCGGGAGTACAAGCGGGCGGCGCCGGCTTATTTGAACGTAAAGACGAATACGGCGGTGAAGGCGGAGGAAGAGGACAAGTCACCGGATTTTTCGAAGGCCGACCCGAAGACGCACGTGGGAGAGAAGCTGACGGCGGCACCGTTCGATAAGAGGGCATGGGAGGACGAGGTCCGGCGAGTGTCGGGGGCGTTCCGGAAGTATGGAGACGTATATTTTGCGACGGTGATTTTGCAGGTGGGCTCGTCGAACGCGCGGATGGTGTCGAGTGAAGGAGCGGCGATTGAGACACCGAGCGCTTCGGCGCGGCTGGTGCTGGAGGCGCAGACGCGGGCCGCGGACGGGATGGATCTGCTGCGAGTGGAAACATTCCAGGCGCCGGCGGCGAGCGGACTGCCGAGCGAAGCGGTGCTGATGGCGAAAGCCGAAAAGATGGCGGCGGATTTGAAGGAGCTGCGAAATGCACCAGTAGCGGAGCCTTATGACGGGCCGGCGTTGCTGAGCGGGCGGGCGGCGGCGGTGTTTTTCCACGAAGTGTTGGGGCACCGGATGGAAGGTCACCGGCAGCGGGATGAAGAAGAGGGGCAGACGTTCACGAAGAAAGTGGGACAGGAAGTGCTGCCGAAGTTCCTGAGCGTGGTGGACGATCCGACGATTGGGGAAATTGGAGGAACGAAGCTGGCGGGAAGGTACGAGTTCGACAACGAAGGAACGCCGGCGCAGCGCGTGGTGGTGATTCAGGACGGAGTGCTGAAGAATTTTCTGATGTCGAGAATGCCAATCAAGGGATTCGAGAAATCGAACGGGCACGGGCGGAATCAGCCGGGACTGATGCCGACGGGGCGGCAGGGGAATTTGATCGTGACGTCGAGCCAGAGCGTGCCGGAGAAGCAGTTGCGGCAGATGCTGATTGACGAGGCGAAAAAGCAGGGGAAGCCGTACGGATTATATTTCGACGATATCCAAGGTGGATTTACGTTGACGACGAGGTCGCTGCCGCAGGCGTTTCAGGTGCTGCCAGTGATCGTTTATAAGGTGTACACGGACGGGCGGCCGGATGAACTGGTGCGCGGGGTGGATATCGTGGGGACGCCGCTGGCGGCGTTGACGCGAATTATCACGGCGGGCGATACGCAGCACGTGTTCAACGGAGTTTGCGGAGCGGAGAGCGGCAGCGTGCCGGTGTCGGCGGTGGCTCCGGCGATGCTGTTCAGCGAGATGGAAGTGCAGAAGCGAGCGCATGGAAGAGAACGGCCGCCGATATTGCCGGCGCCGGGAGCGGACAGCAGCAAAGAAGACTCCACGGGGGTGAAGCCGTGAGCGGGCTGAAGAGCTGGAAGCGCGGAGTGAGTTTGCTTGCGGCGACGATGCTGCTGGCAGGAACGGCGAGTGCGCGGACGAGCGCGGCGGCGGCTTCGGAAGATTTTGAGGGAGACGCGGCAACGGCGAAGGCACACGACCTGGCAAAGGGCGATGTGTTGCTGGAGGCTCTGCTGACGGAACTGGATCGATCGAAAGACCGGTTGAAGATGGACCAGGTGAAGGCACCGTATTACATCGAGTATCGCGTGGAGGACGTGGACAATTACGACGCGGAGGCGGCATTTGGCGCACTGCTGAATTCGCAGCGGCAACATATGAGGGTGCTGCGGGTGGTGGTGCGAATCGGCGAGTACAAGCAGGACAGTTTTTATGGCCGGGGAATGGGCGGGGCGACGATTTTGCCGATGGATGACGACCCGATTGCGCTACGGCGGCAAATCTGGCTGCTGACGGACGAGGCGTACAAGTCGGCGGCGGACGCATATGCGGAAAAGCTTTCGGCACTGAAACAGTTCAGCGCGGACCCGAATCCGATAGACGATTTTGCGAAGGCGCCGGTGGTGACAAAGGTGGAGCCGGTGACGGCGTTGAAGGTGGACGAGAGCGCGTGGAAGCAGACGATCGAGGAGATGACAAACCTGTTCCGGAAATATCCGGAGGTGCAGACGGTGTCGGCGTCGGCGCGGTTCAGCGCCGTGAATCAGTATTTCGTGAATTCTGAAGGGACAATCGTTCGGAACGGACGGGTGAATTCGACGGTGACGCTGAATGGATCGGCACAGGCGGCGGATGGAATGAGGTTGCAGCGGAATCCGTACTGGACGGAGACGAGGCCGGAAGAGTTGCCGAAGCGGGACGAGTTGCTGAAGGAGACGGTGAAGACCCTGGATACGCTGAAGGCGCTGCGCGAGGCGCCGATCGTGGAGGAGTCTTACCGCGGGCCGGTGATGTTTGCGCCGGATGCGGCGGACGACATCATGGCGGGACTGGTGGGGGGAAATATTCTGGGGCGCAAGCCGCAGCTGGGAAGGCCGAACCGGACAGTGGGAGCGTTTGCGACCAGTTACAAGACGCGGATCCTGCCGAAATTTTTGAGCGTGGTGGACGATCCGACGATGAAAGAGTTCGACGGGAAAAAACTGATTGGGTCGTACGATGTGGACAGCGAAGGCGTGCCGGCGCAACCGGTGAAAGTGGTGGACGACGGGACGCTGGAGAATTATCTGATCGGACGGCAGCCGATCCGGGACTTCCCTGCTTCGAACGGGCACGGGAGGGCGTCGCCGGGGACGGCGGCGTTTCCGACGATCGGGACGTTGATATTCAAGAGTTCGGAGCCGGAGACAGCGGCGGCATTAAAGAAAAAGTTGACGGCGATGGCGAGCGAGCAGGGCAAACCGTATGGGTACCGCGTGGATACACTGGGGCCGGCGAATGCGCCCAGGTTGTTGTATCGCGTGTACGCTTCGGATGGGCATGAGGAGTTGGTGCGCGGAGCAGTGTTTAACGAGCTGGATGTGCGAGCGCTGCGGAATGACCTGGTGGCGCTGGGGAACGATCCAATGGTGAGCAATCGAGTGGGCGGAGTGCCGCAGACGATCATTGCGCCGTCGCTGCTGTTTGACGAGTTGGAAGTGAAGAGGGCGGATACGAGCAAGGAGAAGTTGCCGGAGTATGGGGCACCGGAAATCAAGAAGTAGTGACTGGTGATCGGTAACTGGTGCCTGGTTTCGAACCGAGCGATCTGTGGCTGGCGGTTGGTTTGGGTGGGTGGAGATTACTTAGTAAAAGCGGGAGCTTCGCTCTCGCACTCAATAGGTAGATGATGACGATTCGGGAACGATTGGAATGGCTGAGCCGGATGGCGTTTCTGGTGTTTATTCTGGCATCGGCGGCGTTTTTGAGCGCGATAACGGCGATGCGGGTGGCGATTCACGGGCGCGAAGTTTCCATGCCAAATTTGGTGGGGAAGAATGTGGCGGAGGCAGGGCAATCGCTGCGTTCGAAGGGATTGGTTTTGCGAGTGGCGGACCGGCTGTACAGCGATTTGCCGATCAACCAGGTGGTGCGACAGACGCCGCCGCCAGGGATGCTGATGAAAGTTTCGCAGCAGGCGCACGTGGTGCTGAGCCTGGGGCAGAAGCAACTGGAGATTCCGTCGCTGGAGGGCAACACGCTGCGGGCAGCGCGGATTGAATTGCTGCGCGAAGGATTGCAGGTGGGAGAGGTTTCGACGGTGTCCATCCCGGATGAGACGCCGGAGACGGTGCTGCTGCAGAATCCGAAGGAAGGAAAAAATGCGGCGACGCCGAGAGTGGACGTGCTGATCGCGGGAATGCCGCGGGAAGAAAGCTACGTAATGCCGTATTTGATCGGGTTGAGCGAGATTGAGGCGCAGCGGAGGCTGGATCTGGCGAAGATGCGGCGAAAGCTGAATTATCTGTCGGCGCCGCAGTGGCCGCATGCGTCGGTGATTGACCAGGCGCCGCTGGCGGGAACGCGGATTGGAGCGAGCTCGGAAGTGGAATTGACGGTGGCGAACTGAGAAGAAGCTGACAGTCCACAGTCAACAGCTTGAAGATACGAGGGCTCCCGGTGTATTCCCCGGGAGCTATTTTTTTCGGGAAGACTGAACTGGCGGAAGCTTTAGAGAAGATAGCTTGCAGCCGCAGGTTCCGTCGGGTGGATTCGTGGAACATTCCGCGGGGTGGGCTCGTCCTTGAAGAAAGATGCGGCGGGGGTGTGTATGCGGAAGATGGGTGGATGGCGTTTTCTGGTGCTGGCGGGGATGCTTGCGGGCGATTGCCGGGGGCAGCAGCCGATCAAGGTGGACGTGAATCTGGTGAATGTGGCGTTTACGGCGCGGGACGGGCAGGGGAAGCTGGTGGAAAGCTTGAAGCGGGAGGACGTGGAACTGCTGGAAGATGCGGTGGCGCAGAAGGTTGAATTTTTTGCGCGGAGCACGGATTTGCCGCTGACGCTGGCTTTGATTGTGGATGTGAGCGGGAGCCAGGATGAGTTTGGGAAGAAGCACAAAAAGGACCTGGAAGTTTTCTTGAAAGAGATATTGCGGCCGCAGGACCGGGTACTGCTGGTCTGCTTTGGGAATCATTTGCGGCTGGTGAGCGACTACACGAATTCGGCGGAACAGATTCTGGAAAATTACAAAGATTTCGACAAGGGAAAAAAGCATTTTGCGGAAATTGGGCCAGCGGAGGCGCGCGACCTGGGGACGGCATTTTACGATTCGATTTATTACAGCGTGACCGAGAAGTTGGCGACGAGCGGCGGGCGGAAGGCGATATTGATGTTCAGCGACGGGGAAGACAATTCGAGTTCACACAACATGATGACGACGATCGAGACGGCGCAGGGGGAGAATGTGCCGGTGTACGCGATTCGTTATACAGAAAAGAAACATGGGAATTTGACGGCGCGGAACAAATATGGAATCAGCGTGATGGATCGGGTGGCTTCGGAAACGGGCGGGATGCATATTGACGCGGAGGTGACGGACCCGCACACGTATTTCCGGCAGATTGCGGAGGAGTTGCGGACGTCGTATGAGGTGGCGTACTACCCGTCGAACAAGGCGAAGGATGGGACGTTCCGGAAGATTGGGATTCGGACAAAGGTGGAGGGGGTGAAGGTGAGGGCGAAGACAGGGTATTTCGCGCGGTAGATCTTGAGACTGCACTTAACTCACATCGATTCGTCGAGCGTGAGAAAGCTTGCCATGGTCCCTCCGTCCCGGTGGAGCACGCGGGACGCAAAAAGAGCGCTCCGCAGCGGCAAAAGGCGCCGCTGCTACGGTCGGGATGACGAAAATCGAAAACGGAAAAAAACCAAGAGCGGCCCGCCGCAGACGGCGAGCCCTACAAGACTTGTTAACGCAAGTAACCCCAGTTGTGGAGTTTGTCGGAGTCTTCGGCCCAGCGGTCGCCGATGTCGGTGCGGTAGTACATGTTAGGAATTAAAATGTTTTTAATCCGGGAGTAGGCCTGCGCTTGGGCTTGCTTCATGGTTTGGCCAAGGCCGACGACGATCAGGACTACACCGGAAGTGCCAGCGACTAGCCATTGCTGGTTGACGATTTTGACGTCTTCGATGTGGATGCCTTCGTATGCGGGACGTTTGAAGACGATGGCCGCGTTTTTGGAGAAGGATTCGAAGGTGGCTTCGTCGTCGAAGGGGAATGGCGGAACGACGATGCGAACACCGACCTGAAAGCCGCTGCGAGTGCGCCATTTGGGGTCGAGGCCTTGCGAGAGTTCCCAGAAAAAATCGCTGATGGGAGTGAGGATGCCTTCCTGCTGGATGCTGATAGTGGGATAGCCGAAGCGGGAAGTAAATTCGAGCGGGTAGATGCCGTTGTTATTGACGATGCAGTTGAGGTCGATGTAGCCGATGTAACCTTCCTCGGCGAGTTTGGGCTCCATCTTCAGCAGGGTGCGGGCGAAGAGAGCATTGGGTTCGCTCCAGAACATGGCGGTACCCATTTCGCCGGTGGGAGGGCCGACTTCGCCGGGAAATAATTTTTTGTGTTCGAAATTGATGTTGATGGGATTGATGAATTTTTTTCCGTTGAAGAAACCGCCGACGGCGACTTCGACGCCGTTGACGCGGCGCTGCAACTGGAAAACCTTGATTTCGTCGGAGAAGGCTTTTTTGTAGGCCTCGAGCATATCGACGACATCTTCGCCGTTTTCTTCCTCGCCGACGAAGAGGCGGCGCTTGACGTTCTGGGCTTCGCCGCTGGGCTTGATGACGTAGCGGTCGGGATTTTTCTTGACGAATTCGATGGCGGGATCGAAGGAATCGAATTCCTGATAAGGGATGATGGTGACGCCGGCCTTTTTGAGTTCTTCCTGGCCGAAGGAGCGATCGTCTTCGAGATTATCGGTGTAAGCAGTGCCGCCGATGACGGGCTTGCCGGAAGCGCGGAGGGCCTGGGCTTTGGCGCCCTGGCCAAGAGTGTCGTCGAAGACCACGATGTCGGCCCACTTGCAGTCTTTTTCGAGGTCGCTGGATTTGGGGACAAAGCCGTCGGCGATGTCGCGTTCCTTTTCGTTTTCGACGTAGTAGCGGACTTCGTGGCCTTCCTTGACTACCTGCCAGGCGATGTCGCCGATCAAACTGGAGAGTGAGACGAAGAGAAATTTCTTTTTGTCCATGAGAGAGGCCGCGTCCCTCCGGGGACGAGCGGGTTGCATTCATTGTAGAGAGGGTTCGGGGAGATGGGAATTACAAAAGGATGAAAAATGGGGAGTGGGTTGCACGGAGGGAGAGTTTGGGCGATTAGGTTGAAACCATAAGAGCGGTGGCAGAGCCACCGCACTCTAAAGTAAGAGAGGGGCCACCTGAAGGTGCCCGCTACAGAGGCGGGCGCGGAAAACCGCGGAGGCGGGTGGGCGCATCAGAGGGGGCAGAGACTGGTGTACTGGGCAACGGGCAAAGTTCGCGGGGACCTGTCCTTTGGTTCAGGTTATACTAGCGGGAGCCAGCGAGCGGCGAGGGGTGCACCCAATCATCCGGGAGCCGCGGCGCGGAGCCAGAATGCCAATTGTGAGGTGGGGATTGCGGCAATTACCGCTTCTTCTCATATGTGCGCTTGTGCTGGTGTCGGCCAGCCCATCGAATGCCCAGGTTTTCCACAAAAAGAAAAAAGTAAATAAGTCCACGGATGCCACGAACACGGCCGAGCCGGATAAGCAGCTCTACGACAAGGCCGTGAACGACGTGAAGCACGGGCGGCACGAGGTGGGGCGTTTGGGCCTGCAGACGCTGATCAACACCTACCCGGACAGCGAGTACCTGGCAAAGGCCAAGCTGGCGATTGCGGATTCGTATTTCAAGGAAGGCGGGACGGCGAACACCACGCAGGCAATCGCCGGTTATAAGGACTTTATCGTCTTCTTCCCATTCCTGCCGGAAGCGGCGTATGCGCAGATGCAAGTGGCGATGGCCAATTACAACGAAATGGCCAAAGCGGATCGCGACAGCACGCACGCAAAACTGGCGGAGGAAGAGTTTCAAACCTTCCTGCAAAAGTACCCGAAGGATCCACTGGCACCGCAAGCGGAGCAGCGGCTGCGCGAGGTGCAGGAGGTTCTGGCGGAGGGACAGTTTCGGATTGCTTACTATTATTACGTGAAGGGTGACCGGAGGGCGTCGGCAGGAAGATTGGCGCCGCTGGTGGCGCGTTACCCGTTGTACAGCAAATCGGATGAAGCGCTTTGGATGCTGGGAGACGTTTTCGAGAAGAGCGAGAGGAAGGATGTGGCCGGCGGCTACTACACACTGCTGGTGAAGAATTATCCCCTTTCCAAGAAGGCGCCGCAGGCAAAAGACAAGTTGAAGGCGTTCGGTGTGCCGATACCCCAGCCGGATGCAAAGGCGCTGGCGTGGATGACGGCGGAACAGAACGCGCCGAGGCCGAAGGAAACTCCGGTTCATCGAGCGATGGGGATGATTCACAGCGGGCCGGATGTACACACGACCGCGCAATCGGGACGGCCGCAGATGGAGCCGGAAGCGGATAATGGCCCGACGGAGACATTGAGCGGGGGAAATCGTACGACACTGGTGGGAGGAAGCGGCGGAGGGGGCTCGGCGAGTACCTCGCCAGCCGTAGTGGAAACAGTGAGGCCGGGCGACCCGGCGCCTGCGAATCCAGCGGGAGCGGAAGATACGACATCCGGAACGAGTGATAGTTCGAGCGGGACAGCGACAACGAACGCGGACGGTAGCGCGGCGGCGACGACGGATGCCCCGGCAGCGGACGCGGCGGCGGCGACGGACACGACGAAAGCGGCGGCACCTACGGCGGATGCAAACAACAATCAGAAGGAATCGAGCAGCAAGAAAAAGGGGTTGAAGAAGCTGATTCCGTGGTGAGGTTCGCGGCCGACTTCAGGGTCAGTGAAACGGGAAATGCGCCCGCCGCAGACGGCGGCCGCTACAGAGGCGGGAGGGGGCTAGCACCTCGCCTGTAAAGAGAAGAGAAAAGCAAGAAGGCGGCGCGAAGCCGCCCCTGGATCGAGGCGGGGCCACTTGAAAGTGGCCGGTACAGAGGCGGAAAACGGGAATGAAAGCGGCGAACCCCTTGTCCGTTGGTACAGGTTGATTGTTCGGCACAAAGCATAGCCGCTTCCGACACACTCGTATTTGTCCTGATTGACGGCATCAACGCTCGGTGCTCCAATACATTTTGTATCCCTGTCTCCCGGTTGGAATGGGTGTCTGGAGGACGTTCGGTGGCCAAGATTCTGGTTGCGGACGACAACAGCAATATACAAAAGATGGTCGGGCTGGCCCTGAAAGATCAGGGCATCGACGTCGTCGCCGTAGGCAACGGTGAAGCAGCGGTGCGGAAGATATCGGATATCCGCCCGGACCTGGTTTTGGCGGACGTGTTCATGCCCGTGCGCAATGGGTATGAAGTGTGCAAGTACGTCAAAGACGATAAAGCGCTATGTCATATTCCGGTAATTCTGCTGGTGGGAGCGTTCGATCCCCTGGATGAGCAGGAAGCGCAGCGAGTGGGCGCGGATGGCGTGTTGAAAAAGCCGTTTGTGCCGCCAGATCCCTTGATTTCGATGGTGAAGTCCGCGCTGCAGCGGGCGGGTGTTTCGCTGGAGAAACAGCCTGCGGCGGCGGAGAAAACGGCGGAAAAAGCCCCGCTGGGCGGAGCGCGGGTAGCGAAAGAGGTTTTGGGTCCAGTGGCGAGTGCAAAACTTGCGGCTGTGACGGCAGTGCCGGAAGCGGAGGCGGAACCTGTATTGGGTTCTTTCTCGAAGCCGGGGCCGGCTTCGGTGAAGTTTGCGGCCGGGAATGAGCCGCTGGCATTTGGAAGCCTGCTGGAAACGCCGGAAGTTGAAGATGACATTGCGTTCACCGCCAAGCCATCCGAAGCACTGGAAGCGGCGAGACATTGGGGCACGGCGAGCGAATCGGACGAAGTGGAAGAAGAGGAAGAGGGAGAGGAATCCGGGCACGCGGCGTGGCGGCCCGCAGGACTGGAAGAGTCACTGGAGCAGATCGCAACTTCCGAGGCCAACGCGAAGGGGCAGGATTGGCGGGAGGAGGCGTTTCACGGAAGCTCGCCGGCAAATGGCGCCGCGGGGCACAAGTGGACGCCGGTGGAAGCAACTCCTGTGGAAGAAGTGGCGAATGCGCCGCGGGTAGGAGTTTCGACACTGGAGCATAAACCGCTCGGAGCACCGGCACCGTTTGCAGGAGATGCGTGGGCGGCAGCGCTGGCGACGACGGTACAGGAAAAGATTGTGGAAGCGAACGGGCAGACCGCGGAAGCGGTTGCCCCCATGGATGCGAATGCGACGGTGATTGAACCGCTGCCTCAAACAACGGAGGCGGCAGGTCCGGCGAACTGGGCGAGCGTCACGGATACGCCTTGGGAGCTGGAAGCGAAGAAAGCTTCGCTGTTGGCGGCAACGTGGGATGCACCGGCACCTTCCACATTACCCAGCATTGCCGAAGCAGCGCAATTTTTGCAGGAATCACCAGCGGCGGAAGCGCCGAGCGCTATCGTGAATGAATTCGTGGAAGAGACATCGTTCCATGGGACTTCCGAGGTCAGCCAGGAGCAACGAGCCGAGGTGACCGAAGCGCCGGCGGCAGGAAGCGTGGAGAGCGGCGAGACGAAGAGCACGGAAAGCTCGTATGAACTTCCCGCGCTGGATTTTTCGGCTCCGGAAACGTCGACGGAATCGGCCTATGCTTCGAGCGCACCCGCGGAAATGAATGAAACGCAGGAGACGCCGACGGAGCAGGAGTCGAGTTTGGTTTCGCAGGCCGAGACGCACTCGGCGGAAGTTGAAATTCATCACGCGGAACCAGCGGCAGCGGTTGAGGCACCGGATATGGACGCATTAGTGGCGCGGGTGGTGGCAAAGATGAGTCCGGACGTGCTGCAACGGGTGACGCAGGAGATTTTGAAACCGGTGATTGAGGCGTTGATTAAGGATGAGTTGGCTTCGAAGAAATAAATTTTAGATTAGAGCAATTATTTTTCAAGAAGGCCACCTTTGGGTGGCCTTTTTGCTTTTGGAGTGGACTGACTCACATACGGACGGCCGATTTGCCGATTGCGTAAGGGATGGGGGGAGGATATGCTCCGCGAACGCGGCGGAGCCTTCGCTGCCCGGCTTACCGCGGGGCGTTCCCGCGGAAAGGGCCAGATTCGTGAGAGGAAATTATGACAACGGAATTGAAAGGCAAAGTGGGGTTGGTGACCGGCGGGACGTCAGGAATTGGGCGGGATGCAGCGATACTATTTGCAAAGGCAGGGGCGAAGGTGGTGGTTGCGGGGCGGCGCGAGGTGGAAGGAAAGGAAACGGTCGAGCTAATCCGCGGGGCCGGCGGCGAGGGATTGTTTGTGAAAGCGGACGTATCGCGGGCGACGGATGTTGAGGCGATGGTGGGAAAAACGGTGGAGAAGTTCGGGCGGTTGGATGTGGCGTTTAATAATGCGGGAGTTGAGGGAAGCTGGATTCCGATCACAGAACAATCGGAAGCGGAGTGGGATCGCACGATCGACATTAATTTGAAAGGCGTGTGGCTTTGCCTGAAGCATGAAATCCGGCAGATGCTGAAGCAGGGCGGGGGCGGGGCGATTGTAAACATGGCGTCGGTGGCGGGCTGGATCGGGTCCGCGGGAGCGGCGACGTATTGCGCGAGCAAGCACGGGGTGATTGGGTTGACGAAGGCGGCTGCTTTGGAAACCGCAAAAAATGGGATCCGGATCAACGCGGTGTGCCCGGCAGTGATCGAAACGCCGATGGGCGAGCGGATTTTCGGGGCGCCGGAGATGAAGAAGTACGCGATTGGGTTGCACCCGATCGGGCGTTTTGGGAAGCCGATGGAAGTGGCGGAGGCGGTGGTGTGGATGTGTTCGGAGAAGGCGTCGTTCATGACAGGGCAATCGCTGGTGCTGGATGGCGGGTTCCTGGCGGGGCCGAATTCGCCGGGGTAACTGCAGGGTTTCCAAGTAGCTCCCCACAACTTATGAAGTTGGAAGCCTACTGGCGGACGCGCGGTTGCGCGAATTGACGGCGCTTGCGGGGTGACCTTATATTCAAAGATTACCTTGTTGGGATTGGGGCGCGCCTTGTGGTGGTGCGCGGGAAGACTGGGAGAACGCATCGAGATGCCGCGGGAAATTGCCAAAGGTTACGAACCGAAACAGATTGAACCGCGCTGGGCGGAATACTGGGTGAAGGAGGAGTTGTTCAAGGCCGACCCCGGGAAGCCGGGCCCTGTGTTTTCGATTGTGATTCCGCCGCCGAATGTGACCGGGTCGCTGCACATCGGGCACATGCTGGACCACACGGAGATCGATATTTTGACGCGGTGGCACCGGATGCGAGGGTTCAACACGCTGTATTTGCCGGGGACGGATCATGCGGGAATTTCGACGCAGCGGGTGGTGGTGCGTCAACTGGCGGAGAAGAAGATCAATTACCGGGATTTGGGGCGCGAGGAGTTCATCAAGCGGGTATGGCAGTGGAAGGAAGAGAGCGGCGGAACGATTCAGCGGCAGATGAAGCAGATTGGGGAGTCGTGCGACTGGTCGCGGGAGAAATTTACGCTTTCGCCGGAGCTTTCGCGCGTGGTGATCGAAGTGTTTGTGCGGCTGTATGAAGAGGGATTGATTTACCGAGACAACCGGCTGCTGAACTGGTGCCCGGTGTGTTTGACGGTGTTGAGCGATCTGGAAGTGATTCACGAGGAGCGGCCTGGGCATCTATGGCACATCAAGTACCCGCTGGCGAGCGGCGCGGAGTTTCTGACGGTGGCGACGACGCGGCCGGAGACGATGCTGGGGGATACGGCAGTGGCGGTGCATCCGGAGGATGAGCGGTACAAGCATCTGATCGGTCGAAAGGTGCTGCTGCCGCTGATGAACCGGGAGATTCCGATTATTGGCGATGAGATGGTGGACCGCGAGTTTGGGACTGGGGCGGTAAAGATTACGCCGGCGCATGACCCGAACGATTTTGAGGTGGGCAAGCGGCACGGGCTGGCGCAGATTGACGTGATGACGGACGACGGGCACATGAACTCGCACGCGGGGTCGTATGCGGGGCTGGACCGTTTTGCGGCGCGAAAAAAGATTGTGATCGATTTGAAAGAGCAGGGATTGCTGGAGAAGATTACGGATCATGTGAGCGCGATCGGGATTTGCGAGCGGAGCAAAACGATTGTGGAGCCGCGGGCGTCGACGCAGTGGTTTTGCCGGATGAAGCCGCTGGCGGAGCCGGCGATTGCGGCTGTGGAGAGCGGAGATATTTTGATCGTGCCGGAGAACCGGCGGCAGGAATATTTCAACTGGATGAGGAATATCCGGGACTGGACGCTTTCGCGGCAGCTCTGGTGGGGGCACCGGATTCCGGCGTGGCATTGCGGGAAGTGCAGAGAGGTGATTGTCGCGCGCACGGAACCGGCGAAGTGCGGGAAGTGCGGCGGAGGTGAGTTGAAGCAGGACCCGGATGTGCTGGACACGTGGTTCAGTTCGGGGTTGTGGCCGTTTTCGACTTTGGGGTGGCCGGAAAAGACGGCGGATTATCAGAAATACTACCCAACGAGCTTGCTGATTACCGGGTACGACATTTTGTTTTTCTGGGTAGCGCGGATGGCCATGCTGGGGATTCATTTTACGGGGCAAGTTCCCTTTCGCGCGGTGTACCTGCATTCACTGGTGCGGACGGCAGGCGGGGAGAAGATGTCGAAGTCGAAGGGGACCGGCCTCGATCCCGTGGCGCTGAATGAGCAGTATGGGACAGATGCGATGCGGTTTTGCCTGGCGTCGATGGCGGCGCCGGGGACGGACATTGTGCTGTCGGATGATAGGTTGCTGGGGGCGCGGTCGTTCGCGAACAAGATATGGAATGCGGCGCGGTTTTTGTTTGTGAATCTGGATAAGTATGAGGAGGGCGGGGCGTCGATGGAGGCGCTTGCGGCGCCGTCCGTGCGGGAGAAGGCTCCGTACGCACATGCGGGCGCCGTACCCTTGGCAGACCGGTGGTTGTTTGCGCGGATTGCCGTGACGGTGGAGACGGTGAACGATGCGCTGGGGAATTACCGGTTTCATGAGGCGGCGCAGGCGGTTTATCAATTTTTTTGGGGAGATTTTTGCGACTGGTACATCGAGTGGGTGAAGCCGGATTTGCAGAATGCGGATCGCGGGCGGGCCGATGTGGCGTGGAAGAATTTGTTCGCGGGATTTGATGCGGCGCTGCGGCTGCTGCATCCATTCATGCCGTTTTTGACAGAGGAGTTGTGGCACCAGTTGCCGCAGAAGCCGGGGGCGAAGTCGATTGCGCTGGATGCGTTTCCTGAGGCGCGGGCGGGGTGGAAAGATGCGGGGGCGCTGGGAGAGTTTGGGTTGATCCAGGAAGTGATTCAGGGATTCCGGACGGTGCGGTCGGAGATGAAGTTGGACCCGAAGAAGAAGGTTGCGGCGGAGTTTGCGAGTGGGGATGCGAAGATTCGTGAAGTGATAGAAGCGAATCTAGCAGCAATTCAGCGGCTGGGATTGTTGACGGAGTTGCGGTTGATGGCGGGAAAGCTGGGCGAGGGCGGCGGGGGAATGAGGTCGACGGCGGAATTTGATTTGCGGATTCCGTATGTTGAGGAAACGGTGGATGTGGCGGCGGAGTTGGCGCGACTGACAAAAGAGATCGAGGGGTTGGAGAAAGCAATTGCTTCGAAGGAGAAGCAGTTGGGGAATGAGACGTTTCGGAGTAAGGCGCCGGAAAAGATTATTCGGGAGATGGAAGACATGTTGACGGGGCAGAAAGTGGAGTTGGGGAAGATGGTCACGAGGAAGGGGCAGTTGGAGGGGTGAGGGCGGGAGGAAGTTCGAGAGTTTAGAAATTCAAGAGTTCAGAAGTTGAAGAAAAAGAGGTTTAACACAGAGGGCACAGAGGAAGAGCACAGAGAGCACGGAGAAAATCATTAGGCACATCGTTGGTTGCCATGGTCCCTCCACTGCGCGGCTCGACGCGCCACAAAACGGCGCGGAAGAGAAAATCGGGCCGTCCCGGTCGGGATGACGGAATCGGAAAGAGAAAACCCAAGAGCACAGCCAGGAATGGCTGTGCCACAAAGAAGGCGGGCCCTACGAGGGACGGGGCGCGCGGGCTTGTGGAGTGGGGAGTGGGTGAGTAAGCTAGTCGCGTGATTCAGAGGAATATGGCTTGAGGGCGCAGGCGGATTCCCTTCCCGGGACGACGGACCGGCGATTGGCGGCGATGCTGACGCTGCTTTCCGAGAACGCTACGATTGTGATTAGCGGGGCGCGGATTGCGCGCGAGACGGGGATGTCTCGTTCGACGGTGTGGCGGTGGGTGGAGCGGTTGCGCGAGTTGGGCGTGCGGGTGAAGGGGCAGCCGCGGACAGGGTATTTCCTGGAAAAAGTTCCCGACATTTTGACGCCGGACCTGGTGAGGAAACGGCTTAAGGGCAGTTTGTTCGGGAAGCGGGTGTACCACTTTTTTAAGACGGATTCGACGAATCGCGTGGCGATGGAATTGGGGTACGCGGACGAGCCGGAAGGCGCGGTGGTGCTGGCGGAGGAGCAGACGGCGGGGCGAGGGCGCGCGGGGCGAAGCTGGCATTCGGAGCGGGGTGTTGGGCTGTACGTGACACTGCTGCTGCGGCCGAAGCTGTCGCCGGTGCAGGCGCCGCTGCTGACGATGCTGGCGGGGCTTTCGGCGCATACGGCGGTGCTGGCGCAGACGGGGTTGGCGGCAGAATTGAAATGGCCGAATGATCTGCTGCTGAACGGAAAGAAATTGGGCGGGATTTTGACGGAGATGCATGCGGAGCCGAACGCGGTGCGGTTTGTGATTGTGGGGATCGGGATCAATGTGGGGCAGGAGAAGTTTCCGGGGGAGCTGGCGGGGACTGCGACATCATTGCGGAAAGAGACGGGACAATCGCATTCGCGGTTGGAAGTATTGGTGAAGTTGCTGAGCCAGTTTGAGACCGACTACAATCGATTTTTGCGGGAGGGAGCGCCGTATGTGGTGCAGAGGTTTGAATTGGTTTCGGGATTTGCGAATGGGAAACGGGTGAGGGTGGATACGGGGCGGGAGACGTTTGTGGGGACGACGGACGGATTGAGCGCGGAGGGATTGTTGATTGTGAAGAAAGAGGATGGGGGGAGCGTTACGGTGATTGCGGGGGATGTGAGCGAGGTGAAGTAGGGCTGGATATCGATAAAAGTGTCGCCCCTCCGGGGCTTGCAATTTAAGCGATACGTTCCCAGCGCTTACGCGCTGGGCAAAGTTCTTCCGCGCCTCCGGCGCTTGGGCCTGGCGATTCATTCAGAATGTGATGGGTGGTTCAGAAGAGAGTACCTCGCGGTGATTCGGAAACGGGAAGGCGGGGCCACCTGAAGGTGGCCGCTACGGGGATGGGATGCTGCTGACGATTGATGTGGGGAATACGAATACGGTGCTGGGAGTGTTTCGCGGGGAGGAGTTGATCGCGAACTGGCGGTTGACGACGGCGCGGGCGCAGACGGTGGATGAGTATGGCGTGCTGACGCGGAATCTGTTTTCGTATGCGGGGTTGAACCGGGAAGCGATTACGGGAGTGATGATCAGCTCGGTGGTGCCGCCGGTGAATTGGACTCTGGCGGAGATGTCGCGAATTTATCTTGGGAAGAAGGCGCTGTTTGTTGAGCCCGGGGTGAAGACCGGGATGGCGGTGCTGGTAGACAATCCGATGGAGGTGGGAGCGGACCGGATTGTGAATGGAGTGGCGGCGTTTCACAAGTATGGGGGACCGTGCATCGTAATTGATTTTGGGACGGCGATTACGTTTGACGCGATATCGGCGAAGTGTGAATACCTGGGCGGGGTCATTGCGCCGGGGATTGGGATTGCGTCGGAGGCTTTGTTCAGCAGGGCGGCGCGGTTGCCGCGAGTGGAGATTAAGGACCCGGGAAAAGTGATTGGTACGAATACGGTGACGCACATGCAGGCCGGGCTTTATTACGGCGCGGTGGATATGGTGGATGGGATGTTGACGCGGATGAAGGCGGAGTTGAAGAGCGAGGCGACGGTGGTGGCGACGGGGGGACAGGCGCGGCTGGTGGCGAAAGGGACGAAACATATTCAGCATGTGGATGAGTTTTTGACGTTGACGGGGTTGCGGTTGATTTGGGAGAGGAATCAGGTTGGGGAGGCGGCGGGAGGGGTGAGAAGGAGTTGAAAGTTGAAGAGTTCAAGAGTTTAAGAGTTTGGGAGAAGAGGAATAACGGAGAGGCGCACTTCGCAAAATCGGACAGGGCAAGCTGAGGGCGCAGCGGGAAGAGTTGGAAGAACGGTTGAGATTGGGGCGATAGGATCGTTTGGGTAGTTTTGTTTGCACCGTAAAGGCGAAAGCTTCGCTTTCGCACTCAAAATGGAAAACTGGAACTACTTTAATTACTTCACGGAAATTGAGGAACATTTCTGGAAGAAGCGCGGGGCGCACTTGCTGGTGTCGCCGCTGGATTGGGCGATTATGGAGACCTGGCAGAAGGCTGGGGTGTCGCTGGAAGCGGCGCTGAAGGGGATCGACCGGGCATTTGAGAGTTATCAGAGGTCGCGGCGGGGTGCGGGAAAGCCGCTGAAGAGTTTGGCGTATTGCACGGACGCGGTGCTGGAAGCAGCGGAAGAGAGCATAGAGGCGGGGGCGGGGGCGCAGCCTGCGAATGGAACCAGGGCGGCGGGGAAAGAGGCGTTTTCACGGGAAGATGTGCGAGCTTACCTGGAAAGCAATATGAAGTTGTTGAGGAAAGCTGTGGAGCGGGTGAGCGAATCGCAGCCGGGGTTAGGAGACTTGATCGCGCAAGCGGTGAATTCCCTTTTCGGGGCGATGACGCTGCTGGAGGCGCCGGGACAGGTGGATCTGGAAGACCTGGAGAGGCGTTTGACGATACTGGACGAGAAGCTGCATGCGGCGTTGATGAGCAATGCGAGCGAGGAGTTGATGCTGAAGATACGGCGCGAGGTGGATTCGCAATTGGCGGCGTATCGGCGCAAAATGAAAGCAGAGCAATTGGCGGTGGTGGAGAAGCAATATTTGCAGAAGCGGTTATTGGATGAGTATCGAGTGCCGCGGTTGAGTTTGTTTTATTTTGCATAGATCCGGTTCCCCACGGTCAAACGAGTTTAGCGTGACATCAAAAGGCGCCAGCCTCGGAAGGCGGCCGCTACAAAGACGAGAAAAAGAATGAGAGTGGACAATTATGGCTGATGAGTTACTATTATCAATTGAGAAGCTGGTTTATGGCGGGGAGGGATTGGCGCACGCCGACGGGAATACGGTATTTGTGCCGTATGTGCTGCCGGGGGAGCAGGTGCGGGCGGCGGTGCGGACGCGGAAGAAGAAACTGATCCACAGCAATCTGGTGAAAGTGGAGCAGGCCGCGGCGGCGAGGATTTCGGCTATATGCCCGCATTTTCAGGTGTGCGGGGGTTGCGATTACCAGCACATTGAGATTTCAGAGCAGGTACGGCTGAAGAAAGAGATTTTGAAAGAGACGCTTTCGCGGCTGGGAGGGATTTCGTGGAACGGGGCGATCGCGGAGCAAACCGCGAAACCTTACGGGTACAGGAACCGGGCGCAATGGGCTTACCGGGAGGCGTTGCCGCGGGCGCTGGGATATTTTCAGACGGAGAGCGCGCACATCGTGCCGGTGGACCAGTGTCCGGTGCTGTCGCCGGCTTTGCATGAAACGTTTCTGAAATTGCAGGAGATGGCGCGGGCGAACACTTTGCCGACGGGGTTGCTTGAGATAGAGGCGTTCGCGGATTCGACGGATACGAAGATTGCGTTGAATGCGGCGTTCGAGCGATTTGTGAAACCGGCGAAGGGGTTGATTGCGGATTTCCGGGGGGCGCTGCCGAATCTGGAGAGTTTGCTGCTGCTGGATCAGAGCAAGAATAAGTTTGAGTTGTTCGGGCCGGGTTATCTGGAGCAGCAGGCGGGTGGATTCACGTTTCGGGTGAATCACCTGTCGTTTTTTCAGGTGAACCGGTTTTTGATTGAGGAGTTGATGCAGGCGGTGGTGGGCGGGCGGAAGGGCGGGTTTGCACTGGACCTGTATGCGGGGGTGGGATTTTTCACGATACCGCTGGCGAAGGCGTTTTCGCGGGTGATGAGCGTGGACGCGAACCTGGCGGCGACGCAGGATTTGCGGGAGAACGTGAAGGCGGCGGGCGTGGAAGTGGTTTCGGAAAACGAGCATGTGGAAGAGTTTTTGAAGAAGTTTACGGAGCAGCCGGAGCTGGTGGTGCTGGATCCGCCGCGGGCGGGATTGGGAGCGGAGACGGCGGCACGGCTGGCGAATCTGGGAGCGCCGGAGATTGTTTATCTTTCGTGCGATCCATCGACGCTGGCGCGGGATTTGGCGGTGTTAACGGGTACGGAGAGGAAACAGCAGACGGAGACGGCGCCGGTGCATCGCTACGAGCTATCTGAATTGCAGCTGTTTGATCTTTTTCCGCAGACGTATCACATCGAGACCTTGGTGAGGTTGCGAAGAGTGACATGAGGATACCGGCCGTAGCGATTGCCACCGCGTTTGCGGGCGGCATTCTGCTCGGCCGGGAGTTGCACCTGTCGCGAAGTGTTTTAGGAATTTCCTGCCTGGTTGTTTTTTTCCTGTTGATTGCGGCGTTGTGGTCTGCGTGGCGCACGAAAGTTTGGACGGCGGCGATTTTTTCGCTGCTGGGATGGTTGTGCCTGGGTGTTGTGGGGATGAGTGTTGCTTCGCGGCCATTGCCGGCGGGGCACGTTTTAAGCCGGATTGCGGCGGGGCAGATTGAGTTGAAGACGCCGCTGCGGTGGTACGGGCATTTGCGGGGCGAGCCGGCGCGGCTGCCGTGGGGCGTGGGATTGGAAATGGAGCTTTCGGGAGTGGAAACTGCCGCGGGGATGATTCCGGTTACGGGCGGGATGCGGATTGGGTTTACGCCGAAGGAAGGCGAGGCGCTGCCGGAAGTGCATGCGGGGGATGAAGTGTCGGTAATGGCGCAGGCGCGGCTGCCGCTGGTGTTCCGGGATGCCGGGGCGTTTGACCGGCGGGAATATCTGGCGCGGGAGAATATTCATTTGCTGGCGACGTTGCGGGCTAGTTCCCTGCTGGAGCGGATTTCGGAGTCGCCGGCGACGATGGGGACGCGGCTGGCGCGATTGCGGGCTTTGTTGCGTGAACGATTGGATGCGCTTTATCCGGATGCGCCGCAGACGGCGGGAATTTTGAGGGCGATGCTGTTGGGCGACCGGAGTTTTGTGGATCAGACGGAGTCGCTGGATTTTCAGAAGACGGGCGTGTTTCACGTGCTGGTGGTAGCGGGACTGCATGTGGGGGCGCTGGCGTTCTTTTTGTATTGGCTGGGGAATCGGCTGCGATTGCCGCGGACGTTGGCGACAATGCTGCTGCTGACGGCGCTGATTGCGTACATCGCGGTAGTGGAGCAGCGAGCGCCGGTATTACGGGCGGGGTTGATGACGGGGATTGTGGTGCTGGCGGGATTTTTTTACCGGCGTCTGGAGATTTTGAATTCGGCGGCGGTGGCGGCGATTGCGCTGCTGGTGGCGAAGCCGGCGGAACTGTTTGATACGAGCTTTCAGCTGTCGTTTCTGGCGATTGGATGCATTGCGGGGATTGCGGTGCCGTGGATGGAGCAGCAGGTGCAGCCGTATGTGGGAGCGCTGTATGGATGGCGGGATGTGACGCGGGACGGAGCGTATTCGGCGAGGCAGGCGCAGTTCCGGCTAGAATTGAGGGCGGCAGTGGCGGCGATGAGTTCCAAATTATCGGCGCAGGGTGCGAAGTGGGCGCAGGATTTTGGGGTGAGGGGACTTGGATGGGTGCTGCGGGGCGCGGAGATGATTGTGCTTTCGATGGTGCTGCAATTCGGGATGCTGCCTTTGATGGCGAGGGATTTTCACCGGGTGACGTTGATGGGTCCGCTGGCGAATCTGTTTGCGGTGCCGTTGACGGGAGTGATTGTTCCGCTGGGATTTTTCACATTGGGCGGCGCGGTGGTTGCGCCACCGATCGCGCGGGTGCTGGCTGTGCCGCTGGGGTGGCTGGTGGCGTTGCAGGGGCATGTTGTGGGGTGGTTTGCGGGATTCACGCATGGGAGTTACCGGATTCCAGGGCCTGCAGCGTGGGTAACGATTTTGTTTTTTGTTTGCGGGATCGCGCTGGGCGTGGCGCTGCGGAGCGGAGGAGAGTTTGGCCGGCGATTGAAGTTGTTTGGATCCGCAGGATTGTTGATCGCTTCGCTGGTGATTGCGACGTATCCCTTCGCTGCGGTGGTGGAGCGCGGGTCGTTGGAAGTGGATGTACTGGACGTGGCGCAGGGGGATTCGATTCTGGTGATATCGCCCAAAGGGAGCACGCTGCTGATTGACGGCGGGGGAAGGTTTGCGGGATTTCGGGGGCGGGAGGAAGTGCCGGGGCCGGATCCAGGGGAGGAGGCGGTGTCAGCGTATTTGTGGTCGCGGGGGATACAGAGGATTGATGCGGTGGCGCTGACGCACGCGCATCAAGATCACATTGGTGGGTTGAAGGCGGTGCTGGAGAATTTTCAGGTGGGGCGATTGTGGATTGGAAGAGAGACGGAGACACCGGCGCTGGGGCAGTTGAAAGAAATTGCCGAGCGGCGGGGCGTTCGGATTGAGCACGAATTGCGCGGGCAGAGTTTTTTGTGGGATGGCGTGCAAGTGGATTTTCTGTGGCCGCAGATTCCGCCGGAGGAGATTGCGGCTAGCGCGAAAAACAATGATTCGCTGGTGATGCGGCTGCAGTACAAGGAGCGGAGCGTGCTGTTGCCGGGGGATGCGGAGAAGCAGGCGGAGTACGCGATGCTTTCGGAGACGGAGGCGGGGAAACTTCATGCGGATGTATTGAAGGTGGGGCATCACGGGAGCAAGAATTCGACGATGCCGGAGTTTCTGGAGAGCGTGGGTCCGGAGATCGCGATTATTTCGGCGGGGGAATGGAATCCGTATGGGCATCCGAGCGCGGAGGTGCTGGAACGGTTGCGGGGAAGCGGCGCGAGGATTTTGCGGACGGATGAGGAAGGGGCGGTGCGGGTGGTGACGGACGGGCATGGGATTCGGGTGAGTTGTTTTGCGGGGTGCGGAGAAGAGTTGAGTCAGGTTTCGGGGGCTCGGTGAAGTTGGAAAAAAAGAAAGAATTAACGCAGAGTTTGCAGAGAGCGCAGAGAACGCAGAGAAGAGAGGAGCACAGCCAGGAATGGCTGTGCCACGGCGGAAATTTAGGCTGCGTGGAGGCGCCAGATTACCAGGAGGGCAAGGAGGAGGAAGAGGAAGCCGAGGGCGGCCTGGTGTTCGTGGTTTTTGCGGTATTGGGACCAGGAGAAGGAGCCGGGGGTGGCGGGTGTTGGTTTTGGCGCGGTCAGGCTTGGAAAAAAGAGGGGGACGGAGTTGGCATAGGCGTCGAAGGCGGGGCCGTGATGGCCGCGGAGTTCGATTTCTTCTCGGCGCATGACGAGGGTGTAGACGAGGGCAAAATAGAAGAGGAGGAGGGTGGCGGAGAGCCAGGAGTTCATGGCAATGGCGGCGCCGAGGGCGAGGATGCTGCTGCCGAAGTAGAGCGGATTGCGGGTGCGGGCGTACGGGCCGGTGGTGGTGAGGACGGATTGTTTGTGGAGATAGCCGGCGGCGTAGGCGCGGATGGCGAGGCCGAGGAAGCCGACGCAGGCGCCGATCAGAATCGGGCGCGGGGCGGGGTGAGAAAAATATAAGACGACGACGGCGAGGAAGTAGCCGATGCGGACGCGCTGGCGGGCGAAGAAGTCGAGCGGGGTCATGCGGAGGCTCCGAGATGGAGCTTAACCGCGTCGAAGACCTGGGCGACGGAGATTTTGAGGAGCGACGGATTGGTTTCGCTTTCGCGCTTGTGCGTGGTGGCAGCGGCGGGGTCGCGGAGAACGAAGGGCTGAGGGGGATAGGGGCCGTTGCGCGCGGGATTGGTGGGGCCGAAGATGGCGACGGCTTTTGTTCCGAGGGCGATGGCGAGGTGGAGAGGACCGGTGTCTCCACCGACGATGCATAGTGCGCCTTGAAGCAGGGCCATGAGCGGGCCGAGTTCGCCGTCGTAGAGAAAAGGATCGGAGTTGCCGCTGGAGGATTTTACGGCGGCGGCGAGGGACTCTTCGCCTGGGCCGTAGTTGATTACGCAGGGGACGTTTAGCTCTTTGCGAATTTTCTGGCAGAGTTCGCCGAAGCGTTGGGCGGGCCAGCATTTGGAACGCCAGCCGCCGCCAGGGCTGAGGACGACATAGAGATCAATGCCCGCCGCGTGGAGAACGGATTTGACGCGCAGGCGATCCGATTCGTCAACGCGCAATTCCACGAGGCCGACCGCGTTTTGGGCTCCCACCTGTAAAGACAATTCCCCGTTTTGATCGGCGATGTGCGCGGAGTGCGGGTGCACGCGGTCGGTATAGAGGATGGGGACACCGAATTCGCGGATGGATGCGGAGGAAAAGCCGACGCGTTTGGGGACACCTGCCAAGAACGGGAGAAGGGCGGATTTCCAGAGACCCTGGTAGTCGATGGAGGCGTTCCAGTTTTGAGCGCGGATTTTGGCGATGGTTTGGCGAACGCTGGCGAGATCGCGGGAATCGACGGGCCAGATTTCGGAGGCGAGGCCGCTGCTGGCGACGAGATTGACCCAGCGGGGATGGGTGAGCCAGATGATTTCTGCGCGAGGGAAAGAGTTGCGGAGTCCGGCGACGGCGGGAAAGGTGTGGACGATATCGCCCAAGGAGCCGAGGCGGACGACGAGGAAACGCGGCTCAGACATGCGGAGCCTTGCGGATGGCATCGAGAAGCGAGCGGGTGGAATGGTCCTTGGGATCGCCGACGATGGCGACGCGGATGCCGAGGCGGGCGGCCACGGCGCGTTCGGGGACGGAGTCGGCGGTGTAGTCGGTGCCTTTGGCGTGGACGTGGGGACGCAAATCTTCGAGAAGTTGTTCGACGTTGGGTTCGGGAAAAATCACGACGAAGTCGACGTCGCGGAGAGCGGCTACGAGCAGGGCGCGGGCCTGCTCGTCGAGGATGGGGCGGCCGGGGCCTTTGAGGGGGCGAACGCTGGAATCGGAGTTGACGGCGACAACGAGGAGGTCGCCTTCGGATTTTGCGGCGGAAAGATAGCGGACGTGGCCGACGTGGAGCGTATCGAAGACGCCGTTGGCGAGGACGATGCGCTGGCCACTCTGCCTTGCTGCCGCCAGGAGGGCGATCAATTTTTCTCGCGTGACGATTTTTTCGTGGGCTTGGCGCATAGGTCAGGAGGTTTTGCCGAAGGCGGAAGAGCCGATGGCTTCGAGGAGCTCGGCGCGGGAGACGGTGGCGGTACCGCGTTTCATGACGACGAGGCCGCCGGCGATGTTGGCGAGATGCGCGGCTTCGAGGGGAGAAGCGCCGGCGGAGAGGCCGAGGGTGTAGGCGGCGAGGACGGTGTCGCCTGCGCCGGTGACGTCGACGGCTTGATCGCTGCCGTGGACGGAGATGTGGACGGTTTGCATGCCGGGCTGGAAGAGGGCGAGGCCGTCGCGGCCGCGGGTGATGACGAGGGATTCGAGGTTCATTTGGGCGACGGTGGCGCGGCCGCAGCGTTCGAGTTCGGCAAGATTCTTGCCGATGGTGGTGTGGTGGAGGGCTTCGATTTCACCTTCGTTGGGTGTGGCGGAATGGATGCCGGAGCGCTGGTAGTCGGTGAGGCGGTAGCGCGAGTCGAGGGTGGAAAGGAGCGGGCGTTTATTGGAGGAAAGAATTTTGCGAAGTTCCCGCGGGTTGGCGACACCGAAACCGTAGTCGGAAACGGCCAGGGCGTTTGCTTTTTTGAGAGACTTCGCGAGAGTGGCGTGAATTTTATTTTGGAATTCGGGGGGCAGGGGTTGGCCGGGTTCGTAGTCCACGCGGAGGACTTGCTGGCCGACTTTGTGGGCCCAGCCGGCGAGGAATCGGGTTTTGGTAGGAGTGGTCCAGCCATTGACGCGGAAAATGCCGGAGACGTCGACCTTCTTGTCGCGGAAAAATTCGAGGAGACGGTTGCCGGCTTCGTCTTCGCCGACGGCGGTGACGGGAATGACCTTGGCGCCGAGGGCGGCGAAATTGTTGGCGGCGTTGGCGCCGCCGCCGGGGACGATCTGGGTTTCACGATGCTTGAGAATGAGGACGGGGGCTTCGCGGGAGACACGAGTGATGTCGCCGAATTGAAATGCGTCGGCGACGAAATCGCCGAGGACGACGACGGTTTTGGTGGAGAAGCGCTCGACGACTTCGGCGAGCGCCAAGAGGTCCACGGAGGGAGCGGGAGCGAGCTGTTTTTGGGAGCGCTTGGTCATTTGTCCCTCAGGATCCAATCCACGGCGGTTTCCAGATTTTCCGTAATCAAGTCAGGCTGCCTAGGCCAGGTTTTCGAGTGCCAGGTGAAATCGCCGAGGCCGTAACCCGTTTTCACAAAGATTCCTTTTGCGCCGGCGTTGAAGGCGAGTTCGATGTCGCCGTAGCGATCGCCGACGACGAACGAGCGCTGCAGATCGAGGCCGAGTTCCCGCGCGGCCAGGTGCAGCATGCCGGGGCTTGGTTTTCGGCAGTCGCAGGCGTCTGACTTCTCGTGTGGACAATGATAAACCGCCTCGAGGTGCGCGCCAGCCTGGGCAAGTTCTCTTTTCATGCGTTCGTGAACATCGTGCACCAGCGATTCCGGAAAATAGCCGCGGGCCACGCCGGATTGGTTGGTGACCACGACAACCGGTACTCCGGCCTGGTTCAAGCGGCGGATGGCCGGGGCTGCAAACGGAAACATACGAAAACGGTCGAGATGATTCAAGTAGCCGACTTCTTCGGCGATGGTGCCATCACGATCGAGGAAAACGGCGGGGCGGAGGGCAGAGGGATCAGGCAGAAGGCACCTCCGCGAGGCGCGATTGAAGGGCGGATTCGACCATCGAGGGAGTGACGGCGGTCATGCAGCGATGATCAGTGGGGCAACGGCGGAGGAAGCAGGGGCTACAGTAGGGCTTTTGCTGAACGATGGTGAGTCGCGGGGTGACCGGGGCGGTGCCGTGGGGATCTGTGGGGCCGAAGACGGCGACGACCGGAAGGCGGACGGCGGCGGCGACGTGCATGGCGCCGGAATCGTTGCCAAGAAAGAGGTGGCATTGGGAGAGGAGAGCGGGGAGATCGGCGATGGAGGTTTTGCCGGTGAGGTTGATGGGGGCGCGCTGCAATTCGGAGGCGATGGCGGCGGAAACGGGGAGTTCGCCGGGAGTGCCAAAGAGAATTACATCGGCATCGGCGCGGGAGAGCAAGGCGTTTAGTGATTTGGCGAAGCGATCGGGGGGCCAACATTTGGCGGAACCGTAGGATGCGCCGGCGCCGACGGCGATGCGGGTGGCGTGGGGGCGTGCCCCGGCTTCGAGGAGAGTTTGCGTTGCGCGCTGGCGCGCTGTTTCCGGGATGCGAAGGGTGATGTGCGGTTCGTCGGGGAGTTGATCGAGCCAGCCGGCGCGGCGGAGGAGTTCGAGGTAGTAGAACTTTTCGTGGGGGGGAATTTCACCGGGCTTGGGAACGGGGATGGGTTTGGTGAGCAAAAGGCTGCGGGCATCGCGGGCGTAACCGATGCGCTGAGGGATTTGGGCGCGCCAGACGAGCCAGGCGGCGTCGAAGGCGTTCTGGAGAAGGAGGGCGACATCGAATTTGCGGCTGCGGAGTTCGTGGATGAGTTTTTCGCGGCCTGTCCAGCCGCGGTGGTCGCCGCTGGGATCGTAGGGGATGAGTTCGTCGGAGACTTGCTGGTCGCGATAGATGTCGGCGACGTAGGGACGCGCGACGATGCTGATTTGTGCATCGGGATGGCGCAGGCGGACGGCGCGGAGGGCGGGGAGAGCCATGATGGCGTCGCCGACCCAGTTGGTGGCACGGATCATAATTTTCATACTGGAAGCCACCCGGCTGTGTTGACAACCTCGCAGAAACGTAGCGTGCAAGCGAAAAACAGATCCCTCACCCCGCAAAAAGCGCGGGGATTCGGGATGACAGCTGCGTGGAATCGTACTACGCCGGGGCTGAAGCCCCGACCTCCTAGAGAACCATTGATGAGATAACTTCTGGTCATACAACGGAGCTCCTGGCGGCGAGGCGCTGGTGGATGAAACCGAAGAAGGCATCCTGCTGCGGAAGTTCCATTTCGATTACCGCGATGAAGACGGGGAGTTCGGAGAAGGAGAGGCCGGAGAGATTTTGGGCGTCTTTTTCGGTGGTGACGAAGGCCATGGCACCGCTGATGCGGGCCGCTTGTTCGAGCTCGGTCGCGTCGCGCTGATCGTAATGATGGTGATCGGGAAATTCGCTGGTTTGCGAGACGGGGACATTCCACGTCTTCAGATCGTGAAAAAAGGCTTTGGGATTGCCGATGCCGCAGAAGGCGTAGAAGGGGCCGGCACCAATATCATTTAGAGAAAGGAGGGCAATTCCCTGGCCGAGGCGGCGGAAGCCGAGCAAGCGGGTGACGGCGGAAAAGACGGGATAGTCCTGGAGTTTTTCGATGGTGGCGAGAGTGGCCGGAGAGGCTTCGAGGCGGGTGATGACGAGGAGATCGGCGCGATCCATGGCGGAGACGGGTTCGCGGAGGTTGCCGGCGGGGAGCAGGCTTTCGCGGGCGAGAGGCTGGGAGGCATCCATGAGGAGGATGTTGACGTCGCGGAAGAGCGGGAGATGCTGGAAGCCGTCGTCGAGGAGGAAGATGTCGACGCCTTTGGATTCGAGCTGGCGACCGGTTTCGTAGCGGTCGGGGCCGACCCCGAACATGACGCGGTCCTGGAGACGGAATTTCATGAGCTCGATTTCATCGCTGGTGCCGGCGGCGCCTTTGTAGCCGCGGGTGAGAATGCAGACGCGTTGGCCCTGGGCGAGAAAGCGTTCGGCGAGGAAGATTACCATGGGGGTTTTGCCGGTGCCGCCGACGGTGAGATTGCCGACGCTGATGACGGGAGTGCTGAGGCGTTTGGTTTTGAGAGTGCCCTGGGCGTAGAGGCGGGCGCGGAGACGCGCGAGGTCGCCGTAGAGTATGGATGCGGGCCACAGAAGCAGACGCAGCCACGGCGGCAGAGTCATCGCGCGGAACCACCCTGGCGGTGGTCGAGGTGAAGGGAGATGGCGGCGAGGGCGCGATCGAGGGCACCGCGGCTGCTTTCGACCAGCTGGCGCGCGGCGGCGCCCATGCGCTGCATCTTTTCTGGATCTTTGAGGAGGTGAATCATTTCTACCCCGGCGTCTTCGGGGCTTTCCACCTGTATGGCAGCGCGGGATTCGACGAAGCGGGCGGCGATGGCGGCAAAATTTTCCATGGAAGGGCCGAAGACGGGGACTTTGCCGAAGGCGGCGGGTTCGAGGATGTTGTGACCGCCGGAGTCGACGAGAGAACCGCCGACGAAGACGCCGTCGGCGAGGCTGTAGAGAGAGGCGAGTTCGCCGATGGAGTCGAGGAGGAGGACGGTGACGTCGTCGGGGATGGAGTTGAGGCCGTTGCTTGCGTTAGCAGAATTGACCGAGCCCGGAAGAGATAATTCCGAGCGGCGGACGAATTTACGGTGGGATTCTTCGATGAATTCGGCGGCGGGAGCGAAACGCTCGGGCTTGCGCGGGGCGAGGACGAGGAGGGCTTTTGGAAAATCGCCCTGGACTACGCCGAAGACGAGGAGGGCGAGAGGCTCTTCCGTGGCGACTACGCTGCCGGCGACGATTAGCGGGCTGCGGCCTCGGCGGGCGCATTCTTCTTCGAGCCACTTTGCGAGTGGAGTTGGGGCTGGGAGTTCGAGATCGTATTTGAGGTTGCCGCTGACGGTGACTTTTTCGGACGGGGCGCCGAGGGCGCGGATGCGGTCGGCGTCTTGCTGGGATTGCATGAGGAAGGTGGAGGCGTTGCTGAGGGCAGATTTGAGGAGGGGTTTCAGATAGAAACCGAAGGCGCTGAGATAACGTTGCCAACGGGATAAAGAGCGATCGGAGATGCGGCCGCTGACGAAGAGGACGGGAATGTTGCGGCGGGAGGATTCGCGGAGGAAGTTGGGCCAGATTTCGGTTTCGAGGATGATGACCACGGCGGGTTTCACGGCATCGAGAACACTGCGGACGCTGAAGGCCCAGTCGAGGGGAAAAAAGATTACGGCGTCGGCGAAGGGCATGCGTTCTTTGGCGAGGGCGTAGCCGGTAAGGGTGGTGGTGGAGACGACAAGAGGGCGATGAGGGTAGACGTCCTTGAGGCGGCGGGCGAGCGTTACGCCGGAGAGGGCTTCGCCGACAGAGACTGCGTGGATCCAGATAGAGCCGGGATGCTGGGCGGGGAGTTTTTCGAGTCCCGAAATGGAAAAGCCGAGGCGTTGGCCGAGATTGGAGAGATATTTGCCGTGGCGGAGGCCCTGGATGAGCCAATAAGGCGACGTGAGAAGGGCGGCGAGGCCCATCAAGAAGCTGTAGAGGAAATACACTCGATGTGACTCCGGTTGTTCCGGGATTCGCGTGCGCCCGAGGGCGGAGAGGCGGAGCAACCCGGCTTCTCCCCCAAGAATCGAAGGCCTCAGGATGCAAACAGTCTATTATAGCCTCATGAAGAAACTCCTTGCTGTGGTTGTGGTGGTGGCTTGTGGGATTTTGCTGGGACGGCCGGCGACGGGGCAGCAAGCGAAGCCCTTGCGGACTTCGATTCTGGATGCGCACGAGGGTGTGACGATCGGAGTGGAGCCGTGGACGCAGGCTAGCCGGTACAAGGAAAGGTTTCCGAAGAAGTCTCCGTTTGCGGTGGGAATTGTGGCGTTGAAGCTGAGCATTCGCAACGACAACGATGAAGCGGTGAAATTGACTTTGCGGCGGATCCGGCTGCTGGTGCAATTGGACGCGGAGAACCGGCAGGAACTGGAAGCGTTGACGGCGGATGACGTGGCGGACGCGGTGATGCTGAGGCAGAGCGGGAAAGACCCAACGGCGCGGAGATTGCCGATTCCGCTGCCGATCAACCGGCCGAAGCCGACGCGGGACAAGAATTGGGAGGAATTTCGCGGAGACTGCCAGAATGCAGGAATACCCTCGGGTGTGATTGGGGCGCACAGCACGATGGAGGGGCTGGTGTATTTCGATCTGCGCGGGGAGTTGGATTTGCTGCAGACGGCGAGATTGTATGTGCCGGATTTGCAGAAGATGACGTCGCAAGAGGCGATATCGTATTTTGATATTGATTTCAGCCGGGGGACGGCGAATTAGGCCGTTGTAGCGTCCACCTTCAGGTGGACGCGAATCGAACCGGGGATGACGGGGCCACCTGAAGGTGGCCGCTACGCAGAGGATTATTTGAACTAGTATATTTGTTTATGGTATACAGACGCGTACTTCGGTGATACGCGTTATGACCTTCCCGCGCAAGAGAATTCGCCTTCCTGCCGCGAGTTACCTAGGATTTCGGAGATATTTCCTTACTTTCTGCTGCTTTGAGCGGCGCGCCTGTTTTCTTCGCGAGGATTTCAATCAATACTTTGTCGGGAAGTTGAGGGAGCATGCGGCTGCCCATCAATTTTCCGTGCCGGCTTATTGCTTGATGCCTGACCATATACATCTCCTGGTGGAGGCACTGGCAGTGAATTGTAATCTGGCGCCATTTGTGAAGGCGCTTAAGCAAACGACTGGATTCGCGTTTGAGCGCCAAACCGGCGAGCGGTTGTGGCAGAGGTATTACTGCGACCATGTTTTGCGGCCGAAGGACGATCCTAAAGGCGTGGCTTGGTATATCTGGTTGAATCCAGTGCGGGCGGGATTGTGTGAGGAAGCGAAGGAGTATCGGTTTCTGGGCTCACTTACGGGTTTGTGGCCTCCGGGGGCACGGCCTGATTTGATTTGGGTTCCGCCGAAGAGAGAGAACGCGTCCACCTGAAGGTGGACGCTACGTGGTTCGTTTGCTCGGTGCGGTGGCGTCGGCTAACATGGTTGGGCGAAAACTATTCGGATTGCATCGGACTCCATGGAAAACCTGCTTGAGAAATTGAATCCTGAACAACGTCTTGCTGCGGAAACTACGGAAGGGCCGGTTTTGATTTTGGCCGGGGCCGGGACGGGAAAGACGCGCGCGCTTACGTTTCGGATGGCGAATTTGATTGCGAAGGGGACGCCGGCAGACGCGATCCTGGCGGTGACGTTCACGAACAAGGCGGCGGAGGAGATGCAGACGCGGGTGAGCGATCTGCTGCTGCGTGCGGGTGTGCCGCCGGAGCGGCCGTGGATTTCTACGTTTCACTCGCTTTGCGCGCGGCTGCTGCGGCGCGAGGCGGTGCATGCGGGGTTGGCAAAGGATTTTGCGATCTATGACGATGACGACCAGCTGGCGGCGGTGAAGCTGGCGATGGCGAAGCTGCAGATTGATGATGATGCGCTGACGCCACGGAATGTGCTGAGCCGAATCAGCTATGCGAAGAATCACGCGCAATCGCCGGAGCAGATGCGGGCGGAGGCGTTTGGGCCTGACACGAGGAAGGTGGCGGATATTTACGCGGGGTACGAGACGCTGCTGAAGCAGAGCAAGGCGGTGGACTTTGACGATTTGCTGCTGCGGTCGGCGCGGCTGCTGCGGGAGGTGCCGCAGGTTCGCGAGAAATGGCGGAACCGGTTTGCGTATCTGCACGTGGATGAGTATCAGGATACGAATCGCGTGCAGTATGAATTGCTACGGCTGCTGACGAACGAGCGGCAGAATGTTTGCGTGGTGGGAGATGAGGACCAGTCGATTTACCGGTGGCGTGGCGCGGATGTTTCGATACTGCTGAGTTTCTCGCAGGACTTCCCTGCCGCGAAGGTGATCCGGCTGGAGCGGAATTACCGGTCGACGCAGAAGATTCTGGATGCGGCAGGCGCCGTGGTGGCGAACAATCCGGACCGGCTGGGGAAGACGCTGCGGGCGGAAAATGAGGCGGGCGGGAATCTGCGTTATTTTGAGGCGCGGGATGCGCAGGCGGAAGCGGAGTTCGTGGCTGGAGAGTTGGAGCGGATTTTGAGCGATGATTCCGACCAGACCTGCGCGGTGGAGTACCGAACGAATTTTCAGTCGCGTTCGTTTGAAGAAGCGTTCCGGCGGCGGGGCGTGCGGTACAAGCTGGTGGGGGGATTCAGCTTTTACAATCGCGCGGAAGTGAAGGATACGCTGGCGTATGTGCGGCTGGCGCTGCATCCGGAGGATGATATTTCGCTGCTGCGAGTGCTGAATGTGCCGGCGCGGGGTATCGGGAAGACGACGGTGGATGCGCTGCGGGATGTGGCGCAGAAGGAAGGACTGTCGTTCTGGGATGCGATGGAATCGCTGATGACGAATCCGGCGTCGAGCCGGGCGGTGGCGCCGCTGAGGACGTTTCGCGAATTGATTCAGCGGCTGCAGGACGGGTATACGACGAAAGAATCGGCGGATTATTTGCGGTATGTTCTAGACGAGACCGGCTACATGAGCGCGCTGAAGGACCGGAACACCCCGGAAGACGTGGCGCGGATTGAAAACCTGGAAGAGTTGGTGCGCGCGGTGGCCGAGGCGATGGATGCGGGTGAATCGTTCACGGAGTTTCTGGATGCGGCGGCGCTGGTGAGCGACGCGGATTCGTTTGAGGGGAAGCCGGGCGTTACGCTGATTACCTTGCACAGCACGAAGGGGCTGGAGTTTGACCAAGTGTTCTTGACGGGGATGGAAGACGGGATTTGCCCGCACAGCCGGTCGATCAACGAGGAGAAAGGGATTGAGGAGGAGCGGCGGCTGGTGTATGTGGGAATGACGCGGGCGCGGAAAACTTTGACGCTGACGCGGGCGGTTTACCGGCGGGTGTTTGGGAACGAGCAGCAGATGCGGGCTTCGCTGCCATCGAGATTTCTGGCGGAGATACCGAGCGAGCTGGTGGAGACGGTGCGCGGGTCGATGGCGGAGATCGGGGAGACGCGGCGGTATGAGCCGGACCCGGAATATTCGTACAGCGCGGAGGAGTTTACGCGGCGGGTGCGGGGAATCGCTGCGCCGGCGGCGCGTGTGCCGCAGAAGCGGGGAGCGGCTTCGACGGCACCATCGTTTGGGCGAGCGGCAATGAAGCGCGGGGGGCAGGCTGATCCGATGTTGGGGCGCAAAGTGCGGCATCCGGAGTATGGAGTGGGAACGGTAGTGGGCGTTGAGGGCGACGATGACGACCGGCGGGTGAGTGTGAGTTTTCCGGGGCGCGGGACGAAGAAATTTGTTGAGCGGTATGCGCAATTGCAGCAGGTGTGAAGTTCCTCTTAGTTCGAACTGCCAAAAATTCAATTTAGAGTGATAGCCTGTGGGGGCCGAAAGGGTGTTCCATGCGAAACCACAGTGATCCTCAACGCGCGAATCAGAGGGCGCTGGCGTTTTTGCGGATTTGTGTGGGGATATTGTTTCTGATTTTCGGGGAGTACAAGGTTTTCGGGACGCAGTTTACTTTGCACGGGGGATTTGAATTCTGGATTAACAAGTTTCTGGAAGGTGGGGCGTATCCGTTCATGGCGCCGATTTTGCGGGGGATTGTGCTGCCACACGCGCGGCCAATTGCGTTTCTGGTGGCGTATGGAGAGCTGTCGATCGGGATTGCGTTGACGCTGGGAGTTTGGGTGCGGCGGGCGAGCGGGTTTGGATTGTTGTTTATGGTGACGCTGCTGTTTGCGTCGGATTATCCGGGGGCGGGAGCGCCAATGTGGCAGTATTTTGGGGCATCGCTGGATCATTCGGTGCTGGGGCTTTGTTTTGTGACGTTTTTGATTGGGAAGTCGGATGCGGTTTGGGCGGTTGGGGGGCGAGAGGAGTAGGCGATTGTATTAGGAACAATCGGGGCCACCTGAAGGTGGCCGCTACAATTCTTCGTTCCTATGGCGAGTTGCGCAGGGTGGGGAGTCGCGATAGAGTGGGGCGCTAACACTTCTAGAGTGCGTGTCCGGCTTGGGGCGGGTTGGGCGGCCAGTTCGTGGCTGTCGCTTAAAGGCGCGGATGCGATCGGAGAGCATGGGTGGCGTCACCACTGTTTCGTTGCAAGAATATTGACCAACTGCTGTCCGATTCCGAAAACGCAGAAATCCGATTAAAAAAATCGCTGGGGTGGCTGAGCCTGACGTCGCTGGGCATCGGGGCGGTGATTGGCTCGGGAATTTTTACGGTGGTGGGGACAGCGATTGCCGGGCAAAAACTGCAAGTTTCCTCGATTTTAAACGCTCCCCTTTTACAGTATTTGATTACCCATTCGACTTCATTTGGGCGGCCGGGGGCAGGACCGGCGATTGCCATTTCCTTTATTTTGGTGGCGGTGGTGTGCGGGTTTGCTTCGGTGTGTTATGCGGAACTGGCGGCAATGATTCCGATCGCCGGGAGCGCGTATACGTATACGTACGCGACGATGGGCGAACTGATTGCGTGGATAATCGGATGGGATTTGATTCTGGAATACGCCGTGAGCAACATGGCGGTGAGCGTGGGATTCTCGGCGCACGTGGTGGACCTGCTGGACTGGTTCGGGTGGCATCCGGACCCGAAGTGGATTTCCCCGGCGTATTTGCCGAGTGGATTATCGGATCTGCAGGGCAACATGATTTATGGACCGGGGTGGCATTTCGGGTTCAATTGGCCGGCGTTCATCATCGTGATGCTGCTTACGGTGATCCTGGTGCGGGGGATCAAGGAGTCGGCGGAAACGAACAACATCATGGTGCTGCTGAAGATTGTGGCGATCCTGGTGTTCGTGGGATTTGCGGCGCGGTTCATCAAGCCGGCGAACTGGCACCCATACGCGCCGAATGGCTGGCCGGGGATTTTGACCGGCGGGTCGATCGTCTTTTTCACATACATTGGATTTGATTCGGTTTCAACGGCGGCGGAGGAGTGCAAGAACCCGCAGCGGGATTTGCCGCGGGGAATTATTGCGACGCTGGTGGTGTGCACCACTCTTTATATTGCCGTGGTGGTGGTGTTGACCGGACTGGTGCCGTGGCAGACGCTGATGGACGACGCGGCGCCGGTGGTGAACACGCTGAAGAAGCTGCATTTCGGCGGGGTGCGGCTGGTGGTTTTGTGCGGGGCGCTGATGGGGATGATCTCTTCCCTGCTGGTGTTTCAATTGGGACAGGCGCGGGTGTGGTTTGCAATGTCGCGTGATGGATTGCTGCCGAGGATTTTCGGGCGGGTGCATCCGAGATTTCACACGCCGGATTTTTCGACGTGGCTGGCGGGATTTGTGGTGGGGATTCCGGCGGGTCTGCTGGACATCGGAACGCTGGCGGATCTTTCGAACATCGGGACGTTGTTTGCTTTTGCGCTGGTTGGCGCGGGCGTGCTGATTTTGCGGTATCGGGAGCCGGACCGGCCGCGGGCGTTCCGGGCGCCAGGGGGACCGATTGCGCCGGTGGTTACGATAATCACCTGCGTGTTGCTGATGGCCGGATTGCCGATCATGAACTGGATACGATTCTTCAGCTGGCTGGCGATCGGACTGGTGATTTATTATTTTTATGGACGCAGGAAGAGTACCCTAAGATTGACAAGCGCCACCGAGTAGAAATTCGTTAAGGACACGCGAGATGCCCCGGCGATTTTCTGTGAACAATAGAGCGAAGGGAAAGGCTGTTTTGTTCGTGGCGGTGCTGGGGCTGTTGGCTCCGCGCATGGCGCTGGCGTGGGGAGAGAGCGCGCAGAGGTTGGTGGTCAATCACGCGGTGGACACGCTGCCATCCGAGCTACGGCCGTTTTTCGAGGCCAACCGGAGATTTTTGATGGACCACGTGGACGACCCGCTGGGATTGATTGATCAGCATCCGTGGGAACGCAACAATCATTTTATCGAACTGGATAAGTACGGGAAGTTTCCGTTCATGGCGCTGCCGCGCAGTTACAAGGCGGCGATCGAGAAATACAGCAAATCGAAGATTCAGGCGACGGGGCTGCTGCCGTGGCAGATCGGCGTGTACAGCCAGAAGCTGACGGAAGATTTGCGCGCGGGGCGATGGGAGCAAGCGAAAATGGACGCGGCGTTCCTGGCGAATTACGTGGCGGAAGCGCATGACCCGTTCAACACGACAGAGAATTTTGACGGACGGCTGACGCAACAGAATGGGATCAATGACCGTTTCAACAGCGGGCTGATTGTACGATACGGTTCTTTTTTCCCGATGAGCACGCACGACGCGTTTTTCGTCAGCGATCCGACGGACTATGCGTTTGAGGCGTGCCTGGAATCGCACAGCCTGGTGGAATCGCTGCTGCTGGCGGACCGGCGGGCGATGAAGGGGCTGAATTCGTATACGGACGAATATTACGACCGGTTTTATAATTTGACGGCGGCGACACTGATCCGGCAACTTTCTGAGGCTTCGACCGACGTTGGATCGTACTGGCTGACCGCGTGGACGAACGCGGGAAAGCCGCAACTTCCGCACTGAATTTCGCGCCACACGCTCTGATATGAATTTGTAACGGGCAGGCCGCCGGCGTTCGAGTTTGACTGGTGGCCGAAGAGGAAATGATGGTTGGCGGCACGAATTTCCGTGACAAGACGGTGACGCTGGAAGAAAAGGCGCCCGCCCCGTAAAAACGATCGGGGCGCAAACGGCCCGCTTCAGAAAGCGGCCGCTACAAAAGCTCTTCCGATTTAGGTGGTTGCTGGTGAGAGATGCAGGTTAGCCCATTTCCCGAACGCATTGCTTCCCTTCCCAAGGCGGAGTTGCATGTGCATCTGGAGGGATCGATCCGCCCGGCGGTGGCGAGCGCGTTGGCGGGGCGGCACGGAGTGAAATTGGGGGAAGAGGAGGTGCGGCGGCGGTATGCGTACACGGATTTTGCGGGATTTCTGGACGCGTTCAAGTGGGTGACGTCGTTCGTGCGGGAACCGCGGGATTTTGGGTTGATTGCGGCAGACCTGGCGGAGCAGTTGATCGAGCAGAAGGTGGCGTACGCCGAAGTGACGCTTTCGGTGGGCGTAATGTTTTTGCGGCAGCAGCAGCCAGAGGCGAATTTTGTGGCAATTCTGAGAGCGACGGAGCCGTTCGAGAAACGGGGATTGCGGCTGAACTGGATTTTCGATGCGGTGCGGCAATTTGGGGCGGAAGCAGCGATGCGAGTGGTGCAGGCGGCACGGCGATGCGCTTCGCGGCGGATTGTGGCGTTTGGGATTGGCGGCGACGAGTTGAGTGTGGAAACGAAGGAATTTCGGGGCGTGTATGAACGGGCGGAGGAGTATGGATTTCACCGATTGATGCATGCAGGGGAGATTGGCGGCCCGGAAAAGATTCGGGAAGCGATTGAGATTCTGGGAGTGGAACGAATCGGGCACGGGATCGCGGCGATACGAGATGTGGGGTTGATGGAGATGCTGGCGGAGCGAGGGATTCCGCTGGAGATTTGCCCGGCGAGCAATTTGCGGACGGGGGCGCTGGGTGTGCAACTGGGGAAGAGCGGGGCGACGATGGAGGAGCATCCGTTGGCGGAATTATTGCGGCGCGGGGTGGCGGTGACGCTGGCGACGGATGATCCGGCGATGTTCCATACGTCGTTGGAGGACGAGTATCGGAATGCGTGGGGGATTGGGTTGACGGAGGAGGAGATTGGAGAGTTGGTGGAGAATGGGTTTCGATTTGCGTTTGGGGCAGCGCGATAGGAGTTTGTGATGGCGCCGTGAGCTTGAGCGGCCCGCCTCGGAGGCGGGCCCTACAAAAGCAAGAAGCGGGCGAGATAAGAGGGAGAGCTCGGCCGAGAGAACACAGGCGTGTCCACCTGAAAGTGGACGCTACGCGCGCTGGGAGTGAATTGATATACTGATGGGCATGAAAGCACATGTATGGGTGATGCCGAAGCGGACGGTGCTGGATCCGCAGGGAAAGACGATACACCATGCGCTGTCGAGCCTGGGATACGAGCAAGTTTCGGACGTGCGGCAGGGGAAATTTTTTGTGTTGAATCTGGACGGCTGGAACCGGGAAGAAGCGCAAAAACAGGTGGAGCGGATCTCGAAGGAAGTGCTGGCCAATCCGGTGATTGAAGAATTCCGCTTTGAGATTGTGGAATAAGAGCTGTTCGCATGCCGCAGTGCTTCCCATTATTTCGAAGGACGTTTTCGCCGCGCCGCGGAGAGCAGCGCGGGTGGTTGCTTGCTCTGGCGTTGGCCGGGCTGGCGGGCTGCGGCGGAGCGGGGAAAACGGACGATCCGCAACTGAAGCCAATTCAAGCGATGCTGGAAAAGGAACTTCCACGTCGCACCCCGGAAGAAAAAGTTGTCCTTTATTTGGACAATCACGGGTATTCGATTCTGGCGGCGCAGAAGCAGGGGACGATTGTGGCGATAATCCGGCGCAAGGATACGGCGGCGGTACAGCCGGTGGCGGCACGGGTTACCTTTTATTTTGATGCCAACCGGAAGCTGAATACATTCGAATTGCAACGGCCTGAGAACGTGCCCAGCCAGCGCTAGTTTGGCAACCGCATTGCTGCATTCCGTATGCCCGCTGGAATGCGCGTGTTACCCTAAACGTACAAATTCAAGGAGACTGCCGCATGTGCGGAATTGTCGGTTATATCGGGCCAAAGAAAGTGGTCCCCGTGATTATCGAGGGGCTGCGGAAGCTGGAATACCGAGGGTACGACTCCGCCGGGATCGCGGTGGTGAATGGGACGGGAAAGATTGAAATCCGCCGGGCACCGGGAAAACTGAAGAATCTGGAAGAGGTGCTGAAGGAATCGCCGATCGAGGGGACGTACGGGATAGGGCACACGCGGTGGGCCACGCACGGGCGGCCGACGGAAGAGAATGCGCACCCGCACCGGGATTGCACGGGGCAGTACGTGGTGGTGCACAACGGGATTATCGAGAATTACCTGGAGTTGAAAGAGAAGTTGCAGCGCGAGGGGCACAAGTTCGTGACCGAGACGGACACGGAGATTGTGGCGCACCTGGTGGAGAAGTACGCGAAGGATCTGCCATTTGAGGAGGCGGTGCGGAAAACGTTGAAGGAGCTGCGGGGAATTTATTCGCTGGTGTTTCTATCGGCTAAGGATCCGCAGAAACTGATTGCGGCGCGGATTGGGCCACCTTCGGTGATTGGGCTGGGCGATGGTGAATTTTTTGTGGCGAGCGATATTCCGGCGCTGCTGGAGCACACGCGGAAGATTTTTTTCCTGGCGGATGGCGACATTGCAGTGCTGAGCCGCGACGGAGTGCGGGTGACGGACCTGGATGGGAAACCGGTGGACCGGCCAGCGCACACGGTGACGTGGGACCCGATCATGGCGGAAAAGGGCGGCTACAAGCACTTCATGCAGAAGGAGATTTTCGAGCAGCCGCGGGCAGTGCGGGACACTTTGCTGGGACGCATTTCGCAGGATACCGGGAAAGTATTTTTAGACGAAATGGCGATTACGGAAAAGGCGTTTCGCGAGTTCCAGAACGTGCGGATTGTGGCTTGCGGAACGAGTTGGCATGCGGGGCTGGCCGGGAAATTCATGATTGAGCGGCTGGCGCGGCTACCGGTGGAAGTGGACTACGGCAGCGAGTTCCGGTATCGGGATCCGATAATTGATTCGCGGACGCTGACGGTGTGCATCAGCCAGTCTGGCGAGACGGCGGATACGCTGGCGGCGCAACGAGAGGCGAAGCAGAAAGGTTCGCCGAGCCTGGCGATTTGCAATGTGAAGGGATCGATGATTACGCGGGAAGCCGCTGGGACGATATTGACGCATGCCGGGCCTGAGATTGGTGTGGCATCTACGAAGGCGTTTACGGCACAACTGGCGGCGCTGCTGCTGCTGGCGTCGTACCTGGGGCAGGTGCGGGAAAAATTGGCACCGGATGCAGCAAAGAAATTGATGCTGGAGTTCACGCGGATTCCGCACAAGATGGAGACAATTCTGCAGGCGGAGGAGACGGGATTTTACGAAGGGCTGGCACGGCAATATTTCCGGCAATCAGATTTTCTGTATCTGGGGCGCGGGATACATTACCCGATTGCGCTGGAAGGCGCGCTGAAGCTGAAGGAGATTTCGTACATTCACGCGGAGGGGTATCCCTCGGGCGAGATGAAACACGGGCCAAACGCATTGATTGACGAGAATTTGCCGGTGGTGGTGCTGGCAACGCGAGATGAGACGGATCCGGCTTCGATGACGCTATACGAAAAGAGCGTGTCTAATATTAAAGAGGTAAAGGCGCGCGACGGCATTGTGATTTCGGTGGTGACGGAAGGCGATCGCCTGGCGCGCGAGGCTTCCGACCAGATTATTGAATTGCCGGCAGCGCCGGATTTGCTTTCGCCACTGCTGGAGATTATTCCGCTGCAATTGCTGGCGTATCACATTGCGGTACGGCGGGGCTGCGACGTGGATCAGCCGCGGAACCTGGCGAAATCGGTGACGGTGGAATAAGCCGGACTCCAGCGGAATCTGTAGAACTTATCCAACTCATTTCCTAAGTGGAGCTTGAGCCGGAGAAGCGTGTCCCCAGGGGCTAAAGCCCAGTTTTAGCCGCTCAAATGTCGGAGCTAAAGCTCCGACCCCCAACACCATTTAGAAGCGAGTTCTGGCCTTCGCGCGCTGAGGCGAAATTCGGCTAGAATGGGCGTATGCGGATCCGCCGGGCGCCTTTCCTTCTCGTAGCGTTTCTCGCCATTTTTGTATCTCCCCAACTTCATGCACAGACGGCAGGCCTGCGCGAAATACGCGTGGAGGGGGCGAAACATCTTACGGAAGCACAAATCGCTTCGCTGACGGGGCTGGCGTCTGTCGCACAAGTGGGGCGCAAGGAATTGCAGGAGGCGGCCGACGCGCTGGTGCGGACAGGATTGTTTGCGAAAGTGAATTTCAAGTTCGACACCCACAACGACAACCTGGTGGTGACGTTTCACGTCGAGGAAAATCCGCGGTTGCGGGTTTCCTACGATAATTTTCCGTGGTATTCGGATTCGGAATTGGATGAAGCGCTGCGGAAAGAACTTCCCTTTTACGACGGGTATCTGCCGGAAGCCGGGCAAGTGGTGGAGCGGGCCGCGGCGGTACTGAAAGCGTTTGTGACGACGCGGGATCCGCAAGTGGAGATTACGCGCCAGGTGGTGCTGAGTCCGCTGACGGAGAGATCGGAGCAACAGTTCAGCGTGCAAGGGCCGGTACCGAAGATTTCCAAGCTGGAATTCAGCGATGCGAAATTGACGGAAGATCTGGCCGTGCGGACGCATATCGCGGAGATTGTGGGGCACGCCTATTCGCGGATGACGATTGATGTTTTTCTGGCGGAGCAGATCCGGCCGATTTACCAGCAACAGGGATTTTTGCAGGCGAAGATCGGGCCGGCGGAAGTACGGCTCACGGGAAATCCAAGCCAGCAGAAACTGGCGGAGGAGATTCCGGTGTATGTGCCGTGCGTGCCGGGAGCAATTTACAAATGGAAGGGCGTGGAGTGGAAGGGGAACGCGGCGATTTCGACGATCACCTTGACGAATACGATGGGAATGAAGCCGGGGGATGTGGCGAACGGCCAGGCGATAGAAGGCGGGTGGGAGCGGGTGCGGGAGGAGTATGGGCAGCGGGGATATCTGGAGGCGAAAGTGACGCCGGTGGCGGTTTATGATGATGCGACGCACACGAGTTCGTATGAAGTGTCGATCGTGGAGGGGAAGGTTTTTCATTTTGGGTCGATGACGATTTCGGGGATGTCGCTGGCCGGGGAGCGGAGGATTCAGGAGGCGTGGAGTCTGAAGCCGGGAGATGTGATGGACAAGAAGGTGTTTGAGGATTTTCTGTACGAGCTGGAGTCGCACCGGGAGAAGATATTCAAGGAGTTGCCGGTGCATTACGACACGGTGGGGCATTTTTTGCAGACGGATGAGGGGAAGGGGACGGTGGAGGTTTTGTTGGATTTTAAATAAGGAAGCGGAAAGAAAGAGTTCACACAGAGGGCACAGAGGATTCACAGAGTTCACAGAGAAAAAAGGAATTAACGCAGAGGACGCGGAGAGCGCTGAGTGCGCTGAGAAGAGAGCAGAGGGGAACGAGATGGGAAGCCTGGTCAACATACGGATGGGAGAGGGATCGGCGGAGATGGCCGAGGAGAAGGAGCGCGGGCTTTTGGCGAGGCTGGGAGAGTTGCGTTCGGTGATTGTGGCGCTATCGGGGGGGACGGATTCGGCTTACCTGGCTTGGGCGGCGCATCGGGCGCTGGGAGAGAAAGCGCTTTCAGTTACGGCGCTATCGGAGAGTTATTCGGCGTACGACCGGGAGCAGGTGGAGATTTTTTTGCGGGCGACGGGAGTGCGGCACGAGTTTGTTGAGACGCACGAAATGCAGAATCCCGCATACCGGGCGAATGCGGCGGACCGGTGCTACTACTGCAAGGACGAACTTTTTTCGGTGCTGGATGGATTGGCAAAAGGGCGCGGGTTTGTGGCGGTGGCGTATGGAGTGAACGCGGACGACACTTCAGATTTTCGGCCGGGACACCGCGCGGCGGCGGAGCACCGAGTGCTGACGCCACTACTGGAGGCGAAACTGAACAAGGAAGAGATCCGATGGCTGGCGAAGCGGGCAGGACTTCCCTGCTGGGACAGGCCGGCGTCGGCTTGCCTGTCTTCGCGGTTGCCGTATGGGACGGAGGTTACGGCGGAGCGGTTGTCTCTGGTGGAGCGGGGAGAGGCGGCATTGCGCCGGATGGGGTTCAAACAGTTCCGGGTGCGGTTGCATGACAAGCTGGGGCGGGTGGAAATCGCGCTGGAAGAGTTGCCACGGGCGCTGGAGCCGGAGATGGCAGCGGCGATCGCGCGGGAATTGAAGGCCGCCGGATTTGCGTATGTGGCTTTAGATTTAGAGGGTTACAGGCAGGGGTCGCTGAACGAGGCGCTGGCGAAATCGGCCGGAACATCCTGACCCGGAAGTGCGTATCTTTTACAAGGAGGGCCTGGAGACGAGCAACCGAGGGGAACCGGGCACATTGAGCCGATGATGAAACGCCACGCGACAATCCTTTCCGGAATGATTTTGTGCACGGCGCTGGCCGCGTTATCGATGAATGCGGCTGCAGCGGAGACCGCCACGTTTGACAAGACGTTCAGCGTGACGGCGCCGGTGCGGATTGAGTTGAGCAACGGATCGGGGAATGTGGAGATTCGAGGAAGCGCGGACGGGTCGGTGCATGTGCATGGGAAGGTTTCGCCGGGCGGATGGTCGCTGTTTGGAGGCGGGGCGAAAAGCGTGGAAGAGGTGGCCGCGAATCCTCCGCTGGAGCAGAGCGGAAGCACAATTCGCATCGGGAAGAATACATCGTGGCTGAAGAATGTTTCCATCGACTACCAGGTGGAAGTGCCGCATGACACGGAGATTGATGCGGGCGTGGCATCAGGCGGGATTACGATCGATAACGTGAAGGGGCCGGTGAAGGCGAGTTCGGCTTCGGGATACGTGCACGTGTATCGCGTGGAGCGGGATACGCAACTGAATGCGGCGAGCGGTTCGATTGATGCGTCCGGAATCGGGGGATGGTTGCGCATTTCGAGCGCATCGGGAGATACGCGGGCGGTGGATGTGAAGGGCGAGGTCAAAGTTTCGGCGGCTTCGGGATCGATCCGGATTGAACGGCCGAGCGAGCGGGTGGATGCTTCAACGGCGAGCGGGTCGATCGAGGTGGTGGGCGCGAATAATGATGTGAAGGTGCATGCGATTTCTGGTTCGATCCAGGTGTCGGGAAATCCGGGGGCGAGCCGGTTGTGGGAGTTGAAGACGATATCGGGATCGGTGCAACTGCGGGTGCCGCCGAATGCAAGTTTCCTGTTGTCCGCCGAATCGACATCCGGGGATATCCGGACGAGCATACCGGTGATATTGGAAGAGCAGAACAAGCACTCGCTGCGGGCGCATATTGGAAGTTCGGCAGGGCGGGTGGAAGTGCATACGGTTTCGGGAAGCGTGAATGTTTCGAGCGGGTCGTGAGGGTTGGTAGGTTGGGGCTGTTTTAGGCGTTGGGAAAGACCCAAGAAGACAGGCTGAGGCCTGTGCTCATGAAGAGCTGGCCACCTGAAGGTGGCCGCTACAAGTAAGATTCCCTTGTACAATGACGTGGTGAATTCCTTTTTAGCAAAACTGGCGCGGGTGCTTTTGGGAATGGGTGTGCTTGCGTGGGCGGGCGGGGCTTGCGCGCTGGGGCAGGAAAATTCCCAAGCGGGGCAAAGCGCGCCCACGGGGGCGGCGAAGACCAAGAGCGGCGGTGGCAAGCAGACTACCGCTGCTGCTGCGGCGGCAATTGAGCAGCAGGATTTGCAGAAGGCGATCGAGCAGGCGAGCAACGACCGCGCGGCGCTGATGCACAACCTGATGGAATATCTGAAAAAGTATCCGCAATCGTCACAGCGGCCGCAGATTTACCGGGCGATCGTGGAATCGAGCCTGCAAATCCGGGATTTCTCGACGGCGACGGAGTATGCGGAGCGGATGGTGGCACTGGATCCCGGGGACCTTTCGACAAACCTGCTTTCGGTGCAGTTGCTGGAGCGATATGGGGATGCGGCCGGATGGCGGCGGGCGACAAATTACTGTGCAAGGGTGATTGAACTGATCGGACGGGAATCGGCGAACGAGAAATCGCCGCGGGTTTCGAATGAACAGTTTGAGAAAGACAAACAGCGGGATGCCGCGTCGATCTACCTGGTGCGAGGGCGGTTACATCAGAAGTTGAGCGAGATGCCGGATGCGCAGAAGGATTTTGAGGAGAGCTTTCGGTTGGCGCCGGGAGCGGCGGCAGCGGAGCGACTGGGAGAGCTGGCGGAGTTGAGGAAAGATTTGACTGGGGCGATCCATCATTATGCGCTGGCATTTGCGCTGGCGGAGGGTACGTCCGGAGGAGCAACGCGGGCGGAATTGCGAAAGAAACTTGGCAATGTGTGGCGGCTGGCGCACGGGTCGGAAGACGGACTGGGAGAGTATCTGTTGCGGGCGTATGACGAGAATGCGGCCGCGGCGGTCGCTCCGAAACCGGCGCGCAACCTGGGTTTGAAAGAGCCGTCGGAGTTCGTGCTGCGCAGGGCGCCGGATGCCCTGCCATATGCGCTGGCAGGGGTTAAAGGAAAAGTTCTGGTGATGAATTTCTGGACGACGTGGTGCGGGCCTTGCCGGGAGTGGGAACCGCATTTTGAGAAAGTGGCGGGACGATTCGCGGGGCGGGAGAAAGAAGTGGTGTTCCTGGAAGTGAATTGCGACGAAGATGAAACGCTTGTGGGACCTTACCTGGCGGAAGAGAAGCCGAAGACGAACGTGCTGTTTGCGGATGGATTAGACCTGCTCCTGGGAGTGAATTCGTTTCCGACGACGCTGGTGCTGGATCGCACGGGGAAGATTGCATACCGGGGAGAGGGAGTGGATATGGAGAACCCGGAGGCGAGTTTGATGGAGGCGATTGAGAAGACGTTGCACGCGGGGGAGATGGCGATGCCGGCACCGGTGACACAATAGAGGAAGAGATTTGGCGTTGCGGAAGTTAAAATGCGCCCGCTTCAGAAAGCGGCCGCTACAAAGGCGGGCGTAATCCAAGAGGAAGGGGCGAGCCCCTCCCCTACAAAGATAAGACGCGGCCACCTGAAGGTGGCCGCTACGATTCGGAGATTTGTTTGGCGGCGAGGATGGTGTTTACGTGGATTTGGATTGTGTCGGTCAGGCGACGAGCGTAGCCGCCGGCTAACGTGGTAACCACCGGGATATTTTGGGCGCGGGCTAGTTTGAAGACGCCTGCGTCGCGTTGTTGCAAACCTTCCATACTTAAATCGAGGCCGCCTAGTTGATCTTCGCGGTAGGGGTCTGCCCCGCCGACGTAGAAGAGGATATCGGGATGGAAATCGGCGATGGATTTTTTTACGGCGGGGAGGAGCGTGGCCAGATATGCTTCGTCGGCTACGCCGTCTTCGAGATTGAGATCGAGGGAAGAGTGGGGTTTGTGGGCTGGGTAGTTGTTGAGTTGGTGGATGGAGAGAGTGAAAACGGTAGCGTCTTTGCTGAAGATGGCGGCGGTGCCGTTGCCGTGGTGGACGTCGGTGTCGACGACCATGGCGCGGACAATTTTGTTGCGAGCCTGGAGGGTGCGGATGGCTACAGCTACGTCGTGAATGGCGCAGAAGCCTTCGCCGTGGCCGGGGTAGGCGTGGTGGAAGCCGCCGCCGATGTTGCAGCCGAAGCCGTCCTGCAGCGCTGATTCGGCGGCGGCGATGGTGCCGCCTGCGGCGAGCCAGAAGGCGCGGACGAGTTCGGGGGAGTAGGGGACTTCGAGTTTCATTTGTTCGCTGGCGGTTAGTGTGCCGGTTTTCAGTTTCTGGACCCAGTCTTCGGTGTGGACGCGGAGAATGTCGGTGTCGGATGCGGGATCAGGGCGGAGAAAGTCAGCTGGAGAGGCGATGGAGTCGTTGAGAAGTTGGTCGTGGATTAAGCGGAATTTTTCGGAGGGAAAGACGTGGGCGCCGAGGTTGAGGTCGTAGCGTTCGTGGTAGACGAGTTTGAAGGGAAGCATGGGAGTAGCCTCTCGAAAAGTATCACACCGCAAAACCAATATCGTGCCGCATCATTTCCTGTCAGTAATGCCAACATTTGCACTTGACATCACGCGTTCATCCTGCGCATCATTAGAGCATGAGGACGACACTTTCCATAGATGATGAAGTTCTTGAACTGGTGAAGCGTTACGCAGCGGATCGGTCAATGGCATTGGGTGAGGCCGTGTCCGAGCTGATTCGGAAGGCGTTCGCCACTCCCACGCCCACAAAAATGGTGAACGGACTGCACGTATTCGATCTTCCTCCCGACTCACCGAGAGTCACCACCGAGATGGTCAAGAAACTTGACGCGGAGCAGTAATGAAAGCCGCCCTCCTGGATGTAAACGTCCTTGTCGCACTGTTTTGGCCCGCCCATAGCGATCACCAAAAGGCACAAAGCTGGTTCAGGCAACACTCGGGCCGGGGCTGGGCCACTTGTCCTCTCACGCAGTCCTCATTCGTGCGAATCGTCAGCAACCCCATGATTTCGCGTGCCGCCGTAACGGTGGAGGAGGCAACAAAACTATTGGCGAAAAACCTGGTACATCCATCGCATGTTTTCTGGCCCGCTGAGGCACATTACCTGGATTTGATTGAAACATTTGCTAGTCGCATCGTGGGTCATCAGCAAGTCACGGACTCGTACCTGCTTGGGATGGCGATACGCAACCGCGGAACTCTCGTAACGATGGATCGGGGAATCTCGAGTCTTATCCCAGACGGAATGCGTGATCGAGGAATAGTGGAGCTAATCCGATAGTTTGCCTGCCGAGTTGGACCCGGCGGTTAAGATTCGCGGTCGAGGATGAAGTCGGGGAGGGTTTGGAGGGCGCGGGCGTATTCGGAGAAGCCGGAGCCGTTGAGGCAGGCTTTGGCGCGGACGGCGTAGTCGAGGGCGAGGTTGCGGGTGCGATCGAGGGCGCCGGAATCGCGGACGAGGGCGACAAGAGTTTCGGGCTGAACGGAGTCGAACTCTTTTTCTTCGAGGACGCGAGCGACCATTTCGCGGGCTTCGCGGTGTCCGTTTTCCATGGCGTAGATCAGTGGGAGGGTGACTTTGCCTTCTTTCAAATCGCTGAGGACGGGCTTGCCGAGTTGCTCGCTGGAAGCAGTGAAATCCAAAAGATCATCGACGAGTTGGAAGGCGAGACCGGAATAGCGGCCGTAATCGGCTAGCGCGGTTTCGTGTTCTTCGTCGAGGCCGCCGAGGACTCCGCCGAGGCGGGCGCAGCCGCTGAAGAGGCACGCGGTTTTGTAGGTGGAAAGTTTCAGCGCGTCGTCTTCGGAGACGTCGATACGTCCGATTTTTTCGAGTTGGAGGAGTTCGCCTTCGACCATTTTTTGGGTGAGATCGATCAGGATATCGAGGACGTGGAAATTGCGTTCCTGCAGGGCGATGTGGAAGGACTGCATGTAGAGCCAGTCGCCGGAGAGGACGCTGCGATGATTGCCCCAGCGGGAGTTGGCGGAGGGACGGCCGCGGCGAGTGTCGGCACTGTCGATGACGTCGTCGTGAATGAGAGTGGCGCTGTGAAGGAGTTCGACGACGGCGGCGAGTTTGATAGCGCTGCGAGAATCACCTTCGCTTCCAGCAGCGTAGCCGTGGGCAAGCAGCAATAAGGCGGGGCGGAGGCGCTTCCCTCCCCCACCCAGGAGATAGCTGGTGATTTCGGAGACTGGTTGATAGGCGGAGGCGCTCTGGCGCGAGAGTTCCTGCTCGACCTTCACGAGGTCATCGCGAACGAGTTCAAAAATCTCTTTGACGGTCAATAAGGCGATGTGCGTTCTCCGGGCCCGCCCCCTGTCGGCGGGACACCTCGGCCGTAAATTATTCGGGCCGAGTCAGCCTAAAAAACCTCCGGAAATTCTCCGTGGTCTGGGCGGCAATTTCAGATAGCTCCAAGTCTCTCACAATAGCGAGCGCCTTTGCTACCTCGAGGACGTAGGCGGGCTCATTGCGCTTGCCGCGGTGGGGCTGTGGCGCGAGGTACGGCGAGTCCGTTTCAATCAGAATGTTCGAAAGGGGCAAAGCCTTTGCGACGTCGCGGATGTTCTGGGCTTTGGGATAGGAGATATTGCCGGTGAAGGAGATTTGGAAGCCCATGTTGAGGCCTTTTTGGGCGTGAGCGAGAGTGCTGGTGAAGCAGTGGAGGATGCCGCCCAGGCCGGTGGGCTTCCAGACTTCGTCGAGGAGGCGGAGGCAGTCGTCCCAGGCGTCGCGGCAGTGGATGATGATGGGGAGATTGGCGGCTTGGGCGAGTTCCATTTGCTGGCGGAAGACTGTTTCCTGGATGTCGCGGGGGGAGTGGTCGTAGAAATAATCGAGGCCGATTTCGCCCCAGGCGATTACTTTGGGGTGTTTGGAGAGGGCGGCTAGGGTTTCGAGATGGGCGGGGGTGACTTCTTTGGCGTCGTGGGGATGGATGCCAACGGTGGTGAAGATCCAGTTGTGGGATTCGGCGTAGGGGAGGGCGGCGTCGAGTTTTTCGGGGCCTGGGCCGGTGCCGATGGCGAGGAGGGTGGAGACGCCGGCGGCTTGGGCGCGTTGGAGCATGGCGTCGCGGTCGTCGGCGAATTGGGGGCCGTCTATGTGGGCGTGGGAGTCGATTAGTTCCATAAAAGCAGTGATCGGTAATCAGTAATCAGTGACCAGTAAGATGAGGGCGGCCCTCCTCGGAAGGGGGCCCTCCATGCCCGCCTTCCGTTGCTCAGCGTTACTGCTCAAAAGCGGGAGCAGAGCTCCCGCACTCCAAATTATTTAAGGCGGGCGCCGACTTCGACTTCTTCGTGGAAGCCGGTTAGGACGGGGCGGCCTTCGGGGCCTACAGAGGCGGCAACGATCATGCCGTTGGATTCGACGCCGCGGAGTTTGCGGGGGGCGAGATTGACGACAACCGCTACTTTGCGGCCGATGAGGGATTCGGGTTCGTAGTATTGGGCTATGCCGGCGCAGATCTGGCGGATTTCGGTGCCGATGTCGACGGTCAGTTTGAGGAGTTTGTCGGCGCCGACGATGCGTTCGGCGGTTTTGATCTGGCCTACGCGCATTTCGACTTTGGTGAAATCCTCGATGCCGATTTTTTCGGAGACGGCCGGGGCGGTGGCCGCCGCTGCGGACGCGCCGGTCGCGGCTGGCGCACTTGCGGCCGGAGCGGGTGCTGCTGGTGTTGGATTCAGTTCTTCGTTTGCCATTGATTCGATCCTCTCTATTGCTTCGGTTTTGTCTACACGTGGGAACAAGGTCTGCGATTTGCCAAGAGCGGTGCCGGGAGCGAGTTTGCCCCAGCGGAGCCCGTCGAGTTCGAATTTGCCGAGGGCTTCGGACTGGCCGAGGAGCGTCCAGACTTTGGCGGCGCTGTCCGGGAGAACGGGAAATGAAAGCGCGACGACGATGCGGAGAAGTTCGGCGGTGGTCCAGAGGACGGTGGCTTTGCGGGCTTGATCGGCTTCGGAGTTGCCGAGCGCCCAGGGTTGTTCACTGGTGAGGTATTTGTCGGCGGCGGCGATGACGGTCCAGATGGTTTCGATGGCGCGGGCGAAACTGAGCTTGTCGAAATTTTCGAGGACTTCGCCGATGGCGGCCTGGGCTTCTTTCGCGAGGGCTTCATCCTGCGGTTTCAGCGCGCCGGGCTTGGGAATTTTGCCGGCGAAGTTTTTTTCGATGAGCGCGGCAGTGCGGCTGGCGAGATTGCCGAGGCCGTTGGCGAGATCACTGTTGTAGCGGGTGACGAGGGCGTCGTAGCTGAAATTGCCGTCTTGGCCGAAGACGACGTCGCGCAGAAGGAAATAGCGGAGCGCATCCATGCCGAGCATGTTGACGATGGGGCGCGGGAGGACGACGTTGCCTTTGGACTTGCTCATTTTGGCGGCGTCCATGAGGAACCAGCCGTGGGCCCAGACTTGTTTGGGAACCGGAAGCATGGCGGCCATCAGGAAGGCGGGCCAATAGACGGTGTGGAAACGGATGATGTCTTTGCCAACGAGATGCAGATCGGCGGGCCAGTAGCCGCGTTTTTCGTAGTCGGGGCCGCCGACGGCGCTGAGATAGGCAGTGAGGGCGTCGAACCAGACGTAGAAGACGTGGGGCTCCTCGCCGGGAACGGGAATGCCCCAGCGGATGGTGGTGCGGGTGATGCTGAGATCTTTCAGGCCGCCTTCGACGAAGCTGATGATTTCGTTGCGACGGGTATCCGGCTGAATGAAGTCGGGATATTTGTTGTAGAAATCGAGCAGCGGCTTTTGAAAGGAAGAGAGCTTAAAGAAATAGTTTTCTTCGGTAACGGTTTCGAGGGGGCGGCCGCAATCGGGACAGTTGTCGCCGGGCTTGGCGTCGTTCACGAAGGCGTTGTCGTAGATGCAGTATTGGCCGGTGTAATGGCCTTTGTAGACGTAGCCGTTTTCCTTGCACAGCTTAAAGAGCCACTGGACGGTGCGAACATGGTTGAGATCGGTGGTGCGAACGAATTCGTCGGCGGGGATGCCGAGTTCGTCCCAGAGGGCGCGCCAGGCGTCGGCCATTTTTGCAACATATTCGGATTCGGGGACGCCGGCTTTTTTTGCGGCGCGTTCGACGTTGACGCCGTGCTCGTCGGTGCCGGTGGTCATGACTACGTCATAGCCGCGCATACGCTTGTAGCGGCGGATGACATCGGCGACGACGGTGGTATAGGTGTGGCCGATGTGGGGGAGCCCGTTGGTGTAGTAGATGGGCGTCGTGAGGTAGAATTTTTGTTTTTTGTCGGGCATTTTTGAGTTTTAAGTTTTTAGTTCAAAGTTCAAGAGTTCAGAAGTTCAAGAGTTCAAAAAGAGAGAGTGCTTATTGCTTAGGTCTTGACTGACCAGGCGCGCATGGCTTCGTCCATGACGCGCTGGAGAGGCACATTTTGTGCTTCTGCCAGTTTACGGCAATCCTCGAATTCGGGCGATGCCTGGCGGATATGGCCGTTGAGCCGAGCGACTTTGATGCGGACATCGCCGAAAGCGGTATGCACGGTATCCCACTGGCGGGCGAGGACGCGGCGCTCTGCGGTGTAGGCGCGGACGCCGAGGGTGGTGGTTTCCGCGAAGAACATTTCGTGGAATTTGGATTCATCGGCGGGCTTGCAGAGGATGGTGACGAGCATGCCGGGGCGATTTTTTTTCATTTGAACGGGAGTGGTGAAGATGTCGAGGGCGCCGGCGGCGAGGGCTTTTTCGAGTAGATAGCCGTAAATCTGGGGATTCATGTCGTCGAGATTGGCTTCGAGGACGCGGATGGATTCGGATTCGGGGGTGGCATGTTTTTCATCGGCTTCGCCGACCATGAGGCGGAGGACGTTGGGCTGGCCCTCGAGATCGGCAGTGCCTGCGCCGTAGCCGATGGCGGTGACGGTGATTGGCGGCTGAGGGCCGAAGTGGGAACAGAGAGTGGCGACGATGGCGGCGCCGGTGGGAGTGACCAACTCTTTTTGAATGCCGTTGGAATAGGTGGGTTTGCCGAGGAGCAGGCGCGCGGTGGCAGGCGCGGGAACGGGCAAGACGCCGTGGGCCATTTTTGCGGTGCCGCCGCCGACGTTAAGAGCAGAGCAGGCGAAAGATTCGATGCCAAGAGCATGGAAGCCGATGCAGGCGCCGACGATGTCAATGATGGCGTCTATGGCGCCGACTTCATGGAAGTGGATTTTTTCGAGTGGGACGTCGTGGACGGCGGCTTCGGCCTCGCCGAGTTTCGAGAAAATGGAAGCGGAGCGGATTTTCACGCCGGGTGCGAGCGTGGATTTTTGGATGATTTCTAGAATGGCACTGAGGGAGCGATGCGTGATGGTGTCTTGCGCGCGGACTTTGGCGTGCGTGGCGGCCATGCCGTTTTTCCAGACTTTTTCGGCAGTGAATTCCCAGCCGGGGAGGTTGAGGGATAGCAATTCGGCGCGCAGTTGTTCGACGGGCACACCAGCGTCAAGCAGGGCGCCGAGGGTCATATCGCCGCTGATGCCGCTAAAACAATCAAAATAAGCGCATTTCATGGGCTGAAACCTGATTCGATACTATCGGCACGGCGTATTTCCGTCAAACCTGGCGGAGCAAAGGGAGTATCGCGGCGTGTAAATTGATGTGCGATACTTGGCGGCGAATCGGGTACCTGCCATGGGCTGCAAAAGTTCTTCCCTATTCCGGGCTGCAAGGCTGCGTTGGACCGGCGAGCAACGCGGTTTGCGAGATTTGATTCTGCTTGGCTTCTCCCTCATTTTTGCACCGCGATTATTGCCACAAGGCGGAATAGCGTCTCAGTCCGTGAACGGCGGACCGAGTTACCCGGTTGTGTCCGGCCCGGAGAGCGTTCATGGGACGGTAATCAACGGCAAAACGCACGAGCCGATCGCACGGGCGCTGGTGTATTCCGTGGACAGCCGATACGCAACCATGACGGACGACCGTGGGCACTTTGAATTCAAATTCGCGCCGCCAGAAAAAAGTACGCCGCCCACGATCTCTTCGGAAACGGATACGGATGGCGTGCACAAGGTCCAGCAGTGGTATGCGCGGAATTCCCGGCCGGGGGTTTTCTTCGCGCGACGCCCCGGATTTCTGCAGGATCCGAACGGCGCACGGGTGCAGGCCGGCGGGGCGGAGCGGGCGGAAATGGTGATCACGCTGGAGCCGGAAGCGCTGATTGTGGGGCACGTCCAATTGCCGGGAGTGGACAACACGGACCGGATACAGCTGCGGCTCTACCGCGAGGAGTTTGAGGAGGGACACGAACACTGGGTGGAGGCGGGGGGTTTTACGACATGGGCGACGGGAGAGTTTCGCTTTTCGGAGCTGGCCGCGGGGACATACAAGCTGTTCACGGTGGAACGAACGGAACGGGATTTGCCGATATTCAATCCTGGGGAACAGGTCTATGGATTCCCGCCGGTGTTCTATCCGAATACGAGTGATTTCTCTTCGGCAACTCCGATTCGGCTGGCCGCGGGTACAACAGTTCAGGCAAATCTGACGGTGACACGGCGAGAATACTACCCGGTGAAGATTGGTGTGGCGAATGCTCCGGCTGCGGGCGTTCCGGCGGTCGAGGTTTTCTTACGTGGCCACCCCGGGCCGGGATATTCGTTGGGCTATGATGCCGCGGAACAGGTGGTGCGGGGACTCCTGCCCGATGGTGGGTACACGGTGAAGCTCTTCTCGCGCGGCGAGGATGGAACAAGTGGTAGCTTGAACTTTACGGTCCGGGGGGGACCGGTGGAAGGGCCGGTGGTCAGTTTATACCCGAACGTTTCATTGCACGTGAACATCCGGAAAGAGTTTGGAACCGATGGTGCGAGCGGCGAAGGAACGGACGGCGAGGGAAATTCCGGGAAGAGCGTGGCGCGCGAATACGCGACAGTTGCGCTTTCACCCGTGGAGCAATTTGGAATGGTGTCCACGGTGATGTCGCAGCAGGAACAGGGCGAGACTGACAGAGGAATGACGCTGAACAACGTGGCAGCGGGAACTTACTGGATGCAGGTTTCGACGAGCGATTGCTATCCGGCGTCGGCCACGTGGGGCGGAGGGGACGTTCTGCACCGACCGATTACGATTGGAGCAGAGGGAGCGAGCACTCCGATTGAGTTGACGCTGAAGAATGACGGGGCGGAAGTTTCGGGAAAGGTGCAAATTCCGGAGGGCGGAAGTTCCCAGAAGCCAAACGAGGCGGCGCCGGCGATGCCGATCATGTTCGTCTACTTTGTACCACTGAGCGAGAATGCAGGGCAATTGCGGCGGACGCGCGTCTGGAATAACGGAACATTTGACGAGAAACAGATTGCGCCCGGAACGTATCGGATCCTGGCGTTCGATCACTTGAACAAGGAGATTGGGCCGGCCAATACGGAATTGCTTCGCAAGTATGAGTCGCAGGGGGTGGAGGTGGAGCTTTCCGCGTCGCAAACGCTTCGGATTTCCACTACGCTGGCACTGGTGACCGAACCATGAAATGCGGACGGGAATTCGGAATGAGAATGCGGGGGATTTGGACAGTTGGCGCGTTGCTGCTGACTGCGTGGCTCGGCGCGAGAATCGCGACGGCACAAAGCGCGGCGCCGCAACGAGATGCTCCGAGCGTGACCTACAAAATCGCCGGGTTGGCGGTGGATAGCGTGACCGGGGCACCGCTTGCGGAAGCGCGGATTTCGCTGGTGGATACGAAAACACGGAAGGGCGTGCTGCAGCAGAAAACCACGGAAGGAGGGCGGTTCGAGTTTGCAGGCTTGACGGCGGGAAAATATTCGCTAGACGGATCGAAGCGCGGATACATTTCCGCAAGCTACGAACAGCATGAAGAATATTCGACGGCGATTGTGACGGGACCAGAGTTGAAGACGGATGCACTGGTGCTGCGGTTGAACCCGGTGGCGGTGATCGGCGGCCATGTTCGGGACGAGGACGGCGAACCGGTGAGGCATGCGCAGGTGACGCTCTTCATGGAAGATCACCGGCGCGGCATGAGCCGGGTGAACCGGCTGTTGGTGGCCATATCGGATGACCTTGGCTACTTTGATTTTTCGAGCTTGATACCGGGGACGTATTTTGTGTCGGTGAACGCGACCCCGTGGTACGCCGTGCATGGGGCTTCGGCGCAAGCGGGCGGCGACGGGGGGCGTTCGGGCGTGCCGGCTTCGATCGACGCAGCTTATCCGGCAACTTATTACAGCAGCGCGACGGAGGCGGCGGAGGCGACTCCGATTGTGCTGAAAGCCGGTGAACATGCGGAAATTGAATTGGAGATGAATCCAGTTCCGGCGCTGCACATTTTTTTCCGCACAGGGGAGGACAGAAGGAACGGATTTCCCCAGCCGCAACTGCAAAAGCAGGTGTTTGATTGGGCGGAACCGGTGCGAACAGGTGGAATGGTTTCGGTGGAGACAGGCGTGTATGAACTGCTGGGGGTGCCGCCGGGAAAGTATTCCGTGCGAATGAGCGCCGGAGAACGGGGCGAGATGTCGCAAGCAAGCGAGGTGAATTTGACGCGAGACGGCCAGGAACTGGACACGTCGCGCGGAGAGCCGCTCTCTGGCCTGAAGATCACGCTGAAGTCAGACGGAGGCGAGGCGCTGCCGAAGCCATTTGTGGTGCTGCTTCAAGATCAACGAAAGCGGATTATCGCGGGCAGCCAGGTGGGGCCCTCAGGAGAAGCGGAGTTTGAAGGAATTCCAGGCGGAAAATATGCAATCTATTGCAACACGCCGGGGAAGGCTTACGCGGTGACGCGCACGACGAGCGCTGCGCTCAATTCGGCAGGGCATGACGTTACGATCGCGGCGGGAGTCCAGCAAGAACTGACCGCATGGCTGACCGGAGGTGTGGTGAAGTTGGAAGGAGTTGCGCAGAAGGCAGGGAAACCGCTGGCGGGAGTGATGGTGGTGCTGATACCGAAAGACCCGGAGGCACACCAGGAATATTTCCGGCGGGACCAGAGCGATTTTGATGGAACGTTCAGCGTTGCGTATATTCAGCCGGGGACTTACACGATTGTGGCGGTGGAAGACGCGTGGGGAGTGGAATGGCTGCAGCCTGGAGTGCTTTCGCGGTACGCGGAACACGGGCAGGAATTGACGATTGGACCGTTGATGCGGGGGACCGTGCATTTGCCGGAGGCAGTGGAAGTGCAGGGGAAGTGAGGGGCGGTTCACTGCCGCGGCGGGCCGAACGTCCGGCTTGGTTCAAAATGCGCCCGGTCCGTAAAAACATTCGGAGTGCAAAAACGCGCCTCGGAAGGCGGCCGCTACAACGGCGAGAGAAGGGAGACGAGGGCACGATTTATCGCGCCCTTACAGGTCAGAGGGAGCGGCCAGCGGCGGCGGCAGAGGCCCAGGCCCATTGGAAATTGAAGCCGCCGAGGTGGCCGGTGACGTCGACTACCTCGCCGATGAAGAAGAGGCCGGGGACTTTGCGGGACTCCATGGTTTTGCTGGAGAGATCGGCGGTGTCGACGCCGCCGGCGGTGACTTCGGCTTTTTCGTAGCCTTCGGTGCCGGCGGGGCGGACCTGCCAAGAGTGCAGTTCCCTTTCAAAAACGTCGAGGGCGAAGTTGGTCCAGGCATTGGGGGGATGGAATTTCAGCCAGCGTTCTGCTAGGCGTTGGGGAAGAAATTCGCGGAGAGCTTTTTCGGCTACGGAGGCGGTGCGGGTACCGGCTTCGCGGATTTTTTGCGTGGCTTCGCGTCCGGGGGCGAGATCGAGTTGGATCGCTTCGCCTTCTTTCCAATAGCTGGAGGCTTGCAGGATTGCGGGGCCGCTGAGGCCTCGGTGAGTGAAGAGCATTTTTTCGCGGAAGGCGGAGTTGCCGGCGGAGGCGATGACTTCGGTGGAAACGCCGGCGAGGTCGGAGAATCGCTTGCGGTCGGCGGGATGAAAGACGAGAGGGACGAGGGCGGGGCGAGTCTGGATGATATTCAAGCCGAACTGGCGGGCGAGATCGTAGCCGAATCCTGTGGCGCCCATTTTGGGGATGGAGATACCGCCGGTGGCGACGACGAGGGCGGGAGCGCGGTGTTCGGTTGCACCGGCGCGGACGGTGAAAGCGGAGTCGCGGCCGACTTCGCTAATATTGGCCTCCACGACGATTTTTACGTTGGCGGCTCGGCATTCGGATTCGAGCATGGTGGTGATCTGGGTGGCGGAATTGTCGCAGAAGAGCTGGCCGAGGGTTTTCTCGTGGTAGGAGATGCCGTGTTTTTCGACGAGGGCGATGAAATCGGTGGGAGTGTAGCGGGCGAGGGCGGATTTAGCGAAATGAGGATTTTCGGAGAGGAAGTTTTTCGGCTGGGTGTAGAGATTCGTGAAGTTGCAGCGACCGCCGCCGGAGATGAGAATTTTCTTGCCGATTTTTTCGGCTCGTTCGAGGAGCACGACGCGGCGGCCGCGTTTACCAGCTTCGATGGCACAGAGGAGACCGGCGGCGCCGGCGCCGAGGATGATTACGTCAAAGTTGTGCACCCCGGATCCTTTGAATAGAAATTAGAACTTGCGTGGCTGCGTTGACATCCTAACCGAAGGGCAGTCAGAAAACGAAAAGCAGATCCCTCACCCCGCAAAAACCGCGGGGATTCGGGATGACAAACCAGGCGAAGAAAGTTTCGCTGGAACGAGTCTGGCCGCGTATGTATACTGGCTGCAGGAATACTCTACTTCAAGGCGCGTGCGAAGAGCGCCGCAAGGGACGAAGAATGTTCATCGCACGAATGGTCGCTGTCCTCTAAAAGCCGCTTCGCCAGCGGAACCCACGTTTCCCTGTTTTTCTACTAACCATTTTCCGCGCCGGCGCTGGCGTTTTTGGCCGCGTTTGCGCAGACCGTGCAGGTATCCATGTCCGTAGGCGATTTGCAGCCACCGGCTGCTGAGGCGGCGGTGGCAATACAACCCGGGTTGTGGAGTTCGGTCCGCGAAGCGTTGCGCGGATCGCATCAGGACTTCACTACCGGGAGTTTGAACCGGGCGATTCTTCTGCTGGCCATTCCGATGGTGCTGGAAATGGTGCTGGAATCGCTGTTCGCGGTGGTGGACGTTTTCTGGGTGGGGCGACTGGGCGCGGATGCGGTGGCGACAGTCGGCTTGACGGAATCGCTGCTGAGCCTGGTGTTTGCGGTGGGGCTGGGGTTGAGCCTTTCGACGACGGCGATGGTGGCGCGGCGGATTGGAGAAAAAGATCCCGAGGGCGCGGCTGTGGCAGGGACGCAGGCGATTTTTCTGGGATTCGGTGTCTCGGCGATCATCGGAATTCCCTGCTGGATTTATGGCGGCGAACTGCTGCGGCTGATGGGGGCATCGCCGGCGATTGTGGCGACGGGGAGCGGGTACGCGCGGATTGCGCTGGGTGGAAGCGGCGTGGTGCTGCTGCTGTTTCTCAACAATGCGATTTTTCGCGGGGCGGGCGATGCGGCGGTGGCGATGCGGCTGCTGTGGGTGTCGAACATCATCAATTTGATTCTGGACCCGTGCTTTATTTTTGGGATTGGGCCGTTTCCGAAGCTGGGAGTGACGGGCGCGGCTGTGGCTACGTTCACGGGGCGAAGCATTGGTGTGGCGTATCAGTTTTACCGGCTGCTGCGCGGGACGGAGCGGATCCGTATTCTGACTTCGCAAATCCGGATGGATTTCAAGGTGATGCTGCGGCTGGTGCGTGTTTCGCTGACGGGGATACTGCAGTTTGCGATTGCGCATACGAGCTGGATTGGATTAGTGCGGATAATCAGCGTGTTTGGATCGGCGGCGCTGGCGGGGTACACGATTGCTATTCGCATTTTGATCTTTATTTTGATGCCTTCGTGGGGGTTGAGCAATGCGGCGGCGACGCTGGTGGGGCAAAACCTGGGCGCACGGCAGCCGGAGCGGGCGCAGATATCGGTGTGGCGGACCGGGTTTTACAACATGCTTTTTATGGGCGGCATCGGCGTTGTTTTTTTGATTTGGGCGACGCCGGTTGTGCGCCTGTTTACGCAGGACCCGGAGGTGGTGCCGTTGGCGGCTTCGTGCTTGCGGATTTTGAGTTACGGGAATATCGGGTATGCGTATGGGATGGTGATGCTACAGGCGTTTAATGGAGCGGGAGATACGGTAACGCCGACGGTGGTGAATTTTTTTGGGTTTTGGTTGCTGGAGATTCCGCTGGCGTATTTTTTGGCGCTGCGGATGGGATGGCAAGCGAAGGGGGCGTACGTTTCGATTGTGGTGGCGGAGTGCGCGATTGCGTTGGCGGGGGTGGTGTTGTTCCGGCGGGGGAAGTGGAAGGCGAGGAAGATTTGAGTTGAAGCAGGCCGATGCACCCTAAGACCTCGAAATGTTTTGATCTTGCCTCGGTCCCTCCGTCCCGGTGAAGCACGCGGGACGCAAAAAGCGCGCCCCCTGGCCGGCGCGCCAAAATTCGGCGCGGAAGAAAAAACCGGCCGCTCCGGTCGGGATGACAGAGAAAGAAAAGGCAACCCAAGAGGGGCGGGGTGAGAGAGGAACAAGACGGAATGAAAGAGTAGAGAGTTGGTGGCGTTAGATCGTAAGAGCCCACCCTTCGCAAAAAGCGCGAAGGATGGGGCACCCTCAAGTTCATTCGTTGGGAGAAGCAACAGGAAATCGAAGGGCATAGCCAGGAATGGCTGTGCCACTTTTATTTGGTGGCCACTGGTAGTTCGATGAAGGTGAGTTGGGTGGGGGTGTGGTAGATGCGCTGGGTGGCTTTGCGGTAGTCGTCGGGCTTGGCCCAGAAGATGTTGGGGACGAAGGTTTGGGGGTTGCGGTCGTAGAGGGGGAACCAGCTGGACTGGACCTGGACCATGAGTTTGTGGCCGGGGAGGAAGACGTGGTTCGCGGTGGGCAGCGCGAAACGGTAGAGGAGCGGAGTGTCGCGCGGAATGGATTTTGGATTTTCGAAACTTTCGCGATAGCGGCCGCGGAAGATGTCGGCGGCAATCATCAACTGGTAACCACCCATGTTGGGCTGGCCGGCGACTTCATCAGGATAGACGTCGATTAGTTTGACGACCCAGTCGGAATCGGTGCCGGTGGTGGAAGCGATCAGATTGGCGATGGGCTGGCCGCTGATTTTGAGCGGGTCTTTTAGTTCGTCGGAAATGAAGGTGAGGACGTCGGGGCGACCGGAGGCTTCGCGCTGGTCGTCGACGAGCCATTCGGGCCAGGTCATGCCGTTGTCGTAGCCGACAGGCTGAATCGGACGCGCGCGGAATGGAACGGGCTTGGCGGGATTGGAAACGTATTCGTCGTAGGCGGCGTCGTCTTTTGCGGGAGCGGAGAAAGTTAGTTTGAGGCCGGAGGAAAGATAGAGAGGCGTGGGCTTGACGGTACAGCCGGTGGAACAGCCGGAAGGCCAACCGTTGAGCTTGAGCCAGCGATTGGTGCCGGTTTCAAAGGCGTTGACAGGCGCGACTTCGGATTGCGGGGCGCCATCTTTGAGATAACGCGCGAGGAAGGGGCGAAGAATTTCCTGGCGGAAATAGAGGCCGGTGTCACTGCTGAAGTGCAATGCGCCGAGGGTGCTGGCGTCTTCGATTTCCTGGCCATGATGCCACGGGCCAAGGACGAGGAATACTTTGTCGTTGGCGGTGTCCTTGGGCTTGAGGGCTTTGTAGAGGGCTGGCGCGCCGTAGATGTCTTCCTGATCCCAGAGGCTGTCGACGATCATGGTTGGAACTTTGAGAGGTTGAGCGGCGAGGATTTTGTCCATGGCCTGCTGCTGCCACCAGGAATCGTAGCTCGGGTGCTCGATGAGTTTTTTCCAGAAGCCGAGTTGCTCCATGCCGTGTTCGCGGCCGAGTTCGCCGGCTGAGCCTGCGCGCATGTAGAGGTCGTAGTCGTCGTGAACTCCGGACCACCATTTGATTTCGTTCTTGCGAGTGCCCACCTGTTCGTAGATGTAGGGGAGGTTTTGCTGGCGGAAGGCGCCGTTGTGGAACCAGTCGTCACCCATCCAGCCGTCAACCATGGGATTCATGGGGACGGCAACTTTCAGCGCGGGATGTGGATTGACGAGGGCCATCAGCGGAGTGAAGCCGTCGTAGGAGATGCCGAGGATGCCGACTTTGCCGTTGGATTCGGGAATATTTTTGACGAGCCAGTCGATGGTGTCGTAGGTGTCTGTGGAATGATCGACGGGCGAGGGGTTGAGCGGGCCGTGGAGAGGGCGGGTCATGACGTAGTCGCCTTCGGAATTGTATTTGCCGCGGACATCCTGGATGACGCGGATGTAGCCGTCTTCGACGATCACTTCGGTGGCGTTGTCGTAGCCCCAGAGGGAGGGACCGAGATGGGAGCTGTTTTTGCGGGCGACCTGATCGTCGGCGTTATAGGGAGTGCGGGTGAGGAGGATGGGAGCGTTTTTGGCGCCTTTGGGGACGATGATTACGGTGTGGAGCTTGACGCCGTCGCGCATGAGGATCATGGCGTCGCGGCGCTCGTAGTCGAAATCTTTTGTGACAGGTTGGAAGTGGGCGGGGGTTTCGCTGGGGAGAGTGGAGTTGTCGTTCTGCTGGGCGGCGGCGTGTAATGGTGAGGAGAGAGTTAAAAATATTCCGCAAATTGCGGTGACCAGAAATCTCACCCAAAAACTGATGTTCGATGCGCTACGGATCATCCGATTCTCCCCCTCGCCGATCGGGCGATGCGGTTCTTTGGTATATGAGTAAGCATTTGACCCTCAGAAAGAGCAAGAAGGCGGCGGAAAGCCGCCCCTACACTGGATTGCTGGGCCACTTAAAAGTGGCCGCTACAGGGCCGGAGCGGATTATAGACGAATAACGCCGTTGTGTCCGATTACTGGTGGTGTTCCCACGCTCAGCAAAGGGCTACACTTTCGGAATGGCGCACGCGGTGATGTCACCACAACTTCCCTTTCCACCTGGGCCGAAGGGGAATTTTTTTCTAGGGAGCGCGCGGGAACTGGCGCGGAGCTGGCCGGGACATTCGGAGCGGTGCGCGCGCGACTACGGCGACGTTGTCTGCTACCGCTTCCTGCACGTTCCGATCTGCCAGCTTACGCACCCCGATTACATTGAGTATGTGCTGGTGAAGCACGCGGCGAATTTTCACAAATCGCGGGATTACGCGGCATTTAAATTTTTTTTGGGCAATGGACTGCTGACGAACGAAGGGGCTTCGTGGCGGAACCAGCGGCAACTGGTCCAGCCCGCATTTCGTCATGAAAATATCGCGGCGTATGCGGAAATCATGGCCGATTCGGCGGCCGCGCATTTGTCACGCTGGAAAGATGGGGAGAAGCGCGACGTGCATCAGGAGATGGGGGAGCTGGCGCTGGACATCGTGGCGAAATCACTGTTTGGGGCAAATGTCGGCCACGCGGCTGAAACGATCGGCGAAGAAGTAGCGGCGGTGATGGAACGGTTTTTCGCGCAGGCAGCTATGTCGTTTCTGCTGCCGGACAAGTTTCCGATTCCGAAGACGCCGCGGTTGATGCGATCGAAGAAGCGGTTGGACAAGGTGGTGCTGTCGATAATCCGGGAGCGACGTGAGAGTAAGACTCCCGCAAACGATTTGCTGCAGCGGCTCCTGGACGCGCGGAACGAACAGGGAGAGCGGATGACCGAGGAGCAACTGCGCGAGGAAGTGATGACGCTGTTCATCGCGGGGCATGAGACGACGGCGAACGCTTTGACGTGGACGTGGTATCTGCTGTCGCAAAACTCCGACGTGGAGAAGAAATTAGCGGTGGAATTGGACCTGGTCCTGGAGGGCCGAGCCCCGGCGCTGGCGGATTTACCGCGGCTGCCCTACACGGAGATGGTGCTGAAGGAATCGATGCGGCTTTATCCACCCGCGTGGGGAGTGGGGCGACGGGCGCTGGAGGATTTTGAAGTCGGCGGATACCGAATTCCGGCGGGCACGAACGTTTTCCTGCTGCAGTGGGTGACGCACCGCGACGCGCGGTTTTTTCCGGAGCCGGAACGATTTGACCCGGAACGTTGGCGCGACGATCCGATTCGAAAGGGCAAGATACCGCGGTTCGCGTACTTCCCTTTTGGAGGAGGGCCACGGGTGTGCATCGGGGCGGGATTCGCGATGATGGAAGCGATACTGCTGTTGGCGACGATTGCGCAGAGGTATCGGTTTACATTGGCGCCGGAGGCGGTGGTTGCGCCGTTTTTTAGTATTACCTTGCGGCCGAAATATGGATTGCCGATGCGGGTTCACCGGCGGGAGGCCTAGCGGGGGGTGGATTGTGGAGTGCGAGAAAGCGCCCGCCGCAGACGGCGGCCGCTACAAAGGCGGGAGAAATACAAAAAGGCGGCGTAAAGCCGCCCCTACATTGGAATGCAGGGCCACCTGAAGGTGGCCGCTACGAGTGCGCTAGAAACCGGGTGGGTGCTCGGCTACTACGTTGAAGGCGCGTTCTAGGGCCAGGCCGGCGCGGCCCAGGGTGCCTTCTTCGAAGAGGCGGCCAATCAGAGTTATGCCATGGGGTACGCGGCGGGGAGGGTTGAATTTCGGGATGGGGCGACTGGGGTCGGGGGCCCAGTCGGTCCGGGCTTCGGTGACTTCGACGAAACCGGCGCGCATGGTGAGCGAGGGCTGGCCGGTGAAATTGGTGATAGTAAGCATTTCGTCGCGGAGTGAGGGGACGAGGAGCAGGTCGACTTCGGAAAAGACACGGGCCATTTCTTCGGCGACACGGCGGCGCAGGCGATCGGTTTGGACAAAATCGACGGCGGAGAGGAAGCGGGACTGACGGAAGAGGTTTGGCCAGGCATCGTAGGTCTGGACTTTGAGTTGGTCGGCTTCGCCGCTCAGGGTGAGTTCTTCGAAAGCGGCGGCGCCTTCGGCGAAGAGAATGAGATTGAGGGATTGGTAGGGCCAATCGGGAATGGAAATTTCGACGGGGGTCATGCCGATTTTTTTTACTGTTTCGAGTGCGGCGCGATCGACGTCGGTGGCGGGAGCTTCTTTCATCCACTTAGGGAAATAGCCTACACGGAGGCCTTTCACGCTGGCGTCGGCGTCGTAGTCGAGTTTGCTGGGGACGGATTGGAGATCGCCGGGATCAGGGCCGCTGATGGCGTTGAGGACGAGCAGCGCATCTTCGACGCTGCGGGTCATGGGGCCGAGTTTATCGAGCGACCAACAGAGAGTCATTGCACCGGTGCGGGGGACGCGGCCGTAGGTGGGACGCAGGCCGGTGACGCCGCAACGCATGCTGGGGGAGACGATGCTGCCGCCGGTTTCGCTGCCGATGGAGAAGCCGACGAGTCCCGCGGCGGTGGCGGCGCCCGGGCCGGCGCTGGAGCCGGAGGCACCTTCTTCGAGGAGCCAGGGATTGACGGTTTGGCCGCCGAACCAGATGTCGTTGAGGGCGAGAGCGCCGAGGCTGAGTTTGGCGACGAGGACGGCGCCAGCGGCGTGGAGGCGTTTTACGACAGCGGCGTCATCTTTGGGAATGCGATTGCGGAAAGGTTCGGCACCGTAAGTGGTGGGGATTCCCGCGGTGTCGAGAAGATCTTTGCCGCCCCAGGGAATACCGTGGAGCGGACCGCGATATTTTCCTGCGGCGATTTCGGCGTCGGCCTGCTTTGCTTGCGCGAGGGCGAAATCCTTGGTGAGCGTGATGACGCAGCGGAGTTTCGGATTGAACTGCTCGAGACGCTTTAAATAAATTTGTGTGAGACGCTCGGAAGTGATTTGGCGCGTCTCCACCCAGCGAGAGAGGCGGGTGACGGGAGCGAAGGCGATTTCGTCTTCGTTTTTGGGGAGCGGGCCGGGATCGGTTTTGGCGCGGATAAATTGGTTGCGGTCGGGGCCGGCTTTGCGACCGGGGAGAACGGGATTCCAACTGGAGTACGGGGCCACGGAAGAAGGTAGCTCCACTTTGTGCGGGCCGGTGCGGCGCTCGTAGACGGAGGCTAGGTTGCCGCGCCAACTGGAGGCGGCCATTTCGAGTTGTGGCTTGGTGAGTTCGACCTGGACGAGTTTTTCGGCTTCGGTAAAGGTGTTGACGGAAACTTGCGGGCCAACTCCGGGGCCGGTGCCGAAGGCGGGTGGCGCGCCCGCGGGCTGTTGCTGACCGGGATCCTGCGCTTCCGCGGGGGCGACGCCTGCCGCGCTTGCCGCTGCTGCTGCCAATCCGACCGCCGTCTCCGTTAGAAATTCACGCCGTGTTTTCGCCATGTGGCCTCCGGGCAAGCATTCTACCCCAGACTTCACATTGTGAGTCTACCGGTCAGAGTACCAGCGCTTGAGTTCCGCACAGTTTCCCGCCGCTACATGGTCAGGACTTTTCCATGATGGTACAATATATGCTACCATTACACATGTGCTGAATATCCGCGAATACCAGGATCGGGCTGGCGATAGTCCCTTTCGGGAGTGGTTCGACGAACTGAATTCGGAGGCAGCGAGGAAGATAACCATCGCGGTTTATCGCTTGGGACTTGGCAATCTGTCAAACATAAAAAGTATCGGAGCAGGTGTGCACGAATGCAGGATCAATTTTGGCCCCGGGTATCGGGTCTACTTTGGCAGGGAAGGCGAGCAAATTGTGATTCTGCTTGGTGGCGGCACCAAGAAACGACAGCAGAATGACATTCGACTCGCGATCGAACGCTGGCAGGAGTACAAGCGGATGAAAAAGCAGCAGAAAGAGGAATGAAGATGGCACTAACAAAAGATTTCCGAGCGACGGTTCAAGCGCGAGTCAAACGCGATCCCGGCTTCCGACAGGGCCTTCTGGGCGATGCCATCGAAGGCCTTCTCGCGGGGGATGTCGCGATGGGAAAAGAACTGCTGCGCGATTACATCAACGCCACGGTCGGTTTTCCAAAACTTGCTACTCACACAAAAATTCACGCCAAGACTCTCCATCAAATGTTTGGGCCGTCGGGGAATCCCACGGCCCGCAACCTATTTGAGATCGTGGCATATTTGCAGCGGGCAGAGGGCGTTTCGTTCCAATTGCGTTCAACGCACAGTTCCGGACAGGTTAAGAAACGGCCACGCTCTTCCGGAGGGAGACGAGTCTCTCCCATTGCCGCGAGAAGGTAGTACAAAGCAATCGAGGGACCTGGACTCTGGCTCTGGTCCGCACCCAACTTTTCTACTGCTATACTGAATTTTTGGCCCCAACATTCCATTCAAACTGAGGGAACGTGTATCTGACACTTCTGAAGCGGCTGCGGGAAACGCTGGCCGGGCATATTCGCGAGAAATATGGCGTGGAACTTACGGTGGTTCTGGAGCGGCCGCCGAAACTGGAGATGGGCGAGGCTGCGTCTCCGGTGTGCTTTGAGCTGGCGAAACGGTTGAAGAAGGCGCCGCGGCAGATTGCGCAGGAGATTGCCACTTCCCTGCCGAAGATGGAAGGCATTGGGCGGGTGGAGGTTGCGGGGGCGGGGTATCTCAATGCGTTTTTCGATCGGGCGTGGTTTTGGGAGAGTGCGGGCAAGGAAGTAAGTGGCCCTTCGCATTCGCTCGGGGCAAGCGCACGAAAAAGGGTGATCGTCGAGCACACGAGCATTAATCCGAATAAGGCGGCGCACATCGGGCACCTGCGGAATGCGGTGCTGGGCGACACGATGGTGCGGTTGCTGCGGCATACGGGGCACGACGTGGCGGTGCAGAACTATATTGATAACACCGGGGTCCAGGTGGCGGACGTGGTGATCGCGTTCGAGCAGATGGAGAAGAAATCGCTGGCGGAGGTGAGGGCTCTGGCGGCGGAAAAGAATTTCGATTATTTGTGCTGGGACCTGTATGCGAAGGCGACGCAATTTTTTGAGGAAGATAAGACCCGCGCGGGGAAGATGCGCGGAGAGACGCTGAAGGCGATTGAGGCGGGTGAAGGCGAGACGGCGGAGATGGCCACTGTGATTGCGGACGCGGTTGTGGGATTTCATTTGCGGACGATGGCGCGGCTGGACATTTTTTATGAATTGCTGGCGCGAGAGAGCGAGATTCTGCATTTGCATTTTTGGGATGCGGCGTTTGAGAAATTGAAGGCGAGCGGGGCGATTCAGCTGGCGACGAGCGGGAAGAACGCGGGTTGCTGGGTGATGCCTTGGGGGAAGGAGGTTGATGAGGTTAAGGAAGCAAAGGAGGTAAAGGAGGTAAAGGAAAAGAGCGGGGCGGACGTTGCGGCAAGCGACGAGGAGGATCAGGCGAAGATTATTGTGCGGTCGAATGGGACGGTTACGTACGTTGGGAAGGATATTGCGTACCAGCTTTGGAAATTTGGGTTGCTGGGGAAAGATTTTCATTATCGCCGGTGGCCGAATGCGCCGGACGCGAAAGAGTTGTGGGCTACGACCGCTGGAACGAACGAGACGGGGGCGCCACATTTTGGGGGAGCCGAAGCGGTTTATAACGTGATTGACGCGCGGCAGGCTTACCTGCAGGAAGTGGTGGCGGAGGGATTGCGCGCGCTGGGGCATGCGAAGGAAGCGGAGAATTCGATCCACTTTGATTATGAGATTGTGGCGCTGACACCGCGGTGCGCGGCGGAGATGGGGTATGAATTGTCAGCGGAGGATGCGAAGAGGCCGTACGTTGAGGTGAGCGGAAGAAAAGGATTTGGAGTTAAGGCGGATGACCTGATTACGCGCATGCTCGCGGCGGCGGAAACGCGCGTTTTGCAGAAGCACACCGAGATGGCGGGAGCCGAACTGAAGCAGACAGCGAATGCGCTGGCGGTGGGAGCGTTGCGGTTTTTTCTGCTGAAGGTTACGCGGAACACGATTATTGCGTTTGATTTTGAGGATGCGTTGAGCGCGGAGGGAGAGACCGGGCCGTATTGCCAGTATGCGATCGTGCGGATTCGGGGGATTCGGCGGAAAGGCGCGGAAGTTGCGGGAACGCGGCGCGAAATCAGTTCGCAAACTTTGAAGAAAATTATGGAAGGGCCGGAGAGCAATGCGATCTGGGAGGTGCTGCTGGCCTCGGGGTCGCTGGATTTCGCGGTGGATGCGGCGATTGGGGCGCAGGAGCCGGCGTTTGTTTCGAAGTATGCGTTTCAGCTGGCGCAGGCGTTTAACAATTTTTACCACAAGCACCATATTTTGTCGGAAGCGGATGAGGAGAAGCGGGCGTTTTTGCTGGGGTTGACGGAATTGGTGGAGAGGCAGTTGGTGGCGGCGTTGGAGTTGTTGGGGATGGAGGCGCCGGAGAAGATGTAGAAGAAGGAGCACAGCCAGGAATCATCCCGCAAATGCGCGGGATGGGGCGGCGGTGGCTGTGCCACATGAGTAGGAGATAGGTGGAGTTTCGGGTGGAGTGTTTGTTGGTGGGTTGGGTTAGTGCGTAAAAGCGGTGGCAGACCCACCGCACTCCAAAGTAAGAACGGCCCGCCACGGTCGGCGGGCCCTACAAGGCAAGAGAAACCCGAGAGGGCGGGCCAAGGCCCGCCCCTACAAAGGCAAGAAAGAATCAAGAAGGCGGCGTAAAGCCGCCCCTACATGAAATTAGGATTGGATGTGGGCTTCGATGAACCAGAGGTCTTTGTCCATTTCGCGGGTGATGCTGGTGAAGAGGTCGACGGTGATGGCGTCTTCGAGATCGTCGGCTTCCTGGATGGCGGTGCGCAGGGCGTTGGTGTAGTGGCCGACGTTGTGAACGAGGAATTTCACCATGTCGGGGCCGTCGTAGGCGGAGAGATCGGCTTCGGGGATGCTGGACTTGGCGACGGATTCGCGGATGGTGCCGTTGGCGACGCCGCCGAGGGCGGAGACACGCTCGGCGATCGTGTCAATGTGATCTTCAAGGTGCGTGGCGACGGAGTCAAAGAGCAGGTGTAGTTGGTAGAAATCCTTCCCTTTTACATTCCAGTGGGCCCATTTGACCTGGCTATGGGTGTCGATGCTGTCGGCCAGGCGGAGATTCAGAAGGGCGATGAGGGCCTGGCGGTTTCTGTCGGGGACGCCGACGCTGCTGGGATAGGTGCGGACGGTTGCGGTTGCGGGTTTGGCCATGGGAGAGCTCCTTGAGTTGAGATTGGTTCTGGGATTGGGATGCGTGGGCGATGGGGAAGGATAGGTTTTTTTGGGGGGATGGTGGAAGGCGAGCCCTAGCAGAACAAGGGCCGAGAGGTTGAGACCTTGCCGTGGTCCCTCCGCTCCGCAGCGGCAAAAAGCGCCGCTGCTCCGGTCGGGATGACAGAGTAAGAAAAGAGAAACCCAAGAGGGCCAGGCAAGCCCGGCACCTACAAAAGAAAGAGTGCGAGAGCTGGGCGATCCGTTCGTCAGGGCAAGCCTTAGGTTGGAAGTACGCGGGTCAAAGGACGGGGCGGGGTTCGGCTACGTCGGCGTAGAGTTTGTCGATGAGGTCGGAGAATTGTTGTTCGACTACGCGGCGTTTGAGTTTCATGGTGAAGGTGAGGCTGCCGCCGTCGAAGGTGAAATCTTCCGGGAGTAAGGCGAAGCGTTTGATTGTTTCGTATTGTGCGAGGTGTGTGGTAAGGCGGGCGACTTCCTTTTCGATGAGAGCGTAAGTAGCTGGATGGGCGGCTAGCTCCCCGTTGGAGGAAAATTTCACGCCGTCTTCGGCGAGCCTGGCGGAGACGGTGACGGGGTTGGGAACAATGAGGGCGACAACGAATTTGCGCTGATCGCCGACGACCATGGCATTGAGAATGTAAGGACTGGTTTTCAGCGTGTTTTCGATAGGCTGCGGGGCGACGAATTTTCCGGCAGCGGTTTTCAGGAGATCTTTTTTGCGGTCGGTGATGAAGAGGTAGTTGTCTTTGTCGAGATAGCCGATGTCGCCGGTTTTGAACCAGCCGTCGTCGGAGAGAACTTCGCGGGTGGCTTCGGGAGAGTTGAAATAGCCCTGCATGACGCAAGGGCCTTTGGCGAGAATTTCACCGTCATCGGCAATGCGAATCTGGACGTTGCGAATGGGGCGGCCGGAACTGCCACTGCGATTTTGCGGGTGGTTGCTGGTGAGGACGGGAGAGGTTTCCGTCAGGCCGTAACCCTGGTAGATGGGAATGCCGATGGCCCAGAAAAATTCGCAGAGGTCTTTGGAGAGCGGAGCGCCGCCGGAAAGAATGGTGCGGAGGTGGCCGCCGGTGCCGGCGCGAATTTTGGAGTAGACGAGCTTGTCGGCGATGACCCACTTGAGGCGAACGGCCAGGCTGGCGGATTTTTCACCGCAGCGCCAGGCCGCGGATTCGCGGGCGGTCCGCATGGCGAAATCGAAAATCTTGCGCTTGGCGCCGGTGGCTTTGCTTCCCTGCTCCATCAGACGGGCGTAGATTTTTTCGAAGAAGCGAGGGACGGCGGCGAGGACAGTGGGACGGACTTCGAGAAGGGCTTGCGCGACGTTCTCGACGACCTCGACGTAGGCTACCGGGCAGCCATGAAAAATATAAACGTAGTCGAGCATGCGGCCATAGACGTGGGCAAGGGGGAGAAATGAGACGGCGACATCTTCGTTGGGGCGGAGATCGAGTTCGCGGCAGGAGTCGGTGACGTTGGAACAGAAATTGGTGTGGGTGAGCATGACGCCCTTGGGCTCACCGGTGGTGCCGGAGGTATAGATGAGGGAGGCGAGCTGGGTGGGTAGAACTTTGGCGGCACGGAGGCGGTAGGCGGCGATGTCGGCGGGGCCAGTGGCAGCGATCAGCGTTTCGTAGCGGAGGAAGTCGGCGGGGAGATCGGGGCCGGCGCCGGCGACGACGACTTGCTGGACTTCTTTGAGGGAGTCGCGGACTTCGAGGAATTTTTTCAGTTGTTTCTGCCCGGCGATGAAGACCACCTGAGCGCCGCAGTGATTGAGGATGTAGGTCATGCGGTCGGGCGATTCGTTGAAATAGATGGGAACGGTGACGCCGCCGGAGCCGGAGATAGCGAAATCGGCAGTGTGCCATTCCGGGCAGTTGGGGGCGAAGAGGCCGACGCGGTCGCCGGATTTAACGCCGAGTTCGACGAAGGCGTTGGCGAGGCCGGCTACGCGGCGGAGGAGTTCTTGAGAGGAGATGGATTCCCAGCGGTCGGGGCCACGGTACATCTGGGCGCAGGGAGAGGGGTGCTCTTCGACGGCGTTGAGGAAGCGGATGGGAAGGGTGCCGTAGGACATGGGAAAGGTGAATTTACATGATGGGGAATTTTCGTGCAATGGGAGGGGGAATAACGCAGAGGACACAGAGAGCGCAGAGTGCGCTGAGAAGAGAGACTCAAAAGCACAGGCCCAAACTAAGACCCACACGCAAGATCGGCGTGTGAGGCACCCGGCTATGAATTGTTGGGGCCTGCCGCGG
>Ga0247669_1000013_pt1 | contig 208163 bp, 176 predicted proteins | sample CNK10_metaG_FD_182734 | JGI IMG/M metagenome (GOLD analysis project Ga0247669, IMG submission 182734) | Soil microbial communities from Purdue University Martell Research Forest, Indiana, United States - CNK10 | ecosystem: Environmental > Terrestrial > Soil > Temperate forest > Bulk soil... | reverse complement strand
ATCCCTTCGTTCCTAACGAAGCCCGCCTCACCGAGCTCGCCATCACCCCGCGCGAATTCGAAATTCTCGGCCTCATCGCCGCGGGCCTCAGCAACCGCGAGATCGCCGCTCGCCTCTTCGTCAGCGAAAACACCGTCAAGACCCACTCCAGCCGCCTCTTCGACAAACTCGGAGCCAGGCGCCGCACCCAGGCCGTCCAGATCGCCAAATCCTCCCGCCTCATTCCCTAGCCTTTGCCCCACCCGAAAGCATGATTTTTCTTCCTCCCGCCGCAAAATCATCCAAAAGTATGACGACATCCAACCCCTTTCCGGCTAAACTTCCGCCACTTGAACGCAGACCCGCGCAAAAGGAGCTTCATGAAACGCGTAACCGGAATTGGCGGAATCTTTTTCAAATCAGAAAACGCCCAGCAACTCTACGAATGGTATGAAAAGCATCTCGGCATCAAGCGCGAACCCCATGGCCAGGGAGCAGCCTTCAATTGGCGCGAAATGCAAGGTCCCGACGGTGCCCAGCCCGGCCCCGAAGGTTGCACTACGTGGTGCATCTTCCCCCAATCGACGAAATACTTCGGCGCCAGCAAAGGCGGCTTCATGATTAACTACCGCGTCGACAATCTTGATGCGCTCCTTGAAGACCTCAAGAAATCCGGGGTCGAGATCGATCCCAAACGCGAGGAAGCCGACTACGGCCGCTTCGCCTGGATCACCGACCCCGACGGCAATCGCATTGAACTATGGGAACCGCCAAAGTCCTAAGATAACGACCCGTAACGCCGGCCTCCTCCATCGCAGTTCGCGTACAGGAACGCAAAATTCAAAAAAGGAGAATTGCATTTCCATGACAAAGACCGTCCTCACCTTCGGCCTCATCGCCGGCCTCATCATCTCTGTTCTTATGGGCGGCTCGCTTCTCCTCGCCGACAAGATCGGCACCGGCCACAGCATGGCTCTCGGCTACACCATCATGGTGGCCTCGTTCCTGCTCATCTACTTCGGCATCCGCAGCTATCGCGACAACTCCCTTGCCGGCCAGATCTCCTTCGGCCGCGCCTTCGCCTGCGGCTTCCTGATCGCCCTCATCACCACCGTCTGCTACGTCGCCATGTGGGAGGTCCTCTACTTCAACTTCATGCCCCACTTCATGGACAGTTACTTCGCCGCGCAGATTCACAAGGTTCAGTCCGCCGGACTTGACCCCGCCACCACCGCCGCGCGGGTCGCTGCCATACAGCGCTCGCAGCAGCTCTACCAAAACCCCCTCGTCAACATGGCCTACACCTTCATGGAGCCCCTGCCCGTAGGCCTCATCATTACTCTTGTCTCCGCCGCCCTCCTCCGCCGCAAAAATCCCCCCGCCCCAGCAAACTAACCACCGACGCGTCCCCATCCACAACACTGTCATCCCTCACCCGGCGCGCTCTTGTCGGGGCGGCTTCTTGCCCTGAGCGCAAGCGAAGGGTACGCCGCCTTCTTGGGTTACTCTTCCCTACAATATTCCCCGCGCTCATCCGTCTTCACCCATAGATGGACGCTGCGCTGAAAAAACACTGGCGAATGGCCGATCAAGATCAGCAAATCTCCCAGGTCGTGGTTCGAGAGCGTTCCCGGCTCCTCAACTTCATCCGCCGGCGCGTTCCCGATCCCCTCGACGCCGAAGATATCCTCCAGGATGTCTTCTCCGAACTCGTCGAAGCCAACCGCCTGCTTATGCCCATCGACCACATCGCCGGCTGGCTCTTCCGCGTCGCCCGTAATCGCATTATCGATCTCTTCCGCAAAAAGAAGCCGCTGCTCTTCAGCGATGCGGTAATCGCGGACGATGACGACGACTCGCTTCATTTCGAAGACCTCCTACCCTCGCCCGATGCGGGCCCGGACGCGCTCTACGCCCGTGGCGTTCTGCTCGCCGCATTCGACCTGGCAATCAGCGAGCTGCCGCCGGAGCAGCGCGAAGTCTTCGTCGCCCACGAAATCGAAGGACTCAGCTTCAAAGAAATCTCCGCCCGCACCGGCGTTGGCATCAACACGCTTTTATCGCGCAAACGTTACGCGGTGCTCCACCTTCGCGAACGGCTGCAGGATATTTACGACGACTTCACGAAAACGTAGGGAGGCAACATGGCTGGAAAAATAATCAAAATGCTCTTCATCGTTCCGCTGGCAATCCTGGGAATGCTCCTCTTCGCCTTCATCGGTGGTGAAATCGTTCAGCATCTCTGGAACTGGCTCTTGCCCCCGCTCGTCGGCTGGCCCGTGCTCAACTTCTGGCAAGCCCTCGGCTTGCTCGCCCTTTGCCGCATTCTCTTCGGTGGTTTCGGCTGGCACCGTCCACGCCACTACGGTTTCCGCAATCGCATGGGCGATCATTTCGGACGCATGTCCTCCGAGGAACGCGACCGTTTCCGCCAAAGCGTCCGCGAACACTGCCGCCAGGCTGTCCGGGAACACTTCGGTGCGGACCCTTCCGATCCCAAGCCCGAGCAACCCTGAAGCCTCCTCACTCTTCCCGGTCGGTGCTCGGAATGCCGCAAGTGTCCGCTTTTGGACAGTTTCTCCCGCTCCCCTCGTGTTCTACTTCAGCTGTCGCCGCGCATCTCTGTCTCCGGCGAGCGAGGAACACACTATGTCTCTAACCATCTCCAACAACGAACTGGGTGACGTCTCCTTGGTGACCTTGAATGGCCGCATCGTTCTGGGCGAAGAGAGCACTGCTCTCCGCGAAAAACTCAAGAGCCTGATCGCCGCGGGCAAGCAGAAGATCGTCCTGAACATGGCCGAAATCGCTTACATTGACAGCTCCGGGCTCGGCGCCTTGGTCGCCGCCCATCTCAGCGCCCAGAATGCCGGCGCCTCCATCCGTCTTTGCAATCTCGGCGACAAATTTCACGAAGTCATGCAGCTTACCAAACTGCTCACTATTTTCGACGTTTACGACACCGAATCGGCCGCCATCGCCAGTTTTCCAGCTTCCCTCGCCGCCAGCAATTAGCCGCGGGTTCAGTCAGGCTCAAACCACCGCCTTCGCGCGCAGCCCCCACAGAACCAGCACCGACGTGGCCACAATCGTGATTCCCACGGTCATGAATCCAATCGTCACCGCTGTTTCTTGCCAAGGGTTTCCGCTGTGGCCCGCCGCCGTGATCGGCGAAAGCGCCGCTGTCCCGAATATTCCCGCCAACGACGTCACGAACCAGTTTCCATACGTTCCGTAAAGCGCCACCCAATATGTGATCGTTTTGCTCCGCCCCGGCAACCGCACCTCATTCCACACAGCCCCCAACGCCAGCAGAAATGTCCCGTTCATCACCCCTTCCAGGTGCGCCGCCAATCCCATCCTTACATTGGCGAAATGTTGCTCCGCAAATCCGGTAAGCAGCCCAATCAAAAACAAAAACATTCCATGCCACATCAATCGTCGATTGCTGGATTCCATCTCGATTTTTTCTCCGTAGAAGTTTTTCTGCCTGTTGTTCCCCATTCACCGTCCGCATCGAGCTACTCTAGCCTCCGCAAACCATTCCTCCAAACCGCAACTTCCAAGCCCCACCTGCAAAAAGAGTGAGGTGCCGCTCGGCGGACACCCAGTACATCTCCCCGCCCGCCTGTGATATAAGTGCGTCCACACTCCCCTCGGGCGTCAGTTCGTCGCAACCAGGTTCGCTGTAAACAAACCGGCGCGTCCCACAATTTCGACTGTGGAGAGTCGACCCAATTTCTTCGGGCTCCAGCACCAGAATCGATTGTAGAAAGAATTGAGGAAGCCGCAATGAAAATCGCATCCATCTCAGTGGACCAGCTATCAATTACTCTTTCCCTTGCTTTCGTCTTCGTCCTTGTCGGTTGTGGCGGCAGCGTTTCCGGCAACACATACTCCGGCAACGGCGGCGTCGTCCAAGTCGAATTCAAGTCCGGCGGCAAAGCTTTCGTGTCAACAGGCCCGATCTCAACGCCTTGCACCTACACCGAAAGCGGCAAGACCGTCACCCTCATCTGCGAAGGCGACAAAACCCAGTTCACCGTCGACGACGACGGCGCCCTCATCGGCCCATCCGGTGGTTTCCTCGGCCGCCTCACCAAAAAGAAATAGCTGCTCTTTCCCATCCGAATTTTCCATCCGCGAAAGGTGTCGTCATGCGTGCAACTCAAATTCCGTCTTTACTGAAGCTCGCGGCAATTCTCTTCGGCGCACTCCTCTTCGCCTCGCTCTCGATCGCCCAGGAAGCCCTCCAGTTCAACGTCCCCTATCACTGCCCCGACGGCACCGATAACATCATCACCAAATGCCAATCCAACGCCCGCGGTGAAGTCTGCTTCTGGCGCCAGGAAAAAAACGGCCAGCTCATCGTCGAGCGCTTCAACGTTCGCGGCCAGATGGACGGCTGGCTGAAAATCTGCAAAGTCCAAACTCCTCCGCCCCCAAAATCCCCCGCCGCCGCCCTGCAATGGCAACCCGGCCAGCCCATGATTCCCCTGTATCTCAGCGAATTCCCCACCGTCGAAAAAGTGAAGCGCGAAATTCAGGGCTCCTCGCCCGACGACACCCTCGCCCGCCAGGTCGCCGTCTTCACCTACCTCCCGCAAATCCTCATTCGCAGCCAGCCTCCCAATCGCAGCGTCCGCGAAGGATTAACTCCCGACGAACAAAAAGTAACCGGCGCCTACAGTCTTGCCGCCTACGAAATCTCCCAGGCCTACGCCAAGTCCCACACACCCGAGGAAGCCAAAGCCTTCGAGCGAAGACACGGCCAGTACGAAATGGATTCCGATTTCTACAAGCTCTGGTTCAACGGTCTGTTCTCCCAGGCTTTCCGCGACGGCTACGGTCACGTGCAATCCGCCAACGCCGCCCACGCCAAAGCCCACTTCGACGCAGAGCAGCGAACCTACGACAACGCCAAGGCCCAGCAGCAGGCCCCCGCTGCCAACGCCGCGAATCCCGCCGCAATTCAGCCTGGCAGCAAACTGGAGCTCGCCCGCTGCATCGCCTCTGGTAGAACCCAGCGCGTCTGTTTCTCCGAAGTCCTCGGCAACGGCATGGATCAGCTCACCGGCATCAGCACGAAACTTCCTTCCACGCCCGGCCTCCGCATGACCGGCGACTACTCCAGCGCCAATGGTTTCCGCATTATTTTCCAGCCGGATAAAGCTGTCATGAGCTGCCGCGGCGTTCCTTCACCCCAACCCTACGTCGTCGAACTCACCGCCTCCCAAGCGCTCGTGAAAATTCAAAATGGCGGCAAGCCCGTCGTCTTCACGCTCGCGCAAGATGGCAAGCTCGAGGGCTCCGGCCCGATCCGCCTCACCGGCCAGGTCCCCGCCGGAACGCGCACCGAGCAGACCATGGGCAACACCACCACGACCACCACCACGCAACGCGAACTCACTCCTCTCGAAGCGCAGCAATATCCAAACGCAACTCAAAACGGCCAGACCTTCACCAACACCGAAACCTCTACCCAATCAACCTACGGTCCCACCGGTACCCGCCAGGTCACCCAGTACGTCAACAAAACCGTCGACTGCACCGTCGCTCCCCTCACTCCCACCGGCCCCACGCCTCTTCCTCCCGACATCGAAAGCCCCTTCGGCGTGCTCACCACCATCTTTAGCGGCATGTCTGTTCTCACGCAGGGCGGAAACGTGAAACAAGCCACTGCCGAGATGCTCAACACGGATAAAGCTCCCGCGCCTGGCCTTCGCATGGGCGGCAAGTACGCCGGCCCCACCGGATTCAGCGTAATCTTTCATCCCGAATCCGCCACGGTCGCTTGCGGTGACTCCGAACTCGCCCACGAATACTTCATCCAGAGAAACGCCAATCAGTTCCTCGTGAAAATCAAAGACCCTTCCAATCCCATCACGCTACAACTCAAGCCCGACGGCTCTCTCTTCTCCGACGCCAGCGTTCAGGTCAACGGCCGGGTCATCGTTGGCACCACCGAAGATCCCAAAAATCCCTTCGTCTACTCCGCCAAAATCGGCCGCTGCACAATCGGTTCGCTTGCCGCCCACTGATCCGCTCGTTCTGCAAATTCCGCTTCGCCCATTTGCGCGAAGCTCATCGAGCCTCCGCCTGAATCACGAATTTGCAATCTAAATTTGTGCCCGGCGCGCGGGAATTTGCCCCCGGTTAGCTGCCCTCTCTTTCGGTGTATAATCTCGCCAAACTCGGTCTTGGGCGGTGAACTTTGGGCTCTGTGCAAACTCCGAATCTCTGGATCCCCGTGTGTTGCGCCCGCGTCATGCGCTACAACATCTTCGCGCCGCAGGGTGACGCTGCCTACGGCCTCCTGGTCTGCTCCGTCTGCAACAAAAACGTCACGTTCGAACTGGAACATCAAGCCGACCTGGCCAGTTATGGAGAAGGCTCGCGTGCGCTCAGCATGTTGGGCTCTCCCAAGCCTCCGGATGTCGAGCGCAAAAAACTGGATGGAGACGCCGCGCTGGACGACAAAACTTTGTGATCCCCATCTCCGCTCTTAGCGCGCGGGCTCTCCTATGATTGATGAAACCATCTCCCACTTTCGCATCGTGGAAAAGCTCGGTGCGGGGGGAATGGGCGTCGTCTATAAGGCCCTCGATACCCGCCTCGACCGTCTGGTTGCCCTCAAGTTTCTCCCCGACAAGATGGCGCAAGACCCGCAAGCCCTGGAGCGCTTCCGCCGCGAAGCCCGTGCCGCTTCTGCTCTCAATCATCCCGGAATTTGCACTATCTATGACGTCGGCGAGCAGGGCGGCCGTACTTTCATCGCCATGGAGTTCATCGACGGTGAAACGCTTCGCAGCCACATCCGCGGAAAAGCGCTTCCTCTGGAAGAACTCCTGAGTCTCGGTATCCAGATCGCCGAAGCGCTTGACGCGGCCCACTCCGAAGGCATCATCCACCGCGACATCAAACCCGCCAATATTTTCATCAACAAGCGCGGTCGCGCCAAGATTCTCGATTTTGGCCTCGCAAAACTTTCTCCCAAAGGAATTGCCGGCGCGGAAACGGATTCGGGCAGCGGCACGCCCGATTCCACTTCCATCGTTGGCATCATCAGCGGCACTCCTTCTTACATGTCTCCCGAACAGGTCCGCGGAGACGCCCTGGACCCTCGCACGGATATCTTCTCTCTCGGTGTCTTGTTGTATGAGATGGCCACCGGCCGGCAAGCCTTCGCCGGCGGCACCGGCGGCGCGATTATCGAGGCCGTTCTCACGCGCTCACCCACTCCCGCGCGAACGATCAATCCCGATCTCCCACCGCGGCTAGAAGAAATCATCAGCAAGGCCCTCCACAAAAATAAAGACCAGCGCTATCAGCACGCGGCCGAGATACACGCCGACCTGCAGCGACTCGAGCGAGGCCCCGATTCCAGTTGGAGCTCCGCGGACACCGCCACACAAACTTCCTTGCTTCCTGCCAAAATCGATTTAAGCTCCACCGGCGAACAGCGCGCCCAAAACCCGGCGTCACAAACAGGGACGATCCGCCCCATCCGCGTCTCCAGGAACATAGACTCGCTTGCCGTGTTGCCTTTCGAAAACACCAGCCGCGATCCCGATCACGAATACCTCAGTGACGGAATCGCCGCCAGTCTCATCAACATTCTCGCCACAATCCCCAAACTCCGGATCATGGCCCAAAGCACTGTTTTCCGTTACAAGGGCCGCGGAGTCGATCCTCAAGCCGTCGGCCGCGATCTCAACGTCCGCGCCGTTCTCACTGGCAGAATCATGCAGAGCGGTGGCTCGCTACGCATTGGCGCCGAACTGGTCGACGTCGCCACAGGGCTGCAACTCTGGGGCGCGCAGTACGATCGCAAGCCCGGCGATATCTTTTCGATTCAGGACGAAATTTCCAACGAAATCTCGGACAAGCTGCGTCTGAAGCTCACCCGCGCCGAAAAAAAGCGCCTGACCAAGCGCCAGACGGACGACCCCGAGGCCTATCGCCTCTATCTGAAAGGCCGCCATCACTGGAACAAGTGGACCGAAGACGGCTTCTACAAAGCGATCGACTACTTTCAGCAAGCGGTCGAAAAAGATCCCGCTTACGCTCTCGCCTATACCGGCATCGCCGATTCCTACATTCTCCTCGGCTGGAACAGCTACCTGCCGCCAAAGGACGCCTTCCCCAAAGCAAAAACCGCCGCGTTGGCCGCCCTCCGCCTCGACCCGGATCTCGGCGAAGCCCACACGCCCATGGCCGCCGTCCTCTGGCTCTACGACTGGCAATGGCCGGAGGCCCAGGCGGAATTCAAGCGCAGCATCGCCCTGAACTTCGCCCACCCGACCGCCAGCCATTGGTACGCCGAGTGTTTAATGACGATGGGGCACCAGGCAGAAGCAATCGCCGGGATGAAAAAGAGCCAGGAGCTCGATCCTCTCTCCCTCATCATCAGCGTCGCGATCGGATGGGCCCACTACATGGCCCGCCAATACGATGACGCCATCGCACAACTCCATCGCACAATCGAATTGGATCCCAACTACCCCGTCACCTACTGGATTCTGGGCCTCATCCTTAGAAAGCTGGGCCGCTATGAACTGGCCATCACCGAGGGTGAGAAAGGAGTGAGATTTTCCGGCGGCAGCCCTATGCTCACTGCAGCTCTCGCGCAAACCCTCGCCACTGCCGGCAGAAAAAAAGAAGCAATCCAGCTCCTCGATGAATTAACCCAACTGGCCACGCAAAAATATGTCGCGCCCTGCTTTTTCGCCGGAATCCACCTCGGCCTGCAGGAACCCGACCGCGCCATCGAATGCCTGGAGAAATCCTTCGAAGAGCATTCCCACTGGCTGATCTACCTCCACATCGATCCCAGCATGGACGCCCTCCGCCCCGACCCGCGCTTTCAAGACCTCCTGCGCCGCATCGGCCTTCCCCTAAAGCACGCCACCCGCGCCTGAATGCAAAGCCCACTTTGCGTTTCAAAACTCTGTTACCAATCGAACCGCCAATGGAGTCGGGCGTGAGAGTTTTTGGTCACACTTAACGGAACTGCCTTTGCAGGGTACGGGCACGATTTCATGCGAGCCACTTGGCTGGTATCATTAGCCCAATGGTGAAACATTCAAATAGGCTCGCATCGGAAACGGCCGCTTGGGGCTATCTGATCGGTGAAGCGATTGCCGGCGCCGTGGTCTTACTCCTCACCGCATACTGCATTTTCTTTAGCAAATAAGAAACAAACTCCTGATTGGTCGGGTCATCTGTAACTTGGACACGGGAACGACGGAACGTTCTACGCTCCGCGCCCGAGTTTGGCCCGTTCAATCAAACGATTCGACGGCAAGCTCGCGTCCGCCAGCTTCCTCGCCGTCTCCACGCCCGCCACCGGCAAGTTCGCCGCATCCAGCAATCCCAACTGCGCCAGCACCGACGCCTGGTCCCAATAAATGTGTTCGTTCGCCAGCTTCCCATCGCGAAAATGTACGATCACCACCAGTGGACATTCCACCCGCTTCCCTGTCGGAGCGATCCCCGGCAGCATCCAGTCCATCTCCATCGTGTGCGTGAACTGGAAAATCATCTCGTCCACCAGTCGCTCATCCCCAATCGTGCGCGAGACCGGAACGATCTTCGTATCCGGCGGCATCTTCGGAATAAAATGCTTCGAATAGAATTCCCGCAACTCTTCGTGCCCCACCCCGCCGGTCAGCACCGGTATGTGGTTCACATACGCATCCGGCACCATGGTCTTCAACGTCGCTTCCGCATCTTTGGTCGTGAATTCGCCGCGCAAATGCTCTTCCCAAAGTTTTCCCAGCGGCCGTTTCACCGAACCTCTTCGCTTCTTCGCTTTTCTCTTCTTACGCATCGCACTTCCCTTCCGCATCCCCAACTCAATTGCCACAGCCACAATCTATTTCTGCGCCTTCCCATCCTTCGCCAGCACAAATTTCTGAATCCTCTTCCCCGTGTCCACTTCCCCCGTATAAAGATTTCCCGCCGAATCCGCCGCGATCTGATGTATCCAGTGAAACTGCCCCGCACTCCTCCCATTCCGCCCGGTTCGCCCCACCACCGCTCCATCCTCGCGTCGCAGCGTCCAGATCACGTTGTCCTCCCCGTCCGCCACCAGCAAAAACTTCTGCTGCGCGTCCGCCGAAAACGCGAACTGCCACACCGACCCCACTCCCAGCGTTTCCGGTCGCACCATAAACTCTTTCAAAAACTTCCCCTGCTTCGTGAACACCTGCATCCGGTCGCTCGAACGGTCGCACACATATACCAACCCGTCGTTCGAAATGTGCACGCAATGCACCGGGTTGCGAAATTGCTGCGCAGGCGGAGCCGCGGCGCTGTACGCTCCCACATCGCCATCCTTCGGCGCATTTCCATATGCGCCCCACATCCTTTTGAACGCCCCCGTCTCCGAATCAAAAACAATCACACGCTTATTCATATATCCGTCGGCGACATAAACCTCGTGCAGTTCCGAATCCACCTCAATCCCCGCCGGCCTCCCCAAAATATCCGTCCGCGAACTGTCCGCCGCATCCCCCGATGGATGCCCGATCTCCATCACAAACTTCCCGTCCTTCTTGAACTTCAGAATGTGCCGGTCCGTCGCCGCGCTCCCTCCGATCCAAACATATCCCGCTTTGTCTACAAATATTCCGTGCTCGCTCTTCGGCCAATCGAATCCTTCGCCCGGCCCGCCCCACGAGCGCAACAAACTCCCCTCCTGATCGAACTCCAGCACCGGCGGTGCCGCGAAGCAGCACTCCGATCGCGGCGGCGTCTGCGCTGCCCCCAGTTCATCCGCAGTATTCGACGCCGGCCGCTGCAACACCCAAACGTGGTTCTCCCCGTCCACGGCGATTCCGCCGATCTGCCCGATAATCCACTTGTTCGGCAACTCCTGCGGCCAGAACGGGTCCACCCGATACTTCGGCGCTTCTTGCGCGCAAACCGCGGACGCAAACACGCCCGCACCGAACACAAACGCAGCTGCAAGCCCGCACCGAACCAATCCCCGCGTAATGCCCCTCGGAAATAAAAAAGTGCGCATCCCACACTCCGCTCAACCGATCTTCCATCGTTCCGTTTCGGCGCGGAGTATAGGGCCGCTCACTCCATGTGTCAACGCAACCCCGTCCTCCTTCCTCTGCCACCCGTCCCAAAGTACAGTGCTATTGGATTCGCATCCCCTGTCCTTCAACCGCCTCGACCCGCTTTCTCGCATCGAATAGACTTGCAGAATGAACCGAGAATGCCGTGGCCTGCGATTTTCCTTCGACGCCAACGCCGAGATCGCTCCGGAAGCCTCCCCCCGCGCGACTCTCCCCGGACGCGTCACCGAGCTCAGCCTGATGGGCTGCTTCCTCGAAACCTCCGCCTCCTTTGAACTGAAAAACACCGTTCTCCTCAGGATTTACGAGGACCGCGAAACCTTCGAATCCGAGGCCATCGTCCTTTATACCCGCCCCTCCGGCGTCGGCCTGGTCTTCCGCGGAATCAAACCCCGCTATCGCGACGTCCTCCAAAACTGGATTCTCAAAGCCCTCGACCGCCAGCTCCAGGCCCAGCAAATCTCCACCTAGCGAATCATCAATCCGCATTCGTAGGGGCGGCTTCAGGCCGCCTTCCGTTCTTCCTCCGCCCTGTCTTCCAATTTCCCACGCCCACCCATCCTGTAGGGGCACGATAAATCGTGCCCCGGCGAGTCCGCGATCCGCGCTTTGCCTTTGTAGCGGCCGCCTTCCGAGGTCCGCATTCGGGACTCCGGATGCATTTGCGGAGCGGGCGCCTTTTCTTCCCATTGCCGCTCCAAATAATTTGAGAAACGTTCTTTCTGACAACTTCCCAGTCCCGCGCTATACTGTGCCCACTCGACACTCTTGTCGACATCGGCGATTCCGCCGAGAAGGAGGTGATCCAGTGAGGTACGGTTTACGTTGAAGCTGTAAACGAGGCGCTTGTGATCACCCCGAGCGCCTCTTTCTTCTCAGGAGGCACTTCCATGAACAAAGCATCCGCGCTCATCCTCACAATTGTCCTCGCGTGTCCCGCCATCGCAGCGGAAAAAACCCATGAACAAAAGCGCCTCGAAGCCTCCGGCCAGGTCTTCAAGGAGATTATGGATATCCCCGATGGAATTCCCAAAGACCTTCTCAACAAGGCTGAGTGTGTGATTGTGATTCCGTCCGTCCTTAAGTTCGCCTTCGGAGTCGGCGGCGACTTCGGCCGCGGGGCCATCACCTGCCGCACCGGCCAGCACTTCACCGGACATTGGAGCGCGCCCGCGCTCTTCGCCCTCGAAGGCGCAAACATCGGCTTTCAGTTGGGTGGCGAAGCCACGGACTTCGTTCTTCTGGTCATGAATCCCAAAGGCGCCAACTCCATCTTGAGCAGCAAAGTGAAGCTCGGTGCCGACGCTTCGGCCGCTGCCGGCCCCAAAGGACGCACCGCCGCTGCTGACACCGACGTCGTTATGAAAGCGGAGGTCCTCACCTATTCCCGCTCGCGTGGATTGTTTGCCGGCATTTCTCTCGAGGGCTCGACGCTTCGTTCCGACGGCAGCGCCAATAAAAAACTCTATGGCCGCGAACTCTCCGCCAAACAGATCGTCCGCGAAGGCAAAGTCGGCGTCCCCGCCTCGGGCCGTGAACTGGTTAATTTGCTGAATAAACTTTCGCCAAAGAATCAGTCCGACCCCGTCTCACTCAAAGAATAGAACTGTCGCCTTCTACTTAGCCCATATTCCTTTTGAACTCTGAGCAAGTGGTTGTACTATCGCGCCGCATAGTGTGGGGAGTCACTGATGAACGTCACCGTTGGATCGGAACGTCGCTTTGACCGCCGTCTGTACCTGGGTGCCAGTCTCATCTTCCTCGCTCTGGTTTTCTGGACATTCGCGCGCACCTTCTACCTAAAGTCGTTCTTCGCTACGCCTCCCTTGTCGGTGCTGCTGCACATTCACGGCACAGTGATGACTGGGTGGGTCGTGCTGCTCGTTGCCCAAACCACTCTGATTGCCGCTCATCGTGTCCAGTGGCATCGCCGGCTCGGCATATTTGGTGCCGTTTGGGCGGCGCTGGTTGTGCTTTTCGGATCGATTACGACCCTGCACGCCGCTGCGCGCGAAGTACGCGGCCATACAAAATTCGCTGCTGGTCAGGTCATCGTTACCAGCTTGGATTTGCTCCAGATGCTGTTTTTTGCAGGTTTTGTCGCTATTGCGATCTGGCAGCGCCATCGTCCCGACTATCACAAGCGGCTGATGTTGTTAACAATCGCGTGCATGCTGCCGGACGCGCTCGCGCGACTCCCTGTCAGTTTTATGACCAACATGCTCATTATGGTGGGGCTCGACCTGTTCATATTGTTCTGCGTCGGAGTCGACACGATTTGGCATCGTCGCCTGCACCCAGCTTTTGCGTGGGGCGCCTCGCTATTCGTTGGCGTATTTCACCTGGCGCTCTACCTTACCCAAACGCGAACGTGGATTGCGTTTGCCGAGTCACTACTCACTTGACGGTCGGCAGGACAGCTATACTTCTCTCCATGCAGCCCGACCAGGAAGTCATAAACCGCTGGACAGGTTCCGCCCCGTTCTGGGAAAAACACCGCGAAATCATCCGCCAAATGTTTGCCCCGGCCACGCAAGCCCTCGCCGAGGCCGCCCAGATCGCCCCGCGCCAGGTCGTTCTCGATCTCGCCACCGGCCCCGGCGAACCCGCACTAACCCTCTCCGCCATCGTCGGCCCCGAAGGCAAAATCCTCGGCATCGATCCGATTCCAGAAATGGTCGCTGCCGCCCGCCGTGCAGCAGAGCGTCTCTGCGCAACAAACGCCCAATTCGAAGTCGCCTCTGCGGATCACCTCCCCTTTCCGGACAACACCTTCGACGCGGCCGTCAGCCGCTTCGGCATCATGTTCTTCCCCTCTCCGCTCGATGCACTACGCGAAATCCTCCGCGTCCTAAAACCCGCAGGCAAACTGGCCCTCGCCGTCTGGCACTTCGCCGAACGAAATCCATTCCACTATTCCCTGTCCCGCATCATCGACCGCCATATCGAATCCCCACCCCTCGCTCCCGATGCTCTCGACGCGTTCCGCTTCGCCAATCCCGGCAAGCTCCTCAAACTCCTCCACGAAGCCGGTGTAGCCGACCCACGCGAACACCTCCTCCAATTCACAATTCACGCCCCGATCTCTGTGGAAGACTTCTTTCAGCTGCGCCTCGAAATCTCCGAAAAACTCCGCGAGAAAATCGCCAAGCTTTCTCCTGCTCACCTCGCCGAAGTAAAACGCGAAGCCCTCTCCTCTCTCGCCGAATTCTCCACCCCGCAAGGCATCAGCTTCCCCGCCGAAATCCTCATCTTGACAGGCGCCAAATCGCGCGTTCCCTAGCCTCTTGCCCGGCTCGCAGGCCCGCCTCACAGGTTGAATCTTTACCCTTAACCCTTGCGAAATTGCCTTGCAATTTAAGCGGGCCACGCCCCAGGGCGAACGCCTAAAATAAGAACACGGTGAAGCCGAACGGCTTACGGGAATTGGTCGATTGGGAGGTCACGTGAGCCAATCACAACTGATTAGCACTCCCGGAAATTTGGCGGCAACATCCTCACGCCGCAGCACGCGCATCGAGAAATCCGTCCCCCTGATTGTCTTGGGTCAGAATCGCCTGGGCGAGCCTTTCATGGAGAGGACCGTCTCTGTGACCCTCAATATGCATGGCTGCCGCTATGCCTCACGCCATGACTACGGGATTGGAACCTGGGTCACACTGCAGATGGTGGGACTGAACAGTTCCGAAGAAAAGCCTGCCACCGTACGCGCCATCGTCCGGTCGGTTCATCCACCCGCAAGTTTGCGCGAGCTTCAACAAGTTGGTGTCGAGTTGGAAACGCCCGCCAATGTTTGGGGGATTGCGCCTCCCCCCGAAGATTGGCTAACTGCCCGCGAGACAAGCACCTCTACGGCCAAATTCGAGCAGTTGGTTACCCCCGCACAGGAATCTGTCACGAACAAAATAAGAGAGATCCCGATGAAGCCAGACACCAAGGTATCCGAGATCACCAATTCTTCATCCCCTTCGCCGGCCGCTTCCAAGTCGCCGGCGGCTCCAACTCCAAAGTCGTCCGAGTATGACAAACCGGAACGCGCCGTCGTCACGCCGGAAAAACTCATCGCCGCGCTGCAGGGAAGGCTTCAGCAAGAGGCGGAGAGAGCCGTCCAGGCCGCGGCTGCCAAGCAGGTTAGTGATGTAGTCCGCGCCGCACTCAGCTCGATCGAAGATGCGCGCCGCTCCGGCGTCCGAGAGATGCAGGAGCTTCTCCCGAAGCAATTGGAAACAATGAAACTTTCGCTGAAGACGGAGTCTGCCAAAGATTTGGCAGCCCAATGGAGCGCCGACCTGCAGAAGTATCGCGGCCGGGCAGAGGAAACCGCGCAACGTTTGGAAAAACAGGCGGACGAACTGCACCGCGATTTGGCGAATGCCACGGAATATGTGGACAAGCTTATGCAGGAAGTCGCGCCGTCGATTCCTTCCAAACTAAACGAATCGATTGCCAAGGCGGCATCGGAATTTGAAAGTGCGGCGAACGAAATTGCGGAGATCCGCTACGAACGGCTGCTGGAGAATCTGCAGGGGGCGACAGAGGCGGCCCTCTCGAAGCTGAATGCTCACTCCGCGGAAGTTCAGACGTCCGTGCAAAATGCGTTCAATTCCCGGCTGGAGGAATTCCGGCGCGACACGGAGCTCCACGTGAACAAAGCGCTCGCGGAGACGAAGGAACGCGTGGAATCAGCTCTCTCTTCGCTCGAATCCGCGAGTACCACCACCTGTGATGCCCGACGGCAGGCGCTGGAGGCGGAAGTCGCGCGTTCCGCGGAAGAGGCGGCGCAGCAGTTCCACAAACGAATTAAGGCATTCCTGCACACCTGCATGGCGGCGACCGATGGCGTCGTGGATGAGCACTCCACCTCGACAGCCAAAATGCGTTCGAAAGATAACGATTAAATCTGCAAGGCAAGATTTCTCCCGGCAACGAAAATCGCGCTACAATCGGCTGCAGCCTGGTTGCCGCCATCCTTTAGTCCCTTATAGAATTGCCTCGCCCCCGTGCGAGCAGGAGCTTCACGATGCCGCAAAATATCATCACCGCGCAGATCGCCATCTCCGACTGGGTCGCCGGCCTCGCCGCCATCTCCGAGAAAGATTTCACCCTCAACAATGTCCAGGACTACGTCATCCACCATCCCGTCCAGCCTGCCAGCCTCGAACCCTACATCTTCTATTCCAAGGGCAGCTACACCCGTAACCTCATTTTCAGAAACGACCTCTTCGAGTGCATGACCCTTTGCTGGGAAAGCGGCCAGCACAGCCGCATCCACAATCACCGCGATCAGAACTGCTGGATGTCCGCGCCCATTGGCCGCCTCGACGTCCGCAACTACCGTGTCGAGAAACTCGACCCCGCCACCGGCGATTGCAAAATCACTCCCACCGACATCTACCAGCTCGATGCGTCACACCCAACCTTCGTCAATCCCATGGAACCCGTTCACGAAGTCATGAACCTCGCCGAATTCAACCAACGCGCCGTCAGCATCCACATCTACTCCAAGCCCTTCGACAGTTGCGAAGTCTATTATCGCGACAAAAACAAATACGCCGACGTCCCCCTCTTCTTCACCAGCGAATACGGCAAACCAAATCCCGCCGAGAAACTCGTATAGAATTTTCTCCGCTTTTCGTCGAAGCCTCCCGACTCCACACCTGTCTAATTTTGAACAGACAGAGTTTCTCCCGTAGCTATATCTTCTCGATGGAAACTGATAATGGAAAGACGCCCGCGATGGCTAGCTTTGGAATGCCTCCGAGGGGGCTATTGCGGGCACACTTTTTTGCTGACCCTGCATAACGGTTTCGTCCGCTATCAAACTCTGCCCTGCCTCCAAATTTCAGCGTTTGAAAATACTGCCGGGAAGCCCCCTATGCCGCGCTAATCGAAGTCTTACAACCTTCGCTATTCCCTTCTATTGACTTCTCTCCTCATGAAAAGTACATTGCCTCCTGTTTAGCCGCGGCCGGTTCCCGTCTGCCAGCCGCCCAGAGAAGTTGGCGTCAGAGTCCTTATGGACGTTACGACCCACGACGTTCTCTTGGTCGGAGGTGGTGGTGCTGGCCTCCGCGCCGCCATAGCTGTATCCGAACTCAATCCCAACCTCAAAGTCGCCGTCGTCTCCAAGGTTTATCCCATGCGGAGCCACACCGTCTCCGCCGAAGGCGGCGCCGCCGGCGTCATCAAATCTGACGACTCGCTCGACGAGCACGCTTACGACACCATCTCCGGCGGCGACTGGCTCTGCGATCAGGACGCCGTCGAAGCCTTCGTAAAAGAATCTCCTCAGGAACTCTTGCAACTCGAACACTGGGGCTGCCCCTGGAGCCGCCAGGAAGACGGCCACATCGCCGTCCGCCCCTTCGGCGGAATGAAAAAGATGCGCACCTGGTTCGCCGCCGATAAAACCGGCTTCCACATGCTGCACACTCTTTTTCAAACCACCATGAAGTACAACGCCATCTTCCGCTACGACGAGTGGTTCGTCACCAAACTCCTCGTCGACGACGGCCGCGTGCAAGGCGTAGTCGCCATCGAACTTATGTCCGGCAAAATCCAGGCCATCACCGCCAAGTCCGTAATCCTCTGCGCCGGCGGTTGCGGCCGCGTTTTTCCCTTCACCACCAACGCCAGCATCAAGACCGGCGACGGCATGGGCCTCGCCTATCGCGCCGGCGCCCCTCTGAAGGACATGGAATTCATCCAGTATCATCCGACCGGCCTCCCCTTCACTGGCATCCTAATCACCGAAGCCGCACGCGCCGAAGGCGGCTATCTCGTCAACAAAGACGGCTATCGCTATCTCCAGGACTACAACCTCGGCACTCCCACCGCCAAGCCCGTCCTCCGCTCCATGGAATTAGGCCCTCGCGATCGCCTCTCCCAGGCCTTCGTGAAAGAACAGGAAAAGGGCCGCACCATTGACGGTCCCTACGGCCCCGTAGTCCATCTCGACCTCCGCCACCTCGGCGAAAAATTAATCAACTCCAAGCTCCCCTTCGTCCGCGAACTCTGCACCAAATACCAAAACGTCGATCCCGTCCACGAACTTGTTCCCGTTCGTCCCGTCATTCACTACATGATGGGCGGCGTCAGCACAGACATCAACGGCGCCACTCCACTCCCCGGCCTCTTCGCCGCCGGTGAAGTCGCCTGCGTCAGCATCAACGGCGCCAATCGCCTCGGCTCCAATTCCCTTCCCGAACTCCTCGTCTTCGGCGCGCGCGCCGGAAAAGCCGCCGCCGAATTCGCCTCCACCGCGAAGCCCATCTCCAATTCCATCCTCGCGCAGGCCTTCGACGAGCAGCGCCGCATCGAAAACCAATTCCTCCGCAACACCACCGGCCGCGAACGCATTTCCAACCTCCGGGAAGAGATGCAGTCAACCATGGAATCCAGCGCCGGAATCTATCGCACCGAATCCTCTCTCGCCGCCGGCGCAAAAACTCTTCGCCAGCTTCAGGAGCGCTCCGACAATCTCGCCCTCGACGATCACTCCCTCACCTTCAACACCGATCTCGTCGCCGCCCTCGAGCTTTCCTTCATGCTCGACGTCGCCGAATCCATGGTCCAATCTGCCCTCCTCCGCACCGAATCCCGCGGCGCTCACCAGCGCAGCGATTTTCCCAAGCGCAACGACGAAAAATTTCTCGCCCATTCCCTCGTTTTCCGCGCCGCCGACGGACGCCCCCGCGTCGAATATCTCCCCGTCAGGATCACGCGGTGGCCTCCCGGCGAACGTGTTTACGGACAGCCTGCGCAGAAAGCCGGCGCAAGTTAGGACATCATGGCCGACACCATCAAACTCGAAGTCTCGCGCTACTCTCCGGAGACCGACGCCGCTCCGCATTTCCAGAGCTTCGAAGTTCCCTTCCGCAAGGATTGGGTCGTCCTCGACGCGCTTAACTATATAAAGGACAAGCAGGACGGCTCCCTCACCTATCGTTGGTCCTGCCGCATGGGCATCTGCGGCAGTTGCGGCATGCTCGTCAACGGCGAGCCGAAACTCACCTGCGCCACCTTCCTCGCCGACTACGCGCCCCAACCAGTCCGCGTCGAGCCGCTCCGCAATTTTCCCGTCATCCGCGATCTCGTCATCGCCATGAACGACTTCATGCGCAAGCTCCAGAAAATGAAGCCCTGGCTCATCCGTAAAGACGAAAAGCCCGTCTCCGAAGGCGAGTACCTTCAGTCTCCCGAGGAACTCGAGGCCTTCAAGCAGTACAGCATGTGCATCAACTGCATGCTCTGCTACGCCGCTTGCCCAGTCTACGGCCTCGACCCGCTCTTCTCCGGCCCCGCCGCCATCGCGCTTGCCCAGCGCTACAATCTCGACTCCCGCGATCAAGGCGCCAAGGATCGCTTCCCCGTTCTCTCCCAGCACGACTCCATCTGGGGCTGCACCTTCGTTGGCGAATGCACCCGCGTTTGCCCCAAGCACGTCGATCCCGCCGGCGCAATCCAGCAATACAAACTCACCGCCGCCCTCGACTGGGCGAAATCCGTCTTGATGCCCTGGGGTGGTAAATGAGGCCCTCGAATATGAGGATTGTAAAATGAAATCCGCGGCCGCCCCAACCCCCTACACCCTCAATCACCCGCGCTGGTATCGCAAGCGCGTCTCCACCTACTGGTGGCTCCAGCGCTGGGAATATCTCCGCTTCGTTCTGCGCGAAATCAGCAGCGTCTTCATCGCCTGGTTCGTCGTCCTCACGCTCATGCAGATCTATTCCGCGTCCCGGGGCCCCAACGCCTACGCCGATTTTCTGGAATTCCTGAAAAATCCCTGTGTCCTTGCGCTGAACATCATCAGTTTTTTCTTCGTCGTCTATCATTCCATCACCTGGTTCAATCTTTCCGCCCGCGCCATGTCCATCCGCGTCGGCGGAAAAAAAGTCCCCGGCTTCCTGATTTCCGGCCCCAATTTCGCGGCCTGGCTGGTTATTTCCGCCGTAATCGCCTGGCTTCTAATGCGAGAATGAGAGGACAAAAGACTCGGAGCTTTCTCATAAATGGTTTTGGGGGTCGGAGCTTTAGCTCCGACATTGGCCCCGCGAAAAATTGGGCTTTAGCCCCTGAGGAAACTCTTTGACCGAACTCCACTTAAAGGGATGGATTCGAGGAGGATAGAAAATCTAATGGACGCTCAACCAACCAAACTTCGTATCGAACCGCTCCTCTGGATCCTCTTCAGCGCCGGCGGTGTCGTCGCCGCTTTTCTTATCCCCATCCACCTCTTCGTTCTGGGAATCGCCACTCCTCTCGGCTGGACCAAAACCACGGAATTCGCCAGCGTCACCGCTTTCCTTGCGTTTCCTCTCGTGCGGCTCTACCTCTTCGTTCTCTGCTCCGTCCCGCTCTTCCACGCCGCCCATCGCATTCGCTACACCCTTTACGACGGCCTCCAAATCAAGCATCTCAACGAAGTCATCGCCGCCGCTTGTTACGGCGGGGCGGTCGTCGGCACTCTCGTCGCCGGTTATTTGTTGTGGAATTTTGTTTAAAGGATCGGATTCTTTCAATATGCTCAGGGCTGGAACCGCCCCGTAAGTGAGGCGCCATGGAACACCAACTGAAGTCCATCTCCAAAGCAGGCATCCCCGAAGCCCTCGCCAAGGTCGAACTCTACCGTTACCTCAACGAGCCCGAGGAAGCCGAATCCATCTGTCGCGACATCCTCGCCATTGATCCAGAGCAGCAGCTGGCCCGCCGCATGCTCGGCCTCTCCATCACCGACCAGTTCCTCGGCATCACCGGCGATCGCTACGAGGAATGCCGCTCCATCTTCCAGGCCTTGCGCGATCCCTACGAGCGCTTCTACTACACCGGCCTCTTCCTCGAACGCCGCGCCAAAGCCCAGCTCCGCACCGGCTGCGCCGCCCACATTCTGCTTCCTCTCGTCGAAGAAGCCCTCGAATGTTTCGCTGAAGCCGAAAAGATACGCCCCGTCGGCAATGACGACAGCATCCTCCGCTGGAACCGCTGCGTCCGCCTCCTCGAAACCCATCCCGACTTCCACGCCCAGCATCCCGGCCCAACTAACTTCGAGTCCTCCGACACCCCGCCCATCCCCACCCGCACCCGCGGCCTAACCCACTGACCAGTGGCACAGGTACTCCTGCCTGTGCTCCGATCTTTCTCCAGCCCTTGTAGGGGCGGGGCTTGCCCCGCCCTCCGTAGCACAAACTTCAGCCTGTGCTCTTGGGTTACTCCCCTCTTACCTCCGTCATCCCGACCGGAAAGGCCGACTTTTTCTTCAGCGCCGAAGTTTGGCGCGTCGGCCATGGAGCGGAGGGACCATGGCAACACTTCTTCCCACATTACCCTTGCCAGATTCGGCCGAAAAATCGCAACGCTTCAACTCCCACCCGAACCAACTCCTCCACGTCCACCCGTTCCGTCCAATCAATTTTCGACGCAACATGCGTCAACACGCACCCAACCACCGCACTCTCCACAAACCCCGCCACCAACTCCTCAGCCGGTCGCACAATTTCTGCCCCCGCACTTGCCCTGCTCACGTGCGCTTCCAAGCAACTCATCCCGCACACCAATGGACTAAATAACACCGCCCCAGCCAAAACCGCCGCAATTCCCGCCCTGATTTTTCGCTTCCCCATAAAACATCTCCTCATTCCCGCTGCCCTCTACCTGTTAATCGAACACACCACCCCCAAATCGACACCCGCCCGCACAAATTTTCGCTTTGGATAGCTGCCGAACTGTAGGGCCCGCCGTCCGCGGCGGGACGTTCTTATGCTTGAAAAACTCTCCGGAACAACCCAATCATCTCCCCAAACGCCAAATCCGTCGCCTCCGGATCAAACCGCGGCCCTTCATCCCTCGTAAACGCATGCTCCGCCGGATACAAACTAATCCGATACCGCGCCCCGCTATTCTTCAGTGCCGCGTCAATCGTCCCCCGCCCCGCCTCCGGGACATGGGGATCCTGCGTCCCAAAAATCATCAACAATTCCCCGCGAATTTCTCGAGCCCGCCCCAGCGATCCCGCATCCGCATCCTTCCCCAACTTCCCATCATGAATGCCTGTCCCGTAATAACAAACGGTCGCTTTTACATCCGGCTGAAACGCCGCCCGAAACGCCAAATGCCCGCCAATACAAAATCCCACCGCCCCAATTTTTCCCGGCGCCACTTTCGGATGTCTCCCCAGCCAGTCCAGCCCCGCCCGGCAATCCGCGTCGAAATCCGCCACCGGAGTCTTCGCCGCATCGCCCAGGCCGCGCGTCCGCCCCGCATCATCAAATGCAATCGCCGTTCCCGGCGGCTCAATCCGCCGGTAAATCTCCGGCGCCGCAGCCACAAATCCATACCCCGCCAGCCGCACGCACCAACGCAGCAGCGGCGGCGTCAGCTGAAAAATATCCGAATAGCACCAGATCCCCGGATACGTCCCCTCCGCCTTCGGCGCCGCCACAAACGTCCGCATCGGCGAGCCGGCCAACGCGATGTCCACATATTCCGTCGTTACAATCATCTCTGTCCTCCCTGTCCTCCCTGTCCTCGCCGCATCTCTTTCCTCACCGCGAACTCTCGCCGAAGAAATCGCTCACCGGTGGCACCCATCCTAGCCCAAGCCTGAACGTCCGCGAGCCTCAAAATTGCCGGTTCCGGGGTACCAATCGGCCAAAATTCAATGTGCAAAGTTTTAGCTCGAACTCACCCGAAATGCACAAACCTGTCTTTGCTCTCCATAGCCGAACGGCCACGCCCCACCTTGCACCGAGTCTGCCGTCCGTATATCGTTGAATTAACAAGACATAAAAACCTGTCAAAATCCCTTCACCCCCTGTCCATATGGACAGTCAATTGCTCTACTCCCATCGAGTATTAATCTATCCGCAGACGGAGAGTGAAATTTGCGTAAGACACTATTACCAGTCCTAGGCGTCCTGCTCTTGGCTCTGGCATTCGCAGGGAACGCCTCGGCCCAGCTCGAGGACCCAGCCGATCTCCACATAGGTCCCGGAGCCGGCACCAGTTGCGCCACAGGTTGTGGCGCCGACCCCAATACCATCAGTGCCACAGCTTTCGATATTTATTACAACCCCAACACCAATTCCAGCCAGCTCCCGATCGGCGACCCGTTCTATCTTCTCATCGCCACTCCGGTTTACACTGGCTCCACCAACTCACCCACAGTGGGCGGTACCGCCACCATGTATGCTACCTATCCAGGTGGGACCCAGAGCACGGTTTCCGTCGGCGGTGCAGTATCTCAGGGAGAAATGACCTCCGGAGACCTGTACGGCTTTATCGGGCTCGGTCCTTTCGCCAATAATTCCTTCCAGTTTGGGAATATGGTGGCGTGCGACGTTGGTACCACCGGTGGAAGTGGTTGCCCCAACTCTGCCTTGCAGGGGAACCTTGCTCCGCTGTTTGGCGTCACCATCACTGGATACGACGTCTTCACCTTTTCCATTGGTACCAACACCTTTGCGCCGAACGATCTGCTCGACTTCACCGGCAACCTTCCAGTCGGTTCCTATGTCGCAGCAATCGGTGTGGACTATAGCGCATTAGGCGGAAAGGGAGAGGCATGGGCCGTGCCCTTCACCGAATCCGGCATCGTGACAACCACCAACGTTCCTGAACCGAGCTCTTTGCTGATGCTCGGCGCGGGATTGCTCGCCCTCGGCGCTATGGCCAGCCGTCGCGCCCTGAACGCTTAACCAGTCGCCCTAAACCTCAATCTCAAGAACCCCGCCTGCATCCCAGGCGGGGTTCTTCTTTTTCAGCTTTCTCTTCAGTTTCCCAACAGTTAGACACCCGTGCAGCGAATCCCCGCGCCTGGTCCATTCTCATGAACCTCTGCGGCCGAATCCGCCGCGGCTTCACGCCCGCATCTTCTGCAAAACCCATTTTTTCAAAAGTGCGGTTACTCGCTGTTTCGGATCAGGGGACGTCGGATGCCCCACACGAGGCTTGCCCACAAGAAACGTCATGTGCGCCTGCAGGTAATCCGCTTCGCTGCCAATGATCAAGCGCGCTTTCATCCAATGCTCCTGGAGCTATCCCTGCCCTGCACCTGCAGATCGCGCCTCACTCTTTTCTTCCGGAGAAATCTCCGTTTCAGTTCTGCGGATCGGCAATGACGGGAACCGTGACGTTCGGCGACGCGGATCGCAACCCGCCCGAGAATCCTTCACGAACCAATTTAAAGATCGTGCGCCTGTTTTCCAAAATCGCCTTCAGCCACGCGAAACGCCCCATTTGCGGAAAATAGATTCCCCGGAAGCACAGACGAGCAATCAGAATATTAATCCGGTATCCCAGCGGCTTGTGGCCCACGGATTCCACGGCCGTCCGAATGGCTTCGGGACTGTAAGAACTCTCCCATCCAATGCGCACCTCCGCATGAGCTTCTTGAATGCTCATCTTCAGTGGCGTATGCGCCATCGCAAACGGAATAAACTCCTTCCAGTGCTTCGGACGCGTCAACCGCCCCGCCGCTTCCAGTCTCTTGTACAGCGGCGTCGCCGGCAGCGGCGTCATCAAACCAAAAATCGGCAATCCCGGGGGCCACGTCCGAATCTCCTTCAGCGTTCGCTCTGCCACCCCCGGCGTGTCATTGTCCATTCCAAAAATAAAAGAGGTGATTGCAAAAACATTGCGCTGCGCCAATCGGTCCAACACCACCGCATATTCTCCCGGCTTGTTGAATCCCTTTTTCACATCCGCAAGGTTCGCCGGATCGATCGATTCCATCCCGATGAAGATCCACTTGCCCCCCGCCGCCGCAATCAGGTCCACCAGTTCCTCGTCCCGCAGCAGATTGGCGCTGATCTGGGCCACCCAGTGCACCTGGGCGTTCGCGGCGATGATGTCCCGCAGCAGCGATTTCGTCCGTTTCACGTTGATCGCGAAATTGTCGTCAATGAAAAATACCGCAATTTGGCCGCCCTCTTCCCGAGCCCTCGCTTTCAGCCGCAAAAGTTCGTTCACCACGCTCTCATTGCTGCGAAAGCGGATGGAGTCGCCAAAAAATCCCGTCACCGTGCAGAATTCGCACCCGTACGGACACCCGCGCCCGGACTCTACCGGAATAATTCGAAACGTGCCCCAACCCTCGCCTGCCCGCTTCAGCAGCGGCTGCAGCACGCGGGGAAGCACATTGAACTGCTTCAGATCGATTTTGTCCCATGGAATTTCCGGATACGGCTGCAGCGCTGGTTTGCGTTCCTGACCAAAATCGTCCACCGGCGCATACAAATCCTTCAACGTTCCGCGCGCGGCATCTTCCACGATTCTCGGCCACGTTTCATCCGCCTCGCCAAGCGCCACCGCGTCCGCATGCCGTTCCCCGCCGTCGCGGCCCAGCGCTTCATCCGCCATCTCCGTCACGTGCGGGCCGCCCATCACCACCTTTACGCCAACGGCGCGCACCGCGTCCGCCATCCGATAAGCCTTGGCGATCATTCTGGTCATCGCTCCTATGCCAACCAGGTCAATCCCCTGCTCGCGTACATAACGAGCTATCCCTTGTTCGTCCATCGGCTGCGCGTTCCCATCGATCAGGATTACTTCATGCCCGGGTGGCGTCAGCGCTCGCAGCAGAAACATCCAGAGGTGCGGCATGAAATTGCGAGTCACGCCGTTGTCGGGGTTATACAGCAGAATTTTCATTTGGGCGAAATTTCCATTCCCGGATCCGGCATCGGTCGCCTCTCAATTCTCGGTTGAATGAGAGGAGGTGCTGCAACTTCCCGGTCGCTCCGTGAACGGAGTTTAATTCACCCAATCCAGCCCAACTGTCCAATAGTGAACACTTTGCAATTGACGCTAGTCATTTCCGTTAACCGGCCGCCCCGCGCCACCTCTTCGTTTAATTTTCAAATCTGATATGACGGTGGCCGGATCCCCTTATCCCGCAAATAAATCTCTGCCTGTCCCCGGTGATGCGCCACATGGACGTACATCGCCAGCAGGATCTCCCTCCCTGGCAAGTGCCCATCCGGCGAGTTGTGCGCCTTGCTCAGTTGCTCTTCCGTCAGCTTCGGGATCACCTCCCCGCAATACGTAAACGAATCCGCCAGAAACCTCACCACAGCCTCTTTCTCCGTGGGCGTGGGCAGCCCCGGGGTTTTGTCATCTTTCAGCCCCGCGCAAAACTGATAGTTAGTCGTGGCAATGTGCGACATCAACGCCCCAAAATCCATCGATTCCGGATGCGGCCGGAATCCGTACTCTTTCGCAGGCATCGCTTCCGCCACCGCAATGGAAAGTTTCTGCAGCGCCTCAAAATGTTTTGCATACTCTCCGGCAGCCTCTGCCGGAGCCCCCTGTGCCCCTGTAGCCACAACCGTCATCCACAGCACCCCAGCAGAAACAAACGCACGACGTCCATTAATTTTCATAAACCCTCCTCGCCTCCTTAGACGCAATTCGGCGCCATCCGCTTCCGCAATCCACCGGCGGAATTCACTTTCCACCCCCTCGACGATTCCCGTTCCCCCACCACAACTGGCCATTGGGGCAATTAACTCATTCACCCTTTACAAACCCTCTTCTCATTGAACCTTCCTGCACGCCAACTGATCATTTTCATGACGATGTTCCATTCTCCTCGGGAAAGGTACCCATGATTCGCCTCTTTCGCTTCACCGTGCTTTTCTTGGTTTTCTCTCTTGCCCTGCAGGCTCGGCCTGATCTGGTCAAGGTCCATCTTCGCGTGATCCTTGTCGATCGCGACCTGAATCAGAAACCGGTCCCCTTCTTGCTCGTGTCCCTCAAGAGCGGCGCCAAATCAATTGAGGTCAAGACCGGCCTTGACGGAACGGTGGAAGCCCAGCTTCCTCCCGGAAAATATACGATCACGACCCCCAAACCCGCCGAACTGGGTGGCCGTTCGTTTACCTGGAGCGTTTCCGTCAACATTACCGGCGCTCAGGAAAATATCGATCTCACCAACGAAAATGCCAAGGCCGAGGATATTTCCGCGCCGCCCTCCGCCCGCTCAAGCGAAGGCTCCGGCACCGGCGACCTCACCGAACATTTCAAGCGATTGAAGAACACCGTTGTCACCGTCATCAGCGAATCCGGCCACGGCACGGGCTTCTTCGTGGATAGCAAGGGACTGCTTCTCACCAACCAGCACGTCGTCGGCAATTCGGAATATTTGGCAGTGCAGTTCGATCGTGAGCACAAAATCCAGGCCCGTCTGATCGCGGCCGACGCTCAAAAGGATGTCGCCCTCTTGGCGGTGAATCTTGCGGCTTTGCCGAACGCATCGCCGGCACCCATCTTCCGTGTCACCTCTGGAAAGCCCCCGGTCCAGGAAGGTGAGCGCGTGTTCACCATCGGCAGCCCCCTCACCCTCGACAAAATCATCACCACCGGTATCGTCAGCAAGGTCGAACCGCACACCATCATTTCGGACATCAATATCAATCCAGGGAACTCCGGCGGCCCTCTCTTCAACGGCGCCGGCCAGGTAATCGGCCTTACCACCTTCGGCACGCGGGGCGGCAGCGGCCCGGGTGTCTCTGGCATCGTGCGCATCGAAGAAGCCCTGGCCCTGCTGGAGCAGAACCGCGCAAAAGCCACTCTGCCCCCTGCTTCGCTGTTGCCCGTTGAGCCCTTGACTCCTTATCCCGTCGAGGGTCTAAAGGACGCTCTCAGAGGCGAGAAATTTGATCCTCGCCCCTATTACCTCGCCGCTGGCGACTTCAACATTGCCTTGTCCACTCCTCCCTTCGACTACCGTGAAGAAGAGGAACGCCGCCTTGCCGCTGAACGCACCCATAAAAAAAGAAACAAGAAAACCGATCAGGCCCCCGAGAACTCCGACGACTCCGATGCCCCGAAACAATGGGAAGAAGATGCCGGTGCTCACCCCGCCGTCTTCGGAATCTACGTCATGCCCCAGGCCAAGGAAGGATTTGGCTCCGCGCTGGGCCGCTCCTTCAGCGTCAACCCCACCGCCAAACTCAAATTCAAAACCGATTTCCAGCGTCTGAAGCTTTTCTGCGGCGGCAAGGAAGTCGAACCCATCCTTCCGGGACGTGTTCCCGTCACCGTCTCCGTCCGGAATCCAGGCGTCAAGATGGACGATTCCACCTACAAAGGCGCCTATCTGTTTCCTCCGGACGCCGTAAACCCGGATTGTGGTGTGGTTAAGCTTGCGATCTATTCCTCCAAAAACGAGGAACCGGTCGTCAAAACCCTCGATGAAAAAAGCATCCAGCACATTTGGGCGGATTTCGATGCCTTCCGCCGCGCCCAGCGCGAATCCAAAATTGCCGGAACAAACTGAAGAGCAGCCCGCATTTCAGGCGGACTGCGCATGAATAAACTAGATCCTTAGCAGGGCGACTCCCCGGCGGATCTTTTGCACGGTCCGCCGGAGATTTCCCGTCGTTGCGTGTCCCGCGCACCTGGGATCTCTGAATCCCTTCCAGAAACTGCCCGAAGAGTATCTTCACCGGGTCGCAGGATTCCGGCTCCCTGCCCACCGCTGATTTCTTGCACCCCCGTCTCGTTTTTCCTCAACATTCTATTTGCATTTAGAAGACGTTTCCCTGACAACTCACGCTTCCCGCTCTTCTACTCTCTTTCCAGCGACGGATGACGCATCGGTTCTTGCACCCAGCTCTTCGCAAGCAATCTTTTGCATTCAACCATGTCGAATTAGGCAGCTCTAATCTCACGGAGGTTGTTCGCAATGCGAAAGCCAGGAAATCTTTTCTTATTGGGCCTCATAAGCTTGCTCCTTCTCGCGGGCTGCGGTGGCTACAGCAGTCCCTCGGGCATGCCCGGACCTCAATCCGCCATGATCAGTCTCTCCGCCACCGACGCGCCCCCCGCCGGTGTCACCGTCTTTTCCTTCGAAGTCACCTTGACGGGCGCCACGCTCACGGGCACCGGCATTTACGCAAACACCATCGATCTTCTTGGTGGAAAAGGCGCCCAGCGCATCGAAGTCAAGCATCTCGAAACCGAAAACGCCTTCCTCAACCTGACCAACGTCACTCCGGGAAACTACACCACGCTCAAGCTCACCTTCTCCAATCCCGAACTGACCTTCCGAAACGACACCGCCGCCGCTATCGCTGGATGCGCTCCCGCGGCCGTCTGTGAAATCAAGCCCGCGGGAAATCTTACCTCCACCATCAACGGCCAGTTCAACCCTGTCATGGGCGCCCAAACCGGCGTTCTTCTCGACTTCAATCTCAACACTCTTCTCACCCAGACCCTCGGTGTGGACTTCAGCACCGCCGGCGCCATCAGCGCCACGCAACAGGTCATGAGCAACCAGGGCGACCTCGAACAACTCGATGATCTCGAAGGAATCGTCTCCGCCACGGGAAACTCGCAGTTCACTTTGCAGACCTCTAGCAACGGCAACGTCACCGTCACCATCGACGGCAACACTCAGTTCGAAGGGTTCGACCTCTGCACCACCGCCAATGCCGCTTGCTTGCTCAACGGCCAGTCCGTCGAAGTCGATCTCGCTCTTGTCGCTTCCGGCTCGTTCCTCGCAAAAAAAATCGAATTGCACGACGAAGCCGCCGAAGCTGGTGATGATGAACTCGATGGTGTGATCTCCAAGATTGACGGCCCTGCACAATTTGAAATGGTCGTTATCGACGAACTCCGCAGTGTAACCAATGTCTCCGTCGGCGATCCGGTCACCGTCATGCTCACTACCACCGGCAGCCTCACCTCGTTCAGAGTGGACACCAACGGCCTCTCCGTTCCTACCGCCTTGCAGCAGGGCTTTGAAAATTCAACCGACACTTCGCAACTCATCCCCGGCCAAACCGTTCAGGTTCGCAAAGTCACGCTCACTGGCGGCCCGTCTCCCGCGGCCATCACCGTCACCACGGACCGTGTTCGTCTGCGCGACACTCGCCTCACCGCCACCGTTTCCGGCGCCACCGCGGGCAACAACTTCAACCTCGGCGCATTGCCCGCTCTCTTCACCGCCAACGGCATCAACGCCATCCAGGTGCAAACCTCCTCCAACACCAGCTTCGAAAACGTCGCCGGCGTAAACGGTCTTGCCGACGGCAATACCGTTTCCGTGCGAGGTTTGCTCTTCACCAGTACGCCGAATCCTGTCATCGTTGCAGACAAGGTTCGCAAGCGCTGATCCTCATTTGTCCGCCTTGTCCGGTTCGGGTCGCTCCACCCGAACTGGGCAAGCGCAAGTCGCATCCAAGAGAAAGGATGCAACTGCGAGCAGATTTAAAATTATCGCTTTACGGTAATTTGATTTTTGGTCATAACGATCGGGGGCAATCGTGAAACGCGCGGCAATCATCGGCGGCGGCATCGGCGGACTTACTACCGCCATCGCCCTCCGTAAAATCGGCTTCCAGGTTGACGTCTACGAACGCGCCACAGAATTAAAAGAAGTCGGCTCCGGCATGAGCCTTTGGCCCAACGCTGTCCGTTCTCTCCAGCAGATCGACCCTCAGATTCTCTCACGCCTCTCCACCCGCGCCCGCGCTCTCCGGCGCATGCTGATGAAAGACGAAAACGGCGAACCCATCAAAACGCTTCCGCTTCCCGCCGACGACTGCTCCGGCATCGCCATTCATCGCGCCGAACTGCAATCCGCCCTTGCCTGCTCCGTGCCTCCCCGCTCCATCCACCTGGGCCACGCCTTCTCTCGCCTCGAACAGCGCCCTGGCTCCGTCTTTCTCCATTTCGAAAACGGCGCCTCCGCCGAAGCGGATCTCGTCGTCGCCGCCGACGGCATTCATTCCGCCGTCCGCAAATCCCTCGGCTTAAAATCCAAACTCAGCAATCGTCCCTACAGCGTCTGGCGCGGCGTCACCAACATCGACCCGGAAAACGACCCCCGCCGCCTCGGCCTCGAGCAGGACGGCGATTTCTCTGAATCTTACGGTCACGGCGCCCGCTTCGGCATCCTCCGTCTCGGCCCCGGGCGCATCCACTGGTACGCCACCGCCAACAATTCTCTTTTACCGCGCGAAGTCCCCGAGCGCGCCGCCCTGCAACAGCTTTTTTCCGGCTGGCACTCTCCCATCCCTGAACTCATCGCCAACGCTGAAAGCGCGATTTACGCAAGAGTTCAGGACCGCCTTTCCACTCTTCCCTGGGCCGTCGGCCGCGTCGCCATCCTCGGCGACGCCGCTCATCCCATCAGCCCCAATTTCGGCCAGGGCGCATGCCTTGCCATCGAAGACGCCGTCGTCCTCGCCTCCTGCCTGCAGTCGCACTCCGACCTTAAGCGTGCGCTCCGCCATTACGAGCAATCTCGCTACCCCCGTTGCCTCGAAATTCTCTTCATGTCCCGTGAAGCCGGCCGCTTCGCGCAATTTCAGAACCGTGCTCTCGTCCAGCTGCGCAACCACTTAATCAAGCTCGCCCCGCTCTCCTTCACCACCTTCTGGTTCCGCCGCAGTTGTGATTTCCATCCGCCCACTCTCGCGGCTTGCTGACCCGTCTCATCCGCGTTCCACACGCTGTCGCCGCAATCGCCGGATCCTTACAGTTTCTTCATTTATCCTGCATTTAGCCGATTCCGCTTACAGTCGTTCCGGCTCGCAGGCCCTACCTCTCAGGGCCGGGAGATCCTCGTGCAAACAAAAAACTTCGTCAAAACTTTGCTTCTGATGCTGGCGTTCGTTTCTCCCATCGCGTTCCTCTCGCCTTCCGGCACGGTTGCTCAAGCCCCGCTGCCGAGCAAAATCTCCCACGTCCTGATTCTCGGCATCGACGGCCTCCACGCCTTCGACCTCGAAAATTACGTGCAATCGCACCCCACCTCTGCACTTGCGCAATTGAAACGTAACGGCATCACCTATCTAAACGCCTCCACCTCCAAGCCCTCTGACTCTTTCCCCGGTATTCTTGCTATCGTAACCGGCGGCTCCCCCTTCTCCACCGGCGTCTACTACGAAACCGGTTACGACCGCCAACTCTCCCCCGCCGGCTCCCAATGCGCCGTCAAAGGCACCGAACTCGCCCTCGACGAATCTATCGACGTCAATCCCGACGCCATTGACGGCGGCGGCCTCGATCCAAAAAAGCTTCCGCTCGACTCCTCTCGCGGCTGCGCTCCCGTCTACCCCCACGATCTTCTCCGCGTAAACACCATCTTCGAAGTCATCCACTCCGCCGGCCTCCGCACCGCCTGGGCCGACAAGCAACCCAGCTACGAAATCGTTACCGGCCCGTCCGGCCATGGCGTTGACGATCTCTTCGTCCCGGAACTCCACGCCAATCGCTCCTCGAAAAGCCTCGAAAAAATCGAAGCCTTCGATGACCTCCGCCTCCAGGCTATTCTCAACGAAATCGCCGGCAAGGATCACGCCGGCGAACACAGCGCCCCCGTCCCCGCCATTTTCGGTATGACGTTCCAGGCCATCACTGTGGGCCAAAAATTGCGCGCCGGCATGGGCTATCTCGATGCCATGGGCACTCCCAGCGCGGCCCTCGCTTCCGCGCTCGATTACACCGATAAGTCCCTCGCCAGGATTCTCGAAGCCCTCCGCGCGCAAAATCTCATTTCTTCTACAGTCGTCATTCTCACCGCCAAGCATGGTCAAACACCCGTTGACCCAACGCGCGTCCGCATAGTCGACCAAAAACTCATTCCTGGAATTCTCAATTCCCTCGGCAAAGATCTAATCGCCGAATGCTCCGGCGACGATGTCCTCCTCCTCTGGCTCCGGGATCCTTCCAGAACTCCCGAAGCTGTCGCTGTCCTCAGCGCTCACCAACCCGACGCGCACATTTCCCGCATTTATTCCGGCGCTTCTCTCCGCCTTCTTTTTCCCGATCCAAAGATGGATTCCCGCGCACCCGACATCGTCGTCGAACCTGAACTCGGCGTCATCTACACCAACCCGTCCAGTTCCGCCATCGCCGAACACGGCAGCTTCCAGGATCTCGACACGCACGTCCCGCTGCTTGTCAGCAATCCCGCATTCGCAGCCCGCGAAATTCACACCGCCGTGCAAACCACCCAGATCGCGCCCACAGTTCTTCGCCTTCTGAATCTGGATCCAAGAAAATTGCGAGCAGTGCAAATGGAAGACACCCAACTCCTTCCCGGGTTCCCGTATTAACTCCCTCGAATAGCCAAATGTGGTAGGTCGCTCCAACTCCCCATAATTCAATCACTTGGCGTGTTGCCACCCCAGTCACTAGTTACTCCCCGTACCCAAAAAACAGTACTTCTTTCCCATTTGTACTAGCTCCCCTTTTTCCGTACTCTACTCGCCCTGTGACGTATACCCAGTTCCGCACCCGGCTTCTCCCCAGCCGTTCGGTCGCAGACCTCCTGCGCCGCGGTACCGGTAACCTTCGTCTCCGCACCAAGCTTCTCTTTTCCTTCATCTTTCTCACCGCCGCCCTCACCAGTCTTACTCTCCTCGTCGTTCGCCGCAACGCTCAAGCCCAGGTTGAGCGCCAGATCGAACTCGACTCGCAAAACGCCACCCTCACCGTCCAGGCAGTCCATCGCCAGCAGTTGACTTCTCTCAGCCGCAAAGCCGATTTGCTTGCCTCTCTCGCCTACATGCGCAATGGCGACCCCACGGCCATCCGCGACGCCAGCGAAGATCCCTGGCAATCCGACGACTGCAATCTTTTTGTCCTCGTCAGCAAAACCGCAAAGATCGTCGCGCTCCATTCCAGCACCTCTTCCCTCGCGATTCCCGACGCCCAGCAACTGGTTTCCCGCTCCATCAGCCGCGGCGAAACTTCCAGCTGGTGGTTTACCGGCACCAACCTCTATCAGGTGGTCCTTCAGCCCTTCTATGACAACTCCTCGCGAAAAAATCTTCTCGGCTTTGTCGTCGTCGGCCGCCTGATCAGCACTCGGGCCGCCGCCGATCTTTCCCGCATCACCTCCAGCGACATCATCTTCCGTGAAGCCGGCAAAGTCGCCGTCAGCACGCTTCCCTTGCTCAAGGAAGCGGAATTCTCCCGCGTCTTCCCCTACCAGTTTGTTCCCACCGAATTGGCTCTCGGCAACGAGCGGTTTCACGCCAGCGCCCTCGAACTGGCCCCGGGGCTGCAACCCGTCGCCGACATCATCGTCCTCAAATCCCACCGCGAAGCCGACGCTTATCTGGAGCGCCTCAATCGTCTCCTTCTCGGCCTGGGATTGATGGCCATCATCGCCGGCGCGGTACTGATTTTCCTGATCTCCGACACGGTCACCCGCCCTCTCGACTCCCTCGTCAAAGGCGTGCACGCTCTCGCGCGGGGAGACATGGAATATCCCCTCGAAGCCAGCGGCCACGATGAATTGTCGGAATTAACCCGCGCCTTCGACGGGATGCGCGACACTCTCGAGCGCAACGAAACCCAGCGCGAACAGCTCGAAGGCCAACTCCGGCAGGCCCAGAAAATGGAAGCTCTCGGCCGCATGGCCGGTGGCGTCGCCCACGACTTCAATAATCTTCTCACTGTAATCCGCGGCCACAGCGACCTGCTCCTTGACCGCCTGCAACCCGAAGATCCTCTCTACCGCAGCTCCCAACAAATCCGCAAAACCTCTGACCGCGCCGCTTCCCTCACCCGCCAGATGCTCGCTTTCAGCCGCATGCAGGTCCTTCAGCCCAAAGTCCTCGACCTCAACGAACTCATCGCCGACATGGGCAAGCTCCTTCGTCGCCTGATTCGGGAAGACATCGAATTCAGTCTGCGCCTCGGCGATTCCCTCGGCCGCGTCAAAGCCGATCCCAACCAGCTCGAGCAAGTCCTTCTCAATCTCACCGTCAATGCCAGCGACGCCATGCCTCTCGGCGGCAAACTCACCATCGAAACACAAAACCTCTTCGTTGATCACGACAACGCCCATCTGCATTCAGCTGTTGAATTCGGAGATTACGTCGTCCTCTCGGTCTCCGACACCGGCACCGGCATGGACGCCGCCACCAAGGCCCGCATCTTTGAGCCTTTCTTCACCACCAAGGAGCCCGGCAAAGGCACCGGCCTCGGCCTCGCCACCGTCTACGGCATCGTCAAACAGAGCGGCGGCTTCATCCAGGTCGATTCAGCTCCGGGCAGCGGCGCGCGTTTCAAAGTTTACCTGCCTCAAACATTCGAGCAGATCGAGACGCTTCCGCAATTTCCTGTCGTACCCGAAACCATCGTTGGCCGCAAAACCGTTCTCGTCGTCGAAGACGAGCGCGAAGTCCGCGAACTTGCCTGTGAATTCCTTAATTCCGCCGGCTACAGTGTCCTCACCGCCGAAGACGGCCTGGAAGCCCTCGACATCGTGAAGCGATTCGGCAATTCCATCAACGTCGTCCTCACTGACATCGTCATGCCGAAAATGCGCGGCCCCGCTCTCGCCAAGCGCCTCAAAACTCTTCTTCCCCACCTCAAGATCGTCTTCATGACCGGCTACCTCGAAAAATCCGCACCCGGCGACGATTTCCTTCAAGATGCCTTCTTCCTCCAAAAGCCTTTCTCCCGCGAATCTCTGGTCGGCCAGGTCGGCGAATCCCTAAAGGATTCCCCGCTCCCCGCGCCCCTTCTCAAATCCAAACCCAAGCCCCTCCCCGAAACCCTCCCCGTCTAACCCTCCCCTCCTGCCATTGTAGGGCCCGTTCTTCCGAGGTGCTCATTTTGCATCCCGATTGACTTTACGGGGCGGGCCGCTCTTCTCGTCTCCGCTCTGCGAACTCTGCGCTCTCGGCGAACTCCGCGTTATTCTTTTCTCTCCTCTCTTCCCCATTTTTCCCCACAGCCGTAACGTTGATCGGCGCCTGCCGATCCTGCTGATCTCTGCCACTAGCAACATTTCCCGAACTGTCCGCGATGCGCCATTAATTGTTTCGCGCAGCCTTCGCCTCGCATCCTTCTTACACAAAATCAGACGTCTTATACTGTCCATATTCACCGCCCGGAGGATTGCTTGAACAAACGACTGCGCGTCGTGGTATCCCTGCCCAATGACAACGCCTATCAGCACGAGCAAGCGCTCGCCGCCAAGGCCTCTGGCGCGAAACTGGGCCTCGATCTCAGCATTCTCCTCGCCAACGACGACTCCATTACCCAAAGCCAGCAACTCCTCGAAATCATTCAGTCGCGCTCCGATGCCCCTCCCAGCGCCTTCCTCGTCGAACCCGTCACATCCAGCGGCCTTCGCCGCGTCGCCGAAGCCGCCGTCGCCCAGAACATTGGCTGGGTCATCACCAACAGCGACGTCGACTACGTCGCGCAACTCCGCAAGAACTCACGCGTTCCCATCTTCATCGTCACCCAGGGCCAATTCGAAATCGGCCGCCTCCAGGGCAAGCAGCTCGCGGCCCTCCTTCCTGAGGGCGGCTCCGCCTTATACTTGGCCGGCCCCAGCATGAGCTCCGTTGCCACCCAGCGCTTTGAAGGGGTGGAAAGCGCCCGCCCCCGCAACGTGCAGCTTACCGTTCTCCGCAGCAAATGGAGCGAGTCGAGCGCCCAACAGAGCGTCGATGCCTGGCTCCGCCTCGCCACTTCCCGCGCGGACAAATATAATCTCGTCGCCGGCCAGACCCACGAACTCGCCATCGGCGCCAGAAATGCCTTTCAGAGCATGGGCGATCTCGAACAGCAGAAACGCTGGCTCGATCTGCCCTTCCTCGGCATCGGCGTCGCCAACCAGGTGAAGCCTCTCGTCGAATCCCACGTCCTCACCGCAGCTGTCATTACATCCGTAACCATGGAGATCGCTCTCCGTCTCCTTACCCGTGCTCTCGACTCCCAATCTCTCCCGCCCGAACGTACCGTCGTCGAAACCTCGTCCTTCCCCGGACTCGAGAATCTCGCGCCCAGTCGTTAACTCCAACTATGCTTTAATGATTCCCATCGGAAACTTCCATGTCCAGAAATGAGGCCAGCAATTAATTTCCCGGCGCAATCAATTCTTCCCCGCCGCCGCTTCTGGCTGCCTTTCGCCATCGCAACCATTTCTGCCGGTGCAATCCTTCTCGCCAGCGCAGGCTCCGGCCAGACGCCATCCTCCATATCTCATGCGCCCCTCGACCCTCCGCCCTACTGGGCGTTCGCTGTCAACCCTCCCGCTCCGCCTTCCGACCTTTCCACGAAGCCAGACGAAACCGCGCCGCTCCGTGTTCCTGGCAGCAAGCTGTCCTTCACCCTTCCCCAAGTCCACGACTTCTTCAACGTCCCTGACTGGCATCCCGGCAATCATCCCGCCATGCCTGCCATCGTCTCTCACGGCCGACAGCCCGACGTCTTCGCCTGCGGCTACTGCCACCTCCCCAACGGCCAGGGCCGCCCGGAAAACTCCAGCCTCGCGGGCCTTTCCGCTGCGTACATCCTCCAGCAACTCGCCGACTTCAAAAGTGGCGCTCGCAAAAGCTCCGATCCCGATTTGAAACCTGTCAGCAACATGATCAGCGTCGCCGCAAAGGCTAACGACGAGGAAATCCAGGTCGCCGCCAACTTCTTCTCCGCGCTTAAACCCAAGCCCTGGATCCGCGTCGTCGAAGCCAAGTTCGTTCCCAAAACTACCGTCGCCGGCTGGATGCTCGTCGTCTCCACTCCCCACGAAATGGAATCCATCGGCGATCGCATCATCGAAACTCCGGAAAATCTCCAGCGCACCGAACTTCGCGACGATTCCTCCGGCTTCCTCGCCTACGTCCCTCCCGGAAGCCTCAAGCGCGGCAAAGCCCTTGTCACCGCCGGCGCAAACGGTAAAACCATCATCTGCGCCACCTGCCACGGCCCCAATCTCAAGGGCCTCAAATTCGTTCCCTCCATCGCCGGACGCTCCCCCAGCTACATCGTCCGCCAGCTCTACGACATGCAGAGCGGCGCCCGCAATGGCGCCAACCTCGCTCCCATGAAGCCCGTCGTAGCCAACCTTTCCATCTACGACATCATCGACATCGCCGCCTACACCTCTTCGCTCGAGCCCTGAACCCCTCAAAATTTTCATCATCCTTTTTGCTTGCCACTCCATCGAATAAACGGTATGAAAAAAGAAACCCACGGGCTGGTTTCCATCGCAAGCTCCGCCCGCGTATTCAGCGCATACTTGGTTACACTTTGTTTGAGCTACCCTATCCCTCAGGAGGATTCATGAAGAAAATCTGGCTGGGCATTCCCTTGCTCTCCCTGCTCGCGCTCCCGGTAATCCCTCAGGACAAGCAGGAAAAAGAAGACAAAGAAGAAAGCCGCGTCGAGAATGCCGGCAAAGTCCTTCAGGAAATCCTCAACGCTCCCGATAGCATTCCGCAGGACGTCCTGGACAAGGCCGACTGCGTCGTCATTCTTCCCTCCGTCCTGAAATTCGCCATCGGCTTCGGCGGCAGTTACGGCCGCGGCGTCATGACTTGTCGCGCCGGTGATCATTTCAACGGCCCGTGGGGCCCTCCGACGATGATGGCTCTCGAAGGCGGCAGCGCCGGCCTGCAACTTGGCGGCAACGCCACTGATTTCGTTCTTCTCTTAATGAGCCCACGCTCCGCCACCAGCATGCTCGACAGCAAGGTCAAGCTCGGTGGTGATGCCAGCGCCGCGGCAGGCCCTGTCGGTCGCACCGCCTCCGCAGAGAGCGACGTCGCCTTGCGCGCCGAGATACTCTCTTACTCCCGCGCCCGTGGACTCTTCGCCGGCATCTCGCTGGAAGGCTCCACCCTTCGCGCCGATGCCAACGCCAACAAAAAGCTTTACGGCAAGGAAATCATGGCCAGCGAGATAGTCTTCAAGCACGCCGCCCAGGTTCCACCCAGCGCAAAAACCCTCCTGGCCACGTTGCAAAAAGCCTCACCCGTAAACAAAAGCGCCAAGTAACTTTCCTCCTCTCCAAAAACAAAAATGGCCGGTCAACCTGACCGGCCATCTCTTTCTCCCTTGTGGCACAGCCATTCCTCCCTGTGCTCTTGGATCCAAGTTGAGCCACTCACAAATGAACTTGAGGGTGCCCCGTCCTTCGCGCCTTTTGCGAAGGGTGGGCTCCTACGATCTAACGCCTACCACTTTCCGTTCCCGCTTTTCTCTGCGATCTCAGCGTCTCTGCGTTATCTTTTTTTTTAACTCTTCAGCAACACCCGCTCGACGGCAATCCCTCCCCCACCACCGGCGCGCCAAACGCCTCCTTCGGTATCGGCTCCCCATGCAATGTCTTCCAGCAACGCCGCGCCACATTCAGCAGCACCAGCACCACCCCCGTCACGAAGATCGCCATCAACGCCGAATCCAGGTAGCCCTGAAACACGAATCCCGGCTTCTTCGTCAGCGGCCAGAAAATATACTTGATCGAGAGCACTCCCGCCGTCAGCGTCGTCGTCCCGACAAACAGCATCGGCACCACCGTTACCCACGCATACTTCGCCTTCCCCATGTTGATCAGGAACGCCGTCCCTACCGCCAGCGCAATCGTCGCCAGCAACTGGTTCCCCGTTCCGAACAACGGCCAAAGCGTCGAAATATTCCCCGTGTAGATGAGGTAGCCCCACCCCAGCACCACAAAAAACGTGGTGATCATGTTTCCCGGCTGCCACGCATGATTTGCAAACGGTTTGTGCACCTTGCCCATCAGTTCCTGCAAAACGTACCGCGCCACGCGCGTCCCGGTATCAATCGTCGTCAATATAAACAGCGCCTCAAACATGATCGCGTAGTGATACCAGTAGCCCATCAGCCGTGTCATCCCCGGAATCCCCCGGAAAATCTGCGCCATTCCCACCGCCAGCGAAACAGCTCCGCCCGTCCGGCCCGCCAGCTTTTCTCCCACCTCGCTCGAGAACAGGTCCAGGTTCACCGTATGCAGCCCCAACTTCGCGAACGCTTCCGCCGGAACATTGATCCCGAAATAATCGCCCGGGAACAGCGAGCAGGCCGCGATCAGCGAAAGCACCGCCACCAGGCTCTCCGCCACCATCGCTCCGTACCCGATGAACCGCGCGTCGGTCTCCTTGTTCAACATCTTCGGCGTCGTCCCTGAACTCACCAGCGAATGGAATCCTGAAATCGCGCCGCAGGCAATCGTCACAAACAAAAACGGAAACAGCTTCCCCTTAATGATTGGCCCGCCTCCGTGCACAAATTCCGTAAACGCCGGAAACTTGATGTCCGGATGCACCACGAATACGCCAACCACCAGCAGCGCGATCGTTCCCAGCTTCACGTACGTCGACAAATAATCCCGAGGCTCCAACAGCAGCCACACCGGCAGCACCGACGCCACGAATCCGTAAATCGCCATCAGCCAGGTGATCTGGTGCGGCGTAAACGCCAGCGAAGAAGCCCACGCCGTCCCCGCAAACCAATGCCCGCCCCACACGCTCGCCAGCAACAGCGCCACGCCGACCGTGCTCGGCACTCCCACCTTGATCTGCCCCGGCGTGCTCTTGAACATGAACCATCCCATCAGCAGCGCGATCGGAATCGTCATCCCTATCGTGAACACTCCCCACGGGCTGTTCGACAGCGCATTCACCACCACCACTCCCAATCCCGCCAGCGTCACCAGCAAAATCAGCAGCACCGCGAACATCGCCACCAGTCCCGTGAACTCGCTCACCTCCGTCCGCGCCACGTCTGCCAGCGACCTTCCCTTGTGCCGTACCGAAGCCACCAGCACGATGAAATCCTGCACGCATCCCGCTAGCACCGCGCCGATCAATATCCACAAAAATCCCGGCGCAAATCCAAACTGCGCCGCCAGCGTCGGCCCCACCAGCGGCCCCGCTCCCGCAATCGCCGCAAAGTGATGTCCGAACAAAACCCACTTTGGCGACGGCACGTAGTTATGCCCATCCTCATAAGTGTGCGCGGGCGTCTGCCGCCGGTCGTCCAGCGCCAGCGCCTTGGCCGCAATAAACGCGCTGTAATACCGGTATCCGATCGCGTACACGCAGAGCGCCGCCAGCAGAACTGGGAAAGTATTCATCTGGTTTGCCTCGTAGCTTCCACCCGCATCCCGGCCAACTCCTCGCCGAGTCCCCTAAGAGTTGAATTAATATTCCTTCTATCACAACCCGCGCCCCCATCCTCAATTTCTTTATTGCCCAACCCACCTTCTAATCTGTTCCCGCCTGTAGGGGTACGATAATTCGTGCCCGCTTGCCTTTCTCTTCTCTTCTCTTCTCTTCTCTTCTCCGCGACGTCTGCGCTCTCCCCGCACTCCGCGTTATTCTTCCCCCGCCCTTCCCTATCCTGTCCTTCCTGCTGTACACTCTCCCCACTGCTTCCCCATGCAAGGTTCCCTGTGAAACGTATTCTCATTATCGAGGACGACCCCGACATTGTTGTGCTCGTCCGCTACGAACTCGAAAAAGGCGGCTTCCAGGTCGCCGATGCCCCCGACGGCTTCTCCGGCCGCGCCGCCCTGAAACAATCCGCGCCCCACCTCCTCCTCCTCGACACCATGCTTCCGGGCATCTCCGGCCTCCAGCTTCTCTCTGAAACCCGCCAGGACCTTTTGCTCCAGCGCTTGCCCATCATCATGCTCTCCGCCCGCTGTGGAGAAGACGACCTGGTCGCCGCCTTCGAAGCAGGCGCCGACGATTACGTCACCAAGCCCTTCAGCCCTCGCGAACTCCTCGCCCGCGTCAAACTTCTCCTCTGGCGCGCCGAGCCCCAGGCCGAATTCAAGCAGCTTCTCCAGTTCGACCATCTCCGCATTGATCTCGACACCAATCTCATCTCCTGCGCCGAAAAAACCATCCCCACCAGCCTGCTCGAATTCCGCCTCCTCCATCAGCTCGCTTCCCACCCTCGCCGCGTCTTCACGCGAGAAGAACTCCTCGCCACCGTCTGGGGCGGCGAACACTTTGTCACCCCGCGTTGCGTGGATGTCTGCGTCCGCCGCCTGCGCGAAAAAATCGAAGCCGATCCCGAAAATCCTCGTATCCTGAAAACCGTCCGCGGCTCCGGCTACCTTTTCGAATCCCGCGGCGCTTGATTTTTCGGTCATTTCCGATTCCCTATCCAGTTAGCTCCCCTTTTCGTTAACCGAACCCTGCACGCGCGGCCGCACGCGTTTCCCAGTACTCCCCTCCGCTCACCCGGAATTCCTCAATTCCTTATGAAATCGCAAACGTTTTCTTGACATCTGCCGCCGACCAGTATTAAGTACGGGGCGTTTGAGGCCCGTTCGTGGTTGATTACCTGACCTACACACCAAATGTGGGTCACAGGGGGGTATTCGTAATGTTCGGGAAACAACGTGGGGCAGTGGTGTATCTAGTTGTGCTTCTCGTAGTAACTTTGGCCTGGACGGGATTTGCGTCCGCGCAGCAACAAGCAACAAGTGCGCCTGCTGCAAGTCCGCTCGTCCGCGTCCTCCAGGCAAAGGGCATTCTCACTCCTGAAGAAGTTGCGCAGATCAATCTGGCATCGTCTGCCGGCGACGCAGATCAACGTCTTGCGAAACTCCTTCTCTCCAAGGGCGTCATCTCGCAAAACGATTACAACCAGATGATGGGCGCTCCGGGTATCGTGAACGCTTCGGCCAGCACTTCGGCCTCGGCGACCGTGATTCCCACCGTCTATCGCGTCCCTCCCGCCGGGGCACCCGCTTCCGCCGCTGCTCCAGCGTCCGGTGCGGTTTCCGCCGACCTCGACGACCAGCAGCAAAACCCGACTGGGCAAACTCCAGTGCAGCAACTTCCTTCCGTTTCGCCCACCACTCTTTCCGCCGCCAATCCTATCCGCGTTTTTCCGGTTGGTGGCATTCCCAAGGGTGAACTGAAACCCGCCATCAAACTCGCCGGTATCGGCATCACGCCGTACGGCTTCTTGAAGGCGACCTTCGTTCACGACAGCTCCTCTCCCGGCGGCGACGATTTCCCGTTGCCCGGCTTCATCACCCCCGACACCGGTCCAAACTCCGCGCCCGAGTTTCATATCAAGGCGCGCTCCACCCGCTTCGGCACCAACTTCGAGTGGGCGGACTCCAGTCCAAATCTCACAGTCACTGGAAAGTTTGAAATGGACTTCGAAGGTAACTTCAACCGGTCCGACAACCGCAACATTTCCTCCATTCGTTCCTACAACCCTTCCATCCGCCTGGCATATGGCCGGATCGACTGGCGCCTGGACGAAAAGAACACACTCTCCTCGGTCATAGGACAGGACTGGACTCCGTTTGTTTCCTCAACCCTGCCCAACATGTTGGAAACCACCGGCCTCGGCATCGCGTTCGGCAATCCCTATGAGCGCGCTCCACAATTCCGGTTCGGCTACACGCACAACTTCGGCAGATTCCAGCTCAATCCGGAAATCGCCGTGGTTCTCCCCGCGGTCGGTGATTTGCCGTCGGCCGCCAATATTTCCAACCAATTGGGCTATGGCGAACGCCAGGGCCCGGACAGCAATACGCCCCAGGTCGAAGGCCGCGTCGTCGGGCAGTTCAAACTTGACACTGCTCCCGGCGTTGCCCCCGCGCAGCTCATCTTCAGCTTTGAAACAGGCCACCGCACCGCAGTCGTCGTGGGCGGCACGAACATTCCCCTGGCCAATGGCTCGGTCAATGGCACGCCTGTCGACCCCACCGTTTTCAGAACTGCCTTCCCTACCGGCGTGCGCGTTGGCAGCGACACCAACGGCTGGGATTTTGAATGGCAGTTGCCAACCCGCTTTGCGACTCTCATCGGCAAATACTACAGCGGCAGCGACCTGCGTTACTATTTCGCTGGCCAACTCTTCTCCAACTACAACGCAACGGGCGGCTTCACTCCTACGAACCTCAACGCGACGGGCACCGCCACCACATCATTCGCCAGCACAACTTCCATCGACGGCGCTTCCACCGTGCTCTTCGGCCTGAACGCTGCCGGAGCTCCTGTCGTCATTCCACAGCTTCCGGTCCGCGCCAAGGGCGGCTTCACGCAACTCGGCCTGCCCCTTTCGCGCTGGTTCGGACACGACCCCGAAGGTCGCCACGCCGGCTGGTCCCTCTACCTGATGTACGGCACAGACCAGGCCAACACCAACGACCTTCTGCATACTTCCAGGACCGCCAGCTCTCGCGCCCGCAGCGACATGAGCGTCGGCACCCTCAATTACAAACTCAACAAATGGGTCTCCTTCGCCTACGAACTTTCTCTCTACCGGACTCGCGCCAACACCGCCACTTTCAATCCTGCGACGGGCTTGCCCGGATACCCGCTCTTCGAGGGAGTTCCGCAACACGAATGGCGAGACCTGCGCAACGAAGGCGGCGTTATCTTCAGCTTCTAAATCAACCGCAGCGTCCACCTTCAGGCTTGCCCTGACAAAGGCAGCGTGGACGCTACTTCTTCTTGTGCGCAAGCCAATCGTTACCTTGTCATCCTGAGGGGCGCGCCGTTCGCGCCCCGAAGGATCTCAACGTCAGCACCTTGCACAACCTCGGTCCGAATTGATCCTGATTATTCGCTGTACGCCATTCTCTTTGAAAGGTGCCAGGCAAATGAAAAAATCAGAAAAGAATCGCCTCTCTCGCCGCGACTTCGTTAAAGTCGCAGGCACCAGCGCCGCCGCTCTCGCCGCCGGCGCTTCGCCCGCATTTCTCTTCCCGGAGCGCGCCGCCGCCCAGCAAAAAACTTTGAAGATTCTTCAGTGGAGCCATTTCGTCCCCGCTTACGACACCTGGTTCGACGGCACCTTCTGCAAGCAGTGGGGTCAAAAGCACAACACCAACGTCATCGTCGACCACATCAACCTCGTCGACCTTCCCGCCAAAGCCGCCTCCGAAGCTTCCGCGCAAAAAGGCCACGACCTTTTCATGCTCCTCTCACCGCCAGCTGCCTACGAAAAACAGACCATCGACATGGGCCCCGTCTATCAGGAAGTCGAAAAACGCCACGGTAAGAAAATCGATCTCGCCCACAAATCCACCTACAATCCCAAAACCAAGCGCTATTTCGCCTTTTCCGATTCCTACGCGCCCGATCCCGGCAACTGGCACAGGGACTGGTGGACCGAAGCCGGCTATCCCAACGGCCCTGACACTTGGGAAGACCTTCGCGCCGGCGCCAAAAAAATTCGCGACAAAAACGGCCATCCCTGCGGCCTCGGCCTCTCTCAGGAGCTCGACACCTCCATGGCCATGCGCGCCCTGCTCTGGTCCTTCGGAGGAGCAGAACAGGACGAAGCCGGCAACGTCGCCATCAACTCCCCAAACACCATCGAAGCCCTCAAATTTATGAAGGCCCTCTACCAGGAATCGGAAACTCCCGAAGTTTTCACCTGGACTCCGCCTTCCAACAATCAAGCTATGCTTGCAGGCCGCGTCTCCTACGTCGCCAACGCCATCTCCATCACGCGCCAGTCAGAGCGCGAGCATCTTCCAATCGACAGCAAGATCATGATCTCCCGCGCCCTGAAAGGCCCGGCACGGCGCATCGCCGCTGAACACGTCATGGATTGCTACATGATCTGGGAGTTCGCCGAAAACAAGGACGGCGCCCAGCAATTCCTGATCGACTACATAGACTCTTTCCACGAAGGTTTCATCGTCGGCCAGTTCTACAATTTCCCCTGCTTCCCCAGCACTGTTCCCGACCTGAAAAAAGAAATCGCCAACGATTCCCGCGCCACTCCCCCGGACAAATACAAAGTCCTTGGTGACGTCCTTGATTGGGCCACCAACATCGGCTATCCCGGCTACGGCACCGCCGCCATCGACGAAGCCTTCAAAGCCTGGATTATTCCCACCATGTTCGCCAAAGTGGCCCGCGGCGACGAAACCCCGGAAAACGCCGCGAAAGCCGCCGAACAGGAATACAATCGCATCTTCGCCCGCTGGAAATAGCATAGCTTCACCCTGTGCTCTTGGATTTTGCTATCGCCGCCGCACAAATGGACTTGAGGGTGCCCCATCCTTCGCGCCTTTTGCGAAGGGTGGGCTCTTACGATCGAAACGCGCATCCTTATTTTTCCTCTTCTTTGGTTTTGGCCGCCCTCCAAAACAGATGCGCATTCCCTCCGCTTCATGTAAGGTAATGCGCAAAATCAAATCGCTCGCATCCAATACCCTGAGGACGAAACCCGAATGGCCGTCGTCGAAACTCGCAATCTAAACAAAGTTTTCAAAGAAGGTCATCTTGGCGCCGTAAACAACGTCACCCTCGAAACTCGCGAAGGCGAATTCCTCGTCTTCCTCGGCCCCTCCGGCTCCGGCAAAACCACCCTCCTCCGCATGATTGCCGGCCTCGAAAATCCCACCTCCGGCGAAATCCTCATCGGCGGAAAAATCGTCAACAACCTTTCTCCCCGCGACCGCCGCATCGCCATGGTCTTTCAAAGCTACGCCCTCTACCCTCATCTCTCCGTCTACAAGAACATCGCCTTCCCTCTTAAAGCGCAAAAAGTCCCCAGAGATCAGCACCAGAAAAAAGTCGAGTGGGCCGCTGGGCTTCTCGGCATCGGCGCGCTTCTCGACCGCAAGCCGCGCGAGCTTTCCGGCGGCGAACGTCAGCGCGTCGCCCTGGCCCGCGCCATCGTGCGCGAACCCGCCGTTTTCCTTCTCGACGAGCCGCTCTCCAATCTCGACGCCAAGCTCCGCGCCTCCGCCCGCGAAGAGCTGGAGCGCTTTCACCGCAGCGTCGGCACTACCTCTATCTACGTCACCCACGACCAGGTCGAAGCCATGGCCATGGGCGATCGCATCCTCGTCCTTAACAAAGGCCACGTCCACCAGCTCGGCACTCCCACGGAAGTCTACGACGATCCCGCCGACACTTTTGTTGCCACCTTTCTCGGTTCCCCTCCCATGAATCTCGCCGAACTCGGCGACGTCATCGTCGGCTTCCGCCCTGAACATTTTCTTCCCGCCGCCGGCATCACCGGTGAAACCATTCCCCTACGCTTCCGGGTGGAAAACACCGAATACCTCGGCTCAGAATGGATCGTTTCCGGCCTCCTCGTCGGCGGAATACTCGACGCTAAAAAAGTCGTCTCCCGCATCCCCAACGCCAAGCATCTGGAACTCGGCGGCGTCTACGATTTTGCCGTCCCCGCGCGCACGTTGAAATTCTTCGACCGCGCCACCCAAAAACGCGTTCCTTCGAAAGACGTCTCATGGCAGTAGCCGCCGAAAAAATTAAGTCGGCCTCCGCGGCGCAAAGCCCGTTCCTCAGCACCGCCATGTTCGCTCCCGCCGCCCTCTACATCTTGCTTCTCGTCGCCGGCCCCTTTTTACTCGCCGTCTTCTACGCCTTCAGCGACGCCCGCATCGGAAACACCCAGCTCCACTACGTCGGCCTCGAGAATTTCCGCAGCATCCTGCAAAGCCCCAGCTTTCGCATCGCCATCCGCAATTCGCTCATCTTCACCATCGGCTCGCAGATCATCGTCCTTGTCTGCGCGAACATCCTCGCCATCGCTCTCGAAAACGCCTTCCGCGGCCGCGGCATCGTCCGTTTTCTGATTCTGCTTCCCTGGGTCGCGCCCATTTCGCTCGGCGCCATCGGTTGGAAGTGGCTGCTCGATTCCATCTACAGCGTCATCTCCTGGGTTCTCGTCGCGCTGCACTTTTATAAACCCTTCAGCGCTCCCATGTGGCTGGGCGAACCGTCCCTCGCCATCGCCTCCGTCATGCTTGTTCACAGTTGGCGCGTCATTCCCTTTTCCACCGTGATTCTCCTCGCTGGACGCACTGCTATTCCCAAGGACATTCCCGAAGCCGCTTCCGTCGACGGCGCCGGCTTCTGGCGCACACAGCTCCAGATCATCATCCCCATGATGCGCCCCATCCTCAGCGTCGCCGTTCTCTTCGGCCTCATCTTCACCTTCACCGACATGACCGTCGTCTACATTCTCACCGCCGGCGGCCCATTCGACTCCACTCAAACCCTTCCCTCCCTCGCCTTCGCCCTCGGCATCCAGGGCAGCGATCTCGCCGCAGGCGCCGCCATCTCCCTCTTCCTCGTTCCCCTTCTCGTCATCCTCGCCTACTTCATGCTTCGCGTTGCCCGCCGTTCGGAGGTCAACTGATGCCCCCAACGAAATCCTCCCTCCGCCTCGCGGGCAAACTTGTACGCGCCGGTGTGCTGATCGTCTTCACCACACTCCTCGCTTTTCCCTTTTATTGGATGATCATCACCAGTTTCAAGCAGAACGTCGATCTTTACACGATGGAGAACAATCCGTTCCTCTTCAACGCCAGCCCCACACTCGCCCACCTCAAATTTCTTTTCACGGAAACCCGCTTCGTCCGTTGGCTGGGCAACACCGCCTTCGTCGGAGTCATCGTGGTGCTCATCACGCTGGTGCTCGCGATTCCCGCCGCCTATTCCCTCGCTCGCCTCGCCGGACGCTGGGGCGAGCGCCTCGGCATCGCCATCTTCCTCACCTATCTCGTTCCGCCCACGCTGCTCTTCATTCCCCTATCCCGCGTCATCGCCTTCCTCGGCCTTCAGGATTCCCTCTGGGGCCTAATCCTCGTTTACCCCACATTCACCGTTCCCTTTTCCATTTGGCTGCTAATGGGTTTCTTCAAATCCATTCCCCGCGAACTCGAAGACGCCGCCATGGTCGACGGCCTCACGCGCTTCGGCGCCTTCCTCAAACTCATGATTCCCATCTCCACTTCCGGTATTCTCACCGTCGTCATTTTCACGTTTACTCTGGTCACCCAGGAATTCGTCTACGCCCTCACCTTCATCTCCTCCGAATCCAACCAGATGATCGGCACCGGCATCCCCATCTTCCTCGTCCGTGGCGACGTCTATTATTGGGGCGCCCTGATGGCCGCCTGCCTGATCGCCAGCCTCCCCGTCGCCTTCCTCTACAACCTCTTCCTAGACCGCTTCATCTCCGGCTTCACCGTCGGCGCCGTCAAATAGCTTTTGTCGTTGTTACTTCCCTCTTGTGGCACAGCGATTCCTCGCTGTGCTCTTCGATCTCTCTAACGCCACTAAACAAATGACCTTGAGGGTGCCCCACCCTTGGTTTGTAAGGGTGGGTTCTTACGATCAATCACCTCAACCTTCTTCTCTTTTGTTCTCCTATCTCAACCCCGCAAACAAACTCTCCTTCCACCTCTGATTATCAATCGTCCAAACAATCTTTCCTTTTCGCCCTTTCGCAATCTGCTCTCCCCAAACCTCCCGATTCCTCTCATCCCCCGCCACATTCAACCGGTCCACCACCGTCATCCCGCGCGTCAACTCGCTCTCCGTCTCTACATCCCACAAATGTTCCGACGAAGACGTCACGATCGAATCATCGAGCGCCACCGCCATCGCCACCGGATCCGGCAACGATATCCCGTGCTCTCCTGTCTGCACGTGAAACGCTTCCTGTGCCCGGCTGTTGCATTCAACCGCAAATTTCCCGACCGCCGTCCCAAATCCCAACACCATTTCAATCTCCGCCAAATTCAACACGGCCTCCCCGCGGCACAAATGCCACCCCACCATCTCCACGGGCATCGCACTCCTCGCCACCACCCGTGCGGCCTCCGGATCGCACCAGATGTTGTACTCCGCCGCCGGCGTCACATTTCCCTCGCAACACGGCGCCCCGCCCATCACCACGCAGCGGCTCACCTTCTTTGCAATCTCCGGCCGCTTCTGCAAAGCCAGCGCCACGTTCGTCAGCGGCCCCAGCGTCACCATCACAATTCCCGGATGCGCTTCGATCAACTCGATGATCGCCTGCGTCGCTCCCATCTTTTCCGGTGCCCGCCGCGGCGCGGGATATCCGTGATCCCCCAATCCATCGCGCCCGTGAAACCAGTCCGCGCTCCAATGCGCACGCTTCAGCGGCTTCTCCGCTCCCGTAAACACCGGCACACTCCGCCCACAAAGCTCCGCCGTATACAGCGCATTGCGGCTTGCCTGGCGCACCGCCACATTCCCCGCCACCGTTGTAATCCCCACAACCTCAACATCAGGATGTCGTAGCCCCATAATCAGCGCCACCGCATCATCCGAAGCCGTATCCGTATCAATCAAAAAAGTTCGCTTCATGCGCCGCATCATACCAAATGTAGCGGCCACCTTCAGGTGGCCCCGTCCTCTTGCCTTCCTCTTTTCTGCGAACTCTGCGTCCTCAGCGCACTCTGCGTTGATCTTTCTGCTCCCCTCCTCCCAGGAACTTTTCCCTCCCCACCCAGGAATAAACACTGGCATCCAACCCTTCCAGAAAGGCATCCACTCCTAAAGTGCGGAAACTTCCTGCAACTCTCCTCGCCCTCATCCTGACCGCTCTCCCTCTCTCCAGCCAGCAATCCCCCATCACCGTAACCGTCGCCGCCGTCAACCTCCTCGCCACTGTCCGCGACAAGCACGGCAACCTCATCCGCAATCTCACCAAAGACGACTTCTCCCTCGAACAAGACTCCAAGCCCCAATCCATCACCTATTTCGCACAAGACTCCGATCTCCCTCTCACCCTCGGCCTCCTCGTCGACACCAGCCTCAGCCAGCGCCGCGTTCTCGATCAGGAGCGCTCCGCCAGCCGATCCTTCCTCGATCGCGTCCTCCGCGAAGATAAAGACAAAGCCTTCCTCATCCACTTCGACCACGAAGTAGAACTCCTCCAGGACCTCACCGCTTCCCGCCAAAAACTTCTCGCCGCCATCGATCAAATCCGCTCCCCGCAATTTTCGCAAACCAGTTCCAACGGCGGCAGCGGCGGCGGTGGAAACGGCGGCGGCCACGGCTCCCGTGGCCACGGCCATGGCGGCGGCACGCTTCTCTACGACTCCATCTATCTCGCTTCCGATGAATTGATGAAAAAGCAGCAGGGCCGCAAAGCCCTGATCATCCTGACCGACGGCGTCGACCGCGGCAGCAAGGAATCCCTCACCGAAGCGGTCGAAACCGCCCTGCGAGCCGACACCCTGATTTACTGCATTCTTTTCGCTGACAAGGAAGAAGGCCACGGCAATGGGGGCGGCTTCGAAGGACCGCGGACGGGTGGCGGAGGGATGGGAGGCGGCAGAGGCGGCGGCTACCCGCGCCGCACGGGGGAATCACGCCCCGACGGAAAGAAAGTTCTCGAACAACTCGCCAAAGTCTCCGGCGGCCGATTTTTCGAAGTCTCTAAAAAAGAAACTCTCGACAAAATCTACGCCAGCCTCGATGAGGAACTCCGCAGCCAGTACGTCCTCGGCTACTCTCCCGATAAGTCCGACGCCACACCCGGTTATCACAAGCTCCACCTCGCGGTGAAACAAAAAGACGCCCAGGTCCAAACCCGCGACGGTTTCTACCTCGACCACTGATCTCTCCCCAAAAATGTAGGGGCGGCTTTACGCCGCCCCTCTTGGTTAGTTCTTCGTACTTTCGATTTTCGATGCTCGATTTTCGATCTTCCCTTTTCGCTTTTCTAACTTACCGCCCCTGCGCCTCTTTCTGTTTCTTCTTCTCTTCATCCATTCGCCGCACATACGCCTCAAACTTTGGCAATTGCTCTGGCGTCAAAAACGTCCGCATCTCCCCCCGCGTCCTCATCCGTACCACATCCACTTCCGCGTCGTTTTTTTCCCGAATCCCGCGAATCTCCGTCTGTGCCGCTTTGATGATTCCGTCTGCCTTCTGCGCCTGCTCAGGATTCAACCCGATCTCCTGCGTCATCTCCGCCAGCTTCTTCGCCCGGCGCTCCGCTTCAGATGGCATCACCGTCTTGTTCGCCGCATAACTCCGCCGAGCCAGGCTGTAGCCGAACACGCCACCAGTCGCTGTTCCAATTATGAACACCAGCGCCAGCCAAACTGCCGCCTTTTTACGGATATCCGGATTCATGGCCGAACCTCGATTGTCGTTCCCAGTCCATCGTCATACCACGTCGGCGCGATCGAGGAATCGAACACCATATCCCCGCTTCGCCGCTCCGCGTTTATCCCTTCCGACTTGCGCAACTGCAGCGCCCAGCTTCCGCCCAGAACCAGCAGCAGCGCGCTCAGTGCCACCAACCGCGGCGCCAGCCGCCGTACACTGATCCACACGCCGTCCCGTGCTTCTTCTTCCCGCTCCCGCGCCCCAATCGCCGCCATCACCCGGACCGTAAACCACGGCCCCGCCTCCTGCACCGTCATCCCAACCAGCGCATTCCGCGTTTCCGCGAACTCCTCCAGCGCCATCCGGCAGGCCTCGCAGCGGCCGGAATGTTCTTCTTCCACAGCAGGCAACTCGGCCCGCCACTCCTCGGCACTCTTTCGCGCGCCGCCGCTAAGTGGCAGTTCTTCCAGCGCATCCAGAAAGCGCCGGCAATTCTCTTCATCCCGATTCAAAAGGTTCCCCATTCTTCTGTTACCTCGTTTTCTTCCCGATTCCTGTTCTCCTGTGCCTGGTAACTCCGCCTATGCGCTTGCTCCCCGTCTACGTCTTGCCCGCTCCGTAATCCGCTGCCGAGCACGGAACAGCCTCACCTTCACCGTGTTCGCGTTGATCTCCATCAGCTCTGCAATCTCTTCCACCGAAAATCCCTGCACTTCTTTCAGCACCAGCATGGTGCGGTCCCGTTCTTCCAGGCAGCTCATCAACTCTTCCACCTGCTCCCGCGCCACCAGCCGGTCTCCAACATCCGGCCTGCCATCCGACTGCTCCGACGACGCCTGGTACACCTGGTTCTGCTCTTCGCTCAACTCCGCCTCAAACACCAGCGGTCGAACCTTCTTTTTTCTTAGCAAGTCCCAGCATTCGTTCACCGTGATCTTATATAGCCAGGTGCTGAACGCCGCCCGCTGGTCGAACCTTCTTATAGAAAAGTAGGCTTTCAGGAACACCTGCTGGGCTATGTCTTCCACGTCCTCCCGGTTCCTCAGGATGCCACCCGCCACCGCAAATACCCGGTTTTGGTGCCTCCTGACCAGCTCCTCAAATGCCGTCTTATCATCCTTTTGCGCGCGCCGGACCAGTTCCCGGTCCTCCTCCACACGCGCCGAGGCCCCCTCCCCCGCCGTCCTGGGCTTCCCCAGTCCTGTCAGTGCCAGTGCCATTGGTTTTGGGACGCGTGCCATAGGTCTTTGGTTACGGAAATTTCTTTCCCGTTTCTCCCCGGGCGGCCTAGCCTACCCGGGAGATTTAACATTTTCCACTAGTTTAGACTTGCTACCGTGTACTATCTATGGAATACTCACTCCATGATTATCGGTGATCGTCTTCGCGCTCTGCGCGAGGAAAAGAAACTCTCCCAGGGTGATATCGAGAAGCGTACCGGTCTCCTCCGTTGTTACATTTCCCGTGTTGAAAATGGCCACACGGTTCCGGCCATCGAAACTCTGGAAAAGCTGGCGCGCGCGCTCGAGTGCCCACTTTATCAACTCTTCTACGACGGTGAAGAGCCACCTCAACTTCCGAACCTGCCCAAGCGCAAATCGTCCGACGATATCGCCTGGGGCAGTGCCGGAAAAGAGGCGCGCTATCTCAACAAGCTCCGCCGCTTGCTGAGTAAAGCCGACGAGGAAGATCGCAAACTGCTCCTGTATATGGCCCAAAAAATGGCCAATCGGTAGCCGTTCCGCGAACTTCTTCGCGTACTCGTGGAAACAACCTGCAACTGAAAAACCGCTCTGCCCCCGCCTTGAGCGGTTTTTTCATCTCTCGCGCCAAGCTCCCAAGCTTGTCATCCCGGCCGGTGCCACGGCGCAGTTTGCCGCACTCCCGCTTCGTGTCATCCCAAACGGAGGCCAGCGCCTTTTGCTGGCCGGAGTGAGGGATCTGCTTTTTCTTCTCTTCTCAGCGAACTCCGCGTTCTCGCCCGCTGCGTTATTCCTTTTTTCTCCCACTCAAAACCCAATCCCAACAGCAAACTCGATCGCGAAACGTTCATACTGATTACCGATTACTTTCTTCTCTCACTCCCACTCAATCGTGCTCGGCGGTTTGCTGCTCACGTCATACACCACCCGCGTCACTCCCTTCACCTCGTTCACAATCCGCGTGGACATCCGCTCCAGCACATCTCCCGACAATCTCACCCAGTCCGCCGTCATCGCGTCGTCCGATTGCACCACCCGCACCGCCACCGTCAGTCCGTACGTCCGCCCATCCCCCATGACGCCCACACTTCGCACCGGCAGCAGCACCGCAAACGCCTGCCAAACCTTCTCGTATAATCCCGCGCTCCGGATCTCTTCCACCACAATTGCATCCGCCTCGCGCAGCGTCTCCAAATCTTTCTTCGTAATCGCCCCCAGTAGCCGCACCGCCAGCCCCGGCCCCGGGAACGGATGCTTCACCAGAATCTCTTCCGGTAATCCTAAATCTTTTCCAATCCGCCGCACCTCATCCTTAAATAAATCCCGCAGCGGCTCCACCAGCGCGAACGGCATATTCTCCGGCAATCCGCCCACATTGTGATGCGACTTGATCGTGGCCGATGGCCCTTTCACCGACACCGATTCGATCACGTCCGGATACAGCGTCCCTTGCACCAGGTACTTGATTGCACCCGCCGCGCTCTTCTGCAGCTTCTCCGCTTCTGCCGCAAAAATCGTGATGAACTCACGCCCGATAATCTTCCGCTTCTGCTCCGGGTCGCTCACACCCTCCAGCTTCGACAGAAAATGCTCCGAAGCGTCCACCCCAATCACCCGGAGCCCCAGCCGCTCGCGATACATCTCCAGCGTATGTTCAAACTCATTCTTCCGCAGCAGCCCCGTGTTCACGAAAATATTTGTCAGCCGCTCGCCCATCGCCCGGTGCACCAGCGCCGCCGCCACCGTCGAATCCACGCCGCCGCTCAGCCCGCAAATCGCGTGATGCGTTTCCACTTTCGCCCGAATCGCTTCCACCGTCTCTTCGATGAACGCCTTCGGGCTCCACTTCGGCTCCGCCTTGCACACCCGGAAAAGAAAATTCCTTAAAATCTCCGTTCCGCCGTCGGTGTGATTCACTTCCGGATGAAACTGCACCGCATACATTTTTCTCTTATGGTCTTCCGCCGACGCAATCGCCGTCGCCGTCTTTCCCGTCAAATGAAATCCCGGCGGCAACTCCAGCACGTTGTCTCCGTGGCTGGCCCAGATCTTCAGCTTCTCCGGCAATCCGCCCAGAATATGGCTCTCCGCCTTTTCCAAATTGAAATGTTGCGGCCCGTACTCCCGCCGTTCCACCGGCTCCACTTTTCCACCCAGATTCTTCGCCATCCACTGCATCCCGTAACAAATTCCCAGCACCGGAATCCCCTGCGCCAACACCGCCGGATCGCACACCGGCGCGTCCTTGTCGTACACCGAACTGGGCCCGCCCGACAAAATAATTCCAGCCGGCTCTAACTTCCGAATCTCTTCCACCGAAGCCGTACACGGCATCACCGCGGAAAACACCTGCTGCTCGCGCACCCGCCGCGCAATCAGCTGCGTATACTGCCCCCCAAAATCCAGCACCACAATCCCGCCCCGCTCCGTCTTCAGTATCGCCTTCGCCTCGCTCTGCGCCATCTTCGCCGTTCCTTCCATCAGTTCACCTCATCAACGAACCGATTCTAATCCCGAAACACGTAGGGGCACGATAAATCGTGCCCCTCTTGGTTCTCTTCTCTGTGTCCTCTGTGCTCTTCCTCTGCGCACTCTGTGTTAAGCCTTATCTTTCTTTTTCACCCCACCACAATATTCAACATCTTATCCGCCACGAAAATCACTTTCCGCACCGTCTTCCCCGCCAGATGCGCCGCGACTCCCGGATCCGCCTGAGCCCGCTTCGTCACCTCATCCTGCCCACTTCCCGCCGGCACCGTAACGCGTCCCCGGACCTTTCCATTCACCTGCACCGGAATCTCCACCTCATCCTCTTTCGCCAACTCCGCGTTAATCGCCGGCCAACTCACCGTCCACAATCCATCCGTGTGCCCCAGCATCTCCCACAACTCTTCCGCCAGGTGCGGCGTCATCGGCGCCAGCATCAATGTCACCAGTTCCAACACTTCCTTCTGCACCTCCGGCCGCACGCCCTCATTCAACGGCTCCGCCGCATAAATCGCGTTCACCAACTCCATGATCTGCGCGATCGCCGAATTAAAATGCCACCGCCCCTCAAAATCCTGCGTCACCCTCTGCAAACTCTGATGCGCCTTCCGCAGCAGCGCTTTCTCTTTATCCGTCCACTGTGGTACAGCCATTCCTGGCTGTACTCCTCCGCTGGCCACTGGTCGCTGGCCACTGGTCGCCTCTGCATGCTTGTCCACGACCCGGTGAACTCTATTCAAAAACCTCCACGCCCCATCAATACTCTCCTCGCTCCACTCCAAATCTTTCTCTGGCGGCGCCGCAAACAACGTATACAACCTTCCCGTATCCGCCCCATACTTCTCCGCCATCTCTTCCGCGCCCACCACGTTCCCGCGCGATTTCGACATCGCCACGCCGCCCTTTTGCACCATCCCCTGCGTAAACAAACGCGCAATCGGCTCGTCGTGCTTCACCAATCCCAAATCCCGCATCACCTTGCACCAGAACCGCGAATACAAAAGGTGCAGAATCGCGTGCGTAATCCCGCCGATATACTGGTCAATCGGAAACCAGTACGCCGACTTCACCGGATCAAACGGCGCCTTTTCATTGTGTGGATCGCAATACCGGTAGAAATACCACGACGAATCCACAAACGTATCCATCGTGTCCGACTCCCGCCGCGCCGCCCCGCCGCACTTCGGACATTTTACGTTCACAAACTCCGGATCCGTCGCCAGCGGCGATTCTCCCTCGCCCGTCAACTTCGGATTCGCCGGCAGCAGCACCGGGAGATCTTTGTCCGGCACCGGCACCATTCCATCCTTCTCGCAATAAATCACCGGGATCGGCGTGCCCCAATACCTCTGCCGAGAAATTCCCCAATCCCGCAACCGGAAGATCGTCTCTTTCTTCCCAAACCCACGCGCCTCGGCATCCGAAGCCATCCGCTCAATCGCCTCTTCCGACTTCAGCCCCGAATACTTCCCCGAATTCACGCTGTATCCGTATTCCGTGAAGGGTTGCGCTTGCTTGTTGTCTCCGTGTCCTCTCTGCTCTTTCTCTGTGTCCTCTGTGTTAAAACTCTTTTCCTTAGCCACTACCGCTGGGACTGGCAGTCCGAATTTCGTCGCAAACTCAAAATCCCTCTCATCATGCGCCGGCACCGCCATAATCGCCCCGGTCCCATACTCCAGCAACACAAAATTCCCCACCCAAATCGGCGTCTTTTCCCCGTTAAACGGGTTCACCGCGTACCGCCCCGTAAAAAATCCGTCTTTCTCCGCGGTAGCAATATCCTCCGTCTTCACCGACGAAACCTTCATCTCCGCCAGCTTCCGCGCCCGCCCCTCCGCACTGTAGTGGCCGACCTTCAGGTCGGTCTCCGGATCCGCCGCACACGAAGCAAGCAGTTCCCCCACCATCGGATGATTCGGCGCCAAAACAATCGCGCTGGCCCCATAAATCGTGTCAATCCGCGTCGTAAAAATCTCAATCTTCTCCCCGGATGCCCCAGGTGCCGTCTTTGCACCTGGGTCTTGGGGTTTCTTCTCTTCACTCCGAGGCTGTCGGCTGTCGACTGTAGACTGTAAGCTGTCTATCTCAAACCAAACCTTCGCTCCTGTACTCTTCCCAATCCAATTCCTCTGCATCGCAATCACGCGATCCGGCCAGCCGCCCTCCAGTTGCTTCAAATCTTCCAGCAACTGCTCCGAATACGCCGTCGTCTTCAAAAACCACTGCTCAATCTCCCGCGCTTCCACGCGTGTATCTTCGTGCCGCCAGCAAAAGCCGCCGTTCACCACCTGCTCATTCGCCAGCACAGTGCAGCACTTCGGACACCAGTTCACCCGGCTCTTTTTCTTGTACGCAATTCCCCGCTCCAGCATGCGCAGGAAAAACCACTGGTTCCACCGGTAATATTCCGGCTCGCAAGTGGAGATCTCCCGCCGCCAGTCATAGCTGAACCCGAAACGCCGCAGCGTCCTCTGAAATTCCGCAATATTTTTGTTGGTCCACACACGCGGATGCGTGTGGTTCTTGATCGCCGCGTTTTCCGCCGGCAGGCCAAACGCGTCCCACCCCATCGGGTGCAACACGTTGAACCCGCGCATGCGCTTCACACGAGCAACCACATCCCCAATCGTGTAGTTGCGCATATGTCCCATGTGCATCGTCCCCGAAGGGTACGGCAGCATTTCCAGCACATAGTATTTGGGTTTCTTCGGATCCGCTTCCGTCTCAAACACGCGGTGTTCGGCCCACCGCTTCTGCCACTTGCGTTCAATCTCCTGCGGCTTGTAGTCCCCCACGCCCGATGTTCCCTCTCGCCCTGTAGTTTCTCGCCTTTCCTTCCAACTCTTCTCTGTGTCCTCTGTGCTCTTCCCTCTGCGAACTCTGTGTTAAGTTTTTCTCTTATTTTTTCTTAGTCTTCACCGCCGGCAAATGCCGCGAACTCGCAAACTTCTTACCCTTCTTCTCCAACTCCTTCTTCTGCTTCTTCATCGCCGTGGTCATCATCGAAAAACCCTTCTCCGCCTCTGGCCCCTCAACTCCCGCCAGTTCCCACAACTTCGCCACATTCTTCCGGTCGTCCCCCGGATCATCAATCGGCGTCTCCAGCAAAAATGCGCGGCCAGCCAACCCGAGCGGCGGCGCACTGCCCAGGCGTGCCGTCCGCAAAATCCGCTCAAACGCCGCCGCGCCAATCTTCCCATCCCCAATATGCTCGTGCCGGTCCACGCGCCCACCGAGCGGAATCTTTGAGTCGTTCACATGAAACACCGGCACATTTTCCAATCCAAGTATCCGGTCAATCGTTTCAATCGCCCGCTCAAGTCCAATCTCACTCTTGATGTCATACCCCGCCGCAAACAGGTGCGCCGTATCCAGGCAAACCGCCGCCTTGATCTCCCGCAACCCGCGCACAATCGCCGCCACTTCCTCCAGCCGCGACCCCACCGCCGTCCCCATTCCCGCGGTGTTCTCAATCAGAATCCGCATCTTGCCCAGGGGCACCCGCCGCGCCGCCTGCTTCACGCTTTCGATGATCGTCGCAATCGCCTGCTCCATCGACGATTCCCCGCGCGACCCCGGATGCACCACCACAAAGTCCGCGCCCAGTTCCCGCCCGCGCACCAACTCCTCATGAAACGCCTGGATCGACCGCGTCCGCAGCATCGGCTGCGCCGCCGCCAGATTAATCAAGTAATTCGCATGAATCACCAGCGGCCCAAGCCCCAGCTCTTCCCGGCGCGCGCGAAACGCCGCCACGTCCGAAGCCGGGATCCGCACATTCGCCGTCTGCCACATCCGCGGGCTGGCCGAAAAAATCTGCAGCGCGTTAGCCCCCAGCTTCTTCGCCGATTCCAGCGCATTCAGGTAGCTCCCCGAAATCGACGTGTGCAAGCCGATCCTCAGGCTCCCATCCATCCACGCCGGCGGCCCAGGCTCCACTTCCGGAACAGGGATATACTCGTCGTCCGCCTCAAACTTCGTATTCTCAATAATTGGATATTCAGCCATCCCAGCCACAACTTTCTCCCTAGGGGCGGCTCTTTACCCTGAACGCCCCACGTGCAGGGTATGCCGCCTTCTTGCCAGTAAGTTTAAACCCCCATTCTACCACACCACCCTAACGCGCTCCTCCGCTCTGCCTCCGCGCCTTTTGTAGCGGCCGCCTTCCGAGGTCCGTATTTTGGACCCCGAATGTTTTTACGGGGCGGGCGCCTTGCCGCGTTCTGCGAGCTATCCCCGTCCTCCTCCGCCAACCAACATTTGAACTTGAGGGTGCCCCATCCTTCGCGCCGTTTGCGAAGGGTGGGTTCTTACGATCGGGCTCCCCGAGTTTCTTCTCTGCTCTCCACGTCCTCTGTCGTGAAATCCCATGCTTCGCTCTTTGGCTCTGACCTTCCAATCCTGCCGGTCACACACCCCTATGATTCTGTTTTCATCAACACAATATTCTTCACTCACTCCACACTTTTTTCTCACTACAAGAAAAGTTTTCCTCTACACTCTTTTTCAAGAACGAATATTTTTCAGATTCGTTTCAGGAGGGGAATGACGAACATCGACCCGAAGGCTTCAACAAAACTCCAATCCGAACTCTTCTCAGGCGAACGCATCCACTGGGCTGCGATGCCCAATCCGCGGATTATCTTTCATTCCGACGACTGGTCTGCCATTCCGTTCACTCTGATCTGGACTGGCTTCTTTGTTTTCTGGGAAGCGCAGGCTCTGGGCATTTGGCAAGATGCGGCAAAGCCTTCCCCGCCGAGTACCTTCATGGTCCTTTGGGGGATTCCCTTCCTACTAGTTGGGCAGTACATGGTTTGGGGCCGTTTCTTTGTCGATGCATGGCTGAAACGCCGCACCTACTACGCCGTCACGGATCGCCGCGTTCTCATTCTCCAAGAAGGTGGGAAACGCAAAACCCAATTCTCCTACCTCGAATCCATCCCCGAAATTTCTCGCGAAGGCAACGAAACGGGTACTCTCTGGCTCGGCACAAAGCTGCCCGTCATTGGCGGACGCGGCTCTAGGACCCGCAGTATGAGCCGCTTCGACATTATGGACGGAGTTCCAACGCTTGCCGACATCGACGACGTCGACTCCGTCTCCCATCTCATTCTGGAGCTTCGCGAGAATACCAGAAACAAATCCAATCAATCCGGTCGCGACCCGCTAACCTATCGAGACACTGACCGCTAATATGGGCAAGTTGTGGGCCGCACCCTGACTAAGCCCATTCCTTCCTACACCAAAAACTTCGCCAGCGGCTCCCAATAATTCCCTCTCCATCCCTCCGCCAGATGCTCCGCCTGACCTTTCGGAAATCCGGTGTGATCAAACACGATCTTCGTCATGCCTCCCGACTCCACTAAAACGAATCGAGCGATCGAATATGACCCCGGATCCCAACTCCCCGCCCGCCACGCCTGCACGATCCTCTCATTCACCACCAACTCCACGTGCCGTCCCGAAATATATCCACCGAACAGCGCAAACGCTCCTCCAGCATCTCGACTAATCTCCGCCGCCTTCGTCCCCAGCTTCATCCCTCCGCCCTTCATCGCCGCGCTCAGCTCCACCACCTTCGCAAACTGATTCGCATCCGTCAGCGCCTCATACACCCGCTTCCGGCTCGCCTTGAACACCGGCTCCTGATGAATCGCTTCTTCCGCCCGCAAAATCCCCTCTTCTTCCGCAGCTAGTGCCACCCCACTCCCCAGCCCAAACATTCCTAGCGCCACCGCTCCGCCCGAAATCACCTGCCGCCGCGTAATCATGCTTGTCTCGCCCATCATCATCGCCTCCGATTCTCTCCGCAGCGTCCACCTTAAGGTGGACGCTACGCCTTAATCCCGTTCTCCAGCTGCCCCATAAAATCACCGCCCCAAAATATGTTCAAGATAATATTTTCCTTCGCTGCCACGATAATCCGCGCCATACTCTCCCCGCACGCATTCAGGAGGGCCCCATGCCTTACCCAGCCGGCCACCGCGCCACCGTCAAAAAGACCATCATCGAAAGCGCGCGAAAACTCTTCAACCGCCACGGCTTTGAAAATGTCTCCGTCGGCCAAATCATGGCGGGTGCCGGCCTCACCCACGGCGGCTTCTACAGTTATTTCCACGGCAAAAGTGATCTCTACGCCGAAGTCCTCGGCTGCTTCTTCACCGACCCCGAATGGAAAAATTGCTGGGAAGGAGTCCACATCGACCTCACCTCCACCGACGTCGGCGCGCAAATCGTCCGCGCCTATCTCTCCCGCCAGCACCTGGAAAACGTGGAAAATTCCTGCCCCATGGTAGCCCTGCCCACCGACGTCGCCCGCAGCAACCCCCGCGCCCGTCAAGCCTTCGAACAAGTTTTCAAGGGAATGGTCAGCGTCCTCGAACGCAGCCTCATCCAGAACGGCCAGCCCCGCCGCACCACCGCCCAAGCCCTCGCCGCCCTCTGCGTAGGCGGCATGGTCATAGCCCGCGCCGTATCCGACCGCTGCCTCGCCGACAACCTCCGCGACGCCTGCCTCACAGTAGCCCTCCAACTCGGCAACTGGCCCAACAAAAAACGCTCGTCAGACGGCGCGGCGAAACGGTCACTCCGCAACGCTCATAAACATTGACAGCGCACCGTCGCGTTCCTACACTGCGATTTATGGCTCTCGATTGGTCACAATGCGACGCGGTGGAAAGCATCCCCGGCAAACTCGGTGGCGCCTGGGTCTTCCGTGGCACGCGCATCCCCGTCTCTGTCGTTTTCGAAAATATGGATGACGGCCTAACTATCTCCGAAGTCGTCGCCCTGTACGAAGGCCTCACCCTCGAAAACGTCCACGCCGTGCTCGACTTCGCCTGCCGCAGCCTCGAAGCTCCCACGCCTGCCCGCTAATGCGCATTCTGCTCGATCAGTGCACACCCGCCCCAATTCGCAACTATCTGACAAAACATGAGGTAAGCACCGCTTATGAAGAAGGTTGGGGCAAGCTCATAAACGGCCAACTGATCAAGGCCGCTGAGGACGCAGGCTTCGATCTACTGCCAACCGCGGACACCCACATGATGAATCAGCAGAATTTGAGCCAGACACGGTTAGCAATCATCGTGCTCAACACCAATCACTGGAGGTCCATACTCTCAGCCATAAGCTCGGTCGTGATGGCAGTCGACACAGCAAAACCCGGCCTCCTATACGTGCGAATCCCCATCGCCAAGACTTAGGCTGCTAACGAGGAGTGATACTACAAGTCTCCCGAGACCAAAACCAAAAGTGTATATAATCAAGCGACCTCACTTCCTCCACGCCATCCCATCCGGATCCTTCCCAATCGCAAACGTCGTTGTCACTTCCAGCGTTTTCAAATCCACCACCGCCACCTTGTCGTCGCCACTGACCGCCACAAACGCCCGCGCCCCATCCGGCTGCACCAGAATTCCCTCCGCGCTCTTTCCCAGATTCAGCCGCTTCACTTCCTTCCGCGAAGCTGCATCCACCACCACCAACTCCCCACTGCCCAAATCCGAAATCAACACCAGCTTCCCGTCCGGAGTAAACTTCAACCGGTTCGAGTGTTTCGTCTTCACATCCACCGTCGCCGTCACCTTCTTCGAGGCCAGATCGATAATCGACACCGTCCCATCCCCCGAATTCGCCGCCCACACTTCATTCTCATCCGGCGAAATATCAATCCCCTCCGGCCCTTTCCCCACTTTCACGTTCGTCCCAGTCCATTCGGTTATCTTTTTCTTCATCTCTTCCACCGACACGGTGTTCGACTCAACGTTGCTGACGCACATCGTCCGTCCATCCTTCGTCAACGCCAGCATATGCGGCCGCTTCTGCCCCAGCACCAGGTGCAGATCAATGTTGTTGGCCGCGAAATCAAACACCCCCACTGACTTGTCGCCCTCCACCGTGAAGTAAGCCTTGTCCCCAAGAATCACAATCCCGTGCGGCCCCACCAAGCCGGGAAACGTCACCTTCCCCACTTCGCTGCGTGATGGCAGATCAATTTCCGACATCGTCGTCCCCGCGTGATCATTCCCATAATTCGTCACAATCGCTGTCTTCCCATCCGCGCTGGTCGCCACTTCATGCGGATGCGCTCCCGTCTCCACCTTCCCCACCACTTTCAGCGTCGCCGGGTCCACAATTGCCAGAAAGCTCTCTTCCTTGCTCAACACCAGCAGCGCCGGACTCGGCGTCTTCCCCTGCCCCCACGCCCCCGCACACATACTCGCCGCTCCCACCACCATCAAAGCAATTTTCACGCTCGCCATCCGGCTGATTCTCATGAACATCCCTCATTCTCCTTTTTACTCCGCACGCAAAAACCAACCGCGACATTCTACACCGCCCTTTGGAGTGCGGAAGCTCTGCTTCCGCTTTTACGGCCATTGCCTCACGGGCCACACTCAACGGTCGCCCCAAAAAACCAAAAAAGAAAAAGCGCGCCAACCCGCAGCGCGCTTCTTCTCCCACAGAGCGTCTCCCGACGCATCAACTTTTTTCCGGATACTCCCTTCCAAACATCGAAAACGGTACCGCCCTTGTCTTTGGAGCCGCACCCGCGCCTGCCGCAGCCGCACTCGCCTCCGAGTTCCGCTGCTGCTCCGCAATCCGCCGTTCGATCATATCCGCAACCTGCTGCGCCGAAGGACGGTCCGCGTGGCGTTCCATTGCATCCGCAATCCTGCTCAGATAAATCATCAACTCATCCGTCAGCAGCGACCTCTGCAGCGCCACGCGATTCCTTCGCCGCCAGCCGATCAGCAATCCAGCAACAAACAGCAATCCTCCGCCCGCCACCAGCATCTCCCAACTGGTAAGCGGCAATTGTGGGTCCCAGGTAGCCACGATCATCCATACTTGCAATGTTTCCTCCCGGGCTGGATCATTCCCATCTCCTACTCTAGTCCTCTTCTCTAACGCGACTCAACTACTGATCTTGAGGGTTTACCCTGAGGCTCGAAGGGTGCCCCCACCCTATCGCGCTTTTTGCGATAGGGTGGGCTCTCATGATCAAACAGCACAAATGTTCTTCTCTTCTGAATTTCTCTAAAACCGGATAAACGGCCCAAACGCCATCCGCAAATTGTGATGTGTCCCATGGTTGAAATACATTTCGTCGCCCGCCTCCAGACGCAAGCCGACGGGCCCCAGATGCCCCTCCAACCCGCCGCCCGGGTAAAACACTCCATTCACATCGCTGGCGCGCAGATTCGCAATCTGGCTGGACACGCAACTGAAAGAAGTCGGGCATGAGTCCACGAAAAATTTATCGAACCCGCCTTTCACCAGCACAAACGGCCGAACCCGCCCGTGTCCCAACTCAATCTTCGGCCCGAACAATCCATGCAAGATATGAATGTTCGCGTTCTGAATCACCACGGTTCCGCCAGCCCCGCTGGTCTGTTCCCCGAATCCCTGGTCAAAGTCATACGCCATTTCCCCTTCCAGCTTTACGTGCGGAAACACCTTCAATCCCGCGCGCGCTCCAATCCCGAGATAATTGTTGTCCGTCTGCGACATCCGGAAATAATCCGCGAACACTCCCGCTTCAACATGATCCCCCTGCGCCCGCACCCCCGGTACAAACAACACACCAAGGCACAGCATCAGCAACATGCGTTTCATGCGTATCTCCTCGGTGCAAATTTTCAGCAATCGAAAGCAGCGGCTGGACGAACCACTTCATCCTCAACTGGGCGAGGTTCTGCTCTCCCTAAAATGGATGCTCGCTCCGCTCTTGGGGTTGCCGCACTCTTCTCTGCGAACTCAGCGGTCTCAGCGCCCTCTGCGTCAAATCTTTCTTTTCGGTTTTCAATTTTCTAATTTCCATTTTCTCTTCCCTCCCGATTTGCCCCGCCTCATTCCGCTTTAGTACACTGATCATTCCGCGCTCCCAAAAGGACACACTCATGCTGGTAGTCATGCAATCCCACGCCACGGACGAACAAGTTCGCTCCGTCTGCGACAAAATCGAATCTCTCGGCCTGAAAGCTCATCCCATCCCCGGCGCCGGACGCACCGCCATCGGCATCACCGGCAACAACGGCGCCATCGATCTCGGCATCCTCGAATCCCTTCCCGGCGTAGTCGAGTGCATTCCCGTCACCAAGCCCTACAAACTCGTCTCTCTCGACGTAAAATCCGACCCCACTATCGTTCGCATTCCCACTCCATCGGGTGACGTTCTTGTCGGCGGCGAACATCTCGCCATGACCGCCGGCCCCTGCGCCGTCGAAACTGAAGAGCAGTGCCTGGCCATCGCCGAACAACTCAAGCCCTCCGGCGTCCGCCTCTTCCGTGGCGGCGCCTACAAGCCCCGCACCTCGCCCTACAGCTTCCAGGGACTCGGCCTTCCCGGCCTGAAAATTCTCGCCCAGGTCCGCAAACACTACGGCTTCGGCATCGTCACCGAAGCCATCGACAACGAGTCTCTCGATTTAGTGGAAGAGTGGGCCGACGTGATCCAGATCGGCGCCCGCAACATGCAGAATTTCTCGCTGCTCAAGCGCGCCGGCCGCGCCAAAAAACCCGTGCTCCTCAAGCGCGGCATGGCCGCCACACTCGACGAATTCTTGATGGCCGCCGAATACGTGATGAGCGAAGGCAACTACAACGTGATGCTCTGCGAACGCGGCGTCCGCACCTTCTCTGATTTTTCCCGCAACACGCTCGACCTCGCCGTGGTGCCCGCCGTAAAAAAGCGCAGCCACCTGCCCATCCTCGTCGATCCCAGCCACGGCACCGGCAAGCGCCACAAAGTTCTTCCTCTCTCTCGCGCCGCCGTAGCCGTCGGCTGTGACGGTCTCCTCGTCGAAGTCCACCACCAGCCCGAAAAAGCCCTCTCCGACGGCATGCAATCCATCCTCCCCGCCGAATTCGCCGAACTCCAATCCGAAATCCGCCAAATCGCCCAAGTTCTCCACCGCCACGTCAACTAATCTCCCTCCCAGGATCGCCAACCCGACGCGACTGATCGATTTTCTCTTCCGTTCGCACCGCGCGAACGTTGGTGTTTTCCTTTAAACGCCGCTCGAGGCGGGAAATCCCATCCGCTGGATCATCTCGGCATATCTGGGGTCTTTGCGCAGAGCCTCCCAGCGCGGATCGAATCGCAGCCACACCAGCCAGTTAGCGCGGTCGTCGAAGGCCTTTTCGAGCCAACGAAAGGCCTCATCTTTGTTCCCTAGTCCCACGTGGACCAACGCGATTCCATAAGGGGTCACGTACCTGATTTTCGCCATCTCATCCAGTTTCCTAAGGGTGGAGCGCGCGTCGACATCCCTTCTCGCAAGGCCCTGCAGATTTCCGATCCCGGCGATAGTGACAACCCAGTCAGGCAAAGCCGAATCCGTGGCCTTGTACTCAGCCATCGATTCGTCGAACATTCCCTTCTGCTGATAGGATCGGCCCAGCCAAAGATGCGCCAGTGGAAACTTAGGATTCATCTGCAGTGTTTTCTTCAATTGCTCGATCGCGGCATCGTAATTTCCCACGTAGAACATCTGAAAACCAATATCGGTGTTAATGGGCACGGAAAGAGGATCGAGTTGCAAGGCGCGCTCGATCTCCTGCTTTGCTTCCTTTGGGCGCTGCATCGCCGTCAGAAAGTAGCAGTAATAATCGTGAGCGGTGGCGTAATTCGGATTGAGCGCAATTGCCTTCTTGAATTCGGCTTCCGCAGCCGGCCAATTCCAATCAAAATAGAAATTTACATAGGCCAGAGAAGCATGGGGTTCGGCCAATCCGGCATCAAGCGAAAGCGCCTTTTCAGCGGCGGTCCTTGCAAGCGGAAATGATTCGCGCGGAGGTAGATAACTCAAGTATCCGAGTGTCGTGTAGGAATCCGCCAATCCAGAATACGCTTCAGCATAAGTGGGCTCCAATGCAATCGCCTGCTTAAAGAATTGGATCCCCTCCAGCAAGGCAGCTTCACTTCGCCGGTTCCAGGCGAATCGACCTTTCAAGTACGCTTCGTATGCCGCAGGATTGATCTTGCGATCGACCGGGGGACGCTCCCACAACAGTCTCATCTGCACCTTACGCGCAATCGACGAAGCCACCTCGCTCTCGAGTCCCAGCACATCAGAAAGATCTCTTTCAAAGCTCTCCGCCCACAAGTGCCGGTCGTCGGAGGCGCGAATCAATTGGGCCCGTACACGAACGCGATTTCCGGCTCGCTCCATCGTGCATTCGACGATGGCGTCTACGCCCAATTCCCTGGCAATTTCAGGCAGCGGCTTGCGCGTGCCTTTGTATCGCATCACGGAGGTTCTGGAAATCACCCGCAAGTTGCTGTTCTGGGCCAGGTCTGTGATCAATTCATCCGTCATGCCGTCGGCAAACAATTCCTGAGATTTGTCGCCGGATAAGTCTTCGAGCGGAATGACAGCGAGGGAACCAATCGGTGCAGCCTGAGTCTTGCCCAGCAATCGATCGCGCCATCCCGCAACATTCCCGCCAATGAGAGTGGCTAACAATAACCCGGCGGCGGCAACTCCCCAAAACACGAGCCTTCGCCCTCTGCTTCCCGCTTCCGCTGCTTCTGTCGGTAACGTTTTTCGTTTCTCTACATCCGGGACCGCCAATTGGTCTGACCGGGAAATTATGGTCGCGCTAAAGCGGTAACCCTTCCCAACCAAAGTCTTGACGAACCGCGGGTTATCCGGATCGTCTCCCAACACTTGCCGAATTTTTCTCACTGCTGTGTTGACGCTGTGCTCGGTTTCGACAAAGACATCCTTGCCCCAGAGCTTTTCAACGATTTCTTCACGGGAGACGAGCTCGCCATCCTTGCTGACAAGCAGGATGAGGAGTTCCATGGGGAGTTTTTCGAGTTTCAACACCCGGCCGTTCTGGCGTAGCTCGTAGCGCTTCAGGTCCAGCGCGAATCCTTCAAATTCATACAAGAATACGGGCAATGGCGCCCTCCCAGCCGTTCCAGTGGCCGTATCATACTCGTGTGATGGCTCCCGAGCTACCAGTAACTTCTTTCGATTCGTGCGGTTAGATGTTCACCTAAGCTTCAGCCAATCTTCAGGTGCCCTGCATTGTCATTCCCCCAGTCATGAAGGAAGCCTATACCGTCCTGTTCGGCAGATTTCACCACCGAACCAATGAGGAGAATCGAAAATGAAATTTAGAATCGCTCCAACAGTGACCAGAGTCTTGTTGGCTTTAATGCTGCTGACCAGCATCACGGGTATCGTCTCGGCGCAAGGGTTTTGGTTCCCAATTCCCGAGCAACACGAAGCGATGTTTGAGTTTGTTGGTCAAGTAAAGAACTTTCCCCCCGCAGGACCTGGGCTTCCCCCAACGTCAATTCAGTACGGATATCTGAGCCATATTCAGGGTCTGACTGACGATCAGATTTATCTCTCCGGAGGTCCCCAGAACGAGACCAATGCCCTGTTCACTTTCTATAACGATTCGACTACCGAAAAGATCACGAATCACGGAAGCCTGAAGATCGTCATCCGGGAGGGGACAACCACCATCTACTACAATCCTGTGGGTGGCGGCGACCTCACCACCCCAAACCCCAATTCATTTCGACAAGGGACTCCCGTCCTCACCACTAAATGGCGTCATCAGGTTATCTTTGACACTAACCCAAGCCCGGATCCCACGGCGCCAGCGCGCACGAATCTTTTCTTTGTGACGTGGTGGCACACCATCACTTCCTCGCAGATCGTCGAGCTCGGCGGAAGTCATGTCCTCCTGGGTCGAGTTGGAAGCACTTTCAAACAGCACCTGGTCGGCGGAATTGATTTCACCGGCACGGTGAATGGAAAGTTCGCCGGTTATGCCGAATCATTCATGCCAGTTGTCGTATTCCAGGTGAGGTGAGGCTCACGCTCTGCAACCCGCATCCTGCGGCGGTTTCATCCCCACTTCAGTCGCCGGGAGCATCCCGGCGACTGGCTGGGTGAATTGGGTCTTGTGGATGGAAGAACTGCCGGGCGCCCCACACGCCGGGTGCCGCACCATGTGGTCTTCAGGCTACGAAATTTCCGGTGTGGCACAGGCATTCCTGCCTGTGCCCTTCGATCATTCTGACGCCACCCAACGAGTGACCTTGAGGCTGCCCTACTCTTTGCGCCGATTGCAAAGGGTGGGCTCTTACGAACAATTGAGGCAACTCCATTCTTTCTTGCCGATTACTGATTCCTCGCCTCATCCATCCTTCGCTCCCGAAACCTTTTCCTCCCCATGCTAGGATTCGCTCATGTCCCTGTCCCAAGTTTCCCCAGATCCCGGCATGCTCGACCCTTCGCAGTTCCCACGCACCTATCAATCTTCCTGGGGTTACCGGTTGGCGTTTGTTTCACTCGGCATCTTCCTCGCCGCCGGCAGCGGTCTCGGCGTCTGGTATTTCGCAACTAGCCGCGGCGGAACGGCTCCCCGCGCCTCAATCCTGCTGACGCTTCTCTGTTTCTGTTTCTTTCTGCTCGGCGCCTACCTGGCCCTGGCCATGCTGAAGAGCAAACTGATTCTCACCGCCGACGCTATCGAACTTCGTGAGCCCTTCGTCACAAAACACCTCCTTCGCAGCCAGCTCGCTGGCTGGCGCATCATCCCCACCCAATACATTTCGACATTCGTGCTCGTCCCCCGCGATCCCCATGCAAACAAAGTAAAATTCCCACTCACCTTTAAGCTCGACGGACAGTTCGAGGCCTGGCTCGAGCCCCTCATCAATCTTGACGCGCAGGACCGCTCCGAATCTCTAACCCAACTCGTTGCTCAACTGGACCCCAATCTGCCGGAAGAGCAGCGGGAGGTGCGCCTCTTAAACGCCTATCGATTTTCGAAATACTTCACATGGGCCACCTGGTTGGCCTCCGCGTGGGGATGGTTCTACCCGCGCCCATATTCGCTCCTCATTCTCTTCCTGGCGGCAATTCCTCCCATTGCGATTTATCTCGGGTTACGCTCCAAGGGCGTCTACCAGTACGACGGCGGACGCAATGACGCGCGTCCCAGCCTCGCGGTTCCGGTAATTCTGCCAGGATTGACGTTGGCCATACGCGCCATCAACGATCTTTCGTTTCTACATTGGCAGCAACTGCTCTCACCCATTTTTGTTGTCACCCTGGCGATGACCGCACTCATCGCCGCCGCCGACCCCAAGACGGGCAAGCAGCGCTGGTCCTATCTGGCAACTCTGTTTATCGCCGTTGCCTATGGCGGTGGAGTCACAGCCATGACGGACACCCTGTTGGATCGTTCCCTGCCCCGGGTTTTTCAAACCGAAGTGCTGAACAAGCGTATTTCCAGCGGGCGCAGCACCACCTGGTACCTCCGGCTTGCCCCCTGGGGCCCGCAAGCTCAACCCGCCGAAGTCTCCGTGCACAGTTCCCTTTACAACTCCGTGCAACCCGGCCAGATCGTTTGCGTATCTCTCTATCCCGGCACCCTCAAAATCCTCTGGTTCCGAGTCGCTCATTGCGTTAACGAGCTCTCTATACCTCCGCATTAATCGTTTCTCTTCGATTACGGATCGCGCCGAATCTCTCTTCCTTCCAAATGTAGCGCTGGCTTTCAAGCCAGCTTCCGATAGCCACAATCAATTCTCTCCGCGCCTTCGCGGCCCTCTGCTAGCTTCGTGCTGAATTCTTTCGGAAGCGTTCGTGCCAAAGTATCGAAGGTCATATTCGGAAGGTGTTATACTGCCTTCACAGTCCCTCAAAAATCTGAGCTCCAATGAGGTGGAGAATGTCACCAAAGTTGAGGTTTCAGCTCGCCAAACTCTTGCTTACGAGCCTTTGCTTTTTCGGTATGGTCAGGCAAGCATCTTCGCAGAGCAACAAGGTCATGGGAGAGTTGCAGTTTGAGGGTGCCTCGAAAGTCGAAAGGGATTCCGGTGTTTGGATCGATGGCGGATATGTAGGATTTCTAAAGGAATTGAAGGGAGACAAAAAGGTGCTCTTGCTGCCGGGAGAGCACCGACTGGAAGTGCGCCAGTCCGGATACGACAATTTTGTGCGAAAGATCGTGGTCGAGCCTGGGCAAGTGCAGATCGTCCACGTTGTTATGCACCTATCGCCAGGGGCGCGAGTTCCTGACGTCACCGCCATGTTAAAAGTCACTGTCCAACCCGGCCGCGCGGCTGTATTTCTTGACGACCAATACATCGGACATGCCAGTGAGTTAGGAGGCGCGGTTCATTCCCTCTCGATCAGTCCTGGAAAACATCGGATCAAGGTGGAACTGCCGGGTTACAGGACCTTTGAAACCGAAGTCAACCTGCTGCGCGGACAAAAGTCGGAAGTAAAGACCGAACTGGTAAAGGGAAGCATCGAGCAAGCTGGCCCGGACGTCAAGCCGCCTCAGTAGCCGCCGCGTGCCACCCCTTTTGTCCTGAGCGAAGCGCGTTTTTTGCGCCCCGCGTGCTACACCGGTGCCGAAGGGCCTGTGCCTTTCAAGTTGCCAGGTTTATCTTCGCTTTGAACTCTGTGGCCTCTGTGTAAATCCGACTCTTTCCTCTACAAGTTGCAATCCACCAACTGCGGGCGATTACTTCCATGTGTGGTTCCTTTTCCCCATTTTCTATTTTCCAATTTTCATTTTCTAACCACGCCACTATTCACCAGCTTGCCCTGAGCAGAACCGAAGGGTCACCTTCCCGCCTCCTGCTATCTGTTCGCTGCTATCTGCTATCCTCTTTCAAACCAAAGACTAAAAACTGTAAACTGTTAGCTCTCCTCATGCCCCACTCCAAAAACTTCCGCGTCTACTTCCTCCTCGCCCTCCTTCTCATTTTCGCGCTGGTCATTCTTCTTCGCGAGCATCGCCCCTCCATCCTTCGTCCCGATCTCCATCTCAACGCCTACATCACCACCACCGACGGCTCGCTCGCCGTCGTCGACCTCGCCTCTCTTCGCGTCATCAACAAAATTCCCGTCGGTCCGGCCATCTCCGACCTTCGCGAACACGCCAAGCGTCCCGAAATCTGGGGCGTCAGCAGCGCCGGCGGCTATGTGTTCGCCCTCAACACACGCACCTCGCAAATCATCGCCAAAATCCCCGTGGGCCCCGCGCCTCTCTCGCTCGACTTCTCCGCCGCCGGCGCCCGTGTCTACACCACCTCCGCCAACTCCGACCAACTTCTCGCCATCGACACCGCTTCACGCTCCATCCTCGGCCGCGCCCGCACCGCCTCCGAACCCGTGCAAGCCCGCCTTACGCCAGACCAGAAATCCATCCTCGTCGTCAACCGCCGCAGCGCTTCCCTCACCATCCACGATGCCGCCACACTCCAGCGTCGTGCCTCCATCGACGTCATCCCGCAACCCGACGAAGTCGCCATCGTCCCCGACAGCACCATCGCTTTCGTCATGAGCCGCTCAGAGAGTCGCCTGTCCGTCGTCGATCTCCGCCGCGCCGTTCTGCTCACGAATCTCCAGCTCGCCGGCCGCCCTACGCAAATGCTCATGAAACCCGATGGCGGCGAACTCTACGTCATCTCTCCCGAAGCCCACGTCCTCGAAGCCATCAACACCTGGACGCACGAAGTCGGCGACACAATGCTCCTCGGTTCCGCCCCCGCCAGCGCCATCCTTACCGAAGACGCCAGCGAAATGTACGTCGCCGATCGCGCCGCTGGCCGCGTCTTCCATGTGGATATCTACAACCGTCGCATCATCGGCAGACCTATCAACGTTGGCGTTGCCCCTAACGCCATGCGCTTCGATCCTGCCGAACCGGGCGCCAAGCCCACTATGCTCCTGGTCGTCAACGAATCCTCCGGCGACCTCGCCGTCCTCCGCCTCCGTACCGATTCCCTAATCACCCTGATCCCCGTAGGCAACACGCCCCAAAGCGTAGCCGTAAAACTCTTCTGACCGAACCGCGCCGCTTCCAGCCGCCGATACTATGCGCTCGAAGTCCTACAGTAGCGGCCGCCTTCAGGCGGCCAACCACCTGGTCGAAGCACCCGTATGCGCTCCTTCGCCCATGTAGGGCACGCCGTCTGCGGCGGGCCGTTCTTGCAACTCCATTTTCTTTTTTCTATTTTTGATTTCCTCGCTCTTCCCCGTCCTTCTCCTCACTTTCAACGTTTGTGACTTGGAGTTTTTTGTGCTTCAGTTGCCCGCCAGTCCTATTTACTTCCCCATCTCTCTTCGCTAGCCTCTATCCTCCGGCGCACTCCTTCCCAGCCCGGTGCAACATGCCGGCAAGGAGATCACATGGCCACGCGTGCCGTCGGCAAGACCAATCCATCTTCCCCGAACTCGCACACGAAATTCCCCATTCGCATCGTTCCCGTTCATCCCCACATTCGCGATGCAGCCGCCCCCGCTCCCCACCTCACCTATCGCAACGGCCCGCTCCTCACCAACGTCGAGGTCTTCACCATCTTCTGGGGCGCCGCATGGCAAGACGCCGCCAATACGCAGCTCAGCCAGCAGATGAACTCCTTCTTCGACTTCATCCTCACCAGCCAGCTCCTCGATCAGCTGAACGAATACAGCGTCCCCGGAAAAAACATCGGCCACGGCAAACGCATCGGCACAAAAATTCTCACCGCTCCCGCACCCGGCAAGACCGTTCAGGATTCCGCCATCCAGTCCATGCTCAAATCCGAATTGGCCGACGGCGCGCTTCCCGCCGCCAACGCCAACTCTCTTTACTTCGTTTTTCTCCCGCCCGGCACCACGATCAAACTGGGCGGCTCCGCCAGTTGCAAGGATTTCTGCGGCTATCATGACGCCACACCGGACGGCGTCTTCTACGCCGCCATGCCCTTTCCCGGATGCACCGGCTGCATCGGCGGTCTCACACTTTTCCCCGCGCTGACATCCACCAGCTCGCACGAACTCTGCGAAGCTATCACCGATCCCATTCCCGGCCAGGGATGGTACGACGACAACAACGGCGAAATCGGCGACATCTGCGCCTGGAAGACCAAGCAACTCGGCCCCTACACCGTGCAGCTCGAATGGTCCAACACCGCCGGTAGCTGCATCTAGCAGCCCTTTGCGCCGGCGATTCGCTAACCACCACCCAAGCGCGTCATCCTGAGGCTATCCGATGAGGTCCGGTTTGTGGACTCCGGTAAAACCGGAGATAGCCGAAGGACCTAAACGTAAATCGCAATCGAGCATTTCACGGGTGCCCATCTTCCCCTTTGCCCCCGCAAAATCTCCCGGTGTATCATCTCCCCGGCTCCGACCCACCGGAGACTCTTTCAACCATCGTCACTTCCCGACAGGAGACACCATGAAAATTTCGCGAGCAATCATCGGCGCAACGCTTCTCACCGCCTCCGTGGTCTACGCCGCCACGCGCCCCGCTCCCTCCCAGGACGTCGTCAAAGTCGCCGGTGACAGCCACACGGTCATCTTCGAAAACGATCAGGTCCGCGTCCTCGCCGTGCACTTCAAACCTGGACAGACCGCGCCAATGCATTCGCATCCCGCGAACGTCTCTTATTTTCTGACGGATGGAAAATTGAAGGTCACCTTGCCTGACGGCAAAGTAATCGAACGCAGTCCCAAGGCCGGCACCGCGGGCTGGAGCGACGCAGTCACCCACGCCGCCGAAAATGTCGGCACCGCCGACTTCCAGCAGGTTCAAATCGAACTAAAATCCGCGCCGGCAAAATAAGCCGCCGGTCAACACATCCATTGCACGGCGGAGGCCAACCGCCTGGGCAGGTGCGGCCCGAACTTCGACATGAAAAACCGCGCGGCACGCCACGTCACTGTCGGTACATCCAACCGTACACCGATTGTCGGAGGGTAGGAAACATACCGCGACAATGGCGGCCCGGTGTCACCCCAGATCACCAGCTCCTTCAACCCCTGCTGGATCAGATGCTCGATGAGATAGCCACGCAACACCGTGGAGAGCGAATCACCACCAAACTCGCAGTCGTAGTTGCATTGGAAGTACAATACCGCTCCGCCGGGCCGGTGCCATCCCCCGAGGACGCTCAGCCATCGTCCGTCGTGATGCTTCAGTCCGATAGCCAGCGGCCGGTGTGTTGCAGCCACCATACTCACATTTCTTTCAAAGTCCGCCTGATTTGACTGCGCGGTGAATTTCGATTTGGGGCGAAGCTCGAACGCAGCGCAACGTAATTCGTCCATCGACAGGCACTCTACGACTTTATGCCCGGCTGCCTCGAACCGCCGCCGGTAATAACGGAAATTGTGCCGGGTTGTGCTCCCCAAGCCCCTTAGAAAGTGTTCATACGTATCCGTCAGCGGCAAATGAGCGTGAAATTTCCAAACAGGGGAAGCATTGCGTTCCATGGGGAAAGACTGGCCATCAATAGACCCGCAGACGATCAACTGCCGTACAGCGTCATTTTCGCCGCAAGATTGAAGAACTCGCAGTCGCGCGCCGCGTATTCCCGGCGACGCCAACAACGCATTCATTGCAACGCGGAACGCTTTCTGTTGATGAATGCGGTCCGCAACCAGGATGCCCCCCAGACTGCCATCGCCGTATACAATTCCGGTGGGTATGCCGCCGATAACCCTCTCTTTTGTATACATCACCCCCACCACGGCGCCCGCGCTATAGACGGCCACGACTTTGGGCCGCCATCCTTTCGACATCCTGGGGAGAAAGAACTCCGGGTCGATCATCGCCTCGCTTCCCTGGCACAAGGGTCCCGCCGATTCTCGTAGCCGGCGAATTTCCACAGGGGAAGACATCACCACAGCTGAAAATCTATTCAGAGGTGAGATCCAGGAATAATCCGTGGATGCTCCAACAGACGAATTTCTCATGGTCTGAACACCAGAATTTCCACTTAAAATTGGCTGGTACTCAGGAGCCTATACTGCGCTGCCTCTTGCGCGCTGTTCTGTTCGAGACACTCATCTGTGCCGCCACCTCGTGTAGGTACACCCCTACAATGCGCACCAGCATGATTTCAGCGAATCTTCTTAATGGAAAAGAAGCGTTACGACGGAAAGATTTTTTTACGGATCGAACCAGAACTTGATCGTTACCGTCACCTTCGACGCCACTGGCTTTCCGCCCTGCGTCGCAGGCGCGTACTCGTACTGCCTCAGCGCGTCCATCGCCACCTTCCGGAACTGCTTCGGCCCCAACAGAATCTTCATCGCCCCGATGTGCCCTTGTTTGTCCACTTCCGCTTCGATTCGCACGTCGCCCGTGATGTAATTCCTCATCGCATCCGGTGGATAGATCGGCTGAACCGCATGCAGCAATTTCGCCGGCTTGACGGGCTGATCGGAAACGGAAATCTCCGGGGCCGCCGGCACAGGCGCTGATTCTCCGGTTGTTCGCGCCTTTCCATGATTCTTCACGGGATGCTCCGCCGCTTTTTTCGAACCGGGTTTCGCGGGAGCAACCACTCGCATCGCGCCCTTTTCCGCCAATGCCGCCCGCTCGGCGGGCGATTCCACTGGCGGCGTCACAACCGGTCCAATCACAGGCGGTGTTGCCGAAGGTGAGTTATGCGTCGCGCTAGCCGTAGCCGTCACAGGCCGCGGCGGTTCCGGCGTCGCACTCGGCGCGCTCAGTGTGGAATTATTTCCCGTCGCGTCAGAAACATTACCCGCCGGCTGCGCGCTCGTCCCACTCACGCTGCCGGTTGCATTCTCCGGCTTCGCCGTTGGTTCGGCGTCCGCGCCAGCCACCGCCTTCGGCGCTCGATGCAAAAATGGCAGCTTATTCTTGTACCACGCAACGCCCCCGGCAAGAATCACCACCGCCAGCACGGCGCCCCCAACGAACAGCTCCTTCTTGCCCGGGCCCTGCCGTTCCGGCCGGTAAATATTGAACGGATCGTTCGGGTCCACGTGCTTCGGCACATGCGAAAAATCCAGCGCCGGTTTCGGCAGCAAATCCTCAAGTGGATCTATCTCTTCTTTGGCTGCGGGAACAACCTCTCGCGGCGCCCCTGGAGCGGGAGCCGCAGGCGCAGGTTCACCCACGCCCATGACTGGCAGCCTCATCCCGATCGTCGCCGGCGCGCTCCCGCTCTCCGCCTTCGCCCGCTCCGCTTTCTTCCGCGCCTCTTCTTCCGCCTTTTGCCGCGCCTCGGTTTCCGCCGCGGCCCGCGCCGCCGCTTCCGCTTCCGCCAGTTTCTTCGCCTGCGCGTCCTTCTCTTCCGACGATTGCTTTACCCGCAGATCCTCGAGCTCCGCTTTCAGCGCAGCCACTTCGTCCTTCAACTGCGCCACGTCTTCGCTCTTCGGCGCGGCCACCGGTTCGCTGAGGTCGTCCTCGGTCGTCTCTTCCGCCTCTACGGCCTCCGCCACGGGCGGCATCGGCGCGCTATCCGGCTGCGCCGGAAACGATACGCCCCAGAAATTCTCTTCCGGTTCGGTGAATTCCAGTTCCACAAAGCACGACGTCGGCCGGTGGCTTCGCTTGTGCACCACCTGGCAAACCACTTCCTTCTTCGATTTTTTTTCCGTGAGGAACAGCAATTGCCCGACGGTCACCGCGGCGGAAAGCTGAATTACCGCGCCGTCTTTGAACACCAGCACCGTGGAGGTTTCTTCCGTGAAAAGTTCCCGATTGTCTTTCGACGCAATCGGACGCGCCCCGGCAACGCTCACCGGCACTTCCAGCGCAACCGGATTCGCCCGCATGGACCGCTGCGGCACTTCCCTGTTCGCCTTTTTCGATTCCTTCGCGTTAACGTCCGTTGCGGATGACAAGCGTCCGTCTCCTGCTCGCGCTTCCCTCAAGTCCGACTACCCTGCGCCAGCATCCACTCCATGCACACGCAAATTCCACCCCTCCGCCGAGCGGACTTCTCCGCCCGCGCCAGGGTTCACGCCTCTTCAGTTTTTCAAGAGAATCTGTCTTCCGCTATAGTACCCACCCACCGTCGGTGCCCAATAAGTAGCTTCTCCCTATCAGCACTCTACCGGCGGGCAACCGGGCCTCAGGGGTCTACCGGCCACGCTGAGTGCTCTTCTCCCAATTGCACGTCGAAGAATCCCTCTGCCGGCAGCACATCGATCGGCAACCCTCCGTGCCATAGCGCCACTCCCACAGTGAATCTCGCCAGCCCCTTTAATTCCAGCACATCTCGATTCACCGCCACTTCCAGATGTCTCCGATAACCCACTTCCACCAACTCCTTCGGATTCAGCAGGCACACTTTGCCCTTCTCTACTGAGAATTCCTTCACTCGCCCGCGATCAGTGCGCACCACCACCGCCATTTCTTCTTTTGCGCCGATAACAACCCGGAATTCCGCGTCTTCCAACTCCGCAATGCTTTCCGGGAAACCATCCACCCGCAGAACAAACCGCTCTTCCTCAAATCCGTAGCGCAGCTCTTTGAGGAAGAATACCCGCCCGTGCATGGAACCGCCCCTGCGTTCCGGCGAATACACTCCCGCGCCCAGCCACTCGAAATAACTCGAATCGAGCCCATCCACTTTCACCTTCAGGAACGTCGATGGGTAAAGCTGGTACGCGCGTTCCGGCATCCGCTTGATCGGCTTTGCCAGTTCTTCCGGCGCCACCTGCCCCAGCGCCAGATAAACTCCCGTCAGGTGCTTCCGGTAGAGGGCGTCGAACTCCGCATCGTTCGCCGTGCTGTGCTCGGGCCCGTACCACCAGCACCAGTCGCTGCCCTCCGCCGTCAGCAACGATTCCTGCGCCTGCTTCAGCGCTTCCTCGGTCGGCGCGTTTTCCCGGCCTTTTTCCCGCGCGGCCACCGCTTTCGCGTAAGTTTCGCGCGCATCCCACAACAAATCCCACGCCGCCACGTCTTCCTGGTGCCCGATCCATACATCGAAATTCGCGTTGATCCAGGAAGCCGGAAAAATCGTGTTCGTCGTGGAGATGTCACCCGCCGCCGCAATCGCCTCGCTCGCCGTCAGCGCGCGAAAATCGGTGTCGCCGGCGATTCGTCCGTAAAATTCGCGCAAAAATTCCCGCCCGTTGCCGGGGTAATATTCCCACGCATTTTCTCCGTCCAGAAAAATACACACCGTCAGCGGCTTGTCGCTCTTCACCCTGTCGCCGATGTAGCGCAGCCTGCCGTGCAGATCCGCTGCCGCGGCCTTGCTGTCCATCCGGCTGTAGACGAAGCCCACCAGGTCCGAAAGGTGGTGGTCGCGGAAAAGCCCCGTGATTCCCTTGTTGGCCATCTGCAAACGCCATGGCTGGTACAGTTTATCGGCGCTCGCCGCGATCCCCGTCGAATCCCTGAAGAATCCCACGTTCAGCGTGCGTCCGAGCACACCCTCATCGGTGCCGAACCACTGAAAACCTTCTTCCGCGGCGATGGCCATCGCCTGGTCGGACACTGAACCCTCGCTTGGCCACAGACCTACCGGCTTCGCGCCAAAAACGCGCTCGTGGTATTCCTTCGCCCGCCGCAATTGTTCCCGCGCATCTTCCGGTTGCCGGTACGCGCGCTTCGGCAGTGGCGTCCCCGGATTTGCCACGCGCGCAATGTCCGAATCGCACACCAGCGGCAGGATCGGGTGATAATACGGCGTGGTACTCAATTCAATCTGTCCGCGCGCAGCCGCTTCCCGATATGCGGGCAACACCAATCCTAAAAGCTCCAGTTGCTTGGCCTGTAAATCCGCCTTGTCTTTTTCAGTGAAATCTTTTCCGCGATTCGAGAGCCGGCATACCACCGGATCCTTCGTGAACCACTCCTCTTCCATCCAGGCCAACTGCGAGAGCACCTGCAGGTCTCGCCAGTCCCGTGCGCGGAATGTCAACAAAGCCTGGCCGCCGCTTGCCGCCCGCGACCAGTCGAATAGTTCCAGGAATCTCGGCCACCGCGTCAGCAGCCGTTCATGATTCACCTGAAATGCCCGCGCCAGCATTTCGACCTTGTCTTCCCGCGTCAGCTCGTCGGCGTGCTTGAACGCAAGCGCAAACCACGGCTCCCTGAAGTTCCCGCTCGCATACTCTTCCAGTTGCATGCACAACGACGGCACCATGTTGAACGTGGCATGAAAACCCGGCACGTCCTCCATAAGTTTCACCATGCCGTAGTAATCCTTCGTGGCATGCAGCCGCGTCCACGGCAGCACGTAGCACCCCGTCTCCGGATCCCGATATTGCGGCTGATGCATGTGCCACAGCACCACCAAATGAATACGATTCATTCCCTGACAACTCCTGCCTGCGCAAGACACTGTTGCTGTAGCCGGCTGGTCTTCCCCACCTGGAGCCCGCAGTCGACAGCCGACAGTCTACAATCCAGTATTCCGGGCCGTTGGCTGTCGACTGTAGACTGTCGGCTTTGAACTCCCCACACTCTCCCCATGTTACACTGCCCCTTCTCGTCATGCGCATCCTGGATCGCTACATTGTTCGTGAAATCGTGCGTCACGCTTTGCTTGGCCTCCTCATCTTCACCTTCGTTCTTTTCGTCCCAAAGCTGGTCCGCCTCATGGAACTTTTTGTCCGCCATTCCGGCTCCGGCTCGCAAATCTTGGCACTTTTCCTCTGCATCATCCCCGGCATCCTGGTTTTCACGATCCCGATGGCCGTGCTCATCGGCGTTCTGCTCGGCCTCGGCCGCATGTCCATGGACAGCGAAATTATCGCGCTCACTTCCCTCGGAATCAGCCGCAAGCGCATCCTGCTCCCGGTCGGCCTCCTCGCCGTTGCCGGCGCCGCTCTCACCCTCCTCATGACCGTCGGCCTTGCGCCGCGCACACTCCGCGCCTTCCGCGACATCGAAGCCAGCCTCATCGCTTCCCAAATCTCCTTCCAGGTGCAGCCTCGCGTTTTCGACGAGCGTTTCCCCCACATGGTCCTTTACATCAACGACGTCTCCGCCAGCGGCACCCATTGGCACGGCGTTTTTCTTTTCGAGACCGGTGCGGAAACCGGCTCGCGCATCACCCTCGCCGAAGGCGCCATCGTCATCGCCGAACCCTCCCAAGGCAAGCTCGAACTCCACCTCAACAGCGGCACCACCCACGAATTCCAGCGCGAAAGCCCCGACCAATATTCCGTCACCGCCTTTGAGCGCAGCGACTGGCCCATCGAATTTACAACGCTCGACAACGGCAGGGTCCGTGTCCTCAGCAATCCCGAACGCTCGCTCACCGATCTCTGGCACGACCGCGGACCACGATGGCGCGACGCCCGCGTGGAACTCTACCAGCGCTTCGCCTTCCCCTTTGCGTGCTTCGCCTTTGCCCTGATTGCCGTGCCTCTCGGGGCGCAGCCTCGCCGCGGCGGACGCGCAGCGGGCACACTGCTCTCGGTCCTGATCATCGCCGGCTACTATTTGCTGTTCATCATGGGCGCGGGCCTCGCGCGGCAGGGCGTCGTTCCACCCTCCGTTGGCATGTGGGCCGCCAACATTATTTTGATTCTTACCGGACTGGCCCTTCTTCCCCGCATGGAACGCTATTGGAGCGAACCCTCCCCGGTGTCCTTCATCGCCCGCTTCATGGCCTGGCGCCGCCTGGTTCGCCAGCGCCGCAGCCGCAGCAAGGCGCGCCATGCGGTTCGCAAGGAGAACGGCGAGGCCGCTGCAGAGACGTTTCCGCTCAGCTCCTCCAACTTCCCCTCCATCATTGACATCTACCTGCTTCGCCGCTTTTTCTATTATTTTTTGTTGGTTCTCGGCGCGTTCATTCTATTGTTTGAAACCTTCACCTTCTTCGAGCTGCTCGACGACATCGCCCGCCACCGCATTCCGTTCCTCGTTGTGGTGGATTATTTCCGCTTCCTGATTCCCTATCTTGTTTACCAGCTCACCCCGCTCACCGCGCTTGTCGCCACGCTCGTCACGCTCGGCGTGCTCAGCAAAAACAACGAGATCGTCGCTTTCAAGGCCAGCGGCATCAGCCTCTATCGCCTCGCCCTTCCTCTGCTTCTCTCTGGTGTTGTGCTGGCCGGCGCTCTCCTCGTCCTCGACGACACTTATCTTCCCTACGCCAACCAGCGCCAGGATGCGCTGCGCAACCAGATCAAAGGCAGGCCCGCCCAGACCTACACCCGCCCGCAGCGCTGGATTTTCGGGGAAAATTCCAAGGTTTATAACTACGATATTTTTGATCCTGCGCAAAAACTCTTCGGCGGACTCAGCGTCATCGAACTCGATCCCGTCAGCTTCCAGATGAAGCGCCGCGTCTTCGCCAACCGCGCACAATGGCTGGACACCGAAAAAGCCTGGGCCCTCGAGTCCGGCTGGGTCCGCGATTTTTCCGGCGGCACCGTCGAAAAATACGCGCCATTCAAAGTCACCTCGCTGCCCGAACTCGTTGAGCCGCCTTCCTACTTCAATCGCGAAGTGATCCAGGCTTTCCAGATGAGCTGGCGCGACCTCCGACGCTACATCTACGGCCTGCAAAGCGCCGGCTTTGACGTCTCTTCCCTCACTGTCCAGTGGCACAAGAAAATCGCTTACCCGCTGATCGCCCCGATCAGCATGTTGCTTGCAATTCCTTTCGCCATTCTCGTTGGCAGCCGCGGCGCCATTGGCGGCATCGCACTGGGCGTTGCCATCGGCATCTGCTACTGGGCCATCGCCGCGCTCCTCGAAGCCATGGGCGGTATCGGCCAACTCCCTCCCATGCTCGCCGCCTGGTCCCCCGACCTGGTCTTCTTCTTCCTCGGCATCTACTTCTTCCTGAAAATGCCCACCTGATAGAGTTGCGCGTTGCGCCGGGAGGCTCAAGTTTCGCTCGCTTGACTCGGAAACTCAGCGCATCTAACCTTGTTGAAGATGCGCCTGGCTAGAAAAATAGTTTTAGCATTGCTGGCGGTTGCTCTTCCCGCTTATGCAATCGACTGTGGTGCCACATCGACACCGGAACAGGCGATGCAATGCTGCAATTCCATGCCGTGCTCATCGCACGGCCATACCGGCCAGGATTGCTGCAAATCCATGCCAACGATGCATGCGCCTTTTGTGCAGCCCTCCTCAGTACACGGCGTCTCCTACTCTCCCTTGGTAGTCACCATGCAGCCGGCAACTCTGGAATCTCACGGCCTGGCTGCTTCTGACCGCTTGATCGCGGCGCATTGCCACGCTCCGCCCGCCCGTTCCGCTCCCGCCTCACTTCCACTTCGCGTATAGTCCAGCCTCCAGTCGAATCTCGACCTGAAGCATTTGTGTGCTTCGAGATGCCTCTTTGTACTGGAGAAACTATTCATGCGAAGGCGAAATCGATGTCTAGCCGTGCGATTTACCTGTTTAGCTCTGCCATTCTTATGGCTGTTCTGCGCGACAGCCGTCCGGGCCCAAGGTCCGGCCCCGGAAACCGCGCCGCCGTTATTCCCCGGCGGTGGATTCCTTTCCTACAATTCCGTCTTCACGACGCGCGGATTGATTCCGGAGCCGCCGGGCAATTTTCCTCCAACGGCGCGCCCAACCTATTCACACGAGGGAGACATCAATTTCACGTGGGGCTTCTACCGAAACTTTGACTTGACGATACTCGTTCCAGTAGTCACGAATCGCTTCGGGCCCACGAACGCCCCATCTGTTGGAGGAACAGGCCTGGGCGATGCCATGGCGTTGGTCAAATACCGCTTTTATCGGCGTGATTCGGAGCGAGGGACGACGCAAGTTTCACTGACTTTCGGACCGAAGCTTCCGACAGGCAAAACCAATCTGGCCGGCGGAACCCGCGGGCTGCTACCCGCCACTCTTCAACCCGGTTCGGGTTCTACCGATTTCTTCCTGGCCGCGAATTGGACTTACACAGGACTCTTCCATTTGAAACGTCTGGTTGCGGATGAAGATTTCCACGCCCTCTTGCGTACACAAGGGACGCAGGCAACTCGCATGGGCGACGATCTGGAGTCCCGCTTCTGGCTTTCTTACCGGCCTTACGAATCAAAGAATGTAGCCCGCGAATGGTTTATCGGGCCCGCTCTGACTTGGCTGCACTCTGGGGATGACCGCATCTCTGGAGCAACGCAGAGCGGAAGCGGCGGCGACGTCCTGCTGGCGGGAGTTACGACTTACTTCGGCCTGCGCCCGGGAATGCATGTCTGGCTCGGGATGGATTGGGACGTGGCGCATTCCACGGGCGCAATGTTCATGCCGATTCGCCGTCACATCAGTTTTGGAATCACCCAGCAATTTCGGTTGCACCGTTAATCCAGGGAGAAACGATGAACACCACGAAGATCGCGCTGCTTGCTCTGCTCGGCCTGATGCTTGTCCCAATAGCCCAAGCGCAAATCAAACACATTGAAATGCGCGTGGAAGGCATGACTTGAAATTTTTGAGCCTACGGGGTGAAGCAACACCTCGGACGCCAGTCTGGCGTTCAAAACGTGGAAGTCAGCTTGCTGGATGGAAAAGTCGAAGTCACGCCAAAAGAGGACGGCCAAATTGAGCCCGAGCAACTTCTAAAGGCCACCTATGACAGTGGCGTAACCGCTGCGGAAATGACCATGACGGCGCGCGGAAAGATCGTCAAGGACGCTTCTGGAACGCTCGCCTTTCAGGTTGTGCCAAATCGGTCGTTCGCACTCACGCCGAATGAGTTGTCGAACGGACTCGAAGCCTTCGCGGATACTCCAACTATGGTCACAGTCCGTGGCCAGTTATACAAAAAGCCCGTGGGGAAAAAGAAATCGGCCCCGTCGACCCCGCTAAAATTGTTGATTCTGGAAGTAGAGAAGAGGGAATAGATGCGAAGAAACCTCCCGCTGGTTTTGACTCTTGCCGCAACCGGACTTGCCGGATGTGATCCGCATCCGGCGAGTCCTCCGCAGGCGAAGGTCGAAGTAGCCCCTGCGACCCAGCTTGGCACGCGGTTGCCGGACTTCTCGGTGAAAGACTTGCAAGGACGTGACATTTCCTCGGCGGACCTTCGCGGCAAGGTCGTTCTGATCGATTTTTGGGCCACCTGGTGTCAGCCCTGCAGAAAAGAGATGCCCGGCTACCAGAAGCTTGTCGATCGCTATGGTTCCAGAGGATTTGCCGTGGTCGGCTTCAAATTCGATACGATGACGGATTCAGAAGACCCGATCCAGTTTGCAAAGAAAATCGGTGTGCGTTATCCGTTGGCCGTGGCGGCTGAAGACGTAAAGCGCAATTTCGGCGGCATCGAGGGTTTACCCACAACGCTCCTATACGACCGTCAAGGGCTTCTCCGAAAAAAAATCATCGGGTTCGAATACACCAACGTACTCGAGGAAGAGCTAAAACCACTTCTCTAGAATGGGGCAGTTGAATTCAGGTTCACCCCTTTTTACCCGGCGCCTCTTCCTCGGCATCTACTTCTTCCTGAAAATGCCCTCCTGATCTCGGATTAACACCCGCGTTAAACTCCTCTAACGCAATTGGTACTCGCCTGGTACTTGACTTCTCCCCCCATGGGCTTATGCTTCATTCCCCATCCCAAAGTTTGAAGACTTCGCGTCGACCTCTCTCTTCGCGCCAGGAGAGAAACATGCAAAATCCAGAGAAACGAATCAGTCCCAGGCAGTCGCTGCAGATCCCGCTCCGCTTCCGAAGCGCGGAATTCGGCGGGCCCGATCCGGAGCTGGCATCCGAAACCACGAACATCTCCCGCTCCGGCCTGTTTATGAAGAGTCCGCTGCCACTGAAGGTCGGTTGGACGCTTGCCATCACGCTGCGCGTCCCAACCTATCTTTCCGGGAGCGCGCGTTCCATGGTTCAATGCAGCGGGCGCGTAGTCCACGAGCGCGAACTCCCCAACGGCGACATTGGCTACGGGATTCAGTTCGAAAACCTTCTCTCGTTCCAACGAAATGCCATGCCTCTGCCCGCAGTCTCACTACCCGTATCAGTTGGCTCACGCGCATAAGCCACCGTCCACGCTCCCCTCTCGTCTATTCCCTGGCTCGTGGTGTGGGCTAGAAGTTTTGAGTTTCAAATTTTGAGGCCTTCGTTTTGTTGGATTGCGGAGCGAGTCTCTGTTTTCTATCTTCCATTTTCACTTTTTGCCAGCAAGCCAGCAGCAACGAATGTCCGCAGCCAGCACATAGGTGTCAGCAGCAAGCCGCCCTCTTTCTAGTTTTGCTCCAATTTCCACAAGATCTTCCTGATCATCCCCAAAAGCACTTCCGCGTCTGCCGCCTCCATCGAAAAACGCCGCAGCATCCGCCGCAACTTCTCCTCCGCCTTCGCCTCGCCCCGCGCCGCAACATATCCGCTCTTCCGCAACGCCTCCAGCAAAGCCTCCCCGATCCGCTCCACCGTCTCCATCTCCGTAAACTGTTGCCTGGGTGCCGCACCCTTGGGTTTTAAGGGTGCGGGTTTCTCCCCTCTTCTCTGTGTCCTCTGCGGCCCCTCTGCGCCCTCTGTGGTAATTCTTTGTCTTCTTCCAATCTCATACATCACCACTGCCGCTGCCTGCCCCAGATTCATCGACCGGTGTTCCTTCCGCGTTGGAATCCGCATCAACCAGTGGCAATAGCTCAAATCCTCATTCGACAATCCCCACTTCTCCGATCCAAAAAGCACCGCCACCCGCTCCGTCGTCATCCGCTTCCCGATCAGCCGCGCGCCCTCTTCCAATCCGCGCAAAGGATGCTTCATCTCTCGATTTCCCACCGCCGTCGTACCCACCACCAGCGAACAATCCCCCACCGCTTCCGCCAGCGTCGTAAACTCTTTCGCCCGCGCCAGCAACTCCCCCGCCCCCACCGCCGACCGCGCCTCCCGCCAGGCCTTCTCGTACGGCCGCACCGCGCGCAATTCCATTGCCCCGAAATTGCTCATCGCCCGCGCCACCGCCCCCACATTCAGCGGATTCCGCGTCCCCACCAGTACAACGCACAAATTCTTCAACTCCCCGCTCATGGCCACCAACTCTAAGCCATACCCGCCGCCAACACCACAACCCCCGCCACTTTTGAGCGCGTGTGCGAAGCTCCCGCCTTAGTGAACTTACCCGAACCGCCAATCCGGGGCCTTAGGCACACCCGTCCTCAAAAGGCGCCGTAACGAACCTTAAAGAACTCCCCGCATAAATTGTCGATGGATTAAAACTACCAGTTCTTCAGATCAAACCGCCAACGCACCCAGCCCCGCTTCCTGTTATCTGAGCTGTTATCTGCTCGCCTCTTGCTGATTACTTCCTCTACCTCACCACGCTCTTCGCCACAAACACCCGCTTCATCGGCCGCGCACCCGCCGCCGGAAACGACATGCTCCAGAAATTCCCTTCAGGACAGTGCAGCTCAAACGCTCCGTGGAGCTTCCCCTCTTTGCCCACACGCACCGTTACGATCCGGCACGTGGCCTTGCGGTTGTTGAATTCGTTCACCATCTCGAATTTCTGCCCAACCGGCAGGGGCATATCCAGCAGAATCACTCCGCCATGCTGGCTCACGGAAATCGTCCGCGTGGCGAACTTGAAAGGCTGCTGCCCCTCGCTGACGCCGCTGACTTCCATCTGGATGCTGACCACGGCGCGTGCCGTTCTGCGTCGTTCAATGCTCCGGCAGTGCATGATTGCCATCCGTCTATCCTCCGGCTGTCGTTCGGATTCGCGCCCTCAACTGCCCGCCGCCTCGCGGGACCCGGAGTCGACACCCAGGTCGCGAACCGCTTCCCATCTGCCTGAATCTTAGCGATTCGGCTCAGAAACGCGAATAGCAGGGCGGTACCTATTCCAGCCGTTGTTTCTAGTACTTCTCTCCCAGCACCTCTGGTTACTAATTTCTCCGCGGTTGTTAACTGACTCATTCTTTAACCTTCTCGTACCCGCCCCCGGAGGGCCCTTCAAACGGATTGACACTCCCTCCCTCACTGTCCTACCGTTCCCGCGATAGCTTATGCCTCCCCCGCAGCATTACGACGCCATCGTTATCGGCTCCGGCCAGGGTGGTACTCCCCTTTGCCAGGCACTGGCAACTGCCGGGCTGCAGACCGCTCTCATTGAGAAAGTTCACGTCGGCGGCACCTGCATCAATGAGGGCTGCACACCGACTAAAACCATGGTCGCCAGCGGCCGCGTGGCCTATCTTGCCCGCCGCGGCCCTGATTATGGCGTCCACACCGGCGCGTTGCGTATCGCCATGGAGCGGGTGCGCAAGCGCAAGCGCGACATTGTCAATTTATTTCGCACCGGCAATGAGAGCCGCATCGCTAAAACCAAAAACCTTGACCTGATTTACGGCGAGGCTTCCTTCACCGGCCCCAAATCCATCGTTGTCCGAACCGCCAAGCGCGGCGAACTCCAATTCACCGCCGACCGCTATTTCATCAATGCCGGATGCCGCCCCGCTGTTCCTGACATCCCCGGGCTTTCCAAAGTTCCCTTCCTCACCAGCACCTCGATCATGGAACTGGCCAAAGTTCCCCCGCATCTCGTCGTTATCGGCGGCGGCTACGTTGGCCTGGAATTCGCACAACTCTTCCGCCGCCTGGGCAGCAAGGTCACAGTCATCCAAAGCGCCGCGCAACTCCTTGGCCACGAGGACCAGGACGTCGCAGAAGCCGTCGCGGCGATCCTTCAAGAAGACGGCATCCAGCTTCATTTCAACGCAAAAGTTGAGAAAATCTATCGTTCCCGCAATCGCATCACGGCACAATTTCGCGTCGTCGGAAAGTCCCGCAAAGCCGAAGGCACCCATCTTCTTGTCGCCACAGGCCGCGTTCCGAACTCCGACACGCTGAATCTACCTGCCGCCGCAATCGCCACCGACGCTCGCGGCTTCATACGGGCCAACGAAAAACTCGAAACCTCCGCGAAAGACATCTTCGCGCTCGGCGACATCAAGGGCGGTCCCGCGTTCACTCACATTGCCTACGACGATTTTCGGATCCTGCGCGCCAATTTAATCGAAAACGGCAGCGCCACCACCACCAATCGCCTGGTGCCTTACACGGTTTTTATTGACCCGCAGCTCGGCCGCATCGGCCTGACCGAAGCCGAAGCCCGCGCGCAAAACCGCGCCATTCGCGTCGCCAAAATGCCCATGAATTATGTCGCCCGCGCGCTCGAAGTCGACGAATCCCGCGGCTTCATGAAAGCCATCGTGGATGCCTCCACCAACCAGATCCTTGGCGCCGCAGTTCTCGGCTTTGAAGGCGGCGAAATCATGGCCCAACTCCAGATCGCCATGATGGGGAAACTCCCTTACACCACCCTGCGCGACGCCGTCTTCGCCCACCCAACCCTCGCCGAATCCCTCAACAACCTCTTCACCAAATTTTCGGATTGATCGTCTTCCCGGGGAATAACGCGCCCTCGCCGCCCTATTCTCTTTCTCCAACCGTCGGACGTCAGTTATCGAATTCCACTTCAAGATTAATGCCCGCCGCTTTACTGACGGGCTGCCAGTCGGATGCTTTGCTCGCGTCACATTGACTGATGGCATCAAATTTGCAAATCTCAAAACTGTAGATGGGATGAATCTCCCATTCCGTGATACGACGCGGATCGCTCCCTGTTGGCGTGCTGCCTTTGCACGGCTGATGGCTGGCATCAAAAAAGAGATGGCCGGTGACCTTCACTGGCCGATCCAGATCGATAACCTGGTCGAGATTGTCTCCATTCCACACCCCAGGCCGCAGATGTGGAATCATTTCCGCGGAAATCGTGGTGCAAAGCTTCTTCACGCGGTTGGGATCTTTCGCGGTAATCCGGCCCTTCGTATCGCTCAGCGCCAGGTGAATATCCGCCTTGACGTGCTCGGTGGAATTGCAGTTGACGCTCTCTCCACCCAGCCCGGTTTTGGGCGGCGTCTCCGATTGCGGCATATAGTGTGCTTCGACCAGAAAGCCCACATAAGTCACAACGTCGTCCTCCTCCAGCTTCACTCCGCTCTGGAGGCTCGCCAAGTTGTGAAGGAGGGTGCGCTCTTTCGGAGGACCTTTCCCTGAAAATTTGCTTCCATAAATCATCCCTGTTGCATCGACGAGGTTTTGCAACTCCACCAGATCCGCCGTCCTGACCGGGACGGCGGCGGACTTTTCGCAGAGGTCATTCTTCGAAATGTCCTGAGGAAGTTCACCGCTGCCCACTGCCGCGCTGCCCGACAAACCACAGGACTGATCGAACGGTGTTGGCGCGCTGGATTCTTCGTTGTAAGGCGATGCGCATTTGTTCACGGGAAAGCCGCCTGTGGGAATACCTCCGGTGGCTGGGGGAGTGCCGCCCGCCGGGGCAGGCGAAGGGGCGCCCGGATGGCGCCGTACAAGCGTTTTGTAAATCCAGCCTGATTGCCCCGTGGCGTCATCCTGCACGTGGTAGTAGCCGTTCTTCGTGCCAGTTTCGAGCAGGATCAGAACAGCGCCCGTCGGCGGTTTGAAAATTGCGTCCGAGGTCTTGTCGGAGTCGGCGTAAACGGTGGCTGGACGACGGACTTCAACGTAGTCCGCAAGCGCCGGACCGGACATAAGGCATGCGATGAAAATAGTGCAGAGGGCACTGCGAAACATTTTATTTCGCCTCCGTGCTTTTTTGTCCCGCCACCTTGCTTTCAAACGCATCTGCACTCTGTTGCCGCGCAATTTGGGCCTGCTCATTCTCGACGCCCATAACGTCCCTGAAGAGTTTTAAGGAAGCCTTGCTCCCTCCCGCGATCACACCGGCTGTCAACAGTTCACCGAAGAGCGTCATGCGGTCGCCGTGGAGAATCACGCTCACGGCATCAATCTTCCAAACCACGCACACAGCTGCGCTCAACGAAAAAGCCAGGAGTTCCTTCACGTGTTTGGGCCCGAGTTTATTGAGATACCATTGACTTTCGAAGACCAGCGCCAGCGCCCGCTCCACCATAAACGCCAAGACAATGATGGTTACCAGGGCCTCGCCGGTCTGCTGCCAATCGATTGCGAAGAGATTCGGATCCACGGCATCCCTCCTGTTATCCCATGCGGTTCGTAATACGAGATTAGCTACCTTAGACGAGAATTGTTGTTCTTATATAACAATCGAACGGCGGAGTGAAGAGGCATTCCATGCAGAGAGAGCGCCGCATTCCCTTTCCGGGTAATCGCACTCGCCCGAGCGGATATCCGCTTCGTCTACTCGCCCACCAGCGCAACCTAAGATGAGCAGCAAATGCCCGGCGGCGATCCCTTCATCGGCAAGATCTTTTCTCACTATCGCATTCTCGATCACCTTGGCGGTGGAAGAATGGGCGTTGTCTATAAAGCGCAGGACACGCCCCTCGAACGCATCGTCGCCATCAAATTTCTCCTTGATGCACTCGCCAGGGATCCCGCAACGCTGGAGCGATTCCGCCGCGAAGCCAAAGCCGCCTCCGCGCTGAACCATCCAAACATCTGCACGGTGCACGATATCGGCGAAGAGGACGGCCGCGCCTACCTGATTATGGAGTTCGTGGAAGGCTCCACTCTCAAACACCTGATCAACGGTTCGCCGCTGGAACTCGACCGCCTGGTGGGCATCGACGTCGCCGACGCGCTCGACCCCAACTCCGCCTTCGGTTCCCTGCTCAGCAACCCTCGCTTCACCGCAATCGCGGTCCGCGCCAAGCAATACGCACCCACTCCCACCCAACCGAAGTAATGCGAGCTGTGTCCGAATACCGTTCCTCGTGGCGCAGCGATTCCTCGCTGTGCTCCCGCTCTTCTCCGCGGCCTCTGCGGCCCTCTGCAACCTTTGTGGTGGAGCTTTTTCCCTTTTCCCCAACTCACCAGATTCTTACTCGCTCCTGCGAAGAGAGATACAGCCTCTCCCCTTCCTTGACCTGAAACGCGGGATACCACGCGTCAATGTTTCGCACCGCGTCCGTGCGATATTCCGAAGGCGAGTGCGGATCCGTCATCACTTGCTGCCGCAACGAGCCCTCGCGCGCCTTGCTGGCCCGGGTTTGGCCGTACGCCAGGAAGAATTGCTGGTCGCCGTTGAAGCCGGCCTGCTCCGGGGCCGGTTTCCCTCCGAGCGCCGCACGGTACGCGTCATACGAAGCGGCAATCCCCGCCACATCGGCCAGATTTTCTGCCAGCGTTTGTTTGCCGTTCAACGCCAGGTCTGGAAAAGGTTTGTAGGTGTCGTATTGCTCGGCCAACTTCTGCGTTGAAGCCTCGAAATGCGCCAGGTCCGCGGGCGTCCACCAGTTGCGCACTCTGCCCTTGGCATCGAACGCGGCGCCCTCCGTGTCAAACGTGTGGCTTACTTCGTGCCCGATCACCGCGCCGATTGCGCCGTAATTAAAAGCGTCCGGCGCGTTGGCGTCGAAAAAGGGCGGTTCCAGAATTGCCGCGGGAAAGCTGAGCGCGTTCTGAAGGGGCAGGTTCACGGCGTTCACCGTCTGCGGCGTCATCGTCCATTCCTGGCGATCCACGGGCTTTCCAAGCCGCGCAGTTTCGCGGTGGTAAATGAACAAATTTCCCCGCCACAAATTCCCGAAAATGTCATCCGGCTTGATTTCGTAGCCGGAGTAGTCCATCCAATGCTCGGTATACCCGATGCCGACGTAGAGCGTGCCGAGTTTCGCTTTCGCCTCCGCTTTCGTGGCGGGATCCATCCAGTCCAGCGCGTCAATCCGCTTGCGGAACGCCTCCTCAATGTTGGCCACCATTTTTTCCACGCGGGCTTTCGATTCCGGCGGGAAATACTGTTTGGCGTACATCTGCCCGACCGCATCGCCGAGCCACAAGTTCACCACCGACACGGCCCGCGACCAGCGCGGTCGCTGCTCCGGCGTGCCCTGCAGCGTCTTCCCGAAAAACGCGAATCGCTCGTCGGCGAACGCCTTCGGCAGCACACCGCCGTACGCTTCGATCGCGTGATACGCCAGAAAATCCTTCCACGTCTCCAGCGGCTCCGACGCCACCAGCGCCGACTCGCCCGCAAACGCGCCCGGCTGCCACACGATGAAGCTTTCCTGTTTCTCGAGCCCAGCTCCGCGGAAATATTCCGCCCAGTCCAGCCCCGGCGCCTTCGCCGCAAATTCCGACCGCTTCCAGGGATTGTTGGCGTTGTGAATGTTTTCATTTTCCGCCAGCGTCAGGTGCTTCTCCGCAATCGCATGCTCAAGCGCCACGATTTTCGCCGCGCGCGCTTCGCTCTCCGAAAATCCGGCCAGCTTCAGCATGGCCGCTACGTGCGCCTGGTACGCCGTGCGCAGATTCTTCATCCGCTCACTCTGCCCCGTGTAGTACTCGCGGTCGGGCAATTGCAGCCCGCCCTGCATCAGATACGCTGCGTAGTGCTCCGAATCGTTGAAGCCCGGCGCCACCCACAGCCCGAAAATATTCGCAGTGTGAAAATTGGTGTTGTTCAGCGCGTCCACATCGGCGCGCAGCGTTTTTCCCAGCCCGGAGGCCAGCGCTTTTTTGTCCTGGATCGCGGCGATGGCCTTCAGTTGCGGCTCCAGCGGCGCCATCCCCTTCGCTTCAATTCCCGCTTCGTCCATGTACGAATGAAACAGGTCCGCGATCTTCCGCGCATTCGTTCCCGGCGCGGCGTTTGCTTTCGCGGCCCCCTCCACCAGGTCTTTCACCCGCTGGTCGCTCTTGTCTCGCAAGACCAGGAACGCGCCCACGCTTCCCCGGTCGGCCGGAATTTCCGTCCTGCTCAGCCAGCCGCCGTTGCAATAGCGGAAAAAATCGTCGCCGGGCTTCACCGCCGGGTCCATATTCCCCACCACAACGCCATGCGTATCCGCCACCTGCTGCGCCTGCAGGGGCTGCCAACCGATGCCGAGCACACACACCACTGTCGCGACCCACAGTTCGGCCTTGATCACCCGCGCAATTTTCGAAGAAATTCTCATTAGCCGTTCTCCTTGCCCTGACTTGAAAAACTTAAATCCGGCCGCACGCACACCTATGCTCACTTATACGCCAGAACCCCGGAAAGGGTAGCACGTCCCCTTGCGGGCGAACGTCAGATCGAAACGTCGCCTATGTTTCGACCGGCTTCGCACGCAGTCCACGCCACGATTCTCTCTGCCGTCCATCTCGGAAGCTCGATCTGGCCCGTTACCGGAATTGCTACGTGTTACACCCTCAAAATCGGGAATTTGCGCTGGAGGTTGGGCGCGAATTCCATTAGAGTTTGGGTGTCCCCTTTCGCGTAGAGGGAACGATGGCTTCCACCCCTTTCCAGCCCCCTATCCGGAAGTCACTCACGCTAAGCCTTACCTGGCTGCTGGCGGCGATTCTGTTCGCCGTAACCATTGAAAATATCTGGCTGGATCCCTGGTTGAAAAGCCGCTTCCCGGACTTTCCTTCGCTGGCGCCGCAACCTCCGAGCGCTCTGTGGATCGTCACCTTTGGAGCAATCGGAATTGTTTGTGTGGTGCTGATGGTTGGCCAGGTCTTGTTGATGCGCCGCGCAGGCGTGACGCGCAATTCCAAAATCGTCGCCGGAGTTTCGGTGATTCTCGCGTTGCTGCTTTCGGTGACATGGTTCCTCGTCACCAGCGGCATCACCGCCGCGCCCCGCCTGTTGATGTTCAGTCCGGGGACCACGGTGAAACTTACCTGGATTGCCAGCACCACGCCGGGCGTCACGTACAATGTTTATCGCGTGACCGAATCCAGCGGAAAAACAGAGAGACTCAACACGGCCCCGATTACAGATTTGTCTTTTACCGACCGGCATCCCGCCGAGGGCGAAAAGTACACGTATTACGTGACCGCGGTTGCCGGCACAACCGAGAGCGCGCATTCCAATTCAGCCAAAGCCGCCATCCCACCCTCCTGAAAAAGTAGCGGCCACCTTCAGTGCTTGCGCTGACGAAGGAAGGGTGGCCGCGCCAGCCTCCTGCCAGCAAGCTGGTCATCCGCCAAGATAGCAGCGCTACATGGCAGAGTTAGCGCCTGCCCAAAAAGCGCAAGCGCCCGGTGAACGCGCGGCCTTGGCCGCCGAAAAACGTCAGGTAGCCCGGGATAACTCCCGGGGCATTTGCGTCAATATTGTTCACCACAACGGTGGGATTCTGGCGATCCGCAAGATTAATCACCGAGCCGCGGACTGCGAACAGATATTTGCCAAAGCGGAATTTTTTTTCGATGCTGATGTTGAGGCTGGCGTATTCGGGAAAGCGCAAGCTGTTCGGCGCGCCGACCAGGAATTGCTGCTGGTTCACTACGTTGAAGGGGTAGCCAGTGCGGTATTCGAAGAAGTAGGCGAAATCGATTCCCCACCACGGCGTGGGCACGGTGCCCCAGGAAAGCGCGCGGTTGGGCGCGTCCCAGAAAAGCGGCGCGCCCTGTTGCGGGGCAAAATAGAGCAATCCGAGAATCGGGTCCAGGGCCTGATCCGTATTCGCGCGGGAACGCGTGTAGCTGCCGAAGAGCACCGCGCCTTTTTCAAAGGTGTGCCGCGCGGAGATGGTGGCGCCGCGATACTTGTCGCGCCGCGTGGACTGCAGCAGAAATGTGCCGCCGATCTGCCCCGGGTTGGAAGTTTCAAAGGCCAGTTCGCGGTGGCCGTTGCGCGCCAGCAGTTCCACGGAGAGGATTGTTTTTTTCCAGATGCGTTCCTGCCAGCCGGCGCTGGTGATATCGAAAAACGGCTGCTGCAATCCGTTTGCGGGCATCGTGAACGTGCTGGTCGCCGGGCCCGTCGTGCAAACCGCCTGCGGAGGGCTGCACTGATTGCCGTAAAAATAAAGCGTGTCCACCTGTTGCTGGTCCTGTGTTTGCCCGAGCACGGAAAGATTCAACGGAATATTGTAAATGCCCCAGCCGATGGAGAATTTTCCGCGGCCGTCCGCAAACGGCAGGTAGTTCACGGCCGCGCGGGGCTGCACCAGCGTCTGGCGGACGAACTGGTCCCAGTCGCCGCGCAGGCCGAGTTGCGCCACCCAATGAGAGCTGAGGGTCCAGTTATCCTGCACGAATGCCCCGGCCAGCGTGTTCGAGACATCGACAATCGCGTTCCCCGTGAAAGTCGTCAGCCGCGCCAGTTGCGGCTGCGCATTTGGCTGAGGCGCATAGAAGGCCTGGATTTCGCCGCGCGAACTGGACTGGTTCAGCAGCACTACCGAAATATTTGTTCCGGCCGAAAACGTGTGCAGTCCGTGCCAGTGGCCGCCGGGCCGGATGGCATCGGCGAAAAACTGGTGGCGCTTGCTTAGCTGATCCGCGCGCTGAAAATAATTTCCCAGCGCGCCGTTCACCAGCAACTGATAAGGCGCGCTGCCCTGGGGATCGAAATCGCGGTTGGTGCGGTCCTCGGCGAACCCCACTTCGAAGAGCGTGTGGTTCCACCACAACTGATTTTTGATGGAAGCGAAAATCCGGTTGCTGGGCACGTCGAGAGTGGTCGATTGCGGATTCAGCGAATCGAGTCCCACGTTGGTGGCGCTTTCGTTGTTATAGAGAAAAGTGAAGTGCAGGCTGTCGTTCGGCGCAATGTGCCATAACAAACGGGAAAAAGAGTTGCCGCTCCACTGCTCGCTGGTGTTATCGCCCGTCTTGATGTCGCGTTCGACACTGAGTGTGTGATCGACACTGAACGACTGTAGGAACCAGAGTTTCCCCGCCACCAACGGCCCGGAAAACGTGATGCGCGGGTAATAATTTCCCAGGCGCACGCCCTGCTGCACGTTGAGTCCGGGAACAAAATCGGTGGCGTTGAAACGCCAGTGGTCGTCGCCGTCGGGCGTCTCGAATCTCAGTATGGACGCGCCGGGATGCGCGAACTCCGCGCCGAAGCGTCCGGTTTGGACTTCCGCGGTGCGCAACGCGTCCACGATGATCGGAATCGTCAGCGCACCGCTAACCGGGTCGCCTACTTCGAAGCCATCCATCAAGTATTGCGATTGCGTGGCTCGCGCGCCAGCGATGTGGAGCAGCGCCTGATTGTCTCGCACAACTTGCGGCAGCGCGATGAGACTCTGCTGGTAGTCGTGAGCGCTGGGAACCGGAATATAGAAAAATTCGGTGGAGGTGAGCGTGGCGGATTGCGAAGTTTCGGTGGGCTCGATGCGGTTCGGGTCCGCCACCACATCCACTTTTTCGCGGACTTCCTGAACGTGATTCAAGGTGAACGAAAATTCCGTGGAGCCTGCCGCCAGCTGAATGGTCTGCCCCCGCAAAATGAAGAAGTCCACCTTCTCCATTCGCACGGTGTATTCGCCCGGCGCAAGATTCGGAACGGAAAAGTAGCCGGCGTCGTCGGTGACTCTTGAGAATTTGGACTTTTCCAAACCTTCAAGTATTACTTGAACCCCGGCCACCGGTTGTCCGTTCTCGTCAAGAACCCGCCCGTGCAAGGTGAGTGGCGTATCAGCGGCGCAAAAGCTCGCGGCGAGCAGAAGCGCCACCGTTGCAGCCGCGACACGCAGTCCATGGAACACTAGAAAACTCATTTGGAGTGCGGCGGCTCTGCCGCCGCTTTTACGCATTAACCGTCTCGACCAACATATCATTTGGTCTACGATCATCGTACGAAAAGCGATAGCGTTGCTACCGCACTCCAAAGTGCTACTTGCGCTTGCTCTTCGCGGCCTTCTTCTCTTCCACTACGGCTTGAGCCGCTGCCAGGCGCGCGATGGGCACGCGGAACGGCGAAGCGCTGACGTAGTCCATGCCGACTTGATGGCAGAACTTCACGCTTTCCGCGTCGCCTCCATGCTCGCCGCAGATGCCGATCTTCAGGTTAGGACGCGTTTTGCGGCCTTTTTCGATGCCCATGCGAACCATCATGCCGACGCCCTTGATGTCGAGCGTCTGGAATGGGTCGCCGGGGAAGATACCGGCCTTCTTTTCGTCCACGTAGTCGGGGAGGAAGCGTCCCGCGTCGTCGCGCGAGAGCCCCATCACGGTTTGCGTCAGGTCGTTGGTGCCGAAGCTGAAGAATTCGGCTACCTCGGCGATCTCATCGGCAAGCAAAACGGCTCTCGGCAGCTCCACCATGGTGCCAACAGTGTATGGAATTTTCACGCCGGCAGCCTTCAGCAGACCGTCCGCAACTTTGCGCGTGGCTTGATCAAGAATCGCCATCTCTTTTCGATCGAGAGTGAGTGGAATCATGATCTCAGGTATTACTTTAACCTTTTGCTTGTGGCATTCGATGGCCGCTTCGATGATGGCGCGCACCTGCATTTCCAGAATTTCGGGATAGGTAATCGCCAGGCGGCAGCCGCGATGGCCGAGCATGGGATTGGCTTCGTGCAATTGCGCCACGCGGCGCGTCACGACTTCCACGGGAATGCCCAGGTCCTTGGCGAGTTCCGTCTGCTTCTCCAGTTCGTGAGGAACGAACTCGTGCAGCGGCGGGTCGATCAGGCGAATCGTGACCGGCAGGCCGTCCATGGCCTGGAAGATGCCGATGAAGTCGCGCCGCTGGAACGGCAATAGTTTGTCGAGCGCGTTAACGCGGGCTTCGCGGTTATCGGCGACGATCATTTCCTGAATCGCACGCTGCCGCTCGACTCCCTTTTCCGGGAATTCAAAGTCGGTAAAGAACATGTGCTCGGTGCGTGTGAGGCCGATGCCCTCGGCGCCGAACTCGACGGCCTTGCGCGCGTCCTGAGGCGTGTCCGCGTTGGTGCGCACGCCGATTTTGCGGATGCCGTCGGCCCATTTCATGATCGTGTCGTAGGCTTTCGGGAATTGCGGCGTCACCAGAGGCAATTTGTCGGCGTAAACTACGCCTTCGCTGCCGTCGAGCGTCAGCCATTCGCCTTCTTTCACGACCTTGCCGCTCTTGCCGTCCTTCATCGTTTTGGTTTTGTAGTCGATGTCCAGGGTTTCCGCGCCGACGATGCAGCACTTGCCCCAACCGCGCGCGACGACCGCGGCGTGCGAAGTTTTGCCACCAGTTGCGGTGAGGATGCCTTGTGCCACGGCCATGCCACCCACATCTTCGGGACTGGTTTCGCGGCGAACGAGAATCACCTTCTCGCCCTTCGCGGCCCACTCTTCCGCTTCGTTCGCGGAAAAGCAGACTTTGCCGACGGCGGCTCCAGGCACCGCGTCGATGCCGTGCGCGACGATCTTGCTGCTGAGGGTTTTCTTGTCCACCTTGGAATCGATCACCGGATAAAAGAGCCGGTCAATATCTTCCGGCTTGATGCGCAGAACCGCTTCTTCCTTGGTGATGAGTTTTTCGTTGGCCATGTCCATGGCGATCTTGAAGGCGGCCGAAGGCGTGCGCTTGCCGGTGCGCGTCTGCAGCATGTACAGCTTGCCCTCTTCGATGGTGAACTCCATGTCCTGCATATCTTTGTAGTGACCTTCAAGTTTTACTCGAACCTTTTCGAGTTGCGCGTAAGCCTTGGGCATGATCTTTTTCAGTTCAGTCAAGTGAACCGGAGTGCGGATTCCGGCCACAACGTCCTCGCCTTGCGCGTTTGTCAGGTAGTCGCCGTAGAAGATCTTTTCGCCAGAGCTCGGGTCGCGAGTGAAGCAGACGCCCGTGCCGGAGTTATCGCCGGTATTTCCGAACACCATTTGCACGACGTTGACGGCAGTGCCGAGTAGCCCGGTGATTTTTTCGACGCGGCGGTAGGTGACGGCCTTCTCCGCCATCCAGGAACCGAACACGGCGCCGATTGCTCCCCAGAGCTGCTCCATCGGATCGTCGGGAAACGCCTGGCCGGACTTTTCCTTGAAGTATTGCTTGTACTCGGCGACAAGTTCTTTCCAGCCGCTGGCGGGAACCGCGGTGTCTTCCTTCACGCCGATACGCTGCTTCATCGCGCGCAGGCGGTGTTCGAGGTCTTCCTTGGACATGCCCATCACGACCGTCGAATACATCTGCACGAAGCGGCGATAGCCGTCGTAGGCGAAGCGCTCGTTGCCGGTTGCTCCGGCAAGGCCCGCAACGGACTTATCGTTAAGCCCAAGATTCAGAATCGTTTCCATCATGCCGGGCATGGACCGGGCAGAACCTGAGCGGACGCTGACGAGCAGCGGACTCTTCGGATCGCCGAGTTTTTTGCCGGTGACTCTCTCGAGTTTCTTGACGTTGTCAATTACCTGTTTTTTCAGTTCGCTCGGATACTTCTTGCCGTTTTTGTAGAAGTAATCGCAGGTTTCGGTGGAGATCGTGAAGCCCGCGGGAACGGGTAGCCCGATACGCGTCATCTCCGCGAGTCCCGCGCCCTTGCCGCCCAGGAGATCGCGCCATTCCCCGTCTCCTTCTGACTTGCCTGCACCAAAGAAATAGACCCACTTTTTCACTGTATGCCTCGCTTGAGTTTTGACTGCATGTACTGGCGAGTGAGGCAGCGCTCGATTGAGATTGGAGCGCCGCGCTCATCACGCCGGATATGATTCGTTAATTGTAGTGGCCGACCTTTAGGTCGGTTCTGACAAAACCTGACCAGCCTAAAGGCTGGCCACTACATTCTGGTTAATGCCCCTCAAAAATGTCGGCGCGCCGACATTTAAAGTAATACTTGAAGGTTTTGTTTGGAGTGCGAAGGCTCTGCCTCCGCTTTTGAGGCTTGCCCCCTTGCTCCAAACATTACACTGCTCGTCGAACCTTACGTCGTAAAAACGGTAGCAGAGCTATCGCACTCCAAAGGCGCCGCCTCGGAAGGCGTCCGCTATGAAACGTTGCTACCCCTCGCCGCCTAGCTCGGAGAAGTCGGCGATTGTGGTGAACTCGCGCAGGATTTCGGCGAGCATGGCCAGGCGGTTCTTGCGGACCGCTTCGTCCTCGGCCATCACCATCACTTCTTCGAAGAAGGCGTCCACCGCCTTGCGGAGACCGGCGATCTCTTCCAGCGCTTCCTGATACTTCCCCAGCCGCTTATCTACGACGACGCTGGCGGCGGCTTTGCGTACAGCCGCGTATAGATGCCGCTCCGCATCCTTCTCAAAGAGTTGCGTGTTCACGGGCTGCACGTCGCCCGCCGGGAGGTTGGCCTTCTCCAGGATCTTGCGGATGCGCTTGAAAGAGACGGCCAGCGGCTCAAAGTTACGCGTCTTGCGGATGGCTTTGAGGGCCTTCAAGCGCTTCTCAACGTCCACCAGGTCGTCAGCGCCCGCGCGGAAAACAGCACTGACCTCGTCGTAGGCATAGCCGGATTTTTCCTTGAGGACGAATTTAGCGCGGTCGAGAAGGAAGTCAAGGATCTGCTGCTCCTGCGCAGGTGTGACCGTCTTCTTTGGCGGGTTGGTGAGCAGCGCCTTCGATGCCGCACCGACGGCGAGTGAAAGCGACACCGGGAGTTTCTGGTCGAGGATGATTTTCACAATGCCGAGAGCGGCGCGGCGGAGGGCATAGGGGTCGCTCGAGCCGGTGGGGATTACGCCCACGGTGAAGCAGCCGACGACGGAGTCGAGCTTGTCGGCAAGTGCAATAGCACAGCCGGTGAGGTTGCGCGGGATGGGATCGTCGAGGCCGACAGGGCGGTAGTGATCGTAAACGGCATCAGCGACGACTTCGGGTTCGCCTTGGGCGCGGGCGTAGAGGCCGCCAACGACGCCTTGGAGTTCCGTGAATTCGCGGACCATTTCGGTGGCCAGGTCGCACTTGGCCAGTTCCGCGGCGCGGTCGGCGTCGGCTACGTGCGCCTGGAGCATGCCGAGATTGAACCACTGCTCGGCAAGCCAGCGGGCGATGGCGCGCATGCGTTCGACCTTGGCATGGTAGCTGCCGAGGCGGGATTCGTAGGTGATCTTGTCGAGCTTCGGAAGAATATCCGCGAGGCGGACTTTCTGGTCGGACTCCCAAAAGAAGCGCGCGTCGGCAAACCGGGCGCGGAGGACCCGTTCGTGGCCGGCGCGGACGAGGCCCTGGGAATCCTTTGCGAGGTTGATGACTGCCAGGAAATGCGGCGCCAGTTCCCCGCTGCGCTTTTCGACCGCGAAATATTTCTGGTGGCCGCGCATCACGGTAATCAGAATCTCGTCGGGGAGTTCGAGAAACGCGGGATCGAAGCTGCCTTCAATGACGTGGGGAAACTCGTTGAGATAGGTGACGAGTTGCAGCAGGTCGGGATCGGGATGGACGTGAAAGCCGGTGCGCTTGCAGTAGGCGGCCAGTTCGCGTTCGATTTTCTCGCGGCGTTCAGCGGGACGGACGATGACGCCGTTGGCACGGAGTTTCTTTTCGTAGTCGGAAAAACTGGTGACCCGGATCTGCGGCTTGCCGAGGAAGCGATGGCCGGCGGTGGCGTCACCAGCGGCGATACCGCCGAAGGAGAATTTCAGCGGCTTGCCGTCGAGGACGCCAACGAGCCAACGGATAGGCCGGATGAAGCGAGCGCCATCCAGGCCGGTCCAAGTCATGGTCCGCGGCCAAGGGATGTCGTGAATCACGCGGGGAAGAATCTCGAGAAGCAGTTCCTGGGCGGTGCGGCCGCGCCGGGTGACTTTCGCGGCGATATATTCACCCTTGGGAGTCTGGACCAGATAGACGGCGTGCAATGGAACGCCCTGGCGTTCGGCGAAGCTGACGGCGGCGCGGGTGGCGGCACCGTTAGGATCGTAGGCGACCGACTTGGGCGGGCCGGTGACTTCATTTTCGACGTCAGCTTGTTTGGCGATTAGGCCGCGAACCCAGGCGGTGAGGCGGCGCGGGCCCCCGAAGGTTTCGATGGTGACACCTTGCTGATAATTTTCGGCGGCGAGATGGCGTTCGAGGATGGACTTGAGTTCCGTGATGGCGCGAGGCAGCATGCCGGCGGGAATTTCTTCGGCGCCGATTTCGAAGAGGAGTTCGACGCGGTGGTCGGGCATGGCGGAAGACTTGGCAGACTTGGGCATAGAACTCTTGCGGCTGGTCCCCTTCTTGGCGGCGGTCATTGGGGCACCACCCGACGGCCTGAGATCTGGCGGGTGCGGCGACCGACCTGAAGGTCGGCCACTACAAAGGTGGTGTCAAAGCATTCTCGATTGAAAAATGTCGGCGCGCCGACATTTAAAGTAATACTTGAAGGTTTGTGCAAAGCGTTTGTCGTCAGATTCATTGAGGGGTCGCCGTGGGCTTCGTTCCGAAATGGGAATTGAGTGGCGTGGACTCCACCGGAAAAGCGAGAGCTTCGCTCTCGCACTACAAATGTCGGCGCGCCGACATTGAAAGTAATACTTGAAGGCGCCTTCATGCGCGCACCCCGGGTTTGGGAGCGGCGCCGGTGGCCTGCTCCAGGTACGCCGCGGCTGCCCGGCAGGAAAGCGTGCGGACTCGCTGCATCAGGGCGGCGCGCTCGGTGGCGGAGATGACTCCGCGGGCGTCCATCAGGTTGAACAGGTGCGAGCATTTGAGGCAATGGTCGTAGGCGGCGAGGATGGGGAAACGCTTCAGGGCAGCGGGAGCCGCGCCAACGGTTTCTCCACGGTTCTTCCAGGAGTCAAGGAGCTCCTTGGCTTCCTTCTCGTGCAACTCGAACTCGGAGCGCAGCGCCTTGGCGTCGCTGCGGTCGAAGCTGTACTCGGAGAGCTGCTGTTCTTCGGCGAGGCGAATGTCACCGTAGGATTTGTCGGAGTTCCAGCGGATCTGGTAGACGCTTTCGACGTCCTGGAGGAAGGCGCAGATCCGTTCAAGGCCGTAGGTGATTTCGACGGAGATGGGGTCGAGGTCGATGCCGCCGCTCTGCTGGAAATAGGTGAACTGGGTAATCTCGAGGCCGTCGAGAAGGACTTGCCAACCGATGCCCCACGCACCGAGGGTGGGCGATTCCCAGTTGTCCTCCTCGAAGCGAATGTCATGCGCTTTGAGATCGATGCCAATGGCGCCGAGGCTGCGGAGGTAGAGGTCCTGAACGTTTGCGGGCGAGGGCTTGAGGATTACCTGATACTGGAAGTGCTTGTAGAGGCGGTTGGGATTTTCGCCATAGCGGCCGTCGGCGGGGCGGCGGGAAGGCTGCACAAAGGCGACGCGATAGGGATCTTTGCCGAGGACACGGAGAAAAGTTTCCGGGTGCATGGTGCCGGCACCGACTTCGGTGTCGTAGGGTTGCTGGAGAACGCAATCCTGGGCGTCCCAGAAGTGCATGAGTTTGAGGATCAGCTCTTGAAAGGTTAGCCCTTTCGGCTTTGCCTTACCTTCAAGTTTTACTTTAACGTTCACGATGGCTCCAAAACTTGCTGATTCCCTGATTTGCGGCCGATTTAGCTTGTGCGTTCATTATCGAACCGCTCCCATGCAGTGGCCAGCCTTCAGGCTGGTTTCTTCATCGCTAACTCTTCGGGCAGACCAACCTAAAGGTTGGCCACTACAGTTGTTTCGTTTGTTCACGGCGTCTCCAGGAGTTCGCGCGTTGCGAGCTTTCGCTCGGTGTGATGCTCAATCCAGTTCAGTGCCGCTTCGCGCAGTTCCCTGGCCCAGGGTTGCGACTCGAGGGCGGCGTCCAGCTTTGCCAGCCCTTCCCGCGTGAATACTCCTGCGAGTTGACGGGCGTCGCTTGAGACCGCCTTCATCCCAGAGCGGCGATGCTCTTCACAGTACAGGCCGGGATATGCCGACGACTGATAGGCCGGCTTAATCCCAAACGGCTTGCCGCAATCGGCGCAGACGTCAAAGCGCGGCAGCCAGCCCGCCAGACGCACGGTCCAGAAAGCGAAGTAGCTCAGCGGGAGGATGCCATTCCCGCGGCGTTCGACCTCGCGCACCGTGAGCAGGATGAGCCGGAACATCGGCTCGGACGGCTCGTGCTCCGGAAGAACGAGTTCGACGGTTTCGCTGACGAGCGCGAGACTGGTCGAAAGCTCGTAGTCGCTCTGAGACTTGTTGAAGGACTCAAGCAACTCGGCCTGCTGGATACGGACCAGATCGCGCGTTTCGCGTTCGACATACCAGAGCTGCACGTGCGCGAGCAGTTCGAGCGTCGAGCCGTAACGGTTCTTGATACGGCGCGCGCCCGCGGCCACTCCCCGCATGCGGCCGGATGTACGGCCCAGAAAACTGACCAGGCGATCGGCCTCGCCCAGCGCGAAGGTTTTAAGAATGATGGCTTCCGTTTCGCGGGCAGGCATGAAATTTGGGCGCGATCGCTTGGGGAGACGCGTACGGAAAATGCCTGAGCAAGCGGGACGCACATGCAGGACTAGATTAAATACCACAGGTGAGGAAGCATCGCAATGTTGGCGTGGGGGAGTTGTGGAAGAAATGGGAAAAATCTCCAAGGAGACAGGGGATTCGGATGGAATTTCAAAACGGGAAAACCTTCAAGTATTACTTTCAATGTCGGCGCGCCGACATTCTTGGAAGTTTGAAGCTGCATTGGTTGACGAGTCAGAGATGTGCCGCCCCTCCGGGACTTCTGCTCTTGCTACCTCTTGGTCCCAGCGCTTACGCGTTGGGCTAGACTCTGCCGCGCCTCCGGCACTGCCGGCCGGGCGGGTGAATTCAGTGCTGGAGTTTTCGGATTAGCTGTAGCTCACCCCTTCAGGGTGAGGTTGTTCGCAGCGCTGGCGGGATCGCGCTGATGGCAATGCAAACCTTCAGGCCTGAAGGCCTGAGCGACAGTGTTTGGTAATCGCGCCGGATTTGGCGGCGATAATGCGACCGAAAAGATTCTGTTAACCAGTGGTCTTGGCGAAAGAAATTATAGGACGCTGTCGGATGGTGCTTCCCTTCTCCTCCTTGCAGCCAACAACCCGCAAAATCGGCGCGTGTCTTTCCGGGTACGCCTGTCCAAAAAGAGATTGAGGTTTGTTGGGACGCGGAGTACGTTGGCGGAGACGGTTGTTCCAGGTTTTCAACGAACACGGAGATCAACATGCGAATTTTGAGAGTGATGATGGTGTTGTGCGCACTGATATGTCCCTTCGCCAAATCGGCGATGGGCCAAGGCTATCCGACTGGCGGGAGGCAGGTTCCCTGCTCTTCGGATGATGGGAGGAGGAACTACTGCCCGGCGAATACGCATGCCGGGGTAGCGTTGGAAAAGCAGACCAGCGGATCACCTTGCGAGCAGGGATATTCATGGGGATTCGACGGAGGCGGGATATGGGTGGACCATGGATGCCGGGCTTACTTTCGGGTGGAATATGAGCAGCCGGGGAGCAATCGAGGAGGCGAATCCATTGTGCGCTGCTCGTCGGACGATGGCGGGCGCCATTACTGCGAAGCGGACACACGAGGGGATGTGGACCTGATCCGGCAGCATAGTGAGGCGCCATGCGATGAGGGAGTTTCGTGGGGATTCGATCAGCGGGGAATCTGGGTAGACCATGGGTGCCGGGCGGAGTTCGTGGCACAGCCTAATGAACGGCCGGACCGCGGCGGATACGGGGGCGGGCCGACACAATCTCTTTACTGCGCATCGAATCACGGCAAGCGAAATGTCTGCCCGGTGGACGCCCGGGGCGGACTGCAGCTGGTGAAACAGCGGAGCGGGGCGCCTTGCCGGGAGGGGTATTCGTGGGGAGCCGACGAGCGCGGGATCTGGGTGGACCATGGATGCCGTGCGGATTTTGTGGCGATGGCACGTGGCGAGGGGCATGGCGAAGGACATGGACACGGGCGGGCTTGCAATCGATCGATTGGGCAGGAGAGAGCGGAGGAGTTGGAACGGCAATGCCGGCAAGTTGCGCCGGGAAACCGAGAGGGTTGCCGGGACGAGAACTCTTGCAGGGTGATCCACGAAGAGATTCGGCGGGGTTGCCAACTGCTAGGGCGAGATGGACCAAGGTTCTGCGAGGAGTATCGATAGCCTGGCGGAAAAATGTCGGCGCGCCGACATTGAAAGTAATACTTGAAGGTTTTTGAAGTGGCGCGACCGGATGCGCGAGGCGCGAGAGTGACGGTTTGCACGACGTCGCTCTCCGTTTCCAAAACAGCAGGATAAGGAATGTGCCGCCCCTCCGGGGCTTGCGCTCCTTCCCTTTTCCGAACCCAGCGCTCACGCGCTGGGCTAATTTCTGCCGCGCCTCCGGCGCTGATTGAAGAGCTCCGGTGGGGCTCAGTACATTGACGGACTATACGAATCACTTATTTTGAGTGCGGAGGCGGAGCCTCCGCTGTTGAGCAGCCAAAACATTTCTCCGATTTTGAGTTTATGGCGAGGACTGACGCCGTAAAAGCGAGAGCTTTGCTCTCGCACTCAAAAGGGGTCAGGCACGGTACACTGGCGGAATGATTCCGCTGAAGGATATCAATCCAACCAAGAGCTTCCCTTTCGTTAATGTGATGCTGATTTCGGCGAACGTGCTGGTGTTTTTGTACCAGATTACATTGTCGCCGCATGCGGCTAAGGCGTTTCTGCTGGCGAATGCCACTATCCCCGCGCGGATTCCGGCGTTTCTGGCGGGGCATGCGCCGGCCAGCGTGGCGCTCGATCCTTTATTCAGCAGCATGTTTCTGCATGGCGGGTTGATGCACCTGCTTGGGAATATGCTGTTCCTTTATATCTTCGGGGACAATGTGGAGGATGCGTTCGGGCATATCGGGTATTTGTTTTTTTATCTTTTGTGCGGGATCGGGTCGGGGTTGATTCATGTGTTGTTCAACTGGGGTTCGGGGATTCCGGCGTTGGGGGCCAGCGGGGCGATCAGCGGGGTGATGGGTGCGTACGCGGTGATGTTCCCGAGTCACAGGATACTGACGTTCTTTTTTATTTTTCTGATACCGGTGCCGGCGATTTTGATTTTAGGGTATTGGTTTGCGTTGCAGTTTGTGGCAGGGATCAGTGGTTTGGGGATGGCGACGGCGGGGGGAGTGGCATGGTGGGCGCACATCGGGGGATTTTTGATGGGCGTGATTATTGCGTGGGCGGTGAAAAAGAGATAAGAGGGGACTTAACGCAGAGTTCGCAGAGAAGACGCAGAGGCCGCTGAGAAGAGCGGCCGCCACGGTCGGCGGACCCTATAAGAGCAGAAATTAGGGTTCAAGTGTTACTTGAATGTTTGGAGATGTGGTTTGTGAGGTAGTCGGAAACTTCGGCGGTGGATTTGGAGCCGCCGAGGTCGGGGGTGGTGCTGTTGTCGTTGAGGGCGGATTTTACGGATTGTTTGAGCGCGTGAGCTTCGTCGTTCCAGCCTAGAAATTCCAGTAACAGCCCAGCGGTTAGAACGGAGCCGAAGGGATTGGCAATTCCCTTCCCGGCGATGTTGGGGGCGGAGCCGTGGACCGGCTCGAAGAGCGAGGTGCGGCCGGGATGGATGTTAGCGGAGGGAGCGAGGCCGAGTCCGCCGGCGAGTTGAGCGGCCAGGTCGCTGATGATGTCGCCGAACAGATTGTTGGTGACGATGACGTCGAACTGGCGGGGATCGCGGACGAGTTCCATGGCGAGCGTGTCGATGAAGAGGTGGCGGGAATCGACGTCGGGGTATTCGGCGCGGACGGATTTGAAGACGCGCTGCCAGAGATCGCCTGCGTAGGTCATGGCATTGGACTTGTCGGACATGCACACACGGAGCGGCTTCGAGGTGGCGCTTGCCGGCTGGAAGCCGGCGCTACCGGCGGTATGATTGCGGGCGAATTCAAAGGCGTGGCGGATGATGCGCTCGACGCCCTTGCGGGAGTTAACGTCTTCCTGGATGGCGATTTCGTCGGGTGTGTCCTTCTTGAAGAAGCCACCCATGCCGACGTAGAGACCTTCGGTGTTTTCGCGGAAGACGATGAGGCGGATGTCGTTGCAGGTGATGTCGCGGAGGGGGGTGTAGCGCGGGTGGAGGAGTTCGGTGGGGCGGGCGTTGACAAAGAGATCGAGTTTGAAGCGGAGGCCGAGAAGGATGTCGGCGGCGTGCTGATTCGAGGGGACGCGAGGATCGCCGAGAGCGCCGAAGAGGATGGCGTCGAATTCGTCGCGGAGCATTTCGACGGCGCCGGGAGGAAGGGTGATGTTTTCGCGGAGGAATTTGTCGGCGCCCCAGTCGAAGTGGATGAACTCGAGGGGGCGATTGTGTTTGAGCGCCGCAGCCTGAATGGCTTTGACGGCGACAGGTGTCACTTCTTTGCCGATGCCGTCGCCGGGGATGACGGCGATGCGGGCGTTGGGACCGCCGTTGCGGAGGGGAATGTTGGGCACGTGTGTGGCTCCGTTTGGATTGGTGAAGAGGTAAGTTAGCACAGGTAGGTGCGAGTAATCAGTTATCAGTAATCGGTAATCAGAAAGAGGCGAACGGATAGCAGAGATCAGATAACAGGAAGCGGGACCGGGTGGCCGGTTATGATTGGCGTCGAGATTTTGCGGGGAGGGGGAGATGCTGGATAAGAGCAAGATGGTGGGATTTGTGCCGACGACGGATTATGAGGCGGCGCGGGAATTTTATGTAGGGAAATTGGGTTTTACATTTGTGAGCCTGGACCAGTTTGCGCTGGTGGTGATGGCGGGCGCGCAGAGGATCCGGATAACGAAGATGCCGAATTATGCGCCACTGCAGGGGACAATTTTGGGATGGGAGGTGGAGAAGATCGAGGAAGTGGCGAAGTGGCTGGCGCAACGCGGAGTGGCGACCGAGAAATATCCGTTTGTGGAGGACAAGGAACTGGGAATCTGGGAGGCGCCGAGCGGAGCCAAGGTAGCGTGGTTCAAGGATCCGGATGGAAATATTTTGGGGATTTCGCAGCACCCGTGAGGAGGCGCGGTGATTACAGACACCTGGAAGATATTTGTATCGACATGGCAAGGTTACGCGGAGAGATTTCCTTCCGGCGAGCAGTTGCCGCATCCGGAGATGGAGATTGCGTTTGCGGGCATTGCGGTGCCGCTGTTTAACCTGGCGTTTCCGAATAGCAAAGCGGAACTGAGCCGCGATGAGTTTGAGCGCTTGCAGGGCGAGTTCAAGAAAATTCTGAGGCCGCGAGGCGTGCCGGGAATCATGTTTCTGCGGACCGGGCAGGTGGAAGAGAGCGCGGGAATTGAAGCAATGTTCCGGATGCCGGGGATGGTGGCGGAAGAATTGTTTCCGCCGAAACGCGCGCTGGGAGAATTTGCGATTCGAGAAGTTGCGGACGCGGCGATGGCGGAGGAAATTGCTCGTTTGAATGTGGTGTGCCACGAACTGGAGCCAAAGGACGTGGCGGAATTAACCTGCGCGGAATTGTGGGGAGGGCCGAATCACGGGTTTTTATTGTACGAGGATGGAATGACGGTGGCGGGGGGATCGGCTTCGTTTGTGGAGGGCGTTTCGTATATCGGGTGGATGGCGACGCTGCCGGGGTATCGCGGGCGCGGGTATGCGGAGGCGCTGCTCCGGCACATGGATGCGTTTATGCGGCGGCGATACGGAGTGAAAGAGACGGTTTTGCACGCCACGGAGATGGGAAGGCCGGTATACGAGCGGATGGGTTTTCAGGCGGTGGATGAATTTGCGGCGTACTTGTGCGTGCCGGAGATGGAGATGAGGAATGCAGGCTGACGTTGAGACACCAGATAGGAGGATGCGATGAAGCAGATGAGGACGATGGTAATTTTAACGGCAGGAATTCTTCTTCTGTGCGTTTGTGCGCGCGGGGCGGCGCAAGGGACTCCGGTGGAAGGGAACGTGGAAGCTACGGGAAAATTGGTAAAGGCGATGGCTGTGGGGGCTGAGACGACCGGATGGGCGATTGAGTTTGAAAAAGAAGTGAGCTTCGGCGGGAACGACGTGCATTCGATTGAGGTGGAAGGCGACGTGAAGAAGTTCGGGAAGCTGGAGAACAAGAAGGTGACGGTAAAAGGAATGATTGTGCACCGGCCGGGAACAGAGCGGAAAGATCGAATGGTGTTTGTGGTGCAGAAAATTAAGGAGTGGAAAGCGCCGGCGGCGGAGAGGCCGAGCAGCTATTGAAGCGGGAGAAAGAGTGGATTGACTCGGGCGGAAGAGTTGAATAGGCTCACGACACCTGAGGAGGAGATATGAGAAAAATCGCGTTGATGGGGATATTGCTGGCGGTGGTGATTTTGAGCGTTGGGATTTGGACGGCGGCGCAGGACAGGCCGGAAGTGGTGGAAGTGACGGGGATTCTGGTGAAGGTGTCGGGGGTCGGGGCGGACACAACGGGATGGGAGATGCACCTGCCGAATGAAATCAATATTGGCGGGAAGATGACGAAGGCGGTGGAGGTGGATGGAGATCCGCACAAGTTTCAGAAGCTGGAGAATTTGCGGATCACGGTGAAAGGGATTGTGATGCATCCTTCGGCGGACCGGATTGTGATTAAGGTGCAGAAGATAAAAGAGTGAGTGGCCAGTGGACGGCGACCCGCGACCAGTGAAGAGGGGAACGGACTAACGCAGAGGGCGCTGAGGAAGAGCGCAGAGTTCGCAGAGAAGAAAACCCAAGAGGACCGGGCGAGCCTTGCCCCTACAACGGATAGATTAGGAGGAGCGGGCGGATTCGGTTAGGGAGAGGCCGCAGAGGGCAAGGGCGGCGCCGAAGAGTTCGAGCCAGGAGCCGCGTTCGCCGAGGAAGAGGATGCCGAGGATGGTGGCGGAGACGGGGAGGAGGTAGGAGAAGGCGCTGAGTTGGGAGGCTTCGAGGTAGCGGAGGAGCCAGAAGTAGAAGAGGTAGGCGAGAGTGGAGCTGAAGATGGCGCTGAAGGCCAGGCAGGCCCAGGCTTGCCAGGGGATAGATTGCCAGTTGGGGAGCGGGCCGAGGGCGAAGGCGCGGTTGATGGCTATGGGAAGAACGAGTAGGCCGCCGAAGAGGTAGTTCCAGGTGGTCATGGTGAGGGCGTCGTAGTTCCCTGCTACGCGCTTGCCGAGGACGACGTAGAGGGCGAAGGCGAGCGAACCGCAGAGGGTGATGAGATCGCCGTGGAGCGTTGGCGAGTGGCGGGAGACGCCGCCGGAACCGTAGGCGAGGATGGCGACGCCGATAAACGAGACGGTCATGCCGAGGGCTTTGCCTAGCGTGAGTTTTTCGAGGCGGAAGAGAACGGCGAGGATGAGGGCGTAGATGGGGCCCATGCCGAGGATTAGCGAAGAGTGAGCGACGCTAGTGTAACGAAGACCTACCGTGAAGCACATCTGATTTAAACCAACACAGAAAAAACCGAGATAGGCGAAGGTGAAGAGGTCGCGGAGCGTGCGCGGCTGCTTGTGCGCTTTGAGGTCGGCGGAGAAGGCGCGGAGTCGCGCGGCGATTGGGTAGATCGCGAGCATGAAGGCAGAGGCGGCGACTACGCGGAAGGAAGCGAGGGTGAGCGGCTCGAAGGAGCGGAGGGCGATTTTGACGGTGAGGTAGTTGACGGCCCAGATGGCCATGATGAGGGTGATGGCGGCGACGAGGATGGAGTTGGAGGGACGGTGGCCGTCGGAGGGTTCTATGTGCACGGGTGTGGGCGGAGCGAGGGCATTGATCGTTGGGATTATACGTGAGAGTGAGGAATGGATGGAGAACAGATAGCAGCGATCAGATAGCAGGAAGAGGAAAGAAAGAATTCACCGCAGAGTTAGCCGAGTGGCCACGGAGATCGCAGAGAAGTATGGAAGATTATTGCCAAGCGGCCTCGACAAGATCTTGAAGACGGACATTGGGAATGTCGAGTCTGACTCTAACTTTACGCTTGAAAACGGGAGTTGCAAACTTCAGTTTTGCTCCCGGACAAATCCTGACTGATCGAATGCCCGCTTTCTCTCCGCTGCCAGAGCGGTAGGAAACAGAAGAAGGAGAGAACCAAACTGAATAGTCATCGATCGGGTTGAGGTTGGGGTCGGGGAAGTCATAGTCAAGCGGACGATCCCAGGCATGAGCGACATAACTGACAGGACTCTCTTCGTTGTCGTTTGCGGCCGCACAGACAGAGTCTTGGGAATCGAAGCCAATCATGTAGGGCGGAGTATGCAGGGGCTTCAAGCATTGAATTTCGGAATCCCTCATTGGGTTCAGGCGACAGGTGCCCAGCGTTTCGTCGTGAAAAATACCTTGCTCGACGACCACGTCGCGGACCTGCGACTCTTGGAATTCGCTCAAGGCGAGTTCAATGTGCAGGTGGAACGGAACGGTTTTCACTTTTTCGTACTTGTCGCGGTCCACTTCGTACAGTAGTTCGGTTCGTTGATCTCCGGGCCAAACCTCATCCCATCGACTGTACCAACCTCGACTCCATTGGGAGTCTTCCAAGGGGCCGGCCGTAACCTTCAAAGAATCGACTGTGACAACAGACCCGGGATGAATTCCGGAAACCTCCAGTGGAACATAGATGTTGACCTCGCTTGCGCCGTCTGACCAGACTCTTCGTTTCCCCTGCATTTGCTCGAATGGCCTGACTGCAAATTGGACAGGAGCGGAGTCGGCGCTAACTAGCGGATAGTTACTCTCCAAAGTCTGACTGTACGGTGCAAAGGCAGCCATTAGAAACGCAACGGTTACAATTCCGAGGAGCCCGCCGAACGATGCCCACCTTCTGCGGTGCGCAAACTGCCATGCCGGAATTGCGGTTATGCAGCTCAATTCAAGCAATCCCAGAAAGTGCTCTTCGAGGGGCGGCACGATTCTGGAGGAGCTGCTCGGGATCTTCTCCATGATCCAAAAGCCAGCGAATAGGGCAAAGAAGACGATTGCCACTCCCAGTAGTGCCTGGGCGATATTTTTTGTGAGACTGCCCAAGAGAAGGGACGGGAGAAATAGCACAAATAAAAGGGACAACTGGAGGTACATGATTCCGCCCAGATTTCTAAGGACGGGAAAGCGGCCCTCCAGCAAGAGAAAGACTTGCGTGTGAAAAAGAGGGACTGCAATGAAGACAAAAATGAAAAGGAGTTTGGCCGCCAGAAGTTTCCACCACACATAGGGTTTGGTGATCCACCATTGGCGATCGCCGACCAGAGTTTCGCCCTGAACGACGCGGACAATTAGGAAACTCCACAAAATCAGCAAGGCAGGAGTGATGTATTGGGAGCGTAGGAAGAATTGCCCAAGGGAAAAGGCGCTGGATTGTTTTGCCCAAGGATGGAGTTCGTGGCGGGTGAAGAGGGCGAGGAGGGCGAGGGAGATGAGGATTTCGGGCCAGTGGCGGCGGGCGTCTTTTTTGAAGATGTGGAGGATTTGATCCATGGGTGTTAGACCTCCTCGGTTTTGCGGGCTAGAGCAAGAAAGATGGCGCGCAGGGAAAGTGGGCGGTATTGGATGTCTTTCACGTTGCCGAAAACTCGTTGGATATCGGCTGGGGTTTTCTGGTCGTCGAAGCGGGATTCGACGAAGCGGACGAGGGTGCCGGACGTTTTGGGTTGCAGCCAGGCGTCGGGCAGAGGAGAAGGGAGCGGTTGATCGGTCTCGCGGGTGAGTTCAACTTCGCGGAAGCGGGTGGCGAGGGAAGACATTTCTTCGGAGAAGAGGAGCTTGCCGGAATCGAGATAGCCGACGTGGCTGGAGAAGCTTTCGATTTCGGCGAGGTCGTGGGAGGAGAGAAAGATTGTGGATTCAGTGGCGCGTTCGAGCAGGCCTTCAATCAATTGGTCGCGGACGAGCGGGTCGAGGCCGCCGAAGGGTTCATCGAGGACAATGAGGCGTGGATGAAAGGCCAGGGCGCTGGCGAGGGCGAGTTTCATTTTCATGCCGCGGGAAAGGGCTTTGATTTTGCGGTCGAGGGGAAGGTCGAACTGTTTGACGAGGGCCTGTTCGAGGGAAAGGTCCCAAGTTGGGTAGAACGGGCGGAGATAGTCGAGCAAGGCGCCGACTTTCATCCATTCGGGAGTTTCCTGATTTTCGGAAACGTAGCCGATTTGCGCGTAGGCTTTGCCGCGAATTTTGCGGGAATCCGTGCCGAGGACTTCGGCAGTGCCGCTGGTGGCGGAAATCAGGTTCATGAGGATTTTGATGGCGGTGGTTTTTCCGGCGCCATTTTGGCCGACGAGGGCATAGACCGCGCCTTCCTGGACTTCTAGCGCGATGCCGTCGAGGGCGGTGAGGCGGCGGTACCGTTTGACGAGGGCGTGCGTGCGAATCGCGGAAGTCATTCGTTGGCACCTCCCGAGGGCCGAGTTCCCTTCCCTTTCAGGCTAAGGCGCTGCCAGTGTCTTTCTATGGCCGCCTGCATGTCGCGCAATTCGATTCCGAGGCGCTTGGCTTCGACTACGAGTTCTTCGAAATTTTGCTGGAGGAGTTTGGTTTTTTCAGATTGCGTGGACGAAGAGGGAGCGGCAACCACGGCTACGGAACCGGGGCGGATTTCCAGAAGGCCTGTGTCGGTGAGGCAGGTGATGACTTTGTGAGCGGTGTTGGGATTGATTTTGAGGTGCTTGCTTAGGGAGCGGACGGAAGGAAATTCGTCGCCGGGACGCATTTGGCCGGAGACGATGGCCTTGGTGGCGGCGTAGACGACTTGCTGGTAGATGGTGCCGCCGGGTTTGAAGTCGACGTGGAACGGGAGCACGGGTGTACTGTAGCAGATAGTACAGGCATAGCAAGGGGAATATATGGCCTGGAGGGTACTTGGGGAGAAGAGTAAAGATAACGTAGAGACGTCGAGGACGCAGAGAAGAAGCAGAGAGGAAATCCCAAGAGCACAGCCAGGAATGGCTGTGCCACAGGAGAGGCTCAGGTGAGGTGGAGTTTGCGGGTGGTTAGGGTGTCGATGCGTTTCAGGTTGGGGAGAAAGCCGATGCCGGGGGTCGTTGGGACCTGGATTGTGCCCTGCGGGGTGACCGTTACTTCGGGGGTGATGATGTCTTTTTCCCAGTAGCGGGCGCTGGCGGAGACATCGCCGGGGAGGGAGAAGTTGGATTGGGTGGAGATGGCGATGTTGTGGGCACGGCCGACGCCGGATTCGAGCATGCCGCCGCACCAGACGGGGATAGAATTTTTTGCGCAGAGGTCGTGGATGCGCTTGGCCTGCAGGTGGCCGCCGACGCGCCCTAGTTTGATGTTGATGATTTTGCAGGCGCCGAGGGAGATGGCGGCTTCGGCTTGTTCGTAGGTGTGGATGCACTCGTCGAGGCAGATGGGAGTTTGCAGATTTTTCTGGATGGCGACGTGGCCGAAGAGGTCGTCCCAGCCGAGAGGCTGCTCGATCATCATCAGGTAGAAGGCGTCGAGCTGCTGCAGGAGCTGGAGATCGTCCGCGCGGTAGGCGGAGTTGGCGTCAACGGAGAGTTTGATGCGTGGGTAGAGATTGCGAATGTGCTGGACGGGGACGAGGTCCTTGCCGGGCTTGATTTTTAATTTGATGCGCTGGTAGCCGGCGTCGAGTTCTTTCTTTACGGCGGCGGTGAGTTCTTCGACGGTTTCTTTGATGCCGATGGAAACGCCGCAGGGAATTTCTTCGCGGGTACCCCCGAGCAATTTCCAGAGGGGAAGATTTTTTAGCTTGGCTTCGGCGTCCCACGCAGCGGTTTCGAGCGTGGCCTTGGCCATGGTGTGTCCGCGGACGTGTTCGAGGAGCGGCCAGACGTCGGCGGCGGAGTTGATGTGCTTCCCTTTCAGCATGGGCCAGAGATAGGTGGTGATGATGTGCCAGCAGGTTTGCGTGTCTTCAGGAGAGTAGAAGGGATTTTCGCCGGCGGTGCATTCGCCCCAGCCTGTGGCGCTGTCGAGGTTGAGTTCAGCGAGGAGGATGCGGCGTTCGGTGACGCGGTCCATGCTGGTTTCGAACGGGGAGAGGAGTTTGAGGTGGATTTCGCGGAGAGTGAGAGAACGGATTTGCATTGGAGATTTATTATGACGCAGACGAGTGAGAGGTGGGCGAGAATTTTCGGGGCGAACAGGGAACGGCGATCAGATAACAGGAGGCGGGGAGGAGAGGGGACTTAACGCGGAGTACGCAGAAATCGGACGCCGAGGCCGCTGAGAAGAGTAACCCAATAGCACAGCGAGGAATGGCTGTTCCACAAGATTAGAAGTCGGACCAGGGGTAGAGGAGGTAGTCGGCGCCGGTGGGGGTGAAGCGGAGGGAGGTGGCGGCGTGGTTTTTGGAAAACCAGGATTGGAATTGGGAGCGGATTTGGGATTGTTGGAGGGAGGTAAAGGACCCTTCTTCGCTGGCGGTACGGCGGGCAGGCTCGACCGCAGCGGGCCGGGCCCTTCGGTCAGACTCAGGGTAAACAAGCCCGGCCCCTCCAAAGGAGGGGATGTGGATTGTGGCGGGGGCTTCGGTGGGATCGGGAGTCAGGTTGTTGATGGCGGCGATTACGCGGGCGGAGTCGAGGTGCCACTCGGCGAGGAGACGGTCGGTGGGGAGATTGCGATGGAGTGGGCTGGTGGTGACGCCGTAAAAGTTGGGGATGTAGGTGCGGACGATGGCGCCGAGACGATTGAGGTTGAAGTGGGCGTTGCGGGTTTCGAGCGGGTCGAAGGTCCATTCGATCAGGCGGATGTCGCGGGAGAGGGCTTCTTCGCGCTGGAAGAGTTTGAGGGCGCGGCCGATTTTGCGGTCGCGGTATTCGGGGAGGACGCCGGTCATGTGGGAGTGGAGATAGGGAGTTGAGCCGCGTACGCCGACCAGGGCCATGGTGAAGCCGACCATAGTGGGGCCGTCGAATGCGCCGAGGACCTGTCCGCCGGTTTGATTGGCGACGACGAAGGTGATGTATGGTTCGGTTTCGAGATCGGATTCGCCCCAGACGGCGCGCTGGATTTCGACGCAGCGGTGGAAGTCGGGGAGGGTGGTGCATCTTCTGATTTGAAGTTGGGAGTTCATTTGGAGATGTGACTGGTGGGCAGAGATTGGTGGCCAGTGGCCAGCGACCAGTGGCCAGCGAAGAGAAGAGTCAACGCAGAGTTCGCTGAGGGCGCAGAGGACGCTAAGAAGAGAAACCCAAGAGCACAGGCAGGAATGGCTGTGACACGGACGGCGTAGGGAATTGAGTAGCGGTTCATTTTGAAGTCGCCTGGGAAAGTTCGCGCTGCTTGGATTGGTCCCAGAGGGATTCGAGCTGGGGGCGAGGGATTTCGGCGAGGGTGGTTCCCTGTTCGCGGGCGATTTTTTCCATTTCGCGGAAGCGGCGGGTGAATTTGGCGCTGGCTTTGTGGAGAGCGATTTCGGGGTCGACGTTGAGAAAGCGAGAGAGATTTACGGCGACGAAGAGGATGTCACCTAGTTCGGATTCGATGCGGGCGTCTGGTTCTTTTTTGTGGAGGACTTCGCGAAGTTCGACGGATTCTTCGTGGAGTTTGTCAAAGATGCCTTCGACGTTGGGCCAGTCGAAGCCGATGCGGGCGGCTTTGCGTGTAAGTTGGAAGGCTTCGAGCAGAGCGGGGATAGTGCGGGGGACGCCATCGAGGAGGGACCCGCCTTCGCTATCGCTATTGCGGGCAGGTTGGCGTTCTTGTTTTTTCAGTAGTTCCCAGTTGCGGAGGACTTGGGCGGAGGTTTTGGCCTTTACGTTGCCGAAGACGTGGGGGTGGCGTCGAATCATTTTGTCGTGGATTTCGCGGATGACGTCGTTGATGGAGAAGCGGCGGTCTTCGGCGGCGATTTGTGCGTGGAAGAGAACCTGGAGGAGGAGGTCGCCGAGTTCTTCGGCGAATTTGGAGTCGTCGCGGGAGTCGAGAGCGTCGAGGACTTCGTAGGCTTCTTCGATCAGATAGGTGCGGAGGGTGGAGTGGGTTTGTTCGCGGTCCCAAGGGCAGCCTGCGGGGGCGCGGAGACGGGCCATTACGGCGGCTAATTCGGCAAAGGCAGGACCTGGATTTTGCGAGCGAGGAGATTTTTTGGCACGGCGGGGTTTGGATCTTGTTTTTTTGCGGGGGCGAGAGAGTTTTTTCGGAGGCATGCGCGCGATTTTTCCTGATGCAACAACTGTAAGACGGGCGAAGGAGTTTCGCAAGCGGTGAAGGGACGCAAGAAAAAAGAAGGACTTAACGCAGAGGGCGCTGAGGAAGCGCGCAGAGTTCGCAGAGAAAACCGAAGAGAAAAAACGGGCGGCCCGGGCTTTGCAAAAAGAGCAAAGGGACGGGCCACTCGTGTGAATTACAAATCAGTTGCTAGAGAGAGTTGAGGAAGGCGATGAGGTCGGCCTTCTCTTCGTCGGTCAGGTTCATTTGGAAACGCTGGTTGTAGAAGTTCAGGAGCTGGTCGAGAGTTTGCGCGGCGCCATTGTGGAAATAGGGAGCGCGCGCGGCCAGACCGCGGAGAATGGGGCCTTTGATGCGATTGACGTCGCTGCAGAGGCCCGTGAGGAGAGCTTTGCCGGGGTCGGTGGTGTAGATGACGTAGGGTTCGGTGGACGGCGACGTGGCGAAGGGATTGGGGCAGCCGTTGATCTGGTAGACGGGCAGATCGGGAAAATCGAGTTGGGAAACACCGGCGGCGATGAGTGGGTCGGATTCGTAGGCTGCGTTGTGGCCGGTGCCGATGTCGAGGGGAAGCGGGAACGAGTGATTGCCGACGTTGGGGGTGTCGTGGCAGGTGGTGCAATTGCCGGTGAATGGCGCGATGGGAGTGGCGCCGAGAGCGGAATTGTCGTTCAGGCCGCGAACACTGGAGATGGTAAGCGGCCTGGTGTTGAAGAGTACTTCACCGGCGGCGATACGTTTTCGCATGCCGTCGGCCCGGTCACCGGAAGCAACGAAAGAGGGGCCTGAACTGGCCCAGGAGTCGAAGAGCGTGAAGGTGGCCGCGGGATTGAAGGGTTGGCCGCTGGGATCCTTGCCCAGAGAATCGTTGGTGCCGGGATGATAGGACTGCTGGGAGAGATTGTAAGCGCCGCCGCCCGCGCCGTAGTTGGAGAGCGCTCCGGCGGAGTTGTCGTAAACCTGAGCGGAGTTGAGGCCGAGTTCGAAATTGACGATGGCGGTCTGCTGATCGACGGTGGGCGTGGCGCCCTGGGCGTGAGTGACCGTAGCGCTGACAGACTGGTGCATGAGGTCGGTGATGAGATTGGCGCGGAAGGTTGCGGCGTTGTTGAGAGGCTGGATAGTTTCGCGGCCGTCAAACATGATGGTACTGAGGAAGCCGAGGTTGGTGGTGGGAAGCGGACGGCGGTAAACGGAAACGGTTGGCAAGCCGGAAGCGGGATCGGGGACTATGGCGCAACCGTAAGGATCGTGGACGGCGCTGATGGTGAATTGGGTGGCGCCTGGGAGAGTGATGCCGACGCGGATGAGGCCGCTCTTCAGCAAGAGGCTATGGTCGGCGGGATTTCCGGGCGGCGTGACGTTCGGGCAATTTGCGCCGTCAACGGAGGCGAAGAGAGGATCCTTGCCGCCGGACTTTTGGAAGATGGCATTGACGCTGGAGACGCCCAAGCCGAAAGCATCGCTGGCAAGGTGGCAGGAGGCGCAGGAGCGGCCGTTGGTACCGAGGCTTTGAAAGAAGGGATTCTTTTCATTGATGGGGCCGACAGCATTGTATGTGGCAACGAGGCCAGTCGGGTCGCGGAATGGGAAAAGACTGGGAATGACAACGGCGGTGGCGACCGAGGCGAGGGCGAGACCGGCAAGGAGCAGGACGAAACGGCGACGAGGCAAGATTGGAAGCGTGGGGCTGGGGGCGCTGGACATCAAGATCCTCCTGAAAATTCAGCCGAGGGGGGAAAACGGGAGCCTGGCCGAGTACTGGTGCCTAGATCGCAGAAAACGGGCGAATGGGCAATGGAGGGGAGGTGGAAAAGAGGTGAGATTGAGGTGAAGGCGCAAACGGCTGATAACAGAAAAATTAAGTTGCAACGCAGGGGAGTAGGAGGGAGAATCCCGGCAGCAAGTTAAGGTACATCATGGCAGTCCCGGCCCCCATATATCGATTCGGTCCATTCGAGCTGTTGCCCCGCACTCGGGAACTCCTGAAAGAAGGAAGGCGCATAAAGGTACGGCCTCAACCGTACCAGGTGCTGGAAGTGTTGCTGGAACGCGGTGGGGAGGTCGTGAAACGGGAGGAGTTGCAAGAGCGGATGTGGCGTGCGGATACGTTCGTGGATTTTGAGCACGGATTGAACACCGCGATCAAGGAACTGCGAGCAGTACTGAGCGATTCGGCGACGGAGCCGCGGTATATCGAGACGATCCCCAAGGTGGGATACCGAATGATTGTTGAGGTAGAAGCTGGAGAGACATCGAGCACACCGAAGACGGTAATCGAGATTGGAGAAACGGCAACGCCGATCCGAGATTTTGTGTGGAGCGGCGAGAGCGGGTGGGCTGGAGTTGCGCGGGAGAAAGCGGAGGTGATGCCCCAGTCGAACCTTGGTGGTTGGATTGTGGGCGTCGCGTTGGCCGCAATCTTAATCGCGGGTACAGGGGCTGGGATTCAGTGGATGAGATCGCGGGAGCCTGCGCGGCGAGATGCGGCAAGGCTGGCGGCAAAGAGCGGGAAAGTGATGCTGGCGGTGCTTCCCTTCCAGAATCTGACGGGAGATGCGGGGCAGGAATATTTCAGCGACGGGTTGACGGAGGAGATGATCGCGCAGCTTGGATTGATGGATCCGGAACATTTTGGAGTGATCGCGCGAACGTCGGTGATGCATTACAAGAGCACGCAGGAGAATGCGGAGCAGATCGGACGCGAGTTAGGTGTGCAATACGTACTCGAAGGAAGCGTGCGGCGAGACGCGGAGAGGGTGCGGATCACGGCGCAACTGATCCGGGCGGCGGACCAAACACGAGTGTGGACGAAGGAATTCGATCGGGAAGTGCAGAGCCTACTGGCAGTACAGAGCGATATTGCGCTGGAGACTACGGATGAGATTCAGCAGACCTTAGGTGCGAAGAAAGCGGGGGCGCCGGTGGTGGCCGCGGCGATGTCACGCGAAGGTTACGAAGCCTATGACCAATATTTGAAAGGGTTGTATCTGCTGAATAAGCGAACCGTGCCGGGGTTCGAGCAAGCAATTACGAGTTTTCAAGATGCAATCAAGAAAAACCCCCAATATGCGCCGGCCTACGCGGGGCTGGCGAACGCGTATACGCTGCTGACCGGCTACAGCATGTCTCCTTCAGCAAGCTATATGCCGCGGGCAAGGGCCGCGGCGTTGCGGGCGGTGGAACTGAACGACAAGCTACCGGAAGCGCACACGGCGCTGGCCCTGGTAGTCCAGAATTACGACTGGGACTGGCACAAGGCCGAGATAGAGTTCAAGCGGGCAATTGAGTTAAACCCGAACTATGCGACTGCACATCACTGGTACGCGGAACATCTTGGATTTCGAGGACGATTCGAGGAGGCGTTTAAGGAGAGCGACGAAGCGAAGAGACTGGACCCGCTATCGCTGATCATTGCGGCCGATCGCGGAGCACTTCTCTATTTCGCGCGTGATTATGACCGGGCGATCGAGCAGTTTCGGATGGTGTTGGACATGGATCCGGCTTTTTCTCACGGTCATATGATTCAAAATGCGTACGCGGAGAAGGGGATGTACAAGGAAGCGATAACGGACATTGAAAATACCAAGAAAGCGTGGGGCGGAGGCGCGTGGTACTGGTCGGCAAAGGCGCGCGTGTGCGGCCAATGGGGGCACCAGGCAGAGGCGCGCCGAGCGCTGCAAGAACTGGAGGCACTGAACAGGCGGCACCCCTTAGATCCGGGGCCCATCGCCTGGGCACACTTGGGTATGGGGCATCGGGAGGAAGCGTTGCGATGGTTGGAGAAGGCGTATGAGCAACACTCGAATGCAATGACGACTCTGAAAGTTGAACCGGTTTACGATTCGGTGCGCAAGGAGCCGAAGTTTCAGGAATTGCTGGGGAGAGCTGGGCTGGGAGAGTAAGGGAGCGAGACTGCCAGAGTCGGCCTTTGCGCGCCGGTCGGTTGTCATAGAGGAGTTCCCTACCCGTGATAAACTGGGAGCGATTTCCACACAGAAAGAACTTAGGAAGAGGAAGACTACCGTGTCTGAACACAAGCAGGACGAGGGATTCAAGGTGATTGACCGGCGGCCATTTACCGCCGAGGGCGAGATCCGCAAAGAAGTGGTGGAAGAGCAGGAGCGCGAGGCGCGGCGGGAAGAAGTGAAGGAACAGGCCGTGGCGCAAGCAGCTGCGGATGCGAAGACGGCGGCGGCTCCCGCGGCAGAGACGCCGAAAAAGGTGCCCGCGTTTGAGAATTTGGTGCGGATGATCGGGAGCAATGCGGCGATGGTGCTGGGGGCTTATGCGGATCCGCGGACAGGCGAGCCGGTGATTGATCCGGAGGCGGCGCGGGAGTTGATTGACATGCTGGATGCGCTGCATGTGAAGACCAAGGGAAACCTGGCGCCGGATGAGGATTCGATGCTGCTGGATCTGCTGGGGAAGTTGAAGATGACGTATTTGGAGATCAGCAAAGCGATGGCGGCGCAGATGGCGCAGGCACAGGGAGCGTTGAAGGGGGAGAGGAAGAAGTAATCGTTCAACGCGAATGAACTTTGAGTTGTGGATTGGTTTTGGTTGAGGTCTTTCGGGACGCAAAAGGCGTGTCCCTCAGGATGACAGGTTTTTTGGTTTGGGATCCCAAGAGCTGCGAAAGTGGCGCTTGGGATTTTTTGTTTTTTGGGAAAGAAAAAGAAGGAGTTCACACAGAGGACACAGAGGCGCCACAGAGTGCACAGAGTTAAGAGGTCGGAAGAATAGAGGAGACAGAGCGGCCCGCCACGGTCGGCGGGCCCTACAAAGGCGAGATTCTATGCGGGTTGGTTACAATGGGGGATATGGCGAACGAGCGTTTGCGGGTGACGGTGCTGGGGTCAGGGACGTCGATGGGCGTGCCGACGTTGGGGTGCCATTGCGCGGTGTGCGAGTCGGCGGATGCGCGCGATAAGAGGTTACGGCCTTCGCTCCTGCTTTCGCGGGGCGAGCAGAATGTGGTGATCGATACGACGCCAGATTTTCGGACGCAGGCGTTGCGCGCGGGAATCGACCGGTTGGATGCGGTGATTCTGACCCACGGGCACGCGGATCACATTCTGGGATTTGACGATTTGCGGCCGTACAACTTCAAGCAACGGGCGGCGATGCCGGTGTATGGGAGCGAAGAGACATTTCGCGTGATTCGGCGGGCGTTCGCGTACGTGTTTGACGAGAAGCCGACGTTGAGCAGCATTCCGAGCGTGAAATTGCATGTGGTGAAGGGGCCGTTTGAAGTGATGGGCGTGCGATTTATACCGGTGCCGCTGGTGCATGGAGAGATGGAGGTGCTGGGATTCCGGTTTGGGCGGGCGGCGTATCTGACGGATTTCAGCCGGTTGCCGGAGGCGAGCGCGGCGCTGTTGGAGGGATTGGACGATTTGATATTGGATGCGCTGCGGGATGTGCCGCATCCGATGCATATGACGGTGGAGCAATCGCTGGCGCTGATCGATAAGTTGAAGCCGAAGCGGGCTTGGTTTACGCATATCGCGCATGAGTTGGGGCATGCGGCGACGAATGAGAGATTGCGGAAGGCGGGGTATCCGCAGGTGCAGCTGGCGTATGACGGATTGACGTTTGAGGTGGAGACGGAGGCGCGGGCGGTGGAGGCGCGGGCGGCAGGTGGATTGCGAGTGTTTAGTTCGGGAGAGGAGTGGGCTGCGGTGTTTGGGGAAGAAAGAGCCAGAGGGGACTTAACGCAGAGTTCGCAGAAGAAGAGCGCAGAGTTCGCTGAGAAGAGCGGGCGCGCCTTCGCCGCGAAAAGCGCGGCTTCGGCGAGTGGCAGTGTGATTGCGATTGGGAATTTTGATGGAATTCATTTGGGGCACCAGAGGCTGCTGCAGCATTGCATTGGTTTGGGGAGGGAGAGCGGGGCGGTGGCGACGGCACTGACGTTTGAGCCGCTGCCGCAGAAGGTGCTGCGGCCGGAGTCGGCGCCGCTCCGGATTTCGACGAACGAGCAGAGGCTGGACTGGTTTGGGGCGCTGGGGATGGAGGCGGCGGTGGTGCTGCCGTTTACAAGGGAGTTGTCGCAACTGGCGCCAGAGGAATTTGTTGACGAGATTCTGGTGGGGCAACTTCAGGTGCGGGCAGTGGTGGTGGGAGATAATTTTCGGTTTGGGCACAAGCAGGCCGGGGACGTTAAGTTTCTGCGGGAATTGGGAATGCGGGATGGGTTTGACGTGATTGTGCACGAGCCGGTTGTGGTGGACGGCAAGATCGTGTCGAGCACGATGGTGCGGAAATTAATTGCGGAGGGCGACGTGACGCGGGCGGCGCGGATGCTGGGGCGGGCGTTTGCGTTGACGGGCGAAGTGGTGGCGGGGACGGGGACGGGACGGAAGTTTACGTTTCCTACTTTGAATTTGCGGGCGGAGCAGGAGTTGCTGCCGGCGCGGGGCGTGTATATTACGCGGACAGTGATGGAGGGAGAGCCGAGCAGTCACCGGAGCGTGACGAATGTGGGGATGCGACCAACGTTTGATGGAACGGGGCTGACAGTGGAAACGCACCTGCTGGATTATTCGGGGAATTTTTCGCCGAAGAGGATTGAGGTGCGGTTCTGGAAGAAATTGCGGGAGGAGAAAAAGTTTGCGGGAGCGGAAGAGTTGAAGGCGCAAATTGCGAAGGATATTGCGCGGGCGAATGGGTTTTTTGCGAGGTTGCGGCGGGAGATGGGGAAGAGGTTGGCGGGGGCACGGGAGTGAAGAGGAAGAATACGCCACAGAGGACACGGAGAGGACTGAGATGAGAGACCCGAGAGCACAGGCAAGAGTGCCTGTGCCACAGCGAGGCGTCACACTTAATTGTTAATGCATATGATATATTCTTAGTCGATACTCTTCGAAAATCGATGCTATGACATTTTACTCAAGGAATCTTCCTCATTGGCATCCCGAGGGAGCGTGCATTTTTCTTACTTGGCGACTGTACGGCACCCTGCCAAGTGGCACAGTCACTCCTGACTGTGCACCTGCCTCCCAGAGCACAGGACCTTCAAAGCGAAACAAGAATGAAGATAGTGAGACGGCCGGAGCGCGGTTTAAGCGACTCGATCTGCAGCTTGACCGGGCGAAAATCGGCCCCAGGTGGCTTGCGGATTCGAGAATTGCAAGGTGCGTCGAGGATGCGATGGTTCGCGTTGAGAAAGCCCTCGCGCAATATCTTCTGCACGCGTACGTTGTCATGCCAAACCATGTTCATTTACTCCTTACACCGCGCCTCCCACTGAGCAGGATTATGCGCGGAATTAAGGGGGTTAGTGCCCGTGATGCGAATCGGATTCTCGGAAGACCTGGAAAGGTATTTTGGCAAGACGAGTCGTATGACCATTGGGTGAGGGACGAAGCGGAGTTTGGGAAGATTCGTTTTTATATTGAGTACAACCCGGTGAGGGCGGGATTGGTGAAGCAGCCGGAAGATTGGAAGTGGTCGAGCGTGTCGTCTTTGAGTCGAATGCCGGGAATATCTACACCTGAATAAGCAAGCGGTTGCCTATCTCGCGCCAACCTTGGCGCGGCTCCAGTGATCACAGGCAGGAGTGCCTGTGCCACTAGAGTTTGAAGAGTTCGCGGAGGCGTTTGGTTTGCTGCCGGGAGACGGGGATTTCGGAGGATTTTTTGTCGTTCATTTTGAGCATGAAGCTGGATTTGAACCAGGGAACGACTTCGCGGATGTGGTGGATGTTGACGAGAAAGGAGCGGTGAGGGCGCCAGAAGGAGTCGGAGTCGAGTGTGGCGTGGAGTTCCTCGAGGGTGCGGTAGTTGGAGGAGCCTTCGAGGTCTTTGGCGGTGACGGAGATCAGGCCGCCTTCGATGGAAGCGAAGATGAGGTCTTCGGCGTCGACGAGTAGCATGCGCTGCTGGGAGCGGATGAGGATTTTGGACGGTTGGGTGGAGTTGGATTTTGGGGCGGAGAGCTGTGAGACCAGTTTCTCGAGGCGTTCGGTGGTGCTGGTGTGAGCTTCGATTTCTTTTTTTGCCTTGGAGATGGCTTTGGAGAGGCGAGCCTTGTCGAAGGGTTTTAATACATAGTCGACGGCGTTTACGTCAAATGCTTGGACGGCGTAGTGGTCGAAGGCGGTGGCGAAGACCACGTGGGGGACTTTGAGTTTGCGCTCAACGAGTTTTTGGAGGACGCCGAAGCCGTCGAGGCCGGGCATCTGGACGTCGAGGAAGACCAGGTCGGGGTTGTGTTCCTTGATGAGGTTGACTGCTTCGAGGCCGTTTTTGCCTTGGCCGATGAGGGAGATTTCGGGGAAGGCTTTTAAGAGAAAGGCCAGTTCTTCGCGGGCGGGCTTTTCGTCGTCGACGATGATTGTGTTGATGGGCATTGGGTGAAAGGAAAGTATACAGTGGCCGGTGGACGGCGACCAGTAAGGAGGGGTGACTGGTGGTTGGTGACTGGTGACTGGTAGAAAAAGGAGTGCTGATTGAAATGCGGGTGTCAAGACGCACAAGCTGAGGTCCTTCGGCTATCCTTTTCGAATAGCCTCAGGATGACAGGCTTCATTTAGAATTCGAGGGTGCGCACACGGGAAGATTTGCGGTGGGGATCACATCGTGAAAGCGGCAGCAAAGCTGCCCTTCGGGAAGACTCAGGGCAGGCCGCACTCCAAAGGGGGATACGTGGCTAGAGCGGGCAAGGGGACAGCGAGGATATTGAGTAGCGAGATGATTTATCAGGGGCGGGTGTTTGGGTTGCGGCGGGATGAGGTGGTGGAGCCGAGCGGAGTGCGAGCCACGCGGGAGGTGATTACGCATCCGGGGTCGGTAGTGGTGCTGCCAGTACTACCAGATGGGCGGATCGTGATGATCCGGCAGTATCGGCATGCGACGCGACAGTATTTGTGGGAGCTGGTGGCTGGGAGGAAGGAGCCGGAGGAGACACCGAAGCAAGGGGCGGCGCGGGAGCTGCTGGAGGAGACGGGATACCGTGCGAAGCGGTTCAAGGTTTTCCTGGATGTGTTCCCTACCCCGGGTTTCCTGGAGGAGAGGATGTATTTGTTGCTCGCCGAGGGGCTGACAGCTGGGGAGGCTCAGCCGGAGGAGGATGAAAAGATCGAGGTGCGGGCTTACCGGGTGAATGAGCTGAAAAAGATGATCAAAAGCGGGCGGTTGCGGGATGCAAAGTCAATTGCCGGGATTTTATATTACCTTGCTTTTTTAATGTAGGCTTCCCTGCCCCGAGGAGTTGAACCGATTGAAAGCAGTATAAATATGCACAAGGATGTAAGAAAGTTGTGAGTGTACGCTTGACTGGGCATTCCATTTTGATACACTCCGCGCAATTCGTGCTCATGGCGGCGTCTAGGTTTTCCGCCCCCAGAGTCACCGTCCAAAGGAGACACGAAGTGCAAGGAACAGTAAAGTGGTTCAATAATTCGAAAGGATACGGATTCATAGGCCGGGAGGATGGGCCCGATGTATTCGTACACTATTCGGCAATCACCGGAGATGGTTACCGGAGCTTGCAGGAGGGTGATCCGGTCGAATTCGAGATAGTACAGGGACCCAAAGGACCGCAGGCGTCCGAGGTAAAAAAAAGCGCCTGAGAGAGAATTTGGATCTGAAATGGACGGCGGGGGCGAGAGCTTCCGCCGTTTTTATTTGGCGGAAGAGTAGAAGAGGTAAGGAAAGAGTTCACACAGAGGGCACAGAGAAAGAACACAGAGTACGCAGAGGAAGGCGCCCCAGGAAGGCGGCCTAAAGCCGCCCTACATTGGCGGAGCGGAGAGGAATATAATCGCGGTATGGACAACAAACAGATTGCACGGATATTGCGTGAGACGGCTTCGCTTTTGCAGATTGATGGGGCGATCATCGGGCGCTACCGGAGCTATGAGAAGGCGGCGGAATTGATCGACAGCTTGCCGGAATCGGTGGAGCAACTGGTGAAGACGCCGGAGAAGTTGACGGAGTTGCCGGGGATCGGCGACAGGATGGTGGAGCATCTGGAGGAGATCGTAAAGACCGGCGATTACGCGCTGCGGAAGAAATTGCTGAAGAAATATCCGGAGACGATTTTGCAGTTGCTGGATCTGCAGTCGCTGGGGCCGAAGAAGGTGGCGTTTTTGTGGAGCGAGTTCAAGGCGGGCAGCGTAGCGGACGTGGAGAAACTTGCGAAGGAAGGCAAGCTGCGGGACTTGGCGGGATTTGGAGAGAAGAGCGAGCAGAATATTTTGAAGGCGGTGGAGGTCTTCAAGAAATCATCGGGGAGATTTTTGATCAGCCGCGGAGAAGAGGCGGCGCTGGCGATTATGGCGCATATCCAGAAGGCGGGAAAGGGCGTGGAGAGTGTGACGCCGGCTGGGTCGCTGCGGAGGGGGAAAGAGACCGTGGGAGACCTGGATTTGCTGGTGACGCTGGCAGCGGGGCACACGAAACAGAAGGAAGTGGACGCGCTGGCGGCGCATATTTTGAAGTTTCCGGGGATCGACCAGACATTGGCGCATGGCGAGAACAAGGTGAGTTTTACATTGCAGGACGGATTGCAGGTGGATGTGCGGATGCTGGAGAAGGAGAATTTTGGGGCGGCATTGCTGTATTTTACGGGGTCGAAAGAGCACAACGTGGCTTTGCGCGGGCGGGCGAATGATATGGGGTTCACGTTGAATGAGTATGAGTTGGCGACATTGGAGGAAGAGGAAGAAGAAAAGGGCAAACCCAAGAGCACCGCCAAGAATGGCGGTGCCACAAAAGGCAGGCGGGTGGCGGGGAGGACGGAAGAGGAGATTTACGCGAAGTTGAAGATGGAGTTTGTGCCGCCGGAGTTGCGGGAGAACACCGGGGAAATTGCGGTGGCGGAAAAATATGAGCTGCCGAAGCTGATTGCGCTGAAGGACATCAAGGGCGACCTGCAGATGCATACGACGGCGAGCGACGGGAAGAATTCGATCGAGGAGATGGCCGCGGCGGCGCGGGAATTGGGACACGAGTACATTGCGATTACGGATCACTCAAAAGCGGTGACGGTGGCGAACGGGTTGACGGAAAAGCGGATGGCAGAACACATCAAGAAATTGCGGGCCGCGGATGCGAAGGGGCTGGGGATACGGGTGCTGGCGGGTTCGGAAGTGGATATTTTGAAGGATGGGTCGCTGGATTATTCGGACGAGATTCTGGCGCAACTGGATGTGGTGGTGTGCTCGGTTCATTCGTATTTTAATTTGGAGCGGGCGGCGATGACGGAACGGATGCTGGCGGCGATTGAGAACCCGTATTGCCAGATTATCGGGCACCCGACGGGGCGGGTGCTGTTGAAGAGGGATCCGATCGATTACGACATGGAAAAGGTGCTGGATGCGTGTGCGAAGCATGGAGTGGCGATGGAGTGTAATTCGTACCCGGACCGGCTGGATTTGAAAGAGGTGTATTTGCGGATGTGCAAGGAACGCGGGGTGAAGGTGGTGATTTCGACGGATTCGCATGTGGCGGCGAACTTGAGTTTTATCCGGTATGGGGTGGTGATGGCTCGGCGCGGGTGGTTGGAGAAGAAGGATGTGATAAATACGTTGCCGACGAAGGAGTTCTTGCGGGCTTTGCGGGGGAAGGCGGGGGATCGGAAGAAGGCGGCTAAGAAGTAGGAGAAGAGAAGGGCTTTACCGCAGAGTTAGCAGAGGGGCCGCAGAGGACGCGGATAAGAGGAAGAGCGGAGAGTGAGTGGCGTTAGGACATAAGCGCCTGAATTTGACATGAGGTAGATACGTGAATCCGGTGACAGGCGCCATTGTCAGGCAAAAGAGCAAGCGGGTGATTCTTGTAGTATTTGCGCTCGGTTATTTGGCCATTGATTGCTGGTTGTACGAGTTCAGCGGACTTAGCATTTGGGATGCAATTCTGCTCGACGTCCCGATAACAGTCATTTTCTTCTTGCTCGGGGCCGGGGTGTATTGGTTGGCGTCGCAGGGTGATGGGGCTGCTGACACTTGAGCGAGATTCGCTCTAAGGGGTTACCGGGGTCAGCATAGTCAACCCGGGATGAGGTTGAAAACCATGGAACATTTTGGGCGGGGAATGCGTTTCTGGCTATAGGACGGGCGCGGAGGCCTAAATATGAAGGCATTGGAGCACCGGATGGGGATGCGGACGGCTGGCATAGTGTTGGCAGTGGCCTTGTTGGGGGGCGGAATGCTGCTGGCGCCGGTTGCGGTGCGGGCGGAGGAGGTGGCGAAGACGTTTACAGTGTCGGGGCACGCGCATGTGAAGGTGCAGACGGATGATGGGTCGGTGCGGGTTTCGACAGGAGACATCAAGCAGGTGGAGATCCGGGTGGAGTACACGGGTTACAAGCTGGACCGGGATTTGCAGGTGAGCACCTCGCAGAATGGGGATTCGGTGGAAGTGATCGCGAAGACGCACGGCGGCAACTGGCTTAATTTCGGAGTGCGGCATTCGAGCCTCAGGGTGGAAGTGCACATGCCGAAGGATGCGGACCTGGAAGTGACGTCTGGCGACGGTTCGGTGGAAGCGGATTCGATTACCGGGAACCTGGACGTGAAGACGGGCGACGGGCATATTTCCGTGCAGGGAGCGAGGGGGAATATCCGGTTGCACACGGGCGACGGGCACATCGAGGGACGTGCGCTGGATGGCCGTGCGGATATTACTACCGGGGATGGGCACGTGAACGTGGAAGGGCGGTTTGATGCGCTGACGATCAGGACTGGGGATGGGAGTGTGACGGCGCGGGCTGGGAAGGGATCGACGGTGGCGGCACCGTGGAATATTCACACAGGGGACGGAAGCGTGGACCTGGATTTACCCGGGGAGATGCAGGCGAACCTGGATGCGAGTACGCATGATGGGCGCATCAGCCTGGGGATACCGGTGATGGTAGAGGGGACGTTTAGTTCGACGAAGATATTGGGGAAGATGAATGGCGGCGGGCAGACGATCGTGGTGCGGACTGGGGATGGGTCGATACATTTGAATAAGAGCTGAGGGGAGAGGAAGTAATCAGTCTACAGTCTACAGTCGACAGTTTTCAGATAAGAGCCGGCGATGAGCGGATAACAGCGTGCAGATATCGGAAATCGCGGGGCGGCACAGCTTTGGCTGTGCCGCTTTTTGTTTTTCTGAAGGGACTTAACGCAGAGAGCGCTGAGGTCGGCGCGCAGAGATCGCAGAGAGGAGCGCAAAATTGGGAATTTGAAAGGGCGTGGAGGTTGAGGTCCTTCGCGTCCCGATCGGAATCGGGACACTCAGGATGACAAGTTTTCATAGGGTGTGGAGTGGGGTGGGTAATAGGAAGGAAGTGCTAGGACTGGGGTGCAGAGTGTTGGAGTTGGATGGCAGGTGTGTCAACCCAGAGCGACAAATGTACAGGGGATGAATCGTTAAGTGGTTGAAAAGGAAGAGATGGAAAGTGGGCAGTGGTTTGCAGGGTATAGGGGTGTTTGGAGGGTAGACCTGTGATGGTTGTGTTTCTAGGCTTTGCGGTGTTTGGGTTGTTTGTGTTTTCGGTGGTGAGTTCGTATTTGTCGGAGCGGCGTCGGTCCTGACGGCCGGGTATTTCCAGTGAAAATTTAAGATGTGATTTCGCGAGGCAAGATTCGCGAAGTGGGATTTGTGTGGGCGTGGAGCGGAAAGGATCCCAACGCTTACGTGCTGGGCTAACTTCTGCCGCGCCTCCGGCGCTGGGGCGGAGAGGGCACGATTTATCGTGAGGCCACGGCTGGCGTTTGGGCTGGGTGGTACGCAGGAAGAGATGCGGTGTGCCCATCTGCATTTCTTGAAAAGTGAAAGTTGAGGTCCTTCACGAATCCTTTTCGGATGCGTTCAGGATGACAAGTCTTGTGTGAGCTGGGGGTATCAAGGAGTGGTGGCGGGGAGGGCGAAAGTGAGGAGGGTGGTGCCGGAGGAGATGGCGATATATTGGCGGCCGTTGAGTTGGTAGGTGATGGGGGCGGCGTAGATGGCGGCGCCGGTTTGGATGTGCCAGAGAAGCTTGCCGGTGTCGGCGTCGAGAGCAATGAGGTAACCGTCGACGTCGCCTGTGAAGACGAGATGGCCTGCGGTGGAAAGATTGCCGGCCCAGGTGGCGGAAAACTCCTTGTACTCCCAGCGGACTTCACCCGTTTTTGGATCGATGGCGCGGACGGCGCCCCAGTCTTTTTCTTTCGCGGCGGGCATGTAGGTGCTGCCGATGTAGATGCGGCCGGTGACAAATTGCTGCGGATGGGCGTAGAAGATGTCGCACTGTTCGCGGACGGAAATGTAAAGAAAGCCGGTTTGCGGGCTATAGGTGGGCGACATCCAGTTGGTGGCGCCGGCGGCGCCGGGACAGACGTGGACTCCAGCTTCGGTGGGAAGGGCGCTGGGCAAAACGATCGGTTTGCCGGAGGAGTCGATGGCTTTGGCCCAGTTCTGGGTGGCGTAGGGTTTGGCGAAAAGAAATTTTCCGTTGGTTCGATCGAGGACGTAGAAAAAGCCGTTGCGATTGGCGTGGAGGAGAAGCTGGCGCGGCTTGCCCTCGATTTCGGCGTCGAGGAGGACGGGGACTTCGGTGGCGTCCCAATCGTGGAGATCGAACGGGGTGAACTGGAAATACCACTGGAGTTTGCCGGTGTCCGGGTTGAGGGCGACGACGGAATTGGAATAGAGATTTTCGCCTTTGCGGCGGGTTCCGTCGTCGGAGGGAGCGGGATTGCCGGTGGGCCAGTAGAGAAGATTGAGTTGGGGATCGTAGGTGCCGGTGACCCAGGCGGGAGCGCCGCCGCGGGCAGCGGAATCGGCGCTGGGCCAGGAGTCGCTGCCGGGTTCGCCGGGAGCGGGGATCGTGTAGAAGCGCCAAGCGAGCTTGCCGGTGGAAGCGTCGTAGGCGTCGATGAATCCGCGGATGCCGTATTCGCCGCCGGAGACGCCGACAATGACTTTATCTTTGATGATGAGTGGAGCGACGGTGAAGGCGTAGCCTTGGGCGTAGTCGGCGGCCTGAACATCCCATAAAACATTTCCGGTGGCGGCATCGAGCGCGACGACGTGAGCGTCGAGTGTGGCCATGAACAGGCGCGAGCCGAGGATGGCGAAGCCGCGATTGGTGTGTCCACAGCAGGCGCGAATTTTTTCGGGGAGCGCACGTTTGTAGGACCAGAGGCGGCGGCCGGTGCGGGCATCGAGAGCGAAGGCGAGGTTTTCCGGACCGGTGACGTACATGATGCCGTCTACAACGAGCGGAGTGTTTTCGAAGAAGCCGGGGGTGGCGGTCTGGAAGACCCATTGGGCGGTGAGTTGGGAGACATTTTCGCGATTGATTTGGGAGAGCGAGCTGAAGCGGTGGCCGTCATAGGTGGCGGAGTATTGGAGCCAGTTGGCAGGCATGGCGGAAGAGTTGAGTAGCTGATCGCTGGTGACCTGGGCAGCGAGTTTTGCAGGAACAGAAACGAGGTAAAGGATGAAAAGGAGGTTGAGGAGGTAAAGGAACGGAGAGGAGCGGCGGCGGGTCATTTGGAGTCTCCGCGGAGCGAGGTTAGGTAGGCGATTAGGTCGTCGAGTTGGGCGGCGGAGAGTTGGTGGGTGTCGTATTTGGGCATGGGAGAGCGGTGTTCGTGGACCACGGATTTGAGTTCGGATTTTAGCCAGGAGTGGATTTTTTCGCGGTCGTCCATGAATTGGAGGGAAAAAGTGTCTTCGTTTAGTACGACGCCGGAGAGGACAATTCCCTGCCCTGTGGTGACGGTGACGAGTTCGTAGGTGGGTGGATTGGTGCCGAAATCGATGGCGACGAAGCGCTCGGTGAGCTGGGCGTCGGGATCGCGAATGGATTCGACGAGATATTCGCGCGGGCGCATGGCCCCGACGCGCGAAAGATCGGGCCCGAAGCGGCCGCCTTGTCCCTGGATCATGTGGCATTGGGAGCAAGCGGCTGGGCCGAAGAAGAGCTTGCGGCCGGATTCGAGGTTGCCGTTGGAGGATGGCTGGCTGGATTTCTGAAGGCTGCGGAGGTAGGCGATGATTTCGCGGGCGGTTGGCTCGTCGATATCGTTCGCGGGCATGGCGGTGCCGGGGATGCCGTGGAGGATATTGTTGAGAATGGATTCGTCGGAAGAGCCGTGGGAGAAATGGCCGGAGACGAGGCTGGGTGCGCGGAAGCCGCCGTTGGCGTCGATGCCGTGGCAGTAGGAGCAGTTGACCCGGAAATTGGATTTACCGGCCTCGATGGATTGGGGGTTGGGCGGGGAGGCAGATTTGTCTTGTTGGGAAAAAGGTGATGAGAAATTTAGCGTGATGAAGAAAAAGAGATAGACAAAATTCACGGACGGATCCGCCTCCGGCGATTGGTCGAGAGTATAGCGTTATTTGGGGGCGGAGTGGGCGTCGACGGCGTCCATGGCGCGGAGGGAATAGACGAAGGCGGCGCCGGCGTTCATCGCCATTGCAACACCGAGAGCTTCGGCGATTTCTTCGCGGGTGGCGCCAGCTTTGAGGGCAGCGTCGGTATGGAAAGTGATGCAGCCGTCGCAGTGAGTGGTGACGGCAACGGCGATGGAGATGAGCTGGCGGGTTTTTTCACCGAGTTTGGAGTTGGCTTTGTTGGCGTCGGAGAGGACTTGGTAGCCCTTGAGGGAGTCGGAGGTGAGTTTGGCAAAGGAGGGAATGATTTTTGTGAGTTGGGCTTTGTAGGCGGTCCAGTCGAGCATCATGAGAGGCCTCCGGGATGAGGTGAAATGGTGGAGCGGGGAGAGTATACGACAGGAAGAGTGACTAGTGTCTGGTTGGTGCGAATTTCGGATTTAACACAGAGGGCACAGAGGAAGAGCACAGAGAACACAGAGTGATCGTGAGGCTCCACCCCAATGGCGGAGAGTATTTTGGAAATGCAGTTAGGGGGTGAGGTCGAGGGACATTAGGATTTCGTCGGAGTATTGGTTGTTGTGTTTTAGGGCGTTTTTTTCGAGGCCGTATTGTTGGAAGCCGAGGGACTGATAGAGGCGGAGAGCGGGTTGGTTGGTGCTGACGACGGCGAGCTGGAGTTGCTCTACTTTTGGACGGGCGTGGTCGATTATGGCTTGGACTAGTTGGCGGCCGGCGCCGGAGCGGCGGTGGGTGGGGCGGACGTACATGGCGCGGAGGAGGCCTTTGTGGGAGTCTTTTTGGCCGGAGAGTTGGGTGAAGCTGGCAGTGCCGATTAGTTCGGAGTTTTGGAAGGCGCCGAAAATGGAGGAGTTGGTTAGCCAGCTGGTGTAGCGATCGATAGGTTGTTCCTTCTCGAAGTCGTAGGTGCTGCCGAAGGCTTCGGGGTTTAGGCGCAGGCCTTCGAGGCGGAGTTCGCGAAAGGAGGCGGCGTCAGCAGGGGAGAGTTGGCGGATTTGGATGGAATTCTCAGACATCTTTTATTGTTAGCTCATCAACTTTGTTTCGACAATACCTTTCGAAGGCGGGCGAGGATTTCGGGGTGAGGGTTGCGGTGTGATATTGTTTTGGGTTCGGTGGGGGCTGAAGAGCGTAGAGTTCACCACAGAGTTCGCAGAGGGGCCGCAGAGGACGCAGAGAAGAAAAGAGTCGGAGCGGCTGGACGTTAGATCGTAAGAGCCCACCTATCGCAAAAAACGCGAAAGGTGGGGCACCCTCAAGTTCATCTGTGGAGTGGCGCTACGAGGAAAAAACCAAGAGCGCTGGCATGAAAGCCAGCGCTACATTTGGGAATTCAGAGGGAAGAGAAAGGCGCCCGCCTCAGAAGGCGGCCGCTACAAAGGCTTAGGGGCCGGGGGACACATATGAAGAGTGCTTATAACGGGGTGGCGGTGCCGGGGGATGGGAAGGCGATCGGGTATGAGGGCGGCGTGCTGCAGGTGCCGGACAATCCGATTATTCCGTTTATTGAGGGCGATGGGACAGGGAGAGATATCTGGAAGGCGTCGCGGCGGGTGTTTGATGCGGCGGTGGAGAAGGCGTACGGCGGGAAGCGGCGGGTGGCGTGGTTTGAAGTGTTTGCGGGAGAGAAGGCGTTTAACACGTTCAAGGAGTGGTTGCCGGATGAGACGGTGGACGCGGCGCGGGATTTTCGCGTGTCGATCAAGGGGCCGCTGACTACTCCTGTGGGCGGGGGGATTCGCTCGCTGAACGTGGCGTTGCGGCAAATTCTGGACTTGTATGCTTGCGTGCGGCCAGTGCGGTACTTCCAGGGAGTTCCCTCCCCTGTGCGTGAACCGGAAAAGATGGATGTGGTGATTTTCCGGGAGAACACGGAGGACGTATACATCGGGATTGAGTGGAAGAGCGGCACGCCGGAAGTGAAAAAGCTTTTGGATTTTTTGAATAAGGAGATGCTGGGCGGGGGGAAGAAACAGATCCGGATGGATTCGGGCGTAGGGATCAAGCCGATTTCGCCGTTTGGGACGAAGAGGCTGGTGCGGCGGGCGATTGAGTATGCGCTGACACACAAACGGCCACTGGTGACGCTGGTGCACAAGGGAAACATTCAGAAATTTACAGAGGGCGCGTTCCGCGATTGGGGTTATGAGCTGGCGGTGGAAGAATTTCGCGCGGAGACGGTGACGGAGCGGGAGAGCTGGATTCTGGATAATCTGGAGAAGAATCCGGGGCTGACGGTGGAACAGAATGCGGCGATGATTGAGCCGGGGTTAGAGCAGGCTACGGAAGATTTCAAGAAGGCGATTTATACGGAAGTGAAGCGGACGCTGGATGCGATTGGTGGTTCGCATGGGAAAGGTCAGTGGAAGAAGAAGCTGATGGTGAACGACCGGATTGCGGATTCGGTGTTTCAGCAGATGCTGCTGCGGCCGAATGAGTACAGCGTGCTGGCTACTCCGAATTTGAATGGGGATTATTTGAGCGATGCTTGCGCGGCGCAGGTGGGTGGATTGGGGATTGCGCCGGGGTCGAATATCGGAGATGGGTATGGCGTGTTTGAGGCTACGCATGGGACAGCGCCGAAGTATGCGGATAAGGATGTGATTAATCCTAGTTCGGTGATGCTGAGCGGGGCGATGATGTTTGAGTTTATGGGGTGGAAGGAAGCGGCGAAGTTGATTGAGGATGGGATTGCGAAGACGATTCAGCAGAAGAGGGTGACGTACGATTTGGAGAGGTTGATGACGGGCGGGACGAAGTTGGGGACGTCAGCGTTTGCGTCGGCAATTATTGAGAATATGGTGGGGGTGGCGGCGGGGAGGTAGAAGAAGGTGGCCTGTGGTCAGCGACCGGCGACCAGTGAAGAGAAGAAAGAGCGGAGAGTTTGTGGCTTTCGATCGTAAGAGCCCACCCTTTGCAAAAACCGCAAAGGATGGGGCACCCTCCAGCTCATTCGTTTTGTGGCGTTAGATCGGATACCCAAGAGCGCTGGCAAGGAAGTCAGCGCTGCATTTAGGAATTAAGAGAACGAACAAAGGCGCCCGCCTCAGAAGGCGGCCGCTACAGGAGATGAGAATGAGCCGGAAGAAGGTTACGGTGGTGGGTGGGGGATTTGTGGGGTCGACGACGGCGCAGCGGATTGTGGACCTGGAGCTGGCGGATGTGGTGTTGACAGATATTTTGGAGGGGGCGCCGGCGGGGAAGGCGCTGGATATGGTGGAGTCGACGCCGATTACGCGGACGGATTCGTTTGCTACCGGGATTTCCACGGCTAACGGAGATTACAGCGCGACGGCGGGAAGCGACGTGGTGGTGATTACGGCCGGATTCCCGCGGAAGCCGGGGATGAGCCGCGACGATCTGCTGAAGGCCAATTACGACGTGGTGAAGGCGGTGGTGGAACAGATTGTGAAGCATTCGCCGAAGTGCATCATCGTGGTGGTGACGAATCCTTTGGATGCGATGGCGCAGGCGGCGTTTCGAGTGAGCGGGTTTCCGAAGAACAGGGTGTTGGGGATGGCTGGCGTGCTGGATTCGGCGCGGATGAGCGCGTTTGTGGCGATGGAGTGCAAGGTGAGCGTAGAGAATGTGCACTCGTTTGTGCTCGGCGGGCACGGGGACGATATGGTGCCGCTGCCGAGATATTCGACGGTGGCGGGAATTCCTTTGCCGGATTTGCTGCCGAAAGAACGGATTGACGCAATTGTGGAGCGGACGCGGAAGGGCGGCGCGGAGATTGTGAATCTGCTGAAGACCGGGTCGGCGTATTATGCACCTTCGGCGGCGGCAGTGGAGATGGTGGAAGCGATCTTGAAGGATAAGAAAAAGATTTTGCCTTGCGCGGTTTATCTGGAAGGCGAGTATGGGATTAAGGGATTGTTTGTGGGCGTGCCGGTGAAGCTGGGGGCGGGCGGCGCGGAAGAGATTATTCAGATCAAGTTGACGGCGGAGGAGAAGGCGGCGCTGGATAAGAGTTCGGCGTCGGTGAAGGAGTTGGTGAGTGTGTTGGGGATTTAGGAACGGTGATTCGTGACTGGTGATTGGTGACTGGTGAAAGAAAAAGCGCAGCGAATTTTGCTTTGGATTACTGGCTTGCTTTTGCTGCTGTTTGCGGTGCCGACGAAATATGTGGCATCGGCGCTGAATCCGGAATCGTATAAACAGAATGAGCAGGGGTTGGAGAAACAGTTTGAGGCGTTTTTGAAGGCTTACCAGCGGGGCGACGACAAGGGGATGGATGAGGGCTTTGCCGTGTTCCGGTTGCCGAAGGGGCAGGAATGGTTTGAGGAGCATTTTTCGGCGGAGGATGCGGCGAAGCTGAGTTCGGTGTATGAGCGAGAAGTGAGCGATGCGGAGGCTTCGCTGATTGAGGACATGAACAAGGCAGATCCGGGCAGCCGGTTTCGGGTGCGATGTGAGGCGCGCGGGGAGAGTGGCGCGGGGCAAGGGAGTACCGGAGGGTATGGGTTCAAACCGGTGAAGCCGATAGCGGTGGAGCAGTTCCGGTTGGAGTTCCGGTCGGGGAGCCACGATCAGAAATTTTCGTTTATTGCGAATTTTGTTTATGTGGATGGGGCGTACCGGTTTGTGGGTGGGGGCGGAGTGGCGTTTTGGGCTCGGCCGAGCGCGGGGCGATGATGGGAAGATAGGAGAAAGGCTTTACCACAGAGTTCGCAGAGTGGCCGCAGAGGTCACAGAGAAGAGGGGCACGCCCGATAACGTGCCCCTCTTTTTTTGTAGGGCCGGAGATTACGAGTGGCCTACAAGATTGGGAAAAACCAAGAACCGACCTGAAGGTCGGCCACTACAAAAACAGAACCCAAGAGGGCCGGGTGAACCCGGCCGCTACAAAGGCGCGGAGAAAATCAGGAGAGGAAAGAAATATTGTAGCGTTCGATCGTAAGAGCCCACGTATCGCGAAAGGCGCGAAACGTGGGGCACCTTCAAGTACTTTTGTTGGTCGCGTCAACATGGGAACGACGATCAGAGGTGGAAGAGTTTGTCTGCACCGATTACGAGGAGCAGGGTGAAGGTGGCGATGGCGATTTCGCCTATGAAGCCGACTAGGAAGGGGCGGAGGCCTTGTTGGCGCATTTCACGGAAGTTGGTGCGAAGGCCGACTCCGGCAAAGGTCAGGAGGAAAGCCCAGCGGGAGAGGTTGGCCAGGTTGGTGTTTTGATCTTTGGTGAAAAAGCCGACTGTGGCTAGCACGGAGACGAGCAAAAAGCCGAGGACGAACTTGGGGAATTTTTGCCAGAGGAAGGCGGCTTTGTTGGTTACGGCTTGGGCCTGGCCGCGGCTGGCCCAGTAAATCGCGTAGGCGAGAACGACGAAGCCGATGAGAGCGTTCCGGGTGGTTTTCACCAGGACCGCGAGTTTGGCCGCGGAGTCGGAGAAGAGAGCGCCGGCTGCGGTAGCTTCGGCGGTGTTGTCTACGGCAAGGCCAGCCCAGGCGCCGTAGGCGTGATCGCTGAGGTGGAGGGCGTGGCCGATGAGAGGGAAGGTGAAGAGGGAGAGAGCGCCCAAAGCGAGGATGGCGGCGATGGCGAAGGAGGAGTCTTCGTCGTCGGCTTCTATGGCGCCTTTGGTGGCGATGATGGCGCTGACGCCGCAGACGGCAGAGCCTACGGCGAGGAGGGTGGTGAGTTTGGGGCGGAGGCCGAAAAGGCGGCCGAGGAGAGTCATGAAGGCCAGCGAGCCGGCGATTTCGATGAAGACGAGGAGCAGGCTGACACCGCCGAGCTTCCAGACATCGCCCAAGAGGAAGCGGGAGCCGAGCAGGACGATGCCGGCTTTGAGCCAGAATTCGTAGGTGGCGACGCCAGGCTTGAAGATTTCGGCGAGGCCGAAGATGTTGGAGATAGCGAGGCCGAGCAGGATGGCCCAGAGGACGTACTCGATGTTGGGGAAGGTCCAGTGGTGGGATTTGGCATAGAGATTGATATTTTTTTCGAGCAGTTTGCCGAGGAACCCGATGGCGGCGAGGAGAGCTACGCCGGGGATGAGGCGGAAGAATTTCGTGGAGATCGTGAGCGGAGGATTTTGGGGGAGAGCGATAGAGTCGGCCATGTGGTTAGTTCCCTTCTTGATTTAGAAAACTGAAAATCGAAAATTTGTTTCTCGTTACCTGGTTAGTCGTGGTGTTTAAGCATTGCCATGGTCCCTCCGCTGCGGCCCGACGAAAGGCGTCGGGCCTCCGGTCGGGATGACAGTGCTGCGGAGAACCCAAGAGCGGGCCGGGCGAGCCCGGCTGCTACAAGGACCGAGAGCCCCAGGAGCACAGGCAGGAGTGCCTGTGCCACAAGAGGCGCTACCACGGGATGCGGTGAATGAGGCCGAAGCGGATTAGGGCTGCCGCGGCCAAGGAAATCAGAACCGCCCATGTATCTAGCGAGATACGTGGGGTCGGCTTGGTTTGGGAGTTTGCGTTGCTCATGGTGTTTCTCCTTCTCTAGGAAACTCGTGAATTCGAAAAATCGGAAATGGAATCGTTGAGCCAGTTGAAGTCGCTGGATGATGTGGCGTCGGTGGCGGAGGCGGCTACTCGGCCTACCAGGAGGAGGGCTGGGGCTGGGAGCGGCGCGAGTTGTGTTAGACCGGCGACCGTTGTGGGATGTTGCGATTGATCGGGATGGGAGGCTTTGGAGATTACTAGGACAGGAGTGTCGGGGGAGACGGCTGCGTCCTGTAGCCAGCGGGAGACTTCGGCGTAGTCGGCGCCGGGCATGTAGATGACGACGGTGGTGTCGGCGGTGAGGCCGATGCCGGGGAGGAATTTGGATTCGGGGGCGCGGGAGAAAGTGGTGAAGAGAACGTGGGAGGAGAGGCGGCGATCGGTTAGGGAGACTTTTGCGGCCGCGGCTGCGCCGAAGGCGGCGGAGATGCCGGGGACTACTTCGAAATCGATGTTGGCTTCGCGAAGGGCCTGGATTTCTTCGGCGGCGCGGCCGAAGAGGAGAGGGTCGCCTCCTTTGAGGCGGACAATGATTTTGTGTTTGACGGCGTTAGAGAGGAGGAGAGAGTTGATGTCTTGTTGCGTGAGGAGGCGGAATCCAGCACGCTTGCCGACGTCGATGCGTTCGGCGGTTTTCGGGATTAGATTGAGGATTTCGGGGCCGATTAGGGAGTCGTGGAGGACTACGTCGGCGGATTGTAGGATGCGGAGGGCTTTGAGGGTGAGGAGATCGGGGTCGCCGGGGCCGGCGCCGATTAGATAAACCTTGGAAGATGAGCGGTCAGTGGCCAGCGGCCGGTGGCCAGTGGAAGAGTCGGAGAGAGAAAAACCCACACCCTGAAAATCGCAGGGTGCGGCACCCAGGTTTTTGGAGGAGGGCATCAGGCGGCTCCTTTGGTGGATTCGGGGGAGATGGATTGTTGGAGGAAGCGCTTGAACATGGGTTTGCTGGCGAGGGCGTGGAGCCAGCGTTTGGTGATTTCGGGATCGTGGGACTGGGCGCGGAGAGTTTCGCGGGCTGCGCCTAGCCAGTCCAACCAGTGTTGGTATTCGGGGCCGAATTGCTGTTCGAGTTCTTTGCGGAGGCGCTGCGCTAGGGCGGGGCTTTTGCCGTTGGTGGAGATGGCGATTTGCAGATCGCCGCGCTGGACGATGGAGCCGTAGTAGAAGTGGCAGTGGTCGATGTCGTCGACGGCGTTGCAGAGGATGTTGCGGCGGTCGGCTTCGCGATAGACGCGGGCGTTGAGATCGCGGAGGGAGGTGGCGGCGATTACGAGAAAGGCGTTGTCGAGGTCTTGTGGCTCGAAAGATTTTGGGGACCAGGTGATTTGTTGGTTGCGGACCCATTCGGAGAGTTGGGGGGCGAGTTTGGGGGAGACGACGTGGACGTGGGCGCCGGCTTCGAGCAGGCCGGGGATTTTCTGTGCGGCGATGGAGCCGCCGCCGACGACGAGGACGCGGCGGTTGGCGAGTTTCAGGAATGCGGGGAAGAGGGACATTAGTTCGGGCTCCAGGACAGATTGAGCGAAGAAAGAGAAATACCAACGCGGAGGTGCCCCGACCGGGTTTTGGTGGAGGCCGAGCGTGGAGTTGGCAGAAAGAAGTGGAAGAGCTCCCGTGCGAGTGCCGCGCCTACGGCGCTTCGGAGATTTTCGTACGAGTTTTCCCAGCGCTTACCCCTCGACTTGGCTCGGGGCAGGCGCGCTGGGGTATGGGGTGTCGCATCTACGGTGCTGATTGCGAGATGGCGGTTCATGGGCGGTCCTCGATATTGTGTGGTACGCGATCGGAAGGGAGATCGCGGGGGACGAATTCGGTTTGCGCGGCGGGCTGGGCGGAGAGGATGGAGCGGAGGCTTTCCGTGGAGTGGCGCGCCAGAAATTTTTGCAGAGGCTCGGCGTGATGGTGATGGGCGTGGAAATGAGCTAAGACGCGCGTGATGGCGTCAGGGACTTGGTCGGCGGGGCAGCGGTAGCCGACGGGGCGGGCGATGGAAGCGAATTGGCCTACGCTGCCGCCGACGCAGAAGTAGTAGGCGTCGACCATCTGTCCGTCCTGCTTGATTTTTTTGCCTTCGATGCCGATGTCGGCGATCCAGTGCTGGCCGCAGGAGTTGGGGCAGCCGGTGATGTGGATCTTGATGTCTTCCTGATAACCGGGGAAACGCTCTTCGAGCTGTTCGGTGAGCCAACGGGCGAAGGATTTGGTTTCGGTGAGAGCGAGTTTGCAGAATTCGGAGCCGGTGCAGGCGACAGTGCCACGGACGAAGGCGTTGGTTTCTACGGGAAGGCCGTTGGCGACGAGCTCCTGGACGACAGAGGTCACGCGGGATTCGGGAATGTTGATCAGGAGAAGATTCTGCATGGGCGTGGCGCGGAGGTGGGCGTCGCCGTGATGTTCGGCGAGATCGGCGGCTACGCGGAGTTGCGAGGGAGTGATGCGGCCGCGGATTACGTTGGCACCGATGGTGAAGAGGCCGGGCTGTTTTTGCGGGATGACGCCCATGTGATCACGGTGGATGGAGGCGGGAAGTTGTTCGGGGGCGGCGGGATCGAGTTTGTAGCCGAGCTTGGATTCGATGGCGGCTAAGAAAGTGTCGGCGGTCCAGCCGTGCTGGAGGAAGAGGAACTTGAGGCGGGCTTTGTCGCGGGATTGGCGGAGGACTTCGCTTTCGCGGAAGACTTCGGCGATGGCGCGGGCTACGGGGAGGACTTGTTCCCAGCGGATGAAGGCGTTTACTTTTACGGCGAGGTGAGGTTCGGTGGAGAGGCCGCCGGCGATGCGGAGGGAGAAGCCGGTTTCGGAGGGGTGGGCAGTGACCAGTGGCCCGTTCGGCAAGCTCAGGGCAGGCCGGCGACCAGTGGAAGAGGAAGAGTGATTGGTGACTGGTGATTGGTGACTGGTGGAAGAAAAGTGAAAACCCGCACCCTCAAAATCCGAGGGTGCGGCACCCGTCGGAGCGGCATTCGGGAGAATGGCGTTCCTGGGGCGGCGTACGGCGGTGAAGGAGATGTCGTTGATTTCGGGGTAGGAGCACCAGTCGGGGCAGGCGGTGATGGTGATTTTGAATTTGCGTGGGAGATTGTAGAAGTCGGGATTGCCGCCTAGTTCTTTGTCTAGCGCAAGCGCTAAAGAGGAGACGTCGGCTAGTTCGTGCGCGTGAACGCCAGCCAAGGGGCAGCCGGTGATGTTGCGGGCTACGTCGCCGCAGGCGCCGGTGGTGCGTAGGCCTACGGACCAGAGGCGTTCGAGGAGTTCGGGAAGATCCTCGACGCGGACCCAGTGGAGCTGGACATTTTGGCGGACGGTGATGTCGGCTACGCCGTTGCCGAAGTGATCGGAGAGGTCGGCAATGGTTCGGGCTTGTTCGCTGGTGAGGAGGCCGTTGGGGATGCGGATGCGGACCATGAAGTAGGGGACGGATTTGCCTTCGCCGTTTTTGCCGCCGACTACGCCGAGGCCGTCGCCCTGGGTGTAAATCCCCCAGGGGCGGAAATAGGTGCCCAGCCATTCGGGGGGAATGGAGCCGAAGCCATCGCGCGCGAATTGGCGGATTTCGTCGAGGTGGTCCCAGGGATTTTTGGAGCGTTTTAGACGCTCGATGCGCTGGGCTTTGGTTTCTTTTAAGTCGGGCATTGGCGGTTACAGTTCCCTTTCCATTCGAGCGAACCCAAGAGCACAGGCAAGAGTGCCTGTGCCACAAAAGACTCCAGAAAAAGAAAAAGCCCACATGCCGGTTATCTGGCATGTGGGCTTCGAAACTTGGACTTCAATTACAGCTTAGGTTCGAGAGCACCTCTGGCCAGATGTGAGCAGCCGACAGCAACAGCAGGCGGCCGCGGTACAACAACAGATCTGGCAAGAGTTGCGCATGTTTTTAGAGGCTACGCGGCGTTGAGGGTGATGTCAATGCGGGTAGCGCTGCAAATATTCGATGCGGTGCATGGGGGATTTGGATACATGGGGTGAGAAGATAACAGACAGCAGATAGCAGCGATCGGGAGGCGGGTGATTGTGCCGTTGGCTGAGGGGGGATTGATTGGTTGCCAGGGTCCCTCCACTGCGTGGCCCGACGCGCCGGACTGCGGCCCGGGGAAAAAATCGGGCCGTCCCGGTAAAAAACACGCGGGACGCAAAAGACGCGCTCCTGCCGGGATGACAGAACAGAAGAGCAACCCAAGAGGGCCGGGCAAGCCCGGCCTCTACAAAGCGTTGAGGAAGCTTGGGTTGATGGCAATTACTAGGGTTTGGGGGTGGCTGCGGCAGGCTTGGCTGCGGGCTTGGCGGAGGTGGCCGGCTTAGGTGTGGCTTTGGCGGGGGTGGGGGCGGCTGCGCCGACTAGGGTGGCGGACTTGATGGTGTCCAAGCGGGGCCATTTTGTGGCTATGTATTTCTCGCCGCCTTTGGTGATGTTTTCCTGGTCCATGCCGGCGGATTCGCCGTATTGGTCGTAGAGCATCTCGACGACTTTCATGCCTGCTCCGTCGACCTGGCCGAAGGGGGTGAAGCCCTGGGAGTCGAGGTTGGAGCCGTTGTCTTTTAGGTTGATGAAGAGTTGGGTGGTGCGGGTGTTGGGACCGGCGGTGGCGAAGACGAGAGTGCCGGGCTTGTTGGACTGGTTGCGGGGATCGTCCTTGATGGTGGCTTTTTCCCAGGCAGCGTTTACGGCGGGGTTGGCGCTGAGGCCGAACTGGACGACGAAGTTGGGGAGAACTCGGAAGAAGCGGGCGTTGTCGAAATAGTGGTGCTTGACGAGGGTGTAAAAGCGGTCGGCGCCGAGGGGAGACCATGCCCGGGTGACGGTGATGGTGAATTCGCCGCGGGTGGTGTCGAATTTTACTTGATAGGTTTCGGGGGCTTTGTCTTTGAGGAGGGCGGGTTTGAGGAGGGCGCGGTCGTAAGTGGCGGTGGCGGCGGGTTTGGCGGCGGTTGTTGTGGTGGATTTTGGTTTTGCTGCGGGCGCGGGGGTTTGGGCTGCGGCAGGGATGGAGAGGAGTAGCGCGGTTGCGGTTAGCGCGCAGGATTTCAGGTGCATGGTTAGGCGGCCTCCGGATATTTGGGATTGAAGGATTGATGTTTACGGGGATTAGTTTTGCATATTTTTACGGGAAGAGGAAGGAAGAGGGAGTAAAGAGGGGACTTAACGCAGAGGACGCTGAGGTCGGCGCGCAGAGGTCGCTGAGAAGAGGAAGAGTTCACACAGAGGACACAGAGGACGCACAGAGGGCGCAGAGAAGAGGTATCGCGCCCGTTGGATCGTAAGAGCCCACGTATCGCAAACTGCGCGAAACGTGGGGCACCCTAAAGTTCATTTGATCAGCAGACTAACGGAAAATTATTTGTTGAGGTCGCGGGAGACTTGTTCGACTTGGGAGAGGACGCGGAGGGTGTTTTCGCCTAGGATTTTGCGGATGTCGGATTCGGAGTAGCCCTTTTTGAGGAGGGCGTCGGTGATTTGGGGGATGTGGGTGACGTCCTGCATGCCGAGGGGCATGACGGCGCCGTCGAAATCGGAGCCGAGGCCGACGTGATCGGCGCCGGCGATTTTTACGGCGTGGTCGATGTGGTCGACGATTACGGTCCAATCTACTTTGGGGAGTTTGCCGGCATTCATGAATTCGCGGACGACCTGATCGCCGGTGGTTAGTTTGCAGGCTTCGTTATTGCCGCAGCGCTTGTCTACTTCGTCGTGGATTTCTTTTTCGACTTCGGGGTGGGCCTTTTCGAAGTCGCGGAATTCCTGGCTGAGGAAGCCGACGTGGTAGTTGATCTGGATGACGCCGCCGTGTTTGGCGAGGTCGCGGATCATGTCGTCAGTCATGTTTCGGGGTGCGACGCAGAGGGCGCGGCAGGAGGAGTGGGAGGCGAAGACTGGCGCTTTGCTGACGGCGATGGCGTCGGCGAAGGTTTTGTCGGAGACGTGGGAGATGTCGACGATGATGCCGAGGCGGTTCATTTCGCGAATTACGTCTTTGCCGAAATCGGTGAGGCCGTTGTGGGCGGGCTTGTCGGTGGAGGAGTCGGCCCATTCGTTGTTGTCCATGTGGGTGAGAGTCATGTAGCGGACGCCGAGAGCGGCGAAGGTGCGGAGGACGGAGAGGTCGTTGCCCATCATGTGGCCGCCTTCGACGCCCATGAGGACGGCGATTTTGTGCTGCTTTTTGGCTTCGCGGATGTCGGCGGCGGAGGTGGCGAGGAGTAGATCGTTCGGATTTTTGCGGACGGTTTCGCGGACGGCGTCGATTTGATCGAGGGCTTGCTTGACGGCTTCGGGGCCGAGAATTTTGGAGGAGATCCAGATGGAAAAGAAGATGGCGTCGAGGCCGCCTTGTTTCATTCGAGGGATGTCAATGTTGCCGTCAGAGTGGCGGATGGAGAGATCGAATTTGGGGTCTAGGAGACGCTGGGTGGTGTCGTCGTGAGTGTCGATGACGATGGAGCTGGAGTGGAGTTTTTTGGCTTGGTCGGAGACGGATTGGGCGGAGGAGAGAGTGGGCATGATTAAGAGTAGCAGAAGGGAGAGGGAGATTTGCGGGCGGCGCATGGGGCTCCTTTAGAATTTTGCGTTAGTAGAGTAGCAGAAGAGGGGAAAGTTCGAGAGTTCAAAAGTTCAGGAGTTCAAAATTTCAAGGTAGGAAAAAGAAAGAATTTAACGCAGAGAACGCAGAGACGCAGAGGACGCTGAGAAGTGCAAGAGCTCACACAGAGCGGATGGAGGAAGAGCACAGAGGACACAGAGAAGAGCGGCCCGCCTCAGAAGGCGGGCCCTACAAGAACGAGAAAGGAATCGGAGAGCTGGGCCACCTGAAGGTGGCCGCTACGTTAGCCGAGGAGCCAGCCGAGGAGGGATTGCTTCCAGGCGGCGCGGTTTACTTCGGCTATGGATTCGGTCAGGGGGATGGCTTTGGGGCAGGCCTGGACGCAGTTTTGGGCGTTGGCGCATTCTTCGATGCCGCCTTCGCCGAGGAGAGCCTGGATGCGTTCCTTGGCGTGCATGGCGCCTGTTGGGTGCATGTTGAAGAGGCGGACCTGGGAGATGATGGCGGCGCCTACGAAATTGTTGCCGGAGTTTACTTGCGGGCAGACTTCGAGGCAGAGGCCGCAGGTCATGCAGCGGGAGAGCGGGTAACCCTTTTCCTGAATTTCGGGGGCGACGCGAGGGCCTTCGCCGAGGCTGTAGGTGCCGTCAATGGGGATCCATGCTTTGACCCGCTGGAGGGAGTCGAACATGAACTGGCGATTGACGGCGAGGTCGCGGACGATTGGAAATTTCGTCATGGGCTCGATGGTGATGGGTTGGGTGAGGTGATCGACCAGCGCGCTGCAGGCCATTTTTACTTTGCCGTTGATGACCATGGCGCAGGAGCCGCAGACTTCTTCGAGGCAGTTGGAGTCATAGGAGATGGGAGTGGTTTTTTTGCCGTCGCGGGTGACGGGATTTTCGGCGATGTCACGGAGGCAGATGATGATGTTCATGGAGGGGCGCCAGCGGAGGGAGAATTCCTCCCAGTGGGCGGGTTGGCCCGGGGCGGATTGGCGTTTGATTTTGAGGAGAACGTGTTTTTCGGACATTGGGTCCTCGATGGTGCGAGAGATCAGTAAGCGGTAATCAATAATCAGTAATCAGTAATCGGTAAAACTTGAACAGCAAACTCGGGTCCTGGGTGAGATCCTTCGTCGCGGACTCCTCAGGATGACGACCCTTCGTCGGGTCGTCATTTTGCGGCGTCGTATTTGCGGACGCGCGGGGGAATCAGCGAGATGTCGACGGGCTCGTAGGTCAGCTGGATTTCGCCATTTTTATATTTGGCGCGGGTGGTTTTGAGCCAGTTGGCATCGTCGCGTTCCGGAAAGTCGGGCTTGAAGTGGGCGCCGCGGGATTCGTTGCGGGCGAGGGCGCCGAGAGTGACTACGCGGGCGAGGAGCAGCATGTTTTCGAGTTCGCGCGCGAAATTCAAAGTTTGATTGGACCACTTGGTGCGGTCGCTGAGATTGATTTTGCGATAGCGGTTCTGGAGGGCCTGGAGCTGGTTGTCGGCGAGTTCGAGGTTTTTGTTGATGCGGGTGACGGTGACGTGTTCCGTCATGATGTCGCCCATTTCCTTCCAGATAGTCATGGGATTTTCGGAGCCGTCCTGACTGAGGAGGGCTTGATTTTTTTCGTCCTGGCGCTTTTTTTCACGATCGAAGACGGTGGAGGGAATGGAGGCAGTTCCCTTCTCGAGATTCTTGGCGTATTTCACGGCGGCGGGGCCCGCGATGCCGCCGCCGAAGATGCAACTGACGAGCGAGTTGGCGCCGAGTCGATTGGCGCCGTGATACTGGTATTCGCATTCGCCGGCGGCGTAGATGCCGGGGACGTTGGTGGCCTGATCAACTGCGTTTACCCACATGCCGCCCATGGTGTAGTGCATGCCGGGAAACACTTTCATGGGCTCTACGCGGGGATCGACGCCGCAGAATTTTTCGTAGATTTCGAGGATGCCTTCGAGTTTGCGGTCGAGGGTTTCGCGGTCGATGTGGGAGACGTCGAGATAGACGGCGGCCTGGCCATTCAAACCGAGCTTCTCTTGATAGACAATGCGATGGATGGCGCGGGTGGCGATGTCGCGCGGAACGAGATTGCCGTATTTCGGGTACCACTCTTCGAGGAAGTAGAAGCGCTCGTTTTCGGGAATGGATTTTACGGGGCGGGTTTCGCTGGGATTTTTGGGAACCCAGACGCGGCCGCCTTCGCCGCGGGCGGATTCGCTCATCAGGCGGAGTTTGTCTTCGCCGGGGATGGATGTTGGGTGAACCTGGATGAATTCGCCGTTGGCGTAATCGACGCCTTGCTGAAAGAGAGCGGACTGCGCGGAGCCGGTGCAGACGACGGAATTTGTGGAGCGACCGAAGATAGCTCCGATGCCACCGGTGCAGAAGATGACCGCGTCGGCGGGGAAAGCTTTGACTTCCATGTTGCGGAGATCCATCGCGGTGATGCCGCGGCAGACGCCGGCGTCGTCAAGAATTGCGGACAAGAATGTGAAACCTTCGAACTTTTTGACTCTGCCTTCGGACTCGTGGCGGCGGACCTGCTCGTCGAGTGCGTAGAGAAGTTGCTGACCGGTGGTGGCGCCGGCGAAAGCGGTGCGGTGATAGAGCGTGCCGCCGAAACGGCGATAGTCGAGGAGGCCTTCGGGAGTGCGATTGAACATGACGCCCATGCGATCGAGAAGATCAATGATGGCGGGGGCATCGTCGCACATGCGCTTGACGAGGGGTTGATTGGCGAGGAAATCGCCGCCGTAGATGGTGTCGTCGAGATGCTTGGCGGTGGTGTCGCCCTCGCCCTTTTGATTTTTTGCGGCGTTGATGCCGCCCTGGGCGCAGACGGAGTGGGAACGCTTTACGGGAACGATGGAAAAGAGATCGACGGGAACGCCGGATTCGGCGACGCGGATTGTGGCCATGAGTCCGGCCAGACCACCACCAACGACGATGATTTTAGGTTGAGTCATTTTTGCCAGTAGAAATAAAAGGGATGCCAGTTGAGGCGGAAGCTGACGAGGATCAGAACGCCTACGAGACTGAACGCGAACGCGACGACCACGCCGAGCTGGCCGGCGGCGCGCTGGGCTTTGACTGTAGCGGCGAGTCCCCACTTGCAGAGGAAATTCCAGATGCCAATGCCGAGGTGGAAAGACGAGGCGAGGACGCCGATGGCAGTGAAGAGGAGAAAGTAAGGATTGGTGAAAAAGTGTTGGACTTCGGCATAGGTGGATTTGCCGTGAGTGAGCCAGCGCTGCGTGTAGAGATGCCAGGCGATGTAGGCAAAGGCGATGAGGCCGGTGTAGCGCTGGATGGAGTAGAGCCAGTTCCCTACCCAGGGGTACGAAGAGACATTGGATTTACCGCGAATCCAGATGTAGATGCCGTAGCCGGCGTGGTAGAGCATGGGAAGGAAGATGAACGCCCATTCGACGAAGGGACGGAATGGGATGGTCTGGAGATCGCGGGAGACTTCGTCGTATTTTGTGGCGGAGACGAGGACGGCGCTATTGGACCAGAAATGTTCGGCGAGAAAGGCGCCAACGGGAACGATTCCGGAGAGCGAATGAAGTTTTCTTAGAAGATAATTGGTGTCAGGCCGGGTTGCCGTGGAAGACATGCCCTCTCCGCCGCAGGAGTCCCGAAATTTTTAGTGGAGCGCGAGAGAAAGCGCGATGGACTTGCAGCACATCCAGTATAGGGAGTTGGGAAAAGGCTTGCAAGTTTGGGGGGAAGGATCGGTTTGTCTGGAATCGAGATTTTTCAATATTGGGCGAGTGCGGAAGTGAGTGGGGCATGGCCACCTTTCCTTCGTCGGGGGAGATTCTGAAGGTGACTGCTACGAAGGCTGGTGCAGGAAAGGCACAAGGGATTTGAAAGATTCTTGCAGGACACCCGAAAAGCGATGAACATGAAAGAAGAGTGGGCGGAATCATCTTGGCAGGGCCCCGCACGATCCCTGCAGAGGGGTAGAACAATTCATACATTATGTCGAGCCTGGTGACGGAGCTGGAACGATTGGCGGAGGCGCTGGACGTGGAAGGAGCAGAGCCGACACAAATTCCGCTGGGAGCGATGGCGGAAAAGATCGCGAAGAACCTGGGCGTGCAGGCGGATGAAGTGGCGATTCTGGGAGTTTCGACGCGATGGAGGCACTTGCATTTTCTGGTCCCGCAGGCGTTGAAGAATGTTGGATTCATTCCGATGTCGAGCACATCGGCGCTGGCGGCGCGGACGGCGCGGGACAGCCGGGCGGAGATTAATAACAATTTTTCGGCGGTGCGGCACGCGACTGTATTTGAGGGCGTGAAGGCGGCGACGACGACGGGGGAATCAATCCAGAAGATTGTGAGCGCGCCGATTTTGTGCGAGGGAAAAGTGGTGGGAGTGATGCAGATCAGCCGGAAGGGCGCGACGGCGATGGGGGCGGGGGCGGATTTTACGGCGGAGGATTTGAGGAAGGTGCTGGCGTTGTGCCGGCCGTTGGGGAAATTGGTGAGGCATCTGGCGGGGGAATAGAAGAGTGACTGGTGATTGGTGACTTGTGACTGGTGAAGAGCCCTTCCTTTCTTAATTTCATAATCAAATTGATGATGTCGGCGGTGGTTAGCTGAGTTTGTGAGCGAAAGGAGGCGGCGAAATGCAGCCCGGCACAAATTATTGGCTGATATTGCGTTGACAGTGGGAGAGAGACTTGTTACTTTTCCACAGGACGTGAATTTTTTTTCAAATTTACTCATGGATGGTGACCCAGCACTATGGCGTTTGTCGCAAAGAAGATTTTCCTGACCAAGGGCGTAGGAAAACATCGCGAGAGGCTTTCGAGTTTCGAGCTCGCGTTGCGGAACGCCGGAATTGCCGCATGCAACATCGTGCGCGTGTCGTCGATATTTCCGCCGAACTGCAAATTGATTTCGCGGAGCGAGGGATTGAAGCTGATCAAGCCGGGGCAGGTGGCGTTCACGGTGATCAGCGAGAATTCGACGAAGGAGCCGCACCGGCTGATCGCGGCGAGCATTGGATTGGCGCTGCCGAGCGAGCGTCCGATGTATGGATATTTGAGCGAGCACCACTCGTTTGGCGAAACGGAAGAGGTGGCGGGCGAGTACGCGGAAGAGTTGGCAGCGGAAATGCTGGCGACGACGCTGAACGTGGAGTTCGATCCGGATTTGTCGTGGGACGAGAAGAAAGAGGTTTACCGGATTTCGAACAAGATCGTAAGGACGATGAATATTACGCAGTCGGCAGTGGGAGACAAGAGAGGATTGTGGACGACGGTGCTGACGGCGGCGTTTTTGATTGGGGATGATGATTGATGGTGACTGGTGATTAGTGACTGGTGACTGGTGAAGAGATTGCGGCCCGCTGAAATGGCGGGCCGTTGTTATTTGAGGGAAGCATTTGAAAGCTGAAGCGGGAATGGGGGACAAGACGCGGTGGCTGAGGTCCTTCGGCTATCTCCGGTAAAAGTCACCGGAGTCCACAAACCGGACCTCGTCGGATAGCCTCAGGATGACAACGAAAGAAATTAGAAGCGAAGAGGGCGCACGGTGGTGCGTCTTTTTTATTTTGTGGCGGGGAGGGTGCAGGTGAAGTCGTAGGAGTGGTGGCCGTCTTTAATGCTGATTTCCATGGAGCCTTGGAGGCCGGAGAGTTGGGCGGTGCAGGAGTCGGGGACTACGATTACGTTGAGGCGAAAGACGCCAGCTTGCTTGGAACGCAGAGAGCGCAGAGAAGAAGTCTTGGGAGATCGTTGGTTGCCGTGGTCCCTCCACTGCGCGGCCCGACGCGCCGAACTGCGGCGCGGAAGAAAAAATCGGGCCGCTCCGGTCGGGATGACAGAAAAAAGCAAGCGAAACGTGAGAGCACATCCTGGAATGACTGTGCCACAAAAACGTGGATTCCGGCACCGTGGAGAAACAAATGGCCAGTTAAAGTTGGAGATTTAGATCTTGTTTTCCCAAGGTTTGGGTGGCCCAATCCTGCGCAGGTGGACGACAAGGCAAGCAGCGAGTAGTAAGACTGCAATGACACGCATCAGTGTGATTTTGTGATCTTGGGATTCCGTTATGTAGTGAACGCTACCGTGGTTATTGAGAGCGACATAGTGACCGCTGACGCGATCCGGTAGTGAGGGTCCCTCGTTGAAATACGAATACCAAAAATAAAAGTGGCCGATCCATACGCCTAAAGCTGAGAAGCCGAAAACACGGCTTACCACTGTCCAGGTCTTCTTGGTAAGTTTCATTTTGCTTTGAAGTATTCTAGGCGCTCGAGGACGGCGCCTACTACCAGGGGGAGGGCGACGGTGGCGTCTTCGAGGACTTCGGCTAGTTGGCCACCTTCTTCGCGGGGGACAAATTTGCCCCAGCTTACGGCTTCGGTGTAGGTGCTGCCGCTGAGGCCGCCCCAGTGGACGGGTTCGGGACAGATGCGAACGCCGTAGGAATAGCGCTTGAGGGGAAGATTTTTGTAGCCGCGGCGAGCCATGAGTTCGGCGTAGACGCCAAATTGCTGGGACCAGTTGCGCGGGACGCCGCCGCCGACAGTGAAGATGCCCATTTTTTTTGTGGCCATCATGGTGTTGGCGAATTTCTCGAAGTCTTCGAAGGGATCGAAGTGGAGGAGTGGACGGTGGTCGCGTTGGCGGCCGTATTTATTTAAGGCGAAGTCGAGGCCGAGTTCGGAATCGGAGAAGGCGGGGACAAAGACGGGGACATTGTGTTCGTAGGCGGAGCGGAGAATGCCGCGGCCGGTGGTGTGCTTGGTGAGATATTCGCCGATGCGGCGGTGGAGTTTCCAACTGCAGACGACCTCCTTGGGATCCCAGGTTTCGAAAATGCCGTCGACAACTTCTTCGACGTGATCGAGATTGGTTTCGGGTTCGAGAGAATCGTAGACGCGGTTGTAGCCGGCGAGAAAGAGTTCGTTGTCGTTCATTTTGGAGGGATCGTAGCGGAAGTGGGAGAGGCCGGTGGCTTCGACGAGGCCGTGGGCCATGAGGGCGCCGGTGGAAACGATGGCCTTGACGATGCCGGATTCGATGAGATCGCAGAAGACGAGGCCCATTTTGCCGACGGTGAGAGCGCCGGAAAGAGTCATGACGACGAAGCAATCCTTGTCGCGAGCCATGGCTTCGAGGACGTCGGCGGCGTCGCCGACTTGGCGGGCGGTGTAGGCGGTGTTGCCCATGGCGCGGACGAGGTCGTCGATGGTTTTAATTTTGGAAAGGTCGAGAGGAAAGATGGGGCGGAGTTTGTCTTTGACGGGGTCGTGAAGGACGCGCCCGGTTACAGTTTTTTTTGGCTTTTTGGCCATCGACTCTCCTGACGGAACGTGAATGATTGCGATGTTGCAGGGCGAATAAAATTTGTATGTGTAGTGTACTAGAAGTGGAGAGGGAAAATGCAAGGAGAGGAAGAAAGAAAAGAGTTCACACAGAGGGCGCGGAGAAAGAACACAGAGATCACAGAGAAGAGAAACCCAAGAGCACAGGCAAGAGTGCCTGTGCCACAAGATCGCAGAGAAGAAAAATGTTCGTGATAGGATTGAAAGCATGAGCGACAAATTTGCGGTGGGACTGGTGCAGATGCGCTGCACTACGAACAAGGAAGAGAATTTGACACGCGCGGCGGAGAAGATTCGCGAGGCGGCGGGACGCGGGGCGCAGGTGATTTGCCTGCATGAATTGTTTGCGGGGGAATATTTCTGCAGGACGGAAGATCCGGAGTTGTTCAATTTGGCGGAGGCGGTGCCGGGGCCGACAACGGAACGGCTGGCGGCGGTGGCGAAGGAGAAGAAGGTGGCGCTGGTAGTGTCCGTGTTTGAGCGGCGGGCGGCGGGGGTTTATCACAACACTTGCGCGGTGCTAGATGCGGACGGGTCGTATCTGGGGAAATACCGGAAGATGCACATTCCAGATGATCCACTATATTACGAGAAGTTTTATTTTGCGCCGGGAGATCTGGGATTTTTGAATTTTGATACGAAGTATGCGCGTATCGGCGTGCAGATCTGCTGGGATCAGTGGTATCCGGAGGGTTCGCGGCTGACGGCGATGCAGGGAGCACAGTTGATTTTTTATCCGACCAGCATCGGGTGGCATCCGCATGAGAAGGGCGCAGTGGGGGCGGCTCAACTGGATTCGTGGAAGACGATACAGAGGGCGCATGCGATTGCGAATGGATGTTTTGTGGCGGTGGTGAATCGCGTGGGGTATGAGGGGAAGCCGGAGAAAGGCGATCCGGGGATTGAGTTTTGGGGGAATTCGTTTGTGGCGGATCCGGCGGGGCAGGTATTGGCGGAAGCTGGGAATGAGAAGGAAGAAATTCTGGTGGCGGAGATTGATCCGAAGAAGAGCGAGGAGCAGAGGAGGAATTGGCCGTTTTTTCGGGATCGGAGGATTGATGCGTTTGGGGGCCTGACGAGCAGATGGTTGGGGAAAGAATAGGAAGAAAGAGATTAACGCAGAGTTCGCTGAAGGCGCCGAGTGCGCTGAGAAGAGAACGGCAAGAAAAGAAGAGATTGGGTGCAGTTCGATCGTAAGAGCCCACGTATCGCAAAAAGCGCGAAACGTGGGGCACCCTCAAGTTCATTTGAGAGGAGCTTTTGTTGACCAAAGAGAAGAAGGAACAGAAAGCGCCGGGGGAGATGGGGTTTCGGATGCCGGCGGAATGGGAGAAGCATGAGGGGACGTGGCTGGGGTGGCCGCATGAGTTGACGGATTGGCCGGGAAAGTTTGCGCCGATACCGTGGGCGTTTGCGGAGATGGTGCGGGTGCTGTCGCAGGTGGAGAAGGTTTTTTTGCTCGTTGAAGATCGGACGACAGAAAAGCGGGTGTGGGGGATTTTGAAGAAGGCGGGGGCGAAGCTGGAGTCGGTGGAATTTTTTGCGGTGGCGACGGATCGCGGGTGGATGCGGGATTCGGGGCCCATTTGCGTGAAGAATGCGGCGGGCGAAGTGGCGTACAACAATTTTGTGTTTAACGGCTGGGCGAAGTATCCGAATCATAAGAAGGATGCGTTGGTGGTGCGGAAGGCGAATGCGCGGCGGAAGAGGCGGATATTTTTTCCGGAGCACAAGGGGCGGCGGGTGGTATTGGAAGGCGGATCGATTGACGTGAATGGGCGGGGGACGCTGTTGACTACGGAAGAGTGTTTGCAAAGTAAGGTGCAGGAGAGGAATCCGGGATTTACAAAGGAAGATTATGCGGAAGTGTTTCGAAGATATTTAGGCGTGACGAATGTGCTTTGGCTGGGGAATGGGATTGCGGGGGATGATACGCACGGGCATGTGGACGATTTGACGCGGTTTGTGAATGAGACGACCGTGGTGACGATTGTGGAGGAGGATCCGGGAGAGGCGAATTACGCTGCGCTGCAGGAGAATTTGCGGCGGTTGAAGGGGATGAAGGATCAGGATGGGCGGGCGTTGACGGTGGAAATGTTGCCGATGCCGAAGGCGGTTTATTTTGATGGGCAGAGGTTGCCGGCTAGTTATGCGAATTTCTATATTGGGAATGGAGTTGTGATTGTGCCGACGTTTAATGATCCTCAGGATCGAGTCGCGTTGAATACCTTAGGAAGGTTGTTTCCTGGGCGCGAAGTGGTGGGGATTCATTGCCGGGATTTGGTTTTGGGCTTGGGGACGTTGCATTGTATGACGCAGCAGGAGCCGGGGAGTGGTGAATAGTGACTGGTGATTGGTGACTGGTGGAAGAAAGAAAAGATAACGCAGAGGCGCTGAGTACGCAGAGGGATCACAGAGAAGAGCAAGAGAGCGGCCCGCCACGGTCGGCGGGCCCTACAAAGGCAGGATAATTCGGGAGGGTGGAGATGAATTTATTGCTTGGGATGATTTGGTTGCAGCAGCGGGTGGTGATTGTGGAGTGGAGGCGGGGTTTGATTGGGTGGTTGTTGATTGGGCTGCTGGCGGGGTGGTTGGCGGGAAAGATGGCGCGCGGGCGGGGATTTGGGTGTATCGGGGATATTTTGATCGGGTTGATCGGGTCTGTGATTGGGGGATGGATTTTTACGCAGCTGGGAATTGGGCACGAGAATACGTTTTTGTTTTCGCTGGCGGCGGCGACGGTGGGGGCGGTGTTGCTGGTGGCGTTGGCGCATTTGTTTTTTGGGGGGAAGAGCTAAGAGAAGAGTTCACACAGAGAGCGCAGAGGAAGAGCACAGAGTTCACAGAGATGAGAAGAGGGGCGGCCTAAAGCCGCCCCTATGCTTTAGGACTTTGGATAGTTGGGGTCGGCTTTTACTTCTTTGATTTGGTTGGTGTGGCGTTCGCTGTGGGCAGCGATTAAGAGGATGAATTCGTAGGCGTCCCATTTTTGGCCGTTGGGGCTGTCGGCGGCGTGATCGCGAAGGCCGGTGGTGGTTTTGAGGAAAGTTTCGGTGACGGCGCGGCTTTCGACGAAGTGGTCGATGGCGGCCTGCGGGGAACCGAAGCGGTTGGTGGGCTTGATGGCTTCGGGAGCCTGGAATTTGGCTTTGCGTTCGGGAACGTTGGCGATGATGCCGGCGTCGATGGCGGCAATGTCGCGGCCGGGGACGGCGGGAGCTTTCATTACCCCAGTTTCGACGGAGCCGCGGATGTAGTCTTCAGCGGCGGCGATGTGCTCCATGCACTCGGCGATGGACCAGCGGTCGGGAGCGGGCTTGAAATTCCACTGGGCGGTGGAGAGGCCGCTAGTAGCGTCGAGAACGTCTTTCTTGGTGGATTCGAGATAGGCGAGGGCTTTGTCTTTTTCGGCCGGGGTGACTTCCTGGGCGCGCGCGGCGAGTGCGAAGAAGAGCGCAAAAACGAGCGCGATAGCGACACTGGATTTTCTGAGCATTTCGAGAGTTCCCTTCCCTTTTTAAAGTTTGGCGAGGCGGCGGAGTGCCTCTGGTAGGAGTACGTACGGGTGAGCAGGAATATAACAGGGATTATGATGGATGAGTAGAGGAAAGAGAAAGAGTTAACACAGAAGGCGCGGAGAAAATGCCTTAGGCGATCGTTGGTTACCACGGTCCCTTCCGCCCCGGTGAAGCACGCGGGACGCAAAAAGCGCGCTCCGTGGCCGGCGCACCAAACAACGGTGCGCAAGAAAAGGCCGGCCACTCCGGTCGGGATGACGGAGAAGAATGAGGAGAAAGCGCCCGCCTCGGAAGGCGGCCGCTACAAAGGCTGGGGAAACCCGAGAGCGCAGCCAGGAATGGCCGCGCCACAAGACAACCCAAGAGCACAGGCTAAAGCCTATGCTACGTGGGTGCTGGAAAGCGGGGCGCGGGGCGGTGTGGTACGATTTAGAGTTCGATAGTGGAGAGAAACCTTTCTTGAGCAAGAGCAAACAATCACTCACAGTAATTCCCCTCGGGGGGCTTGGCGAATTCGGAATGAACATGATGGTGTTCCGATTCGGCGATGATATTTTGGTGGTGGATGCCGGGATGATGTTTCCGGAGTCGGAGTTGCTGGGCGTGGACCTGGTGATTCCAGACATTACGTATTTGAAGCAGAACCGGGACAAGGTGCGGGCGATTGTGCTGACGCACGGGCACGAAGACCACATCGGGGCGCTCCCGTACATATTGCGCGATTTGAATGTGCCGATTTATGGGTCGCGGTTCACGCTGGCGCTGGTGAAGAAGCGGCTGGATGAAGCGGGGTTGCTGGATTCGGCGAAGTTGTTTGAGACGGTGCCGGGGCGGCTGGTGGAGATCGGGCCGTTTGAAGTGGAATTTATACCGGTGACGCACAGCACGATCGATTGCGTGGCGCTGGCGATCCGGACGCCGGTTGGCGTGGTGATTCATTCGGGAGATTTCAAGATCGATCAGACGCCGGTGGACAACTACCAGTTCGATTTGCATGCGTTCGCGCGCTATGGGAACGAGGGCGTACTGGCGCTGTTCAGCGATTCGACGAACGTGGAGCGGCCGGGATTTACGCCGTCGGAGCGGGTGGTGGCGCCGCGGATCGAGGAGTTGACGCGGTCGGCGCCACGGAGAGTGGTGCTGTCGTGCTTTGCGTCGTCGATCCACCGAATCCAGCAGGTGATTGATATTGCGGATCGGGTGGGGCGGAAAGTGGCGTTTGTCGGGCGGAGCATGGTGGACAACGTCGAGATCGCGCACGATTTGGGATACATGCGGATTCCCGATGGGATGGTGGTGCGGCCGCAGGATATCCGGAGTTTTGATCCGAAGAAATTAATTGTGCTGGCGAGCGGATCGCAGGCGGAGCCGATGTCGTCGATGTCGCGGATTGCGGTGGACAATCACCGGTTTGTGACGATCGATGAAAACGATACGGTGATTTTGTCTGCGAGAATTATTCCAGGAAATGAGAAGGCAATTTTCCGGATGCTGGATCACATGTTCCGGCGGCGAGCACTGGTGTATTACGACAATTCGGCGGGACCGATTCACGTTTCAGGGCATGCGAGCCAGGAAGAGCAGAAACTGCTGCTGCAACTGGTGAAGCCGAAATATTTTATTCCGGTGCACGGAGAGTACAGGCATTTGTTCCGGCATGCGGCGCTGGCGCATCAACTGGGCGTGGTGAGCGGGGAGATCATGCTGCTGGAAGATGGGAAGTGCGTGGAGTTTACGGAAGATGGGGCGTTCCGGCGCGATCCGGTGACAGCGGGACGAGTGCTGGTGGATTCGGGTTCGCTGGAGGAGATTGAAGAAATTGTGGTGCGCGACCGGAAACATTTGTCGGAAGAGGGAGTGGTGATTCCGATTATCGCGATTGACAAGCATACGGGGCGGGTGGAGTCGGCGCCGGAAATTGTTACGCGCGGGCTGATGAGCGAGAACGGGAACGAAATGCTGGCGGGGGCGCGGGAATGCGTGGCGCGAACGGTGGAGAATTCGAATCTGGAAGAGAGGGCGGACTGGTCGGTGATCAAGGAGAAGATCCGCGTGGATTTAAAAAGGTATATCAATAAGCAGACATCGAAGAGGCCGCTGATTTTGCCGGTGATTTTGGAAGTGTAGGAAGAGTGGCCGGCGACCCTTCGCGGCTCAGGGTAAACCAGGGGCCGTTGGCCAGTGAAGCAACGGGAAGATAACACAGAGACGCAGAGAACGCAGAGGGTTCGCAGAGAAGATGGTCAAGCGCGGTGGTGGCCGATTTGTGGAACGCGGTGAAAGTGCCTGCCTGAAGTAGATAAGAAAAGAAGAAACGCAAGCTTGTGGAAGCATAGGCTAGAATCGTGTGCTTATGGAGAAGATAGGGACGAGTGTGACTAATGGCGGGGTAGCTGGTCCTGGGAACGCGGTGGCTTCGCGGGCTACGTTTGTATTCATTATTGTTACGGTGACGCTGGATTTTCTGGCGTTTGGGATTATTGCGCCGGTGCTGCCGAACCTGATCATTCAGTTTGAAGGCGGGAACATTGCGCGAGCTGCGGCTATCACCGGTTATTTCGGGTTCGCCTGGAACCTGATGCAGTTTCTGTTTTTGCCGGTGCTGGGGGCGTGGAGCGACCGGTTCGGGCGGCGGCCGGTGATCCTGATTTCGTGTTTGGGTTTGGGGCTGGACTACATTTTCATGGCGCTGGCGCCGACATTGCGCTGGCTGTTTGTGGGGCGATTGATCAGCGGAATCACGGCGTCGAACGTGTCGACGGCGTTCGCGTACATCACGGACGTAACGCCCGCGGCAGAGCGTGCGAAGAAATACGGATTTCTGGGCGCGGCGTTTGGATTGGGATTTGTGATTGGGCCGGCGGTAGGCGGATTGCTGGGGCATTACAACTTGCGGGCGCCATTCTGGGCGGCGGCGGGATTGAGCCTGGCGAATTTCCTTTACGGACTTTTTGTGTTGCCGGAATCGCTGCCGAAGGAAAAGCGGGCGAAATCGGCGTGGCACATGGCGAACCCGCTGGGATCGCTGACGCTGTTGAGGTCGCATCCAGAACTTGCAGGGCTTTCGGTGGTGGTATTCCTGTATTACCTGGCACATCAATCTTTGCAGAACGTTTGGGTGCTCTATACCGAGTACCGATATGGGTGGAACACCAGGAGCGTGGGAATTTCACTGGCGTTGGTGGGGGTGTGCGCGGTGATTGTATCGGGCGGGCTGGTGGGCCCATATGTGAAGAAATTCGGAGAGCGATTCAGCCTGGTGAGCGGATTGTTTTACGGATTTCTGGGCTTCGCAGGATTTGGTCTGGCGTGGCGAGGCTGGGGAGTGCTGGCGGCGGTTCCGTTTATTGCGTTGTGGGGAGTGGCGGGGCCGGCAATGCAATCGCTGATGTCGCAGAGGGTGGACGCGACGTCGCAGGGAAAATTGCAGGGAGCGATTAATTCGCTGCGGGCGTTGACGGGGATGGCGGGGCCGCTGCTATTTACGCAGGTGTTTTCGGCGGCGATTTCGCCGGGAGCGAAAGTTTATTTACCCGGAGCGGCGTATTACCTGGCGGCGCTTATTCTGGTGGGGGCGTTGGTAGTGGCGGCGGGGGTTACGAGGGGCGCGGCGAGGCGCGAGGAAGCGGCGGCGTAGGAGGAAGAGATTTAACACAGAGTGCACAGAGGAAGAGCACCCTTCGCGGAATGCGCTCAGGGCAAGCAGAGGGGCAGAAAAGATCTCACTGAGTATGGTTGGTTGCCTCGTTCCCTCCACTCCGTGGCCGGCGCGCCGCGGACGGCGCGGAGGAAAAAACCGGCCACTCCGGTCGGGATGACAGAAGAAGCAAGAAAAACCCAAGAAAACAGGGCCTTCGACGCCACTCTGGGGAGGCAAGAGTGCCTGTGCTACATTGCGCGGTCGCGATTCTGTGCGAGTGGGTTGAAGTTTGCATTTTTATAGTAATGTGACACAATGCGGCTCACTGACAGGGCCGCTTTTCTTGCGTCTGCGCGTTGATTGAAGACTTATACATTTATTGGGTCTGTTCCTGCCGGAATGATCCGAAACGAGGATTGATATGAGTTCACCTGCAATGCAGCCGGAGCAAGTTATCGCCACGCTTCCGCCGATGAAGCTGTTTATCGGGGGGAAGTGGGTGGATAGCGATTCGAAAGAGTGGATTGATGTGGTGAGTCCGGCTACGGGGAAATTACTGGCGCGGATTCCGCACGCATCGGCGGGCGATGTGGCGCGGGCGGTGGAGTCGGCGCGCGGGGCTTGGGATGGCTGGCGGATGACGGCGCCGTTTGAACGGGCGGCAGCTTGCCACCGGATTGCGGACCGGATACTGGCGCGGAAGGAACAGATTGCAGCGGTGATTTCGCTGGAGCAGGGGAAGCCGTATTTTGCGGAGGCGCTGCCAGAGGTGGAAGAGACGGCGGAGAATTTCCGGATTGCGGCGGAGGATGTGAAGCGGCTGGAGACGCCGATTATTCCGGCGCGAGATCCGAATAAGAGGTTGTTCACCTTCAAGGTGGCGATCGGGACCTGGGGGATTATTACGCCGTGGAACTTCCCTACCGTAATTCCTTCGGAGTATTTCGGGCCGGGGCTGGCGGCGGGAAATACGATTGTGTTCAAGCCGGCGGAGCAGACGCCGCTGGCGGCGTTTCTGATGACGCAGTGCATCGAGGAGGCGGAGTTGCCGCCGGGCGTATTTAATTTGATTACGGGGGACGGGCCGACGACGGGCGATGCTCTGGTGTCGCATCCGGGGATAGACGCGATCGGGTTGACGGGAGAAACGACGACAGGGGATACGATTCAGCGGCGGGCCGGGGTGAAGAAGTTGTTGATGGAGCTGGGTGGAAATGGACCGCAGATTGTTTTGGAGGATGCGGACTTGCCGCGAGCGGCGCGGGCAGCGGCGTTTGGAGCGTATTTCAATGCGGGGCAGGTTTGTTGCGCGACGGAGCGCGTGCTGGTGGACAAGCGGGTGCACAAGGACTTTCTGGATTTGGTGATTCAGGAGGCGAAAAACATTCGGGTGGGAGATCCACTGCTGCAGGGCGTGACGATGGGACCGATGAATAATACGCCGGTGCTGGAGAAGACGGAGCGGCATCTGGCGGATGCGGTGCAGAAGGGCGCCCGAGTGGTGTTTGGCGGGAAGCGAGCGGCGGGGCAAGCGACGAAAATGTATTTTGAGCCGACGGTGATCGATGGCGTGAGCACGACGATGCTGTTGAATAAAGAGGAGACGTTTGGGCCGGTGGCGCCGGTGATTACGGTTTCGGAGTACGACGAGGCGATTGCGCTGGCGAATGGGACAGGATATGGGCTGCAGATGGCGGTTTTTACGCGGGACATCGATAAGGCGTTCTATTTCGCGGAGCGGCTGCGGAGCGGGAACGTGGTGATTAACGATACGACGGATTATTGGGAGGCGCATGAGCCGTTTGGAGGAGGGGGCGGGACGCGGAGCGGGTATGGACGGTTGGGCGGGAGATTTACGTTTGAGGACATGACGCATTTGAAGACGGTGGCGTTGCATGTGAATCCGTTGAAGTGAGGAAAGGAGGGACGAAGGCAGAGGCGCGGAGAAGAGATCTTGAGCGCGCGTTGATTGCCATGGTCCCTCCATCCCGGTGAAGCACGCGGGACGCAAAAGACGCGCTCCGGTCGGGATGACAGAGAAAGGCAAGAGTAACCCAAGAGGGCGGGGGTAGTTGGCGGTAGGGGAAGTTGGGGGCCGAGAGGGCTTCGTGGATAAGTTTCGGTAGGGCGTGCGTTGAGGTCCTTCGCGGCGCAAACGACGCGCCGCTCAGGATGACACGCTAATTAAATTTTTGGTTACGGGGCAGTGATTGCGGCAACGAAAATTGGGGCGGAAGTTCGAGCGAAAATTTAGCTGAATTCGCGACCGAAATCAGGAGGCGAGGAGGGCGCTGGCGATTAGAGCCAGGACGATGCCGAATCCCTGGCGGGTGGTGAGTTTCTCGTGGAGCAGCGTGGTGCTGATGAGAATGGTGACGACGGGATAGAGGGCGGAGAGAGTTACGACGGTGGAGGCACTTCCCTTTTCGAGGGCTGCGAAAAAGGTTAGGAAGCCGACGAAGGCGAAGAATCCACCGAGGGCGGCCCAGGTGAAGCCCGCGGCGTTCCATTCGATTTTAAATTTTTCCATAAACAAAACGATCACCGCGAAGGCGAGCACTCCTACGGTTTGAAAGAGGAGGGCCTGGCGGGGCTTGGTGTAGTTGGAGGCTAGTTTGCTGAAGACGCCCCAGAGTCCCCAGGTGACCACGGTCATGATGGCGAAGAAGTACCAGGATTTCAGAGAGCCTCCGTGAAGCGGTGAAGAAACGAGTTTGGATATTGTAGCGGGAGTGGAGGGAAATGGCGAAGGGGTGGGAAATGTGCTGGAGTTCGTGGAGGAAGCTCGACTGGGAGAATGGGGATAAGGGGCAAAAGCGGAAGCTTCGCTTCCGCACTCAAGAGGTGGGCGCTACTTTAGGGCAGCCAGGCGCTTGATGGCGTAATCGAGGGAGGGATTGAGGGCGAGGGCTTGCTTGTATTCGCGGATTGCAGTTTGAGTATCACCGGAGCGTTCGGCGTTGGCACCGAGGGTCAGATAAACCTGGTCGGCGTGTTCCCAGGACGGATTCATTTGCAAGATTCTGTGGAGTTGAGCGTTGGAATCTTCAAAGCGATTCATGCTGGCCAATGCGCCTGCCAAAGCCTGGCGCACGAACGAAGAATCGGGATTCAGTTGCAGACCGCGTTGAAGAACCTCCACGGCCTGAGCCGGATTGCCCGCGCGGTATAAGGCAACTCCCCATTTATCGACGATATTAGCGTTGTCTGGATGCAATGCGGCAGCGTGCTGGTAGGCGTCAGCGGCGCTGGGCCACTGGCCTGCCTGGGAAGCAGCGTCGCCGATGCGGACCCAGCCGGCGAAATCGTGAGATGAGGAGGCTTCGGCCGAATGAAGTGTGGCCAAGGCAGATTCGGACTTTGCATTGGAGTCGGCGAGAGCGGCGAGTTGAAGAAAGAGAGTGGCTTGGATGGAATCGAGAGCCGCGGCGTGGCGATAGGTTTCTGCGGCGAGGTGCCAATTGCGCTGCAGAGTGTAGGTCTTGGCGAGATTGACGTAGGTGGGGACGTACTCGGGATACAGGCGCATCGCGTCCTGGAATTGGGGAATCGCCGCGTCGTAGTCTCCTTTCTGGGCGAGGTACAGCCCGGCGTTGAGATGACCGAGTACGTAATTGGGATTGAATTGGACAGCGCGGCGAACGTGACTGAGGGCGCTATCAAGATCCCCGCGATCGTAATAGGCGCTGGCGAGCTGGCCTTGAACGATGTAAGCGTCGGGAGAATCCAGTTCAGTGGTGGAGAGTAGAGAGTAGTTGTCGTGAAAGACGGCGATGCGGCGCTCGGTCTGAACGAGATAGAAAGCGAAGAGAGCGACGAAGGCCGCGCTGAGCGCGATGCGCGCGGGAGGAGCAGAGAGCCTGGAGAACAAGGCCAGGCCGGCGGCGGAGGCGAGAATAGCGAAACCCACAGAAGGAATGTAGAGATAGCGCTCCGTAAAAAAATTGATGGCGAGGGTGTTGAGACTCAGGGCCGGGGCAAGGGTGAATACGAACCAGCAGAGGGAAAAAGAGAGGACCGGGCGAGTGGAACGAAAATAAAAAGCGGCTACTGCCATGAGGAGGGCACAGATAAATCCTGCGACGGCCCTGCGGGTCAGAGTGATGGTGATCGGAAAAGCGTAGAAATAGTTCATGTGGATGGGGACGAGGAGCTTGCCGACGTAGCGGGCAAAGATGGGAGGAATAGCGAAGAAGAGATCGAACGCTGAGTAGTGGGGGCGTTCGGTGCTGGGGCGCGGGGCGAAGCCGCCGAGAGCAGAGATACGGGCGTAAAGGTAGATGGCGAGAGCAACGAGATAGGGAGCGAGCCGCGAGGCCAGAGGGAGGATGTCGGCACGGGAGACGCGGGCATAAAAAAATTCGTAGCAGAGAAGAATGACGGGAAAAAGCAGCGCCGGCTCCTTGCTGAAAAGGGCGGCAAGGAAGAAGAGTGCGCCGAGGAGAAGCGGAGGGAGAGAAGCGGAGGCCGAGCGGGCGCGGTGGTAAAAGATCATGGCGAGGAGAAGGAAGATGGCGCATTGAAGTTCGGGGAGGGCGGCGATCCAGGCGACGGGTTCGGTGTGGATGGGATGAAAAGCGAACCAGAAGGAGGCCCAGAAGGCGAGGAGGGGGGCGTCGAGGGAAGCGACAAGCAAATACACGAGGGCCACGACAATGGAGTTCAGGAGGAGGTTAATGAGGTGCCAGCCGATGGGATGCTGGCCAAAGAACTGGAATTCGGCGGCGTAGGCGAGGAATTGGAGGGGACGATAGTAGTTGGTGCCGACGTTGGTTTTGTTACTGGCCTGGCGAGCGAAGTCCCAAACTTCTCCGGTGAAAACCTGGCTGAGATTTTTGCCTTCGAGGATGATGGGATTCTGGAGGATTTGGAGTTTGTCGTCGGTGACGAAGTCGTTGCGGAGGGTGGGGGCGTATAGGGCGAAGGAGAGGAGGAAGAGGATGGAGAGATGGAGGAGGAGGGTGCGGCGGGGGTGGATGCGGCTGCTGAGAGGGAGAGTGGCGGAGGACGGAGGGGCGACGGGAGCAGGGTGGGGAGATTGGGGAGAGTTTTTGCGTTTTCTGGACAAGGGTTTGGGTGCAACGCGGGAAGATGTTGCGTTGCGAACAGAAAGTTTAACGCAAGGTTGGAGGGAAGGAAAATGGGGATGCGGTTGGAAGGCCCGTCACTGCGCAGGGTAAACAAGATTGCAGTACCAGCGGTGGTAGCCAGTCAAGGCATGGCGGAAGGCGGCCTAAAGCCGCCCCTACATTCACCCGGCCAGAGAGATAGAATTTCGATTTAGTGAATCGGGTTTATTGATTATGTCAGCGCGGGGGTATAGGCTGGGTTGCACTGGAAACACGTGGCCACCTGAAGGTGGCCGCTACGAGTTCAAGAGCAGCCCGCCTCCCTTCCTGTGTCAGGGCAAGCAGAAGGCGGGCACTACAAGGAATTCGCAACGATTAGGAGGAATACCATGGCTACGGCAACGACTGTGATTGAACCAAAGGTGAAGGTATCGGCTACGAAGCTTTTGATTAATGGGAAGTGGGTGGATGCGGCTTCGGGGAAAACTTTTCCGACGATTAATCCGTCGACGGGCGAAGTGATTACGCAAGTGGCGGAGGCGGACGCGGTTGATGTGGATCGGGCGGTTGCGGCGTCGCGGGTGGCGTTTGAGAAAGGCGCGTGGAGGAAGATGTCGGCTTCGGCGCGCGGCGGGTTGATGAACAAGCTGGCGGATTTGATCGAGAAACATATGGAGGAGCTGGCGGAACTGGAATCTCTGGACAACGGGAAGCCGTACCAGGTGGCGCTGGCGGCGGATTTGCCGCTGACGATTGCGTGTTACCGGTACTACGCAGGATGGGCGGACAAGATTCAGGGGAAGACGATTCCGGTGCAGGGGCGATATTTCACGTACACGAAGCATGAGCCGGTGGGCGTGGTGGGTCAGATTATTCCGTGGAATTTTCCGCTGTTGATGCAGGCCTGGAAACTGGGGCCGGCGCTGGCGGCGGGGTGCACGTCGGTGTTGAAGCCGGCGGAGCAGACGCCGCTGACGGCGCTGCGGGTGGGCGAATTGATGCTGGAAGCGGGATTCCCCGATGGCGTGGTGAACATATTGCCGGGGTATGGGCCGACGGCGGGAGCGGCGATTGCCCGGCACATGGATGTGGATAAGGTGGCGTTCACGGGATCGACGGAAGTGGGACATCTGATTATGCGGGCGGCGGCGGATTCCAATCTGAAGCGGGTGACGTTGGAATTGGGCGGGAAGAGTCCGAACATCGTGTTTGCGGACGCGGATATGGACAAGGCGATTGAAGGGGCGCACTTTGCGCTGTTCTTTAATCAGGGGCAGTGCTGCTGCGCGGGGTCGCGCTTGTTTGTGGAGGAGAAGTGCTACGACGAATTCGTGGAGAAGAGCGTAGCGCGGGCGAAGAAGCGGACGGTGGGCAATCCGTTTGACAAGAAGACGGAGCAGGGGCCGCAGGTGGATAAGGACCAGTTTGACAAAGTGATGAGTTACATCGAGATCGGGAAACAGGACAAGGCCAAACTGGTGGCCGGCGGAAACCGCGTGGGCGACAAAGGATATTTCATCGAGCCGACGGTGTTTGCCGACGTGCAGGACAACATGCGGATTGCGCAGGAGGAGATTTTCGGGCCGGTGATGTCGATATTGAAGTTTAAGGATGTTTCGGAAGTGGTGGAGCGGGCGAACAAGTCGCTGTATGGGTTGGCGGCGGCGGTTTGGACGCAGGATATTACCAAGGCCCATGCGATTGCGGATGGCGTGCGTGCGGGGACGGTGTGGGTGAATTGCTATGACGTGTTTGACGCCGCGGCGCCGTTTGGCGGATTCAAGCAGTCGGGGTTGGGACGGGAGTTGGGTGAGTATGGGTTGGCGAATTATACGGAGGTTAAGACGGTGACGGTGAAGTTGTAGGAGAGAGTGGCCAGTGACCGGCGACCGGTGAGGAGATGCGAGGGATTATAGCCGTAAGTCGTAAGTTATAAATTATGAGTCAAGACGTGGCCACCTGAAGGTGGCCGCTACGGAAGGTCAGGGGTCCAGTGCGCTGGGCCCCTCTTTTTTATGGGGATTGTTACGCGACAATATGAGGCGCGGGATTTTGGGCGGCTGCACAAGCTGGACCAGGAGTGTTTTCCGCCGGGGATTTCGTACAGCAAGTGGTCGCTGCATTATTATTTGAGTTTGCCGGGAGCGGATTGCCTGGTGGCGGAAGAGGGGAAACAGATCGCGGGATTTATTCTGGCGGAAGAGAATCCGCCGCTGGGGCACATCATTACCCTGGATGTGGCGGCTGGGTTTCGAAGGAAGGGCGTGGGGACGATGTTGCTGGGGGAGATGGAGCGGCATTTTGCGTTTAAGGGAGTGCAGGCGGTGTTGCTGGAGACGTCGGTGGAAAATGAGAGCGGGATTGCGTTCTGGGTGCGGCATGGATATCGTACGGAGGCGGTGGTGAAGAAATATTATTTGGGGAAGATTGATGCGTACGAGATGAGGAAGAAGATTGGAAGAAGTGGCGAGTGACGAGTGACGAGTGGCGAGCGAGGAGAAGAAAGAAGACATAACGCAGAGTTCGCAGAGGACACGGAGATCGCTGAGAAGATAGACCCAAGAGCACAGCCAGGAATTGCTGTGCCACAAGAAACAGAAGAGCAGAGGAGGGAGTGGCTGTAGAACGAATAACAGAAGAATGTGCCGCGCCTACGGCGCTTTAGGAGTTTTTGGGTTTTGTACCCAGCCCTCACGGGCTGGGCTAAGTTCTGCCGCGCCTCTGGCGCTCGAGAATAAAACTTACCAGGAGAGGGCCTAGTGAACGATTACATGTTGAGTGTGATTTTGGGGGTGGTGGAGGGGTTGACGGAGTTTTTGCCGGTTAGTTCTACGGCGCACCTGCGGATTGCGGAGGCGCTGATGCACATTGATCTGGGGAGCGGGTACTGGAAGATGTACACGATTGTGATTCAGTTGGGGGCGATTCTAACGTTGCCGATTTATTTTCGGGAGAGGATTGCGAAGTTTCTGGCGACGTTTCCAAAGGGGGAGCGCGGGGACCGGACAGTGGTGACGCATCCCTTGAGTTTGGTGGTGATTGCGTTTGTGGTGACGGCGATACCGGCGTTTTTGATGACGAAGATTATTGGGAAGCATCTGGAGAGCCTGACGATTATCGGGAGTGCGCTCTTGATAGGCGGGATTGTGATGTGGTTTGTGGATGCGCGGAATGCGAAGGCGGAGAGGGCAGGAGAGAAGGCGGCGGGCGGAGTGATTCGGATCTGGCACATGGAGGATATGAGTCTGGGGCAAGCGGTTTGGATTGGGGCTTGCCAGATATTGTCGGCGGTGTTTCCGGGGACCTCGCGGTCGATGTCGACGATTGCGGCGGGGCAGTTGGCTGGGATGTCGCGGGCATCGGCGCTGGAGTTTTCGTTTTTTCTTTCGATACCGACAATGGTGGTGGCGACTTGCTATGACTTGTTGAAGTCGGTGGTGGGGAAACATGCCGACGCGATTTCGGTTTCGCATATTGACGGGCATGGATGGATTGTTTTGGGGATTGGGTTTGCGGTGTCGTTTGTGGTGGCGTATGGAACGGTGGCGTGGTTTATGGGGTGGGTGAGGAAGAGGGGATTTGGGCCGTTTGCGATTTACCGGATTATTTTGGGAGTGGTGGTTTTGTATTTTGGGTCGCGGATGGGGTGAAGAACAGAGAAAGAATCTAACGCAGAGTTCGCTGAGTACGCAGAGATCGCTGAGAAGAGCGGAGGATTGGAGCGCGATGGGGAGACGTCGTTTGAGAGTTGGTGTGGGAATTCTTGTGGGGTTGGGCCTGATCGTGATGGCGGCTTGCGGGGTCGCGGCCGGCCAAGATTTGAGTGGGCAGGTGGACGGATTGGTAAGGGCGGAGATGCGGGAGCAGCGGATACCTGGGTTGGGGCTGGCGGTGCTGCGGGATGGAAAGGTTGTGAAGGCGCGGGGGTATGGTTTAGCGAATGTGGAGTTGGATGTGGCGGTGAAGCCTGAGACGGTGTTTCAGACGGGGTCGGTGGGGAAACAGTTTGCGGCGACGGCGGTGATGATGCTGGTGGAAGAGGGGAAGGTGGGGCTGGACGATAAGCTGAGTAAGTATCTGACGGGGACACCGGAGGCCTGGAAGGAAGTGACGGTGCGGAATTTGCTGACGCACACTTCGGGGATTGCGGATTATACGAACCACGAATATACGAAAGCTGGGGGATTGATCAACCTTCGGGGAGATTATACCGAAGCGGAGTTGTATCAGAAGTTGGTGCAGTTGCCCTTGAATTTTGAGACGGGGACGAAATGGAAGTACAGCAATACGGGGTATGTGCTGCTGGGGTTTTTGATTCACAGGGTTACCGGGGAATTTTATGGGGACTTTCTGCAGGAGCGGATTTTCCGGCCGCTGGGGATGAGCGCTACGCGGATCATCAGCGAGAGAGATATCGTGCCGAACCGGGCGAGCGGGTACGAATTGGTGAAGGGAGAGATCAAAAACCAGGGGTGGGTTTCGGCAACGCTGAATACTACGGCAGATGGGGCGCTGTATACGAACGTGGTGGATTTGGGGAAATGGGATGCGGCGTTGTATACGGAGAAGCTTTTGAAGCGGGCTAGTTTTGAGCAGATGTGGACGCCGGTGAAGTTGAAGGATGGAAAGACGCATCCGTACGGGTTCGGGTGGTTTTTGAATGAGGCGAACGGGCGGCGGTTGATTGAGCATGATGGGGCTTGGCAGGGTTTTACGATGAATATTTCGAGGTATGTGGATGACCGATTGACGGTGATCGTGATGACGAATTTGGATGAGGATCACTGCAAGCCGGATCGGATTGCGCATGGGGTGGCGGGGATGTATGTGGCGGGGTTGAAAGAGAAAGAGAAGAGTTCGGAATAACGCAGAGTTCGCCGAGTACGCTGAGAGCGCAGAGCTGAGAAGAGAAAAGCAGATCCCTCCGCTCCAGCCCGGCAAAAACTGCCGGGCTTCCGGTCGGGATGACAGATGGGGAGAAAGTCAAACCCAAGAACACAGCCAGGAATGGCTGTGCTACCAAAGGGATTTGAGATTGGAAACATGGCGGAAGATGGGCTTGTGCCGGGGGCGGAGTTTGTTATGATTTGGGTGTTCCTCGTGAGCAGGGGCTACAGCGCCGCTTCCTGCTCGGCGACGCAGTGGTATTGTTGTGCTCGCAAACACTCAGCCTTCCCCCGGCTATAAGAGCGGGTCGAGCAAGCTCGGCCGCTACAAAGGCAACCCCAAAGGCGCCCGCCTCAGAAGGCGGCCGCTACATTAGGGCTGAGGAGAACTTCGTGCGCTTCCTGACACCTACTGAAAATAAACGGCTGAATGAGCTGATTGGATTTTTGTGCGTTGTGGCGGCTGTCTTGATTGGACTGGCCTTGATTTCATATTCACCGCGGGATGCGGCGTTCAATGTGAGCGCAACCGGGGGAGAGGATCACCTCACGCGAAACTGGATGGGACCGGTGGGGGCGTATTCGTCGGACCTGCTGTTCCAGATTTTTGGGTTTGCGGCGTTTCTGATACCCGTGGCGATGGGGATTCTGGGCTACCGGTGGTGCCGGAGCCGGGCTATTGATTCGCAGGCCGCGACGTTGTCTGGATATGTGCTGCTGATGCTGTCGCTCCCTTCCCTGCTGTCATTAACGCGGTTTCCAGAGGTGCGTGGGGCAGTACCTGCGGGAGGGGTGCTGGGCTCGCTGGTGTCGAATGGATTGCAGAGCGGATTTAATTTTTGGGGTGCGTTTCTGGTGGCGGGGGCGTTGCTGGTGGTATCGCTGTTTATGACGACGAGATTTTCGTTCAGCGGAGCACATGCGTGGGCGAGCAGCTCGAAGGGTCCGATCGGGAAGATGGGGATTTTACAGCGGGCACAGGCGCGTTGGGAAGACTGGCGAGAAGGTCGCGAACAGGAGCGGATGCGACGGGCGGTGGAAGAGCGGCGGATTGTTGGAAGGAAGCCGGTAGCTCCGCAGGTAGCGGGCAAGGGGCAGGAAGAGAAGGAAGAGCCCAAGGGAATCAAGCTGGAAGATTTGAGCGACATTTTCAAGAGGAAAAAAGGCGTGGCGGTTGCGGAGAAGGACGAGGAAGAAGAAGCGGATGCGAAGCACAAGGCGCCGATCATGGTGCTGAGCAAGGAAAAACCCTTCGCAGGCGCTCAGGGCAAGGGCGATCCAAAGATTGCCAAGGGGAATGCGAACTACAAACTGCCACCGATTAATCTGCTGCGCGAGGGCGAGGGCAGCCACAAGCTGGATGAGAATGAGCTGAAGTACCGGGCGCGGGCGATTGAGGAGAAGTGCCACGAATTTGACGTGGAAGGGCGGGTGACGCAGATCAACCCGGGGCCGGTGGTGACGACGTTTGAGTTCAAGCCGGAAGCGGGGATCAAGTACAGCCGGATTATCGGATTGACGGAGGATTTGTGCCTGGCGCTGCAGGCGGAGTCGATTCTGATCGAGCGGATACCGGGAAAATCGACGATCGGCATTGAGGTGCCGAACGACAAGCGAGAGACGATTGCGCTGCGGGAAATTATCGAGGCGCAGGAATTTGCGAATTCACCGAGCAAGCTGACGCTGGCGATGGGGCGCGACTTGCACGGGCGGATCCGGGTGACAGATCTGGCGTCGATGCCGCACTTGCTGATTGCGGGATCGACGGGCACGGGCAAGAGCGTTTTCATCAACTCGCTGATGATGTCGATTTTGTACAAGGCTACGCCGGACGAAGTGAAGATGGTGCTGGTGGACCCGAAGCGGCTGGAATTGAATTTGTATGAGGGGATTCCACACCTGATTGCGCCGGTGGTGACGGACCCGAAGATTGCGTCGAACGTGTTGCGGAATGCTACACGGGAGATGGAGAACCGGCTGAAGCTGCTGGCGCAGCGCGGTGTGCGCAATATTGACCAGTACAACCGGACGTTTCAGAAGCAGCAGCCGCTATCGCTGTTTGAGAATGTGCAGGAGAGCGAGCACAAGCCGCTTCCCTACCTGATCATCATCATTGACGAGTTGGCGGACTTGATGATGGTGGACACGAATAACGTGGAGGAATCGATTACGCGACTGGCGCAGATGGCGCGCGCGGTGGGGATTCACTTGATACTGGCGACGCAGAGGCCGTCGGTGGACGTGATTACGGGATTGATCAAGGCGAACTTCCCTGCCCGGATTTCTTTCCGCGTGGCCAGCAAGGTGGATTCGCGGACGATTCTGGATTCGAATGGGTCGGAGTCTTTGCTGGGCAGAGGCGACATGCTGTATTTGCCGGCGGGTTCGGCGCGGTTGCACCGGATTCACGGGCCGCTGGTTAGCGAGGACGAGATTGTGAGCGTATGCGATTTCTGGCGGCAGCAGGCGCAGGCGAAATACAACGAAGCGTTGCTGGAGGCGCCGAAGGACGAGGATGGGAAGCCGATCACAAGTTCGAAGGGCGGCGGTTCACAGAGCGCGGGGGACGCGGATGCCGGCGGCGAGGATGTTGATGACGATTTGTACCAGGATGCAGTGAGGATTTGCTGCGAGATGGGACGGGCGTCGACTTCTACATTGCAGCGGAGATTGCGGATCGGGTATGGGCGGGCGGCTCATTTGATTGACATTATGGAAAAGGATGGGATTGTGGGGCCGCCGGATGGGACGAGGCCGAGAGAAGTGTTGAAGGATCGGAGTTGGATGAAGGAGTTTGACGAGGCGCAGGGGTGAGGGAGTAATCAGTAGCCAGTGATAAGCTAGTGCGGACTGTGATGGCGTGAGCGTGTCTTTCCGGGATTTTCAATTCCCTTCTTTGCGGAGAATCGCCGCAACTGCTTTCCTTTTTACAGGATTGATCATGGGTGGAATGCGAGTGACCGCGCAGGAGCGGCCGCGTGTCGTACACGTGTTTGTGGCGGTGGCGGATAATGCGCATCAAGGGATTGTGCCGGTTCCGGCCGGACTGGGAAATGGGGATGACCCGGGGCGAAATCTGTATTGGGGCGCAGCGTACGGCGTTCGGACTTATTTCCGGAAAAGCGCGGGCTGGAAAGAAATAGCTGTGCTGCAGAACCCGAGCGCCGCGGTTTTGGAGAGGGTGGTTTTCTATAATGCGAGCGGGAATGTGTATCTGGTTGCCGATGCATACCGGGGCCGGGAGATCAAAGAAGCCATCACGGATTTCTTCGAAGCGTCCGCGGGGCTAGCCGGGAAAAAGCCAATCCGCGTGAAGCCGACGAAGGAAAAAGAGGTTGAGATTTCGCTCCAGCCCGACTTGGCGGTCTATGTAGGGCACGACGGGCTGATGGACTTTGGGCTCGATAAGACTTTTCCGGGGTCGGCCGGAACCGCGCGGCAAGCGATAATTCTTGCTTGTGCGAGCAAGGCGTACTTCGGTCCCAATTTGAGGGCGACTGGAGCGCGGCCACTTCTTTGGACGACGGGATTGATGGCGCCGGAGGCCTACACGCTGAAGGATGCGTTGGACGGGTGGATGGCAAGAGAGACAGCCGCGCAGATTCGGGAACGAGCAGCGGCTGCGTATGCCAAGTATCAGAAGATCAGCATGAATGCGGCGCTGCGGTTGTTTTCGTCGGGGTGGTGAGGAGCCTGGCGAGTTGAGTGAGGGCAGAAGAAGAGAAAGTTTAACGCAGAGACGCCGAGCGCGCGGAGGAAGCGGAGAGACGAAAGAGAAGAACGGCCCGCCTCGGAAGTCGGGCCCTGCGAATTCAGAACAACCCAAGATGGCCGGGCGAGCCCGACTCCGACAAGAAGGAAACCCAAGAGCACAGCCAGGAATGGCTGTGCCACCGGGGGAGAAGAGAAACCCAGTAGGGCGGCGCAAAGCCGCTCCTACACGAGCGCTAGTGAGATTCGAGGAATTTGCCGAGGATGGCTGCGGCGTGTTCGCAGAGTTTGCGGTCGTCGGGACCGAAGGCGGCGAGGAAGTGGGAGTCGATGTCGAGTTCGCCGACGACTTTGCCGCGGACGAAGACGGGGACGACGATTTCGGATTTGGTTTCGAGGGAGCAGGCAAGATAGCGAGAGTCGGAGTTGACGTCGTCGACGATAATGGTCTTGCCGCTGGAGGCAGCGGCGCCACAGATGCCCTGGTTCAGAGGGATGCGGGTGTGGGGCGTCATGGTGCCTTTGAAGGGGCCGAGGACGAGCGTGTCGCCGCCTTCCCTTTCGAGCATGTAGAAGCCGACCCAGTTGTAGCGGGTGAGCTTTTCGTGAAGAAGAGCGACGATGGATTTCATGAGGGCTTCGCCGGACGGGGCGGATTTGGCGAGCGAGTCGAGTTGGGGAATCATTTCGGCGGATTTTGGGTGTGTGGTTGTCATCGGGATTATTTTAGCGTGAGTGCGGGGTTGGGGCAAAAGGTGGGGCCGCGGCATTTCTTGAGGGGATGGGAGCCATCGTTGCAATCTAAAAGCGGAAGCAGAGCTTCCGCACTCCAAAGGAAGAAGTGGAAATTTTTGAGCGAATTTGACAGCGCTGGGAGTGGACACTAAACTACTAAAGTTGAGTTGCCGGGGTAGCTCATTGGTAGAGCGCCGCCCTGAAAAGGCGGGCGTAGCCAGTTCGATTCTGGCCCCCGGCACCATCCGAACGTACATCCCCAGGCAAATCCCACTCTCCGCTCAGCTTGTAACTGTCCCCTTCCGGGGTGAGCGTGATTTCCGTACAGTGCTTCGCGAGTTCCGCCTTCGCCCTCGGAATCTCTCCCGCGAGTCTCTCTTGAATGCGCTGGAGGCCACTCAGGACGAAAGCCGGGTGCCCCAGGCTCCGCTTTTTGGTGCCTGGGTCTTGGGTTCGCCGTTTCACTTTCACTAGCTTCGCACCGAAATTCTTGTACCTCGTAAATGCCAAATGTTTTCTAAGACTAAACTCCTTTTCCCCGCGCCCGCCGCTGCGACCCCTCCACCTCAAACATCGCCTCCACAACCGCTTCCAACCACAGCGCCACCGCCGTCGCACCCGGATCCGCATGGCCAATCACGCGATCGCCCAGATAACTTGATCTCCCCAGCCGTGGCGTCATCCGCGCCGTCGCCTCGGCTCCACGCTTCGCCTCTTTCACCGCGGCCTCAAGCACTTCGCGCGAAGCATCTGCTCCCGCGCTCTTCAGCGCCGCCACAAACGGATACAGCGCGTCCAGCATCGTCCGATCGCCCGGCTTCGCGCCGCCCAATTCGCTGATGGCGTGAACCCCTTCCTCCATCGCCTTGGCCCACTGGACAGGGCTTGTCCAGCCGGAATTCTCCAGCACATTGCCGCAGCGCAGAAAAAACACTCCATAGAGCGGCCCCGATGATCCACCCAACGCGCTCCGCAGCGTCTGCGCCAGCGCCCTAAGCGTTGCAGGTGCTTCATCCAGCGGATACGTCTCCAAGGATTTCTGCACGGCCGTGGCCGCCCGCTTCATGCTCGCCCCAAGATCGCCGTCGCCGACGATGCGATCCATCTCCGTTAGTTCGCCTTCCGCCTCAATCAATGCCTTGCACGCGGCTTCAATCGCCCGTTTTATTTTCCGGCCCGTCTCCGTCTGCACATTTTTCACGCCCGCCGAACCCTGCCCCGCTGCCGCGCCTACCGCCACCTGCGTATCCAGTTTGCCGGGCCGCTGCTTCGCCGCGTTCGGCCACGCGGGAGCCGTAGTCGGCGCGTCCAGCCACCGCAGCGACGCATCATCAACCCCAAGCACCGAAATCGAGATTCCCGCCATGTCCAGCGACGAAAGCAATGTCCCCGCATACATCCTTTCCACGGTGTATCCCTTTTTCTCCAGTATCGTGATCGCATGGCGCGCCACAATCGCCAACTCCATCGCCGTCGTCGCGCCCAGATTATTGATCATCAGCGCCACGCGCCGGTCGTTCCCGAAATTGCCGCGTTTCAAAATCTGGTTCAACAGCGTCTCCGTCAATTCATCCGCGGGCTGCATCCGTGTACGCGTCACGCCGGGTTCGCCGTGAATCCCCAATCCCAGCTCCATCTCATCCTCGCCAAGTTCAAAACTCGGCTTTCCCACCGCCGGCGATGTGCCCGCCGAAAACGAAACCCCCATCGTCGCCAGCGACTTGATCGCCCCTCTCCCTACCGCCGCCACTTCCGCCAGGCTCTTCCCCTCGGCTGCCGCGCCTCCCACCAGCTTGTGAATGAACACCGTTCCGGCCAGCCCGCGCGCGCCCGCGAATTGCTTCGTCCCGTCCAGCGCAACGTCGTCGTCCACGACAATCATTTCCATTGGAATGCCTTCGGACCGCGCCATTTCCGCTGCCAATCCAAAATTCAGCCGGTCGCCCGTATAGTTCTTCACCACCAGCAGCGCTCCCGGTTTCCCCGCCACCGCCCGGATCGCCGCATGAATCGAGTCGGTATCCGGCGACGTAAACACCTCCCCAGCCACGCCCGCGCTCAGCATCCCTTCCCCAACGTAGCCCGCATGCGCAGGCTCATGTCCGCTGCCGCCTCCTGAAATAATCGCCACTTGCTTGTCCCGGATTCGCTCCGCATCCGCGCGAACCAAAACCTTGTGCCCAGCCAATCTCGCCAGGCCCGGACTCAGAACGGCCAGCCCTTCCAACATCTCCTCCACCGCATTTTCCGGACGGTTAATAAACTTTTTCATGACCGCGCCTCCTTCCCAGCAGAGCATCCTGAGACTCGCTACCATTTTGCGAGACAATTTGCCGTAGTTCGCTATATGCCGATCGCCCGCAGCACCGCCCCGGCCAAGCCGCCTCCAATCAACGGTCCGATCACGGGAATGATCGCATAGCCCCAATCCGATCCGCCCTTTCCATCAATGGGAAGCGCCGCGTGCGCCAGCCGCGGCCCCAGGTCGCGCGCCGGATTAATCGCATAGCCTGTTGTTCCGCCGAGAGAAAGTCCGATGCCCCATACCAGTGCGCCAACCAGATACGGCCCAAGCCCCGCCGCTGGCCCCGAGGCCGCCACCGCCCTTGAAAAAATCGCCCCCACCACAAATACAAGCACGAACGTTGCGATAATTTCGCTCACCAGGTTCGCGCCAAATCGCCGGATCGCCGGCGCCGTGCAGAACACCCCCAGCTTCAATCCCTGGTCCGGCGTCTCTTTCCAATGCGGCAGAAACTGCAACCACACCAGCGTCGCCCCTACAAACGCTCCCGCCATCTGCGCCGCGATATATGGCGCGACTTTTGCAAACTGCCCCGACGACACGGCAAATCCCAAAGTCACCGCCGGATTCAGATGCGCGTCGCTGCTTCCGCACGCAATGGCCACGAAAACCCCCGCCATCACCGCAAACGCCCAGCCGCTCGTAATCACCATCCAGCCTGCGCCTTCCGCTTTCGAGCGCTTCAGCAGCACGCCCGCCACAACTCCGTCCCCCAAAAGGATCAAGATCAGCGTGCCCATGAACTCGCCGAAACATTTTGCCAGCATCAAGTGTCTCCTGAACTAAATGAAACTCAATCCACCCAATCGAACGACCGGGTTACCGCCTTCTTCCAAAGCCGATACATCTCTTCCCTCTTCTCACTCTGTAAATTCGGCTTCCACGTGTGGTCCACAGCCCAGTTCGCCCGCAGGTCCTTCAGGTCCTTGAAGTAGCCCACAGCCAGTCCCGCCGCATACGCCGCACCCAGCGCCGTCGTCGCATCCTTCGTTACCGGCCGCACCACCGGCCGGTCGAGAATATCCGCCTGGAACTGCATCAGCAACTCGTCGTTCACCATGCCGCCGTCCGTCCGCAGTACGTCCAGGTTGATCCCCGAATCCTTTTCCATCGCTTCCAGCACGTCGCGTGTCTGAAACGCGGTGGACTCCAGCACCGCCCGCGCAATATGTCCTTTGTTGGCATACCGCGTCAAGCCGGTAATCACTCCGCGCGCGCTATCCTTCCAGTAAGGCGCGTACAACCCCGAAAACGCCGGCACAAAATAAACTCCTCCGTTGTCGTCGACCGTTCGCGCCAGCTTCTCGATGTCCGAACTCTTTTCAATCAAGCCCAGGTTGTCGCGCACCCACTGCACCAGCGCCCCGGTGATCGCGATGCTTCCCTCCAGCGCGTAATGCGCCGGCTGGTCGCCAAACTTGTACCCCATCGTCGTCAGCAACCCGGATTTCGAATCCACTTTCCGCGGGCCCGTGTTCATCAGCAAAAAGCATCCGGTCCCATACGTGTTTTTCGCCTCGCCCGCTTCAAAGCAGGTTTGCCCCACCAGCGCCGCTTGCTGGTCGCCCAGAATCCCCGAAATCGCCACGTCCTTAATCGCCGGCTCTTTCGCAACTCCGTACCTCTCGCTGCTCGACCGGATCTTCGGCAGCATCGCCGCCGGAATTCCAAATGCCTCCAGCATCCCCTTATCCCAATCCAGGGTCTCCAGATTCATCAGCTGCGTCCGGCTCGCGTTGGTCACATCGGTGATGTGAACTCCTCCGTTCGGCCCGCCGGTCAGATTCCACACCAGAAAAGTGTCGATATTCCCGAAAATCGCATCGCCAGATTGCGCCAGTTCTCGCGCCCCTTTCACGTTTTCCAGAATCCATCGAATCTTTAATCCGCTGAAGTACGTGGTAAGCGGCAACCCGGTCTTTGCGCGAAAGCGATCCTGCCCGCCCGTCTTCGCCAGTTCGCTCACATAATCCGCAACTCGCGTGTCCTGCCACACCAGCGCGTTCGCCACCGCTTTGCCGGTCTTGCGGTTCCACACAATCGTTGTCTCGCGTTGATTCGTGATCCCAACCGCGGCCAGGTCCTGCGGCTGCAACTTCCCTTTCTTCATCGCCTCCGCGATCACTTCCCGGGTGCGTTGCCACACTTCCTCCGGATTGTGCTCCACCCATCCGGGATTCGGATATATCTGTTCGTGCTCCTTCTGCGCCACGGATACCACGCGCCCCCCTCGATCGAATACGATAAACCGCGTGCTCGTCGTCCCCTGATCGATTGCCCCGATATAGTTCGCCACCGCACCCCTCCTCGCACTCTGTTTCTGCTCGCCCGCTTTCAGTCCGCTGCCGACCCCGTGCTCGAGCCCTTCGCGGGAGCGTCCGCATTCGCCGAAGGCCGCTTGCGCGACAATCCCGCCGAGTCCAGCAAGTGATTGATCTTTCCCACGTACTGCTCAACGGCCTCGCCCTCCTGCGCGTCGTCCCACTTCAACTCCGCCGCCATCAACGATCCAACCGCCGGCGCCGCCTCAATCGCGTCCCGCCACGAATGCAGCTGCATTCCCACGCGCCGCGCCAGCACGTCCTCAATCGTCGCCGCCATCTCATTCCGGATTGCGTACACCACTTCCGCTCCCATCGCCGGAAAGCTCGGGATCAGCGGTTTCAGCAACGCCGGATTTTCCCGTGCCACCGAAAGCACCTTTTCCGCCGCCGTGCCGAATTTCGCCGTCAAATGCCGCGCCGTCGCTTCCGAAAGCCCGTGCTGGTGCGCCAGCTTCTCGCGATAATCGTCCGTGAATCCCTCGCCGCCGTAAAGAACATGGTTGCGCGTCAGCGACTCCGTCGGAGTCGCGCCCAGCGCTTCTTGAACCCGGCTGATCGTGTCCTCGCCCATAGCGCGGTGCGTCGTCCATTTCCCGCCCATGATGCTGATCAGCCCGCTGGTCGCGTCCACCTCGATCACGTCATCGCGCGCCAATTGCTTTGTATCTACATCGCCTTCCGAACCCACCAGCGGCCGCGCCCCCGCAAACCCGCTCACGATTTCGTCCGGAGTCACCGGCCGCGCCAGGTATTGATTCAGTGTCCGCAGCATGTACTCCACGTCCGCCTTCGTGACCACCAATTCCGCATTCACCGATACCTCTTCGTCCGTCGTCCCAACCAGCAGCCTGTCGTTCCACGGCACCGCAAACAACACTCGCCCATCTTCCGTTTTCGGAACCAGCAGCGCATCCTTCGTCGGGAACACTTCCAGCGGCAACAGGATGTGCGCGCCTTTGCTCGGCCGCATTCGCTTCCCCACGCTCGGCGTCGCCATCTGCCGCACCGCGTCCGCAACCGGCCCCGTGGCGTTCACAATCACTTTAGCGTCAACCGTAAACGTCTGCCCCGTAAACTGCTCCTTCACCACCACGCCGGAAAGTTTTCTATTCGCGTCGCGCCGGAAGTCCGTCACCCTTGCGTGATTCAGCGCATTTCCGCCCGCCACCGTAAAACTCTGCACCAGCATCATGTTGTACCGCGCGTCGTCGAACTGCCCGTCCGCATACGCCACGCCGCCAACCAATCCCTTCTGATTCAGCGCCGGCATCCTCTTCAGCGTCTCTTCCAGCGAAAGAAACTTGCTCGGCGAAATCCGCCCCGGCCCCGCCAGCCAGTCGTAAATCTTCAGCCCGATATCCAGGTACGCCACGTCGATCCATCGGTAGCTCGGCACCAGAAACTCCAGCACCCGCGTCAGGTGCGGCGCGTTTTCCAGCATCCGCACCCGCTCGTGCAATGCCCGCACCAGTACGTGATATTCCTGCAGGTCCGCCCCTTTGATTGCCTCTTCCAGGTACCGCACTCCGCCATGAATAATTTTCGTGGCTGCGCTGGACGTTGCTCCCGCAAAATCTCCCGCTTCCACCAGCACGGTTCGAATCCCGCGCAGCTGAGCATCCAGCGCGCACGCTGCGCCCGTTGCCCCACCGCCAATAATGCACAGATCAAACTGCTGCCCCGCGATGTTTTTCAACTCTTCGCTTCTTGCCTTCATGGCGTCCCCACTTTGTCAGAAATTAACTTTCGTGCGGAATCCCAAAACCGCCGCGTTTGGCAAAGCCCCATTCGCCCCCACGTCGACGTAGTATTGAAACACGGGTTGCACGTACCAGTAAGGCGTCAACTGCAGCGAGTAGTTCAATTCCACCGCTTTTTCCGATCCCAGCGGCGCCCCGCCCAGCAGCGTCCCGAAATTCGAAAACGAGTCGCTGATCTTGCTGTACACCAGTGCCGCGCCTACTCGGTCATGCACCCGGCTGGCAAATGGCGCGTTGAACCGCCCGCCCACCGTTACCTGTACATTTTGCCGCGATACGTCCCCCGGGCTGTAATCAAAACCCGCCGTAACGTCCATCCCGCGATTCGAACCCGCCTCCGTCCGGAATACCGCCTGGCTCGCCATCCCGTAGATCAGGTAATTGCCGCTGCTCCGCACACCCGCGGCGTCCGCAAATTTTCCGCCGTTGTAGATTCCGCCGAATTTATAACTTCCCGGATATGTCTTCTTTGCCCTGGCGCCGGTCCCGCCGCTCGTGCCGTCATCCGGCGGATGCAGAAGATAACCCGCCTCAAACAGGAAATTCGCCGAATTCTTGATTTCGAAGTTCGTTCCCGTTGGATCCTGGTGATACGGGTCCCGGTTCCCGGACATCACCGCCGACTTCACATAGAAGCTTCGCCTCGGCGCGAACCGCACCTCCACGCCAGGCGTGCCAGCCGGATTGAACGACTCAAAAATCGAACCGAACAGGTTTCCGAACGCATAACCCATCGGCTCGATCAACCACGAGCCTCCATAATCCTGGTTGCCGTAAAAATCCAAACCCGCCAGTTGCCCCGCGCGAATCCGCAGCCTGTCGCTGAAAAAAAGCTGTTGCACCCAGAACGAGTCGAGGCGCGTCGTGTGCGCGCTCACCAGGTCGCTCGGATTCGCAAGAACCCCAATCTTCGCGCCCAGGTTTGCACCCGACTGCCACAACCCTGTCGCGTGAATGCTCAACCCTTGCCACGAAATCAGCCGGTCGAAATTCAGATCCATCGTCCCGCGAATTCTCATCCACCCGGCCTGCGCCTGGTCTAATCCTCCTGTCGGATTCGCCTCCAGATCGCTGATGTAGAAGAAATCAAACGTCAGGCCCTTTTCCGCAAGCGCCGTCCGCTCGCCGCCCCAGTCTCCAAACAGATATTGCCGCGACGGCAGTCCGATCAGCGAAGCGTTTTGCTCCTGCGAGGAAACGTTCTGTGCCCACGCCGGCGCCAAAAAGGTCAGCGTCGCCAAAAGTGTCAGCAAGGCCCTTCGCGCCCGCGCATAAACTTCCGCACGGCGTCCCAGCAGCTTCCCAGAAGTGCGGTACGGGCTTTTTGATGTTTTGCTGAATACTGCAGGAACGCTGGAAAGATCCGTTGTCTGTCGCATAGTCACCCAGAGAAAAGCATTTGTCATGCCAACCCCGGCGGCGGCATCAAATGCCTCGCTCAACTCCCGTTGGATGCAAGTCTTCGATTAAGGACGCAAATTAATTAGATTTACATTGCGGCCGGCGTGACTCCCCGCGTCACGATTTTGACAACGAGTCACCGGGGCGTCAGTTGTCGCCAGTCGGCTTATTTCGACACCCGAACTTCTCTGGGGGCTACCCACAAAAAAGCAGGCACCCTTTGCTTAGGTGGATCATCTATTGACCAGGAGTGGGGAAAAACTGAGGTCAACGCAGAGTTGCTACACGTCAACGCCGTTCGCTACATCGCCATTTTGCCCGTGGGCGCCATCAGGTCCCACGCCTGCCAGAACACCTGCATCTCCTCGGGTGTGCCGAACGACACTCGTATATATTTGTCCAGCACCGGATACTTCGGCCCAATCAGGATGTGATTTTTCTTCAGGTGCTCGATCACTTCATCCGGCGGTCGCATCGGATTCACCATCGCGAAATTCGCCTGCGAATCGATCGCCCGCAGCATTCGCGCGTTCACCTGGTTCATGAACTCCTGCCGGTCGTCGGTGTTGCGTTTAATTCCCAGCTTCACGTACTCCACGTCGTCAAGCGCGGCGGATGCCGCGCGCGCGGAAACCACGCTGACGCTCCAACTGGGAAACCCCGCCGGCAGGCGCTTCGCCGTCTCAGCCGTCGCAACTGCATAACCAATCCGCATCCCCGCCAGCCCGTAAATTTTTGAAAACGTTCGCGACACAATAATCCGCGGGTCATCGAAATGCCGCTCCAGAAACGATTCATACGCCGTGTTGGGCGTAACGAAATGATGGTACGCCTCGTCAATCAGCACCGTCACATCCGCAGGCAGCTTCCGGATAAACGCTTCAATGTCGCTCCGCGGCGTAAGCGTCCCCGTCGGATTGTTCGGATTCACAATGTACACAAGTCCCGTGGACGTCCGCGCCGCATCCAGCATCCCGCCCAGGTCGTGCTCGTACCGCTTGTTCAGCGGCACGCTCGCCACTTCCACTCCCGCCGCTTGCGCCAGTTTCCCCAGCGAAGGAAACGTCGGCACAGCTTGCACCAGCTTTCTCCCCGGTTTCAGATACGCCAGCGCCGCCATCGCCAGAATCTCGCCCGATCCGCACGCCAGCACAATTTGCTCTGGCTTCACTCTATGCATCGCGGCGAGCTTCGCGCACAGCGTGTCATACTCTGTCCTCGGATATCGGTTTCCGCTCTCCGCCGATTCGCGCAGCACCGCCAGTACCTTTTCCGAAGGCCCGTACGGATTCTCGTTGCGGTAAAGAAGCACCGGATCCTCGGCCGTTGCAACCCGAGGCCCATCACCGCCGCCAACCCGTGCAAAACCGCGAAGCGCCGGAGCGGCGGCACCCACAATCGCGCCCACACCAATCTGTCCAAGCAGTTTTCTACGGGATACAGGCATAAGGCCTCCCCTGATTCCAACGCCAAACGTCGCCTGTCGAAAAGGGACGACCTCGGCATCGGCCGGTATTTTACTGTGTTGCGCTACCTAATCGTTAGCGTTACCTGTTGGCTGTGCGTTATCCCACCGCTGGTGGCGGTGACGGTCAAGGTGAACGTGCCCGTCGGGGCTTTGTGATTTGCGCTCACGGTCAGCCTCGACGAACCCGTGCCGGTGACTGCAGCAGGACTGAAGATGGCGCTGGTGCGCCGCGGCAATCCGCTAATGCTCAGGCTGACCGAACCCGTAAATCCGCTGCCCGCCGCGACGTTAACGGTGTAAAACCCATTGGAGTTCCGCGGCACAGTCAGGCTAGCCGGCGTGACACTGACGGAGAAGTCGCCACTCACCACCAGTGTTACATTCGCCGTATGCGTTAACGCCCCGCTCGTCGCCGTAATCGTCAGCGGATAATTCCCCGGCGCCGTGGCAATGCTCGTAGTAACGCTCAATATGCTCGATCCAGACGTCGCAATCGAACTCGGATTGAACGAGCCTGTTGCGCCCGCTGGCAAGCCGCTCACACTAAGCCCCACCGGCCCGCTGAATCCTGCGCCCGCCGTAACCGTGGCGGTGTAAGAAGTTCCACTCCCCTGCACCACCGTCCGCGATGCGGGTGAAGCGGAAAGCGAAAAGTCCGGTTGCACCGTAATCGTCCGCGTCGGCGGTTTCGGATCAGTAACCCCGGCGTTGTCCGTCACCGTAAATGTAGTCACATAACTTCCCGGTGTCGCGTAGGTAACGCTGCCCGGATTCGCCAGGTTGCTCGTGCTGGGATTCCCACCCGGAAAGGACCAAGAATATCCGCTGATCGTCCCGTCTGGATCCGTTCCCGTGCCGGAATACACCACCGACTGTCCCGCCGCAATCGTCACGTCCGACGCAGGGCTGGTGATCGTGCCGGTGGGTGGCGTATCGTTCGCCGCCGGCGAAACCTGCACCATCGTCGCCACTGAAGGAACTCCCGCACCATTCAAAATGAACAGCATGTAATATCCCGGTGGCGCGATGTTCCCATTCGGCGGGCCGGTCACATTCAAAACGCCCGCGCCTGCGCTGAACGAAAGCCCGACATACCGCTGGTCCATGTCAAACGCGTGAGTCACCGCGCCGTTGCGCATCAACACCACGCTCGCAATCGAAGCCGCGTCCGCCGTCTGCACCTGAAACGCTCCGCCGTAGCCGATCACACTCGAAGATGTCCCCGCAATCATCGGCCGCGCCGCAAGTGTGCCATCCGCGTTCAATAAATATTGCGGCGTATAGACTTCCATGTGCGGCTCATACGTACCACGCGCCGGGTTTCCTCCCGCCACCCACACGGTCCCGTCGGGCATCAGCAAACTCACCGAGTGATACAGACGTGCATAAACCATCGTTCCCGCCGGACTGAAGCTGTTCGAACCCGGAGAATAGAGATCGGCGTTCAGGCTGGCCGTGTTCGTGTCCTCATCGTTCAACGAACCACCCAGCGCCAGAATCTGGCCGCTCGGCAAAATCGTCGCGTTCATCTCAATGCGCGGCTGCGACATGCTCGGCCCGTTCACCCACTTCGGCGTGGCCGCAGACAGGTCAATAATTTCGGTCGTGCTGGTCGAGGGGCTGCCGCCCCCCAGGATAATCACTTTCGGCGTGTAATTATTCGCCGGGGTCAGCGGCAAAAGCACCGACGATCCATAGGTCCGCGTACCGCTGTAATTTGTGAACGCCACATTGGTCGTCCAGGTGTGCGTCGCAGGATTGAAATGGCTCGAACCTGTCGTCGCCCCCGAATAAAATACATTCCCGTTCGGCAGCACGTGCATGCGTGGATAAAGCGGCGGTGTCCACGGAGCCGCAAACGCCGCGCTCCAGCCGGAACTCGCGCTGTAAAATTCCACCGAAGTATTCGTCCCGCCCGTCTCATTCAGCCCGGAAAAAATCATGGCCCGCCCATCGCCCAGCACCGTCCCCGTCGGATACCACCTCCCGTGCGCCATCGATTGCTGGTTGGTGAACGTGTTCGTCGACGGATCATACGTCGCCGTTTTCAACTCCCCGTGAAACGGATCGTACTGCAGCGTCCCGCCCATCACGAACGGCCGCCCATCCGGCAGCACCACCATTCCGTTGCAGAACATGTCCCACGCCACCGGTTGCGTCGCAATCGTTCCCGCCTGCGGGTCCCAGAGCGCCGCCTGAAAGTTTGTGTTCCCCGCCACGTTGCCCGAACCCGAAACAATTAGCACTTTCCCGTTGTGCAGCAGCGCCGTGTGCACCGGATTGATCGGCATCGTGTACGGCAGCGTTTGCCATTGTCCGGTCTGCGCAAATGCGCCAGAAACCGATGCAGCCAACCCGATTAGCAGCAGGCACACACGCACAAAGAGAGCGCCATGAACTCGGTTCATCTCAATTCCTTCCACGAGAGCGCAAAGGGGACAATAAGGACCTGCTGAAGACACTGCAATCCAGCTTCCAGCCATAAGCTGGCGTCGGCTTGCATCTTATTCACCCAGTGCCGTTTACGGCGCACCCGAGCACGGCAGTGGTCATATTTTCGTCAGAAAATGAAAGCCGACGGGAAAGAAAGGAAGTTTCTTGCTAACTGCCAACCTCAACTGGATCGTCTATTGCTGCCAGCCGCCGCCCAACGCCCTATAAAGCTGCACTAGGCTCTGATACTCCGTGCCTCGCGCCTGCGCCAGCACCAACTCCGCCGAAAACAGCGACCTCTGCCCGTCCAGCACTTCCAGGTACGTCGTGGTGCCGCCCCGATAACGCATAATCGACAGCCGCACCGACTCCTGCAGATCCGCCACTGTTTGTTCCTGCCGCACCCGCACCTCATGGTTCTTTTGATAACCGATCAACGCATCCGATGCGTCTCCAAACGCGTGCTGAATCGCTTGCCGGTAAGAAATCAGCGCCTGTTTATGCTGCGATTCCGCCAATCGCAAATTCCCGCGCAGCGCTCCACCTGTGAATATCGGCTGGCTCACTTGCGCGCCGTAGGACCAGATTCCCAGTTGCGAACTCATCAAGCCGCTGAACGCGCTGCTCCTCCCAAACGCCCCCCCACCCGAACCGGTAAGCGAAATACTCGGAAAAAATTCCGCCTTCGCCACTCCAATTTCCGCGTTCGCCGCCACCAGGTTCTGCTCCGCCTCGCGAATATCCGGCCGCCGCTCCAGCAGCGACGACGGCATTCCCGGCGGAACGTCCGGCGGCAGCACCTGCTCCACCAGTGTGTGCCCGCGCGGCACCCCCTGAGGGTAATTTCCCAGCAGGATGCTGATCGCATTCTCTTCCTGCGCGATCTGCCTCTCCAGGTCCGGAATCTGCGCGTTCGCCGTATCCAGCACCTGCTGCGCCTGCAAAACGTCCAGCTTCGTAGCCACTCCATGCTCGACCCGGAACTTCGTCAGCTTCACGGAATCTTCCTGCGTCGTCACTGTCTCTTTCGTGATTTGTAATTCCAAATCCATCTGCAGCAGCGCGAAATAATCGCTCGCCACGTCGCTCACCAGCGTCAGAATCACCGTCTGCCGCGCATCCTCCGTCGCCAGCAGTTCCGCTCGAGAAGCCTCCGTCGCCCGCCGCAGCTTGCCGAAAAAATCCAACTGGAACGCCGCATCGCTTGTAAGCGTCAGGAAATTGAATTTCGTCTGGAAGTTGTGTTCTTTTCCGCCGCTGAAATCCGCGTTCCCGCCAACCTGAGGGAACAGGTTCGAGCGCGTAATCTGCACCTGCGCGCGCCCCGCATTGATCCGCTCCGTCGCCAGTTGCAAATCGTAATTCTGCTTCAGCGCCGTCCGGATCAACTCCTGCAGCGTCGGATCCTGAAACACTTGCCACCACGGCAAATCCGCATACGACGCCACCTGTGGCTGCACCTGCGGTCCATCTTTCAGCTCGCGGTATTCCGCCGGCGTCTGCACTGCCGGCCGCTTGTAATTCGGACCGACCTTGCAACCCATTCCCAACCCGGAAAACAAGACCGCAATCACCACTGGCGCCAGCTTCTTCATAGTCCTCTCCGAGGCCCCTTCCGCGCTGTCTCTGGCGAACTCCATCTCAATCTCCCGGCGCTGGCACGGGCTCTGCGGGCAAACTCCCCGCGGCTCTCTCCTTGTCCGCGCCCGACCATTTCTCAACCATGAAAAAAATCGCCGGAATAAAGAAAATTCCCAGCGCGCTGGCGGCGCACATCCCGCCGATAACCGTGGTGCCCATGATCTGTCTCGCCACGGAACCCGCGCCGCTCGCTGTCCACAACGGTACGCAGCCCAAAATGAACGCAAACGACGTCATCAAAATAGGCCGCAGACGCAACCGGGCGCCTTCCAGCGCCGCATCCGCCAACGGCTTTCCCTTTTCAAATTGTTCCTTGGCAAACTCCACGATCAAAATCGCATTCTTCGCAGCCAAACCGATCAGCATCACCAACCCGATCTGCGAGTAAACGTCGCTCTCCATCTGCACCAGGTATGGCGGCAGAAACACGCTCTGCAGGAAGCGGCGTAAGTATAAAATCGCGAAGGCGCCGAAAATCGCAACCGGCGTGCTAAGCAAAACACTGAACGGCAACGACCAACTTTCATACAGCGCTGCCAAAATCAGGAAAACGAACAAAAGGGAAAGTCCGAAAATCGCCGCGGGCGGAACCCCCTCCCTCGCTTTTTGTTCCTGAAACGACATCCCCGAGTAGTCGAAACCCATTTCCCGCGGCATGGTCTGTTTGAAGACTTCTTCCAGCGCCGCTGTGGCTTGATCGGCGCTGTATCCAGGCGCGGCGCTGCCATTCAGCTGCGCGGAACGGTACTCGTTGAAGCGAAGCAGAAATTCCGGGCCGACTCGTGGTTTCATCGTGACCAACGTCGCAAGCGGAACATTTTGTCCTTTGTTGTTGCGAACGTAGAATTGCCCCACGTTTTCCGCCTTTGCGCGATCTTCGCCTTCCGCTTCTATGTACACCTGCCACTGGCGGCCGAACCGATTGAAATAGTTGATGAAATACCCGCCCATGAAGGCCTGGATCGTCTTGTATACGTCGCTTAAGCTCACCCCTTGCTTCAAAACCTTGTCGCGGTCCACATCGGCAAATTGCTGCGGCACGTTTGGCAAGTAAGTCGTGTTCAGGCTGGATATTTCCGGCCGCTTTCGGGCAGCTTCCATAAAGGTTCCCAGGTTTTTGGTAAGGAACTGAATATCGCTGCCCGAACGGTCCTCCAGAATGAACGTAAAGCCTCCGGCGGTTCCCACACCCGGAATCGCCGGCGGTGAAAACCCGAACGCCACGGCGCTCGGCAGCTTGTTCAACTGCTGGTTCAAATGCGCCTTCAGGGTTTGAAACTGCTGTTCACGCGACTTGCGCTCATCCCAGAGCTTAAAGTTCACAAAGAACGTCGCGTTGTAAGTGGTGCGCGCAAAGCTCAGTAAGCTGAATCCCACAAAGCAGGTGGACTGGGCAACACCCGGAGTATCCATGATGATTTTCTCGACTTGGCTAACGACGGCACTTGTTCGCTCCAGCGAGGCGCCGTTCGGAAGTTGCAGGCTGACGTAGGCGTAGCCTTGGTCTTCGTCGGGCAGGAAACTCGTTGGGACGCGGTTGGCGAAAAAGGCGCCTGCCGCGGCAAATACAACCAGCAGCGCGACGACAACCGCCGTTTTCTTCACCAGCACCGCGCTCCAGCCTACATAACCATCGGTGGCGCGATCGAAAGCCCGGTTGAACCAGGCGAAGAATCTTTGCAGCAATCCGCCGCTCTCTTCTTTCGGCTTCAGAAGTAGCGCCGCCAGCGCCGGACTCAGAGTGAGTGCGTTGAAGGCCGAAAGCAAAACGGAGATCGCAATCGTGACGGCAAACTGCTGATAGAGCTTGCCCGTGATTCCGGGAATGAACGCTGTCGGAACGAATACGGCTGAGAGCACCAGCGCGATCCCAACCACTGGGCCAGAAAGCTCTTCCATCGCTTTTAACGCCGCGTCCTTCGGCGTCATGCCTTCTTCAATGTGGCGTTCCACCCCCTCCACCACCACGATAGCGTCGTCCACCACCAGGCCGATCGCCAGCACCAGGCCGAACAGCGACAACGTATTGATGGAAAAACCGAACACCGGGAAAAGTATGAATGTGCCGATCAGCGAAACAGGCACGGCCAGCAGCGGAATTAACGTCGCTCGCCAGCCCTGCAAAAAGATATAGACCACCAGGATGACCAGCGCCAGTGCGATCAACAATGTGATCACAATCTCCTTGATGCCTTCCGTGACGGCGCGCGTAGTGTCCAGGGCAACCACAAAGTCCAGGTCGTCCGGAAATCGCTGCTTCATCTGCGCCATCAGCTTGTTCGCCGCTGCCGCGGCCTGCACCGCATTCGAGCCAGGAATCTGATAAAGCGCAAGGCAGGCGCTGGGCTTGCCGTTGTAGCGTCCCGCGATGCTGTAGTCCTGTGATCCCAACTCGATGCGGGCCACATCACGCAGCCGGACTATTCCTCCATCCGGGTTTTCACGTACCACGATTTGTCCGAACTGTTCCGGCGACACCAGCCGGCTCTGCGCGAGAACCGCATAGGTAAATTCCGTGCCCTTCGGTGCAGGCTCCCCGCCGGCTTTTCCGGCCGGATTGACGGTGTTCTGCGCTTGAACCGCGCTGATGATCTCCGGCACCGTAACTCCCAGCTTCGCTAATTGATCGGGTCTCACCCACATGCGCATTGCGTACTGCCCTGCGCCGAACACATTCACGATTCCGATGCCGTAGGAGCGGAGCAGCGGATCGACCAGATTTATGTAGGCGTAGTTAGCCAGAAACGTGGCGTCATAAGTTCCGTGGGGAGAGTAGAGGTCGAACAATATCAACGGCGCTGTCGGGGATTTGCGCACCGTGACCCCATAATTGTTTACGTCCACGGGAAGCTGCGAGGCGGCCTGCGTCTCGCGCGACTGCGCCAGAATGAAATCGTTGTTGGGGTCGGTCTTCGCGTCGAAATCGACGATCAAGGTAGTCGACGAGTTTCCCGTGGTATTCAGCGAATACATGTAGTTCATGTTGTCCACGCCGCTCATTTGTTGCTCCAACGGCGTGGCCACGGCTTGTTCCAGGGTTTGCGCATCGGCGCCGACATAGGTGGCCAAAATTTGAATCTCCGGAGGCGCGATATTCGGAAACTGCGCTACCGGCAAGGCCAGGATCGTCAGGGAGCCAATAAGAACCATCACAATCGAAATAACTATGGCGACTATGGGTCGATTAATGAAAAATTTTGACATGGGCTATTTCCCTTTTGTTTCCTGCGGGCCAAAAGGCTTGGGATTCACAAGCGCACCCGGCCGTGCCTTCTGTACGCCTTCCGCGATCACTCGATCGCCGGGTTTCAGCCCTTCCGGGATCACCCAGTCGCTCCCCACGCGGTCCCCGACCGTCACCGTTCTGATGCTCACCTTGTTGTCTTGCCCGACTATCGCAACCTGGTAGCCTCCCTGCAGCTCACTCACCGCCCGCTGCGGAACCACCAGCGCGTTCTGCTGCATCCGAATCACCGCCCGAACTTTTCCGTAGCCTCCCGGCCGCAGAATATTCCCGGGATTCTCAAACAGCCCCGCGATCCGTATCGCGCCCGTCCCCACATCCACTTGCCGGTCCGCAAAATAAAATGTTCCCGTGTGCGCATAAACGCTTCCGTCCGCCAGAATCAATTCCAGTCGCAGATTCTTGTCCGCTTCCAGCCGGCTGCTCTCCGTCGGAAACCGCTTCCGCCACGCCAGATACTGCGGCTCGCTCACCGTGAAATAAACCTTGATCGGATCCACCGTCGAAACCGACGTCACCGGCCCGCTGCTCAGATTCACCAGCGCTCCCACCTGCAGCTGCGCTTGCCCTGCAATCCCTTCGATCGGCGCCACCAGCCGTGTAAAATCCAGATTAATTTTCGCGGTCTCCACCGCCGCTTCATTCGTCTTGATCTGCGCTTCGGCCGTTTGCACCGTCGCCTTGGCCGCTAAATTGTTCTGCACCGCGTTGTCCAGATCCTGCTGGCTCGCTGCCTGCTCTTTGGCCAACGGGCCGTACCGTTCCACATCAAGTTGCGTGCGCACCTGCACTGCCTGAGCGTTCGCAAGCAACGCTTTCGCCTGCGCCAATTGTCCTTCCGCTTGATCCAGCGCCGCTTGGAACGGCCGAGGGTCGATCTCAAACAGCAACTGCCCCTTCTTTACAAACGCCCCTTCCTGGTACGTCTGCTTCATGATGTAGCCGGTCACTTGCGCCCGCACATCCGCGTTCGTAAGCCCGTCCAGCGTCCCGATCCACTCGCCGTAGATGGGCACGTCCCTCTGCGTCACCTGAACGACTTCCACCTCCAGCGGCGCACCCGATGGCGCCCCCGAAACTCCCTTGGGCCGCACCGCTCCGATCACCAGGCCCACGATTACCAGCCCAAGCGCCCCGCCAATCCAGAATTTATATTTTGAAAGCGTATTCATTTGTCCCCCGACTACGCGCCCAGCGCATTCCCCAACTTCCCCGCTTCGCCCACACCCCTCCGCAGAATCAGTTCGTGCGGGTATTCCAGGTCAGACACAACATTCCCTGCTTGTGCCTCAAGAAAGCCTCCAGGCCCCGAACTCTCTCTCCGGCGGCGATTCCAGGGGAGAGTATCCTAATCCCGGCATTCGTTTTGAACAAGCACCCTTCTATGGGTGGCTTGGATGCCAAAGACGCCCTCCATGGTCACACCTTTTTTCTTTCCCCAACCCTTTGTGGCCCGCCCTACCCGGAATTCCACAGGCCGTTGGTAACTTCGCGCACCGCTCCTTTCCTTTGGGTTTCTATCTGGGTAAGATTGGTGGCAGGAGAACGAGCCGTATCGTAACGCCCCACAGTCTGAAGGCGAAATTAACCTGGTTGAAACATTGATGAAACTTGGGCCAGGTGAAACTGACAGCAGCCAGAGGTCAACTGTGAAAACGGTAACGAGCGATCCCCTTTTAACCGAAACTTCCCTGTTCCGAGTCACTCTCGCTCAAACTCCAGAGCATCTTATCGCCTGCCAGCGCCTGCGTTACTCCGTCTTCAATGAAGAACTCGGCGAAGGCCTCTCCACCTCAGACCGCGAGCGCCTCGATATCGATCCCTTCGACATTTTCTGCGACCACCTGATGGTCAACGACCTCGAGTCCGGCAAACTCGTCGGCACCTATCGCCTGCAGACCGGCGAAGTTGCCCGCAAAAATCTCGGCTATTACGGCAACCAGGTCTTCGATTTTTCCGTCTACGAACCCTATCGCCGCGAAATGCTGGAGCTCGGCCGCGCCTGCACCCACGTCGATTTCCGCAACATCATGGTCCTCCACGCGCTCTGGAAAGGCATCGCCGTATACGCCACCCGCCACGAATCCCGCTACCTGATCGGCTGCAGCTCCATCACCTCGCAGGATGAAAACTACGGCATGGCCATGTACGCGGCGCTGAAAGATAAATACCTCATCGCTCCCCCGTTGCGCACCAGCCCCCAGCCGGGCCAGGCCTGCCATTCCACCGGCGCCCCCGTCGAATCCACCCGCCCCCCGCGCCTCTTCCGCGCCTATCTAGAAATCTCCGGCCGCATCTGCGGCCCTCCGGCCATCGATCGCGAATTCAAAACCATAGACTTCCTCACCATCGTCGACCTCGCCAATCTCCCTGACCGCGTCCGCAGCCGCTTCTTCTAACCCGGATATCCCACGGCCCGCGTAGCGGCCACCTTTAGGTGGCCGGGTTTTCCCTCTCACCCCCCGATTACCTAAAACCGCATCTCATGTACCATGGGTGCATGTCCCCCGACTTCAACCCTCTCGACTGCCAAGTCCTCTACCGCTTCCCCGAACGCCTCCACAAAAAATCCAGCTGGACCGAACACGTTCCCTTCGCCATGGCCCTCGTCGAGATGCTGCGTCCCCGCGCCATCGTCGAACTCGGCACCCAGCACGGAGTTTCCTACTGCGCTTTTTGCCAAGCCGTCGCCGAACTGAAACTCCCCGCGCGCTGCTTCGCCGTAGACACCTGGCTCGGCGACGCCCACGCCAACTACTACAGGGAATCCGTATTTCTTGATTTGCAGCGATTCCATCGCCGCTATGAAAGCTTTTCCGTCCTCTATCGCATGACCTTCGACCAGGCCTTGCGGAACATCCAGGACGCCTCCATCGATCTCCTGCACATCGACGGCCTGCACACCTACGAAGCGGTCAAAACCGATTTCGAAACCTGGCGGCGCAAGCTGAGCGATCGCGCCGTGGTCCTCTTTCACGACACCATGGAAACCCAGCGCGACTTCGGCGTCTACCGATTCTGGGCCGAACTATCCCCCAACTTTCCCAGCTTCAACTTCGAACATGGTCACGGCCTCGGTATCCTCGCCGTAGGCTCCCAGCAACCGCCCGCTTTCCTCGATTTCCTTCACACCGCAAATGCCAAGCCCGCCGCGACCCGCGCACTCTTCGCCTCTCTCGGCCGCCGCATTCTTCTCGAAACCGAAAAACGCTGGCTCAACCAGAAATCTCCCGTCCAGCGCGCCCTCACCGTCCTCAAATCCAAATCCCTCTTGCGTTGATAAGCCAGCGCTTTTCACAAACGGCAATCAGTCGTTTAAGAAAACGAAAAATAATTTGTCATCCTTCGGGGCGCGCCGTTTGCGCCCCGAAGGACCTCAACGCGCAATTCGCAAGATTTCCCGGTTGCCCGGTCAAGCCCCAATCAAACTCTTCGCCAACTCCAGCGCGCCTGCAGAGGCTCGCGGGTCAACCAATCTCGCCCTCACAAAATCCCTGCTCCCCCCGCCCTTCCCCGGATGCACAGCCAACACGCTTTTCAACACTGCACTCAGATCCTTCCCCGCGCCGGGATGCTGCGCAAACACCACTTGCCCGGACTCCTCCAAAATCAGGAGCGCCACCGTACCCTCATGCTTCGCAATTTCCGTGGCCAACGGCTGCAGCAGTTCCGGATGGGTTCCCCTCATCACCATCGACACCACACGGACACCGTTCGCTCCCACTGGAGCGTTTAATGCCAACTGCCCACCCCACACCGCCGCCAACTGCTGCAACGCCGCCCGCAAACTCTTGAAATTGCCATCCCGTTCCGCCGCCAGTCGCTCCACCGCCGTCGGCAATTCCCCCAGCGCGCATCCCAGCGAACCCATCAGCACCCGTTCGCGCTCGAAATCTTCGGTCGCCGCTTGCTCCGCGCGCCCGCCGCAAACAAACTCCACTCGCCAGTCTTGCCGCACTTTGCTGCAGCCCCGCACCAGGATCATCCCGATCTGCCCCGTCGACTTCACATGCGTCCCGCCGCACGGCTGCAAATCCGCTCCTTCAATCTCGATCGCCCTCAACAATCCTTCGCGCTCCACTTCTTTCCGCACGCCCAGCCGCGCCAAGTCTTCCCGCGCGCCATAGCGCACGCTGATTGGCCGATCCTCAAATATCACCTTATTCGCCGCCCGTTGCGCTCCAATCAGTTGATCCCGCGAAGGCTCTCCTCCGTGCAAATCAATCGTGCAAATCTCTCCGCCCAAATGAAACGACACCGTCGGCAATCCAAATCGTTCCTGAAACATCGCCGAAAGCAGGTGCTGCCCCGTATGCTGCTGCATGTGGTCCATCCGCCGCGGCCAGTTCACGCATCCCTTCACTTCGCCCTTCTCCACCTCGCGATCCACAATATGCACGATCCCATCCTCGTCGTCGCGCACGTCAAGCACCGCTGCTTCTCCCAGCAATCCCAGGTCGTTCGGCTGCCCGCCCGACGTCGGATAAAACGCAGTCTGATCCAGCAGCACCTCCCAAGCAGGCTGCACCCCCGAAGGCCCCTGCACCGGCTCCGCGGGCGAACAACTCACCACCCGCGCCTCAAAATTCTGCAAATATGCATCGTCGTAATACAACCGGCGCGTTGTCATGCAAAAAATTCTAACACACGCATTTTCCCGCTCCGCCTGACCAATCTCTTAGCCGTTGTAGTGGCCGACCTTTAGGTCGGTCACTCCGACCAGCCTGCCCCATCCGTCCCAACCCCCCGCCAAACTGTCATCCCGAGCAAAGCGAGGGATCCACTCTTCTCTCTTCCCAAGACACAACATTCCCCCCGCATCATCGAACTGTGCTTGCACTGGGTTAAACTAAACACATGCCCGTGCAACTCATCGCGCTCGATATTGACGGCACTCTCCTCAGCAGCCGTTTCACCGTCTCCGACCGCAACCGCGCCGCCATCGCCGAAGCCGTCCGCCGCGGCATCGAAGTCGCCCTCGTCACCGGCCGCCGATACGATTTCGCCATGCCCGTCGCGCAGCAGATTGACTCCCCGCTCACCATGATCGTCAACAACGGCGCGCTCGTCCGCACCAAGGATGGCCACACTCTCGCGCGCCATCTTTTGCCCCGCGAAACCGCACTCCGCGTCCTCGCTGCCACTCATCCCTGGCGCGACGCCGCCTCCGTCGTTTTTGACCGCCCCCTCGCCAATCAAGTCATGATGGAATCCATCGACCTCGAAGATGGCATCCGCGGCGCCTACTACAAATGGAACCAGCCCTTCCTCGGTGAAGCAAAACCACTCGAAATTTGTCTGACCGAAGACCCCATCCAGATCATGCTTTCCGGTCCCGTCCAAACGATGCGGGCAGCCGAACGCGCCCTTCGCAGCGTCCAATTTACGGGTGAATTCTCTCTGGCAGTCACCGCCTACGAGAGCAAGGATTTCTCCATGATCGACGTCCTCAACCCGCAAGTCTCCAAGGGAGTGGCCCTCGCCGAATGGGCCGCCTTGCGCGGCATCCCCCGCCAGGAAATCCTCGCCATCGGCGACAATCACAATGATGAAGAGATGCTCTCCTTCGCGGGAATCCCGGTGGTTATGGAGAACGCGGTGCCCGAACTCAAAACCCGCGGCTGGCACGTCACCCACACCAACGACGACGACGGCGTCGCCGCGGCTATCGAACGCTTCGCCCTTCCGGAGTTGCCCGAGTGCGCCTGACTCTTACGAGATGCGCCGCCCTAGCCGCCCTGATTCTTCTCTCTTCCTGCGTCCCGGCGTGCGCCGACTATGTCGTTCTCCGCAGCGGCGCCCGCCTCAACGTCACCGGCTACGAAATCCTCGGTGACCGCTACAAATTGCACATCCAGGGCGGAGTCGCCGAAGTTCCCGTCGAGGACATCGTCGCCATCGAACCCGAGGAAATCTTCGAACCCAGCACCGAGCCCCTCACCGACAAAACGCCTTTTCAGAAACTCATCCGCGACGCCGCTGCCCGCTACCATCTCGATCCCACGCTCATCCATTCCGTTATTTCCATCGAGTCCAATTTCAATCCCAAGGCCGTCTCCCACAAAAATGCCCGCGGCCTGATGCAGCTGATGCCCCGCACCGCCGAACTCATGGGCGTGAAGGACTCTTTCGACCCCGGTCAAAACATTGACGGCGGCTCGCACTACCTCAGCGGCCTGCTGAAAAAATACAAAAACGATCTCACCCTCGCCCTCGCCGCATACAACGCCGGCCCTGACTCCGTGGACAAATACGGCCGCCGCGTCCCCCCCTATCTCGAAACCATGAAATACGTCCAGCGCATCACAAAAACCTACGCCAAACTCAAAGCCGATGCCGCCAACCCCTTAAACGCGCCAGGCGGTCTTTCTCTCCCTGAAAATTAGCTGAAGCACTGCTGGTAGGACCGCAACAACGACTGCGGTTTTACTGCGGCGTTTGTCCTGGAGGCGTCTGTCCCGGCGGTGGATTTGTGCCGGTTCCCGGATTCCCCGGGGGTGTCCCCGTCGGCTGCTGCCCGAAAAATCCGTTCTGTCCCTGCGTTCCCGCCGGTGGCACGCCGATCACGCCCCCCGCGGCCCCGCCATTAATCGGCTCTTTCGAAGGATCCCAGATAAACTCAAACTGCCGGTAATTCTTCGCCTTGTCGTACCAGATCACGGAAGCTTTGTTGACCTTGCTCCCCACGCCGATAATGTTTCCGCCGATCACTTGCGTCGAGCCGTCGTCGCTCGCAATCGCTTGCGGCGTCGACATCGTGTCCGAACTCAGCCCGCTCTGCGCACCCTGCCCCGCGCCTTGTCCCTGCGCATTCCCCGCGCTCGCGTTTCCGCCGTTGTTAAATGCTGAACTTCCGAATGACGAGTTCCCGAACGATGAGCTCCCAAACGACGAACCACCGAACGACGAATTATTCCCCGCTTGCGATTGCGCCCCGCTAAAGCTGGATCCAAATCCACCGCTGCTGCCGCTTTGCCCGTCCGGCATCAACGGCCGGCTCTTCAGGCTCCCGATCAGCTGCCCGTTCGGCCCCACATAAATCATCCGCCACGATCCGTCCACTGAGTTTACCGGATCCTTGTACGCCTGCCGCATGAACCGGATTCCCACCTTGTTCTTCGTCAAATCCTCCATCGAAGTTGGAAACCGCGTCGTTCCTCCGTGCGTCTGGTAGTACCGCACATACAACCGGATCCCCCGCACGTACTGCTTCCCGCGCCAGATCATCTCTTCTTCTTTTTCGCGCTTTCCGTTCGTCAGAATGTTCGGTAACGCCGTCAGCGTCCCCAGCGCGATCAGTGCCAGCATGAACACCATCAGCGCCAGGGCGTACCCTTCTTCCCCCGGCCGCTTCCCGGTTGTTGAATTCCGATTTCTCATGCCGCCGGGGCAACCTCCAATGACCTCGAACCTTTCTGGCCCGTATTGGTGTCCTCAAAATCAATCTTGTCGTTCCCGATATGCAGGATGCGGATGTGATTCATCACCACATCGCCTTCGCTCACGATGTGTATCTCATCCCCCGTCTCCTCTTTCAGAAATGCCTGTCGCGTTCCCCCGGCGGGCAACATCCCATAGCCAAAAAACACCATCGGCAACTGCGCCGGCGGCGGAGGAGGCGGCGGCATGGGCCCTTGTGGCATGAAAGGCGCCTTCGTGGGGCCTTTCTGCGCAACATCCACCGGCACCGCGGTCATCACAAAAATATTCCGGCCCGCGCTCTTGTATTCCGTGCCCCGGGCCTTGTCCAACCCGAAGAATATCGGAAAGTAATCCTCCACCTTGATTGGCGAATAGTCGGCTGCGGAGAACCCGGCGTTCGTCCTCGCTGGGCGTCCCATGTAGAAATACCAGATCGACCCCGCGATCACCACCAGCGCCGCAAGGGCAATCAACTCTTTCTGTTGTCTCGTCACTGCCATCAACTCTTCCTGAAATACGACCGTAGGTGCAGCGCAACCCTCACAGCTCCTGGTGGCGCCTGGTTCCCCGCCCCGCCGCTCGTGACTGAATCCAGCCCCAGTGAATCCACCACGTAGGTATTCTTCGACCGCTGCAGCCGGTTCAAAAACCGCACAATTCCAGCGTAATCTCCGTCCAACTGCGCCTGAATTTCAATTTCGTTCACGTTGCGCCCCGTAATTTCCTTCTCGCGGAATTTCAGGTCCTGCACCTGAACGTGGGTGTCGCGCGCAATCTCTCCCACTTCCTGCGACACCATCGAATAACCTTTTCCGGCCGGCGGCAATGTGGTTTCAAACTGGTCGATCTTCATTTGCGTTTCCGGCAGCCGCGTCTTGATTTTATTCGCCCGCTCCACGTCCGCCTTCACCAAGGCTACCTGCCGCGACTCTGCCTTCAATTTCACGTCCGGGTTTTCATCCCGCACCGCCAGCCGCCTGTTGTGATAGGCCAGCGCGCCATCAATCACCAGCAGAAGCGCCAGCCCCGTCAGAATCAACCGTTTCTTTAGCTTGAATTCGCCCATGGTCAACTGTTCGAATACTCCGCCACAAATTCAATCGTCAGGGGGTCCGAGCCCGGCTGCGTCGCCGCCCGTTCGGAAATCAGCGCCACATGCGAGAACGACGCGGAATTCTCAAACGATTTCAGCAGCTTCAGCTTCGCTTCCTGGTTCGTCGCTCCCACCACAAAATGCACGCTGACGATCCCCTTGTCCAGTTTCGGTTCGATCCGCACCACCCGCACGCCCGCCGGCAGCGTCCGTTCCAGGTCCATGAACATCTGCGTCCAGTTGATGCTCCGCGCCTGCAACACTCCCACCACGAATTTCGCGTGCTCCTGGAATCCCGCGGCTTCCTGCTGCTCGAAATAATGCTGCAATTCCTCGCGCTCCCGGCCGGCCGTCGCCACTTCCTTTTGGAGCTTCGTGCTCCTCGATCTCAAGTCCTCGTCCGCTTTCCGAAGGTTGTAAGCGCGCCATCCAAGTCCGAATAACAACAGCACGCCCAAAGCGCCCAGGGCAGCCGAGCCGGCCAGAAATCGCCGGTGGGTCAGCAGTGGATTCGTCGCTAGATTCAGGCGTACGTACATCGCTTTGTCGCTTTCTCCCTCAACTCCGGTGCATCATCCAGCCCACCAGGCCCTCCAGCTCCCGGTCGGCCAGCGGCCGCGCATCGCTTCGCAAATGCCCTTCCGAAACCGCCGAGCTCAGCAGCGAACCCACATCGCACTTGAACTCATCCTGCAGCGGCTTCACGAATTCCGGCAGCCTCCGCCGCAATCCTGCCACCCGCACGGCTTGAATCCCTTCCTGCCATGTGTCCTGGTAATACGCCGCCAGCGGGTAAACCTCTTCCAGCAGCATGTGCGGCGTAACTTCCGACGCGGTCGTCGGCAGTTCCGTGCAGCGGTATCCTGCCAAAACTCCCTCACGCACAATCGCCGTCGTCAGCGAAGTTCCGGAAAGCCGCGCCAGCAGAGTCGGCCTCGAATCCTCCAGCAACGAAATCGCTGTCAGCGTCGAACTCAACACCACGCCCGCGCGCACTCCCTGCGCCTCCAGCAGCGCCTCGTACTCCTTGATAATCCGCAGCCGCGCGATCGCCGTCACCACGTCGATCCCTTCGCCTCTCGATGGCTGCTTCATGTACGACAGCAGCGTCTCGTCCACCTCAAACGGTACGCTCTTCTTCAATTTCCACCGCAGCATCGGAATCGCTTCCTCCGACGAACGCGGAAATTCGTCGAAATGCTGCACGAACACGCGAATCACGGGATCCGGCACAATCAGCGCCGCATCCTCATCTCTCATTTTCAGTGTTTTCGAAACACTCGCCACCGCCGCCTTCACGGCAATCGGATTCGCAAGGTTCGTCTCGATCGCGGACGGCACCAACGCCCCCGGCGGCAATGGCTCAACCGCAAACCCGTCTACTCCACCCGTTCGGGTGAACCGGGCCGCCGACACCTGCTCCGGTGTGAACTCCATCGCCACCGTCGGATGCGGCGTCGCGTCCAGCCAGCGCATGAACCGCCGCACCGCTCCAATCTTGTTGATCCCGCTCTGATATGTCCCGGCGTTACTCAACGAAGGTCACCTTGTTAATTTCCCGCAGCGTCGTCAGCCCGCTCTTCACCTTCGCCAGGCCGCTCTCGCGCAGCGTTATCATACCTTCTTCAATCGCCGCCCGCTTGATCTCGGACGTCGGCCGCCGGCTCACGATCATTTCCCGTATGTGGTCCGTCAAATCCAGCAGTTCGCAGATCGCCGAGCGCCCGTGATACCCCGTCCCCGAACACTCCAGGCATCCCGCCCCTTCCGAGAAAATAAAATCCGTCGTCTTGGCGGGATCGATCCCCGATTCCGCCAATTCTTCCGGCGAATGCTTCTTTGGCCGTTTGCAGTTGAGGCAAATCAAACGCACCAGCCGCTGGGCCATGATGCAGTTCAGCGCCGAAACAAAGTTGTACGGCTCAACCCCCATGTTGATGAACCGCCCGATCACGTCCGTCACGTTGTTCGCGTGCACCGTCGTAAACACCAGGTGCCCCGTCAGCGCGGACTGAATAGCAATCTGCGCCGTCTCCTGGTCGCGGATTTCGCCCACCATGATCTTGTCCGGGTCGTGACGCAGAATCGAACGCAACCCGCGCGCAAACGTCAGCCCCTTTTTCTCGTTCACCGGAATCTGTGTAATCCCGCGCAACTGGTATTCGACCGGGTCCTCGATCGTCACAATCTTGTCTTCGTCCGTCTTAATCTCATTGATCGCCGCATACAACGTCGTCGTTTTTCCCGACCCCGTCGGCCCCGTCACCAGCACCATCCCGTACGGCTCGTGAATGTACCGCCGAAACCTCTTCACTTCGTCCGTCGAAAAGCCGACAACGTCCAGGCTCAAACTTTGGAATTTCTCCGAGAGCGTTTCCTTGTCCAGCACGCGCAGCACGGCGTCTTCCCCGTGGCTCGCCGGCATGATCGAAACGCGCAGGTCAATGTACCGCCCCTTGTACTTCACGCGGAATCGCCCGTCCTGCGGCACGCGCCGTTCAGCAATGTCCAGGTCACTCAGCACCTTGATGCGCGACAGCACCGTCGAATGCCATTCCTTCGCGATCGGCTGCATCGCATGCTGCAGCACCCCGTCAATCCGGTATTTCACCGCCACTTCCGTATCCCGCGCTTCGATGTGAATATCGCTCGCCCTTCGTTCCAGCGCCGTGAAGATGATCGTCTCCACCAGCCGCACCACCGGACTGACCGTCGTATCCCGCGTCAGCCGGTCGCCGGAGATCGTCTCCTCGCCCTCTTCCTCTTCCTTCGATACCTGCAGCGTGAACGCTTCCGTCGCCTGCTCCAACACGCGCTGCGACTGTTCCGTCCTCTTCAGCAGGTCGCCAATCTGCCGCGGCGTCGCCACCTTGTACGCCAGTTTCTTTCCCAGCAGCAGCGGCAGCTCATCGCTCAGAATTACCATGCCAGGGTCCGCAACGGCGATCACCAGCGTGTTGTTGTTCGCCAGCAGCGGCACAAAGTTGTACCGGAACATCAGGTCTGCCGGAATCGTTCGAAACAGTTCCGGGTCAATCCTTTGCTCCGTCAGGTCAATGAACCCGCACCTATAGCGTTCCGCAAGCTTTCGCGCCTGCTCGCGCTCCTGTGCCGCGTCCGCCGTGCCTCCCGGCAAACTCGGATCGTGCAAATTGGAATCTGGCGTGGCCATAAAAAATCTTTTTCCTTATGCTCCCGGTCCTGTTCCGGTGATCGAGAAAGAGAAAATCGGCAAATACAGCGAAATCAGGATGAACGCTACCACCAACCCCATGAATACCAGAATAACGGGCTCGATCAGGGAAACCATTGCTCCCAGCCGCAGCCCAACCTCTTCCTCATAAAATTCCGCCACGCTGTTCAGCATCGGCGCCAGCGCTCCGCTCGATTCGCCCACCTCAATCATGTCCAGCGCCAGCTCCGGCATCACCTGTCCGGAGGACAGCGCCCCGTGCAGCGATTCGCCTTCCCGCACCATCTGCGTCGCGTTCTTCACGGATCCGCGCACCAGCCGGCTGGTGATCGATTCCGCCGCGGTTTGCAGCGCCGCCACCAGTGGCGTCCCGCCGGTCAGCAGCGTTGCCAGCGTTCGGCAGAACTGCGAAGCCTGAAATTTCAGAAGCGTGTCGCCCAGCAGTGGAATCTTGAACACTATCCGGTCAAACGCCACCCCGCCCTCGTCGCTCCGCGACCAGAAGAACACCCCCACAATTCCCAACAAAAATGCCCCCAGCGCCGATAGTATGTACACCCGGTAGTCCACCGTGATCGCAATCAGAAATTGCGTCGGCCCCGGCAGCGGCACTCCCAAATCCTTATACAGCGTCGCAAACTTTGGAATTACTCCCGTCACCAGGTACGTCACGATGCACGCCGCCACCACCACCAGCAATATCGGGTACACCAGCGACGCCACAATCTTCTTCTTAACTCCCGTGCTCACCTTCTGGTACGAAATGTAATAATCCAGCACTCCGGAAAGATTGCCGCTCTTTTCCCCCGCCAGAATCGCCGTCGAATACACCTTCGAAAAAACGCCCGCGTCTTCTATCGCTTCCGAGAGCGACTTCCCTTCCCGTACCCGGTCCCGCACCTGCGTCAGGATCGGCCGCAGCTTCGGCGCGGTCGCCCGCGTGGCCAGCAGATCCAGCGCCTTCAGAATCGGCAGCCCCGCCTTAATAAGTGTATTGAATTGCTGATTGAGAATCAGGAAGTCGTTCCCGCTGATCTTGCGCTCTTTGCGCACCCCCAGCATGCCGCTGATCAGGCTGCTGCGAGTCTCGACAGAATAAATGTACAGCCCTCGATCCGAGAGCTTCTGGCGAGCTTCTTCCAGGCTTGCGGCCGCTTCCACGTGCGAGAAAACCCGCCCGTTGGCGTCGGCGACGCGGCAGACAAACTCCCCCATAGAGCTTTAGTTTACCTCATCCGAAGAGTACCCCAAACAAGGTCTGGGGCTGATGGGTTTCCTGAGTCAACGGCAGGCGGGCCTGGGACCTCGACTTGGCACCTACATCCTTACTGACGCATCCCGGGAGCCTCTGGTAGCAGGCCGTTTACGATCACGGTTCCTGGCGGCGGCTCAAATTGGAATAGATTCTTCCCCAGCGCCGGATTCCATTCCCAATCCTTGAACTCGAACTCGATCTCCATCCCCGCTTCCTGTGGAATCACGATGCGCGCCAGTTCGCTCTGCGGTGTAATTTCAAACAACACCTTTTGGGCCGACCCGCTTTTCTCCTGCTCGGCTCCGCGCAATACACACCGGTAAACTTCATTGCCCGTTTTCGACGCCTTTATCTCCGGCGCCGACCCCACTTCAGAACAGATGCGCTGAAGCTTCATTCCGGTTGTCAAGAACGCAATCGGCGTTCGCCAGTCGTCGCTCTTCTTCGCTGGCATTCGCGTGGCGGTGTGATCGTCCGGCGCATAAAACCATACATATTTCCCGTCCACCAGAAACAAATTCTTTTCCGGCTTCTCATATTCCCAGCGCATCTTTCCCGGCCGCAAAAAATACGCCTTCCCCGCTTCCACGCGCACCTCTTTGCCGTTCTCCCGATACCTCTCCAGAAACGTCGCCTCCATCGTCCTGGCCGCGTGATACTTCTCTTCCAATCTTTGCAGGGAAACACCTGGACGTGGCTCCGGTAAATTCCCGGAACTGAGCAGCAGCAATATCGCAGTGAAAATTAGGGTCACTTCGAAACAATAGCAGGCATCTTGGGTCGCAACAATTCTCTTACTGGATTGGGGGATCCGTCACTGCCGCCGGCGCGACATCGTTATAGCGCGTCACGTTCGATGCGTCGCTGTAGAAACTTCGCGCCCCGGTCACTCCGCGTGTGGTTGGATCCGCGTTCAGTTTGTATTGGGTGTACGGCGTTGCGCCTACCACCGTATAGGTGAATGAATAACCGCTTTTTGTCCCGGCTGCCAGCAGGCTATCTATGTACCCCCCGCCCGCCGGACCCAGATCCGCCAGCACGGCTGCGAACCCAATCGTCGGATTAGCCGCCGAATACGAAATTTCCGATGTGTTCACCGCGTGAATGGAGGAAACTGCGCTGGCTTCGTTTGCGGAAATTTTTGCCCTCAGAAAATTCGGTATGGCGATCGCGGCAACAATCAGTATCACCGCCACCACGATCAACAACTCGATGAGAGAAAATCCCTGCTCTTCTCGCTTCATAGAGATGCGGTCCCCAATCCTCATTTCGCAGTTCTTTCCAGACATAATTGCCAATGATTACAGCACTCCACGGGCCGTTCTTCAAGTATTTATGGCCAGCAATTCCTTTTTTTTCTGTCAGATACAGCCGCATATCTCTTTCCCAATTTCCTCGTGACCTTTAATGACAAAACCCGGCTGGGAATTGACAAAAAATGGCTGTCTTGTCGCTTATATATTCTTCCTGGCACTTTGCAAACCACTTCGAAAAAGAAAAGAGCGCGGAGTTGAACTCCGCGCTCCAATCCTTGTATTCAGTTTGCTCAGCCTTCAGCTTACTGCAATGCCGGGCTGCCGCCGACTGCCACGCCGACTGCCGGAACCGTGCAGGCTGCTCCCGCTGGGTCATAGCGGATCACACCCGTCTGGTCCGTGCAGAACA